>Ga0335069_10000243_pt1 | contig 95671 bp, 74 predicted proteins | sample Lox_Sample_11_FD_206714 | JGI IMG/M metagenome (GOLD analysis project Ga0335069, IMG submission 206714) | Soil microbial communities from Loxahatchee National Wildlife Refuge, Florida, United States - Lox_Sample_1.1 | ecosystem: Environmental > Terrestrial > Soil > Wetlands | place: USA... | reverse complement strand
GCCACCTCGGTCTCATGCTGATGCTTGCCGCGAACATACAACAATCCGCCGTGTACACGCGGATGCAGCGTCTTCACGCGGCCATCCAGCATCTCGGGAAAGCCGGTCAGTTCGCTGATGTCCTTCACCGTCAGACCGCCGTCGCGCAGAGCCTTCGCCGTGCCGCCGGTCGAGATCAACTCCACGCCAAAACCGGCCAGCACGCGCGCAAACTCCACCACGCCCGTCTTGTCGGTCACGCTCAGCAACGCCCGCCGAATTTTCTTAAGCCCGCTCACCATTACCGCTCCTTGATGCTGACTTTCCTGCAAGTCATATCGCGGCTATGAAAGCCGATTATTTCCGTCGAGAAAAACCGCCGCGCATCCTGGATGGCGGGCGGCTCAAAGACCATTCTTCAGACTACATCCGCCTCCCTCCCTGCCGATTGTGGATAAGGCAAGAGCAAAAGGCGCCGGCGACGAACGAAAGTCCGTCTTCCGGCAGGTCCGAACCCACTCAAGATTCCGCAGCCGCCGGCTGAGATAATGGAGTCTGCCGCAGACTCTCCGGGAGAGTTCATGTCGTTCGCAACAAAGCTGGCCGGCCTGCGCGCCGTCCTTGTCTTCGACAACTGGCCGATGCTCTTGCTGGGGCGAATCTTCGATCGCAAAGCCGGCTTCGTCGTATACCGCAAAAGCGGGCTGGAAATCCTGGTGGACCATCGCGGCGGCGACCAGACGGGCACGCGCCAGTGCATCGCCAGCGACATGTACCGCCGTTATCTTCCTTCCTTCTCCCTGCGGGGCCCGATTCGCGTGCTCGACCTTGGCGCTAACGGCGGGGGATTCCCCCTGATGCTGAAGATCGAGGGCCTCGAGATCGAACGCGTTGTCTGCGTGGAGATGAACCCCCTAACCAGCCGGCGGCTGCAGGTGAATGTGAGTACGAATCTCGGGGCGTCGGCCATTGCGATCAACGGAGCGGTCGCCGGCGCGAATCGGGACGCGGAGATTCTGCTGCGGCCGAGCCGGGGAGGCACCTCGGAGAGCATGTACACAAACCGCGCCGACGCCGAGGTGGCACACGTCGCGGTAAAGACCATCACGATTCGCGATCTTTATGACCGCTACTTCCAGGGCGAGCTGATCGACATTTGCAAGGTGGATATCGAAGGCGCCGAGTACGAGGCTCTGGAGTCGTGCCCGCACGAGATCCTGCGGAAGATTCGCTATCTGGTGATCGAATTGCACGAGCCGGAGCGCACGCCGGCGCTCGTCAAACGCATCGAGTCATTGGGATTCCACCAGATCGCGGCAGAACGGGACCACCGCACCGGAGCCAAAACCGAGGTCCGTGTCTTCCGCGGGCCTGAAACAGACTCGGCCAGGTTCGGGAACCAGGCCGCTTCTTGATTCCATCTTCAGGTAAGCGCTTCGGCAACATCCGGTACGGCCCTGCTTTCGCGGTTTGCCAGCCATCACCAAACACCCCTAAAGTTGATTCATGGGAAGCTATGGCGCGGCGCCCAACCCGGAGATCCTGCCGCCGGGCACCGGCGATGAACCGCGGTCTCCGGCTGCTCGGCGTCCGCGGCGGTCGTGGGCAGCCGCAGCCACCTATCTGCTGGTCGGCATCAATTGCGCCGTCTTCCTGGCGATGACGCTTCACGGCGTGAGTCCGATCAACCCCGACCCGGATACACTGTTCCAGCACTGGGGCGCAAACCACGCTGGCGCCGTTCTGGACGATGGCCAGTGGACCCGGATCGTCACTGCGATGTTTGTGCACGTCGGCATCGTGCATCTTGCCACGAACATGTGGTGCCTCTGGAATCTGGGAATGCTGGCCGAGCCGCTGATGGGTTCGTTCGGACTGATTGCGGTCTACATCCTCACCGGGGCAGCCGGGAACTTGCTATCCACGGCGGTGAACTGGGTTTGGCCGCTGCACGACGCGGCGGGCAATGTCGGCTATCCCGTCGGCGCCGGCGCCTCGGGAGCCGTTTTCGGCATCGCGGGTGCGCTCATCGTGCTCCTCAAGTCCACGCGTCTCCCGGTACCGCCGGCCGAGTTGCGCCGCCTCCGCCGGTCCGTCATCTACTTTGCCGTCATCAACCTCGTGATCGGCGCCTCCATCAGCTTCGGCTCCAAGCTGACCGGAATTCACATCGACAACATGGCCCACCTCGGCGGTTTCAGTTGCGGCTTGCTCTTCGCCGTGCCCATGGTGCCGCGCATCGGCTCGGAGCGCAGGCAGTTCGATTTCCGCTTCGGACTCGCCGTCAGCATGATTGTCGGCGTGCTGGTGCTCTTCGGTTTCTTTCTCTCCAACCTGTCGCGGACCCCGGGCTGATCCAGCTCTTGCGGCGCACTAAACCTGTGCAACAATCTCCTCGTACGCGGATCGTCAACCCAAGACATGGGAGGTAGACCATGGAACGCCGCGAATTCCTTCACAAAGCCGCCATCACCGCCGCCATCGCAACCTCTTCCAGCCTGCACGCGTCCACCAGTTCGCCATCCGATCCCATCGCCCGGCGCACGCTGGGCAAGACCGGCGAAAAGCTCTCGATCATCGGCTTCGGCGGCATCGTCGTGATGAATGAAGAGACAGGCGAAGCGAAGAATATCGTCGCTGAGGCTGTGGATCGGGGCATCAACTACTTTGATGTGGCGCCGAGTTACGGCAACGCACAGGAGCGGCTCGGACCCGCCCTGGAGCCGTATCGCAAGAACTGCTTCCTCGCCTGCAAGACCGAGGGGCGCAAGAAAGAGGACTCGCGGGCCCAGCTCGAGGAGTCGCTGCGCCTGCTCAAGACCGATCATCTCGACCTCTACCAGTTCCATGCGCTCACGAAAATGACCGAACTCGACACGGTGCTGGGCCCCGGCGGCGCGATGGAAACGATGGAGGCCGCGAAAAAGGAAGGCAAGATCCGCTACATCGGCTTCTCGGTGCACTCCGTGGAAACTGCGCTCGCCGCACTCGACCGCTACAACTTCGACACCGTGTTGTTCCCCGTGAATTGGGTGCTGTTCTCGCAGGCCAACTTCGGACCGCAGATCCTGCAGCGTGCCCAGGAGAAGCAGATGGGCATCCTTGCGCTGAAGGCGATGGCCAAGACCACATGGCCGGCCGGCCAGGCCAAGGATCATCCGCAGCCGAAGTGCTGGTACCAGCCGGCAGGGTTTCCCGACGAAGCGTCACTCGGCCTGCGCTGGACATTGAGCCATCCGATTACGGCCGCAATCCCGCCCGGCGACGAGCGCTATTTCCGTCTGGCCATGGATGTGGCGCAGAACTACAAGCCGCTCAAGCCGCATGAGGAGCAGGCGTTGCTCGGCGGAGGCAAGGGTCTGGAGCCGATCTTCCACCTGCACAACGACGTGTGAGGGCACGCGGCGCCGTGGCCGGGAATTCAGCGGAACAGCCAGCAACCAAGAGCTGAAAGCTCGCCTTACCGCACCGCCGTCGCTGCAAACTTCTTCACCATCGCAAGCAGCAGCTTTCGGTCGCTCTCGTTCAGGTTCGTTGAGTAGCGGCGGATCTGCGTGAGAAAGCGCAGCTCCTCGTCGGAGAGTTTCTGCGTGTTGAAGTGGTGGTTCATCGAGTCGTCGGCGAAGAACTGTGCGATGGGCAGGTCCAGCGCGATGGCGATCTTCGACAAGGTGTCCAGCGATGGGACCGTGTGGCCATTTTCCACGCGGGAGAGGTAGCAGCGCAGCAGTCCGGTCTTCTTCTCGATGTCCCCTTGCGAGAGTCCCCTTTGCAGCCGGTGCGCGCGAATCGTGGTGCCGATCTTCATCACGGTTTTTCGTCCTGTTCGATGCCTGGAATGTTTACTTGCTTGTCAGCAACCAAAAGGATATTGCCTCAAGAGTTAACACGCGCGGACCGGGAAATCAAGCGGGAATTTGCTGTTTTGAACCAACCCGTATCCCACAAAGGTGCTAGATGCGCCTCGCGTAATCTAAAGGGACTTTACAAGATAGGCAAGACCCTCCACCGGGTTGTCGTTGTATGGCGGGCAGGGTGTAAATCCCATTTCCAGGTAAAGCCGGTGAGCGGCGCCCATTGCGGCCGGAGCGGTGTCGAGATAAAGTGCGGTCCGCCGCGCCGCGATCGCGCGATCGATCACCCGCTGCGTGAGCACGCGTCCGAGTCCGAGCCCGCGTCCTTCGGGACGTACCCAGAGCCGCTTCAGCTCCCAGGCGGCAGGGGCAACCGACGCTGGAACCTCGCGCCAGGCGACAAATCCGACGGCTTTCTCATCAGATCGAGAGAGCAGGCATCCGCCGCCCTGTTCGTGGAAGCTCAGCGGCAGACGAGCCGCCTCTTTCTCAAGCGACCCGAAGCAGAAGCGTGCCGCTCCCGGCTGCGCAATCACAAAGCGGCCATACTCGAGCAACAGTTCGCGTGCGTCCGCCAGCGTGCTCTCCCCGCTAGCCGAAGTCAGTTCCTCTATCTCGATGCGCCGGAGTAGATTCTCTCGAGTGGCCATGATCGAGTTTACGACGGCGGAACATTGGACATATTTGGACGAAGCGGCCGAACGCCGAGTTTCGTAAACCCTCGCGTTCGCTGGCACGTCAGACTGAGTACAGGGCGGCAATTGGAGATTGGATGCAGCGGATAGCACTGCGATCGGCAATGGTGGTGTGGATGCTGTCGGCGGGCGTCTTTGCCGCACGCGCACAGCGGCCCGCGTCCGCCCCAGGTCCTGCTCCGGATCCGCCAAAGCCGGCGGCGCCCACCCTTGCCGATCAGCCGGCTTCCGCTTCCGTCGCATCCATCGCCGGCGGCCGGCTCCACGGCCTGGTCAAAAGCGGCAATATCCCGCTGCCCGGCGTTACCGTAACCGCCGCGAACACACTCACCGGCAAGCGTTACACGACGACTACCGACGTCACCGGCGCCTGGTCGATGACGATCCCGCAGAACGGCCGCTACGTGATCCGCACGCAGTTCGCCGCTTTTGCGCAAGGCTCGCAGGAGGCAGTGCTGAATGCGTCGAGCCGCGACCAGACCGTCAACATCGACCTCATTCTCGCCTCGCGCGCCGCGCAGCAGGAGCAACTTGAAAGCCAGCAGGCGGCGCAGGCCGCGAATGTCATTCGGCAAATTGCCGGCAACGGCCTGCAGAGCCTGAACCTGTTGAATTCACTGAGCGAAGGCGGTGAGACGCAGGCCGCCGGCGCGGGCTCAAGCGCAGCCGGAGCAAGCCTTCCCTCGGCGGCCGGCAACTCGGACTTCAGCGGCGAATCGGTGGCGATCAGCGGGCAGCAGGGTTCGGTGAGCCCGCTCGCGGGCGTGGACGTGGACCGAATCCGCGACGCCATCGAGACCTTCCGCGCGCAAAACCCCGGCCTGGATGGACGGCAGGGCAACTTCATCTTGAACGGTGGGCCCGGCGGCGGCGCCTTCCTGGGCGGAGGAGGCGGTTTCGGCGGTCCCGGCGGCTTCGGCGGCGGATTTGGCGGAGGGCCCGGCGGCGGCCGCATGAACTTCCGGAATTTCAAGCCCGGCCAGCCGCACGGCGCCATCTTCTGGACCGGCAGTAACTCGTCGCTCAACGCCGAACCGTTCGCGCTGCGCGGCCAGGACCAGCAGCAGCCGGCCTCCGGAACCAACCGATTCGGGCTGACTTACATTGGCGCTCCGTACCTTCCGGGACTCACCAAGCCGGGCAGCAAAGACACTGTATTCCTCACGCTCGCAGGCCAGCGCAACTCCACGCCCAGCGATCTCTACGCCACAGTGCCGACCGAGGGCGAGCGCGAAGGCAACATCCCCGGAGTGGAAACGAAGATCACGCCGATCCCCGCGGCCGCGAGTCTGCTCAAGTACTTTCCGTTGCCCAACCTGCCGGGCGATCAGCAGAACTACCACCTGCTCACCACGGCGCAGTCCAACGCCACACAGGCCGGCGTGCGCTACATGCGCGGCATCGGCGCGAACGCCACGCCCTTCGGCATGTTCGGCGGTCGAGGCGGTGGCGGCGGACAGCGCTCGCAGAAAACGCAGGGCCTGCGCCAGAGCATCAACTTCAACTACAACTGGAGCCACCTGGCATCGGACACCGTCAACATCTTCCCTTCGCTCGGGGGCAGGCAGTTCACCGATTCGAACTCGGTCCAGGCCGGCTACACCCTCGGCTATCGCAAGCTCACCAGCATCTTCAACGCGAGCTGGAATCGCAATGACAGGCACGCCACGAACTTCTTCACCAACGGCGTCGACATCGCGACCGAAAACGGGGTGCTCGGCCCTGACGGTACAGCGCTCAACTCGAGCCCGCTGAACTATGGCCTGCCCAACATCACGCTGGCGCAATTCACCGGCCTCAACGAGCAGCAGCCAAGCCTTCTGCTGCAGCAAACCGTCTCGCTCTCTGAGACGATGAGCTGGATCCACAACAAGCACAACCTGCGCTTCGGCGGCGACTACCGCCGCGTACACCGCGACTTGCTCGGCAGCTCGAACGCCACCGGCAGCTTCTACTTCACGGGCTTCTACACCGGCTCGTCGCTCGGCGATTTTCTCGAGGGCAAGCCGCAGGAAACAAGCATCGACTCAGCGGTCTCGAAGTCCTACCTGCGCGACAACGTCTTCGACGCGTTCGCGCAGGACGATTGGCGCGTGTTGCCCAGCCTCACGCTGCTTTACGGCCTGCGCTATGAGTTCTACGCACCCTATACCGAGAAGGACAACCACCTGGCCTTCGTCGATACCAATCCGTCAGGGCTATTCACCCGCACAGCCCAGGTGCAGGCCGGCGGAACCAGCTCCTTCAGCGGCAGGCTGCCCGACTCGCTCGTTTTTCCGTTCAGGACGGCGCTCGCGCCGCGCCTTGGTCTGGCACTGCGCCTGCCCAAACAAACCGTCGTCCGTGCCGGTTTCGGCATGAACTACACCGTCGGCCAGTACGCGACCTTCGCGACCGCCATGGCGCATGAGCCGCCCTTCTCCAACGAGCAGACGAACGAAGCTACAACACAGTGCCCATCGCCCACCACGGATTGCCTCTCGCTCGCCAACGGCTTCCCCAAACCGGCAGCCATTGGCAACTACGCCGTCAACCCGCACTATCAACTGCCCTATGTTGAAGTGTGGAACGTGGATGTGCAGAAGACTCTGCCGTTGGGCATCGTGATGAACGCCGGCTATAACGGATCGAAGGGCAATCACCTCGACATTACCAGCGCGCCCCGCGCAACGCCGAGCAGCCCGAACACCGATCCCGGCGACCTCATCTTCAATTACGAGCAGTCAGTCGCCTTTTCCAAACTCTCGGCCGGCACGCTGCGCGTGAACAAGCGGCTCTCAAACGGCATCGCTCTGGGCGCGAACTACGAGTACTCGCACTCGATCGACAATGCCGGCTCCGTCGGCGGCACGTCCACGGTGGTCGCGCAGAACTGGCAGGACCTGGGCGCCGAGCAGGGCAACTCGAGCTTCGACCAGCGGCACAAGGTCTCGGGCAACTATCTCTTCGAACTGCCCTTCGGCCAGGATAAGCACTGGCTCACGAGCGGCTCGGCCTCGCACATCTTCGAGGGTTTCTCGGTCTCCGGCAGCTTCACCTTCGCCACCGGCGCCTCGCTCACGCCGGTCTACCAGGCCGCGGCGCTCGACGTGGCGCGGGGCACCGCCGGCTCGCTGCGGCCCGACGTCGTCCCCGGCGCGTCGCTTACCGCCGGCGGAGGAACGGTGAAGCGCTGGTTCAACACAGCGGCGTTCACCGCGCTCGCGCCGGGCCAGCTCTACGGGACGGCTTGGCGCAACTCGATTCCCGGCCCGGGCACGATCCAGAACAGCATGTCGCTCGCGAAGACCTTGCAACTCGGCGAGACGCGCAGCATGGAGATTCGCGCAACGGCCAGCAACGTCTTCAATACCGTGCAGTACTCGACGGTGGATACTAACGTGGTTTCGCCGACCTTCGGCCAGGTCACCGGAACCGGCGCGATGCGCGATTTCAGCTTCATGGCAAGGTTCAGGTTTTAGCAGAGTGACGGGGTTAGCTGGGTTGGCAGAGGTAGTTACCGGATGATGAATGCGATGCTCGAACGGATGCGGCCGACCGGTGCGGTGATTGCGGTGGTGGCGCTGCTGTTCCCGATCGTGCTTCCGATGCCCGCCCAAAGCTCTCCGCAGGATCAGCCCGCCTCGCAGAACGGATTTGTTCTCAAAGTCAGCGGAGAGCTGGTCCTGACCAATGTCGTTGTTCGCGACGCCAGGACCGGTGAGCCCGTGAAGGACCTCAAGCAGAGCGATTTCTCGATCTACGAGAATGGCAGGCAGCAGCAGATCGCCAGCTTCGATTTTCAAAATACCGACCAGGCGGCGGCGCTGAATGAAGCCACCGTCAGCGGCCTCGCTGGAGCGGGCAAGAGCAATGGCCCGGCCGTCGTCGCGCGGCCCGAGGAACTGCGCAATCACCGGCTCATCGTGATGTTCTTCGATCTCACGTCCATGCAGCCCGAGGATCTCGACCGCAGTGTCGATGCGGCAAAGGATTTCCTGCACAAGAAGATGTCGCCCGCCGATCTCGTCGCCCTCGTTTCGCTCGGTGACACGCTCAATGGCGACCAGGACTTCACGGCCGACAAGGATGCGCTGATCCGCGAGGTGGGTGCCTACAACGGCACCGAAGGCCAGGGTTTCACGCCGGGCGCCGCGTCGAACTCGAACCAGGTGGAAGACGCTACCGGCTACACCCCCGACGAAGGCGAATACAACGACATCAACACCGACCGCGAGCTCTTCGCGCTGCGCGAGATCGCGAAGTCGCTGGCGAATATCACCGAAAAGAAATCGCTGCTCTACTTCTCCGGCGGCATCTCGCGCGACGGGATCGAGAACCAGGCCTCGCTGCGCGCGGCCATCAACGCTGCCGTGCGCTCCAATCTCGCCATCTATAGCGTGGATACGCGCGGCCTGCAGGCCGTCTCGCCGCTCGGCGATGCGTCAACAGGCAGCCTGCGCGGCGCCGGCGCCTATAACGGCGGTGCGCTGCTCAACAACATGAACCAGAACTTCGCCACGCAGGAAGTGATGGCGACACTCTCCAGCGACACAGGCGGCAAGGCATTCTTCGACTCCAATGATTTTGCGCCGGCCTTTGCCCAGGTACAGCGCGACACCTCGGCCTACTACGCCATCGGCTTCCACTCGTCGAATCCCGCGCGCGACGGACGATATCGCAAGCTGACCGTGAAGGTCGATCGTCCCGGCCTCAAGCTCGAGTACCGACCCGGCTACTACGCTCCGGCGGACTTCCAGCACTCCGGCCGCGAGGATCGCGAGCGCGAGCTCGACGAGCAGCTCTCGAGCGACTTGCCGGCGACCGACATCGCCGTCTATCTAGATGCGATGTACTTTCGCCTGGACGAGAACCGTTTCTACATGCCGGTCTCGCTCATCGTTCCCGGCTCGCAGATCCCCTTTGTGAAAGGCGGCGACAAAGACAAGGCGACGCTCGACATCGTCGGAGAGGTCATCGACGAAGTAAAACGGCCGATCGGCCGCGCGCGCGAAACCGTCAAGCTCAATCTCGATCCCTCGCTGCAGGCCCGGCAGAAGAACATCCAATACACGACAAGCTTCGACTTGCCGCCGGGCAAGTACCATCTTAAATTTGTCGTACGCGAGAACCAGACCGGCCGCATGGGCTCATTCGAGGCCGACATCGTGCTGCCCGAGATGAAGAAAGCGCCGCTCAAAATGAGCTCGATCGTACTCGCCAGCGCACGCCAGCCCAGCAAGCAGCGGAGCCCGCTAGTCCGCAGTGGCGAGGAATATGTGCCCAACATCAGCCACGTCTTTCGCCAGGACCAGCACCTTTACCTGCTCTACGAGGTCTATTCGCCGGCGCGCGAGAAGCCGGCCGACAATGCACCGAAAGGGACAAAGTCCGGCGTAAACGTGCTGAGCAACCTCGAACTCATCCAGGGCTCAACCAAGGTCTTCGAAACGGCTCAGGTCCAGGCCAAAGCCATCAACGTGGAAGGCCGCGACGCCGTAGCCATGGAGCTCGACGTGCCGCTGGACAAGCTCAAGCCTGGACAGTACATCTGCCAGCTCAACGTGATCGACGACGCAGCCGGCAGCTTCGCCTTTCCCCGTTTCGCGGTGCTGGTGCGCCCGCCCGCCGCTCCTGCCGCGGCGCCGCCTGCCGCGCCAGCGACGCCGGCATCGCCCAGCGCAGGCGCAGCGCCTGGTCAGAAATAGCCGCGGATTATTGCGATGGAGGCTCTGAACCTCCGTCCTCGCGAAAGGGACAGTGGCGGCACCCCGATCCGCAGCAATAGCCGCGCTTCAGGTGATAGGCCGCGGTAAAGACGAGATATGGCCCCTCGAAGTAGTAGTCTTCGGGGTCAAGCGCAGGCGGCGCACTGGGGCGATCGGATTCCACTCTTCCATTCTGATCGATTCCACCAAGGCTGGAGCGATTCCCCATTTCCCCGTACAATTTGTTCAGGGATCATCGAGGGGAGAACGCCACCATGCGCCGAGTCTATATGGATGCCAATGCCACCACACCTCTGCTTCCGGAGGTCGTCGAGGCGATGCGTCCATATTGGATGGAGCACTTCGGCAACGCTTCCTCGATCCACCTGCACGGGCAGCAGGCCCGCACCGCCGTCGACCGCGCGCGAGAGACGATGGCCGAGTTCTTCAACTGCCATCCGGCTGAGGTCGTCTTCAACTCGGGCGGCACCGAGGGCGACAACACGGCTCTCTTCGGGCTGCTCCATCCCGGCGACCATTTCATCACCACGTCGATCGAGCATTCGGCGATCCTGGAAGCGGCGAAGCGCCTGGCGCATCGCGGCGTGGAAACCACATTCGTCGCGCCGCAGCCAAGCGGCTTCATCGATCCGATGGACATCCTGCGCGCCATCCGGCCGGAGACGCGGCTCATCAGCGTGATGCTGGCCAACAACGAGACCGGTGTCATCCAGCCCGTCGAACGGATCGGCAAGATTGCCGCCGACACCGGCGTCTTCTTCCACATTGACGCGGTGCAGGGCGCCGGCAAGGTGACGATCAACGTAAAGAAGATCGGCTGCCACCTGCTGTCGATCAGCGCGCACAAGATGCACGGGCCGAAGGGCGTGGGCGCCATGTTCGTGCGCAAGGGCACGCCGGTCGAGCCGCTGCTCGTCGGCGGCAGCCATGAGCGCCGCCAGCGCGCGGGAACTGAGAACGTCGCCGGGATCGTCGGCCTGGGCAAGGCTACAGAATTGGCCATGCACTCACTTGACGACGGCACCCTGCACCGGCTCGCTGCGCTGCGCGACCGGCTGGAAACGGATATCCTTCGCCTGCCCGGCACCGGCGTGAACGGCGTCGATGGCGCCGGCGCTCCGGTTCCGCGCGCCGCGAACACGTCGAACATCTGGTTCGACAACCTCGAAGGCGAAGCGCTGGTGATCGCCCTCGATCTCAAAGGCATCGCCGTCTCTGGCGGATCGGCGTGCCACAGCGGCGCCACCGAGCCAAGCCACGTGCTGATGGCGATGGGCCTGGACAAGACGCGCGCCCGCGCCAGCCTGCGCTTCAGCCTGTTGAAGACAGCAACCGACGCCGACGTGGACTACGTGCTGCAAGTCGTCCCCGAAGCCGTCGAGCATCTGCGGGCGCTCTCGCCGGTGGTGGCGGGGACGCTAGGATAGAGGATGGTTTGCTGTACGGCGTCACTCAATGAGCTGCCGATCCTGCAGGATTCCTTTGAGACGCCAGTCTATTGAGTTGAAATTTCCAAACCCTGACTGCGAGAGTTTGGTCACATCCAAACCGGGGAGCCGGACGATCTTCCCACCTTCGTCGACTAGGTCGTAGTCTCGCGGAGAACCGGTCCCACGGTACCGAATGAAGAGATGCTCGTTGAGCAGATCTCCGGGGTAAAGCGGCTCAGAAGCCATGATCTCCCAGTATCCACGCGACCATCCGAGATTGTTGACTACCGACGGTCCAATAATGAGGTTAGTCGGCGAGAGAAAGTCCGGAGAGGGTCGGCCTGGGCCAATCGCGTCATAGATGTAGACGAGGTTGAACAGGCCATCGATCCCGAAGAATCTCGACCTCTTCACCAGCCTGCCCCAGATAAATACTCCCTTTGATGGCGACAAACGGAAGATATCACCGACTTTTGCTTTTTGTCGCTTCAACACAAGCCGAACTGCAGACACTTCGTTCGCTTCTTCGAGACTCCTCAGCTCCTTCATACAGCAATCAGTCTAACGTTGGTGGGGAGGCCACTGCATTCGCACCGAAACTCAATCAATGCGAAAATAGAATATAGACGCCTTGCTTCCCCATGCCGCACAACACCACTATCGCCGTCGCCATGTCCGGAGGGGTTGACTCCTCGACGGTTGCGGCGATGCTCGCCCAGGGCGCATCCGGTGCGGGTGGCGCTTCGGTTGTGGGTCTGACCCTCCAGCTCTGGGATCAAACCCGCCTCGCCGGCAAGCACGGCATTCCCGCGGCGCCCAAGGCCGGGCGCTGCTGTTCGCTGGACGACGTGTATGATGCGCGCCGCGTCGCCGAGCACCTCGGCATCCCCTACTACGTCGTCAACCAGGAGGAGCGCTTCGAGCAGGATGTTGTCCGCCCGTTCGTCGACGAGTACCTGCACGGGCGCACGCCGATTCCCTGCTCGCTCTGCAACAACCACCTCAAGTTCGATCAGCTTTTGCAGACCGCGCGCTCCATCGGCGCCGATCGCATCGCCACCGGCCACTACGCGATCAACGAGTTCGACGCCGGCCGCGGGCGCTGGATCCTCAAGCGGCCGGTGGACCGGGCGAAGGACCAGACGTATTTTCTCTTCGGCTTGACACAGGCGCAACTCGCCAGGACCCTGTTTCCGCTCGGCCACTTGACCAAGCCCGAGGTGCGCGAAGTGGCTCGCCGCCGTGGGCTCGCGCTCGCCGAAAAGCCCGACTCGCAGGAGATCTGCTTCATTCCCGGCGGCGACTACAAGCAGTTCCTCACCGCGTATCTCGAGGAGCAGGGCGAGGCAATGCCGGAGACGGCCGGCGAACTGGTGGCGTCGAGCGGCGATGTGATCGGGCGGCACGAGGGCATCTTCAATTTCACGGTCGGCCAGCGCAAGGGCCTTGGCGTCGCGTCGTTCTCGCCGCTTTATGTGCTGAACATCGATCCCGCGAGCCATCGCGTGACTGTCGGCGCCGACGCCGAGCTCGCCACGCGCAATCTGCGGGCGAACCGCCTCAACTGGATCAGCATCCCCGAACTGACCGCGCCGATGCGCGTGCAGGCCAAGATCCGCCATCGCCACGAGCCGGCGTGGGCCACGCTCGAGACCGCGGGCGGCGGTGAAGTCGCCGCCACCTTCGACGAGCCGCAGCGCGCGGTCACGCCCGGCCAGTCGGCCGTCTTCTACGATGGGGATGAGGTCGTCGGAGGCGGCTGGATCGTTTGATGGATCCTCTGATCGGCAGCCAGAAGACAGAGAACGTAGCGCACTCTTACGGATTCACGTGGTGGATGAAGGCCGTCTATTTGCTCGCCGCGGGCCTCACCGTCTGCGCAGCGCTGTTTCTCGCGGCGCGGTCAACGGGTGCAAACCCCGAAGAAAAGATCTGGCACTGGATCGAAGCGGCGGCGCTCGCGCTGAGCGGCATCTACTTCGCCGCCGCCGCATTCTGTTCCTGCGTCTTCTTCGACAACTATTCAGTAAACGTAAGAGGCGTGTTCGTCACCTCGAGCCTCCCCAGGCACACCATCCATTGGTTTTCCTACGCGAAGAATCAATGGATGAACTGCACGATTCTCTATCCCGATGCGCCGGAGACGAAGAAGCTGATCATCGTGCACTGTTTTTCATTCGATGAGGATTGGCACAGGTGGATCGCGAGCCTGAAGCAACTGCCCTCTTGAGGCCTACTGGCGCACCGCCCACGCCAGGCCGTCCGGCCCGCCGCCGACATCGATGTGGCCGACCACTTCCAGCGTCTTCAGATCGATCACGGCGACATCGCCCTCGCGTCCGCACGCCACATAGGCGCGCGCACCGTCCGGCTGCATCTGGATGCCGCCCGAAGAGTGAACGTCGCTCAGCCGCTTCACTTCTTTCCGCGTCGACGTGTCGAAGATCACAAGCGCCGACTCGGCCGAAGCCAGCGCCAGCTTTCCGTCCGGCGTGAACTTCAGCCGGTTCACCCCGCGCACGTTTGCATTGAGCGTATCGACGACGCGCTTCGATGCGAGGTTGATCACCGAGATCGTGCCGTCGCCGGCATTGCCAACCCACGCCTCGCTCCCGCCCGGCAGCACATCGAAGCCCTCGGAGCCGTGACCCACGGGAATCACCGTTTCTTCCCAGTTCCCACCCGGCGGCGGAGGCGGCGGTCCGGGCGGCATTCCTGGCGGAGGCCCGCCTGGCGCTCCATCGCCCGGCTGTGCTCCAGGCGGAGGGCCGGGCGGCATCCCCGCCGGCCGCTCCGTCTTTTCCATGATTGTCACGGTCGCGGCATTCACGTTCGTTGTCAGGATTTCCTTCGCGTCCGGAAACACATACAGCATGTGCGTGCGGTCCTGCCCCGTGCCCATGATCCAGTCGATCTTGTCCGTCGCCGGATCGTAGCTGCCGATGGCCTTGGCCGCCTCCGCCGTGAACCAGACTTTGCCCTGCGCGAACACCAGTCCGTGCGGCCCGCGCAACGCGCCGAGATCGATCACCTTTTCCTGCTTCTGGCCGATGAGATCGATGACCGTCAGCGTGTTGTATGCGCCGAAGCCGTAATTCGAGACATAGGCCGTCTTGCCGTCGGCCGACGCAATCACTTCGTGCGGATCTTCACCGACCGGCACACGCGCAATCGATTTCAACGTCGCCGGATCGACGATGGCCAGCGTGTGGTCTTTCTTCGAAAGCGCCAGAAGCGCGGCATTCGGCGTGGGCGTCTGCGCGGCCGCCGCGCACGCCAGAATGACTGCTCCGAGGGTAGGCACAGCACAGCTGAGGGTCTTCAAGGACCTCTCCTTTGCACGATTTAGATGAAGGTCTCGTTGTCGTTTGCCGCCGGCGCACGGCTCGCCGCAGGCGCCGGAGTCCGCAGCGATTCCATGATCGCTTTGGCGGCCGCCAGGATGCCGGCGATTTGGCGCGCGGGCGTTCCCACGGCACTCTGCAGGAAGACCCCGATGCGATCGAACCCATCGAGCGTGGCCGTGATGATTGCGTCGAGCCGCGCTGCCTGGAACCTTGCCCGTTCCACAATCTCGGTTGTGGATGCCTGAGCGCCGTCAACCTGCGTGCGCACCTTTGCCGAAATGTCGGCAACGTCGGCGGAGATCGCGCGCATGCTTGCCGCGGCCTTCACGACGTCCGTTGTGACGGGCTCGATCTGAGGCATGACCTGCGCCAGAATCTCCTTCGCAGTCTTCAGGAACGGCACGGCCGATTCGCGGAGTTCTCCGAGGTCCTGCCGCACCTGGCCATAGATATTCTTCGCAAAGAAGTAAAACGCCACAACGACGATCGCCTGCACCGCCAATGCAAGTCCGGTCATGGCGACAAACACGACGAGGAGCATTTCGTTGGTCATTGGATGGTCTCGCGCACAACATCTGCAGACAGCGGAATTGCGAACGCCGGCTCCGCGCGGCCCGCTCGCGGATCGGCAACAATCGGCCTTGCTGCTGCTATGGGCGAGTTTAGGTCTCCGATTCTCCGGGGGTAACGGTGGATTTATAGGCTTGCCGGCCGGCATCGACCGCCGCTGACACGCGGCTGGTCTGATCGCTGACCAGGTTCTTGCCGCGCTCTACGAACTCTTCCCATTGCGCTCGCCCCCGGTCAACCACGTCGCGGCCCCGATCCACGTAGTCGCTTACCTGCTCTTTACTTTTTTCGACCAGGGTACCCACCTGCTCCTTGCCCTTTTCCACCAGGGTGCTCACCTGGTCCTTGCTCTTCTCGACCAGTGTGCCCACCTGCTCGGCTGCAGCCCGTGTCTTCGCGCGCAGATACTCGCTCCCCTCGCGGGCGCTATTGGCAATATCTTCCCGTGTTTCGCGGCCGCTCTTCGGGGCATAGAGAACCCCCACCAGCGCGCCGAGACCCAGTCCAGCGAGAAACCATGCAAATCCAGTGCTTTTGCTGTCTTCCGACATGACGCAATCTCTCCTTCCGCTCAGCTCGAAGACCGTGACTGAGCCTATCAAATTCAATCATACAGCCGCAAATGAATATCCAGGCGGCCTTGCGCTGCCCGGCCGCGCCGAATCGCTCATCCAGCGACATTTCCGGTTGGATTCTCTGCCATCCCGTAGAGTTGCAGGCGCACGGGCAATCTGGCGCATGCCTGAATATGCGCGGCAGTTCCGTACACACACGACTCGGCGCCGGCTCCATGCACCGGCAAGCCTGTCAGTTGTCGTTCAGCGGCTTGCGCAGCTTGTCCCGTGACCGTTCAATCTCCTTGCGGATCTTGTTCGCGTCATCGACGTCGCGCAGCGCCTCGGCCTCTGCTTTTGACTTCGGCTTGGCGAATTTGGCCTTGGCCGGGTCAAAGACCCGCCGGTCCGACTGGACCGAAACGAAGGGCTCACTGTGCGGCTGCATATCGAAAATGCCGGTCACCGGCCCTGCCAGAGCGTCCTCGAGATTCAGACTCCCGAGATCCAGCAGTTCATCGATTGTGCGCACGATCGAACCCATGCTGGCGTGGTCGTGCGAAACCGATCCGGGCTTGACCCACGGGCTGGCCACCACAAGAACGCTGCGATGCGCATCGACGTGGTCCACGCCGTCCTGGGCATCGTCCTCGGTGACAAACAACGCCGAATCCTTCCAGATGGGCGTCTTCGACAGATACTCGACGATCCTTCCCAGCGCAAGGTCGTTGTCGGCGACATACGACGCCTCGTAGGGGTAACCGTCCGCAGGCCGCGGCTCGGCCGTATGGTCGTTGGGCAGGCGGATCACAATCAGCCCCGGAATCTTGCCGGCAGCCAACCGCAGGCTGAAGTCGCGTTTGAACTCCTCGACCCGCGCCTGGTCGGGTATGCCGAGATTGAACGTCGGAAACCGCCGGTCAGTCGACTCGAAGACCGGCCGCGGCAGCGGCGAGTTGAGAAACAGACGGTTGCCTTCGGGCTGCGAGCCCGGCAGCTCGGCGTTGCCTTCAATTTCCAGCCCTTCGCCGTAGTTGAGACTCCCCTTTCCGCTTGCCGCGGCGTGCTCCCACAGGGAGCCGAACTGCGGCTCATCCTCCGGCATGGGCGCGTCGGCGCCGCCGAACAGGGCACGCCGGCCGGGTTGAGCGGCGCCGGGATCGTCATGCCGCCGTCCGCCGTAGCCGGAGGTCCACGCCGTGTTGAAGTAGGGCGTTGGATCGATGCCCATTACCCAGCGATGCCCGTCCGCCGAGACATCGCCGTCGACGTAGAAGTTGTCGCTCATGGCAAAGCGGCCGGCCAGCGCATGCAGGTTGGGCGTAACCTTTAGATGCGAGGCCGACTTCTCTTCCTTCGCCCAGCCGTCGAGGCCGTAGCGCGCCAGCGCCGGGTCGCCATTCGCTCCGGCAACATCGCCGAGCACCTCGTCATACGTCCGGTTCTCGCGGATCACCAGGAAGCAGTGCTTTAGATGCGGCAAGGGGCTCCGGCCCGCCGATGCACCCGTGTTGGCCGCAACGACGGCTGCCGTGAGCTGGCCGGCCCCCGCCAAGGCGGCGAGCGATATCGCGCTCACGCTACCTAGCTCAAGCGAACCCACATACGTGGGCGCATCGGGATCATGGCCGCTGCCCGCATTGGGCCCGGCGCCCTTCCCCTTCGTGTTCACCGCGTAGAGCGTGTTTCCATCCGGCGACAGCGCAACGGCCGACGGATTCCAGCCAACCGGAATGTGCTCGATGACCTTCATGTTGGCGGCGTCAAGCACTCCGACCGCATCAATGCCCGATTCGGCCACGTAAACGCGACCGTCGCGCACGGCGATCCCACTCGGCATCACACCACGCAGCGCGCGGCCCCGTGCATCCTGGAATTTCGCTCCCGTAAATGGCGAGAGCTGCGTCTGCGCCAGGATCTCTGTCCCCTCCGGGCTGATCTTCGCCACCGCGTCCTGGTGTGCCAGAGAAACATAGACCGCTTCGGCCCCGGAGGCCACGCCGCTCGGAGCAGCGCCGCCGACGGTTGCCCCCGGCTGCTCCGCGATGCGCTCGCCAAGCCGCAGCCTGGCCGAGATCATCGGATGCTCCCGCTCGCGGACGTCGTAGGTCCACAGCGAGCTGCCGCGCAGCGAGTTCTCATCGCCCAATCCGGCAATCTTCTTGCCTTCGACCACCGCGCCCTCGCGTGCTTCCCGGGAGGGATATCCAAACGGCGGGAAATGCAGTCCCGTCCCCAGCGGATCGTTCGCGTCGCTGCCGGGAATGGTTGTGTACTCGAACAGCCCCGTATTGACGACGTAGAGCCGTGAACCATCCGGCGAAAGCGCGAGCCCGTAAGGGTAGTTTCCCGTGGCGATCGACGACAGGCGTTGCAGCGTCGCCGCATCGAGAATCACCACACGCCAATTGCCCTGGTCGAGCGCGTAGAGCGTCTTGCCGTCAGCGGAGACTACGAGCGTCGCCGCAAAACTGCCGCTGAACTCCTGGCGCCTGCGGTTCGCGGGATTCGTGTTGCTGATCGTCCCAGGGTGGTCCGGGCCGTCCAGCGAGACCTCGCCGGCCGGTTGCCAGTCCGCGGTCCGGTAGGCGCGAATCTTGCCCGAATCTCCGGTAGCCACATAGAGCAGGCTGCCGTCAGGCGAGTAGGCCAGCCCTGCATGAACCTCGATCGCCGGATCGTTTTCATGGCCAGCCGGCATTCGGCGAACGCTGGGATGCGGCCCAGCGGGTTGCGCAATGAGATTGAGTGCAAATGGAAAACCGATCGACGGCACTGCGATCTGCTCCCCGTCCGGCCGAACCGCGAGCGCAAACGGGTACGGGGCGACGGGTATCCAGTTGCCGGCCGGGTGAATCTCGCGGCCATTCGGCAAAACGGCGGTCACGCCGGCCTGGGATGGGACAGGAGGGGAAGAAGCGCACAAAACAGCGCAGGCGAGGCAAGCCGGCCAACGGCGGTGTGTCATGGCATCCAGTATGCAACGCCAAGGTGAACATGCTGTTTTCGGAAAGACTACCCGCCGCAACCGCAGGACCGCGCCAGGACCTCGGCAAAGTGCACCGCGGGCCGGTGGGCGAAGTGCGCGATCTGCTCCCGGCAACTGAAGCCGTCGGCAACGACAATCGCCGTGGACGGCGCGGCGCTCACCGCAGGGATCAGGCTGTCGCTCGCAATGATCTTCGACACCTCGAACTTGTCCGCCTCGAATCCAAAGGGCCCGGCCATGCCGCAGCAACCGGCTTGGATTGCGGTGACTTTAGCGCCCGCTTCGCGCAGGATCGCGATCTCGCTCGCCGGCCCGCCAAAGACCGCCTTGTGATGGCAGTGGCCGTGGACGAAAATCTGCGCGCCCTCGAGTTGGCCGGCCGCAAAACCGGGAGCCTTCGCCTGCAGCCAGTCGGCCAGCAGCCACGCCTGCGCCTTGAGCCGCTTCGCGCGAGCATCGTTGGGAAAGAGCTCCAACAACTCGTCGCGGAAGACGCTGGCGCAGCTCGGCTCAAGAAAGATGAACGGCAGACCGGCGTCGATCTGCGGGCCGAGCCGATCGAGAATCCGCGCTAGATATTTGCGCGCATGCGTCAGCAATCCAAAATCGTAGAGCGGCCGGCCGCAGCAAAGATGACCCGCCGGTGTCTCGACATCGAATCCCGCCTGGTAGAGGACCGTCTCCGCGGCCGCCAGCGTCGCGGGATGGTAGTAGTTGTTCCACGTGTCGGCCCACAGCAGGACGCTCCCACCCTGCCCCGGCACCTCGCTCTTTTTGGCCTCGCGACTCTTCAAGTAGCTCTCTGCAGCCAGGCGAGGCAACCGCCGCTGCGGCGCGATGCCGGCGACGCGCCGGATGATCGGCGAGGTGAGCGGCCCGTTCAGCGTCGAATTCGTCAATCCCGGCGCGGCCGATCCCCAACGCGCCAGCTTGTCGGCAAACCCGAAGACGTAGTGTTGCAGCGGATGGAATTTGCCCCGGTACTTCTGCGCCAGAAACTCCGCTTTATACGCCGCGAGATCCACCTGCACCGGGCACTCGGTCTTGCACGCCTTGCAGCTCAGGCAAAGGTCGAGCGCCTCTTGGACGGCGCGGCTCTCGAAACCTTCCTCACGCAGATCGCCGGCCAGCATCTCCCACAGCAGGTGCGCACGGCCGCGCGTGGAGTGTTTCTCCTCCATCGTCGCGCGGTAGCTCGGGCACATCACGCCGCTGTCGGTCTTGCGGCACGCGCCAACGCCGACGCAGCGCTCTGCGGCGCGCTCGAAGGAACCGCCATCGGCCGCGAACGCGAAATGCGCGCGGACTTCCGGCTTGGGATGCGATGTCCCGACCGATCCCAATTCCGCCGGCCCGAAGCGCAGGTTCTCGCCGGGATCGTAGACGCTCACAGCATCGACGAGTTTCCCAGGGTTCATGCGGTTGTCCGGATCCCACAGCGCCTTGAACTCGCGGAAGGCCTGCATCAGCTCCGGACCGAACATCCTGGGCAGCAGCGACGCGCGCGCCTGCCCATCGCCATGCTCGCCGGAGATCGACCCGCCGAAGCTCATCACCAGATCCGTTGCGCGGTCGAGGAACTCGCGGAACGCGTGAATGCCCTGGTGCGTGCGCAGATTGAAGTTGATGCGCAGATGCACGCAGCCCTGTCCATAATGGCCATAGAGCGCGCTGCGGTAGCCGTACTCGCTCATCAGCGCGAAGAGCTTGCGCAGATACGCGCCGAGATGCACCGGCGGGATTCCGGCGTCTTCCCAGCCCTCCCAGCCTTCCTCCTCGCCGGGCACAAAGACCGTCGCACCCAGCGCGGACTCCCGCACCTTCCACACCCGCGCCGCCTCTTCCACCGTGTAGATTCGCGCCATCGGGGCGTCGGGCCACGAGCTCACGTCGCGCACGAGCTTTTCGGCCCTGGCCTGCGATTCGGCTGCATCCCACGTGCCCAGTTCGACTAGCAGGTATCCGTCGCCCTGTGGCAACAGGGGAAGGTCGTTTGGCGCAATGCCTTTGCGGCGCATGAATTCGAGAATGAGCCCATCGAATCCTTCAAGCCCGATCGGCTTATGTTCGAGCACGCGCGGCACAGCATCGGCAGCGAGAAACTTGTCGGGGAAAACGAGCGCTGTCAGCACGCGATGCGGCGGGCTGGCCGTCAGGTTGAGCACCGCCGAGACGATGTTGACGCACGTGCCCTCCGACCCGACCAGCGCGCGTGCGACGTGAAAGCCGTTCTCCGGCAGGAGCTGGTCAAGGTTATACCCGGAGACGCGCCGTGGAATGTCGGGAAACCGTTCGCGGATGAGACTCGCATAGCGGTCGCGAATCTTCTTCAGGCCGGCGTAGATCTGTCCGACGCGTCCGCCGCCGCGGATAAGCGCGTCGAGCCGATCCTCCGGCGTGCGGCCGACGGTCATCCGGGTGCCGTCGTACAACACCACATCCAGCGATTCGACGTTGTCCGATGTTTTGCCGCCGAGCAGCCCGTGCACGCCGCAGCTATTGTTGCCGATCATGCCGCCCAGCGTGCAACGCGAGTGCGTGGCCGGGTCGGGCGCGTAGGTAAGGTGATGCTCCTCCGCGGCCTCGCGCAGGCGGTCGAGCACAATGCCGGGCTGCACGCGCGCCAGCTTCGCGGCCGGGTCGAGCGACTCGAGGAGGTTCATGTAGCGCGAATAATCGAAGACGACCGCGACGTTGGCGCACTGGCCGGCGAGGCTTGTGCCCGCGCCGCGCGGCAAAACAGCAGCGCCAGTGGCGCGGCACGCGTCAAGCGCGGCGGCCACGTCCGCGGCATGGCGCGGCAGCACAACTCCCACAGGCAACTGGCGATAGTTGGAGGCATCCGCCGAGTAGAGGGCGCGCGAAGCGAGATCGAAGCGAACGTCGCCGCCGATCGCCGCCTTGAGCCGCTGCTCCAGCTCGCGATGCGCGGCGAAGCGCTCGTGCTCGAGCTCGGTGTGGTTGGACAGGATCCGGAATTCGCTCACGCTCGAATGGTAATGTATCCTCATCGAACGAAGGACGGTCGTGTGATTTTGCCGATATAGACGTGTACCAGCACTCCGCAGGAGCAGGTGGTTCTCGGCGCAGGCAACGGTTCCCCCGTTGTTCGCCGCTATCGGTCCACGGAACGGGAGGGCCCGCATGACGGCGCGAGCGACACCACCTCAAAAGCAGGGCAGCTCTCCCCGGGAAGTCGCAAGCGGCTTGCGCTACGTGGCTCGCCAGCCCATTCTCGATCGGCATGGCAGAGTGCACGGTTACGAACTGTTGTTCCGCGACGGACCCGAACAGGTCTTCCGCGGCGATGGCGACCTGGCCACCCAGACCATGTTCGACAACACAATCCTCTTCGGCATCGAGCAGCTCACGGGTTCGTTGCCTGCGTTTGTGAATTGCACCGAAGAGGCGCTGACCGGGCCCCTGGTCCATATTCTTCCGTCGGGCATGACCGTGCTCGAGATCCTGGAAACGGTGGAACCCACGCCCAGCCTCATGGACGCCTGCCGCAAGCTCAAGGCGGCCGGCTTCCGCCTGGCGCTCGACGATTTTGTCTGGAAGCCCGAATACGAGCCGCTCATCGCGCTGTCGGACTATATCAAGATCGACTTCATCGCCATGAGCGCCGCGGAGCGCGCCGACCTGGTGCGCCGGTTGCACGGCTCGCCGGTCTGCCTCATCGCGGAAAAGGTTGAGACTCAGGCCGACTTCGAGACAGCCCAAAAAGAGGGCTTCCGCCTGTTTCAGGGCTACTACTTCTGCCGGCCCGTGCTGATGAAGAGCCGGAAAATTCCGCCCAACCGGCTGCTGCAGATTGAGATCCTTCGCTTCCTGCAAAACGACGAGTTCGATATGCGCCGCCTGAGCCAGCTCGTGATGCGCGACGCCGCGCTGATCGACCGCCTGCTGCGGATGGTCAACTCACCGGTTTTTGCGGTGCGCACCGAAGTGATCTCTGTAGAATCGGCACTAATGGCGGTTGGCGAAGATTCTTTCCGCCGCATGGCTGCATTGGCCATCGCCAGCGAGATCAACGCCGAGCAGCCTCCGGAGCTGTTGCGCATGGCCTTTGTACGCGCTCGCTTCTGCGAGCTGGGTGCGAAGGTATGCGGCCTCGATGCCAACGAGCAGTACCTCGTCGGCCTTCTCAGCCTGTTTCCCGTGATGCTCAAGACCGGTATGAATGAGCTTGTGGGATCGCTGCCTCTGCGCAAAGAGATCTGCGAGGCGTTGCTGGGCACGGAGAATCGCGAACGCCTGCTGATCCAATGGATCGAGCGCTACGAGTTGGGTGACTGGGCCGCCTGCGATGCCGTTCTTCCGCTGCTGGCCCTGACCCAGGACCAGGCTGTCCGCTGCTACTCGCAGGCTCTCGAGTGGGCCGAGAAGGCGCTGCACTTCAGCCGTTGATTCGCCTACCGCGTCGGCCACTCCTCGACCACAATGCCGAGGTCGTTCAGCTTCTGGATGGTGGCCTCGACATTGCGCCGCACCGCCGGGCGGTCGTTGCGCGCGGCCAGCGGCGACTCTGCGATGGCCACAACACGGCCGTAGCGCCACGCACCGGGCGGCAGCGCGACCAGCGCTTCAGCCAGATCGCCGGGCCGGATCTCGATCTCCTGCCGGCGCGCCGAGGCAGGCCTCAGGAGTGAACCCTGGCCATTGGGGCTCGGATTGGCGTCTGCCATCTCCACGCGGAGGTTTATGGTCGAAGCGTTTACGGACAGGAATGGGTTTGCCCAGACATTGGGGTCGTGGACGTCGACGTACAGGCTCTTGGTGGGCAGCGGAATCGCAGCCAACGAGACGCGCTGGATGTCGATCCTGTTGGCCGCCGCCTGCGCGTTCTTCTCCGCGCTCACGGCATTCTGCGCCGCCTTGGCGACGGCCTGCTCTTCCTTGCGGCAGGCGGAGAGGGAGACGGCCGAAAGCACCGCCATGACGGCGATTCCCCGGGGGAATTGAAGCTGGGTCACAGGACAAGGATAGCAGCAGAGCGGGAACTTGAAATCGGGGGACATTGGCTGAATCAATAGCGCTTCGTAACCGCCGCCGGCGCGGCGCCGCTCCTCCCGGACAAGAGCCAGTCGAGTGGCTGGCGGATGTCCTCTTCGCGTGCCTGACCAAGGATGCGGGCGACGACTTCGCCCTGTTCGTCCACGATGAGTGTGGCCGGAAGCACATTGCCCAGCCCAGCGCGTTCGATCATATCGAGGTCAGCGCCGACCCAGACTTCCATGGCCAGCGGGTCGCGGTCGAGGAATGCGTCGACTTTGGCCCGGTCCTTCGATTCATCGGCCGAAGCCGCAATGAAGCGGACCCTCTTTTCACCGTACTCCCGGGTCAGGGCCGAGAGCATGGGCAGCTCGGCGCGGCATGGCCCGCACCACGTTGCCCAGAAGTTGATCACGGAGATGGAGCCGCGCAGTTCCGCAACACGATGTTTCCCGCCGGAGAGATCTTTCAGCTCCAGATTCGGCGCTCGCCTGGCAAGCGCGGCGTGAACAGACAACGCAACCATCCACACCGCAGCAATGTTCCGAAGTGCTTTCAAATCTGCGCCCGTCCATGTGCAGACTGCTGCGGCCACCCATCCCCTGTGCGGAAAGGGCGGCCCAATCTCCGCAGTTCAGAAGCGGTGGGTAATGCTTGCCAGCCAGACATACTGGGCAAATGCGGCGTCGCCATGCGTGCCGTATACGCTGTCCGGGTGGCTGACCGTGCGGTCCCGATCGACGGCCTTATAGATGCCCGCGGTCAACAGGTTCCTGCCGCGAACAAATTCGACGCCCGGGCCCAAAGAGACGGCGAAGCCGGGGCGGCGGAATCCATCATTGCTGTTGGGAAAGAGATTCTCTGCCGGCACGCCTTCAAAACGAGGCCCAAAGGTCCCACTCAGATGCCCCTCGGGAAGAATGGGAAAGTTGATGCCGGCCTCGAGCAGATACTGGTCGGAGATGGCGACGTAGTTGTTCAGCGGCTGCGTCGGGTTGAGGGTGGCGCCCCGCTGGATACCGTTCGTGCCACCCTGCGTCGCGATGTAGTCGCCGTCGGTGTAGAAGATCAGCGACTTGCTCAATATCTGGTAACCGGACCATTGGGCGACCATGCCCCAGCCTCCATTGCCGGGCTGAATCGAGTAGTCGACCGGCGCGGTGACTTCAACCGGCGGACCCGAGCCTGTGGTGTTGGTGTCCACCGTATTCTGCACGTCGTCGTTGCCGGTGGGCGCGAGAAAGCCGAGGCCCACTGAAAAATTGTTGTGCGTCGCGTGCTCCGGGTTGCGGATCCAGACATTGGCCGCAACGATGGTGTCGCCCACCCCGGTCGCCTCATATTTGATCGGCGACCCTTGCTTCTTTCGCGAGGCGAACAGCCAGGGGGCGTCGACCTCGAAGCTGATGCGCGGCGTCCACTGGTAGGTGAGGTTGGCCGTAATGAGGTTGATGCGGTTCTCCACCTGGGTCTTGTCCTGTGCGCGATATTGCTGGTACACATCGCCGACATAGTGCTGGTAAGAGAACTGGTGCCGTTCGCCAATGGTGAGTTGGAAGTGTCCCGGCTGAAGGATGCCGCCTTGCCCGGTAGGCAGGCCACCCTGCTCCGGCGAGCGTGCGAGGATGCATCCTTGAGCCGCGGCATGGCCGGCAGCGAACGCGAGAAGCATGGTGCTGAATAGGACTGCCGCGGCCCCGGCGGGCGAGATGCGGAGTCGAAGAGGCGGACGCGTAGCGTGATGCGGATGCAGGAATGACATTGGAAGCTGACCTCTCTCAGGATGTGCGGGCATCGCTTGCGAAACGCGCGTGGCTTGAACAGGGCAGCGAGGGTGTTGGAGTCTTCCTGCCGGCCGCTGGTTGGGGACCGTGCGCTATTTCGCTCATCACAATAGCGGCCTGCCGGCAAATGCGCATCGATCAAACAGAGGGTGATCGAATCAACCTTTGGATGCAGATCGGATGGCGTGGATCGGCGCGGGCGGGAAATCGTCTCTATTTCGGCAGAAGGCCGTGCGCAATGGCGTCGAGGATGCCGTTCAGGAAATTGATCGACTCGGGCGCGGAGTAGCGGCGGGCAATTTCCAGCGCTTCGTTGATCACGATGGGGAAGGGCGTGCCCTTGAAGGCCAGCATCTCGCCGACGGCCATGCGCACCAGGTTGCGGTCGACGGCGGGCATGCGCTCCAGACGCCAGTGTTTCGAGTTCTCCGTGATCAGCTTGTCGATCTGGTCCTGGTTCATCTCGACGGCGCGGAACAGATCCTCGGCGAAGCCGCGGACAGCAGGATCAACCTCGCCGCTCGATTCCCAGAACGTCGCGCGTACCTCGTCGGGCGTCTGCTTGCCCACATCTGCCTGGAAGAGCATCTGCATGGCCAGTTCACGCGACTTGCGCCGCGTTGCGCCGCTCAAGCAGGCCCGCTTTCGACGAGCTTGCGATGCAGGCTCGCCATCTCGATAGCGGCCGTCGCAGCTTCAAAGCCCTTGTTTCCCGCCTTGACGCCGGCGCGATCCAGCGCCTGCTCCAGCGTCTCGCAGGTGAGCACACCAAAGCTGTGCGGAACACCGGTCTCCTGCTGCGACTGGCCGATGCCGCGCGCGACCTCGTTGTAGATTGCCTCGTAATGCGCCGTCTCGCCGCGCAACAGACAACCCAGCGTGATAATGGCGCTGAAGTGGCCGCGGTCGGCCAGCGTACGCGCCGCGGCCGGAATCTCCCAAGCGCCGGGCACGCGCACCACTTCAATATGCCGGCGTTGCGCGCCGCTGCGCAGCAGCGCATCCAGAGCGCCGTCGAGCAGGCGGTCCGTAATCACCGCATTCCAGCGCGCGACGACGATGGCGAACTTCATGCCCTCGGCCGAAAGATCGCCTTCGACCGCCACGGGCCTCGAACGCAGCGGATCGATCCAAGCCCAGAACGAGATGGAGAAGTCCACCTCGGGCTCGATGGTAAAGAGCCGTGACTTCCAGTTGGTTTCGGCGATGGCCGAGAGACGCGTGCCCGAGTCGAACCCCTGCCGGTTGAGCCAGGCCTCGGCGGCCTGGTAGACCGAATCAAGCGAAGTGACCTCAACGACCAGATCGGCGGACTCCGGGAATCGGCCGTCGACAAGCTCAACCTTGCCGGCCGGAGCGGTAAAGGACGCACCACGGCTCTGTTCTTCCTCCCAGCCCCTGCCCGGCGCAAAACCCAGCGCGGAGAAGAAGCTCGCAAGCCGATCGTAAGCTTCGGCGCCGCCGGCGGCGCGCAGAAAGGAGATTCCCTTGATCATGATTCGATTCTATCGTGCGATAGGGCGCTGTCATGCCTAGACCCACGCCTCCCATTGCGCGTCGTGCAGCCGGATCCTTTCTGTCCGGGAAAGAGTATTCCGGGGCCTCCTCGAAGCGGATACGCCCTGAGTGAACTGGCCTCGCAGGAGGTACGCATCCTGAGCGCACAGAAAGCGTTCGCAACCGGGGTTGCCATCCGCTACAGGCCGGATGGAGAGGAATTGGAACGCGCCGGTATCAGCTATCTACTGCGCAAGACGGATCATGCTTGGAAATTCGTATAGATGGTGTTGCACGAAGCGCCTGGGCCGCAACCGGCAGATGCGACCGTGGATCTGGACCCGTCGGAAAGAACGCGAAAGGATGGAGCACCAAGGCTCGTGAAAAAGGCTATGTCTTGCTGCGCGGCTTGACGGTGATGACCGTGGCCGGCACATAGCTGTTGGGCGGGGTTGTCGACGGATTCTTGCAATAAGGATCGTTGTCCGACTGCGGCACGCAAGCCGGCAGCTTTGGACTGAGCTGTTGCGCGTCGGTGGGCGTGCCCGTGGGTGTGGTGGGAATAGCGATGTAGTGAATCTTGTTGTCGCCCGCCGTAGACACGAAGAAGAGCGTGTTATCGGGACTGAACGCACCGGCGACTGGCGCGGTGATGGACGACGCGCCGCTGAGTGTCACATATCCTACCGTGCCTAACGATCCGGTCGTCGTGCTCGGAACATAGAAGGGAAGTTTCGCGCCAGGTGTGGCGCCGTCGAAGGTAATGAACGCGTAGCTGGGCGCCTGCGAGTTGCTGCCGTTGACAAGTGTCGGCGGCGGTGAAGTCACGATCTGGTTGATCGCCGTTGCGTCGGCTGCGATTTGCGTCTGGTCCAGCGTGTGTGGGATGAGCAGCGGATCCAATGTATTCCCCGTTTGCCCACAGGGCAGCGGCGTGCCGATCGGATTGCTCTTCGATGTACCCGTCGTGGGAATCGTTATGCCGATGTCGTCGAGCTGAATGCCGCCGCCGGAGAGGGTCGCGCCGAGGATATGCTTGCCGTCCGTGGTGGCTGCCAGCACGTCCGTCGTTGCGCTCACCGAGTCGCCCTGCGGGTAGAAGTTCGTGATGATGGAGTCGGCCGTCGGCGTGGCGGCGGTGCCGGTTGGGCACCAGGTGCGTGCTACCGTTGGCGTGCCGCTGAGATAAGCGCCCACGCCGGGTAGAGTGACGGCCAGGTTTTTCGATCCCCCTGAGGCCGAGATGTCGTAGGTCGTCCAGCCGCTGTTTGTGTTGTAGACGTAAAGCGTGTCGGTGTGGTTTCCGCCCAGCGATGCGCTGTCCGTGATGTAGAGTGTCTTCGAATCAGGCGTCCATGCCGCCGCGGCGCCCACACCGCCGAACGTGCTGGAGATCGTGCCGGAGGAATTGTAGATGTAGAAAAGCTGCCGGACGGGATCGTTGATGACGAGCTGCGAATTCCCCGGCGCGACCGCCAGCACGACTCCCGGAACGTTCGGGTCCTCCTTGCTGAGCGCGTTGTTCGCAGTCGAATAGACCATCAGCTCGTGCGCCGAACCGAAATAGAGATTTGTGCCCAGCTGGTCCATCACCATCGAGTTCGGCACGTAAGGCATCCGCACCGTGGAGGACGGCGTGCCGTTGATCAGCTCGACCGGGACAAAGTACTGCGACCTTCCTGGCGCGCCGAACCATACATAAGCGCTGGCGGTGCCCGGGGTGGTCACGACTACCGGGTTGGAGGTGATGGAGAGTCCCGTTCCGTTCAACCCCACCTGGTTGATGGGCGATGGGTTGCACGCCCCGGGCTGGCAGACAGCGTAGATGGAAGCCGTGCCGGGAAAGCTCGGAGTAATGCCGCCGCCGCCCGCGACTGTCGTGTCGATGGGGTTACTGGACTGGTAGTCGAGCGATACGCCGGTGATGACTTTGCCCTTGGTGTCGGTCACCGTGGTCACCAGGTTCTGCTGCACGCCTTGCGTGATGGTGCCGGTGGTCTGGCCATTGGCCAGCGCGAGGGAGATCGACTTTGGCGGGCAGGTGGAGAAGTATCCCGCCGACGATCCGGATCCGGAGATCGAGGCCGTGATGATGGTCGTGCCGGGCTGCTCGGCCGTGATCTGGTTATTCAGCGAGTTGATGGACGCGATGGACCCATTGCCGACGTTGAATTGCAGCGAGCCGATCGAGTTGGTGCAGGTGGGGACTGAGGTCACGCCCGTGGGTAACGGGCAGGCGAAGTATTTCGAAGTGTCATTGCAGCGCGGATCGCCGGAAGCGAAAGGGCAGGCTGCGATGGCGGACGGCGCGCAGAGCTCAACTTTCGTCTGCTTCCCGTTGTAGAGCCCCGAGTAGCAGGCCTGCGCATCGAGCGGGACGGGGTTGCCGCGGGCGTCAGAATACTGCTCGCCCTGCGAAAGGCACTGCGGCGGGCCGGCCAACGTGACCGACGTGACAAGGGGATGGACGTAAACCTGGACAGGATTCGATGTAACGCCGTTGCCCGAGGCGGTGATGAACGCCGAGGCATAGGGCAGGCCGCCTGAATTCGGCATCGGGCTGGGAAGATTGCAGATGGTGTAGTTGGCGATGCCGCCGCCCGTGTTGCGGTTCCAGGTTCCGGCGCAGAGATTGCCCGAAGGCGAAATGTCGACCAACTGGTTGTTCGTTGTGCCGTATGTATAAGTGCTGACGTTGGCCGAAGAGCCCTTGCAGTCCTTTGCCGTGGGAGTGGCAATCTGCTGCGTCTGTCCGAAGGCGAGGGAAATGCCCGTCGTCTGCGGCTGCAGGTTGATGGAGGCCACTTCGCCGATCCTCGGGCCATAGCCGAGACCGTTGCAATAGTTGCCGGCCGGGTTGCGGGTGCATCCTGAAACCGAGATGCCGGCCGGAACGGAGATACACAACAAACCGAGAAGCGCGAGAAACCGCCGCATGCATCCTCCCCGCCCCGCATATCGTGCCGCGGAGCGGTCTGTTCTCAAAAGGGAGAAATGTTCTGTAGACATCTACCGGCCTGGCCGAGGCTGTGCTCGCAGGCCGGCGCCGCCGCTTGGAAAACAACCGGCTGCACCGCGCTCAGGCGCGGCAGACAGTCAAAAAATGAGCTCAAGAACTCCAAGAAAAAGTGTAACAGGACAAGGCCGCCGCAAGGGCGCCCACTGCCCCAAGGGGATAGACTCGGCCAGGGGCGGATGGCGAGCAGCAACAAGTCTCAGAATCCCAAGGGAGGGCCGGGTGAAATACGCTCCCACCTGGGGCGTTCCGATCCGACAGGAAGCGCTGTGAGATGAAGTCGTTGGTCAACAACCTCTTATTGTTGCCCGGCATGGATGGGACAGGCGAGCTGTTTCATGATCTCGTTTCCGCGCTGCCTAACGGTTTCAACATCACAATTGTCGGATATCCCTGTGACAGGTTCCTTGCCGACGCTGAGTCGCTACAGGCGGCGAGGGAGGCTTTTCCGGCGACTGAACGATTTGTGATCCTTGCGGAATCTTATTCCACGCCGCTTGCAGTCCGGCTGGGGGCATCGACGCCATTCAACCTCGCCGGCCTCATCTTATGCTCCGGTTTTGTGAACAGCCCTATTTCCGGTTGGCGGCGAAGTCTGCTTTCGGTAGCCGCGCCATTTGCGTTTCGAATGCCGCTGCCGCGTTCTGTTGCTCGGAGATGGCTCGTTGGCGGGGATGCTCCCGAAACGCTCGTGGATGCCGTGTGCTCCGCTGTGGCAAAGGTGCGGTCTGAGGTGATGACGGCACGATTGCGCGAGATCTTCCATTGCGATGTACGGCGCGAGTTCGCGCAGGTTGCCGTACCGATCGTCTATCTGCAGGCAAGCCGGGACCGTCTGGTCGATCCTTCAGCTCTCGATGAGATGCGCCTGATCAAGCCGGATCTCAATTTTGTGCGGATCGACGGACCTCATCTCATCCTTCAACGACAAGCGCAGAAAGGTGCACAGGTGATCGCCGATTTTGTCCGCGCGCTCTCGTGACGTGCTCTCCCACCCTTCCAGCAAAGAACGCTGGAAGGATGGGGCACCCTGGCTGTCGAGGTTGAGGGCTTCTGTTTGGGAATTGCGATCTGTGAGCTGCGAACTCCGGACTCAATCTCCCGCCGGCATGTACTTCGCAAACCACTCCACGGCGCGCACCATCACGTCGCGGCGATGCTCGGGGTCGACGAAGCCGTGGCCCTCGTTGGGATACACGACAAGCTGCGTAGGCACGTGCTCGCCGCGTAGCGCGTGCCAGAACTCGTAGGACTGCGGCGCCGGGCACTCGCCGTCGCGGTCGCCGACGACGGCCAGCGTGGGTGTGTGCGCCCGCTTGATGAAGTTGATGGCCGAGCTTTTGGCATAGACGGCAGGGTCGTCGTAGACCGAGGCGCCAAAGTAGGGGATCATCCATTGGTCGATGGAGTTCTCGCCGTAATAGCTCTGCCAGTTGGTGATACCCGCGCCGGAGACCGCCGCCCTGAAGCGGTTGGTCTGCGTGATGGCGAACATGGTCATGAAGCCGCCGTAGCTCCATCCGGTGATGCCCACACGGCTGTTGTCGATGGGATACTTTGCCTCGGCCGCGTCGACGCCGGCCAGGATGTCGCGCAGGTCGCCGTAGCCGAAGTCCTTGCGGTTGGCCAGCGTGAAGGCCTCGCCCTGCCCATAGCTGCCGCGGGGGTTGGCCTGCAGAACGAAGTAACCAAGCGCCGAGAACGCCGTTGCGCTCAGGCCTCCGCCTCCGCCCCAGTGTGCGGTGACCGCCGACGCAGGCCCGCCATGCACGGCCACGATGAGCGGATATTTCTTGTTGGGATCGTAGTCCCTGGGCAGCATGAGCCAGCCTTGCACGCGAAACTGGTCGCTCTTCCACGAGAGCGAGACGGACTTGCCCCAGGCCGGCGTTACGCCATCGTTGACGTGCGAGAGCTGGATGACGCCTTCGAGGCCTGGCGACATCACCGTGCCGGGCTTGGCGCCGTAGATCTCCGGCGCGCGCTCGAAAGTGCTGGCGTGGAAGACGAACAGCTTGTGGTCCGCGGTCGGCGAAAGGCTCAGCTCGAGCCGGCCGTCGCCCACGCTGCCGGGAATGCTGAAGATGGGCGAGCCGAAGGTTGGAGGCGTGGAGCCTTTCAGCACGTCTCCGTCGATCTTGAGCCGGATGAGCTGGCAGTTGCCGCCGGCCAGTTCGCTCACATACAAGTGCTCGTTGTCGGCCCACTCAATCCACGCAGGAGAGGTGGGCCGGTTGGGCGTGAGGTCGATCGGCTTGCCGCCGGCGGCGCGGACGATCCACACGTCGCCGCCCGTCGAGCCCTGGTCGCTCATCAGGCCACCGATGAACGCGATGGCCTGGCCGTCGGGCGACCAGCGGGGAACGGCGATCTGCAGGCCATGTAGCGGCCCGTCGACCCCGGCCGGCGCCAGGATGGCTTTGGCTTTTTCCCCGAGGGTCTGCGTATAGAGCTTCGCCACCCACCAGTTGTTTTCGCCCGGTGGCTCCGCGGCGATGTAGGCCAGCGACTTCGCGTCAGGCGACCAGTCGAATTCGTAAACATGCAGGTTGGCGGGCGTCGCCTCGGTCGGTTTCTCGGGGCTCGAAGCCGACGCCGCAGCATAGGCCACGCGCTGGATTTCGACATCGTCTTCGCCGATCACGCCCGCGGGCGGCTTCATCGCAGCCAGCGCACCGGCAGGCCGCGTTGCGCCTGCGACATAGAGAAACGCGATCTTTGAACCGTCGGGCGAGAACGCCGGCGAATGCACATAGCCGTGCAGCTCCGTGACGCGGTGGACGGGCGAGCCGTCGAGCCGCGAGATGTAGAGATCGTCCTGGTCGCCGGCGCCGCCGCAGTCGGATAAGAACGCGAGCGCGGTCGAATCTGGCTGCCAGACCGGCTCTCCTTCATGGCAGTGCTGGTCAGGCTTGGCAGCGGCAGTCACATGCTCGGGCTTGCCGGGGTCGCCGATGGGCGCCACAAGCATCTCGCCGCCGTCGCGGCCGCCTTGCGTCCATGCCAGGCGCTTGCCGTCGGGAGAGACAGCGACGTAGCCAATGGACCGCCCGCGGCTGAGGCTCTTGAGAACGTCTTCGATGCGCGCGCGATCGGGCGCCGCGGCGGATGCCGGTGCACTCTGCGCCGCCAGTTGTGCGGGAGAGTGAAGCAGAACTCCAACAAAAGCGAAAGCTGCGAGAGAACCAACATGAACGTTGCAGGCGCGCAGGGAACGAAACATGCGGATAGGGTATCAGGCGTGGAACACGCTCACGGCGGCAAACGCTCGTCACATGATCGTGTGCCGCACCGGAACTTTGCCCCGCAACCACCGTTTAGGATGGCGGGGGAGATTTCTGCGTGAATCGATCTTCGACTTTCCTGGCCCTTGCACTGGCTTGCTGTGCATCGCCCGCGGCCGGACAACAGCCATCCATCAAGCGTCCCGATGGCTCGCCGCTCACAACAGCACAGATCGATGCGACGGTGAACCATCTGATCCAGGCGGCGCACGTCACCGGCGCGGGCGTGGCGGTCTTTCACGAAGGAAAGATCGTTTACCTGAAAGGTTATGGGCAGCGCGACACGGAGAAGAACCTGCCGCTGACCACAGACTCGGTGATGACGGCGGCATCGCTCACCAAGTCGGCCTTCGCGACGGTGGTGATGAGGCTGGTCGAGCGCGGCACGCTCGATCTCGACAAGCCCATCGAGCAGTATCTCGGCAAACCCCTGGGCGAGTTCGACCAGTACGCCGATCTCAAGGGCGACGCGCGCACGGCCAAGCTCACGCTGCGCATCCTGCTCGATCACACGACGGGCTTCGCCAACTTCCGAGGCCTCGAAGACGATCACAAGCTGAGCATTCATTACGATCCGGGCACGCACTACGGCTATTCGGGCGAAGGCATCAACCTGGCGCAGTTCGTGGTCGAGAAAGTGACGGGAAAATCGGCGACGGCGCCGATGCAGGAGGAGCTTTACGGCCCGCTGAAGATGTCGCGCACGAGCATGGTGTGGGAACCGCGTTTCGAGAGCGACTTTGCCAACGGGTACGACGAATATGGCCGCTCGCTGGGGCCGGAGCGGCGCACCAGCCCGAATGCGGCCGGATCGATGCAGACCACGCCCCATGACTACGCCACGTTCTTGAGCGCGCTGATGCGCGGCCAGGTGCTGCGCGCGGCCACGCGCGGCAAGATGCTCAGCCCGCAGATCCGCATTCACTCGGCGCACCAGTTCCCTTCCCTGACCACCGAGACGACGGCCGCCTACGACGCCATCGAGCTGAGCTACGGCGTGGGCTGGGGACTCTACAAATCGCCCTACGGGCCGGCGTTCTTCAAGGAGGGCCATGACGAGGGCTGGCGCAACTTCGCGTTGTGCTTCGCGAACGGCGACGGCATGCTCGTGATGACGAACAGCTCGAATGGCGAAGGCATCTTCAAGCCGCTGGTTGAGGCGCTGCTGGGCCAAACGGGCTTCCCCTTTGACTGGGACGGCTACACGCCGTATGACAAGCTGCCTCCGCTGCCCAAGCTGAAGGAGCACAAGAAGGCGGCGCTGACGGCCGGCCAGTTGAACCGGCTCGCGGGAAAATACGCGCTCAACGCCGACATCGTGCTGACGGTGACGGTGGCGGATGGTCATCTTTTCATCCGCGAGAACGACGAGGAGAAGCAGGAGTATCTGGCCGAGAGCCCGAACGATTTCTATTCGGCGATCTCGACGGACGAGTGCAGCTTCAAGCCGGAAACCGGGCAGGCGCAGGTGCTGGTGATGCATCTCGACAACGGGCAGAACCCGGAGTTGAAGAGGGTGCCGTAGCAGCAAGCTGGCAAGTCGGCGAATCGCCGTGCCGGCATCGGCATGTTCGCGATTCGTGGGAGCTGGTTGAACCAGATCTGCGAGTCAGCTCACCTTCGCCTTCCAGCCCAGCCAGTCGAGGACCCAGGCCCATGTCGTGTTGTCGGACGGTGCGGCGGGCGGCGAGGGCAGGCTCGACCTGGGAAAGACGACCGCCTTGCCGCGATACGCATCTGCGAGTTGCTTGAAGACGCGGCCCTGTTCCTTGACGCGGCCGTCGTTGGTGATCAAACCCAGTGAGTACTCGAGCGAATTGAATTCGAAGCGACGGTCGACGTCGTGGCTGTCCCAGTAGCTGAACCAGCTCACGCCCTGCTCGATGGCCGCGTGCACCGCCTTCTCCAGCCACTGGGCCTGCTGCTTCTCGCTGAGTTCCTCGATGCAGGTGTTGAATTCGCCGGCCCATACCGGCTTCTGCTGTGAACCCGCGTAACTGCGGATCAGTGCGGCCATGGCCGCCAGGAGCTTGACACTCGGCGGATCGAACGCGCCGCCGTATTTCATCGCGCCGGTCCAGTAGGGATAGCAGTGCATCACCGGGAACGGCGCGGCGGCGAGGGCCTCCGGCGAAAACGTGTCGGTGGCGAACCACGGGTGATGGTCGACGCCGTTGACGTGCAGGCGGCCGGGAAGCACCGAGCGCATCAGCGCGAACATGCGCGCCATCCAGGTGTCGCCCACCGCGATCGGCGCCGTCCAGCAGGTGTTGAGCTCGTTGCCGAAATCGAAGCCGATGACGTTCGAGTGCGGCGCGGCAATGCGCGCGAGTTCGCGGATGTAGAGGTCTTCGGCGGCGCACATGGGCGCCTCAGTGTAGAAGCCGTCGGCGGCGTTGAACGGCGGCAAAAAGAACCAGCCGCTGAGCTGGCCGGTAAATGCGGTGATCAGCGCATCGAGCTGGCGCTCGCCCATCCAGCCGATGAGCTGGTCGAGCCGCTCGAGATGCAGCGGGCTCACGTATTTCGGGTTGGGCTGGAAGTACGGCCAGATGAGCATCAGCCGCAGGTGATCGGCGCCCAGCGCGGCGATGGCGTCCAGGTCGCGCTTCATCGAGTCGCCGTCCCAGTCGTTCCAGCAGAACCACCAGTTGCGCGAGGGCGTGTAATTCACGCCGAAGCGGTGGCGGGTGAGGTCCAGGTTGGCCGACTGGGTTGTTGCCTGGGATGCGAGAGAAGGCTGAGCCGAGATTGCCGCTGCTGCCCCTGCACCGGCTTTGAGAAACGATCGCCGTTCCATGGGTGGTCCTTTGATTCCCCAGAAAGACTACTGCGAAGGGGCGGCGGGGACAAACGCGAAATCGCTTTCTAGCCTGCTTGGGTATGGCTATGGGAGTGTACGAGCTTGGCTAGAACCGCGGACATCCCTGACAACGTAGACCGGACCAGCCCGTACGAATCGAGACACTCCGATTCCTGTGATTCTCAGAACAGGTCTCGTGGAAAAGCCCTCTGAACTCCACTGAATCAAGGATAGCGAATCGCGCAGGAAAACCTGCAACGAGAATTCGCTTTTGAATCAGCAGGTTAGGCGAAATGGGGCTTGACAAGCTTTTCCGGTCATTGGCCCGACCGCGTTTGCGCCGTCAATTCCGACCCCAGAATGCCGGCGGCCGGGACGCGGCCAACGATCCACTCGTCGTACGGGTGCGACTCGCTGCAATCCAGGCACGTCGTTGTCGGGTACTGCGCCGAACAATGGGGGCAGACCGAGCGAGAGGCGAATGTGTCGAAGGGCTGGCCGCAGCGCGCGCATCCCCAGTAGGCGCCGATGGGCGGAGCCGTGCGGCAGCTCGGGCAGGCAAACCCCGGCCGGCGCGGCAGCCTCGCGATGCGCAAGAGCTTGCGCGCGTCCTGGAGCCCGTTCCAGCAACTCATCAGCAGATAGACGCCGATCAGGATGGACCAGGTCGATCCCACCTTGACCGCGAGCACGATCAGGCCGGCGATGCCCACAAAGCCCACCCCGGCAGCGACCATCAAGCTGCGGGCGCGGCCCAGGACGAACCACAGCAGCGAACGCAGAATCTGCCCGCCGTCGAGGGGGTAGACGGGAAGGATGTTGAAGATGAGGAGACCGATGTCGATGGCAAAGACGGCACGGACGAAGAAGTACTGGTCAGGATGCGAGACCATCCAGCCGTTCGTCCTGACAAACGTGAATGCCGCCCAAAGCACCGGGGCCAGCGCCACGTTAACCAGCGGGCCGGCGGCGATGCTCCACAACGTTGCGCCGGGGCGCTGCGGCGGGTTCACGTAGGCCACGCCGCCGAAGGGCCACAGCAGGATCCGGTCGGCGCGGCCGCCCACCTGGCGGCAGGCCAGTGCATGGCCGAACTCATGCGTGAGCACGATGAGGAAGAGTGCCAGGTATTCGAGGATGTTCCACAGCGGCGAAGAATAACTTCCCCGGCGGCCCTGAAACTCGATGACCGCCACCACAAACCAGGACCAATGCAGAAACACATCGATCCCAGCTATCCGGAACAACCGGAACGCACCTGGCATCCGCATGAGGGTAGATTACTGCAAACGGCGATTCGCTCGCTGCGAACGGACAGAGACAGACCGCTCGCAATCCGCCGCGGCCAATTTCACTTGCCGGCGGCCGCGTGGATCGCCAGCAGCGTTTCCAGCAGCGGTTTCAGCAGGTCCAGCCGCAGGGCGTTCGCTCCATCGGACTTGGCGTTGGGTGGGTCGTCGTGCACTTCGAGAAAGAGGCCGTCGACGCCCGCCGCCACCGCCGCCCGCGCCAGCAGCGGGATGAACTCAGGCTGGCCGCCGCTGACGCCGCCGGCCGCCGAGGGCTGCTGCACGGAGTGCGTGCCGTCGAAGACCACCGGCGCGGTTGGGCGCATCACCGCCAGCGAGCGGAAATCGACCACCAGCGTGTTGTAGCCGAAGCTTGCGCCGCGCTCGGTGAGGAAGACGCGCTCGTTTCCTGTCGATCGCACCTTTTCAACCGGGTGGACCATGTCCCACGGCGCGACGAACTGGCCTTTCTTGATGTTGACGGCGCGGCCTGTTTTGCCGGCGGCGACCAGCAGGTCGGTCTGGCGGCAGAGAAAGGCGGGAATCTGCAGCACGTCGACGGCCCCGGCGGCCACTTCGCAGTGCGCGGTTTCGTGCACATCGGTCAGCACGGGCAGGCCGGTGTCTTTGGCGATGCGGCCGAGGATCGCCGTGCCCTCGACCAGGCCCGGGCCGCGGAAGCTCTTCACGCTGGTCCGGTTGGCTTTGTCGTAGCTGGCTTTGAAAATGTACGGCACGCCGAGATCGGCCGCGATGCGCTGGATTGCCTCGGCCATGCGGCGCGCGTGCGCTTCCGACTCGATCACGCAGGGCCCGGCAATCAGGAACAGCTTGCCCGCGCCCACCTGCACGGGCCCGATTTCAAAGGAGTGGCTCACCAGAGGGATTTTAGCGCGATGGGTCCGGGCCGTCAGCGCGCCTGGGCAGCGGCGTGTTCGGAGGTTACGTCTTCAACAAACCGCCCCTGCCGGTTTGCGTAGCTGGCCTTGATGAACTCGCGGAACAGCGGGTGCGGCTCGAGCGGCTTGGATTTGAACTCGGGGTGGAACTGGCAGCCGAGGAAGTACGGGTGACCGGGCAGCTCGACGATTTCGACGTAGGTGGCGTCGGGCGTGGTGCCGCTGATGCGCAGGCCGCCGCCGGTGAGCAGCGCCTCGTATTCGCGGTTGAACTCGTAGCGGTGGCGATGGCGCTCGCTGATCTCGGTGGCGCCGCCGTAGGCGCGCGAGGCCAGCGAGTCTTCCTGCAGGACGCAGGTCCACGCGCCCAGCCGCATCGTTCCGCCCATCTCTTCCACGCCGAGCAGCTCGCGCAGCTTGTAGATGACGCGGTGTTGCGCCGCCGGATCGAATTCGCTCGAGTTCGCGTCCTTGAGGCCGCACACATTGCGCGCAAACTCGATGCACGCGGTCTGCATGCCGAGGCAGATACCCAAATATGGAACCTGTTTCTCGCGCGCGTAGCGGATCGCGTTCAGCATGCCTTCGATGCCGCGCTTGCCAAAGCCGCCGGGCACCAGGATTCCATCGAAGCCTTCGAGCTGCGGCTCGTAGCTGCGGTCGTCGGGCGTCTTCGACTCAAGGCCCTCGGCTTCGATCCAGGTGATGTTGAGCTTGAGCTGCTGCGAGGTGGCGCCATGGACCAGCGCTTCCTTCAGCGACTTGTAGCTGTCTTCGTATTCGACATACTTGCCCACGATGGCGATGTTGACGTCGTCTTGGGGATGCTGGGAGCGATAGACAACATCCTTCCATCGCGAGAGGTCGGCTTCTTTGGCTTCCTTGTGCAGGTATTTGAGGATGAGCGCGTCTACACCCTCGTCGGCGAAGTTGAGCGGCACCTGGTAGACCGACGGAACGGTGGTCGCGTTGATCACCGCGCGCTCTTCGACGTTGCAGAAAGTGGCGATCTTCTGCTTCATCTCGCGGTTGAGCTGGCGCTCGGAGCGGCAGAGCAGGATGTCGGCCTGGATGCCGATCGAGAGCAGTTCCTTGACGGAATGCTGTGTCGGCTTGGTTTTGAGCTCCTGGGCGGCGGCGATCCATGGAACCAGCGTGAGATGAATGAAGACGGTGCTTTCGCGGCCCAGTTCCTGGCGCATCTGGCGGATGGCTTCGAGGAAGGGTAGCGATTCGATGTCGCCGACGGTGCCGCCGATCTCGACGATGGTGACGTCGGCGCCGTTCGAGCTTACCTTGCGCATGGCGTTCTTGATCTCGTTGGTGACGTGGGGGATGACCTGGACGGTCTTGCCGAGGTAGTCGCCGCGGCGCTCCTTGAGGATGATCTGTTCGTAGATGCGGCCGGTAGTGAGGTTGTTGTCGCGGGAGAGCGGGGCGTGGGTAAAGCGCTCGTAGTGGCCGAGGTCGAGGTCGGTCTCGGCGCCGTCGTCGGTGACGAAGACCTCGCCGTGCTGGAAGGGCGACATGGTTCCGGGATCGACGTTGAGGTAGGGATCGAACTTCATCATGTTGACACGAAGCCCGCGGCTCTCCAGCAGGCAGCCGATCGAAGCCGCTGCCAGACCCTTGCCGAGACTGGACACAACTCCGCCCGTCACAAAGACATACTTTGCCGACATCGATGCAACCTCAGAATTGAATTGTTGGGATTGGCCGTACCTGGTGGGCACAATCAAGTATGACAGAGAAGTGAATCGGTGAAAAGAGAAAGTTGGGAGCCGCTCTCCGGTCACCGATTCCGCGCGCCAGGCGCAGGATAAAATGTTGTCATTGCTGTTCATCGGCGATGATTTCCGGCCGCACGACGGAGCCGCGGTGGAAGAATGGGCCGTATCCTTCAAGCCGGCCCGCAGGATCTATGCCCCAGGCGACACAGCCCAAACAATCCGGCGCATCCGCGAGCGATCCCACCGGCCTGCACCGGCCCATCAAGTACCGGCCGGACGTTGACGGCCTGCGCGCGATCGCTGTCACCTCGGTTGTTGCCTATCACTGCGGTCTGCCGCACGTCCAGGGCGGATTCGTCGGCGTCGATGTATTCTTCGTCATCTCCGGATACCTGATCGGCTCGCTCGTCTTCAAGGAGATCCGCGGCCACAGCTTCTCGATTGCCAAGTTCTACGAGCGGCGCGCCAAGCGCATCCTGCCCGCGCTGTGCGGCGTGGTCTTCTTCAGCTATGTGGCGGCCCTGTTGCTGCTTTCGCCGAGCGAGATGTATTCCTTCGCCAACAGCGCGATGGCCACAATCACGTCGAGCTCGAACATCTACTTCTGGCGCACCACCGGCGGCTACTTCGCTCCCCGCACCGACCTGCATCCCATGCTGATGACCTGGTCGCTGGGTGTCGAAGAGCAGTTCTACATCCTGTTCCCGCTGCTCATGCTGCTGCTGCGCAAGGCGAAATGGCGCACGCAATACTTATCGATTCTCGGACTGGCCGCCGTCTCGCTGGCCGCATCGGTCTGGGGCACCAAGGGCCACACGGATCTCACGTTCTACATGCTGCCGACGCGCGCATGGGAGCTGGCTGCCGGCGTACTGCTGGCGATCTACGAGGCCAGGGACCCGCACACCAGGACCTCGATGCCCCGGCTCACCGCGCATGGGCTCAGCCTCGCCGGCCTTGTGCTGATCGGGACGGCCATCGCCGGCCTGAACCAGCAAGTCCCGTTTCCCGGCTACGCGGCGTTGCTGCCCGTGGTGGGCGCGGTGCTGATCATCGCCGCGCGCCAGGGCTTCGTGAACCGGCTGCTCTCGTGGAGGCCGTTCGTGTTTGTCGGCCTCATTTCTTACTCGTGGTACCTGTGGCACTGGCCGATGCTCAGCTTTGCGCGCAACTGCTCGGATACCGACCTCTCCGTTCCCGTGGCTACGGCGATCGGCATTCTTTCCTTTGGCTGCGCTGTGCTTTCTTACAAGTTCATCGAGCAGCCCTTCCGCAAATCCACCACGCCGACGATGCCGCTGCTGCGGCGATATGGAGCGCTGGCCGCGGCCACCTTTGCGCCGGCCCTCATCTTTTCTGCGACGCACGGCCTGCCGCAGCGGAATCCCGCGGTGAATCAACTGGAACTCGCCGGCCAGCATCTCTACGGCGACCCCTGCCTCGGCATCGTGCTGCAGTATCATCCCCGGCTCACACCGCCCTGCGTGCAACCGGGTGACGGCACGGCCGTTGCGCTGATCGGGGACAGCCACGCGGCGGCCATCTCCGAGGCGATGCGCGCCATCGCGAACAACGCCGGCTACCGATTCGTCGAGTCGACCAAGTCCGGCTGCCCGGTGCTGGACGGCGTTTCGGTCCGCGGCATCACTCCCGAGCGCGGCAGGAGCTGCACCACGTTCAACCGCGAGCGGCTCGATTTCATCGAGCGCGACCCGAGCATCCAGATCGTGATCGTCGCGCAGTGCTGGTCGCTGCCCTTCCGCCAGGCGGATCTTGGCGACAGCTATGTGGCCGACGGCCAGAATGAAGTCCCCTCCACCGAGGAGGCAAAATGGGACCTGCTGCGCGTGGGCCTGAGCCGGATGGTCGACCGCCTGGAGGCTTCGGGAAAGACCGTGTACCTGATGCTCGACAACCCATCCTTCGGCTTCGACCCCATGCGCCACATGCGAACGCGCCTGATCGTGCCGCGGCGATGGGTGGCGGCACTGGTCTCGAGCTCGTCGCTGCGGTATGCGAGCGGCATTGCGCCCGACACCTACCTGCCCGAAGACCGCGCGGCGCGCGAGATCGTGACCGAGGAGGCCGCGGCACATCCCGAGGTGCATGTCGTGGACATGCGCAGCCATCTCTGCACCGCCGACGGCTGCCGTTTCGCGATCGGAGACCAGGCCCTCTATGGCGACTGGGGCCACCTGTTTGCGCGAGGCGCGCAGATCGCTCTGACCGACCTTCACCTGCCCCAGTTGCACGCTCAGATTCCGAAGTGACCGCGTTTCGCACAAACCGCCGCCTGCCCCTTGCCGGATTTTGCTGTTCGGCCTAGCATTCATGCCGGGAGGTGGCTTGCCATGATTGCCAACATCGCTGTCGAGCACCGCAAACTGGGACGCACCGGGCCCGAAGTCTTCCCCATCGGCCTGGGATGCATGGGCATGAGCGGGGTATACGGTCCAACCGACGACGCCGAAAGCCTGGCGACCATCCATGCGGCGATCGATGCCGGCGTCAACCTGATCGATACGGGCGACTTCTACGGCATGGGCCACAACGAGATGCTCATCGGCAGGGCGCTGCACTTCCAGCGCGAAGATGTGCTGCTGAGCGTGAAGTTCGGCGCGCAGCGGGGGCCAGACGGCGCGTGGATCGGATACGATGCGCGGCCGGCAGCGGTGAAAACGGCCCTGGCCTATAGCCTCAAGCGCCTGGGCACGGATTACATCGACATCTACCGGCCGGCGCGTCTCGACCCCAACGTGCCGATCGAGGACACGGTCGGCGCCATCGCCGACATGATCAAGGCCGGCTACGTGCGGCAGGCAGGCTTGTCGGAGGTCGGACCGGAGACCATTCGCCGCGCCGTTGCGGCGCACCCGGTTGTCGATCTCCAAATCGAATACTCGGTCATCAGCCGCGGGCCGGAGGAGAAGATTTTCCCGGTGCTCGAAGAACTGGGTATCGGGGTCACCGCGTATGGCGTGCTCTCGCGCGGCTTGCTCTCCAACTCGCAACCGGCCGCGGCGGGAGACTTCCGCGCTCGGCTGCCGCGATTTACGGGCGACAACCGGGCCAGCAACGAGGCGCTGGCCGCCAAGCTGAAGGAGATCGCGGGCGACAGGGGCGTCACCCAGTCGCAGCTCGCCATCGCTTGGGTGATGGCCAAGAGGCCGTGGATCGTGCCGGTGATGGGCGCGCGCACGCGGACGCAGCTCGCCGAAACGCTGAGCGCTCTCGAAGTGAAGCTGACGGCCGATGAAATCGCGGCGATCGAGGCGGCGATTCCCGCAAACGCCGCCGCCGGCGCGCGCTACGACGAGCACCAGATGAGAGTGCTGGACAGCGAAAAGTAGGGGCCGCTACAGCGGCCGGTAGCTGCCCTGCCCGAACGGAACGGAGACGGAAAGCGAACAGCCGCCGCCCTGCGCCGATTCCGTCAATGTGCCCGCGCTGGCTCCCGATGCGCCTGGCGTCTCGACCGCGCTGGCCTGGCCATGCGCATCGGTATGGACCGGGCGCTGCTGCGCGCCGTTATTCAGCGTCACGTCGGCATCCGGCGGGAAACCGTCCAGATAGATCAGCAGCGACTGCCCGTCGGGATCGGCCAGCAGCGCGCTCAGCTTACAGGTTCTGCTGGCGGCGGCGATGGGATACGGCACCAGCGTTCCGCCGATCATCGTCTTCCAGTCCTGCGAGTGCAGGATGAAGCGCACGGGCTCGCCCTTTGCGGCCTTGAAGGCCACGTCCAGCTCCGAGCCGTCGTTGAGCGCGTCGGCGTCGCGCTGGCCGGGGTTGGGCGGATTCGCGAGCAGCAGGCCGCGGCGATTCACATAGGCGTTCTCGGAGAGCACTTCGAGATCGTCGATGTCGGTCCCGACATGCCATGCGGCGAGCACATAGGGCGTGCCCATCTCCGCTGCATCCGCGTAGATGCGGTAGCGCAGCGTGTGGGGGCCGGGTCCGGCAGCGTCATCCACTTTGGCAAAGCGCAGATGCGATCCCGGCGGCAGTTCGAAGCCGCGATCCCACAGCATTTGCGATCGCTCGAGCGATACGTCTTTCCTCGCGGTCTTGGCGGAGTGCTGCGGCGGGCCGGCAGCATCGAGGACGAGAGCCGCGGACAAGAGCGCGAGCAGCGGCACGGTTAGGGGGATAAGGCGAGGCAAGCCGCGCATTCGAATATTATGCGCTGCCGGAGTTTTGGGCTGCAACGAAGTGCGGGATGCGAGGCGTAGGGTGAGCCTGGCCCGGCGCCCGCTTTATCGTCGCCACAGCAGGTACGTCGGCTCCATCACGCCGTTCGGCGCATAGAACTCTTCGCCGGCCGGCTCGAAGCCGAGCCTGAGAAGCACGCGCTTCGAGGGTTCGTTCTTGGGATGATGTCCGGCGAAGATGGCGTCGGCGCCGAGCTCCGCAAAGCCATAATCGACCGCGGCACGGCCGGCTTCCAGCGCCAGGCCACGGCCCCAGCACGCGCGAATGAGGTAAAAGCCCAGCTCGTAGATCCGTGCGCCGCCGGCCATCGCCCGATCCTTTGTGCTGCCGTCTAAAAACCTGTGGGTCGCGTCGAAGGTTTTCAGACGCAGCCCCACGCATCCGGCGAACCGGTCTCCATCGCGCAAGAAGATCGGCCAGTACTGCATCCCGGTTGCAGACATCTGCGCGATCTCGCGCTCGAGCCGCGCGCACACCCGCTCTTCCGTGTGCGGCCCGCCAATCATCGCCGTCACCTGGTCGTCGCCCCACAGCTCCATGGCCAGCGGAAGATCGTCCTTCCGCCAGCAGCGGAAGCCGATGCGATCGGTCTCGAGGAAGTAAGCCTTCACCGTTGCCATTATCCCAAGTCCGGCGAATCACAGGCGCGGGTGACGCCGCCGCCATGACCGCGCCGCGCAGGACTCTCAAGTCAAAAAAGGAGCCCGGCGAGGAGCAGGAACCGGGATTCCTACCCGCCACCGGGCATGAGTAACGCTTTCGGGCTCAGCGTTTCTACCTGGCCAGCCGCGCGCGGTCTACCAGGAGGTCCATCTTCAGCTCGAGGAGATCGGCCCGCACCAGGAGGCCGACGGCATCGCGGAGCGTGATCGGCTTGCCGCCGAACTCGGCGCCGTTCAACGCCGCGGAGATCTGGCCCGCCAGCGCATCCCGCTCGGCGGTCAGGCTGCCGAGGCTGCTTTCCAGCGAGTTATAGGTCGCATCGTTGGCGGAGTTCGATTCCAGAGCCTTGGTCGAGACACTGAGGGTGTCCATGCCGAACTCACCCACCGGCGCATTGATCTGCTTGTACGCCGCAGCCAGGTCCGTAAACGGCCAATCGCGGATCGTCCACGGCAGTGCATCGCTGCGCAGGCCCTCGGTCAGAACGCGTCCGTCGCTCGCATAGTCGTCCTGCAGGCCGCTCAACAGCAGCATGGTGGGGCGGATGTCGACGTGATCCGACCAGGTGTTCCAGTCGATGCCGCGGTGCTTCACCCCCGGCCCGACGAAGCCAACCCAGGTGGTAACGATCTCCGGCGCTACGCCGCCGTGGTTCCAGGCATAACTCGACCCTTGAACTGCAAGGCAGGCCGGGCTCTCACGCTGCGCTGCCGTCGAGCAGCTCTTCGAGAACGCTTCCTGGTAGTAATAATCGGGGTTCGAAAACATGACGAAGTTGGGCGTGCGGTTGGGGTCGGCGGTGATCATGTGCAGCGCCTTCAGTCCAACCCGGTCCACCATGTATTTTGTGAGCACGTCGGTGTTGCCGGTAATCGGATTGGTTGCCGTAAGCTGCGCCGTGGCCTGCTCAAACTGGCGAAGCAGGCTTGACCCGGGAGCGGCGGTCCCGTAGCCGTTGAAGTACATGGCCGGCGCCATGTCAAAGTGGAAGTCAAAGTTATTGGAAGCCACGGTCGGATCGGGTACCAGGCTGGGAAACTCGACTGCATAGAGAGCGGGCAGGTCAACTTCGATTTCACCCACGCTGCGCTGGCCGGCGTTTGGCCCGCTCGCGAGGGTGTAGGTGCAGGGGATATTGACGCCGTCGCAGTCGGCGGGAGAAGCCGGGCCGGCGACCATGTGGTCCTGCTCGTCGGCGCTGACGATGAACAGCGTGTTGGACTGGTCAATGCCCATGTTCGCCAGGTCATTGAAGAACTGGCCAAACGCCTGATCGTAGACCTTCAACTGCGCCACATAGCCGGCCTCTCCGGAGCCGAACGTGCCTGCGGGGCAGTCTGCCGGGTCGCCGGGAATACCGGCGTGGCAGTCGTGGGCGTCGGAGATGTAGGTGAACAGGATGGGAACGTTGTTCTTCAGCATCGCCTCATCGTAGGCAAGAGCCTGCGCCGGCGAGATCCCGCCGAATCCGGGAAAGCCTGTAATCGGATTTCCCAACAGGTCATTCAATCCGCCGGGCGCGATGACCGGCGCCACGTACTTGTGCCCGAATAAGCCATTGAAGCCCGTATAACCGTTGGGCTCATCGGGCAGCAGATCGGGCTTGCCGTTGTTCGCGGTGGAGCACAAGGGATCGTTGGCTGCGCAGTGAATGGCGATGCCCTCGAAGTCGGCCGCCTTGTTTGCGTCCGTCGTCTCCGGCGAACCGGCGCCGAAGACCTTGACGATGTCGGAGCTGGTATTCTCGATTTCCATGTCGGCGATGGAAACCGCGCCTACGTTGCAGCCGAAGCGGGTGAACGGAACCCACGGCGCCGGTGCGTTCATTCCCTGCGCGTCGATCATGTTCGGGACCGGATCGGAGGCAGTGTTGACCTGGTCGGTCCAATAGGTGAACGAGCTGGGGAAGCTGTCCCAGAACTTGTTGGACGCCGGGAAATTCACGTTGAACGTGACATAGCTGTTCGCCACTGCCTGGCCGTGGCGATCGGGATACACACCGGTGAGCGAGGTGAGGATGTCGTCGGCGGTGTGCGAGATGAGGGGCGTGTGATGATTCGCGAACAGCGTGCCCTGGCCGGTGAGAAAGGCAAGCAGGTGGGGCATCTGCTCCAGGTCAGAAGGTACGTTCGGGTTGTCGCGCTCAAAGTGAAGGTTGTCAAACTGGATGTATATGATGTGGTGAATCTGGCCCGCCGGTGAGTTCAGCGGACATCCGTTAAGCTGCGCCGCCGCAGAACCGGACAGCCCTGCGCCGATCAGCAGTGAAAGCCATACGCGACTCGTCTTCAAAGGGCACCTCTCTCTGCATTCTTCAAATGGGAAGCGCGGCAAACAGCATCTTCGGCAGATGGTGGAGAGGAACTGACGGGTCTGAAGCCGATGCAGCCTCGTGGGGTAGTGGCCCGGGTTGCCATCCAACCCCTGCAGAACTCCCGAAAACGCTCGCAATCCGCTGAGCAAAAGGTACCGCCGGTTCGCTCCGGGAGACATGAAAGTTTGGTAAAAGCTAGTTTCGCCGCACCTTGCAAGTTGGTAAAGAATCAGTACCTTACAAAATTGTAATCTTCGAATCGCAGCGAAAAGACCGCGTCCAAAATGAAGAAGCACGGCCATGGGCCGTGCTTCAGTGGATCACCCGGATGTAAGTCCGTCTTTCTATTCGCGGTCGCGCTCTTTGCCCGCATCCTTGTCGTCCGTCTTGATCGACAACAGTTCCACATCGAAGATCAGCGCGCTGTTCGGCGGGACCACGTTGCCTGCGCCGGTCTCGCCATAGGCCAGTTGCGGCGGCAGGTAGAGCTCCCACTTCGACCCGACAGGCATCAACTGCAGCGCTTCGGTCCAGCCTTTGATGACGCCCTTCAAATTAAAGGTCGCAGGACCATTGTGCTTCTCCGAGCTGTCAAATTCCGATCCGTCGATAAATGTGCCGCGGTAGTTACAGACCACCGTGTCGTCGCTGTCGGGCTTTTTGCCGTCCGCAGCCTTGAGGATCTTGTACTGGAGGCCGTCGGCCAGGGTCACAACGCCGTCCTTGGATTTGTTGGCGGCGAGAAACTCCTCGCTCGCCTTTTTCGTCTCTTCCGCCTTGGCGGCGCGGATGGCCGCCTGTTGCTTCTGGAAGTCCTCCTGCGCGGCCTTCAGAACCGCACGCGCCTCGTCTTCGGTCATCAAGGTCTTGTCGCCCGAGAACGCCGCTGTAAAGCCCTTGGTGAAGCTCTCCGAATCGATGTCGAGGGCCTGCTTGCGAAACCCGGCCCCCATTTGCATGCCAAAAGCGTAGCCGTTCTTCTCTTTCACGGACTTGAAGGCCGGATTGTCCGGTGCCGACGGCGCGGGCGCTGCAGCGGCAGCAGGTTCGGCGGCGGATGCACCCTGAGAATTGCCGGAGGGCGTACTTTGCGCGGCGGCGGCGACAGCCAGGAACGATACCGTAAACAAGAGTGTGAGTTGACGTTGCATTTTTTTCCTTTGAGAGAGAGTTATTTCTTCAGTCACCCCTGTCACGCAGGGGAATGCAGGGCTGCCCAATGAACCAATGTAAATTGTCGCCCATGAAAGGATGTTGAACGCTGCGCCGGCTTCGGCTCAGTCCCGCAGTTGAAGCCGGTCGAGGACCGGGAACAGAATGACCGCAATCGCCGAGTTGCCGATGGCCTTGAACAGCTCGTTGAGCCAGTTCCACTCGATCGTCAGCCCCAGCAGGTATTGGTAAATGAACAGATAGATCGCGCTCGATAGCAACGACATCAGGAAGCTCAGCATCAGCCGGATGGTACTGTTCTCGACGTCGATGCGGATGCCCACCGAGGCCGACAAGAATCCGCAGATCGTCTTGGCGATGCCGTTGATGCCGATGGCGTGGCCGGTCAGCGCGTCTTCGGCGATTCCCAGGATGCCGCCAAGGATGGTTCCCTGGATGGGACTGCGGCGGCCCATGGCGAAGTAGACGGTGACCACCAGCGGCAGATCGAACCATGCAAAGCGTCCCAGCAGCCGCGGCAGCCATGCCTGCAGCACCAGGCCAACCAGGGGAACCAGGCCGTACACCAGAATCGGATATCGGCGCACCTCCATGTCGAGCCGGACGCTCGCGCCCATTCTTGCCATGGCTACGGATTCCCCTGTGGCTTGACGGGTTGATCCTGTGGCGTGGTTTCGTCGCCGGGAGTGGTCGCGGGGCGGACGGGCTTCGGCACAGGCTGAGTGGTCCCGGATTTGTTCGCAGGAGGGGAAGGCCGCGGCGCCGGATTGGTCGCTGGCTTGGCGGCCGGCTTCACGGGCGGTGCGGCCGCGTCGCCACTTGCCGTCGCCGGCGTTGTGCCGGCTTCGTTCGCCGGCTTTTCGTGCGCTGCGGCGCCGTCATCGGCGGCGGGCTTCGCGGTCAGATCGGGCGTCGTCGCGTTTCCCGGCGTGAACCGGTCGGCATGAATGGGCTGCGGAGGACGCGGCGCCGGGGTGGGCAGCGAGTCGTCATGAAGCGGCTGCTGCTCCGGGGGAAGGTTTGGGTCGAGCAGGCCCGGCAGATGCTCAGCCATGATCGTCGAGGCCTTCTTCTGCTCTTCGATCGCCGCCGCCTCGGCGCCCTTCTCCGTTTCGCTTGTTGCCAGGTCCGCCTGTTCTTCGGGGGAGAAGCGCGGCTGGGTCGATGTAATCACCAGCACCTCGTCGAGCCGGTCGAGGCGCGCCGCCGGCTTGATCGTCACCTTGATGAAGCCGTCGCGATCCGGGTCGGGGATCACACGCTCCACTGTTCCTACAGGCAGCCCGCGGGGAAAGATCTGGTCGCCACCCGCCGTGAGCACGGCCTCGCCGGGCTTGATGCGGTTATCGGCCAGCAGGTCGACGATCTGCAGCTGGCCCAGGGCATTGCCGCGAAGGATGCCGCGGATGCGCGTCGTCTCCAGGATCACCCCCGCGCCGCTGGTCTGGTCGTTGATGGCAAGGATCTGCGCAGAGTGCGCGAAGACCTCTCGCACCTTGCCGACGATGCCGTCCGGCGTGATGACGGCCATATCGCGCTCGAGCTTGTCCGCAGCGCCCTTGTCGATATAGAAGACCTTGGAGAGATCGGTGCCGCTGGAGCCGTAGACCTGCGCCGCCAGGGTCGAGTAGAGGTACTTCTGCTGGAAGCCCATCATCGCCTGCAGGCGCTGACCCTCCTTGGCGTCTTCAAGCAACGCGGCCTGCTCGAGCCGCAGCCGGTCGATGGTCTTCTGCAAGTCCCTGTTTTCCGCTCGCGCGTGACGCAGATCGAAGTAGTTGTTCCAGACGAAGCCGATGGCCTGCCCGGTCGAGTGAATGGCGCGCTCGGCCGGCGACACCAGCGCGTTGGTCCACAACCGGATGAGGCGCACTCCCGACCCATCGTGCGTGGATACCGAGGTGCTGCCGGAGTCGATGCGGCGCACCTGCATTGCCAGCCCCACGACCTGGATTACCAGCGCCGCGAGCAGCACGATGTAGTTCCGGTAGCGGTAGAAGAGAGATTCCATGAAAGCGAGGGGTCAGGGAACAGGGATCAGGGATCAGGGGTTCTTGTGAATGCGGAGGTTGTTGCCGATCCCTGACACCCGATCTCTGATCCCTGGTTTAGTCGATCTTGATCTTGCGCAGCAGCCTGAAGTCGGAAAGCATTTTGCCCGTGCCCAGCACTACCGAGGCCAGCGGATCGTCGGCCACTGAGACAGGCAGGCCGGTTTCTTCGCGGATACGCTTGTCGAGGTTCTTGATGAGCGCGCCGCCGCCGGTGAGCACGATGCCGCGGTCGCTGATGTCGGCCGAAAGCTCGGGCGGCGTGCGCTCGAGCGCCACGCGGATGGCGTTCATGATGACGGCGATGCACTCGCCGAGCGCCTCGCGGATCTCGCTGTCGTCAATGGTGATGGTCTTGGGCACGCCCTCGATGAGGTTGCGCCCTTTGATCTCCATCTCGAGCGGTTTTTCCAGCGGGAACGCCGAGCCGATCTCGATCTTGATGTGCTCCGCCGTGCGCTCGCCGATGAGCAGGTTGTACTTGCGCTTGAGATAGTTGGTGATGGCTTCGTCCATCTGGTTGCCGGCCATGCGCACGGAACGCGAGTAGACGATGCCGGAGAGCGAGATGACGGCGATGTCGGTGGTGCCGCCGCCGATGTCGACGACCATGTTGCCGGAGGGCTCGGTGATGGGCAGGCCGGCGCCGATGGCCGCCACCATGGCCTGCTCGACCAGGTACACTTCGCTGGCCTTGGCGCGATACGCCGAGTCTTCGACGGCGCGCTTCTCAACCTGCGTGATCTCGGAAGGCACGCCGATGACGATGCGCGGATGGACCAGCATCTTGCGGTTATGCGCCTTTTGGATGAAGTAGTTGAGCATCTTCTCGGTGACTTTGAAGTCGGCGATTACGCCGTCCTTCATTGGCTTGATAGCCACGATGTTGCCGGGCGTCCGGCCCAGCATCTCTTTCGCGTCCTTGCCCACGGCCTCCACTTCGCCGGTGTTCTTGTTGATGGCGACGATGGAGGGCTCATTGACAACAATGCCCTTGCCGGCCGCGTAGACCAGCGTATTGGCGGTGCCCAGGTCGATGGCCAGGTCGCTCGAGAACATGCTGAAAAGCGAGCGCAGGCCGCGCGACCGCGATGGGCGCAGGGGATAACCGTTCACTGACATTGAAAACTGAAAATACCTCTCACTTATTGTACGGCCAATAGGGGAGCAGCGCGGGCTGGTAATCAAGGCCGGTCGCAAGGCGCTGTCCCTATGCGGTAAACTCAGGTGTTTGCGCCTGTTCGGGAATGTGCCGTTCGTGCGGCGGTCATCTTACCTCGAGCCGGGCCGGTTTTCCGCCGGACCGGACCGACGCCGCGATTGAGGCTCTGCGTTGAAGGCGCGGCGGGATTTCTGAACTTCTGTACGAGGATCTATGACTTACCCCAAGTATCTCAATCTCATTGGCGGCGAATGGCTGCCCGCCAAGTCCGGCAAAACCACGCTGAACCTTAATCCGGCCGACCACTCCGACGTTGTCGGCGAGTTCCCGGCATCCGGGCCTGAGGATGTAAACGCTGCAGTGGCCGCCGCGAAAAAGGCCTATGCCGAGTGGCGGCTTGTGCCCGCGCCCAAGCGTGCCGAGGTGCTGATGCGCACCGGCCTGCTGCTCAAGGAGCGCAAGGAGCAGTTTGCCAGCGATATGACCCGCGAGATGGGCAAAGTGCTGGCCGAGACGCGCGGCGACGTACAGGAGGCGATCGACGAAGCCTTCTATGTGGCCGGCGAGGGGCGGCGGCTCTTCGGCGTGACCACGCCGAGCGAGCTCCAAAATAAGTTCGCCATGAGCGTGCGCATGCCGGTGGGCGTGTGCGGGCTGATCACGCCGTGGAACTTTCCCATGGCCATCCCGAGCTGGAAGCTTTTCCCGGCGCTGGTTGCGGGCAATGCCTGCGTGATCAAACCGGCCACCGACACACCGCTTTCCGTCTACAATCTGGTCCGCACGCTGGTGGATGCCGGCCTGCCGCCGGGAGTGGTCAACATTGTGAGCGGCGGCGGAGGGAGCGTGGGCAACGCGCTGGTCGACCATCCCGACGTCCGCGCCATCAGCTTTACCGGCTCGAGCGAGGTGGGCTCGCATGTGGGCCAGCGTGCCGCGGCCACGTTCAAGCCGGTGTCGCTCGAGATGGGCGGCAAGAACGCGATGATCGTGATGAACGACGCCAACCTCGACCTGGCGCTCGACGGCGCGCTGTGGGGCTCGTTCGGCACCACCGGTCAGCGCTGCACCGCGACCAGCCGCATTCTGCTGCAGTGGGGGATCGCCGCCGAATTCACGGAGAGATTCGTAACTCTCGCCAAGGAGCTGAAAGTGGGCAACGGGCTAGATGAGTCGATCGAGGTGGGACCGCAGGTGAACGCGAGCCAGATCGAGACATCGAAGAGCTATGTCGAGATCGCTTTGGGTGAAGGTGCGAAGTTACTCGCAGGCGGGCATCCTTTGACTCAGGGCGATTACGCGAAAGGAACTTTCTTCGAACCCACCGTGTTTGGAGGCGTGACTCCCTCGATGCGCATCGCACGGGAAGAGGTCTTCGGGCCGGTGGTGAGCCTGATCGAGTTCGACAGCTTCGAGCAGGCGATTGAGATTGCGAATTCGATCGACTACGGCCTCTCGACTGCGATCTTTACAAAGGATGTGAACCGGGCGTTTGCGGCGATGCGCGACCTCGAGGCCGGCATCACCTACATCAACGCGCCGACCATCGGCGCCGAGGTACACCTGCCCTTCGGCGGCGTGAAGCACACCGGCAACGGCCACCGCGAGGGCTTGGGCGCGATCGACTTCTTCACCACGTGGAAGGCGGTGTACGTGGATTACTCGGACAAGTTGCAGCGGGCGCAGATCGACAACGCGGAGTAGCCAATCGCGGGTTGCCTACTTTGGACGGACGGCCGGAGAACGTCCTTCTTTTGCCGTCCTTTGTCCGCTTTTCGTGTTTTCGTGGCGCATGACGATTACAAGAACGGCGAAAGCAATCGCCGTAGCTAAGAACATCGGCACTGGAGCGAATGCCCTGATCGCGAGTTCCTCAAAGTCCATCAGGGCGCTATTCGACGGATCAAGCGGATCGTAATAAACAGCTAACTTCTCCCCAATATGGAAGTCCCGCTTTTCATCTGGACTTTCCCACCCCGAATAAGACCTCCCATTTACCGTGAACACATATTGGTATCGATCATGATTCGGCGGATCATGTGCAGTGATAGTCGCGATTGTGCTTTTCTGTCGCCTGGCGACCTCCAGGTCAGATCTCATTCGGAGACAGAAGTGGAAAGAGATCGCTACAAAGGGAAGCACGATCCAGAGACTCCACCAGGAAGGCCGATCCCAGCTCCGCCGATGCCCGGTTACGAAAAGATCTCCAAGAGCCCGGATTACGCTTCGGCCAGTCATTCCAATGCCAAGTCACTTCACTCGCAAGATTGTACGTCCCTTTCGCGCTACAATCTCCCCATGAGCCGCACCGCCGCGGAAATCCTCGAAGATATCCGCCAACTGCCCGCCGCTGAACGAGACTGGGTGATCGAGAACCTTCTGGACGAAGATGGCGCAACGTCGGATGACGCCTTGGCCGCCTGGCAAAAGGAAGTCGGCGAGCCGGAGCCGGGCTACGAGGAGTGGTTCCGAACCGGTGTGGAAGAGGCGCTCGCGGACACTTCGCTGGACACGCCGCATGAGGAAGCCGTGAAGGAGTTTCATAACGCGATCCTCAGGGCTCGGAAGCGGAAGATGAAATCCACGGCGTGAGGCTCGTCTGGAGCAAGACCGCGAAAAGAGACCTGGACGCTCTGGCGGTATTTCTAGCGGATTATAGCGAGGAGGCGGCGCTAGCCGCCGAAGACCGCATCCGAGAAGAAGCGAAATTGCTTGCCAGATTCCCGCGCAGCGGACGCTCCGGGCGCGTTCCGGGAACCCGTGAACGGGTCGTCCGCAGAACGCCTTACATCCTTGTATATCGAGTCGCTTCAGGCCGAGTACGCATTCTCCGCGTCTACCACGGCGCTCGGATGTGGCCTTCGAGGTTCGATTGAAGCAAGATTGAATCTGCGAAGCGTGGCGCTTTGGCGGTATCTTACTGCCCCGGCCCCTTGGGCACCACGAAGCTGTCCAGCGACGCGGTCAGCTTGTGCGGCTCGGTTTTCTTCTCAGCGCCGGATTTCGGTGAGTGCGCGGCCTTCTGCACCGCAGAGGGATGAGCCTGCCTGACCAGCTCGGCCTGCTCGGCCACGCTGGGGAAATCGGCCGAGAGGCTCCAGCCTGCGGCGCCGGCATAGGCCTGCCTCGTACATGGCAGCGCGCCCTCGGCTTCGATGGCCGCGATCTCTCCCTTGCTGCCGATCTCGTTCTCGAAAACATCGTGACCGTGCTCGCGGGCGGTTTCCTCGGCCTGCAGCCTGGCAAGGTCCGCCTGGGTTCCGGAAACCGAGGCCGGCTTCTGAAAAGCCGCCGACCGCGCAGCGTCGAAGCGTACGACTGCGTTCTGGCGGCATAGCACGGTTCCTGCTGCATCCATGAGCTGGAACCCGACCGAGAGCGGGCGTTTGGAGCCGGCAACTGCCAGCTCGAATCCCGGCTGGACTTCGCTTTCCATCGGCTCGACGACGAGCCGGTACGACGCCGTCTCTTTCCATTCGGCGGTCAGGTGGCCACGCAGCCCCGCCTCTTTCGCCTCGGCGGTCCCGAAGTCCCGCGGTCCGGCCGGCAGGTCGACCGCGGCGGCCTGAGCGGCGCCCAGGCTCAGCAGCGGCGCGTTCTTGCCTGCCACAGCCTTCTGGCGCCCGATGCGTTGCGGCAGCGCGAGGCTGGCAGCGAGAGCGATTCCCGCCAGAACGCCGACCAGCGCTCCGATCACCGCACAGAGGTAGATGTTGCTCTTTCCGAGCACGGGGGAGGGCTCGATCTCTACCTCGGTGATGGTGAGCGGCTCAGCCGGGAGCGCGGAATGTGGATAACTCTGGCTCGAAGCTGACATAAGGCATCCCTTATTTCGTTGAGGAAACAGAGACAGTCACCAGTGAATCACACAAAGGTCACGCACGCAATATGACTTGCGTTGTAGAGAGTAACTGCAAAGAGTCTAGACTGGAGTAATGCGATGATTCCAAGCCGTTTGGCCGGGGCAAACTGTTCCGGTAAGCATTTGGCACGGTTCGGTGCAGCGTGCACGCAGCAGCGATGCTACCGTCGCATTTTCGCGTGCAGAGCCGTTCCTGACCCAGCTCGAATCAGCGTACAAAATGAGGTCTGGTCGCACCGGTAGTGGATCCGCACCGGGAACGGCCAGTTGGCCACGCTCCCTGCCGCAAGCTCCTTCTTATCGATATAGAACGATTCTCCAGTCCCAGTCTCCAACACATTGGACGTTGCGTCGTATCCCACAACCGAGTCGTCGCCTTCGATGGAGAATGTCAGAGTCTTATCGGCGTTCTTCTGCGGACCGCGTCTCCGTGCCGCTGCCTGCCGCTCTTCGTTGGCCTCCCTCTCTGCCTGCTGTTTCATCAGGTCTTTTTGCTCGGTGAGCGACGGAAAATCGGGCGTTAGATTCCACGCAACCACTTTGCCGTAGGCCTTATCGGAACAGGGAATCTGCCCCTGCGCCACCAAGGACGCGATCTGCCCATCCGATCCAATCATCTCCTGAACAATGTCCTTGCCCTGCTCGCGCTGCGATTCGGCGGCGAGCAGCGCCGGGGCGGCCGGATTGTATTTCAAAACGATCTCGCGGGTGCACAGCACGAATCCCATCGCGTCCTTCAGCTGGATACCGAAGGAGAGCGGGTGCGGCGGATTTTTCAGCGCGAACGTAAGCCCGGGGAGGTACTCCGAATCGGACGGTTCCATGGAGAGGCGGTATTGCAGCTTATCATCCTCCCACTTGGTGTAGAGATGCCCCTTCAAGCCGACTGCCGTCAGCGTCGCGTTGCCCAGGTCGTAGGGTCCCTCCGGCTTGGCGAAGAGCCAGGCAAACCCGATCAGGCATGCTCCAAAGACAATTCCCAGAAACCCGCCGACCACGGCAAAACGAACGATGGGGTTTTGTTTCCAATTCGCTGGAATCTTCAGGCCGGGCACCAATTGAACCGTCTGTGGCTGAACGGAATGTGCCACTTCCGGCTCTGGTTCGTCCTCGACCGGAGATTCCAGAGCCACAGCCGCTTGTTCCGCAGCGGCAGCTTCCGCCGCTCTAGCTGCCTCTGCCGCCTGCGCCCTGGCTAATTCTTCGGCGGCCCGGGCCGGATGCCAAGCCGGCGCCGAATCGAAGGTCGGCAGGAAATCCGGCGACAATTCCTGGGGCTCTTCGCCTTCGTGGTAGCCGTCCGCGTGCCCGGCGTACTCGTGGCCGTACGCGTCGCGCACATACTGATCTTGCGCGTATTGATCGTGCGCGTATTGATCGTGATCAGACTGGCCGTCCGGGCCGTAATTGTCTTCGTCCGGGCGGTGATAATCGAAGGCGTCCAGCGGCCGTGAGGATTGGGCGGACTCCGGCCCTCCCCGGCCTGGATCCTCTCGGTAGAACCTGCTTAAATCCAGGTCGTCACGGTGTTCCCTTTTGTCGTCGTGGTCTGCGTCCGCCATACTCCTCATGCCTGTGCACTGGGGCCCGCAAATCTCAATTGAGTGAAATTGAACCACTTATCTGCTGCCGTGACAAGCCGAAACGCTGCCCGAGTCCATCGCAGGTAATCGGGAATTGCCGCAGCCTTTTGCCGGTTAGACGAAACCTGCCCTCTTGCGACTAATTGCCGGCTTCCATCACATCCCGAAGGGCAAAGCTAGTCTCCAGGCGAGTAACTCCGGGGAGCCGCGACAACTCATTCTGGTGCAGACGGCCGTAGTCGTCGATTCCTGCCACCCGAACCACAACCATATAATCGTATTGCCCCGCCATCAGGTGGCAACTCAGAATCCATTTGCAGCGGCGCACCGCAGCCTCGAACGCGGAGAGCACCGCCGCCGACTGCCGCTCGAGCGTGACGCGAATGAACACCGTCATGCTCCTGCCGAGCATGCGGTCGTCCACCGCGGCACGATAGCCGCGGATGGCACCCGACTCCTCCAGCGCACGAATGCGCCGCGAAGCCGCCGACGCCGACAGGCCCACCGCTTCGCCCACCTCGAAGTTCGTGGCGCGGCCGTTGCGCTCAAGATACAAGAGTATCGCGCTATCGAGCTCGTCGAAGCCTGACCCGTCCTCCCGGAAAACGCCGGTTTTTTGCGTCAGCTGGTCGCTTTTTGCACGTCTTGTTCCCATTTGTCTCTTCTACTAGGCATTTTTGCACACATTGAGATCACACTTCGCCGTACCATTCTTGGCAGTTCGGTCTTGGCCGTTCGGAGATGACGTTGATGCGCGGCGCCGGCCCGGCCCTCCCTCAAGTGAATCGGCTGGCGCCGCCGTGCAATTTTTCGCATCGACATTTGTGACCGGGCATTGAACGTGCGTTGCAGGAGAAACCAATCATGTTCATCGGCGTTCCCAAGGAGATCAAGGACCACGAGGCGCGCGTCGGCGTCACGCCGGGCGGTGTGAAGGCGCTCACCGAGGCCGGTCACACCGTGCTCGTTGAAACCCATGCCGGCGCCCTCTCCAGCTTCACCGACGACGAATACCGCCATGCCGGCGGGGTCATTGTCGATCAAGCCAGCGAGGTCTGGTCCAGGGCCGAGATTGTGGTCAAGGTCAAGGAACCGGTCGAGCCCGAGTACCCTTTCTTCCGCGAGAACCTCGTCCTCTTTACCTACCTGCATCTCGCCCCGCTGCCCGATCTCACCAACCGCCTTCTCGATTCGAAGATGATCGGCATTGCCTACGAGACGGTTCGCGACCGCCAGGGCACGCTGCCGCTTCTGACGCCGATGAGCGAAGTCGCCGGCCGCATGAGCGTGCAGGTCGGCGCCACCTACCTTGAAAAGGAACGTGGAGGGCGCGGCATCCTGCTGGGCGGCGTGCCCGGAGTGGCGCCGGCCAATGTCACCATCATCGGAGGCGGCATCGTGGGCACCAACGCGGCCAAGGTTGCGCTCGGCTTCGGCGCCAAGGTCACGCTCATCGACATGAACCTGAATCGCCTGCGCGATCTCGATGACATCTTCGGCGGCCGCCTCTACACGCTGGCCTCGAACAGCTACAACATCGCCCACGCCACGCACGAGGCCGACCTGGTGATCGGCGGCGTGCTCATTCCCGGGGCGACGGCACCCAAGCTGGTCACGCGCCACATGGTATCGCACATGAAGAAAGGCGCGGTGATTGTGGATGTGGCCATCGACCAGGGCGGTTGCGTGGAGACGGCACACCCCACATCGCACTCCGACCCCAGCTACACGGTGGACGGCGTAGTGCACTATTGCGTGACGAACATGCCCGGCGCCGTGCCGCACACGTCCACTCTGGCACTCACCAACTCGACCTTCCCTTACCTGATGCGCATGGCCAACCTGGGCGCGCCCGAGGCGCTGCGCCAGGACCCCGGCCTGGCTGAAGGTCTGAACACGTGGAAGGGCACGCTGGCCCACCGCGGTGTGGGCGAAAGCCAGCACCGCGCCTGGACCGCGCCGGCGGAGCTAATCGCGTAGGGCAAATCGCGTTTCGCTCTATAATCGCCCCATGCCGTTCTTCGGAGATTCCCGGCACAGAACGCTGGCGTTACTGGCCGGCGGGGCGCTCCTGTTTGCCGCCCTGTTCGGCACGCTGCAGGCCTTCAACACGTCGAGCGTCCGCTTCCTGAATCCCGAAACCTCCGGCGAGACGCTGGCCTTCACCAGCCTCACGGTGGTCCTGTTCCTTTTGCTGCTGGCGATGTTGCTGCTGCTGCTGCGCAACATCCTCAAGCTCTATGCCGGCCAGAGCAGCAATGCGCTGGGCGCTCGGCTGCGCACGCGCATGGTGCTGGGCGCCGCGCTTATCGCGCTCACCCCGGCCGTGTTCATGTTCCTGTTCAGTTTCCTGCTGATGAACCGTTCGATCGACCGCTGGTTTTCGCCGAACACTTCGCAGCTCCGCGAAGACTCGACGCGCGTTGTGCTCGAGCTGGCGCAGTATGTGACCAACAACGCCCGCGTGGAGGCCGCGTCGATCGCAACCGCCGGCGTGCCCGACCACGATCCGCAACAGATCCGAAGCGAGCTGAGTTCTCATCGCATTACGCTCGACGGCGGCTTCGCCGTGGTTTACGGGAAGGACCTTGTGATGAGGGCCGCGTTTCAGGTCCCGCCGGAGAACACCCCGGCCAGCCTGCTGCCGTGGCTGGAGGAAGGCGAGCGCGGCTCGCCGGTGCCGCTGAAGGGCGCGCTCTCGTCGAACCTGCTCTCGGTGGCGCAGCGCAAGGACGAGGCGATTGTCAGGGTTGGCGGCCAGGAATACGCGCTGGGCATCTCGGCCACGGCGGCGGGCAACGTGATCGTCATTGGCCTGCCCATGCCCGAGGGCCTGAGCCAGACGGTCACCCGCATCCGCTCCGGCGCGGCCGAATACTGGCAGCTCTTCCGCCAGCGCAACCGCATCCGCACCAACTTTTTCCTTGCGCTGCTGTCCATCACGGTCGTCGTGTTCTTCTCCAGCATCTGGATGGCGGGGTTCCTCTCCAAACAGGTCACACGGCCCGTCGAAGCGCTCGCCAATGCCATGGACGAGATCGCGGCCGGCAAATACGAGCAGCGGGTCGCGCTGGTCTCGTCGGGCGAGATGGCCGACCTGGTGCGTTCGTTCAACCACATGGCCGCCGACCTCGAAGCCAGCCGGCACCTGGCCGAGAGCTCCTCCGCACAGCTTGCCGCGGCGAACCTGGCCGTCGAAGAGCGGCGCAAAGAGCTGGAGACAATCGTCGAGACCATTCCCTCCGGCGTGGTCACGCTCAATGCGTCGGGCATCGTACTGCAGTCCAATCGCGCCTTCGCCGTGCTGATCGGGCAGGGCGAAAACGCTCCGCTTGCCGGGGAGAGGATCGAAGCCCTCATGCCGCCCCACTGTGCGGAGGACGTGGCCGGCGTGATTCGCCGCGGGCAGCGGATGGGCGCCGCATCCACCGAGGTTGAAGTCAACATCCGCGGCCGCAACATGCATCTTGCCGTGACCAGCGCGCGGCTCGATCTTGCGCCCGACCGCCCAGGCACCGTGCTCGTGGTCGAGGACACCACCGAGTTGCTACGTGCGCAGCGCCAGCTTGCCTGGAAGGAAGTGGCGCAGCGCGTCGCACACGAGATCAAGAATCCGCTGACCCCAATCGCGCTTTCGGCGGAGCGCATCGGCCGCCACCTCGACCGCGGCAATCCCGACTCGCTGTCGATCATCCGCAAGTGCAGCGAGGTCATTCTCGGTTGCGTGGGCACGCTGCGCACGCTGGTGGACCAGTTCTCCGCGCTGGCGCAGTTTCCCGCGCCGCAGCCGCGACCCTGCAACATGAACAAGGTGGCCGAAGAGGCGCTGGCGCTTTTCGCGGGCAGGCTGAACGGCATCCAGGTAGAGTGGGATCTCGAGCCTGAATTGCCCCTGGTGCTCGCCGATCCCGACTCGGTGCGCCGCGCGCTGGCCAATCTGATCGACAATGCCGCGGAAGCCATGCAGGGCAGCCTGCTGCGCGTGCTGGGCATGCACAGCGCCCTCAGCGAGGACGGAACCGCCGTCGAGATCACTGTCTCCGACACGGGCCACGGCCTCACCGACGAGATTCGCGAGCGGCTCTTCCTGCCGTTCTATTCGACCAAGCATCGCGGCACCGGCCTCGGCCTCTCCATCGCAGCGAAGATCGCCCAGGAGCACGGCGGCACGCTCAGCGCCGAAGACAACAGTCCCAAGGGCGCCCGCTTTTGCCTGCGCCTGCCGCTGATGGAGACGCACGCCGCGGCGCAGCCTGAAGAAACCTCCTCCACGCCGGCTCCGCTGACGGGTACGCACGCATGAATCATGTCCTGGTGGTAGACGACGAGGCGGAGATCCGGTCGTCGCTCGACGAGATTCTGCGCGAAGAGGGCTACGGCGTGGCCACGGCAGCCAATGCAGCCGACGCGCTCGTCCTGCTGCAGGACGCTCCCTATGAAGTGGTGCTGCTCGACATCTGGCTGCCCGACCGTGACGGCCTCGACGTTCTGAACGATATGCACCAGATGCCGCTCGAGACTCGCCCCGAGGTCGTGATCATCTCCGGCCACGGCACGATTGAAACTGCGGTAAAGGCCACCAAGCTGGGCGCCTACGATTTTCTTGAAAAGCCGCTGTCGCTCGACCGCACGCTGATGGTGCTCAAGCACGCCGTTGAGGCGCGCCGCCTGCGCACGGAAAACCTGGAGTTCAAGAAACAGTTCAGCCTGTCGACCGTCATCACCGGCGAAAGCGTGCCGGTGAAGGCGCTCCGCCAGCAGATCCGGCTGATGGCGCCGACCAACGGCCGCGTGCTCATCTATGGCGAGTCCGGCACGGGAAAGGAGCTGATCGCCCGCGCCATCCACGCCGAGAGCCTGCGCCGCGACAACGTCTTCGTCGAGCTCAACTGCGCCGCCATCCCCGAGGCGCATATCGAGGCGGAGCTTTTCGGCTACCGGCATAGCGCACAGCCCGGCGGCCCACCCGAGCAGCGCGGCACGCTGGAGCGCGCCGACGGGGGAACGCTCTTCCTCGATGAAGTGGGCGACATGAGCCTGAAAACGCAGGCCAAGGTGCTGAGCGCGCTCGACGACCAGATGTTCACGCCGGTCGGCGGAACGCAGCCCATTCGCGTCGATGTGCGGGTGATCGCCTCGACGAACAAGGACCTCGAAGAGGAGATCGCAAAGGGCAACTTCCGCGAAGATCTCTTCTACCGGCTCAATGTGGTTCCTTTTGCCGTGCCGCCACTGCGTGAGCGCAAGCGCGACATTCCGTTGCTGGCGCGCGAGTTCCTCGCCGAATTCGGCCGCCAGTACGGCCGTCCACGCGTGGAGATCGGCGAAGACGCGCTGGGAGTATTGACGGAGTACCACTGGCCGGGAAACGTGCGCGAGCTGCGCAATCTGATGGAGCGTGTGCTCATCCTCAACCCTCGGGTGCTGCTCATCGAGCGCAAGCATCTGCCGCCGCTGATCCACAAATCCGGCTCGCCCGGCAAGGAGGAGTTCAGCAGCCTGCAGCAGGCGCGCGATGCCTACGAGCGCGAGTACATCCTCAAGAAGATCGAAGAGGCGCGCAACAACATCAGCCGCGCCGCTGAGCTGCTGGGCCTGGAGCGCAGCCACCTTTACCGCAAAATGCGGGCGCTAGGGATCAGCGTGCGGGAGTAAGATTCACTCCTCGGATTCGCGCGCCTTGGTTCTGAAACCTCGGATTCCAGCGCACCGGATATCGGGCCTGCGCCCGGAACAAAACGCCCGGCGCCTATCGCATTCTTTGGCGTTACGGTCCCGATGAAACGGCGGGGAAAGAGCGAGTCTCTGTGATTACGATCCCCGCCAACTCACCCCATCCTTAAGAACCGTGCCGCCGATCGCACGTTTTCCACGTCCTAGACCTTGGATTCGCTGACTCGCGTGTCCGCAAGCGGACGATTCCTGGCGGAAACGGACAATTGCCGTTGACAGGCGCCACTCGCCACTCGTCCCTAGCCTGCTGGTCACAAATCATTTGACCGGCTGCAATCGAGCGCACCACAATGGCATCCAAACTGCGATAAGTTTTGCGATGCGATGGAGCAAGGAGGCTTGCCATGGCGTACTTCGAACGTGTCCGCGACATCATCTCCGAGCCCTTCAGCCCAGACGTCATCCGCCAGCGCACGGCGGCCGGCTGGCAGATGGTATCGATCGAGTGGCGGCGCGAGCTGCCCGACCAGGAGGCCCCGACCGAGGGTGGCGTCTTTGCCGAAGAGATTCCCTTCGGCCTCAAGATCTCCGACGATTGCAAGCGGCTCGAGGTGCATCCGCAGGAGCACCAGGCCTTGATGATCATGATGGAGGGCCTTGTGCAGGACTTCTCCTACTCGGCCATCGTGAGCGACCTGAACGAGAAGGGCTTCCGCCAGCGCGACGGCCGCCCGTGGAGCCGCATCGCCGTCTTCAACATGGTTCCGCGGCTCATCGAGGTGGGCCCGCGCTTCTTCAACTCCGACGAGTGGGACAAGCGCCGGAAGGCGTTCGTGCGGGTGAAGTCGCCGGACGCATAGCTCGCTGTTCGCGCGCGAGTGGGCGGGCCGGCGGCTACGCGCCAGTCGAGAGAACCCTGCAGGATTGAACCACGCTCCTGCGGGCGGTTCTCGATTCTTACTCCTTGCTGCCGACGAGGGAGAACATGGCCCCCTGTGGGTCCTGACCGTTGATGATCCAGCCGCCGCCGGGCACCTGCATCGGACCATTCAAGACGTTCCCGCCGCCAGCCTTGACCCGTTCGATGGCTGCGCCGATGGAATCGACGTTGAAATAGAAGCTCCAGCAGGACACAGGAATATGGGGGGGCTTGGTCATCATGCCGCCGTCGCCCATTTGCTGGTGGTCGCCCTCATCAAAGAGGCGATATATGCCCATCGGTCCCATGTCCATATCGCTGACCTTGGTCCAGCCAAACAGTTTGTTGTAGAAATCAAAGCCGGCTTCGAGGTCGGTGGTGTAGAGCTCATGCCAGCCGATGGTTCCAGGGGCTGGAGATGCGGGCCGCTCCGGCGAGGGCATGGCGGGATCGGGCGTAAAGATCACAATGGCAGCGCCCTGGGGGTCGGACATCACAGCGAAGCGAAGCATGCCAGGAACATCCGTGGCGGGTTTCCAAAGCTTGCCGCCGGCCTCGACGATCTTTTCGATATGAGCGTCGACGTCATCAACGCAGATGTAACCGATCCATCCGGTGTGCCCGCCGAGGTTCAACATGCCGGCGATGCCGACGTTGCCGATGTTGAATGTGGTGTACTTGCCACCGTCGCTGCCGGGCATCTCCTGGGTGGTCCAGCCGACCACGTCGGAATAGAATTTGCCGGCGGCATCCGTGTCGCTGGTCATGAGCTCGTACCAGCTGAACTTGCCTTTTGGTGAGAACATCGCGGGACCCCTCCTGTGTGACGGACCCCGCTTGGCGCTCGGCGTCCCCCTGAGTTGGCTTCGTTGATATCAACGCAACGGCAGCCGTGTCAACCTTCCCAAGGTTAATTGTGATTCATCGCCAGAGAGTTGGGATTCGAGACGGCGCGTCCCGTAAGGAAGGCAAATCAACATCCTGAATCGCTGGCCCCGGGTTCGCCGGCGCCCGAGTGTCTGGCGGCCTGTGAACTCTGCTACTGCTTATAGATCGGCCCGATCGAGCCCTCGTTGTCTCCCAGCTGCGGATCGACGCGAAAGTCCCATACCTGATCGTTGATGTCCTGGGGCGAGAGAATCTCCACCAGCGCGTATTCGCCGATCAGCAAGGTGCGCTGCGGCGTCAGCTTGAGCCAGTGCTTGCCCGGCAGCACCTCGACCTTGGCCGGAATCACGTCCTCGTCCTGGGTGACCGTTCCAGTGGGGCTGATGTGAATGGCGCCTACGATGCGCGCCGCCTTGCGCTCGTCCACCTTCACAATCGCGAACCCCGATTGCGCGGTGTGCGCGCCATGCTTGCGGTTGGCCACTTCCCTGGCGCCGCCGGTGTCCACCGTCATCGCATGCGACAGCACATGCTCGTTGTTGTCTGCCAGGTTCAGCGAGAGGTAGATGCTGGGGTCGTTCACGTGCAGGTGCACCTTGGCGTGCTGGCCCTCCAACTCGATGGTCGCCTTCCGCCCCGCCACGGGATTCAAAACGGCCAGCCCGCGCTTGCCCTTGGCGTTCAGCCCAGCCTGCGACGGCAGCAGTTCCACCAGTTCCGGCGTGCCCTGGTAGGTGTCCAGGGCAAAGACGCCGTCCTCGTCGGGCAGTTCCAGACCCTTGGCCACTTGGGGCATGCGCGCTTTCTCCTCGTTGCGCTCCGCGGCCTCTTCCTTGTCGATCTCTTCGGCCTCCTTCATGGCCGGCGACGCCTCGTCCACCGGCGCCGCGTGGTCGCGCTCCCACTTGCGCGTCGCGTCCCAGTCCACCAGGTCCATCGGCAACTCCTCCCAGTCACCGCCGCGTTCGGCCGAGACATACCGCACCCGGTCGCCGACGACCTTGTACTCCCGGACGTTCTGGTAGTTGCCGTCTTTGAGGATGAGCCGGTGATTCGCGCGCAGGCCGGGACTGTCGGGCTGCGCGGTCAGCGGCTTCTGGTCCGGAGGCCGCGTGGGCTCATTCGTTTGCGCAGCCGCAGCCGCCCCCAGCATCAGGGCGAGGCTCGCCGCCAGCACCGCACGCAACTGACCTGAAACCGCCATCGCTACGCAGTTTAGACGATGCCGACCCGCCGCGGTTGGCGCGGACGCGAACCTGAATCTCGCATCACGGGTATCCTTGCGTTCCCCTGGCGCGTCCAATCTGCGCAGCTTAGATAGGAAGGCTCCCTCAGCTTTTGACAGGATTTCGCTTCAGGGCCGCGCGCCGATCTGAACCTGATCCGGCATAGCTCATTCGAATCTTGTTTTTTGCGGCCGGCCGATGCTATGGCTCACGGGCGCGGGCGGGAATCATTTCGTTCTCCATCAGCGGCATGGGAATCATGCCTTCGCGGTTGAAGCGGTCGAGAAAATCGCGCAGCACAAAAGGCTTGCCCTCGAGATCCCGCTCGTGCGCGTACTCGGTCATCAACCGGTCGAAGAGCAGCTTGCCGGTGATGTAGCTTGCCCCGTATCCGGGCTGCCGCAGATACAGGTATTGCTCGAATGCCGTGAGGCGATCGCGCGTCGAGAAGCCGCCCGGCGTCCACTCGGAGTGGAACTTGCCCGCCTGTTCCAGGGTCCATTCATTCGCCTGCACGTAGAGCGAGGCGAGCCCGCGTGCCGCCCGGTTGGCCGCCATCACCCACACCATCTCCCTGGCGCGCGGGTTGTCGTCGTAGAGCCCAGCGTGCATCTCGATCTCTTCGAACGCCGTCGCAAAGCCCTCGGCGCGCGTGTCCCAGATGTTCGAGAGCAGGGCTGTGCGGCGGATCGGGCTGGGGTTCGGTTCATACTTCATGCGCGCCAGATCGACCCAGTGGATGTCGTGGGAATAGAGGACCATGGGCTCGCGATGCGTGACGCGCGTGAAGAACATGCGCTGTTCTTCGGGAATGAACTCGCCTTTGAGCGGAGCAAGCGCCGGCTTGATGTACGGCTTGTCGGGGATGATCTCGTTCTTGACGAGGAACTCCTCGAACTTTTCGAGATGCGCCGTGGCGAGGGCGTCGAACTCGGCCGCGCTGCCGGCCACTTTCAGGGGCGGCAGGTTGCGGTTGTTGTGTTGTTCGAGCAGAAGCGCCGCATGCGTGCGCTCGAGCTCGCGCTCAAGCAGCGCCACCTGGCCGTCCCACGTGTACGGAATCAGGTGAACGTTTTTCTCGTACCAGTTGTAATTCTCCTTGCCCACACCCGAGGGACCCGTCTTGGTGGGCGCGAGCTTTTCGAGCCACGCGATCAGCTCGTCCGTGGCTTTCCGAGCGCCGGCAACGGCCGTGCGCAACTCATCGCTCGTGCCGGTCAGATCGGCGTGCTGCACGCTCTCGAGACCGCTCGCCGTGAGCGTGCCGGCTTCAAGCGACTTCAGCGTGTCCGACTGTTCCCGCAGATCCCCCTGGCCGTAGACCCACAGGTCGCGCGCGTTCGAGTTTTTCAGGTTCTCGTGCGCCTGGGCGTAGAACGCCGGCACGGTGGCGATGCGCGCGGCCAGCTCGTGCTGGTCGGCCTCGGCGAGCGGCCAGTGATAGAGATAGAGCGCGATCTCATCGTCGGCGATGGGCCCTTCGCGCAGCGGCACATCCGTCCGCGAGCCCCAGATGCGCACGTAGAACGCGGGGTCGCGCGCCCACGGCCGGAGCACGCGCAGGTCGAAGTCGAGGCCGTTCATCTCCGCCTGGACGAGCTTCCAGTCGTTGAGCTCGGCGACGGGCCAGCCTCTGGTGTCGATCGCCTCCAGGCGCTTGCGGAATTTGGGCAGCTCGGCGGCCTTGGCCTTCATCGCCGAAGGTGAGTAGTCCTCGACGCCGTTCTTCATCGCCGGCCGGGCAAAGGCGCGCCAGTCGTCGAAGAGCTTGGCGAGATCGGCATAATTCGCGGGGAGATCGGCAGACTGCGCGTGCAGGCCGAATGCGGCGGAAGCCAAAAGGACGATCAAGGTGACACTCATCCTGCGCATGTGCGAAGCGTGCATGGTGGTTCTCCGGTTGTCGGGGTGGGAATGGGGACGGCTTTGGTTCATGGTGACAGAACGGCGCCGATTTGAGAACGCTAATCCGACTCTACTTCTCGACGACAATCGGATTGTTGGCGATTGTGGCCGGATCGAGCGCCTTCCTGGTCTTGAACTTCGAAATTTCCACCAGTTTTCCATTTCTCCACCGGAGTTTGCTGACATCGTAACGATGCGGGCACCAAGTGCATTGTCCTTCGTCTTCGGCGCTCCATACTCGAAGATCTCCACCAGTCAGAAGCTCAACTCGGCCTTGTGTGGTCCATTCCTTGAGGTCAACTTCGTAACCATCCTTCGTGCCCACAACGCCTGCGAAAGCCGTTCTGGAGCCGTCGCCGATGTTTCGAAACACGGCGAGAAAGTGCTGCTTTCCACCGGTCTGAATCTGGGCCGTCTTGAATGTCGCGTATGAGCTTCCAACCCCCTCATCCAGAAACAGGGCAGTCAGCTCAAAATCGGCGACGACATGGTTTCCCCTGACGATAGCCACATGCGGTTCGGCATCGAATTCATCTCCGGACTCGTATACGACCGTCGTTTCGCCGCCAGGCCTCAACTCCGTCGTTCTTAGGATCCGAACGACAGCCTTCGCGGGCAAAGCCGCTCTCAGCTCTTTTGAGACCTTCACCGCACCTGGAGGGGTGATGATCACTCCCAGCGGCGTCATGTCAGCCCGTTGGGCGATTGCGGAACTGCGGAACAAGAGGATGAGGGCCAAAATGCGCAGAGCTTTCACGCGATGATTGTAGGCACAAGATCGCCGTCGCGTGGTGACTCGGATGATCCGCAACCGAACACCGCCCAATATGAGCGCATCTCGATACTGACGGCAGCCCTCATTAAATCCGCAACCGCGCAGGAAATCCAATTCGCGGTATCCTAGTCAAAGACGCACCCCCATGCTTTCCGATCACCGCGACAATCGAGGCGAGAAGATCTCCGGCGCCAAGCTGATAGCCGTGCAATGGGGCATTCTGCTCATGATGCTGGCGCTGGTGGCCGGGCTGTGGCGGCTGCAGGTGCTGGGCGCCGACAACTTCCGCGTGCTGGCCGAGCAGAACCGCATCCGCAAAGTGCCGGTCCTTGCACCGCGCGGCAAGCTCTTCGACCGCGAGAACCGGCTGGTCGTCGACAACTATCCGTCGGTCTCCTGCTTCCTCATCCGTGAGCAGGGCCGCAAGATCGAGGCCGACCTGCCGCTGATCGCCAAGGGCCTAAACCTGGACCTCGACCAGCTGCGCGCCACGCTCCGGCGCTACCGCAGCGAGCCCGGCTACCAGCCCATCCCTATCAAGCAGGACATGACGGCCGACGAGACGGCCTTCGTGCAGGCGCACCGCAACGAGCTGCCCGAGCTCGAGACGATCGACGAGGAGCGGCGCCTCTACCCGCGCGACGGCTACGCGGCGCACCTGATCGGATACGTCGGCGAGGTCAGCGAAGAGGATCTGAACAATCCGCGGTTTGCCGCCTACCAGCCGGGCGACGTGGTGGGCAAGGCCGGCGTGGAACAAACGTACGATGAATTGCTGCGCGGGCAGGATGGCGCCCGCGACGTGATCGTGGACAGCCACGGGCGCGAGGTCGGCATCCTGGGCACGCAGCATGCCGTGCCCGGGCAGGATCTGCGCCTGACCATCGACAACGACCTGCAACGCGAAGCGGAGCTCATCCTGGGCCGCCGCAACGGCGCCATCGTGGCCATGGACCCGCGCAACGGCGAGATCCTGGCCATGGTCTCGCGGCCCAGTTTCGACCCCAACGCCTTTGCCATCAAGATCGGCCGCTCCGACTGGAACAAGCTCATCACCGATCCCGAGCATCCGCTGATGAACAAGGCCATCCAGGCGCAGCTCGCGCCGGGATCCACGTTCAAGATCCTCATGTCGGTGGCCGGCCTGCAGGAGGGCATCGCGCAGAACCTCAAGGTCAATTGCAGCGGCGGCTGGGGTCCCTACGGCTTCTTCCACCACTGCGACGAGAAGCACGGCGCCGTGGACATCCACAACGCCATCCCGTTCTCCTGCGACACCTACTTCTACCAGCTTGGAGACAGGCTGGGCATCGACCGCATCGCCAAGTACGCCACCGAATTCGGCTACGGACAGAAGACGGGGATCGATCTGCCCGGCGAGCAGGCGGGACTCATGCCTTCGCCGCAATGGCTCATCCGCAACTACCACCACCGCTGGTATCCGGATGAGACGCTCGACGTCGCCATCGGCCAGGGCGCGGTCGAAGCCACGCCCATCCAACTGGCGCGCATCATTGCCGGCATAGCGTCCAACGGGCACCTGGTGCGGCCGCACGTTGTCTTCCCCGATCAGCTACCGGAAAACTTCCGCAAGGCGCTCAATGACAGCTTCCCCGGCACCGGCGAGGCCAACCTGCACATCGATCCGGACAACTGGGTGACCATCACCGACGGCATGGCCGACGTGACGCAGCCAGGCTATTTTCACACCGCAGGTTCAGCGCATCTCGAGGGCATCGACATCGCCGGCAAAACCGGCACCGCACAGTTGATGAGCCACGAAGCGCTGGACAAAACCAACAAGGGCAAGCAGACCGAGCCGAATGTATGGTTCGTGGGCATCACGCCACGGCGCAATCCCGAGCTGGTGGTTTGCGTTCTGTGGCAGAACGGCGGTAAGAGTTTTTATCCGGCGCGTCTCGGTGCGCGCTTCGTTGCCTACTACGTCGAGAAGCAACGCCGCCTGGCGCATAACCTGCAGCAGCAGAAAGCCGCCGCCCCGGCCAAGCCGGTGGAAGTCAGCGCGATCTGGTCGGATTCGTCGCCGAACGCCTCGGGCAACCGAATTCACGGTGGGACTCTTTCGGTGGACCCGCAGGGAACGGTCCGGGAACGGGCAAAGGCCACGCCGGACGCCAAATCCCCTGAGTGGCTTACGCCGGCCATGATCGTTCCCCCGGTTGTTGCCGGAGAAATTGCGACCGCAAAGGGACGCCGGTAATGCGCCGCTTTCTCTCGTTTCGCGACTTCGATTGGACGCTGCTGGGAATGGTGCTGATCCTTTGCACCATTTCCGTCTTCCAGGTCTATTCGGCCACGCTGCACACCCGCTTTGCCGGCTTCTATCACAAGCAGATTCTTTGGATTGCTGGCGGCCTGATCGTCATGGTCATCCTGGCCAAGATCGACTACCACCGGCTGCTGGACTGGGCGCCGTGGGCGTACGGCGTCTGCCTCGTCGCGCTGTTGGCGGTCAAGCTGGTCGGTCACAAGGCGCTGGGCGCGAGACGATGGATTCAAGTCGGCTCCATCCAGTTCCAGCCGTCGGAGTGGGTCAAACTGGTGTTGATCCTTTGCGTGGCTCGCTACATTGCCAACCTCGGCGGCCGAAACCTCACCTGGAATGAGATTTTCAAGGCGCTGACACTGGTCGGCGTGCCCATGGTGCTGGTGCTCATCCAACCCGACCTCGGCACCACCCTTATCTATACTCCGATCCTGGTGGCCGGCCTGTTCCTTGGCGGGATCAGCGCGCGTCAGGCGCTGATCCTGATTGCCGTCGCGCTCGCGCTCGTCGGCGGCGCATGGAGCAGCGGCAAGGTGCTGAAGCCCTATCAGAAGGCCAGGCTGACCAGCTTTGTCAATCCCGACAACGACCCCAAGGGCAGCGGATACCAGGTCCGGCAATCGCTTATCGCGGTGGGAGATGGGGGCATTTGGGGCAAGGGGCAGGCCAAGGGCAGCCAGACGCAGGGATACTTTCTGCCCATTCCCTACACCGATTTCATCTTCGCCGCCTTCAGCGAAGAGCACGGGTTTGTGGGCGCGCTTCTGGTCCTGCTGCTATACTTTTTCATATTGATGCGTTTGATTCAAAACGCTCAGACGGCCGCGGACCTATCCGGCTCCTTGATTATTATGGGGATAGTTGCCGTGTTGACCTTCCAGATCGCGGTCAACGTCGGCATGGTGATCGGTTTCATGCCAGTCACCGGAATCCCTCTACCTTTGATGAGTTACGGCGGGTCTTCGGTGTTGTTTACGTTCCTGGCGCTGGGCGTTGCGATGAACGTGCGCATGCGCCGGTTCGTGAACTGAGGGCTTGGCGCCGGCTGGCTCCAGCCCGACAACAAAGGATTGCTTCCTGCACCTCGGCGGCAAGGTCGCCAGGCAGGAAACGAGATGATTCAATCAATACGCCGGTCGAGGTCCGGGGAGGATCGCGAGCCAGGCAGGAAAAGGGTTTATGAGCGCGCAGAGACGGGAAGACCGGCCCGCAGCGACCAGGACTAGTCGCCGTGAGTCCGGTCGCTGCTGGCGGCATTCAGGCTCAATGGGCGCAGAGGCGATGGCTTCCAGTGCGCTGCAAGGTTGGGCCGGAGCCAGCGGTGCAACGGCCGGACCCGGAGGTCGGGTCGACCACCCCGCGAACGAAGACTTGTTCGCAGGAGCCCCGAGGAGAATGGCCACAAAATCTCTGCGATCGGATCACCGCCAGTCGGATTGCCGCACTGGCCGGCTCAATGGGAATGTTGGTTCGGAGTTCCGCCGCGGATCGCCTCCAGTCGCTGTGAGGCGCGTGGCTTCCACCTGCACACCTGAGTCCCCAAGGTTGTCCCCTCCACCCACCTCCTCGCCCTCGCGTCTCCATCCCGCCTTCACCGAGATCCCAGACGGCCAGCGCCGCTGGGCGGAAAGGTACGATGGCAAAAGAGATTTGCATTTCCAGCACGCCGCACGAAACGCGGCTTGCGATTCTTGAAGACGATCAGCTCGCCGAGATTTACTACGAGCGCGAAAATGAGTACACCCTGGCCGGGTCAATTTATAACGGCCGCGTTACCCGTGTTCTGCCAGGCATGCAGTCGGCATTCGTCGACATTGGGCTTGAGCGCGATGCGTTCCTCTATGTAACGGATTTCCTGGAGCTTGAAGACCAGGAGGAGTCCGAAGAGTTGGAAAGGGCGGCAGCCTCGGGCCCGGCGCCGCAGGATATCCGGCATGGCGACGGCCGCGGCGCACGCAACGGACAACGGCACGAACCCAGGCAGGACCCACGTGGCGGACAGGAACGCAGCCAGGATCGCGGCAGCCGCGAACGGCGTCCCGAACTGCCCGCGATCACGGAAGATGCCGAAGGGCACCTGACACCGATCGAGCCGCCCATCGAGGCTGCAGAACCCGAGCCGCCCGCCGACGAGTCGGCAGCCGGAGGAGCCCGGCGCTGGCGTGGACGCCGCCGCCGCCGCGGAGGCCGTCCTCACGGTGGGCCGTCCGAAGGCCGGCACGAAACCCAGGAAGGGGCCGAGCCGGAGTTCGAAGCCCGAGAAGATCTCGCAGAAGCGCCGGCGATCCACGCCGCGTCATTCCCGGTGACGCACACCGAACCCCCTCTCGGCAAGCCGTCTTTTGTATTACCAGGCGAGTCGCTTTCGAAGTACGGCGGCCCGCCTGCAAGCTCTTCCAAGACCCAGGAAGGGGCGATGGCCCCGTCACCGCCGAAGCCGGTCAGCACCTTCAAGCCGTCGACGCTGATCGAGAAACCCCTCGCATGGGACGGCAGCGGGCTGTTGCCCGGCGAGTCGCTCTCGCGGCATCGCAGCCGGCAGCCCGAGCCGGCGGTCGAATTTGTCGCCGAGATTCCGCAGGATCTTGAATCTGCCGCCGACGCAATCGAGGAGCGCACGCTCGTGGAGGAGATGGAGGAGGCGGAAGAGCCCGCCCACTCTTACGGGGCGCCCCCGGCGAACGAGTCCGAGATCAGGATTGCCACCGAGACTCCGCACGGACATGTTCATGGCGCGGCCGAGCATCTGGCGGTGCAGGAGGCCGAAAGCGGATCAGAGGACGAATTCGAGACAACGGAGTTCGTCCGACACACCGAGCCCGAGCCGGAGATTCACGAATGGCGAAGCGATCCGCTGAAGGTCAGCATCGACTTCTTCGACCCGGACGCGCATGAGATTCCGGAACCGGTGTCGGAAGCAGACGAAGACCAGCCGCACGTCGCAAAGGGCGATCTGGAAGGACATTCCGAGGGCGAGGAGAATCGCTCCGCTTCGCATCATGTTGATCCGCTGCCGCCGAGCGGTTTCAGGCTCTTCGGTCTGGGCGGAAAGAAGAAGAAGTCCGACGATGACGATGGCGATGCATCCCACCCCGATTCCGCAACGAAGGCCGAACCGCCGGCGGCCGCAGCCGAGCTTCCTGCGGAGAACCTGCCGGCGGGGAAACAGGCTTCGGCCTTCTCGCCCGGCCAAGGCGTGATTGAAGAAGAGGTGATCGAGGGCGAGGAGTACGAGGGGCCTGCGCATCACCACCACAAAGCCGAGGACCAGGACCTCGAGGACTTCGAGGAAGAGACGCTGCAGACGCAACAGATTCGCTCCGGCGAACTGGGCGAACTCCTCCAGGAAGCGCACCTCGACCATCGCATCCAGCTTGAGTTTGAGGGCAAGAACGGCGAGGACGAGGAAAACGAAGAAGAAGAGAGCGAAGAGGAGGAGCTGGCGGGCGCGGGTGCGACCTCAACAGCTCCTGCCGAAGGCGCCGCACCGCAGCGCCGCGATCGCAACGTCCGCGGACGCCGCGGAGGACGCAGCCAGGCCCCGCGCGGCCGGGGCGCAGCGCGCCGTGCGGCGCAGACTTCCGACCTGCCCATCATCAGCGACCTGTTGAAGCCGGGCCAGGAAATCCTCGTTCAGATCGCCAAGGAGCCGATCGCCAAGAAGGGCGCGCGCATCACCAGCCACATCGCTCTGCCCGGCCGCTTCCTGGTCTTCATGCCGACCGTCAGCCACGTCGGCGTAAGCCGCAAGATCTCGTCCGACGAGGAGCGCCAGCGCCTGAAAAGGATCCTGATCAGCGAGCGCGGCGAAGCTTCCGGCGGGTTCATTGTGCGCACGGCGGCCGAAGGCGCTTCGGAAGACGAGCTCCGCGCCGACCTGCGCTTTCTGCTTCACCTCTGGGAGGAGATCCGGATGCGCTCCGAGTCGTCGAAGGCTCCGGCGCTCATCTATCACGACCTCTCGCTCATCGAGCGCATCCTGCGCGACCAGGTGAGCGCAAACTTCTCGTCGATCTGGGTCGACTCGGAAGCCGACTACGAGCGCATCGTGCGCTTCCTCAACCGCTTCTCGCCGTCCCTGGTGCGCCGGGTCAAGCTCTACACCAAGGAGACGCCGCTCTTCGAGCATTTCGGAATTCAGGACGAGATTTCGAAGGCACTCCGTTCGAAGGTATGGCTCAAGTCGGGCGGATCGATCGTGATCAACCAGACCGAAGCGCTGGTGGCGATCGACATCAATACCGGCAAGTATGTCGGCAAGACGGCGCGGCTGGAGGACACGATCCTCAAGACGAACCTCGACGCGATCCCGGAGATCGTCCGGCAGATTCGGTTGCGCGACCTGGGCGGAATCATCGTCATCGACTTCATCGACATGGACGAGCGCAAGAACCGCTTCAAGGTGATGGCCGCGCTCGAAGAAGCGCTGAAGAACGACCGCGCGCCGACCAAGGTTCTGCAGTTTAACGACTTCGGCCTGGTCGCCATTACGCGCAAGCGCGTCAAGCAGTCGCTGGAGCGCACTCTGAGCGTGCCCTGTCCCACCTGCCAGGCCACCGGCATGGTGAAGGGCCCGACCACGGTCGCCAATGAGATCTACATCGAGTTGCGCAAGATGAAGAAGCACTTCGAGAATGCCGACGTGCTGCTGCGCGTGCATCCCGAGACTGTGAAGATCCTCAAAGCCAACAACGCCAACTGGCTTACTGAATTCGAAGAGCTGGTCGGCAAGAACATCCTGGTCAAGAGCGACGCGACGCTGCATCCGGAGCAGTTCGATATTCAGGGATAGCGAGTCAGCGAGACCACCGAGGCCGGGGCGTGATGCTCCGGCCTTGTTTTTTTCCCCGCGGAAGATCAGCGCTTGTTCGCGAGAGCGCGATCTCTGATCACAGATGCTGGAAGCTCATCGAGTGGTTCATCCCGCATAACTGATAGCTGATAAGTCCACGGCCTCCGTTGGTGAGTTCCAATCTTCGCGGCACAACCTTCTTTCCTTGCGGCACGTCCAACGTCAAAGGGTGTTTTGCGGCTCTCCGCTTGATCTCCATATCTCGCGCGTCGAAACGCCGCATTGTGAAATATCCGTAAGTCTCCGCCACAACTTAACTCGCGCAAGGGGTGTCTAAGGTTTCGGATAAGTCAGACTGGGCCCCATCAATCGACAGTCGAATCGTCCAACACGAGAGATCTATTCAAGCATCTCGAATCCACGCCTATGAGGTCTAGCATGTCCATCCCCCATTGGATACCGCGCACGCGGTCCTTTGTCATTTCATCCGCAGTCTTGGCCGCAGCTATGCTCGCAGCCGCAGGCTCCGCGAACGCGCAGCCGGATTCTTTGCGGAGCGTGAAGGCCATTTCCACGAGCGAGTCGAGTTCCGGCGACGCGCCGGCCTTCGCCGAGAACAGTTCCAGCACCTCGCCCATCCCGGATGCGGCCCTCCCCGCCGCGCCATCGCCCGCCGCCGGCCACGGAGCAGCCGCAGGCGGCCAGCCAGACGGTTCCGGCCACGGACTCATGCATCGTCTAACTTTCGAGGCCGGCGCAGGGGCCAATGGTCCGGCGGGTGGCGACCAGCAGAACTACATCACCTGGGGCTTCAACTTCACCGCGGGCGCCGGATACCGCATCAACCAGCATCTCGCGGCGATGCTCGAGTACCAGTTCATCCATGACAAGCTTCCCGGCCGGCTGATCGCTGAAACCGGGGCCGACGGCGGCTATGCCAACATCTGGTCGTTCACCGTCGATCCGGTTGTCGATCTGTTTCCCAAGGCTGCCAATGATCTCTACATCACCGGGGGTGGAGGCTTCTATCGAAAAGTGACCAACTTCACCGATCCGCAGGAGACGCTGTTCTGCGACTTCTACTTCTGCGAGCCCGGCGTGGTGAACCAGGTCGTCGGCCACTTCTCGTCGAACCAGGGCGGGTGGAACATCGGCGGCGGATTTACGCATCGCGTGGGCGGTATATACGGCGATGGGAAGATGAAGCTGTTTGCCGAGGTCCGCTATCTCGATTTGCTTTCGCCCGGCGTGGATCACCTTCAGCCCAACGGCCTCTCGGCTACCACGGTCGCCGCAGACACCAAGCTGATTCCCATCACGCTGGGCGTTCGGTTCTGACGCGGCAAAACACTCCTTGAATTTCCAACCAAAGAGCGCGGGCCGGATGAAATATATCGGTCCGCGCTTTTGCTTTGCACTGACGACGCGGCAGGACCCGCATCGAACTACAGAATTCCCAGCACCCGCATCCGCACCAGCCCGCCGGCCAGCACTCCCAGAGGCGAGATGGCCACCAGCGCAAGTTGATACCAGACCGGCTGCTTGCCGCGCGACTGCATCGCGCTCAGCGCCGCCATCAGCAGCACGATGATGCCCAGCGCCAACACGAGAATCAGCGGGTTGTTCTGCGCCGCCCACGCCGTCACATAGCCGCCGGCAGCCGCGGCCAGAAACGAGTACCCGATGTTGGTGAACACATAGCCGGGCCGCGGACGGCCTTCCGTGACAGCCCACGAAGGCACGCATCGCGTGAGCAGGACGGTCATCACGATGACGAGAGTCGCCATGGTGGCAAAGCCCGCCAGCAGCGCCAGAAACGCGGAGAGCACTACCACGGCTTTCGTTCCTCCTCCGTCGGCGAGCCCACCTCGCCTTTTTCGATCCGCTGCAAAAACGCCCGCGCCAGCCGCCGCTCTCCGGGATCGCTTTCGCCGTGAATCGTGCACAGGTCGAGGAATTCGTCGATCAGCGGATCGTGCTCTTCCGATTGCGCCAGCAAGGGCTGCAAAGCCAGCGCAAGTTCGCGCAGCCGCGCCGCTTCAGGCCATTCGCGATCTTCGGTCGCCGCAGCCGCGCTTGTGAACAATCCCTGCCGCCCGCGCGCGGATTCCTCCAGGCACGCGATCAATTGATCGCGAAATGCTCCCATCATCGGCTCGAGATGCGCCAGGTCGGGCCGGTCGCGCGGGTCCATTTTCAATTCCCTTTCATCGCCGCTTCCACTTCGTCGGCCGTGTGCGGCAGCGCGGCATCGAGGTCGATGAGCTTGCCATCGGGCCCGACTAGAAAATCGCACTCGATGCGCACGCCGAGCTTCTCCTCGGGTATGTACACGCCCGGCTCGATGGTGAACACCATGCCCGGCTTCAGCACCGCCGGATAATCCGCGGGATCGTGCACATCGATGCCCAGCATGTGGCCAAGCCCGTGCAGCCAGTATCGGCCCAACGGCTGCCCGTCCAGGCTCTTGCCGTGCGTGTTGATGTAGTTGTAGGCGGCGTTGTCCAGCGAGTCCGGATCGCGCCGGTCGCGGTCGTTGATCTTCGACTTGCCAGCCACAAACGCGTCGATTGCCGCCTGCTGCGCGCCCAGCACGATGTTATAGATCTCCCGCTGCCGCGCCGTGAAATGCCCGTTCGCCGGCACCGTGCGCGTGATGTCCGCAGCGTACATCGAGTACTCGCACGCCGCGTCAACGACAACAATGTCGCCATCCTCGACGGTGCGCGAGTTCTCGGAGTAGTGCAGCGTCGTCGAGTTGATTCCCGAGCCTACGATCGGCGCATAGGAGTCGCGCTCGCAACCGTGCCTGAGCCACGAGGCATACATCTCCCCGGCCACGGCGCGCTCCGTCACGCCGGGCTTCACGGTCTTCATCATCACGCGCTGCGCCGCGATCGAAGCATCCGTCGCCTTCTTCATCAGCTCGATCTCGCCCGCATCCTTGACCTCGCGGAGCGGCATGGTCAAGGTGGTCAAGTCGTGCTGCGGCGGAGCCTGAGCTTGGCCAAGGGTAGCTTCTGTCCAGTTCATCAACGCCTTTGCCTGCGCCGCCTGCGGCTGAGTCCACACGTTGACCGCCAGCCTCGGGTCCGCAGAAATCAGCTTGTTGAGCACTCCGCTGAGCTCGGTCATCGGCTGAACATGATCCACGCCGGTCGCCTGCACCACGTTGGGCGACGCCGCGTCGAGCTTTGCACCGGTGTACTTCTCATTGCGAAGGTTGCGAGTGGGCAAAAAGAGAATTTCGGTATAGGCGCGATGCGGCTCCGGCGACTGCGGCGCATCGGCCACGATAAGCAGCGCGGCGCCGGGCTCGTTCCAGCCCGTCAGATAGTAGAAATCCGAGTCCTGCCGGTAGGGATCGAAGTCAAGCTGCGGTTCTTCGGCGGCAAACAGCACGGCAATGCCGGCATGCAGCTTTTCCGCCAGCGCCACGCGCCGCGCGTGATACGCGCCGTTGAGCGGCTTCTCGAGCGCGTTGAGCGCCGACACAATCGCCACGGCGACTGCGCAAACCATGGTGAGGACTCGCAGGGGATTCATTCCGCTATTGTCCTGCGTCGCGCCGGGCAATGCAAAAACGAGTATGGCGCGGGCTCAGGCGAACGGCAGTTTCGCTTCGCCGATCCAGAAGCGATTGCTCATGCGCGCGAGCACGCCGGCTGGCTCTCCGGACAGCCGCGCTTGCGCTTCGTGGTATGGACCCACAAAGCGGATCGCACCCGGGAGGCGCGGAATCATTTTCGCGATGCGTTGCAGCGCTCGCTCCGCTTTCTTGCGATCGCCTTCGTCGGGGCGCAGACCAAACTCCGCGCGAATCCGCTCCGGCAACCACAAGGCAGTCGTTGCGCGGTACCAATACGGCGGGCGAATCCACGACCCGGCGCCCGCCAGCAAGTCGCGCGCCATGGCTCGCGCCGCATCGCTTGCGCCGAGCGCGTTCGACGCGCACATCTCGCGGCAATAGTTCTCGAATGCGCTCCAATCCTCGGGCAGCGCGGACGGAGGAAGCCCGAAGAGCGCGGCCAGCGTCTTCGACTCCGCGTAGTAGGCTTCTCGTTCCTGCGCGGAGAGCGGACCTGCCACAGCCTCGTATGCGACAACCGCGCTCTCTGCCAGGGTTGCATAGACCCAGCGCAGCGCGGCGATCTCGTTGGCCTGATAGCGCGAACCTCGCGAATACGCCGCCGCATCCTCGGTCATCTCGCCCTGGATCCGCGTGTGCAGGCGATGCAGATAACGGGCGGCGCCAAGCGCCTGTTCGAGCGCGCCGAACACCATCGTGAACACAATGCGAAAAGTATTGTGAAATCGCGCAATGGGCCTGGCGAGGACGCTCGAATGTTGCGCCAGCGCCGCGGTTACCCACGGATGCGCGAGTTGGAGGATCGCCGCGCGTCCCGCACCGAGAAAGATTGCGGCCTCGCGGTTGACTCTCCAGGTCAGGGAATCGGGACCATACACGCCAGCCGCCGGGTTCTCCACACGGGCCGCGACCGCGGCCAGCAACGCTTCGCTCTCGGCAATGGACACAACGTGGCCGCGGTCTTCGCGAGTCAAGCTCATGGCCTGGCGCCTTCAGAGCGATCTGCCGCTCTCTCACCCAGTATCGCCTGATCGCGGAGTTGCCTGCAGCCACACCGCCTCGCCCTGGCGCTTTGCGTGCCGGGCGCTCGATATTCGCCGCCTTTCAACCGGCGCTGGCCGGCAAGGCATAGTCAGTCTCTTCGTCGACGGTTTGTTCGGCGCGCCGATCGCTGCCCACGAACTGCCTGCTGGCGAACTCGTGAAAAGGCGCGGGCACTCCATAGAGCCAGCCTTGGGCGAGGATCGGACGCTTGAATCTCTCAAAATAGGCCGCCTGGTCCGTGGTCTCAATGCCTTCGACGACAACCTGCAGTTGCAGCGCGTCGGCCATGGCCATGATTTGCGGCAGGATGGCATTTGTCTCGGTGACCATTCCGATGGACTGCGTGAACGAGCGATCGATCTTGATCGCGTCCACGGCGAGGTCCTTGAGATACGAGAGACTCGAGTAGCCTGTTCCGAAGTCATCGATATGCACCGGGTGCCCGGCGGCGCGGAGTCTGCGGATGGTCGAGATCGCCGCATCGCGGCACGCGGTCGAGGTCTCAGTGAGTTCGATGACGAGATTCTGCGGCGGGACGGCGGTCCGCTCGAGCGCTTCCGCGATCATCGGCAGGAAACTGCGATCGCAAAGATCGGCCGCGGCCACATTCACAGACAGGCGGAACTCGGGGTCGTCGCGGATGACCTGCGCCATCTCGTGCAAGGCGTGCTGGATCACGCGGCGCGTGATCTGCCCGACGAATCCGCGCCGTTCTGCGATGCGCACAAAGACGGTCGGGCTCACCGGCTCGCCATCATCGCCGCTCCAGCGCGCCAGAGCCTCGGCTCCCGTTCTGCGGCCGGTCGAAAGGTCGACGATCGGCTGGTAAACCACCTTGACTTCGTCGCTGGCCAGCGCGCGGCGCAACTGCTGCTCGGTGCTGCCGCAGTGCCGATGAAAGACCAGGCACAGCAATCCAACCACCGAACCGGCAAGGGCGCACAACCCGACGGCCAGGGCAAGCAGCGCCTGACCTGAGCGCAGGGCATCCATCATCGACATCGACGCCGTCACGCAGTGCGGATATCGTTCCGAACATCGCGTCGAATAGAGAACGCCGTCGAGCGCGATGTCGCCGTCGCGGTCGAACTGGGTCCCGAAGCGTCCGTGCAACGCAACGATGCCCAGCCCACTCTCGCCCGGCACGTGCACGCCGAGATGAATGAACTCCGCCATGCTGTCGCGGCGAATGCGGAAGTCAGTGACCACGTACGATTGGCCGAGTTGGACTACCGTCATCGGACGCATTCCCTGGCGAAACGCGGGAATGTCCCGGTAAAGCCTCACACCATCCGGTTCCTCCACGCCGGGCATGACCCTCAGCCCGGAGAGCGCGGAGGTGCCAATGATGGCCGAGCACGCGACGCGGCCGTTGCGGAAGCGCCCGCCTTCCTTGACAAAGCTCGACTGGTAAAGGAGGCGCCGGAAGTACTGTAATTCACGCTCCGAACAGAAAGCGAAGGGCGAGGTGTTCATGGCCGCCAACAGACGACGAGTCTCGGAGGCGTAGGTGTCGAGGGCCTGCTCGCCGCCGGCGGCATCCGTCGCGAGCCGGTTCCGGGCGCTGTGCAGCGCCAAGGCGCGTCCTGCAACGGCTCCGGCACCCGCGCCCAGGACGCCGCCAATCAGGACTACTGTAAAAGCAACTAAGAACCGCCGGCCGCAGGTGCGCACGCTCAAGGCCCCTATGCTTCAGGTATCGGAAGATCGGGCCCTGTCTTTAGCACCTTCCAAGAGAAGAGTAATCCCTAATCGGGAACCTGCGCGGCACGGATCATCGCGCGCAGGCTCAAGTCCACATCCCTCTCCGAGGTAACCCACGACGAGACGCTGATCCGCATCGCTGTGTGTCCCTGCCAAACAGTCGAGCCGCACCAGCAAGTGCCCTCGGCCTGCAGGCGCGCCACGGTGCGCAGCGTCTTCTCCGGCGATCCAAACGAAACCAACACCTGGTTGATGACCACGTCGGTCAGGATCTGGTATCCGGCGGCGCAAAGGCCGGCGGCGAATCGCCGCGCGTGGCTTGCGGTCCGCTCGACGATCTGCGCCATGCCTTCGCGTCCCAGTTGGCGCAGCCCCGCCCACAACTCCACTCCGCGTGCGCGGCGCGAGAGCTCGGGATTGTAGTGCGAGGGCTCGCGTTGCTCGCCGTGAGCGAGATAAGGCGCGAGGATCGACATCGCCGCTTTGAGGGGAGCCGGATCGCGCACCAGAGCGATGCCGCAGTCGTAGCCGATGTTCGGCCACTTGTGCCCGTCGGTGGCCCAGGAGTCGGCCAGCTCGAAGCCATGGGTAAGGTGACGATAGTCAGGGGACGCTGCGGCCCACAGACCGAAGGCGCCGTCGACGTGGATCCACGCACCGGCGGCCCGTGCATCCGGGCAAATCGCCGCCGCCGGATCGAAGGCGCCCGTATTCACGTTGCCGGCCTGCAGGCAGAGAATCGTCCTATCGTCGAGATGGGGCAGCGCATCGGCGCGCATCCGTCCCTGGCTGTCGACCGGCACGCGAACGACGCGGCTACGGCCCAGCCCGAGCATCCCGAGCGCCTTGATGAGCGATGAGTGAACCTCGTCGCCGACCACGACGGTCATTCGCGGCGCGTCGCAAAGCCCATCGGACTCGACGTCCCATCCGGCACGCGCGAGCAGCGCATGACGCGCCGCGGCCAGCGCGGAGAAGTTGGCCATCGTGGCTCCAGTCACCACAGCGCCGCCACAGCCGGAGGGCAAGCCAAGCAGGTCGCGGGCCCATTCGAGCGCCGTTTCTTCGAGCGCCGCGCCGACAGGTGTTTGTATGCGCAGGCCCGCGTTCTGGTCCCAAGCGCTGACCAGCCACGACGCAGCCATTGCGGCGGGAAGGCAGCCGCCGTTCACAAATCCGAAGTATCGCCCGCCGCCGATGACCACCGTGGATGGGGAACCGACAGAGTGGAGAAGATGAAGCACTTCCTCGGGACTCGTCGAACTGGACGGCAACGGTCCCGCCAGCGCCTGGAGAGCGTCCACGGCCTCTGGCGAAGGGGCGACCGGGCGAGCGTCACAGGTCTCGAGATATTCTGCGGCGGCGCGGGCGGCGTGCGCGAGAACCGACGTACGGCTGGATGGACCAGGGGGTGCGGCGGGCATGGCTGAGTGTAGCAGTCGCGGCGGACGGCGAAAAGACGCGCGCCCGGCAACCGCCGGGCGCAATGCCTGTTGAACCTGACTGGGGCGCTACTTGGCCGCCACCGGCGACCCGCCCAGCTCCGTCGGTGCGTTGAAGAATCCGATATGCAGATCGGTTCCCGGAGTGTAGTTGGTCAGGTGAACCTGAGGCTGGTCAGTGTCCCGTTTCTCGACAACCCCGGGTGAGCAGAAGCTAATGAGCGTCTGCTGGTCGTCCGCCGGGGCCGGCGTATCGATGATCAGCGTGAAGTCCTCGATCGGCTTGTGCCAGCCGGCCTCGGCGAGCAGGTTGAAGTCCACCCAGTGCGGCAGGATGCTGCGGCCCCAGCTCTGGGCAAAGATCTTCTGTGCGGCCATGAGGTTGTGAACGAGTCTGGTATCGGCACAAAAGCCGCTGAGCGGGTTGTCGTTGCCGCTCTGCGCGGCGGCAGGCTTGGCTGCTCCCGCCGGGCTCGCGGCCGGCATCAGGGCGGCCTGCAAAGCGTCCGCCTGCGGAGCCTGCTGCATGAATCCGACCACGGGCACATACTCCTGTCGGAGGTGAACCGTCGAGTGTGCGGGGATCTTCTGCGCCCAGTGATATTCGAGATGCACAGTGTAGAGCGTGTAGCCTTCCGCGCCCTTGAAGATGCCCGCGTCCCGCAGGTGATGCCGCTGCTTGGGCGTGAGCCGCTCGTAGTCGGCCGAGAACACCTTTCTCGCAGCGTTGTGCTGATCGCGCCCGAGGTTCAGGTGGCCGAACGTCGCCACATCGATGTGCGCCTTCTCGAGCGTCTTGGTGATGTCGATTCCGTTCAGATCGGCCTTCGCGTCGGCATCGTATTTCACCGGCTCGCCGTCGGCCCAGATCTTGAGCGAGCGAAAAGCCTGCGCCGCCGGGTCCATCGCGTCCCACTCGTTCTGGTACGACGGAACGGGAAAGACAAGATCGGTGGTAATGTCGTTTGCCGTGTCGTTGCGCAGGTCGTATTCGACGACCACTTTGCGATCGCTGATGTGGACGACTTCCCGGGCGAGGGCGATCCGGCTGTCCTGCCGTGGAATCAACCCGCCGGCTGCGATCGCGGCTGCTGAGGCCCCTGCCAGCGCTGGCGCGGGCGCGAAAAACGCCGCAGCCGCCACAATCGGAAGCGCAAGCCAGGGGGATGGCTTGGGGTTCATAGCATGAAGAATTGCATTACTGAAAGGTAGGCTCAATACAACCTACGAGGAATTGCACCTGAGACCTGGGTGTGGATCGGCCGGGGACCACGGTTCGAACCTGAACGTTTTGCGCGGCAATACTTTGCTTCGGTTCCGGCGCAACTGGCGTGCGGCAGGGTGAGCCGGTTGCTTCCTAGCCCGCCGCGCGGTAGGCTGTGAGCGACTTCCCCGGAGCGACAGACGCGGATCGAGAATGAGGATCCCATGGCTCATCGGACGGAAGTCGCCCCTGCAGGCGCAATTGCCACTGGCATCGCTGCGGCCGGCAATCCGGAACACACGGCGGCCCGCCTTGGCTTCTGGGCGGCGCTTGTCCTCGCATTGCTCACGCCGGCCACCTTCGCCATCGCCATTGCCACGCCGCCGCGCAGTGGACCCTTCTGCACCGGAACGTGCTTTGCTTATCCCTACATGGGAGCGGTCCAGTTCGTTCCGCGGGACTTTCTCTGGTGCTATCCGGCGGTCTTCATGCTGCCGGCCTTTGTGGTCGCGATCGCCTGCCTGGGATATGTCGTGGATCAGGCCAAAAGGCCGATGGCCCTCGCCGCCCTGTGCTTTGCGGCGATCGCCGCGGGCCTGATCTCGACAGACTATTTTCTGCAGATCGAGGTCGTTCAACCTTCGTTGCTGAAAGCGGAATCGGAGGGTCTCGCGATTCTGTCGCAGTACAACCCGCACGGCGTGTTTATCGCGATCGAGGACTTCAGTTACCTGATGCTGGGCGCCGCGTTTTGTTTTACCGGAACTGCGCTGCCCCGCATCACGCGCTCCGCGCGCACTCTGCGCTGGATTCTGATGCTGAGCCTTCCGATCCTGTTCGGCACCTACGCCTGGATGGCCTGGCAGTTTGGACCGAGCCTCGAGACGCGCTTCGAGCTGGCCGCCATCACCATCGACTGGACGGTGCTGACGGTTGCGGGGATCATGCTGGCGCTCTTCTTCCGGAGGACGGCGCGAGAGCATTGATGCCGCGTCCGCTCTGCGCGCCGGACGACTGGATCGCGGAGCGTGTCACAGGGCATGTCTACGAAAAGATTATTATGATCTCTCACCGGAAGTAACGCCAATTGCGAGTCAGGCTGGCGTTGGACTCATGCGCTCTTCAATTGCGCTTCCGCGAGGGCGGCGGAGATAACCTGGTCGGCGATTCCATGCTTGCGCAGGCTTTCGGCGAGAAGCTGCACCGGGGAGTTTTCCATCCTGGCTTGATCTTTGCGCAGGCCCTGCCCGATGTAGGCGCGGATCAGCGGCTGATAGCCCGAGAAGCCCAGCGTCGGCGCAATCTCCTTCAAATCCTCGATCACATCCTCGGGAATGCGAAGGCTGATGACCGTCATTTTGCGGCCCTTCGCCAGTCGCTGCCGGATTCGTTCACTCGCTGTCTTCATAAGACCTCCGTTCCTGCGCCGTTGCCGGGCGAGCCGAGATGATGCGGATTGCGTCCGCGTCGAGCTCCATGTGGACTACGTAGAGCAAGGACCAGTCTTCCGTGAGTCCGATCACTGCTTCCCGCCGTTCTTCGCCCGTGCTTGCATCTTCAAGTCGAAGGAACGGGTCGAAGAAGACCTCACAGGCCAACTCGAAGCTCACTCCGTGTTTGTCGACGTTGCTGGACGCTTTTTCCGGATCCCACACGAATCGTTGGCCGCGACAGAGGAAATGGAGATCCATCGCTTCTACGTATATACATTGTATACTCTTAAGTCAAGGCTGAGCGATCATAAAGCTGGATCTCCGGGCTTTCGGTCGCGCCCTTCCGGTTCTAGTCCAACGTGTCGGATTTCAGGATCAGCGCTTCCTCAGTTTGGATTGGGGGAGCATTGTATTTCCCTGCGAAACGCCGTATTCTAAGAAGGCAGACGCGTTTGTCCGCCTGGTTTGCCGTGGGTTCGCCGGCTGGCGGAGAGATGAGTGGGCTTACAGCCCACTTTTTATTTGGCGAGAATTCTTGCCGGTCTCACAGGCCACTTTTCCCTGGGAGAATTTGGCAGTTGATCCGGCCTTGGCGCTGATTTCAGGCGAGTTGTGACGCCTGGTGCTCAGGTCTTCGATTTCGCGCCGGCAGTTTTCGACAGGCGCACGACAAGCGATGGCAGTGGAATTGGACGCAATCCGGGCGGCGGCAGGGCGAGTAGCGGCATCGCACGGGCTCGACGTGGTGGATCTGGAGCTGACCGGGCCGGCGAAAGACCGGGTTCTGCGGGTGTATCTGGAGAAGAACGCCGCAGGCCGGGAGCGGTTGAAAGCGGAGCTGGCCGCCGGCGGCGAAGGGCTTCCGGAGCGGCTGGTGGAAGGATCGCTTTCCATCGACCAGCTCTCCGGCGTGACGCACGAGGATTGCGCCGCCTTCAGCCAGGATTTCGGCGTGCTGCTCGACGTCGAGGACCTGATCCCGGGCGGGCAGTACACGCTTGAGGCCAGCTCTCCGGGGCTCGATCGCAAGCTGAACGGCGCGAGCGACTTCGACCGGTTCCGCGGTTGCCTGGTGAAGGTGCAGACCTTCGAGCCGATCAGCGGCAACCGGCACTGGCTGGGCCGGCTGGCGACATTGGATGGGACAGCGAACACGATCACGCTCGACCTTTATCCGGATAAGGACGCAGTGAAGCAGAACAGCAAGACACGCAAGACGGGAGCGCGGACGGTTGAAATCGCGCTTCGTAACATCGAGAAGGCACGGCTCGTGCCGGAGATTTGAGATTTCTCATCCTTCGCGCAGACTGCCAGCGAAGGAATGGGATACCCGGGCAGGAAGTTCGCATCCAATTGAACCGGCGGCGAGTGCAGGATGGCGCCGCGAATCACGACCCAAGAAGGCAAGCACAGTATGGCGAACGTTTTATATCAGAGCATCGAGGCCTTGAGCCACGAGAAGGGCATTGAGCCAGCGGTCGTTGTCGGCGCCGTCGAGGAGGCGATCGCCCTCGCCACACGCAAGTACTACAAGACGCAGGAAAACATGCGCGGCGAGCTGAACAAGGAGACCGGCGAGATCACGGCCTATATCTACAAGACCGTCGTTGCCAACGAGGACGAGATCGAGGATCCGCTGAACCAGATCACGCTCGAAGAAGCCAACGAGCTGGCGCCGGGTGTCGAGGTCGGCAGCGAGATCCGTCTCTATCGCGACACCACGCCGCTGGGCCGCATCGCTGCGCAGCTCGCCAAGCAGGTCATCTTCCAGAAGGTTCGCGAGGCGGAGCGCGACACCATCTTCAACGAGTACGCGCACCGCGAGAAGGAAGTCCTCAACGCAAGTGTAAAGCGCGTCGAGGGACAGGACATCATCTTCGACCTGGGCAAAGCCGAAGCCCGCTGCCCCAAGCGCGAACAATCGCGGCTCGAGCAGTTCTCGATCGGCGAGCGTGTCCGCGTGGTGCTGCTCAAAGTCGACCGCGCGGCCAAGGGGCCGCAGGTCATCGTCTCCCGCGCCGCGCCGGAGCTGGTGCAGAACCTTTTCCAGTCCGAGGTTCCCGAGATCTACGACAACACGGTGGTCATCCGCGCCATCGCGCGCGAGGCCGGCGAGCGCACCAAGATCGCCGTGCAGAGCCGCGACAAGGACGTGGACCCCGTGGGCGCCTGCGTGGGCATGAAGGGCATGCGCGTGCAATCCATCATCCGCGAGCTGCGCGGCGAAAAGATCGACATCATCGAATACAGCGAAGAGATCACGACCTTCGCTGAAAAAGCGCTGCAGCCGGCCAAGGTCAGCCGCGTCTCGATCACCGATCTCGGCGAAAAGCAGCTCGAGGTTATCGTCGACGATTCGCAGCTCTCGCTGGCCATCGGCAAGAAGGGCCAGAACGTGCGTCTGGCGGCGAAGCTCCTCGGCTGGAAGATCGACATCAAGAGCGAGGAGGAGAAGCGCCAGGAAGTCGAACAGCAGATGCAGGCGCTCACCGGCGGCCCGTCGACGCCGATCGAGCAGGTCACCGAGCTGGGCGAAGCGATCATTCAGAAGCTGGTCGCCGCCGGCATCACCACCGTCGAATCGCTCGCCGACATGACGCCGGAGCAGCTCGAAGAGATTCCCGGCATCGGCGAGAAGACGCTGGAGCGCATCAGCGTCGCGGTTCGCCACTACTTCGGGCACTTCGAGGAAGGCGAGCCGGGGCACGCTGAGGCAGGCGAGGCCGGTGAAACCGTCTCGGTTGAAAAGGCGGAGGCCGAAGCTCCCGGCCATGCGGAGCGGCCGAACGCAGATGCCGTTGTCGGGGAGGCCGAGGCAGGGGAAGAGAACGCCGCCGACGTCGTCCATGAAGCGGAAATGGTTCGCGGGGCGGAGGCCGAAGAAGAGCTTTCCGAGGTTGACGATCGCCTGGGGGCACTCGCGGAAGAGCGCGAAGAAACCGAAAGCATGACGCTGGCCGAAAATGCCATCGAGAATGCGCCCGTGCCGGATGAGATCGATCCGCTGGACACGGAAGAGACAGATGAGAAGTAGGTGGCCGGCGGCGGTGTTGCAGTGCATACCCCGCATGCGGCTGGGCAGGATTCAAAGGGACGAAAGCATCAACTACAACCAACGCCATGAGGTAGCTATGAGCGACTAAAGGGCTTGGAAGTATTTCTGAAAAGAGGCGGATGAGCAAGGTTCGAATCAACGATCTCGCGCGCGAGATGGAAGTCAAGAGCCGGCAGATTCTCGATATGCTGGCGGAGCTTGGCCTGGCCAACGGGAAGACCCATTCGAGTTCGCTCGAAGAGGATGAGGCGGAGAAGGTTCGTGCGCAATTCCAGCGCTCGTCCAGGGCAGCCGCTCACCCGGGCGGGGCGCATCGCGCTGCCCAGACCATCACACCCAAGTTCGATTTTTCGCACATTTCCAAGCCCGGCGATGCGGCCAAAGCCATCCTGGCCAAGAAGAATGAAGAGGAACAGGAAGCGCGGCGGCCGCACCTGCCCCAGCGCCCAGTGCAGGCGGTGACGCCGCCGCCGGCTCCTCAAGCGGCCAGACCAGCCGCCCCGGCAGCCCATGTAGAGCCTGCCGCTCCTGCCGCTCCCAAGCCGGAGCCGCGCCGCGTGATCATGCCTCAGCCGCGCCCGGCGCCTGCCGTCGTGGCGCCTCCGCCGGCCATTGCGTCCCGCCCGCCCGCCGGACCCGTCGTCGCCAAGGCTCCTGCGGGAGCCCCTGTGCAGAGCCGGCCCGCGGTTGCCACGGGCCAGCCTGTCCGGACTGTTATTGTCCGGCCGCCAGCGCCACGCGAAGCGCCTGCGCGCCCGGTGGAAGCTCCCGCCGCGGTGAAGGCTCAGGCAACAGCCCCAGCGGTCGTCGTTGCACCCCAGGCGCCCCCGGCTCCGCCGGCGCCTGCGCCCGCCGCCGAAGCCCCCGCCGCAGAACCCCTCATCGCTCCGGTCGCGCCTCCGCCCGTGGCTCCTGAGCCGATCGCCGTGGCTGTGGTGGAAGTGGCTCCGCCTCCCCCGCCCGTGGCACCCGTTGCTGTTCCTGTTACGGAACCCGTGATCGAGCCTGCGCCAGTTGCCGTGGAGGCGCCGCCCATCGTTCAGGCTCCGCCGGCCCCCGAACCCGTCGCGGCGGCGCCTCGGCCGGCACCCGCAGCAGCGCCCGCTCCCGCGCCGCCTGCGCCTCCGGTTCGCCGCGTCGTAATGCCGCAGACCGGCCCGCGTCCTGTGTATAAGGCGCCTGTCGGAGCGCCTCCGTCTGCGCCTGCCGCATCCGGCGCAAGCGCGGCCAGCGCCGGCATCCAGCGCGGCAAACCCATCTTCGATCGCCGTCCTGCAAGCGGGCCGCCTTCCGGCGGATTCCAGCGTGGGCCGAGTGGTCCCAGCGGCGCACCAGGCCAGTTCGCAGGCGGGCCGCGCCCCAAGCATCCAACCCGCACGACACCTGGCGGTTTTGCCGGACCTGGGGCCGGTCCTGGCGGTCCAGGCGGACGTCCCGGATTCGGCCAGCGTCCCGGCTTTGGCGGACCGCGCCCCGGCGGCTTTGGGCAGCGGCCTGGAGGCGCGGGCGCGATGCCGCCTCCGGGCGAAGCCCCTCGACCGGCGCGGGCACCTTCGCGCCGCCCCGGCGGCCGCCAGCAGTATCCGAAGACCAAGGAAGGCCCGATGAAGGGCTTTGTGCCGCCGCCGCGCTACGGGGGACCGCAGTACGGCTCCGAGCCCATGCCGATTACGCGCGAGATTACCGTCACCGAAGGCATCAGCGTGAAGGATCTCGCCGAGAAGCTCGGCATCCGCGCCAAGGACTTGATCGCCTCGCTGCTGATGAACGGCGTCTTCGTCACGGTCAACCAGTCGCTCGACGCCGAGATGGTCAAAGACGTCGCCGCCAAGTTCGGCGCTGCGGCCACTGTGATCAGCTACGAAGAAGAGCTGGCCAACCAGGCCATTGAAGAGGTCCTCGAAGCAGAGAACACCGGCGAGCTCGAGGTGCCGCGGTCGCCCGTGGTCACCGTCATGGGCCACGTGGATCACGGCAAGACCTCGCTGCTCGACGCGATTCGCGAGACCGAAGTTGCGGCGGGCGAGGCAGGCGGAATCACGCAGCACATCGGCGCCTACAAGGTGAAGTTTGCCAAGGAAGGCTCGCCCGCCTCAGGCCGTGAGATCGTCTTTCTCGACACGCCGGGCCACGAGGCTTTCACTCGCATGCGCGCCCGCGGCGCCAAGGTCACCGATATCGTCGTCATCGTTGTTGCGGCAGACGACGGCGTGATGCCGCAGACGCTCGAAGCCATCGACCACGCGAAGGCAGCCAATGTGCCGATCATCGTGGCGGTCAACAAAATCGACAAGCCCGAGGCCAACCCCGAGCGCGTGAAAAAGCAGCTCGCCGATCGTGGATTGATTCCCGAAGAGTGGGCGGGCGGCGGCGAAGGCGCGACGGTGTTCGTCGAAGTATCTGCCAAGAAGCGCCAGAACCTCGACGGCCTGCTGGAGATGATCTGCCTGGTCTCCGACATCCGCGCACCCAAGGCGACGCCCGGACGCAAGGCCGTGGGCTCCGTGATCGAAGCCAAGCTCGACCGCGGCCGCGGCGCCGTGGCCACGGTGCTGGTGCAGGACGGTACGCTGCACCTCAACGACAGCTACATCGTCGGCAACACCTTCGGCAAGGTGCGCGCCATGTTCGACGATCGCGGCCGCGCGCTCGACGAGGCAGGGCCATCGACTCCGGTCGAGGTGCTGGGCCTGGAAGCCATGCCCGACGCCGGCGACACGTTCCTGGTTGTCGCCGACCGCGACAAGGCCAAGGGCATCGCGCAGTACCGCAAGATGAAGGAGCGCGACGCGCAGCTGGCCAAGAGCTCTCGCGTGTCGCTCGAAGGCCTCGCCGAGCAGATCCGCCAGGCCGGCGTGAAAGACCTCGCCCTCATCATCAAGGGCGACGTCACCGGCTCGGTGGAGGTGCTGGCCGACTCGCTGGTGCGCATGTCCACCGAGAAGGTGCGCATCAAGGTCATCCGCTCGGGCGTCGGCTCCATTACGGAGAGCGATGTGCTGCTGGCCTCGGCCTCGAACGCCATTATTATCGGTTTCAACGTGCGTCCGGAGCGCAAGGCGGCCGACCTGGCGCAGCAGGAGTCGGTCGACATCCGGCTGCACTCGATCATCTACGAGCTGCAGGACGAGCTGCGCCTGGCCATGATGGGACTGCTCGAGCCGACGTTCAAGGAGAGCTACATCGGCCGCGCCGAGGTCACAAACATCTTCCGCATTCCCAAGGTGGGCACTATCGCCGGCTGCCGCGTGCAGGACGGCGTGATCCGCCGCGATGCGGAGATCAAGGTGATGCGCGACGGCGAGCAGGTGTTCAAGGGCAAGGTGGGTTCGCTCAAGCGCTTCAAGGACGACGCCCGCGAAGTGACCAACGGCATGGAGTGCGGCATCGGCATCGCCGGCTTCAACGACCTGAAGGAAGGCGACACGCTCGAAGCTTTCACGACGGAGAAGATGGCCGCCGACCTAGGCGCGCTGACCGCGAAGGCATAACTCCAACTAACTCGCGAAACAACTCCGGCCCGCTTGTCAATGAGAGGCGGGCCGCGATGAATTTGCGCCGCCCAAAAAGCGAATGGCTCAAACCACCCTGGCAAGCAAATTTGAGTCCGGACTCCTCTACTCCAGTCGGCTGTGGGGTGAATGTCACTGACACATGGAATTGGGCCGGGTGCGCGGGTGCCCATGTCCCGATTTTGAGACCTGGGATAGCACCAATCCCCGCCTCCCGTAGGGAGGCCAGGAAGCTAGCCCAGGGCAAGGTCTCCGCAGCGACCGCCGCCCTGGGACCGGGTCCCAAAACAACCTCCAAGCCCCGTAGGGGCGGTGCGAAACACCCGAAATAGCATCCATCCCAATTACCCTCCCCAAATCACTCCTCCGCCCCCCTCACCAGCCCCACCGTCCACTGATCCGGAAACGTCGCGATCGGCGCCAGCTTGCCTCCACCGTGCGCGGCATCGTCGACAAGCGCGGGTCGCGCCGACGTTCCCGCTGCGAGATCTGCATTTGACCGATGCCCAGCGCTTCAGCCGCCTCGGATTAAGTTCAGTCCCTCAATCGCTTGCCCCCACCCCTGCACCACTTCCGTGTCAGTGCCGGCCGTCTGCCGCTGTGTTACTCTGGGCCTTCTCCGAAAAACAACTCGTGGAGGAGCGGATTCCATGAAGCCCTCGGCGCAGGTTCGTCTCGCTATCGCCCTCGTTGTCACGCTCGTCGTTGTTTACGCCGTCGGCTGCAAGTCGTTCGCGCCCAATGCCGGCCACGAGATCGTGATGGTGCGCAAGCCCATCTTCTTCGGCCACGGGGGCGTCGATCCCAATCCCGTCAAGACCGGCCGCACCTATGCCGCGATCAGCACCGAAGGCATCGACGTGAACATGCAGCCGCACAAGTTCGAAGCCGAGCTGCCCGACACCATGACCAGCGACGGCGTCCCCATCACTTTTCACGCCATCATGCTCCTCAAGGTCACTGACTCGGTGTCGCTGATCAAGAACTTCGGCCCCGAGTGGTACTCGAACAATCTCGAAGAGCCGTTCCGCACCATGGTGCGCCAGGCGGTGCGCAAGCGGGGCATGAACGAGACCGCCATCAGCACCACCGCTCTCGACCAGATCGACGCCGAGATTCACGACCAGCTCGTCGCCTTCATCAAGGAGAAGTCGCTGCCCATTGAACTGGTCACCATGACGGTGGGCCGCGCCAACCCGCCGGATTCGGTGAGGAACCAGCGCATCGAAACCGCCACGCAGGAGCAGCGCATCCAGACCGAGCAGCAACGCAAGCTCGCCGAAGATCAGCGCGCCGCCGCCGAGACCAGCCGCGCCAGGGCCGACAACGCCTATCGCGAGGCGATGGGCCTCTCGCCGCAGCAGTTCATCCAGCTGGAGACGATCAAGATGCAGCGCGAAGTCTGCGGCGAAGGCGGCAAAGCGACCTGCACTTTCATCCAGAGCGGCGGCGCCATTCCGACTTACGAGCTGAACAAGAAGTAAGTCCTGCCCGCAGGCAATCCGGCCCGGTGCTTCGCGCGGTGCTGCGGGCCCATTCGCGCCTCCATTCGCGAAAACTTATGAGTTCCTTATGTGAGCGTCTCACATAGGAGTACGTTTTCGCCTTAACTTACTGATATTTATAAATCATGGAAAAACAGTTTGACAATCGTCTTATTTCAATCGTAAATTGGTGATGGTTACTATTAACGCCAAGGAGGTCTCTTATGCGTCGTATCCTTGCTGCTTCCCTGCTTTCCTCTCTCGCTCTTACCGCAGCAGCCGCTGCTCCTAAGTCCGCGAACGATGCCGCTACCCTAACCACCACCACTCGTCCCGTTTCGACGGGCCTAACCAACCCGCAACTCGTCTACTCCAAGCCGGTCGATATTCCCGCCTCGGCTATCTCCGACGCGTTTCCCAACCCTTCGCGCCTGGTTTTGAAGGTAAACCTCGATGAAACGGGAACGCCGAAGGACGTGCAGGTTCTCGAGCCGCTCACGCAGGATATCGATGCCCGCGTGGTTGCCGCAGTCAGGCAGTTCCGCTGGCGCCCGGCCGTGCTGGACAACCAGACCATTCCGATCGATTTGAAGCTCATCGTCCAGGTCCAGCGCTAACTCGCCGGCAACACCGCTAATTCGTCATAACATCGGCCGGGCCCTGAGTTACAGGGTCTCTTATAAGTTCCCAGGTCGCCTCCGGGCGTCCTCGGATGTGGTGTCTCCTGAGCCTCCTCCATTCCTGCGGAACTCGCCGCTGGGGTGGAGGAGCTTTTGTTGGGAGCGGGGACTGAGAGACTGAGGGACTAATGGTCTGAGGGTCTGCGAACAAGTGTCAAGAGAGGTTCGCGAGGACTTCCGATCCCTGATCCCTGATCCCTGATCCCTGGTCCCTGTATCTCAAAGCGGATACTTCTCCGACTGCACGCAATGCTGCGCCACGGCGCGGCTGAGCGCGACCGCATTGGCCGGCGTGAACTTTGCCAGCCGCCGCAGGATCGCCAGATGCGTGCGCAGCATATCGCCTTCCGCGCAGGCGGCCAACACACGCCGCGCGCCTTGCTCGGCATGCGCGATCGTCTCGTCGGCCAGCAGGCCCGTCATATTCGCGGCGGTGGTTGTCGACGGACCGCCCGGCGTGGCGAGCGCCATTTTGCGCGCGCGCAACAACGCCGACTCGAGCAAATAAACGCCAACGATCATGTCCGCAAGGTCGCCCATGATCTCCTGCTGATCCTGCAGTGCGGTCATATACTTCTGGCTGGCCACGCCGGCGGAGAACAGCGCGATCTTCTTC
>Ga0335069_10000242_pt1 | contig 95808 bp, 83 predicted proteins | sample Lox_Sample_11_FD_206714 | JGI IMG/M metagenome (GOLD analysis project Ga0335069, IMG submission 206714) | Soil microbial communities from Loxahatchee National Wildlife Refuge, Florida, United States - Lox_Sample_1.1 | ecosystem: Environmental > Terrestrial > Soil > Wetlands | place: USA... | reverse complement strand
GGCACAACCTGAACGACATGGCCCGGCGATACGGGAAGGACCTGGTGGTGGTCGAGACCTCCACCGGCTTCACCACGGAGGATTATCCCGAACGCGAGGGCCTTCCCCCGGACCGGCGCAGAGGCATGGCCACGAAGCCTGAGCTATGGGGCAAGCTGAAGCACCCCATGACCCCAGAGGGCCAGTGCCACTTCCTCCGTGATCTCGCCGCTTGCATCCGGAGGGTCGAGGGGGGGCGGGGCAAGGGCTTCTTCTGGTGGGAGCCGGCCTGGCTCCCGGTGAAGGGATCGGGATCGGCCACCGAAGCAGGGCGGCGCTACACGGAGGAGAAGGGCCCGGGTGGCAACGAGTGGGCCAACCAGGCCCTCTTCGACTACGACGGCGACGCCCTGCCCGCCCTCGAGGTGATCCGGGATCTCTGATCCGCCTGGGTTTTGCTTCACATGACCACTGCTGCGCGCCCGAGGCTCTCGCTGGCGGCCCTGGCCTGGCCGATCTTCGTCGAGTCCGGATCGCGCGTGCTGATCGGGACGGTCGACACCTTCATGGTGAGCCGGGTCTCCGACGGCGCGGTGGCCGCGCTGGGTGTAGCCAACCAGGTGGTGAACCTGGGGCTCATGCTCTTCACCTTCATCGGCGCGGGCAGCACGGTGGTAATGACCCATCACCTCGGTGCGGGCGACCGGCGCGGGGCCGACCGCATCGCGGCCCTGGCCATGTCGATCAATGGATGGCTGGGCCTGCTCGTGAGCGCGGCCGTCGTGGCGCTCGCCGCTCTCGTGCTCCGGCTGATGCAGCTGCCCAGCGCGCTCATGGGCTACGCCCTGCCCTTCCTCCGCATCATGGGTGGCACGCTGGTGATCGAATCGGTCAACGTCGTCATGAGCGCCACGCTCCGGGCCCGCGGCCGGACTCGGGAGACCATGGCCGTGATGCTCGGCCAGAACGCGCTCAACGCGGTGGGCAATTGCCTGTTGCTGTTCGGGCTCGCCGGGCTGCCCCGGCTCGGGGTGGTGGGGGTGGCGATCTCCAGTGTGGTGAGCCGGGTCGTGGCCTTCGCGGCGCTCCGCGCGATGGTGCACCGGCGCACCGGGGTTCGCGTGGGCGTGCGTGATGCCTTCTCCTTCCCGACCGCGCAGGTGAGGCGCGTGCTCGAACTGGGCGTCCCCATCGCGGGCGAGAACGTCTGCTGGGCCTTGGCATTCATGGCAGTCACTTCCTTCGTGGCACGGATGGGCGCGTCTAGCTTGGCCGCCCAGTCCTACACCATGCAGCTCACCACCTGGGCCACACTGCTGGGCAGTGCGGTGGCTTTCGGGAATCAGATCTTGGTCGGTCACCTGGTCGGCGACGGTGACCTCGATGAGGCCTACCGACAGGTCTGGGCCAGCTTGCGAGCGGGGCTTTCACTGGTAATCGGCATGCTGGCCGTGCTGGGTATGCTGGCCCCGCGGCTCCTTTCCTTCTTCACCTCTGATCCGGCGACTGCCAGCACCGCGGTCCTCTTGGTGCGCATGGCGGTGCTGCTCGAGACCGGCCGGGTCTCGAACCTCATCGTGATCAACGCGCTCCGGGCCGCCGGCGACGCCCGCTTCCCGGTGCTCATGGCCATGGCCTCGATGTGGCTGGTCCAGGTCCCACTGGCCTGGCTCCTCGGCCTCCACCTCGGCCTGGGAGTGCCCGGAGTCTGGATCGCGCTCGCCACCGACGAGTGGTTCCGAGCAGGGATCATGCAGCGGCGCTGGAGGCGCCGGACCTGGCACCGCCACGCGGAGCGGAGCCGCGCCATGGCCGCCGCGGCCCACGCGCGCGAGTCATGAATCGTGGACGCTTGGCGGATCGAGGGGCCTCGGATCCTTGAGCGGCTGGCTCCACGCCCTTCGTAGCCATCACGACGACCCGTTCTGCCGGCTCGCGGCCGCCGAGGGCTTTTGGCACACCACCTCCGCCGAGAACGTCGAACGGGCGACCGATCTGTCGCGTGCTCTGGGTAATGGGCGGGGCTGTCGAAACGTCCACGCCCAGCACTTGGCGGCGTTCGCCGCATGGGTCTCCCCTGGGGAGGACCAATGCCGCGGGAGAGGAGCTCGGTGGTCGTGCCAGCCGCTCCTCGCGGAACCGGTGGCGGTATGAGCGTTGCCAGAGCCCGCAGGTGAGAGACCGCTCTACGGGCGCCCCGCTGACAGGCGAATGGGGACGGAATCGAACGCGGATGGACAGTCGCAAACTTGCCGCTGGAGCTCGGTGGTCTCGAGGACTCACGGACTACGGCAGCTTTGGGCCTCGAGGCAGCCTGGGCTGCCCCAGAGAGGGTAGCGTGGAGGATCTCTGCCTCCGGCTGGTCCGGCCCGATCAAGCCAGAACACGAGTGTCCGGGGGGGCGTAGGCTTGCAAAGGTGGCACGTCGGCTCGCGCCCTCAATGTCGTCTTGACCGCGCCGCCGCTGGCCCACGGCTTCGGGGCGAGTGTCATGCTGCGCAACAGAGAGGACGGCGGCAAGCTTCTTGCTCAAGTGCTCGGGCCGCTCCGAGTGGAGGAGCCGATCGTGCTCGGGCTGGCAAGGGGCGGAGTCCCTGTCGCCGTGGAGGTCGCGAGGGCGCTCGATGCACCCCTTCACGTGCTGACCGTGCAGAAGCTCGGCGCGCCGGGCTGCCCGGAGTACACGATCGGTGCGGTGGTAGAGGACGGGGCGGTGTACTTGCGCCGCGGGGCACTCCATGAGGTCGGGATGACCGAGGCCGAAGGGGCCGAGCTTGCGGAGCGTGCCTCGGTCGGGCTCCTTCACCGCGTTCGGCTCTACCGCGGGGAACAGGCTCTGCCGAGCCTCGCCGGTCGCTCGGTGATCCTCATCGACGATGGGGTCGCGACGGGTTCAACCGGGTGTGCCGCAGCGCGGGCCGTGCGGAGGGGTGGAGCCGCGCGTGTGCTCCTCGCCGCCCCGGTGGCCGCGATGACCGCGGAGCCGGAGCTCGGGCGCGAGCTCGACGCGCTCGTGGCCGTGGAACGGCCGCGCCCCTTCGTGGCCCTGCCGATCTGGTACCAAGAGTTCGACCCGGTTTCCGACAAGGAGGTCGTGCAATGCATCCGGCCGGGGGAGGAGCACCCCCTTACGCAGGGAGAACACCTGCCCGGAAGAGCTCGAGAGCCCTCTGCATCTCTGGCCGCGAACGTGCTGGCGATTCGCTCTGAGGGTGCTCCCCCCCTCGTCCTCGAGTCGGACCTCGTCCTGCCGGCCGGTGCCACGGGCATCGTGGTGTTCAGCACCGGTTCCACCCGAGAGAGCCCGAGGTACCGGCTCATCTCTCGAGCGCTCCACCACGCCGGCGTCGCCACCCTGCGCTGCGACCTGCTCTCCCCAACCGAGCGCCACGACGGGCTGACGCAGCTGCCGGCCAATTCCAAGGACCTGACGGAACGGATCACGACGGTGATCCGCTGGATCGCCACCTACCCCGCCACGCGGGGGCTGCATCGCGGCCTCTACGTCGCGGGCGCCGGCACGGAGGCGGTGCTGGAAGCCGTGGCGGCGGATCCGGACCTGGTCGAGGCGATCGTCGTGCGCGCCGGGCAGCTCGATACCGTCTCGACGCTGACCCTGGCAAGCGTTCGTGCGCCGCTCCTGCTCGTTGTGGGGAGCCGGGACGAGACCGTCCTGAGCGCGAACCGCGCCGCGCTTGCCCACTTCGAGACGGCCGACCTCGCCGTGGTACCCGGTGCGACCGACCTCTTCGGGGAACCCGGAGCGCTAGAGGCGGTCGGCCGGCTCGCGACAGATTGGTTCACACGATGGCTGGTGGGGAGAGCCACAAACCCTTCGACCCCGCCAGCGAGGCGGTGGTGACTTCGGTCGCGTCTTGAACGCGCCTGTCCGTCGGGGTCCGCGAGGATTCTGGCTTGAGTGACTACTCATCCGGAGCCGGTACAGGCTACCCGGAGGCCAAGAGCTTCATGGCGCTCACCACCTCGGCAAGCTCCAGGAGGACGCGTTTGACGGGCTCGTCTTCGATGGCTCGGAACGCGTCCGTGATGGTCCGGTAGTACCAGACCGTATCGAGCCCGCCTCTTAACCGATTCAGCGTGCCCGTCCCCTCTCTGCGCAGGTCGGCGACAATGGCCCGGGCGTTGTCCAGCTTGTCACAAGCGGACACGAGGAGAGTTGTGACGGGCTTGCTCGGGAGGGATGCGATGTACGCCTCCTTGCGGACGCGCCAGGGAGGCTTCGGGTTCTGAAAGGTGTCCGTGCATCCCTCCACCATGTCCGCCACGGCGTCCCCAAACTTCTTCCGCAGCATTTCCAGAGTGGGTCGACCTCCCGCGTCTTCGGCCGCATCGTGGAGGAGCCCGGCGATGGCGTGGTCCTCGTTGCCGCCGAACTGGAGAACCAGGGCCGCTGTCGAGAGGAGATGGGCCGGATACGGTATCTCGGTTCCCTTGCGCTTCTGCGTTGCGTGGAGTTCCAGGGCTTCCCCCACTGCTGCGTGAAACCGCGAGCCGAGGACCATGGACACCTCCTAGAATCTCACCTTGACGGGCTCCAAGACCCCGACGTCCACCGACTCGAGCAAGGGCTCCATCTCCCGCCAGAGCGCCACCACCTCCGGAGTCTCGTGCGCCTCGTGGGGTGCCTCCCTGTCCCGCCAGGCGAACATCTCGACGAAGTACTCCCGTCTAGTGCCCTTGTCGCTCGCCCTCCAGATGCGGGGTCGCTCGACCGCGACCAGTCTGGCCTTCCTCAACGCTGACCAGTGCCGCTTCAGGATCCTGAGAAAAGCGGTCTCCTTGCCCTTCAGGGGGAAGTAGGTCAGGAGGACCTTCACAGGGCGAGCCATCAGGAAGTCCTCGTGCCGTTTTTGCGCAACCCGCTCCATGTGCCAGACGATCGGTTATCTAGCATGCCGCGGTCACCGCCTCGACGCCCTCCCTCGTTGGACGGGGGCAAGGCGTGGTGACGCCGGCGTGGGTGGCCTTCTTTGTCCGCATCGAGCTCGAGGTATCGCGAGCCGACGAGCCTTGGCCAGCCGGGCACATCTACTGGCTAAACTGCGCTTCCGCCCGTGGCCCGGCCCTGGCCCGAACCCACCGCGAGGCGTATACCCTTCGAGGCGGTACAGGGGGTCCTGGAGGATGGACATGGGGAAGGGCCTTCCTTTCGTGGTCCGCACCCTTGCGGTGCTTGCTCTGCTCGTTCTCCCGACGCTGGCCTCGTCGCAGGCCGCCACGGTCTCGAGCGTCGCGGTCGTGAAAGCGTTCTCTCCTGATCGTGACAAGCCCCTCACCCACACCGGGGTGACCGTTGACCAGGGCGGTTGGCGCATCCGACCTGCGAGCCCGGGTCCGGTGCGGCTATACGAGGTGGCTGGCCCGACTTGCGAGTCCTGCCGGCTCCTCTTTCGGGCCAAGGTGAAGACGAGGGACCTGTCGGCTCCGGCCTTTCTCGAGATGTGGGTACGACTGCCGGACAGGGGGCAGTTCTTCTCTCGCGGGCTGGACCAGACGGTTTCCGGAACCATCGATTGGGTGAGCATCGAGATTCCCTTCTTCCTGCAGAAGGGGCAGCAGGCCGACCTGGTCAAGCTGAACGTCGTTTTTCAGGGCGACCAAGGCTCGCTGTGGGTGAAGGACGGCGAACTGTTGAGAGCCCCACTATCCTGAAGGCCGGACTCCTGCCGCGGCCATCCTAAGGTTACTGACGGAAGATCCGCTGTGGCGGCGAGCGCCCGTCTTTCAGGCGCGGCAGCATGAGGGGGCTGGCCCGATTGCTGCCCGGTTGCGATCGAGCCAGGGCTCCGGCGGCCGGACCTCGGCAGGGCCCTGAAAGGAGCTGGGCCCTCGGCGCAAGACGGCGCGAGAATTGGGATTGTGGAGCGGCCCTCCGACGCCGGCAGGTGCTTCAGGCCCGTGTATCTCGATTTGCTCGCCTCTGGGGAGCTGGACGAGCGCACCCGGATCGCATCGCGTCACCTCGAGTCGTGCGATCTCTGCGCCCGCGACTGCAAGGTGAACCGGAAGCGTTCCCCCCGCGGCACCGTGTGCCGAACGGGTGAGCGGGCGCGGGTCCACGCCGCCTTCGCGCATTTCGGGGAGGAGACCTGCCTGACCGGCTGGAACGGCTCCGGCACCATCTTCTTCTCCGGGTGCAATCTCCGGTGCGTCTACTGCCAGAACTTCGAGCTGTCGTGGGGGGGCGCGGGGCGCGAGGTTGGCCCGGAGGATCTCGCTGGCCTCATGCTCTTCCTCCAACGAGCGGGGTGCCACAACCTGAATCTCGTCTCGCCGAGCCACGTCGTCGCTCAGGTGCTGGCCGCGCTTCCCATCGCCGCACGAGGAGGGTTTCGCCTCCCGCTCGTGTACAACACCGGTGGCTACGACAGCGCGGAGGCGCTCGTGCTCCTCGACAAGGTCGTCGACATCTACATGCCGGACATGAAGTACGCCGACGGGGATCCGGCCCGCCGGTACTCGAAGGTCAACGACTACGTGACCGTGAACCGTGCCGCCCTCCGTGAGATGCATCGCCAGGTTGGCGATCTCGTGATCGATCCGGATGGGATCGCGCGGCGCGGGCTTCTCGTGAGACACCTGGTCCTGCCGGGCGGCCTCTCCGGGACCGAGGATGTACTGCGGTTCATCGCCGAGGAAATCTCGCGCGATACCTACCTGAACCTCATGGACCAGTACCACCCGTGCTTTAGAGCCTTCGAACACGAGGCGCTCGCTCGAAAGCCCACGGCGGCGGAGCTCCGCGATGCCTGCGATGCGGCGCGCCGCCTTGGACTATGGCGGCTTGACTCTCCGGACTGATCTCCGTGTCATTCCGACCTTGCCGGAGCAGAGGCGCGTCGGTCCCTTTGTCGCTCCCGTGAGGCAGGCGGAAAGAACCCCGGTCGAGAGTCGATCACTCCAGCCACTGGTCGAGGATCTCCTCGGCCGCACCAGGCAGCAGGCCGGTGAGCCAGGCCAGATCGATCGACGTGAAGCGCCCGCGGATGGCGCCGCAGTGGTGGACCGCGGTCAGGAAGCGCTCCCGCGTGCACCGGATGTCGGCGATCCGGTGGGCGGCGCCGGAGCGCGACAGGCACTCCTTGATGCGGCCGGGGCTCCGCAGGATCGGGACGAGCTCGGCCCGAAGTGCGGTCCACCGACCCGGCGCCGCCAGGGCGGCACGGGCCGCTTCCGAGCTGACCCGCTTCTTGGCGTGTTCGGCCTGGACTGCCTCGGCGATGGGCCCCCAGAGGGCCCGGTCAAACGGCGCCACCGCCGGCCGAAGCTCCAAGCTTTCCAGGGCGCAGATCCTCTGGTAGAGCGCCGCCGCGAAGATGGTCGCCACCCCCACCTGGCGGCCGTGCAGGTCGTGGCCGGTCCCCTCGACGTGTCCGAGCATGTCAAGGGTGTGGCTCACGAGGTGCTCGCCACCCGAGGCGGGGGCACTTGACCCTTGCAGGGTCATGGCGCAGCCGGAATAGACGAGTGCCTCGAAGAGCGCACGGATCGCCGCCGGATCGCGGCGGAAGAGCCGCTCCGGCTCCTCCACGTAGGTTCCCTCGATCCGGTCGATGATCTCCGCCACCGGCCGGGAGAACTCTTCGCCGATGAGGCGATGGTTCACGAGCCAGTCGGCGCTGCTCACCGGCTTGGCGACGGCATCTCCCAGGCCCGATGCGGTGAGCTCGAACGGCGCGCTCTCGATCACCGCCGGGTCGGCGGCGATGGCGAGAGGTGCCCGCGCCCGGAAGAGGCTCTTCACCCCGCGGATGCTGGGGGCGACGTTAGCCGCCGAATAGCCGTTCATGGACGCCGCGGTGGCGTAGACCGCGTATGGGACGCTTCGCTCCCCGGCGATCCACTTGCAGAGGTCGTTCACGACCCCGCTGCCAACGGCCACAATGACGTCCGCTGCGCCAAGTTCGGCCCCCAGCCGGTCCTTGGTCAGGTCGTCGCAGACCGGGGAACCGCCTCCGGGCGGATCGGCCACGAGATGCTTGGCCAAGGAGAAACCTGCCGAGCGCAAAGCCTCTTCGCACCGCCCGCCGGCCACGGCGAACGTCCGTGGGTCGGCCACGAGGATCGCGGAGCGCCCCGGGATCTGCCGGGCGAGGAGACGCGCCAGTTCATCAGCGGCATCTCGCGAATAGAAAAGCGCTCGCGGAAGGGTGTCCCGGCGGGAGGTGAAGGCGCGACGGATCGGCTCACCCAGAGCGTCGAAGAGGTCCATGGTGGTCTCTAGTCCCGGGATCGGGATGAGGTGCGCGAAGGATTCCGCCGTTGGCCGGAGCCTGCCCCTCGGGGGTCGGCCGGCATGCTCACTTTACCAGCGATGGTGGCTCAAGGACCCGCCTTCGTGCCCTCACCTCCTTCGGGTTGGGCGGCGCTGACTTCCGCTCCCCCGCTCTCTCCCGGGGAGCCTCACCCGGTGGGCTCTTTCGCCCTGCGGGCGCCGAGTGACACGTCGCCCCTTGCCTCGGCCGGTCGCCGAGCCTTCCAGGTTGCGGAGCGACTGCGCAGGGTCGCTCAGTCGATAGGCCGTTCCGTGGAAGAGCGCCACGACGCCCTCGAAATCGGTCACGCAAACCTCGCAGATGGAAACCTTCCGAGACATCGATACCTCGTGTGCCTCGGCCGTCAGCGTTCCCCTGACCACCGCACGTGCGAAAGTGATGGCAACGTCAAGCGCGACCGCCACCGTCCCGTGGGAGTTCGAGGCAGCAGCGAAGGCCAGGTCCGCCAGGGTGAAGATGGCTCCGCCCTGGGTGACCCCGACCCCGTTCAGGTGATGGGGCTTCAGGCGCAAGGTTGCGCGAGCGTACCCTGGGTTGACCTCGACGAGTCGGACGCCGACGTGAGCTGCAAACCGGTCCGCCTTCATCCGAGCTCGAACGGCCAATGGACGAGGAGCGTTCATCGGTCGATTCTAGCGTGCCCGGACCATCGAGCATGTCGCCACCGACCCACCCCCGAGGGCGACCGAGCCGCCCGAGGAGCAACCTGGCAATGATGCCGGCGATGCACCTCGTCCACCGTGTCAGCGCCCCGAGGTCGCCCTCCGCGAGCCCTCCGCTCCTCGTTCTGCTACACGGGATAGGGGCCGACGAGGGCGACCTCCTTCCGCTCCTGCCGTCGCTCGATCCGCGCTTCCTCGTCGTTTCGGCTCGTGCCCCCTACCCCGAACCTCCAGGCTACCGTTGGTATGCGATCGATTGGAGCACGTCCCCCCCGACTGCGGACCCAGCCGAGATCGCCTCGAGCCGTGACCTACTGGCGAGCTTCCTCGAGGAAGTCCGCAGGGCCCAGGGCGTAGATCCGTCGCGCGTATTCCTGCTCGGCTTCAGCCAGGGGGCGATCATGGCGCTCGCCCTGCTCCTCGCGCGCCCCGACCTGGTGCGCGGGGTCGTAGCGCACTCGGGCCGCCTCGCGCGCCTTGCCGGGAATGTCTCGGGGACGGAGCCGCTGTCCGGCGCAGAGGTCCTGCTCTTGCACGGCGAGGAGGACCCGGTGGTCCCCGCGGTCGAAGGCCGCAAGGCCTACGAGGTACTACGATCGCTCATGGGAACGCGGGTCCAGTTCGTCGAGTTCCCCGGCCTCGGACACCTGATCTCGCGGGAGAGCATCGCGGAAGCCGCCCGCTGGCTGACCGCCCGCCTGGACCGGGCTTGAGGCTCTAGCGGGCTCGAATCCGTCTGTGGCTTCACCAACCGCCGAGGGCAGCGCGCTTCCACTTCTTCTTCTCCTCGCGTCGGTAGGGCTAGGCGACCCGTTGAAGATCATCACGGATGGAGTAAGGTCCAATCCCATGCCCGACAGGTCAGGTGATCTCCTCGCCGTGCGCTCCACCGAGGCGCTCGAGCATGCCCTGAGCCAGGTGGAGGCCTATCGGTCATGGCGCGCCTTCGACCTCGGAACGAAGGCGTCCATCGACGCACGGTACCGGGCACTGCCGGCGCTCACGAAGCGCCTCATGAACCTCCGCACCCCGGCCGCTTTCGTTTCGGGCGGCCGCTCCCTGGAACAGGGGCTCCGCGACGGGCAGATCGAGCTCGTCACGACGAGCGGCACGACCGACGACAGGATCTTGAACACCTGGTACCAGCCGTGGTGGGACTCCTCGGAGCGGTCCTCGTTTGCGCTCAACGGGCACGCCCGCCGGGTGGCGACGGGAGAGCACCGGGAGGCGATCCTCGTGAGCCCGCTCAACGTGGGCGTCGTGAGCGACCACCCGCTCCCCCTCGATCGGCGCCGCCTCGGCCGTTTCCTCTACCTCAACGAACTCGTCGATCCGCTGGCCTGGCCGGACCCTCATTACGACCGGATGCTGCGCGAGCTTTCGCTCTTCAAGCCCGCGGTGCTCGAGGCGAACCCCTCGTTTTTGAGCCGCCTCTGCCGGTATGCGCGACGGGTGGGGGCGCGACCATTCCAGCCACAGCTCATCACCCTGACCTACGAGTATCCCTCGCTAGTCCACCGGCGGCAGATCCAGGCCGTCTTCGACTCGCCCATCATGAGTTCATACGGAACGACCGAGTGCGCCTACGTCTTCATCGAATGCGAGCACGGTCGCATGCACCAGAACACCGACTCCTGTCGAGTGGACCTCTTGCCCTTCCGAGCGGAACGTGCGTCGCCTTTCATGGGCATGCTGCTCGTCACCACCTTCGACAACCCCTGGCGCGCGCTCATCCGCTTCGACACGGGCGACCTCGGCCGCATTGCCGATCATCCCTGTCCCTGCGGTCGGACCGAGGGGGTGACGCTCGCCTCCATCGAAGGCCGAGCCATCAACCTCACTACCACCCCAGATGGGGGGCTCGTCACACAAGCCGACGTCGATCGGCGCCTGGCCGCGATCGAAGGCCTGGACGAGTATCAACTGATCCAGACGGACCGGCGGAGCTATGCGCTCCGAGTGGGGAGCGACGGCGACGACCCGGCGGTCCTGCCCCGCGCCGAGCAAGCGATGCGCGAGCTCTACGGGCCCGGAGCGCGGGTCGTAGCGTCCCCCGTCGGGGGGCTCGCTCCAGAGGCATCTGGCAAGTACCGGCTGGTCAAGGCCTCCTTCACGATCGATCCGATGACTTTCGTGGAACCGAGCTACTGGCCTCCCTCATCGCCGGAACTCTCACCCCGTGATTAGCCGCGGGGACACACACCTCGGCACTGGGGGCGCGAAGCCGAGCCCCATCCATCTCCTGGGAGGCGGCCCGGGAACCCGCAAGAGTGCCTACCGTCCCATCCTGAAGGACATCCTGCGTTTTCCAGGGAAGCCTAACCCGCTCCTCGCCTACCTTGGTGCGGCGACGGACGACGACCGTGGCTTCGCCGGCTACATGAAGGCCCTGGTCACTTCGGCGGGGCCCTGCACGTTTCGGCTCGCGCCCGTAGTGGGCCGTGGCGCACGGGGAAGAGCGGCCCGAGCGCTCATCGAGGCGGCAGACCTGGTGTTCGTCGGGGGTGGAGACGTGGAACTCGGCATGCGGCGGCTCGAGGATCGAGGCCTCACGGAAAGCCTCCGGGAAAAGCACCGCAGCGGGGCCCCCTTCTTCGGCATTTCGGCCGGAGCCATTCTGCTCGGCCTGCGCTGGATCCGCTGGCGCGACCCCAAGGACGACGGCTCGGCGGAGCTCTTCGACTGCCTCGGCCTCGCTCCGATCCTGTGCGACTGCCATGGCGAGGAGGACGGCTGGACGGAGCTCCACGCTCTTCTACGGCTCACGGGCGGAAGCGCCTTGGGCCACGGCATACGCTCCGGCGCCGCACTCCGCGTCGCCGCCGACGGGGCGGTCGAGCCCCTCTGCGGTGGGGTGGACCGATTTCAGGTGCGGGGAGGGAAGGTCGTTCCGCTCTGACCGGTCCTCCGCGACCGGCTCTTGTGAAGGGCCTCCCCGAGGCGCGATATCCCATGGCATCCCCTCGAGCCCCGTCGTATCCTGCACGGCGACTTCGGGAAGGGGCACCGGGCATGGTCGTCACCATCATCGTCAACGACGACCGCGACGGCCCGAGTTGCAACGAAGGAGAGGAAGCACGCGTCGACGTCCTGCGGGTAGTCGACGCGGTGAGATCCGCCCTCTCCTCCGCGGGGCACACGGTCGGCGTCTGCGCGATCGGTACAGACTTCATGGGGGCCCTGCACCGCATCCAGAAAGAGGCGCCCGATGTGGTCTTCAACCTCTGCGAGTCGCTCTCGGGCGATGCCCGGGGCGAGGCCGTCGTCGCCGGCGTCCTCGAACAGCTGGGGGTGACGTTCACCGGCTCGCCCGCCCTGGCGCTGGGGCTCGCGCTCCACAAGGACAAGGCCAAGGCGCTCCTTCGGGGCAGCCTGGTTCCCACGCCCGACTGGCAGTTCTTTCCCGAGGGGGCGCCGGCCATCGCCGGCTGCCCCGACTATCCGGTGATCGTGAAGCCGGCGCGGGAGGATGCCTCCGTCGGGATCTCCTTCGGCTCGGTTGCGAACGACCCCGAGAGCCTGCGGGAAGCGGTCCACCGCGTCTGGCGCATGCACCAGCCGGCGCTCGTGGAGCGATTCGTGGAGGGACGAGAACTCTGCGTGTCCCTCCTCGGCAACGCCCCTCGCACCCTGCTCCCTTTGAGAGAGATCTCCTTCGGTCCGAGCTTCGCAGGGCGACCGCGAATCGTGTCGTACCTCGCGAAGTGGGACCCGGGCACGCCCGAGTTTCGCGATACCAAGTCGGTCCGTTGCGATCTTCCCCCGGAGACCGAGTCGCGCGTGGTCGAGTGCGCGCGGCGCGCCTTCGAGGTCCTGGGATGCCGTGACTACGGGCGGGTCGACGTCCGCCTCGACGGCGACGGCACCCCTTACGTCATCGACGTCAACCCCAACTGCGACCTCCATCCCGAGGCCGGGTTCGCACGCGCCGCCCAGGCGGCCGGATTCGACTATCCGTCCCTCGTCGCCATGCTCCTGGAGAACGCCCTTGAACGAGCGCGTCCACATCCAACCGGTCGAGCCGCGCCACGAGCGGGCGCTGGAGCCGCTGTTCAGACGGATCGAGAGCTTCACACCCGATGAGGTGACCTGCGCGCTAGAGGTCTTCAACCGCGCGGCACAGTCTGGCAATCGGGAATACACCGGGCTCGTCGCCGAGGCGGACGCGAGGGTCGTCGGAGTCCTCGCCTACGGACAGACCCCCATGACCGACGGGACGTACGACCTCTACTGGATCGCCTGCGACCCCGAGTGGCGGCGCCAGGGCATCGGAGCGGCGCTCCTCCGCACCATGGAGGCCGACCTGCGCCGTCGCGGGGCACGGCTCGTTCGGGTCGAGACCTCCGGTCAGCCGACCTACCAGGCGACGCGCGCCTTCTACGGGCGGTTTCAGTACGACGAGACCGCGCGCCTCCGCGACTTCTACCGGCCGGGAGACGACCTCGTCATCTTCACCAAGCGGATGTGAGCGAGAAACCGCCGCACCGCCCGTGCCCTATGGCGCGAGCTGATAGACGTCCACTCCGCCGTTGTAGTTCGCAACGAAGATCTCTCCCCCGTCGATCACCGGCGGGTCGAACTTGTTGAACTTGAACTGGATGCCCCAATCCTGGGAATCCCATAGGACCTTCAACGAGCCGTCCGAATCCAGGTGAACCGGGTCGTAGACCAGGAGTCGGCCGTTGACCACCTGCTGATTCGCATTTCCGTACGGGATAGAACAGACGAGTACCGCCGAATCCGCGTCCGTCCCATTGCTCGATCCAGAACAGAATCCGCCGGGCATGCCGCCGGGCGGCTGGCCCCGCACGTCCGCGCTCGCGTACTCGTGACCCTGCGCCAGGTAGGTTAACCTTCCCCCCGTACTCACCGCCCACTTGTGAAGCTGAGCGTTTTCCCCCCATGCGAAGATCGTCCACGAGTGCAAGACAGGGTCGAGATATTGCACCGGCGTCATGTGGAGATGTGCCGTGACACCATTGGGAAAGAAGTTGAGGCTCGTCGGATCCATCGGGCACGGATCCACCTGGCCGGGGCTCATCGTCAGCCAGACGGGCGGACCCGCCAGCTTCGCGCAGTTCGCTTTCGGGTTCTTCAGGTCGGCCAGGGTCGTGCCGCCAAGCCGATCCGTGCGTACCGGATATGCAATCCCGTCCTTTCCCGCGGCCACGCACACACCGATCGGAAAGATGCAAGCCGGTCCCGCCGAGCCCCAGTCCTCGTCGGCCCACGCCCCCGAAGCCATCTTCGGGTACACGAGGAGGGTGGGGACTCCGTAGGAATTGACCGTCCCCACCAGTTTGGCGTGTGCCAGCGCCATGCTCATCCCCCCCCCCACCGGTCTACGCATGGCCTCCGAGGGAGCATGGGTCCCGGAGAGCTTCGTGGCGGGGAGCGACATCCGTCCGGCCCTCGCCCGGTCAGTCCAGGGCGTCCAATGATCCACGACCTTCAGCGTGGCCGGCTTGCCGCCGGAGGGAGCCACGTACTCTAGCTTGAGAAACGATTCTCCCCACTGACTCACGCCATCGAAGTTTCCGTTCCCCGTCACCAGGTACAGATTACCCTTCGCGTCCGCGGCCGGGCCCTGCCCAGCCATCCAGACGCCCGCTCCTTCGCCTTGGGTCAAGGCGAGCATCGCCGTCAGCTTGTTGCTTCCCACGTCGAACGCGAAGCAGAAGCCGTTCGAGCCCGGTGCAGTCTCGTAGAAGGTCCCGGCACATCCGAACACTGTCTTCACGCCGTTGATGTCCGTTTCCACGAGCGAACAGCGTTGCTTGCGCATGTCCGAGTTGAAGTCCTGCGCTCCGCTCTTTCCCTCGATGGGAACCGGCTCCACCACCTGTGTCCCGTCCCCGACGTTGAGAACGAACATGAAGTAGCGCGCGGACTCCGGGGCACCACTTCCGTCCGGTGAGACCCAGCAGACCTGATAGAGGCGCTTCAAATCCGCGTCGACGACGCCGGTCGATATGCAGCCCCAGTGGTCATTGATCTGGTGTGCGTCAATCTTCCCTGAGCCTTTGACCGGCACGCCGAGTGCTGTTTGCCAAATCGCGCTCCCGTCATGCGCGTCCACCCCGCGTACAACGTTCGCCATCGAGGGCAGTACCATCACGTCGCGCTGCCCGAGCGGGGTCGCTACGGCCGGAAGAATGAGGGGCTGGGCCTCCATCCCTCGTGCATCACCAAACACCGGCACGATGGTCGTCCGGACAAGGCCGCGAGCCCGAACAGAGCCCTGCGTCAGGATCGTTTCGCGCGAGTTCCAGCCGCTTCGCGAGTTGTCCGCGCTTCGAGTCAACCACGGCACCATCGTCGACTGCGCCCCGGCGACCCGGGCGCTCCCTGCAAGAAGAAGGCACATCACTACCATCACTCGCCGTTCCACATGTCCTCCCGGGTCGTTTCGGGTTGCCGGTCCGCTGCCCTTGAGGTCTCGGTCGGTTCTCATGTAACTCCACGATTGGCGGTCTGGGACCACTTCCCCGACAATTCCACTACGGAGCGCGCTTCTCCCACCTTCGCGACCAGGGACACCTCGAATCGTGAGCGGAGAGAAGTGCACGCCCTTCGAGGAGCCTCGGGCGCAATGTCGCGGACGAAGCCAGACTGGCAACAGCTACAGCGAAACTTGTAGGCATGTGCTTCGGAATCGAACCTTCGAATGGCCCGTATGCACGGAGAAGGTCCGCAACCTTCGGCACACGGTCATCGCCCCGTTCGTCGAGGCGATCGATAACCTCACAAAGGGCGTTCCCTTCTCGATGCCTCAGCCAAGCCGCAGGAGAGACTCTCTCCGGAACAGTGGAGGGCATCTAGTCCCCTTGAGTGGCCGCGCACTCCGCTTGGGCCGAGAGTCCAGGTTTCTGGACACGCTTGCGTCTGCTCGTACCCGACTTGGGCGGACCAACACGCTCAGGCGTTTTCCGGGAGTCTATCTTTGCTCCTTCGAAGAACACGTTTAGTCTGAGACGGGAGTCGTCCTCACTCGGGATTCTTCTGGCAGTCCCTCTGGTCGTTGTTCCTTGGGGCGATTTGCGAACCCTCCCTCCCCAGCCCGCTCTGGGTTGGACAGACAGAAGTAGCCCCCATCGGGATCACGTCTGGCCCGAATCGTTCCCTGCACTGCACGACCGCAGCGCTCGTCCCCAACCCCCGGTGGAGAGAGGGCGCCATTGCCCGCGATCAGCGGGCTGTCGATCGAATCCGGATAGTGATCGGGAGCGCAATGGTGACCACAACCAAAGGGGGAACCGGTGACAGCCTCACATACGAGCAGGGGGAGCCGACCTTCGGATGGCTGCGCCCCGCGATCAGGGCTTTCGCGGAGCCGTGTAGGTGACAGCCACGGAGTAACGCGGAGTGCGGTTCTGCGGGGGTGTGCCCGCAGCCTCCACGATGATGGCGTAGAAGCCTGGTTGTACGGGTCGCGCACGCAGGTCTGCGGCGGGGGTACCGCGGTGGACCACCACGGAGGCGAGTTCCGCGCCCAGCGGATCCTTCACCGAGACCCTGACGGTGGTCGCCTCGGTGAAGCCCGAGGTGTCGACCTGGACATTGAGCCGCATGGTGGATTGCGGTTCCGGGAAGACGCGGCAGACCTGAACGGCCTCGCCGTCGATCGCGGGACGGATGTCGAGGTCAGTCGCCCCCTCATACACCTGCGTCGTCGAGGCAGTTGCTCGGTCGAACGGGGCGCCGATCGCGGTGGGAACGCCGTAGCACACGTATCCGGCCCCTCCAGCGTTCCTCGGGACTGTGATCGTGAGCTGCGAACGCCCGTCCGTCCTCACGCGCCTCGCTCCATCGTCGGTGAGGTTCTGCAGCTCTCGATTGGCGCCGAAGCCGGTCTGGACGGTGATCGTCCGTGTTGCGCCGACGTCCTTGTTCAGAGCGACGAGGAGGTGGCTTCCGCCGAGCCGCTCGAACGCGTACACACCGCCGTCCATGAATCGTTGCTCGCTCCTGCCCGTAGCGACCCGCTCGTGGATGGAGATCAGGCGGTCGATGCTGCGCTTGAGCCCGAAGCAATTCGGGTCGGTGCTATAGTCCCGATAGAAGACGCACGGATATCCTTCCGCCGTCAGGATGTACGCATACGCGAGCAGTTTGTTAGTGACAATCGGACCCCCGATCCCTCCTCGATCCGTATCGTGGTTCTCGACAAACGTGACCGCACCGAGCGGATCGCTTCCCGCGAGGCCCGCCTGATCCAGCCTTGCCATCCAGAAGCTATCCGGTTCGTTGCACATTTCCTGCAGGAGGAAACGCAGCGGGAAGTCGAAGCACGCGACGCGATGCCCGACCGCATTCGCCCAGGCCTTCAAGAGGTCGACGTTGCCGTCGGCGAACTCGCCCACGGCGAACTTGTCAGCCAGACCTCGTGAGGACAACAGCTTCGTGACGAAGAAGGTGGAGACCCCCTTCGTGTCGTCCAGGCGATAGCCCTGCGCGTCGAGCGCGCGCGTCATCCACTCGGCGGCGGCGATGAGCTCGGCCCCGCAGGCGCCCTTGGGGTGGCCCCCATTGATAGGCGCCAGGTCGCGTCCGAACAAGAACTGATCGCTGAACACTCCTGGGTCCTGCGGGACAAACGGATGAAAGTCGATGGGTCCCTTCCGGAAACGTCCGCCGCCGTCTCTCCCGAACGCGTCCTTATACTCGAAGTTGAAGTGACCGTCATCGCCGTCCCGCTGGTTCTCCACCAGATCGAGGTAGACGTCGAGCGCATTCGCGCGCATGATCGCTACGCAGCGCTGGAGCGCCTCGCGCGTCCCGTATCGCGTAGCGATCGTGCCCTTCTGATCCTTCGATCCCAAATCGTAATCGTCGAACGGATCGTATCCGTCCGAGAACCCTCCCGCGCTCCCCTTGAGCGGAGGCGGTAGCCAGATGGCTGTGAAACCCGACGTTGCGAGGTCGCGGGCCTGGTTCGCGAGGTGGTCCCACCAAGAATTGCCGGGCCCGCTAGTGAGCCCCGAATAGAACCCCTCCATCATTACGCCCATCGCGACCCGCCTATCCGAGCGACGTCCTTCCCCGGTCACCGTGGCGCGCCCGCTGGGTCAAGATCACTTACGACCCATCGGGACGCTGCCGCGCAACCAGTCCACTCCTGAGTGCTTATCCGGCGGGCCCTCCGGAGGGCAAGGAGGCCGCTTGGGTTGGAAGGCGTTCGAGGAGTTCGTGATGCACACCGAGACGCGCAGCCATTCGGGTGCCCGATCGGGCAGACAGGGCACCGGCCACCGCCTCCGGCAAGGTGGCCGTCGAGGGCCTTTCGAGCAGGCGGTGCGGGATTCGCCGGCCCGGGACTTCCACCGGGCGGGCCGAGAGGCTCAGGGCACGAGGACGAGCGAGAGAGCCGCCAGTCCTGCCGCGCCCGCTGCCGTCCCCTCCATGCCCAGCACGAGGACGAACAGGCCGACGGCCAGGAGTGATCCGGCACACCCTCCGACGAGGTCAGCCGCGTAGAGCGCCCCGATGTCGACCGGGTCCGCTCTTGGCTGGCTCGTGGCCGCGAAGACGGCGGCGACGGTCGCGCCGGTGGCGAGAAGAAAGCCCGAGGAGGTCCAAAGCTCGGTCACCTGGCCGGACCCGATCGCGCCCGCGAGTCCGGCTGCCAGGAGGGCCAGCCCCGCGATCGGGATGGCGCCCCACCACCTCTTGGCCGACCCGGCGCTGAGGCTAGCGCGGTCGAAGGCCGCGGCGCCTATCGAGAGCCCCGCCATGAAGCTCGTGAGGAGGAGGCCCAAGTCCCGGTACAGCGCGCCGGCCTCCGCCTGATACCTGAGGAGGACGACCGCCTCGAGAATCATCCCCACCATCGAAGCCGACCCGACGAGGGCCACCTGGCGACCTCGCCGTAGGGCGGCGGGCCCGAGGAGGACCGCGGCGATCCCGGCGATGACCCACACCGCAGCCTGCCGTCCCGGCAGTCTCGCCTGCTGCGCTCCTCCCATCATCGTCCCGAGCCAGTTCAAGGCCGTCTGCTCGTAGCAGACGGGGCGTACGTCGCTGTTGGCGGTGGCCCCCGCGGCCAAGAGTTGCCGCTCGATGGCGGTCGCACGATCGTTCGTGAGCAGGTACCGGAGGTACTCGGGCGTGACCTCCCGGGTGGCGATCCCCCTCGCTTTGAGCCTTGCTCCCAGGGTGGCGGCATCGCGCTTGAGGGGGGACTGGGACGCCAAAAGGATGTCCCTCGTACCGGGGAGGACGAGGACGTCTTCGAAGACGTCGTGGAGCGCGGCGTGGACCGCGCCGTTTCGCAAGAGCTGACCGGGCGTCCAGAAGTTCTCGGAGGAGGGGAGCGGGACAGCGAGAACACCTCCTGGAGCGAGGCGCGCCGCACAGCGTCGGAAGAACTCGACCGTGTAAAAACGGTTGGTCTGGCCCGAGGACGGCTCCGGGGCACCGACCAGGATGAGGTCGAACCGGTCCGCCCCGCGGAGGAGGAACGCCCGCGGATCCTCGAAACGTAGCTCGAGCTCGGGCGCCGCCAAGGCGGCCCGCTCGTTCTGGGGAAGGCGGGGCCAGATCGCACGGTAGGAGGCCTCGTTCATGAGGATGCCGACGACCCGCGAGGGCCGGTGCTTCAGGACCTCCCGCACGAGCCCGGTCTGAGCCCCCTCGAGCACAAGTACGCGAGCCTTCTCCGGTACCTGCAGGGCGGCCGTGTGGACAAGCGTTTCGGGAGTGGTCCCCTCGCTGTCGTAGGTGAGCACGTCGTTCTCGAACACCACCACCTGGCCCTGCGACTCGACCACCGCGACACGGCCGTAGGGCGTATCGGCCACCTGGGCGAGCAGGGCATGGTTCCAGGCCGTCGTGACCTTGTCGAGAGAGGAGGCGAACGGGAGGAGGGCGGCGAGCGCCAAGGCGAGCGCGATCGCCAAGGAGCGCGCCCTGCGATCGCGGGCCGCGACGAGCGCTCCGCCCACCCCGGCCACGATGAGGAGCGAGAGGTTCGAGACCCCTGCCCAGAGGCTGGCCGTCGCCGCCACGCTGCCTAACCCGCCGCCGACGCTCTCCCATGCATAGGCCGCCGCCAGGCTCCCTCCCGTGGCCGCGAGCTCGTCTGCGCCGCGCCGGAAGAGCCACCCGAGCAGCGCGCCCGCCGGCATGAGCCCGACGGCGGCGGTCGCCGCCTGCTGGCCAAGCGGCAGGTACCCGCCCGGAATGGATCCGAACAGGGTCCGCGCGCCGCGCAGGAAGACCGCCTCCGCGACGACGAGCGGCGCCAGGGCGGCGAATCCGGCGGCGATCCCCGACCGGAGACCTCCGACGACCCTCCCCGCGGCGAGCGCGCCGATGGCCCCTGCCAGCAGCCACAGCGCCGTGCCGGCGAGGAAGACGAGCTCCACGCCGAACGAGGCCACCGCCAGCTCGCGCAGGAGCGCGACTTGCCCGATCATGGCGAAGAAACCCACGGCCAGCAGCGAGACCACGGCGGCGCGCTTCACGGTCGATGCGCTTCCCCGAAGACCTCGGCCTGGAAGGCCTCGAATATAGCCCCTTCGTGCCAGCAGGGGCGCGGGAGACCGGCCTTCTCACACAGGTGATCGAGCAGCTCGTTCCGCTCCCAGCCCTGCTCGGTCGCCACCTGCGGGAGGAACACCGCGCGGCGGCCGTCCTTGGTGAGAACAATGCCGTCCCGCCCGACCACGATCTCCCCCAATTCGACCCGCTTCATGGGCGAGAGTACCGAGACCTCGATCTCCAGAAAGGGGAGCTCGTCCAGAGTGACCGGCGGGAATCGCTCGTCGTTCAGCGCCGCCTCGAGCGCCATGCGGCCCACGGTGTAGCCGAGCGGCCCGATGGGTGAGAGCTGACCGATGCAGCCGCGCAGCTCGCCGTGACGGGTGAGGGTGACGAAGGCTCCCCGGGACCGCGCCGCGGCCGGTGGGAGCCGCCGAGTGCTCGGCACCGTCTGGGTCTCCAGGAAGCGGACGAGCGTCTCCCGGGCATAGGCGAGAAGCGCGGCCCGCGTAGGGGCGTCCAGTTCGGCCCCGGCCGGCGCGGGAGCCGGCTCTTCGAGCATCCGGGTGTCGGCCACGCCCGGGCCGGTCTCGAACGCCACCGCACCGTACCCGACCACACGCTCTCGATCCCCGAGCGGCCCGTCCCCGGAGTTACCGTAGCGAACCACCGTCCCGCGCATGGACCCGAGCGCTCGAGCGGCGGACATGACGACGAGGATGGGCGCCTCGCCGCAAGCGCAGGTCGCGAGTGAGGCGACTCCGCGCGACATCTCCGCCTCGATCGCCGAGTGGAATCGGTCTGGGTCGAGCGAGGCCATGGCGGCGAGCACCCGGCGGTCGACCACGCCAGCATCGCGGGCCGACGGGTAATGCGACAGATCCGAGCTGGCCACCAGAAGGGCGTCTTTCCCCCGCAGCACCTGAGCCAGCGCCTGGCCCAGCTGTTGGCAGAGCTTGGGGTCCGGCGCGCCGACGACGAGAGGCACGATCTTCGCCTTGGGGAAGAGGACCTGGACGAAGGGAACCTCCACCTCGATCGAGTGCTCCCGCTCGTGAGGCCGTGCGTCGAGGACCACGTCCGGGTCGGCGCGAAGAAGCTCCTCGATGACGTCCCGGTCGACCTCGGCGATCCCGAGCGGCGTTCGAAAGCCACGCGCAGGCGAGGCGGCGATCCCGCGGAAGCCGGCCATGGTATGGTTGGTCCCGAGAACCACCACCACCTCCGGCGGGCGGGCGGACGCGTAGCGCCACCCGTCCGCCGCGATCTCTCCGGAGAAGGCGTACCCGGCGTGGGGCACGACGATGGCGATGGGCCTCTTCGCCGCCGGCGGAGCGGCGTCCTTCAGGAACCGCTCCAGCGCGCTCCTCAGCTGCTCCGCCGAGGCCGGGTAGAACTGTCCGGCGACGGCCGGTTCGCGGACCTCTCTCCCCGCCGTCGGGCCGGCTGGCGAGGCGGGGTGAGCGCCGGCCGGGACGAGCACGGCGGCGAGAAGAGCCACGGCCGCTCGCCGGAGCCAATGGTTGAGTGGGCTCGTCATCGCTCTAGCTCCACACGCCAGGGATGGCGCGATGACAATAGCGGCACCGGCCGGCCTCGAGCTCCAGGTCGGTGACGAAGAAGTTGCTACGGGCGATCACTACCCGGCCGCAGCCCGGGCAGTAGGTGTTGTTCCCGGGGTGGCCCGGAACGTTCCCGACGTAGGCGAAGCGGATCCCCTTCCCCATCGCGATCTCCCGGGCGCGCTCCAGGGTCGCGATCGGGGTGGGAGGGAGGTTTTGGAGCTGGTAGTCCGGGTGGAACCGGGTGAAGTGGACCGGAACGTCCGGGCCCACCTCCCCCATGACCCAGTCGGCCAGCCCTTCCAGCAGCGCTGGCGAGTCGTTCAAGGTGGGCACGACCAAGTTCACGAGCTCGAGGTGCACGCGACGCCGCGCGACCTGGGCGATGCTCCGCAGCACCGGTTTCAGGTCGGCGCGGCATACCTCCCGGTAGAACCCGGGGCTGAAGCCCTTGAGGTCGATCTTCACGGCCGCGAGCACACCGCAGAGATCGGCGAGGGGAACCTCCGTCATGAATCCGCAGCTCACGATGACGGACCGGATCCCCTCCCGTTGAGCCTCCCCGGCCACGTCGGTGATGTACTCGGCCTGGATGGTCGGCTCGTTGTAGGTGAAGGCGATGACCGGCGAGCCGCTCGTCTTCGCAGCGGCGACGAGCGCTCGCGGCACGACGAACGGGGTAGAGTGGTCCTCGGGGCGCGCCTGGGAGAGCTGCCAGTTCTGGCAGAAGCGGCAGTGCAGCGGGCAACCGGCGGTGCCGAGTGAGAAGGCTTCGCTCCCCGGTAGGAAGTGGTAGAAGGGTTTCTTCTCGATGGGGTCGATGTGGACGGCGAGAGGGCGGCCGTAGACGAGGCTCCGGAGCTCCCCGCCGACGTTCAGCCGGGTACCGCACTCTCCGCGCCCGCCCACCTTGATCGAGCAGCCGTTGGCGCAGAGGAAGCAGCGCACGAGGCCGGGCGGGTGGGCATGGGTCTCGCCTCGTGCCAGGAGAGCGCGGTCGTGACAAGCGGTGCACTCGACACCGGCGCGCTCGACCGAGGTCCAGTAGCGGGCGATCGGCGCCGTGGCGAGCAGATCGTCATGAAGAGTGTCCGCAGCGGCGAATCCCCGAAGGGCCTGGCCACAGAGGCCCCCGCCGACGATCGCCGGGACGAGGCGTGCTGACGCCCGCAGGAACTCCCGCCGCGTGCGCACGAGCGAAGTGTACCACTCGAGTGCGGAAGCGAGGGCAGGGGGGCAGCGACCAAGCGGGCCGGGCTCGATGGACCGATGAGTGCGCTCATCGTCCCTCCGGCGCCGCACGAGAAGTCTCTTGAGACCCGGTATCTCTTCTCGGCCACCAGGTAGTCTGAGGTCTTTCTGCCGTACCGTGGCACCGAACGCTTGTCGTCCCCCGGGAACGTCTTCGAGCCGCCTCGGGACCTCGTCCCAGCATCGCGCGAGCTCGTCCATGGCGTCGCGCCACCTCGTATAGCCGGTTTGGCGCGAGCGTCCAGAGTCACTCCCGCCCCCGCCCTCCGCGCATGGCGCACGACGAAGCTCGTCCTCGAGATCGAGGCCGGGCTCCGGGTACCGCTGCCTGTGGAAGGAAAGTGCTGAGGCTCTAGCCGCTCGACCACGGCTTGGAACTTCCCATGACCGTACCCCGAGTGCGTGACCCAGCCTCGACCTGCGTCGGGCTGCTGGCCGGACGCCTCGAACTTCACCCCAAACCGGTCGGGGCGCGCCAGTCGCACGGCCCTTGTGCGCGCAGCAGGGGTTGCTTCTCGAGGCCGGTTGGGGACAAGAGCCGAACCGTCCTCCCCAGACGAGAGCGGCGACTCGCAGGTGAGGAGGAGGAGCACCAGCCGGGTCAGAACCCTATGGGGTTCGCGCAGGGTGGAGGCCGCTCATTTCCACGGAACGTTGAGGTCGCGGAGATATCGGTCCTCGCTGTCCCGGCACCAAGTGCGCCTCAATCGAACCAGAAGAATCGAGGTCTTCGCCAAAAGGTAATTTACCCTAGGTGAGAACCCGCCTCGCCCCAGCGTTCCGTCGAGACTGAATTTTACCCAGCGCCAACATCCGCTTGCACCCTGCGTGGGCAGATACCCATGGTTCCAGCCGGGGTGGCAACTGTTGGGGATGTTAAGGTTGATTCTCACAATCAGAAGTCCGCTCGAATTCGCTTCGGAACATGGCTGCACCGCGACCGCGAAATTGAACTGCCACGACCGGGCAACTCCAAGCCCAGCAAAATGCGAAGGAGAGTGGAGGCGGGGAGACTCATGGCGGAGATGAAGGGTAGTCAAGACAAGTCAGCGACTGCGGCCGCGGACTCGAAGGCCGGCGAGCCGGCTGCCGAGTTTCGCAAGTTCCTGGTGGACCTCGCGGTCGATCCCGCGAAACTCGGATCCTTCATCAAAGACCCGGACGCGGCGATGAAGGCGGCGGGCATCGGCGAGATCGATCAGCTCATCTTGAAGAGCGGCAACCCGGCCACGATCCACGCGCGATTGAGCGGACAGCAGTTCGCGGTTTCGTCCGCCGCGGTTCCCCCGACGCTGGTGATCGACCTCGTCCGCCCGGCGGACGGTCAGGAAGCGCAGCCTGTCGTCCGGTCCGTAGCCCCATCAGGTCAATGGAGCGCCAACATGTTCCCGAATACCCCCTTGCAGGTCGTCCCCCAGGTGGTCCCGCAGATCCTCCCGCAGGTGGTCCACCCGCAGATCTTCCCCCAGGTGGTCTACCCGCAGATCTTCCCCCAGGTGGTCTACCCGCAGATCTTCCCCCAGGTGGTCCATCCGCAGATCTTCCCGCAGGTGGTCCATCCGCAGATCTTCCCGCAGGTGGTCCATCCGCAGATCTTCCCCCAGGTGGTCCATCCGCAGATCTTCCCGCAGGTGGTCCATCCGCAGATCTTTCCGCAGGTGGTCCATCCGCAGATCTTCCCCCAGGTCCACCCGCAGATCCTCCCGCAGGTGTCTCCGCAGGTGGTCGTCTTCCCAGAAGTGCCTTCTCAGGTGGGCCGCCCCATCCCCCTGCAAGTTTACCCTCAGATCTATCCGATGATTTTCTCATGGTGATTGATCCAACTATCCCGCAGGTCGTCCCGCCCGGATAAGGCTGCCATTTGAACCTGCGAGAAGAGGAACCTCGACCCGACCACCACAAGGAGGCTCGCCCGCCATGTCCGAGCATCGCATTCCGGCCAACTCCGGGCCGCCCGCAACTGCACCGAAGGAACCCAGAGACCACGACGGCAGTTTGAACGGCAAGCGTGGCTCGCTGGTGGTGGTCGGTACGGGGATCCGTACCGTCGGCCATCTCACGATGGAGGCGGTCGCCTGGATCCGCCAGGCCGACAAGGTGCTCTACGTCGTCGGCGACCCCGTCGCCGAATCGATGCTGCGGGAGCTCAATCCTGCCGGGGCCGAGTCCCTGACGACTCTGTACGCGGAAGGCAAACCGCGCATCGAGACCTACAACGAGATGATCGAGCGGACGCTTGTCTGTGTTCGGGCCGGCTTGCTCACGTGCATGGCTTGCTACGGCCACCCCGGCGTGTTCGTGTACCCCTCCCACGAGTCGATCCGACGCGCACGTGCGGAGGGGTACGCGGCCCGGATGCTGCCCGGCATCTCCTCCGAGGATTGCTTGTTCGCCGACCTGGGCATCGACCCCGGGATCAGCGGCTGTCAATCCTACGAGGCGACCGACTTCCTGCTCAATTCCCGCACCTGGGATCCGACGAGTTCGCTCGTGCTCTGGCAGATCGGGGTGGTCGGTGACGCGACCTTCAAGGCCGCAGGCTACGATCTATCGGCCATGCCGCTCTTGGTGGAGCGCCTGCTCTCCGTCTACCCGCCGCAGCACCTCATGTACCTCTACGAGGCGGCGGTGTTTCACGGCTGCGAGCCCATCATCCGTCCGATCGCCGCCTCTCAGCTTCCCAGCGAGCCGCTCTCCGCCGGATACACGCTCTACATTCCCCCCGCCTATCCAAGGATGAGCGACCTGACCATGTTTCAGAGGATGAATGCCCTCAAGGCGATGGCCAGGGCGTCCAGCGGAGCCCTGGTCGGCTGAGCCGGGGGCGGCTGGGAATGGCCCCGGGCCATGTCTCTTGCGAATCCCTATCTCCAGCTCTTCCTGGCGCTACCAGCCTGGGCCCGGCGCCAGCCAATGGATCTTCCCTGGGCCGCTGAATCGCAGCACCCCGCCTGGCAGGAGCTGAAGGCGGCGATCGCGAGACTCTTTGCCTGGGCCGTGCCCACCGAGGAGGCCATCTCCTGTATTCGCAGGTACTGCTCGACCGTCATCGAAATCGGAGCAGGAAGCGGGTATTGGTCCTGGCTCATGCGCCAAGCGGGGATGGACGTGGCCGCCTGTGACGCGGCCCCGCCCAGCTTCACCTGGACCCCGGTAGAGAGGGGAGACGAGCGTACCGTCGACGCTTACGTCGTGAGGGACTTGGTCCTTTGCTGGCCACCCTGGGGGACAGACATGGCATTCAACGCGCTCGTGCGCAGCGCCTGCCCGCATGTCGTGTACGTGGGCGAATGGATGGGAGGCAGCGCGAACCCGAGGTTCTTCGCTGAGCTCGTTGCGCGCTTTGAGGCCATCGACGCCGTCGCCATTCCGCAATGGGTCGGCCGCTCGGACCAATTGTTGGTATTCCGACGACGGCGCGGCCAGCTCGAGGGCTTCCCTTGAGCGCCGCGAGAAGGGAGGTCTCGGCCACCAGCGCGAGGTATCGCGGGTCCTGAAACGACCGAAATCTGCAGGAGCGCCACGCCGCTTCTGCGCTCTCGCGCAGCGCCCCGGAGCGCGCCCCGGTCCTTGCCCTGACCTCTGCTCCCCCTCAGCCCCCGGAACTCACCACCGCGAGCATGCGCGCCGGCGAGTCGCCCACTCCGCGGAAGAGATGCGGGTGCGAGGACTCGAGGTAGGCGCTGTCACCCGGCGAGAGCATCACCCGCTCGTCGTCGTAGGTGAGCTCGATCGTCCCCTCCAGCACATAAACGAACTCCTGGCCCTCGTGGGTGATGGGCTTCGCCTCGGTGGTTCCGGTGGCGAAGGTGAGCAGGAAGGGCTCCATCTGGTGGCCGGGGGTCCCGGGTCGGGTGAGCGTGCGGAAGGTGTATCCCTGCTCGGTCTCGCCGTACTCGTAGCCGGTCGGGCGAGCGCCGCGGTGGAGTGTCAGCGTCGGGGCATTGGGGACGGCATCCTCGCGCCCGAGGATGATCCCCTCCATCCTCGAGCCGAGCACCCGCGAGAGCTTGATGACCACGCCGATCGAGGGCACGGCGCTGCCCTCTTCGAACGCGGCCAGCCGCTCCGGGGCCAGACCGGAGAGCCGGCTCACTTGCTCGCGCGTCAGCGCCTGCGCCTCTCGCATCCGCCGGATTCTCTCCCCGATGTCCTTCTGCATGGGGATCTCCTCGGTCAGGCGGTCCGTTCGGCCGGGACGATGCGTCCGCTCCGCGCGCGGAGCTCGCGCCAGTACCGGTCGATGTCGGGACGAAGGTCCGCGGCCCGGATGCCCGATCCCTGGAACCGCCGCTGCAAGGACAGGTAGATCTCCAGCGCCTCGTCCGAGAAGTCGGGCTCGACGTTGATCCTGAGGCGCCGCCCCTCGTGGATCTCCACCACCGGGTAGAGACCGGAGCGGACGGCCAGCCGCACGAGTTCCAACCCCAGCGCGGGCTCCGACTTCCACCCGGTCGGGCAAGGGCTCAGCACGTGGAGGAAACGGAACCCGGAGAGGTCCAGCGCGTGGCGCATCTTGCGAAGCCCGTCCTCGGCGTGGGCCAGGGAGACCGAGGCGGCGTAGGGAATGCGGTGCGCGGCCAGGATGCCGAGGATGTCCTTCTTCGGCTCGATCTTTCCCCGGGGGGTGCTCGTGGTGCTGGCGCCGGCCGGCGTGGCGGAGGAGCGCTGGCCACCAGTGTTGCCGTAGACCTCGTTGTCGTAGCAGAGGTAGAGAACGTCCTCGTTCCGCTCCGCAGCCGCGGAGAGCGTGGCCATCCCGATGTCGTAGGTTCCGCCGTCGCCCGCGAAGCACACGATCCGGGTGGCCTCTTCGTTTTGGCGGGCCACGCGGGAGAGACCCGTGGCGACCGCCGCCGCCGAGGCGAACGTGCTGAGCACGGTCGGCACACCCAGGGTCGCGTAAGGGAAGGACCCCGCCATGACCGCCCCGCAGCACGCCGGGACCACGAGCTGTACGGGCCGCTCCTCGACCGCCCGACCGAAGAGCTGCAACGCGCTCGACATGCCACAGCCGCCGCAGTTGCTATTTCCGGGGCGGAGCACGAGGGTCACGTTCCAGCCTCCAGGAGCACGGGCTCGCCGGAAGCCTCGCGCGCCGCCAGGTCGTCGAGGATCGCCTCCACGTGGCTGGGCCGGGGATCACCGCCCCCCAGCCCGGTGACGTAGCCCTGCACCAACGCGGAGCGCGGCGCTTGCGCCCGCCCCTCCGCCCAGAGCACGCCCCCGAGCCCGAGGCTGATGTCGCGATCGATCACCGCGACCCGCGACGCGCCGCGGAGCAGCCTGGCGAGCAGCCCGGACGGGAAGGGCCGCAAGAGGCGCACCCGCAGGGACCCCACGCGCCGGCCGCGGGCGCGGGCCGCGTCGACCACCCGGTCCACGGTGGAGGCGATGGCCCCCATGGAGATGACCAGCGTCTCGGCGTCCTCGGCGTGATGGGCGACCACCGGGTCCGGTGGCCTCCGGCCGAAGACCGCCTGGAAGGAGTCTTGCACCTCTCCGTACACGTCGAACACCCGGGCCATCGCGTCCTGATGCTGCGCCCGGTGCACCTCGGTCACGTGGGGGGAGTCGATGCCCCCGAGGACGCGCGCCTCTGCGGACAGGCGGGTACGAAGGTCGAGGGGCGGCAGGAACCGGTCGACGGCCTCTTGCTCCGGGACATCGGTCTGGACGACCGTGTGCGAGAGGACGAAGCCCTCCTGGCAGACCATCACCGGGAGAAGGAGCCGTGGGTCCTCCGCGAGCCGGTATGCGCACAGGATGCTGTCCAGCACCTCCTGGTTGTCGGCGCAGTAGAGCTGGACCCAGCCGGCGTCGCGCAGGAGGAGGCTGTCGCCGTGGTCGGCCCACACGTTCCAGGGCGGCCCGAGTGTGCGATTGGCCACCATCATGACCACGGGGAGGCGCAGGAGCGCCGCGGCGATCGCGTTCTCGGCCATGTAGGCGAGACCGTTGGAGGAGGTGGCCGTGAAGGTGCGTGCCCCGGCGGCGGCGGCCCCGATGCATACCGCCATGGCGCTGTGCTCGCTCTCCACCCGCACCACCTGCCCCTTCTCGAGGTCCTGCGCGCAGAGCAACTCCATGCATTCGGTCGAGGGGGTGATGGGATAGAGCCCGCTCAAGAACCCGCGCCCCCGACGGTTGGCCCGCCCGGCCAGCGCCGCGGCGGTGGCGGCGGCGTGGTTCGCGCTGATGAGCTCTTCGCTCACGCGCTGAGCCTCCCGTCCGGCGCGATCTCCATCGCCCGCCGCGGACACTCCGCCACGCACATCCCGCAGCCCTTGCAGTAGCGTTCGTCGATGAGGTAGCCGGCCCCGTCCTCACGCCGGCGTATGATCCCCTCTGGGCAGGCGAAGAGGCAGGTGTCGCAGGTCGTGCAGGTCCCGCAGGAGAAGCATCGCCGGGCCTCCTGCGTCCCGCGCAGCCCGCCGTTCACCTCCTCGAAGCTCGTCCGCCTCGGTTCGGCGGGAAGGATCTGCTCGCGGTGGGCCCGGCTCGGCGCGAAGTGGCTGAACCGGACGTGCGCGGGGGCGACGACCTCCTCGGGCGGCGCCGCCGCCGGCACCGGCCGGCCCTCGAGGCGCGCCAGCACCTCTTCCGCGACCCGTCGGCCGTGCCCGATCGCGTGGCTCACCGTTCCGGCGCTGGTCGCGAGGTCCCCGGAGAGCCACACCTTGCCGTCCGGAGTCTCCGGGAGGAGCGAACGGTCTGCCGACTGCCCCAGGGCGAGCAAGACCCGATCGCAGGCGAGAAGCTCCCGCCCCGGGCCGGAGATGGGCCGTGGGCGGCCGCTTTCGTCGGGCGGGCCCAGCAGCATCTCGGCGAGCTCGAGGCCCGCGACCCGTTCGTTCCCGACGAGGCGCACCGGTTGGCGCAAGGGGAGCAGGGCGACACCCTCCCCCAGCGCCTCGGCGACCTCCCCCGGGATGGCCGGCATCTCGGTGCGGCCGCGCCGGTAGACGATGGTCACCCTTCCGGCGCCGCACCGGAGCGCGGTGCGAGCGCAGTCGACCGCGGTGTTGCCGCCCCCCACGACCACGACATGGCCGGCGAGAACCGGCCGACGCCCGGCGCGCACCTCCCGCAATAGCTCCAGTCCCTGCGAGACGCCTTCCAGAACAGCCGGCCCCTCCGCGAGGGGAAGGCCGGCCGGGCGCGCCAGTCCGGTGGCGACGATGACGGCGTCGTTCTCGGCGGAGAGCCGGGCCAGCTCCGCCCGGGCCACCCGAGTGCCACACCGGGCCACCACCCCGAGCGCGAGAAGCCGCCCGAGGTCGCGGTCGAGCGCGGCCTCGGGTAGCCGGTACGCGGGGATGCCGGTGCGGAGGACCCCGCCCAATCTGGGCTCGGCCTCCAGGATCGAAACCGCGTGCCCGAGCCTCGCGAAGGTGAAGGCGGCCGACAGGCCTGCCGGGCCCCCGCCCACCACCGCTACCCTCCACCTTCGGGCGGCAGGGGCCGGGCGCTGCACCTGAACGGCTGCGTGATCGCCGATCCAGCGCTCCAGCCCGCGCACGTGGACGGCGCCGTCGTAGCTGGCACGGTTGCACGACTCCATGCAGGGGGCCGGGCAGACGCGTCCGCAGACGGACGGAAGCACCTGGGTCCTCAGGAGCACGTTCGCCGCTGCGGTCACGCCGCCGGTGGCGAGCGCCTGGATGAAGCCGGCCACGTCGTTGCCGGCGGGACACGCGACCCGGCACGGAGGGGGGTGAGAGGCATAGCGCGGAAGCTGGGTCCGCCAGGAGCCGGTCTGGAGAGGGCTCGGCAAATCGCGCACGTGATCGGTCAGGGCGAGCACCGCCGCGGCAGGGGCGGCGGCTCGGGCCGGGGGATGGGCCGACGCCGAGGCCGGCCGGTCCACCGCCGCGTCGAAGGCCTCCCGCGCGGCCAGGAGGTCGTCCTCGAGCTCGTGCGAGGCGAAGGTGCGCTGAACCGCTTCCCACTCGAGCCCGACGACGCGCGCGTAGGCGCCGATCAGGGTGGTGTTGACGATGACGACCGCGCTCGTACCGATCCCGTGACGGCGAGCGATGGCGGTGGCATCCACGACCGCGAGCCGGAGATGGAGGTAGCGGTCCGAGACCGCAGCGAGCGGCACCGGCGCGTTGAGGAGGAGGAGACCTCCCGCCGGCGCCCCCTCGATCACCTCGTCGCCCATGAGCGTGGGGTCGAGGACCAAGAGGTGGCGCGGGGCGTACACCTTGTTGCGGTTGGTGATGGGAACGGCGTCGACCCGGGTGAAGGCACGCACCGGCGCGCCGGTGCGCTCCATGCCATAGTCGCCGAAACTCTGCACGTGGAGGCCGAGATCGGCGTAGAGCGTGGCGAGGAGCTTCGCGCAGGTCACGCCGCCCTGGCCGCCGCGCCCGTGGACACGGATCTCCAGGGGGAGAGACCCCTCGAGCCCGTGGGCGGGCCGGCCCTCTAGCGGATCGCCCGTGGCCGTTCTCCTCTCCGAGCGAGGGAGGCTCGCGTGGCGGGCCTTCATCGCCACGGCAGTAACATCTTACCACGCCCCCGCCCCGGGCCGAAGCGACTCCTTCCCGCGAGCCTCTCCGCTGCAAGGAGTCGGCGCCTGGGCTAGATCTCCTGCCCGGTTCGCCGGAGACACCCCGAGGAGAGTCCATGCCTACCGTCAAGGCCTACGCCGCCCAGACCAAGGCTTCACCCATCGCGCCCTTCGAGATCCGTCGCCGCGAGGTCGGTCCCCACGACGTCCTGATCGACATCGCCTACTGCGGCATTTGCCACTCCGACATCCATCAGGTACGCGACGAGTGGGGGGGCTCGACGTTCCCCATGGTCCCAGGCCACGAGATCGTCGGCCGGGTGAGCCGGGTGGGCCGCGAGGTCTCCCGCCTCCGTACCGGGGACCTGGCCGGCGTGGGCTGCTTCGTGGACTCCTGCCGTACCTGCCCGGCCTGCCGCCGGGGCCTGGAGCAGTTCTGCGAGAAGGGAACGGCCTTCACCTACAACTCGACCGAGATGGACCGCAAGACGCCCACCTACGGCGGGTACTCCACCCAGATCGTGGTCGACGAGGCGTACACCCTTTCGATCCCGCGCGGCCTGGACCTCGCCGGGGCGGCGCCGCTCCTCTGTGCAGGGATCACGACCTACTCGCCGCTCAAGCGCTTCAAGGTCAAGAAGGGGGACCGCGTGGGTGTGGTGGGGCTCGGTGGGCTGGGCCACATGGCCGTGAAGATTGCTGCGGCGATGGGCGCCGAGGTGACGATGCTCAGCACCTCGCGAGGCAAGGAGGCCGACGCGCGGCGTCTCGGAGCCCATGCCTTCGTCCTCACGTCCGAGCCGGGAGCATTGCGGAAGCTCTCCGGGTCCTTCGACGCGATCGTCGATTCGGTCTCCGCTCCCCACTCCATCGACCCCTACTTGAGGGCGCTCCGTGTCGAGGGTGCGATGGCGGTGGTGGGTCTCCCCCCCGAGGCCATTCCGATCGAGCTCGGTGGCCTCGTCCAGGGCAACAAGACGCTCGCGGGATCGATGATCGGCGGGATCGCAGAGACCCAGGAGATGCTCGACTACTGTGCCCGCCATGGCCTCGTGTCGGACGTCGAGGTGGTCCCGGCGTCCAAGATCAACGAAGCCTACGAGCGGACGGTCCGGAACGACGTCCGATACCGGTTCGTCATCGACGCAAGCACTCTCTAGGTTCCCCTGCGTTAAAGGAGAGCTCCGAGAGCGGGGCCGCTTCCCGCCTCGGCGGCCGGCCCCCACTCGGGCTTGGCATCGAGGCCCTTGGAGCGGTCGCGTGCTCCGCCAAGACCCTGGGGTCTCCCAACGTTGACCGGTGTTGGCGGAGGGCGGTGGCCGACGCGGGAGCTAACGGCTGGACCGGTGAACCGAGCTGGTCAACGAGGTGTAAAGCAAAGGCGGAGACAGTCCGAGCGCTTTCGGCGCGGACAAGATCAGATGACAACAGGCGCCGATCGAAGGCAGGCCTATCACTACACGACGCCCCGGGGGCGGTGGCGGAGAACACGTCGTCGAGGGCTGAAGAGCTGCGTCCGAGATTCACGAAGGGTTTTGTAGAGCGGCTCACCCAAGGCAAGAACGGAAGCTTGTCCGTGGTTCAACAAGGGCCGAGAAGCCCGGCGCGAACTTCGTTCGCTCCGCGCCCTCGGCCGAAGAGAACCGAAGACGTCCGCCCGCCGCCGGCCACTACTTGGCGGCTTTCGTCGCTTGGACGAGCTGTTTCACAGCGTCGGCCGACGAGCCGCCCGAGTTGAAGAAATTCCGCACCACCTCGTATGCGGCTGCCTTGACAGGTTCGGGCATCGCGTGGCCATGGGCAAAGCTTCCCACCATCGTGTTGTTCTTGATCGCGATCTTGAGGTCAGCCATCGACTTCTTGCCACAGGCATCGAACTTGGTGTCGGGCACGTCGGTGCGCGCCGGGATCGACCCCTTGATCAAGTTGAACCCCTCCTGGAAGCTCAGATCCATGATGGCGCTGGCGAGCTCAAGCTGCCCAACCACCTGCTCCTCGCGGTCGCGCTGCCCTTGGGGCTCGAGCGCGACGCTCTTTGCGAACGGCCAGATCCTGCGTGGGTTCGACATCGCGAACTGGTCGGCGTTGAAGATGAAGTCGCCCTCGGTGCCCGGGTACTGAAAGCACAGGAAATCGACGTTCGGCAGCTTGCCCGCCTTGAAGAACTCCCCTTTGGCCCAGTCGCCCATGATCTGCATGGCGGCCCTCTTGTTGATGACCATGGCGGTGGCCTGGTCCCAGTCGCGGCCGGAGAAGTTGGGGTCGACAAGCGTCCGAAGCATCTTCATCTGGTCGAAGGCCTTCTCCATCGTTGCAGAGCCGAGGGCCTTCGAGTCGAGGTCGATCATGGCCTTGCGATAGAAGTCCGGGCCGCCGGCAGACATCACCGCGCTATCGAAGATGGTCGCCTCCTGCCAGCCCGGCTGACCGCCGTGGCCGCCGTGTGCGAGCGGAATGTAGCCGGCCTTCTTGATCTTCTCGGAGATGGCCATGAGCTCGTCGAAGGTCTTGGGCGGGGAGATCTTGAGCTCGTCGAAGATCGCCTTGTTCGCCCAAATCCAGTTGGTGCGGTGGATGTTCATCGGGGCGGCCACCCAGTGGCCTCTGCTGTCTTTCGAGAACCGCTGCAAGGGCGCCGGCACGACACTGTCCCAGCCCTCCTTGGCGGCGACGCTGGAGAGGTCGGCGAGCAGGCCTTCCCTCGCGTAATCAACGATGGTGAACCCGAGCATCTGCATGGCGTCGGGCGGGTTGCCGGCCGCCACGCGCGCGCGAAGCTCCGTGCGCGCCTGCCCGCCTCCACCGCCTTTGATGGGGCTGTCCTTCCACGCATACCCGCGCTTCTGCATTTCTTCCTTCAAGACGTTCAGCGCCGCGGCTTCGCCACCGGAGGTCCACCAGTGGACCACTTCCACAGACTTCTCCGCTGCCGCGGCCGCACCGATGCCGAGGACGCCGGCCACGATCCCAGCTATCCACCTAGCCAGCATTTCGTTCCTCCTTGGGCGACTGTTCAACGACGGCTAGCCCACTTGGACCGGCCATCACGCGAGGGTCTTCCCTCCCGCCCTGGACGTGGAGAACGGGTGCCCGCCGTCATTATCGCACCGGGGAAGGACGGGGGAGTACAGCGGAGACCTCTTCACCGGATAGCGGCACGTCCGATCGGGCGAGCACGTGGCCCGTTCCCGTTCGGCTTGCCGAGCCCCCGCCCCTCCGGCCTGGCTGTCGACCACACCCGTCTCGAGTCGGGTGGCAAGCTGGAGTTCTCGCCCGAGGTCTTAGAGGACCGGCCCGCGTGCGGGTCTACCGTCGTCCGCGTGCATGGTCGGGATCGAAGCCCTCGGTGGTGCGATCGAGGAGCTCAAGGCCTTCGCCAAAGTCCCTCTCGAGGGGGCGCAAGGCGGCGGTGAAGCTCGTGTTGGACAGGCGCTCGTTTGCCTTCTTCGACGACCAGCCTCGCCTGCGGAGCGTGGCGAGTTGGAGCTCCTCGTAGGTCAAGGCGGCGTGGTTTGCGCGCGTTTCACTCCGCTCGAGGGCTCGTGGGACCCGGGTGGTGCGTCGAGCGCACAACGGTGAGCCCTCTCCCGTGGTCCAGGGACCTCCGATAGGTGGGATCGCGGGGCGTGGCTTGTCGGAAAGACCGGTTGGTTCGACCCCTTGGTCCGAACCCGACAGGCGCTAGTCGCATGCCGTCCATGGATAGGCCCAAGGCACGCAGGCGTGATCTTCCACCACTTTTGCTCGGACCCCATCGCTTTGTACCGCGCATGGCTCCCCTCGCAGGAGCGGGCGCGCGGACGGCTCTCGCTCTACTTAGCAGCCAGGGGGGGAAGAGGGTGTCCTCGCATGGCGAGCGGATGGTCCGCGCGTTCATCGGCGCCTAGACGGGAGGCAACGATGCCTGTCTCGCGCCACCGGTCGCTCTGTCCCTCGTCCTGTGCACAGTCGCCGGAGTCGTGGTTAGGTGCATTCGATCGAGGGACCCCATCGAGCCCCTCCTGGGCAGCGGCGAGCCCGAGTTCATTCTTGTCCACGAAATGGGCACTTTCCGGTGTCCTCAGGGTGGAGTGAAGTTCGTAGAGTGCCGCGCCGTCCAAGCGAGATAGACACGCGGGGAAGAGCGGCGGAGGATGATAGGATCCCGGCGCAACCGCGTGAGATGGCCGTCGTCGCCGTTTCACACATTACTCATGAGCGGAGGCTCAGAATGTCGAAGCTGAAAGTCTTTGCATTTGCGCTGCTGGCTGCGGTGGCTTCTGTTGCGAGCGCCCAAGCCAAGCCGAAGGCGGTGTTCGTCATCTCCAACCGGGCCAACGAGTCGCAGGCGTTCGCCGCCAAGCAGTTCGAGAAGTACGGGGCCGAGTACGGCTTTGACCTGCAGACCTTCGACGCCAAGGGCGACACCCAGGCCGAGTCGCAGATCGTCACCAACGCCATCGCGCAGAAAGCCAAGGCCATCTTCGTCAACCCGAACGACATCAACGCCATTGTGCCGAGCCTCATGAAGGCCAAGCAGGCCGGCATGGTCGTGGGCATGTTCTCGTCCGATCTGTCTCCGGCGAACCAGAAGTACCGGGACTTCTTCGCGGGCGTGAACGACACCATGGCTGGCGAGCAGGCCGCCGCCGCCTTCATGAAGCACTTCCCGAACGGCGCCAAGATCGTGGAGATCGGCGGTCAGGCCGGCCACGACGCGCAGATCAAGCGCCACGACGGCTTCAACAAGGCCATCAAGGGCTCGAAGATCGTGGTCATGGACTACAAGGCCTGCACGCAGTGGTCGACGGCTGAGGCCCTGGCGATCATGGAGAACGATATCGTCAAGTACGGCAAGGATATCCAGGGCGTGTTCGTCCACTGGGACAACGGCGCCACCGGCGTCATCCAGGCCGCCAAGGCCGCCGGCCTGAGCGGCCTGTTCATCGTCGGCGTGGACGGGAACCGGGCCGGCTACGTTCAGGTGAAGAACGGCGACCAGGCCGTCAGCATCGCGCAGGACTTCGTGCTCATGACCAAGACGGACCTGGGGCTGGCCCGGGACGTTTTGGCGGGCAAGAAGGTCCAGCAGATCAACTGGGTCCCCCTCGCCGTCATCGACAAGGACTCGGTGAATACGTTCGAGCCGCCCGAGTGGTAGGAGACACCTAGCGTGAAGGCTCGTCTCTCCGCGAGCCGAGCCTTCACGCATTCCCGTTCGGCCGAGGGAGGGGCGATGGAATCTCCTGGGACGGATAATGTCATCCTGTCGATCCGGGACGTCAGCAAGTCGTTCCCCGGGGTGCGAGCGCTGGACGGGGTGTCGGTCGACGTCAGGCGGGGCACGGTGCACGGCCTCGTCGGCGAGAACGGGGCGGGCAAGTCGACCCTGATGAAGATCCTGTCCGGCGTGTACGAGAAGGACAGCGGAACGGTGGTCTTCGACGGCCAGCGGATCGAGCGCACCACCCCCCACCAGTCCATGCAGAGCGGGCTGTCGATCATCTACCAGGAGCTCAACCTGGTGAACACGATGAGCGTGGGCGAGAATGTCTTCCTCGGCCGCTTCCGCGAGATGAAGGGCATGCGCGGCACCCACGCCAAGGCCCGGGAGATCCTGGACAGCATCGGCAGCAAGGTCAGCACCAGCAAGCTCGTCTCCGAGCTCTCCGTCTCGCAGAAGCAGATGGTCGAGATCGCCAAGGCGCTCTCCTTCAAATCGAAGCTCATCATCATGGACGAGCCGAGCAGCAGCCTCACCGGCGAGGAGCTGGTCGAGCTCGCCAAGATCATCAAGCACCTGAAGGAGCAGGGGATCTCCATCATCTACATCAGCCACAAGCTGGCTGAGATCTTCGAGTTCTGCGACGTCGTGAGCGTCATGCGCGACGGTCGCATCGTCGACACCAAGCCTAAGACCGAGTTCACACGCAACGAGCTCATCACCAAGATGGTGGGCCGCACCATCGAGAACGAGTACCCTCCGCGCCCGCAGTGTGTCGGGGCCCCCTTGCTGGAGGTCCGCTCGATCAACACCCGTAAACTGCGCGATGTCTCATTCACCCTTCACCGGGGGGAAATCCTGGGCCTGGTGGGGCTGGTCGGCGCCGGGAGGACCGAGATCGTCCGCGCCCTCTTCGGGGCGGACAAGGTCAGGGGACACCAGGTGCTCATCGAGGGCAAGCCGGTCAGCATCCGGAACCCCAGGGACGCGAAGGACGCGGGCCTCGGCTTCATCCCGGAGGACCGCAAGCTCCAGGGGCTGGTCCTGCCGTTCTCCGTTGAGTCCAACATCTCCATGGCGAGCTTCAGGAAGTTCACCAGGTTCGGATTCATCCGGCGATCCATCGAGAGGGCCATCGGGGCGAGGCAGGTCAAGGCCCTGGCCGTCAAGACGCCCTCGGTCAAGGTGCCAGTCCGAAACCTCTCGGGTGGGAACCAGCAGAAGTGCATCGTCGGGCGCTGGCTGGAGATCTCCCCGCGGATCTTCATCATGGACGAGCCGACCCGGGGGATCGACGTCGGCGCCAAGTACGAGATCTACATGCTCATGAAGGCGATCGCGGAGCAGGGCGGTGCGATCATCCTCATTTCCTCCGAGCTCCCCGAGGTGCTCAACATGGCCAACCGGGTGCTCACCATCTTCGAGGGCCGGATCACCGGGGAACTCTTGCCCGAGAAGGCGACCGCCGACGAGATCATGAGCTCCGCGCTGGGGATGGGCAGAGGAGCCGCCTAGTCATGACGCCCCGGCGCCGCCCACGGGTCGCAGCCGGCGCGCAGCCCCGCCGCCCCCCGAAGAACCGGAGGCTTTCGGTGCGCACCCCTCTTCCTTGAGGAGAGCCACGACCATGCAAGGAACGAACAGTGCCGTTGGAACCGGTGGCGCCGTCGTGGGCGGTGAGTCGATGGGTAGCCTGCGAGCCGGTGCCAACTTCCTCCGGGATTACTTGGTGCTGGTGATGATCGCGGTGCTCGTCGTGATCACGGCGGCGGTCGAGCCGAAGTTTCTGCTCCCGGCCAACCTGGTCAACATCGAGCGCCAGTTCGGGCCCCTGATCATGGTCTCGATGGGCATGACCTTCGTCATCATCGGGGGCTTCATCGACCTGTCGGTGGCCGGGACCATCAACCTGGTGGCCGTGGTCACGATCTCCCTCATCCAGCGGTTCGGGCAGGTGCCGGCGCTGCTCGTCGGGCTCGTGATCGGCGGGGTCTGCGGCCTCTTGAACGCCGTCTTGATCCTGAGCTCGGGTGCCCTGACCCAGGCGGAGGCCCTCTTCCTCACCTTCGGCATGAGCACCGTCTTCTCGGCGATCGCGCTGCTCTACAGCGGCGGCGCCACCATGCACTTCTGGGACATCTCGGCCAGCAAGGTGGTCTTCGAGACCATCGGCGGGGGGAACCTGGGCCCGCTGTCCGTGTCCTTCGTGATGTTCCTCTCCTGCCTGGCCGTGCTCTGGGTCTTCCAGGAGAAGACGGTGGAGGGCCGGGCCATCCGCCTCACCGGCGGCAACATGACCGCCGCCCGCCTCTCGGGCGTCAACGTCTCCCGCTCGCTCTTCCTCATCTACACCCTCTGCGGCTTCATGACGGGCGTGGGCGCGATCGTGCTCTTCTCCCGCATCACCACCGCCGCCCCCGTCATCGGCGCCGGCTACGAGACCAACGCCATCCTGGCGGTGGTGGTGGGCGGCACGACCCTCAAGGGCGGGAAGGGCAGCGTCCTACGCACGGTGATGGGCGTGCTCCTCGTCACCCTCATGTCCAACTGCCTGGACCTGCTCAACGTCTCCACCTACCTGCAGGTCGCGGTCAAGGGCGCGATCCTGGTCTTCGCCATCTGGCTCGACAACCGCAAGCAGGTCTAGGAGCGCACGCCATGAGCTCGACCGCGATGAACGCCACGGTGACGAAGTCGACGGTGATCTGGGCTCCGCTCTTCCGGATCGCCACGCGGCAGAAGGCCTTCTTGGCCATCCTGATCATGCTGGTGGGCATGATCTTCTCTCACACCGACTTCTACACGGCCTACAACCTGCTGGACATGCTCAACTCGACCTCGATCCTGCTCATCCTGGCGTTCGGGGTCACGCTGACCATCATCAGCGGAGGCTGCGACCTCTCCATCGGGGGCATCCTGGTCGTCTCCGGCATCCTGGCCATCCGTCTGCTCGACGCCATGCCCATGTGGCTGGCGATCGTCCTCGCCGTCCTCTTCGGCGCCGTGGTCGGGTTCGTGAACGGCTTCTTGGTGGTGCACCAGAAGACCGAGCCCTTCATCATCACCCTGGGCATGGGCCTACTCCTGGTCGGCATCGCTCAGCAGCTCACCGACGCGCACCCCATCCCCGCCAAGAACCCCGACTTCATGGTGATCGGCAACGGCGACTTCCACGGGGTCCCGAACCTGGTGATGATCATGGTGGTCTGCTTCGCGGCGAGCTACGCGCTCATGCGGTTTACCGCGTTCGGCCGGAACCTCTACGCCATCGGCGGCGACTACGACGTGGCCCGCTACTCGGGCATCAACGTCATCGCTACCAAGTGGGTGGCGTTCGTGATCAGCGGGGCCGCCGCCGGCCTGGCCGGGGTGCTCCTGTCGTCCAAGCTGAACACCGGCTCCCCGGTCTACGGCGAGACCACCGCACTGGTTGTCAACTGCGGCGTCGTCGTCGGCGGCACCTCCTTCGCCGGCGGGATCGGGGGCATCCCGCAGTCGGGCCTGGGCCTGCTCGTGTTCGGCCTGCTCGACAACGTCATGAACATGCTGGGCATCGCCTCGTACTACCAGGTGCTGCTCAAGGGCGCGGTCATCGTGACCATCATCTGGCTCGACTGCTTCAACCAGAAGGTGAAGCGCGAGGCTGTCTGAGCTCGTCCGGGCGGGTTTGGAGGAGCGTCCATGTCGGCGGATGTGCTCGCCCTCCTCGACACGGTCGGGCTGAAGCGGGCGGAGCTCCGCCTCTGCGAGCGCCTCGACGGCCGGAGCCGGATGTGGAACGGCGAAGAGCACTGCCACCCGTACTTCGAGCTACTCTTGTTCCTCGAAGGCGAGGCCGGCGTCGAGAAGGGTGCCCGGTCGCCCGACATCTCGCCAAGTGACCTGGTCATCTACCCGCCCGGTTTGCCTCACACCGAGCACGTGGACCGGGACCGGGGCCAGGAGATCATCTGCCTGTGGGCCGACCTGGGTTCGTGCCCGCGCTTCGACCAGGCAATCAGGCTCCCCGACACCGGCGGCGCGTTTCGTCAGCTGTTCCGGTCCATCTGGGTCGAGCATGTCTGCAACCGCCGGTTCGCCCGGGAAGTGATCGCTTGCTACCTGCGCACGTTGCTCTGGCTGGTGCGGCAGCAACTCGCCGAACCACCCACCGAGAGCCGCTCTCAGGTCGAGCGCTGCCTCACGTACATCAACGAGAACTACGCGCAGGACTTCCCGGTGGAGGCGCTCGCCGAGATGGTCTCGGTGAGCCCGTCGTACCTGTTCCGGATCTTCCGAAAACGGATGGGCGTGACGCCGGTGCACTATCGGAACGTGGTCCGCGTGGAAAAGGCCAAGCACCTGCTCCTCGACGGGACCCTGAGGCTCGACGAGATCGCGGGGCGGGTCGGCTACGAGGACGTCCGGTACTTCGCCCGCGTCTTCAAGAAGGAGACCGGGGCCTCCCCCGGCGAATACCGCAGGCGAGCCGTCGCAGATTAACCGCGCCGGCGCTCGCACCGCCGGGCGGGGCGCCGTTCACTATCGTTCGCCCTTTGGCCACGCGATTCGGATTCTCTCGGCCTGGCGTGTCACTGTGCTGGATTCTCCAGAAGGACGTGCCCGCGGCGCTGGTGCGGGTCAAGGCCGATTCGTAAGGGTGGTGCCGACGCCGAGACGAGGTCCCGGACGTGGAACGAGCACATGGAGCGCGAGCCGACCGCCGTGCTTGAGAAGGCACGCCCCCGGGGGGCCGTCCCCGAGCTGCACCGCTGCAACGTCGCTGCGAGCGGCCGGACCGATGGCGGACTACGTCTCGTGAGCGCGCCTAGCACGTGGACGGCGATGAACTACGACGCAGCTCCCGCATCGGGACCAGATCCCTAGTTGACCGTCATGACAGGGGAAAACTGGACATTGACCAGACGACCCCTCGGGCGGGGGCGTGGAAAAACATCGCTCGCGCCGTCCTTAAGTCCTTCCGTGGCCCCGTTGTGTGGTCAATGATGTCCCGCAGGCGTGCACGCCCCGCATCCGGGGGGGGCCCGGAGGCGCAGGAGGGACCATGCCGTCGGAGACCCTCGCCTTCCTCGAAGCGATCGGCCTGGAGCGGGCGGAGCTGAAGTTCTGCGAGCGTTTCGACGAGCGCAGCCACATCTGGAACTTCCAGCGGCACTCGCACCCCTACTTCGAGCTCATCCTCTTCCTGGAGGGCAAGGCCAACATCAACGCCGGCGACGAATCGCTCGACATCTCGCTCTTCGACGTCGTCATCTACCCACCCGACCTGGTCCACACCGAGCACCTGGACGCGGCCCGGCGCCAGGAGATCATCTGCTTCTGGGCCGATCTGGGCTCCTGTCCGCGGTTCGAGCACGCCATCAAGCTGGCCGACACCCGCGGCGCCTTTCGCCAGCTCTTCGAGGCCATCTACGACCAGTTCGCCGGGAAGCGGCGCTTCTCGCAGGAGCTCATCGCCTGCCACCTCCGCACGCTGGTCTGGCTCGCCCGGCAGCACTTTGCCGAGCCGGTCACCGAGATCCACACCCAGGTCGAGCGCTGCCTGAACTACATCCACGAGAACTACGCGAGCGACTTCCCGGCGGAGGCGCTCGCCAAGATGGTGTTCGTGAGCCCCTCGTACCTGTTCCGCATCTTCCGCAAGAAAATGGGCGTCACGCCCATGCATTACCGGAACCTCGTCCGGGTGGAAAAGGCGAAGCTCCTGCTCCTCGACCGGACCCTGAAGATGGAAGAGGTGGCGGAGCGGGTCGGGTTCGAGGACGCCAAGTACTTCGCCCGGGTGTTCAAGAAGGAGACCGGCGCCTCGCCCAACGAGTTCCGCAGGCGAAACCGCGCCGCGCCGCGCTGAGAGCTGGCCCCCCCCCGCCCGGGCCCCCGTAGCCCCGCGTCGGGGCGTCCACGGTTCACTCCTGTCTACCCTCTTGCCACGCCATTGGGTTCTTTCGGGGTAGTCCAGCGACTACTGTTGCCCATGAAGGAGGACTTCCCCATGACGCCCAGCCCCGCCGCGAAGTTCGGCCCCGCACCCTCCGCCCGCGAGTCCATCGCGGCGTTCGAGCCCACGCCGCGTATCCTTGGCCTCAAGGAGCGGATGCTGGCCGAGCCGCGCTACCTCTCCCTGGAGCAGGCCCTCATCATCACCGAGGTCTACCAGCGGAACGAGGGCGCCTCGGTCCCGGTGAAGCGCGCGCTGGCCTTGGCCGAGGCCATGCGCCGGCTCGAGATCGGCATCGACCCGCAGGAGCTCATCGTCGGCAACCGCACCCACGGCGTGCGGGCGGGCGTGGTCTTCCCCGAGGCCGGCATCTCCTGGATCGACAGGGAGATCGAGGGGCTCCCCACGCGACCACAGGACAAGTTCAACGTGCACCCCGAGGACGTGGTCGCCTTCCGCGAGAAGATCCTCCCCTACTGGAAGGGAAAGAGCCTCGAGGACACGCTCCGCGCCGAGTTCGGGCCGCAGCTCGACGCCATCGCCCGGGTGGTGAAGATCAACCAGAAGGACCACGCCCAGGGTCACATCTGTCCGGACACCGCCAAATGGATCGCGGTTGGCCCGGCCGGCCTACGCCGGGAGGCGGCGGCGCGGCTCGAGACTGCGCCCCCGGAGCAGCGCGAGTTCTTCGAGTGCGTGCTCACGGTCCTCGACGCCGCCTGCGACTTCATGCGCCGCTACGCCGCCCTGGCGCTGGCCATGGCCGCCGACGCGGCGCCCGCCGACGCTGCCAACCTGCGCGAGGTGGCGCGGGTCTGCACCAAGCTTTCTCGCGGCGGGGCGGAGACCTTCCGGGAGGCGGTGCAGGCGCTCTGGTTCCTCTTCGTCCTCCTTCACCTCGAGTCCAACGCCTCCTCCTTCTCGCCGGGCCGGGCCGACGGCTACCTGTGGCCGTACCTCGAGGCCGACCTCCGCGCCGGCCGCCTGGACCTTTCCGGGGCGCTGGAGCTCGTCGATGCGCTCTGGCTCAAGTTCAACCAGGTCGTCTACCTGCGGAACTCGCACAGCGCTGCCTTCTTCGCCGGCTTCCCCATCGGCTTCAACGTGGCGCTCGGCGGAAGGGACGAGCAGGGGAACGACTGCTCCAACGAGCTCAGCTACCTGTTCCTCAAGGCCCAGGATCACATCCGCCTCCCCCAGCCCAACCTCTCCGCGCGCCTCCACGAGAGCACGCCCGACGAGATGCTCGACGAGTGCACCCGGGTCATCGGCCTGGGCACAGGCATGCCCCAGGTGTTCAACGACGAGAGCATCATCCCGGCGCTGGAGGCACAGGGCATCGATCACCGCGACGCGGTGAACTACGCCATCGTCGGCTGCGTCGAGCTCACCACCCACGGCAACAACCTGGGCTGGAGCGACGCGGCCATGTTCAACCTGGTCAAGGCACTGGAGCTGGCCCTGAACGACGGCGTCTGCCTGCAGACCGGCAAGCAGCTCGGCCCGCGCACCGGCACGCTCACCGACTTCGCGAGCTACGAGGACGTGGAGCGGGCGCTGGCCAGCCAGATCGACTTCTTCTTCGAGAGGATGATCGCCGCCTGCGAGAAGGTGGAGGAGATCCACCAGCGCGTCCTCCCCACGGCCCTGCTTTCCTCGGTCATCGAGGACTGCCTCGCCCGCGGGCTCGACGTCACCCGCGGCGGCGCCCACTACAACCTCTCCGGCATCCAGGCCATCCAGCCAGCCAACGTGGCCGACAGCCTGGCCGCCCTGAAGAAGCTGGTCTTCGAGGACCGAACCGTGGCCAAGGACCGGCTCCTCGCCGCGCTCCGCACCGGCTTCGAGAAGGACGGGACGCTCCGGCAGATCCTGCTCAACAAGGCCCCCAAGTACGGCAACGACGTCGAGTGGGTGGACCGGATCGCCGACAAGTGGGTCACCTACTTCGCCGACAAGTTCAAGGGGAGGGTGAACTACCGCGGCGGCCGCTACCACACGGGCCTCTACACGGTTAGCGCCCACGTCCCCATGGGCGCCAACGTCGGCGCCACGCCCGACGGTCGGCTGCCCGGATCGCCCCTGGCCGATGGCGGCATGTCCGCGGTCTACGGGCGCGACCGCCGGGGTCCCACCGCGTTGCTCACCTCGGTGTCGCGGGTCCGCTCCCAGCACGGCTCGAACGGGACCCTTCTCAACATGAAGTTCTTGCCCAAGCAGTTCATGACGCGGGACGGGGCCAAGGCCTTCTCCTCCATGCTTCGCGGCTTCGTGCAGCTCCGCATCAACCACGTGCAGTTCAACGTGGTTCGCAAGGAGGACCTACTCGCCGCCCAGAAGAACCCGGACGCCTACCGGAATCTCACCATCCGGGTGGCCGGCTACACCGCTTACTTCACCGAGCTCGCGGCCGACTTGCAGAACGAGATCATCGCCCGGACCTGCTTCGAGGACGCCTGAGCGTGGCGCGGATCTTCGACATCCAGCGCTTCTCCGTCCACGACGGGCCGGGTATCCGGACCACCCTCTTCCTCAAGGGCTGTCCCTTGCGTTGCTTGTGGTGCCAGAACCCCGAGGGCCTGGAGGGCGCGATCCGGCTCTGGCACTTCCAAAACCTCTGCGAGCGCTGCGGGACCTGCGTCGAGGCCTGCCCGCAGCGAGCCCTGGCGCTGGCCGAGGAGGGCATGCACATCGACCGTTCCCGCTGCGACCTGTGCGGCAAGTGCATCGACGCCTGCCCGCGCAACGCCCTGGCCTTCGACGGCCGGGACCTGGAGGTGGACGAGGCGGTGGCCCAGCTCGCCGCGGACAAGGTCTTCTTCGACCGCTCCGGCGGCGGGGTAACCTTCTCCGGCGGCGACCCGCTGCTCCAGGCCGATTTCGTGCTGGCCGTGGCTCGCGGGCTCAAGGCCCGCGGGATCCACACCGCCATCGAGACCTCGCTGTTCGCCTCCTGGGCCACGGTCGAGTCGCTCTTGCCGGTGATCGACCTCTTCATCGTCGACCTCAAGGTGGCCGATCCGGCCCGCCACACCGAGCTCACCGGTCAGGAGAGCGGGCCCATCCTGGACAACGCGCGGCGACTAGCGGCCGCCCTGGCGGGAACGGGCAGGCTCCTACTCCGGGTCCCGCTCATCCCCCACCTCACCGCCGAGCCCGCGAACCTTTCGGCCCTGGCCGCCCTGGCCGCGTCCATCGATCCGGCCGCGCCCATCGAGCTCATGAACCACAACCCGCTCGCCGCCGCCAAGTACCGCCGCATGGGCAAGGAGCATGCATTGGCCAATGAGACCTCGAGCTTCACCGAGCGCGAGCTGGCCGCCTACCGGGCGGTGTTCGCCGAGCGCGGCCTGCACGTGCGCTAGATCGCGCCGCCCGCCTCGCTGGAGGATCCCGTGAACGCCCCGACCCGCAAACTCCTCGAAGCGGCCCAGGCGGGCCGACCGGTCTACATCTCCGAGGTGCGCAGGGCCTTCGCCGGCCTGGCCCCGGCCGCGTCGGTGCCGGTCTCCTGCACCTTCCTCGGGGCGGACGAGGCGGTGCGCGCGTTCGCGCTGCGCCTGCCCCGGCTCGCGGATCTGCCGCAGGCCGAGCGCGATCTCGCGGTCGAGTACTTCTTGGCCAGCGTCTACAACATCGTTTCCACCATCGGCGGCCGCGAGATGCGGATCTCCGCCGAGGGTGATCCGCCCGAGGCCGCCGAGCTGGCGGCCGAGGTGTTCCGCGCCTTCGGGGTGGGTCGCTCCCGCCGCGACCGGCCCGGGTACGGCCGCGCCCTCAACGTGGCGGAGCGTATGAACGAGGCGGTGCCCGGCGGCGCCGCGGCGGGGACCTTCCGCTGCCTCTCCGTCCCGCACCGCCAGGCGCCCGCGGCCACCGCGCCGCCAAAGGACCCGAGCGGCGGCGTACTCGAGGTGTGCCGCCAAGCGGTGACCGGGCTCGAGGGCCGGACCCTCTGCGGCATCGACGTGGGCGGCACCGACATCAAGCTAGCCCTGGCGGTGCGCGGTGCGGTCACGCGGTTCGTGGAATACGACTGGTTCCCGGCCTCGTTCACCGCCATCGACCAGCTCGTCCGCCCGGTGGTCCTGCTCGTCCGGCTCCTGCGGCTCGAGGCCCTGCGGACCTTGGACCCGGCCGTGGCTTCCTCGCTGGGGAACGCGCTCGAACCTGCCCTGGCGGGGGGCGCCGACCACCTGCGACTCATCGAGCAGGCGGTCGAGGCCGGGGAGCGCCGTTGCCCGGACCACCCCTTCCGCTTCGACGCCATCGGCCTGTGCTTTCCCGACGTCGTGGTTCGCGACAAGATCGTCGGGGGCGAGGTCTACAAGACCCGTGGCATCCGCCAGAACCCGGCGCTCGACTACGAGCGGGAGTTCAAGAAGCTGTCCCACCTCGACGACGAGCTCAGGGCCTTCGTCCGGCCCGGGGGTGTCGTGGGCATCGTCAACGACGGCCCCATGGCCGCCTTCACCGCCGCGGTCGAGACGGCGGCCACGGACCCGGCCTCGGTGGAGAGCGGGGTCTTCGCCCACACCCTCGGGACGGAGCTCGGGACCGGCTGGGTGACCGAGGGGGGCGAGATCCCCGACATCCCCCTCGAGGTCTACAACTGCGTCATCGACCTGGGGAGCTACCCCGAGCGGGCCCACGAGCCGGATGACGTGCGCAGTGTGAACAACTTCAACACGCGCATCCCCGGCACGTTGCAGAAGTACACGAGCCAGAGCGGCGTCTTCCGGCTCGCGGCGAAGTACCTGCCGAAGGAAAGCCCGGAGCTGTTCCGGGAGCTCTTCACCCGCGGCTTCCTGGTCGAGGCTGGCGGCGCGCTCCGCGTGCCCACCGAGCCCAAGGATCTGCGCAAGCCCTTCCTGGAGTTCCTCATGCGACTCGCGGGGAGCGGGGCCCAGCCGACTGTGGATCGCATCTTCCGCGAGCTGGGCGAGTTCTTGGCGGTGGCCTGGCTGGAGACGGAGTTCATCCTCTCGCCCCGGGCCCGCCAGCGGATCCTCTTCGGCCGGCTCGTCAAGCATCGCCCCTGCTTCACCCTGATGGTCGAGGGCGCCCGGCGCATCGCCCCCGGACTCGAGCTGGGCGTGGCGGACGACGAGATGGCCAATACCCCGTTCATGCGAGAGCTAAAGGAGCGGCCCGGGTACACCGTGGCCCAGTTCGCCCAGGCCATCGGGGCGGTGCACTACGCGAACCACCGGCTGGTGCGGCCGCGACGCCAGTGATCCCCCGCACGGGCGGCCGGCCCTCCACCCCCCGGCCCGGTCGCCCGGGGAGCGGCCCTCTTTAGGTCGCGGCCCGCGGCCTGGTTCATTGCCGTCCCCCGCGGGGCGAGTTCCGTGTGTGGGCAGCAAGGCAACGAAGAGATACCGTCGTCTGCAGTCGTTCAGTTCGGCCCCCCCGGCGAAGAGGAGAACAGGCCATGAAAGAGCAGAACTACCTGGACCATCTGGTGGGCGTCTTCGGGCACCCGGTAGCCGAGAACCCGGGGGTGGTGATCCAGGAGGCCGCCTTCGCTGATCTCGGGCTGGCCCGCTGGCGCTTCCTCACCATCGACGTGGATCCGGCCGACCTGGGCGCGGCCATCCAGGGGCTGAAGGCGTTCAAGATGCGGGGGGCCAACTGCACCATCCCCCACAAGATCGAGGTCCTCAAGTACCTGGACGTGATCGCCCCGAGCGCGAAGCTCATCGGCGCGGTCAACACCATCGTCAACGACGGGGGCAAGCTCACCGGGGAGAACACCGACGGCAAGGGGTTCATGATCGCCCTCGAGGGCGCGGGCGTGGATCCCCGCGGCAAGCGCGTCGTGGTGCTCGGGGCCGGGGGGGCGGCGCGGGCCATCTGCGTGGAGCTGGCCATGGCCGGGTCACGCAAGCTCACCATCGTCAACGTGCCGCGCGACGCCCATCTGGCGGAGAGCCTGGTGAGGACCCTGCGCGAGGGGACCAAGGTCGAGGTCCTGTACGTCCCCTGGACCGACCGCTACCGGATCCCGGTCGAGACCGACGTGCTGGTGAACGCCACCTCGATCGGCCTGTATCCGAACGTGAACGACAAGCCGGACATCGATTACGACACCCTCGGGAAGGGGGTTTATGTCCAGGACGTGATCCCCAACCCCGCCTTCACGCCGTTCCTTCAGGAGGCCGACCGGCGCGGCCTGCGCTGGCAGAGCGGACTCAACATGCTCATCAACCAGGCCGCCCTGAACATCGAGATGTGGACCGGCAAGACCCCGAACAAGGACGCGATGCGCAAGGCGCTGGAGGAAGCCTTGCGATGAGCCTGCCCGACCGGCCGGGCGCCGCACCGGAGTCACAGCCATGAACGACTACGACGTGGTGATCATCGGCTCCGGGATCGGGGGCGGCTCGATCGCCACCGCTCTGGCGCCCACGGGTGCGCGGATCCTGATCCTCGAGCGCGGGGAGCGGCTGCCGCGCGAGCCGCAGAACTGGGATCCGGAGTCGGTGTTCATCAAGCTCCGCTACCGGTCGACCGAGACCTGGTACGACCGTCATGGTCACCCCTTCCGGCCGGGGCAGTACTACTACGTGGGCGGCGCCACCAAGATGTACGGCGCTGCCATGTTCCGGCTCCGGGAGCGGGACTTCGAGGCGGTCGAGCACGAGGAAGGCATCTCCCCGGCCTGGCCCATCCGCTACCGCGACCTCGAGCCCTACTACGCCGAAGCCGAGAGGATCTTCAAGGTGCACGGGGAGGCCGGCCTCGATCCCACCGAGCCGCCGCGCTCCGGGCCGTTCCCACATCCCGCCGTCCCCCACGAACCGGTCATGCAGTGGGTCCACGATGGGCTGAAGAGGCAAGGGCTCCATCCGTTCCCCATGCCCCTGGCGCTGGATCTGGGGCTCCCCGGCGGGAAGTGCGTCCGCTGCAACACCTGCGATGCCTTCCCCTGTCAGGTCGGTGCAAAGAGCGACGGCGAGACCTGCCTCATCGACCCGGTCCTTGAGTACCCGAATGTCACGCTGCAGACCTCAAGCCTGGTGAAGCGGCTCGTCACCGACGACACCGGCCGCAAGGTCGTGGCCGCCGAGGTGGAGCACGGCGGGGTGACCGAGGAGGTCCGCGCTCCGCTCTTCGTCCTCTCTGCGGGGGCCGTTCAGTCGGCCATCCTCCTGCTTCGCTCGGCCAGCTCGAAGCAGCCGAACGGCCTTGCGAACTCCTCGGATCAGGTCGGCCGGAACTTCATGAACCACAACTGCACGGCGTTCCTGTCGATCATGCCGTTCCGGGCGAACGACACGCACCTCCCCAAGACGCTGGCGCTGAACGACTACTACTTCGGCGGGGACGAGAGTCGCCGGCCGCTCGGCAACCTCCAGATGCTGGGGAAGGTGATGGAGCCCATGCTCCGCGGCGAGGTGCCGCCCTACGTGCCGCGGCCTTTGTCCGCATGGCTCGGCCACCACAGCGTCGACTGGTACGTGATGTCCGAGGACCTGCCCAGCCCCAAGAACCGGGTCCGGCCGCGCGCCGACGGGTCCATCGACCTCTTGTGGGAGCGGACCAACCTCAAGGCTCACCGCCGGTTCGCGGAGGTGGCTCGGCGCTTCATCAAGCGTGTCGGTTTCGCCACCGTGCTCTCCAAGCCCTTCGGCCAGGAGACCCCCTCGCACCAGTGCGGGACGGTGCGGTTCGGCAACGACCCGGCGACGTCCTGCCTCGACCCGCTCTGCAAGGCCTGGGACCATGACAACCTGTACGTCGTGGACGGCGGGTTCTTCCCGTCCTCCTCCGCGTCCAACCCGGCCTTGACGATCGCTGCCCAGGGACTTCGGGTGGGCCAGCACTTGAAGCAGCGGCTGGCCGGAGGATAGGCGTCTCTCAAAGGCACGATTGGGCCGTCGGATCTCGCGTGCGGCCGTGATTGCTCTTTGGGACGTGCAAGGAGGTTCGAGGTGGCCCAGGTCCTGTTGATGCCGCGGCAGGGGAACACGGTCGAGTCCTGCATCATCGTCAAGTGGCGAATCGCGGAGGGCGATTCGGTCGCAGCCGAGGCGGTCGCCTGCGAGGTCGAGACCGACAAGGCGACTTTCGAGGTACCGGCCGGCGTCGCCGGAGTGGTGCTGAAGCTCCTCAGGCCCGAGGGGGACGACGTCCCGGTGCTTTCGCCGATCGCAGTGATCGGCCAGGCGGGGGAGGACTGGAAGGCCGCCGCGGCCGAGGGCCCCGGCCCTGCGGCGCCTGCGGCTCCGGTCGTTCCCGCCCCATCGGCGCGGGCGCCGGTGGCCGCGGTCGAGAACGCTGCCCTTGCGGTCTCGTCGGCCGGTGCAGCGTCTCCGGTATCGCCCCGCGCGCGCAAGCGCGCTGCGGCCGAAGCGATCGAGGCTGCCACCCTCCGCGGAACCGGCCCGGTCGGGCGGGTGATCGAGCGAGACGTCATCGCCGCGGCGGCCGCCCGGCCAAAGCTCACCGCGGCGGCCCGGGCCGCGGTGGCCGCGGGCGCACCCGTCCCGGGAGCCGGCACCGCCCTGGGCGGCCGCGTCGGAGTGGCCGACCTGGCTGCCGCGCGCGCGGCGCCGGCCCTAAGGCCCGTGGCGGGAAAGGCCGTGGACTTCCCCGGCCCCTTCACCGAGACTCCGCTCAAGGGGATCCGCAAGCTCATCTCCGAGCGGATGCTCTCGTCCCTTTCCAGCACCGCCCAGCTCACCTTCAACATGAGCGCGAGCGCCTCCCGGCTTCAAGCGCTCCGCGCTCGGTTCAAGTCGAGCGATCCGTCGCTCGGGTTCACCGAGGTCACCATTGGCGACCTGGTGCTGTACGCCGTCTCGCGGGTGCTGCCGCAGTTCCCGAGCGCCAACGCCACTCTGGAGAAGGGCGTCCTGCGGACGTACGAGCGCATCCACCTGGCGCTGGCCGTCGATACCCCTCGGGGCCTCATGGTCCCGGTGATCCGCAATGCCGACCGGCTCTCGCTCCGGGAGCTCTCGGCGGAGTCCAAGCGGCTCGCGAGCGCGTGCCAGTCCGGGTCCATCACCCCCGACGAGCTCTCCGGCGGCACCTTTACCGTCACGAACCTCGGCGCCTTCGGCATTGAATCTTTCACCCCCGTCCTCTACGCGCCCCAGGTCGCCATCCTGGGCGTGGACGCCATCTCGCAGCGTGCAGTGTCAGGACCGGAGGGCTCGGTCGCCTTCGAGGCGCGCATCGGCCTGTCGCTCACCGTCGACCACCAGGCCATCGATGGGGCGCCCGCCGCCCGGATCCTCAAGGCCTTCGCCGACGCTATCGGTAACGTCGACCTCCTGCTCGCCTGACACGGTTTTCGCCATGGGAAGCTACGATACGATCATCATCGGCGGGGGGCCGGGCGGCTACGTCGCCGCCGAGCGGCTCGGGGCCGCGAGGAAGAAGGTCCTCCTCGTGGAGAAGGCGGCGCTGGGAGGCACCTGCCTCAACGTCGGCTGCATTCCCACGAAGACGCTCGTCAACTCGGCCAAGATCTACGTCCACGCCCGGGAGGGGGAGCGGTACGGCGTCAAGTCCGCCGGCGTGACCTTCGACTGGGGGGCGATGCAGGCCTGGAAGCGCGAGGTGGTGGAGAAGCTCCGGGGAGGGGTCGCGGCCACCGAGCGGAAGCTGGGCGTCGAGGTGGTCTCCGGCGAAGGCAAGCTCCTTGGCCCGGGCAAGGTGGAGATCCGCGGGGCGTCCGGCGCGGTCCAGGTGCACGAGGCTCCGGCGGTGATCGTCGCCACCGGCTCCGCGCCCGTCCTGCCGCCCATCCCCGGGTGTCGGGAGAACTCGCGGGTGGTCGACTCCACCGGTCTCTTGGAGATCGCCCTCCCCCCGAAGCGCCTGTGCGTCATCGGCGGCGGCGTCATCGGGGTGGAGTTCGCCGGCCTGTTCGCGGCCCTCGGGACGAGCGTCGAGGTCGTCGAGATGATGGACGAGATCGTGCCGTTCATGGACCGGGAGCAGGCGCCCGTCCTGCGTCGGGCTATGAAGGGCGTCTCCTTCCGACTGGGCTGCAAGGTGACGCGCGTCGAGAAAGCCACTGTCCACTACACGACCAAGGAAGGGGCCGAGGCCCGCGCCGAGGCGGACCTCGTGCTCATGGCCGTGGGGCGCAGGCCGGTCCTCGAGGGGTGGGGCGCCAAAGAGGCCGGCCTCGATCTCTCCCCCAGGGGCGTCACGGTGGATGGGCGGATGCGCACCAACCTGCCCGGCGTCTGGGCCATCGGCGACGTGACCGGAAAGAGCCTGCTCGCCCACTCCGCCTACCGCATGGCCGACGTGGCGGTGGCCGACATCCTCGGGGGCCGGGCGGCAGCGCAGCCCAACGTCATGCGCTACGACGCCGTGCCCTGGGTGGTGTACGGCCTCCCCGAGGCGGCCGGGGTGGGGTGGACCGAGCAGGAGGCAGCGGCGCGCGGGCTCGGGGTGAAGAAGGCCACGGTCAAGCTCACCGCCTCCGGGCGCTTCTGCGCCGAGCACGGGTTCGCAGCGCCGGGCGCCGTGAAGGTCCTGGCCGATCGGGCCACCGACCGGATCGTCGGCGTCCACGTCGTCGGTCCCTACGCCTCCGAACTGATCTGGGGCGCCGCCGCCCTCATCGAGCAGGAACTGCGCGCCAGCGACCTCAGGGAAGTCATCTTCCCCCACCCGACCGTGTGCGAGGTCATTCGCGACGCGGTGTGGGAGCTCGAGTAACGCCTAAGAGGAAACCGCCATGCCCAAGTCGATCGTCGTCGAACCCAACATCGTCCGCAAGCCCGGCTTCGTCGAGGTGCCGCGCATCCCGATGAACCAGTATCGCAGCGACCTCAAGGCCGAGCTGGCGCGCCACGGGGCCCAGGGCTTGAAGCAGATCTGGCTCGACATGGTGAGCATTCGCGAGTTCGAATCGATGCTCAACGCCATCAAGATCCAGGGGGCCTGGAAGGGCATCGAGTACAACCACAAGGGCCCGGCGCACCTGTCCATCGGCCAGGAGGCAGCGTCGGTGGGGCAGTGCGCCAGCCTCAAGCCGGACGACTGGATCTTCGGCTCGCACCGTAGCCACGGGGAGATCCTGGCCAAGTGTCTCTCGGCATCGCGCCAGTTGCCCGAGCGCGAGCTCGTGGCGACGATGGAGAGCTTCCTCGGCGGCGAGACGCTGCGGATCGCCGAGCGGATCCCGCACAAGGGCCCGCTGGAGCTGGCCGAGGGGTTCATCGTCTTCGGGACTCTGGCCGAGATCTTCGCTCGAAAGGCCGGCTTCAACCGCGGCCTGGGCGGCTCGATGCACGCCTTCTTCACGCCGTTCGGGTCAATGCCCAACAACGCCATCGTGGGCGGCTCGGGCGACATCGCCACCGGGGCAGCGATGTTCAAGCGGATCAACCGCAAGGGGGGCATCGTGGTGTGCAACATCGGCGATGCCTCGATGGGCTGCGGTCCGGTGTGGGAGGCGATCTGCCTCGCGGCCATGGACCAGTACCGCAATCTCTGGGACGAGGGCGTGGGCGGGGCGCCGCCCATCCTCTTCAACTTCTTCGACAACTTCTACGGCATGGGCGGCCAGCCGGAGGGGGAGACCATGGGCTTTGGCGTCCTGGCCCGCGTCGGGGCCGGCGTGAACCCCGAGGCCATGCACGCCGAGCGGGTCGACGGCTACAACCCCTTGGCGGTGGCCGACGCCGTGGAGCGCAAGAAGAAGATCCTGCTCGAGGGGCGTGGCCCGGTGCTGCTCGACACCATCACCTACCGCGTCTCCGGCCACTCTCCCTCGGACGCCTCGAGCTACCGGTCCAAGGAGGAGATCGAGCTGTGGCAGGCGGCCGATCCGGTGGTTCGCTTCGCCGACTATCTCGTCGAGAACAAGGTCGCTTCCCGCACCGAGCTGGAGGCGGGCCACGCCGCGGTGATGGAGCGCCTCACCGCGGCGGTGAAGCTGGCCACGAGCGAGGCTGAGTGCCCCCGGGCAACGGGCGAGTTCATCGAGTCGGTGATGTTCTCGAACGGCAACGTCGAGCGGTTCGATGACGGGTCCCGCAAGCCCGAACTCGTGGGCCACCTGGCCGAGAACCCGCGGGTCAAGGCGATCGCCGCCAAGTCCCGCTACGCCTTCGGTGCCGACGGAAAGCCGTTGCCCAAGAACAAGCAGTACCAGTACCGCGACGGCCTCTTCGAGGCCATGCTGCACCGGTTCTCGATCGACCCGAGCATGGCAGCGTGGGGCGAGGAGAACCGCGACTGGGGCGGCGCCTTTGCCGTGTACCGCGGCCTCACCGAGGCGCTTCCCTATCACCGGCTCTTCAACAGCCCCATCTCCGAGGGCGCCATCGTCGGCTCCGGCGTCGGGTATGCCCTCGCCGGGGGCCGGGCCGTGGTCGAGCTCATGTACTGCGACTTCCTGGGCCGGGCCGGCGACGAGATCTTCAACCAGGCTTCCAAGTGGCAGTCGATGTCGGCCGGCTTATTGAAGATGCCGCTCGTGGTTCGCGTTTCGGTGGGCAGCAAGTACGGGGCCCAGCATAGCCAGGACTGGTCGGCGCTCGTGGCCCATATCCCGGGTCTCAAGGCGTACTTCCCGGCCACCCCGTACGACGCCAAGGGCATGCTCAACCTGGCGCTCCGCGGGACCGATCCGGTCATCTTCTTCGAGAGCCAGCTCCTTTACGACGTGGGCGAGCAGTTCGAGACCGGGGGCGTCCCCACCGGCTACTACGATGTCCCCGAGGGGCAGCCGGCCGTCCGGCGCGGTGGGTCGGACCTCACCATCGCTACCCTGGGAGCCACGCTGTACAAGGCGATGGACACCGCCAGGGTCCTGAAGGAGGAGTACCAGCTCGAGGCGGAGGTCATCGACCTCCGCTTCATCACACCGCTCGACTACGAGGTCCTGGTCGAGTCGGTCCGGAAGACCGGCCGCCTCGTTCTGGCCAGCGACGCCGCGGACCGTGGCTCGTTCCTGCACACCGTCGCCTCGATGATGCAGACGCTCGCTTTCGACCACCTCGACGCCCCGGTGACCGTGGTGGGCAGCCGGAACTGGATCACCCCGGCCGCGGAGATGGAAGAGCTGTACTTCCCCCAGCGCGACTGGCTTCTCGACGCCATCCACGAGCGGGTGCTGCCGCTGCCGGGCCACACGCCCCCTACGGTCCAGACCGCGGCTGAGCTTGCCCGGCGAGCGAAGCGGGGCGTCTAGCTGCGGGAAGCCTGGGCCGCATACACTGGCGGGGCCCGAGGCGATCCGTGGGACGAGCCCTGCCGTGCTCGCGGCCCGGGAGCAGCTCCTCTCGTCATGGGATCGGGCGAAGTGCGAACCAAGGGCCCGATCACGTCCCGTCAGTCGATCGGCCTCTCGCTCGTCCGGATCCCGGGCGATCGCCTTGATGAGCTGGCCGCGGTAGTGGGGACCACTCCCGGATCTTCGGGGAGCTGAGGGGTCCGGGCGGAACCCCGTAGGGGAAGCGCCGCGCCTTGATCGCGCGGTTGCACTCGCCCCGGCCGGGCTCCCGATCCCACCGGGGCGGGGCGCAACGCCATTCACTATTGTCTACCCTTTCGCCAGTCGATTCGGGTTTTTTCGGTCCGGGCTCGTCACTACGTTCCGAGGAACGCGAAACCGAGAGGACGAAGAAGAAGGAGGTCGCGATCGATGCAGCCCTGGATGAACGATGTGCCCGCGACGGTGGTGCGGGTCAAGGCCGAGCTGAGACAGCGGGTGCCCGACGCCGAGGCGCGGTTTCGAACCCTGAGCGCACAGCTCGAGCGCGAGGTGAACGCGGTGCGGGAGGAGGCCCGCGCCGGCGGCGCGGTCCCTGAGCTGCACTTCAGCGACCTGGCCGCGGGCGACGTCCCGGGCGAGCTGGCGGAACGCATCCGGAGGCGCGGCTGCGCCGTGGTCCGGGGCGTCTTCCCGGCCTCCCGGATCGCCTCCTGGAACGACCAGATCGGCGAGTACGTCGAGCGGAACCGGTACATCGAGAAGCAGAAGAGCCGGGCCGGCCTCGACCGCTACTTCGCCACCCTCGCGGCCGCCTCACCTCAGATCTTCAGCTTGTACTGGTCGAAGGCACAGGTGAGCGCCCGGCAGAGCGACGAGCTGGCGCGGGTCCGGGCCGCCCTGAACCGGCTCTGGCACCAGCCCTCGGCCCAGGCGCCAGCGTTCGATGCCGCGCGCGAGTGCACCTACGCCGACCGCTTGAGGCGGCGGCAGCCCGGCGACAAGACCCTGGGCCTGTCGCCGCACGCCGACGGTGGTTCGGTCGAGCGCTGGTGCGACCCGAGCTATCAGCGCGTGTACGGAGAGGTCCTCTTCGGCGACCCCACCCGCTACGATCCTTTCGACGCCACCCACCGCGTCAGGACGGAGGAAATCCCGTCCCCGGCCGTCTGTTCGGTGTTCCGGACCTTCCAGGGCTGGACGGCCCTGTCACAGCAGGGGCCCGGCGACGGAACCTTGCAACTCATCCCCATCGCGAACCTCATGGGCTGGATCCTGCTCCGCGCCCTGCAGCCCGACGTGGCGGGCGACGACCTGTGCGGCGCCAAGGCGGGCAAGGCCCTGCCGTTCGACCCAAGGTGGCACGGAGCAGCGGCAGAGGCGCTCGTCTCCATCCCCCGGGTCCAGTCGGGCGATACGGTCTTTTGGCACAACGATCTGATCCATGCCGTCGAGAGCGAACACAAGGGCAAGGCCTCGAGCAACGTCATCTACATCGGGGCGGTGCCCCTCTGCGAGAAGAACGCCGCCTTCCTGCCCCGCCAGGCCGAGGCTTTCCGACAGGGGAAGAGCTGCCCCGACTTCGCCCCCGAGAACTACGAAGTCGATTTCGAGGGCCGGGCCGTGGAAGAGGACCTGACCCCGCTCGGACGTCGCCAGATGGGGATCGAGCCCTGGTAGTGTCGACCCCACGGGGTCTTTGGAGCCTTCCGGTTCTCGGCCGCGGGGGTTCATGCAGGCGAAGGAACTCCGCTGTGCCTCTCCGCACGAGCCTCCACGGGAGGTCGACATGGCAAGGCCACTGGGCTTCGGGCTCGTCGGGGCGAGCACCATCGCGCACGAATGGGTGATCGACGCGATCCGGGCCGTTCCCGGTAGCGAGGTGGTGGCCGTCTTCAGCACCGATCGCGCCCGGGGTGCTCGGTACGCGTCCGACCACCGCATCGCGGTGGCCCACTCGACTCTGGATGCCCTCCTTTCCGACCCTCGCGTGGACGCCGTCTACGTCAGCACCACGAACGAGCTGCACCGCCCCCAGACGGTCGAGGCGGCCAGGGCCGGCAAGCACGTCCTGTGCGAGAAGCCCCTCGCCCTGTCCGTGGCGGAGGCCCGCGAGATGATCGACGCCTGCGAGGCGGCGGGCGTGGTTCTCGGGACGAACCACCACCTGCGCGAGGCCGCCTCCCACCGGAAGATCCGCGAGCTGGTCCGGTCGGGCGCCGTGGGGGAGCCCCGCTTCGCGAAGGTGTTCCACGCGGGCCTCCTCCCCGCCCACCTCCAGGGCTGGCGCCTGCGGGACCCGAAGACCGGGCCCGGCGCCATCCTCGACCTCACGGTGCACGATGCCGACACCCTCCGCTTCATTCTCTCTGCGGAGCCGGTCGAGGTCGTCTCCCTGACGCAGAAGGGTGGGATGGCCTCCGATCCTATCGAGGACGGCGCCATGACGACCATCCGCTTCGACAATGGAGTCTTGGCTCAGCTTCACGATGCGTTCACGGTTCCGTTCGCCCGCACCGGCGTCGAGGTCCACGGCAGCTGGGGCTCGATCTACGGGCGCGATGTCATGGCCCAGCGGCCCACTGGGGAAGTCCTGCTCTGCACCGCCCGTGGTGATGAGGTCCTCCCGCTCGAGCCGGAGAACCTCTACGTCCGTACGGTCCGGGCGTTCGTCCGGGCAATCCGCGGCGAGGGGCAGCCGACCTGCACCGGGGAGGACGGCCTGCGATCCCTCGCGACCGCGCTCGCCGCCCTCGAGTCCGCTCGTACGGGCCAGCGCATCGCAGTGGACTACGGCGGAAACAGTGAAATTTAGACGTACGTGGGCCCGATCAGAATAAAGAATATCAATACGCAGCTTGACTTTCTTAATTCGGCCGGCTAGATTCAGCGCATCTCTCCACGGGGTGCGCGGATGGCCGACTGGAAGGACCTTTCGAGGTTGGCGAACGGCGAGCGGATCGTCGTCGAGCGCGTCCGCTTCGAGCCGAGTGGGATCGCTCTCGAGGGCTCCTTCGAGCTCCCCCCGCTCGCGCAGCTCCCCATGGAAGACCAAGTCTTCGTCGGCGCCTTCGTGCGGAGCCACGGTTCGATCAAGGAGATGGAGCGGCTCTTCGGGGTGAGCTACCCGACGGTGAAGAACCGCCTCAACCGCCTCTCCCAGCTGCTCGGCTCGGCCCTCGGCGTCGAGGACGGCCCCGACGAGGAGACTCGGCGCGCCGAGGTGCTCGACCGCCTCGAGCGCGGCGAGATCGACGCCCGGCGGGCCGCCGAGGAGCTCCGCCGATGATGACCTTGCCTCCTCTGGTCGCGCGAGTCCGGATCCGCACCGAGCGCCGCCACCTACGCCTCTTCGTCCCGCTCTTCCTTCTTTGGCTCCTCCTCCTCCCACTATTCCTGCTCCTCGTGCTCCTTCTCGCGCTGGCGGCGCTCCTCGCTCCGCCGAGATGGCGCTTCGGCCCCGCCGCCCGCGGCGTCTGCCGGGCGCTGTGCGAGACGCGCGGAACCCGCGTCGACGTCGCGGGCCCGCGCGGCCGCGTCCACGTCGCGCTTCTCTAGCAAGGAAAGAAACCCCGAACATGAACTCCGAACGCCTTCGCATCCTGAATCTCGTGGCCGAGAGGAAGATCTCGGCGGACGAGGCGGCCGACCTCCTCGAGGCCCTGGGAGCGCCCGCGGCGGACGCTCCTCGGGCCGACTCCTCCCCGCGCACCGCCCCGAAGTACCTGCGCGTCGTGGTGGAGGGAGGCGAAGCCAGCCACGGGGGGCGGGTGAACGTCCGTGTGCCCATGAGCCTCCTCCGCGCCGGCGTCCGCCTCGCCGCCCTCCTCCCCCCCGGCGTCCACGACCAGATCAACAAGGCGCTGCACGACAAGGGCGTCGACCTGGACGTCTCGAAGATCAAGTCGGAGAACCTGGAGGAGATCGTCGAGCAGATGGGAGAGCTCACCGTCGACGTCGAAAACGGAGCGGAGAAGGTGCGGGTCTTCTGCGAGTGAAGGAGGGGCTCCGCCGGACCCGTGATCCGCCCCCGAAAGGGGAGGGACCGGATGGTGCGCCGGTCGGGGGAAGCGAGGCCGCGGCGTCCCGCCCGACTTTGAGGGACAAGGCCCATTCCCGAAACCACCCGCTCTGCGGGCCTTCGGCCCGCGACCCCACCCGGCAGTCGACGTGCGGCCATGGCGAGAGAGAGTGAACCCACTCCCCTAAGGTCCGCCCGATCCGAGCTCTGGTCCGAAGCCCTCCTCAAGTCCCGCCCGGCCGTGAGGACCAGGTCCCCCCGCGAAATGCGATACTGGATCTCATGCCTGTCCCCCTGAGCGACTCCTCCGTCACCGCCGGGCGCCGCGCGCTTCTCCTCTCCCTCTTGGGAGACCTCCCCGACCGTCGCCGACCCATCCGGGCCGAGAAGCGCGACGAGCGGGATCGGAAGGGGTACGTCCTCGAGTCGTGGACGCTCGACCTGAACGGCCTCGAGCCCGTGCCGGCCTTCTTGACGCGACCCAAGGCCGCGGGCGGCCCGCTGCCCGCCGTCCTCTTCAACCACTCGCACGGCGACGATCACCAGATCGGCAAGCGCGAGTTCGTCGAGGGACGCAGCTACCTCGAGCCCACCCCCTACGCCGAGGCGCTCGCGGACCAGGGCCTCATCGCCCTGTGCATCGATCACTGGTGCTTCGGCGAGCGCGCGCACGAGACCGAGCTCGAGACCTTCAAGGCGATGCTCTGGCAGGGCCGGGTCCTGTGGGGGATGATGGTATACGACTCGATCCGCGCCCTGGACTGGCTCGCCTCGCGCTCCGATGTCGATCCGGCGCGCCTCGGGACCCTGGGGATGTCGATGGGCAGCTCCATGGCCCAGTGGGTCGCGGCCCTCGACGAGCGAGTGAAGGTGACCGTCGACATCTGCTGCCTCACCGACTACCACACCCTCCTTCGGGAGCGCGGGCTCGCGGGGCACGGCATCTACTACTTCGTGCCCCAGCTCCTCAAGCACTTCACCGCCGCCGGGGTGAACGCCCTCATTGCGCCCCGCGCCCACCTCGGCCAGGCCGGGCTGCGCGATCCGCTCACCCCGGTGGCCGGCCTCGACCTCATCGACGCTGAGCTCCGACGCGCATACGCGGCCGAAGGTCACCCCGAGCGCTGGAAGCTCCTCCGCTACGACGTCCCGCACCAGGAGACCGCCGAGGGCCGCCAGGAGACCCTCGCCTTCTTGCGCGCGAACCTGTGACCGGCCGGCGGCCCAGCACCCCGCCTCGATTCGCGCCCTCCCGCGCGGCCGGCGTTTGACACCCCGGAGGGGCGTCGCCTACATTGCGCCGGTACCGCCCAATCTCCCGGGATCGGAGCAATGAACGAGTTGCTTCTCCTCGAGAACATCCGAAAGAGCTTCCCCGGCGTGTTGGCGGTGGACGCGGTAAGCCTCTCCATCGGCGAGGGGGAGATCGTCGCGCTCGTGGGGGAGAACGGCGCGGGGAAGAGCACGCTCAGCCAGATCGTGGGCGGGGCGCTCCGCCCGGACTCCGGGCGGATCCTTCTCGGCGGGCGCGAGGTGTCGTTCGGCTCTTCCCTGGACGCCCTCCGCGCCGGCATCGCCATGGTGTTCCAGGAGCTGTCGCTCGTGGGTAGCCTCTCCGTGGCGGAGAACATCTTCGTGAACCGCCAGCCGGTGGGCGCCCTGAACCGGATCCGCTGGGGGGAACTCCACCGGCGGGCGGCGGCCTTCCTGGAGCGGTTCAACGTCACCCTCGATCCGCGGGTGTTGGTGAAGCGCCTCTCCAAGGGGCAGCAGCAGATCCTGGAGATCGTGAAGGCCCTCTCCACCGACCCACACCTGCTCGTGCTCGACGAGCCCACTTCCTCGCTCACCGAGACCGAGACCGCGTACCTGTTCGACAACATCCGCCGCTTACGGGCGCGCGGCATGTCGGTCCTCTACATCACGCACAAGCTCTCCGAGGTGTTCAAGCTGGCCAACCGGGTGGCGGTCATGCGCGACGGCCGGTGCATCGGAACCCTGTCCACCGCGGAGGCGAGCGAGCCCTTGCTCATCTCCATGATGGTGGGCCGGGAGATCAGCGATGTCTACGGGCCGCGCGGCCTCGAGCCGTCCGGCCCGGCCCACCTCGAGGTCCGGGACCTTACCCGGGCCGGAGCGTTCTCCCGAGTCTCGTTCGCCGTGCGCCGCGGGGAGATCCTCGGCCTCTCGGGGCTCGTGGGGTCGGGCCGGACCGAGGTCGCTCGGGCCATCGCGGGCATCGACCCCAAGGACTCTGGCGAGGTCGTCCTGGACGGCGCCCCGCTCCGGATCTTTGGCCCGCGCGATGCCATCCGGTCCGGCCTCGTCTACGTCACCGAGGATCGCAAGGACCTGGGGCTGTTTCTGGGCATGGCGCTGCGCGACAACGTGATCGCTCCCTCCCTGAGGGAGTTCACCTCTCGGCTGGGGTTCTTGCAGGGCGGGCGGATCACCGACTTCGCCAGCCGGGCAGTGCGGGCCTTCTCGATCGCCACTCCCTCGGTGCAGAAGAAGGTGGGCCTCTTGTCCGGGGGGAACCAGCAGAAGAGCCTCATCGCCACCTGGATGAGCACCGGCCCGAAGGTGGTGATGTTCGACGAGCCCACTCGCGGGGTGGACGTCGGGGCACGGCAGGACATCTACCGCAAGATCCGCGAGTTCTCCTTGAAGGGCGTCGCCATCCTCATGATCTCCTCGGAGCTCCCCGAGCTCATCGGCATGTGCGATCGGATCCTGGTCATGCACCGCGGGGCGATCCGCGGCGAGGTGCAGCGCGCCGAGTTCTCGGAGGAGCTGATTCTCTCCTACGCCACCGGTGTGAGACCACCGATGGAGAGGCGATCCTGAATGGACACGCTCCCGGAGACCAACGGGGCGAACGATCGTTCCCCCACCCCGGCCGGAGCGCGGGCCGCCGGCGGCGCCGTCGGGCAGGCCCTGCGAAGAGCGGCCCGCTCCGCCCTGGCCTTCCGCGAGTCCATCCTCATCCTAGTCATCCTGGCCTTCGCGGTGGTGATGACCTTCGCCTCCCCCGTCTTCCTCTCCTGGCCCAACATCGAGGCCATCCTCCTCGGGCTCTCGATCGAAGGGACAGTGGCGGTGGGCATGTCCATGCTGTTCGTGGCCGGGGGCCTCGACCTCTCGGTCGGGTCGACCCTGGCGTTCGCGGGAGTGGTGGCGGGGCTGGCGCTCACTGCCGGGATCCCGGCCTTCCTCTCGGTGCTCCTCGCGCTCCTTGCGGCGCTGGCGGTGGGGCTCGTGAACGGGCTCCTCATCGCCAAGCTCAAGATCAACGCCTTCATCATCACCCTCGGGATGATGATCACCATCCGCGGGCTCCTCCTCGTGGTGGCCCACGGGCAGGCGGTCCTGAACCTGCCCCCCTCGTTCACGGTCATCGGCCAGGGACGGCTCGCGGGGGTTCAGTACCCGATCTACGTGATGCTCCTCCTGGTCGTCCTGGGCGACCTCCTGCTCCGCAACACCCGGTTTCTGCGGCAGAACTACTACGTGGGGGGGAACGAGCGCGCCGCCCGTCTCTCCGGGGTGGACGTGGACTTCGTGAAGATCTTCAACTACTGCACCATCGCCCTGCTCGCCGGGATCGCCGGGCTCATGATCACGGCCCGGTTCGGCTCGGCCTCGGTGACGGTGGGGAACGGGCTCGAGCTGCGGGTCATCACCGCCACCATCATCGGCGGCGCGAGCCTCTCCGGCGGGGAGGGCACCGTCCTGGGCGCCTTCCTCGGGGCCCTGTTCCTGGGCGTCCTGGCGAACGTCCTGAACCTGCTCGGCGTCGACGTCTACTGGCAGAACCTCGTCACCGGCCTCATGCTGATCCTCGCTGTGGTCTTCGACGCGGCCAACGAGCGGCGCAAGGAGCTACGGACCTAGGGGCCCGTCTTCACCTCCACCCAGGAGCCCACCTCGGCCGACCGGAAGATCGCCTCGACCACCGCCTGGTTGGCGATGGCGTTCTCGAGCGTCACCGGGACCTCGAGGTCTTGGAGGATCGCCCGGGAGAACTCGTCCGCCTGTATGGTGTACTGGTCGCAGACCGGCACCTCGATGGCGCGGGGAGGGACCCCGGAGAGGGAGTCGGTGTCCACGAAGATGCGGCAGGGCCGGTCGATGGGCGTGTTGAAGGGGATCTCCACGTCGACCCGCTGGCCCGTCCCGAAGAACTGCATGCGCTGGTAGGGGACGAGCTGGGTCGAGCAGCTGAACATCGCCTGGACGCCGGGGAAGTCGAGCAGCACCGTGTCGAGCCGGTCGATCTTCATCACCGGATCGCGCTCCAGGATCGCCACCACGCGGGTGGGCTCCTCGCCGCTGACGAACCGCGCGGTGTGGATGGGGTAACCGCCCACGTCCCGCAGGCCGCCGCCCCCGTACTCGAGGATGTTGCGGATGTTCTTCGGGTCGGTGAAGTTGTAGCTGAAGAAGCCGTGGATGGCTCGGAGGCGCCCGAACTCCGGCGCCCCGACTAGCTCCCGGGCCTTGAGCCACTGCGGGTGGGTGTGGACCATGAAGGCCTCCCCCACCTTCACCCCGGCCCGGTCGCGGGCCGCGACCACCTTGCGGATCTCCGCCACGCTCGTGGAGAGCGGTTTCTCGCAGAGGACGTGCTTGCCCGCGAGGATGGCCTTCACGCACCATTCCACGTGCATGTGGTTGGGCACGGCGATGTAGATGGCCTCGAGGTCCCGATCGGCGAGGAGCTCGTCGTACGAGCCGTAGGCACGCGGGATGTAGAGCTTACTCGCCACCTCCTCCGCGCGGGAGAGCTCCCGGGAAGCGATGGCGGCGACCTCGGTCAGGTCTCCCCGCTGCATCGCCGGGATCACCTTGACCCGGCCGATCTCGGCGGTGCTCAGCACTCCCCAGCGGACCTTGCGTGGCATGGCGGGCTCCGATGCGGCGCGGGTGCCCGGAGGGCACCCGCGCGAGTGAGAAGCTTCGGGGGAGGACGGACCGCCCCCCCCCCGGGCGAGGGTTACTTGGAGTAGAGCGTGTTCGCGTCCAGGAAGTACTGCACGTTCGACTTCTCGACCCAGCTCACCGAGGTGAAGATGTTATCGGGCTCGGCCGAGACGTTGGCCTTCCGGTTGTCGGTGGTGAGGGGTGGCTCGAAGTGGTGGCGGCTGAAGAGCACCATCATGGCCCACACCATCTCGGCCGCATCGTCCTGGGCCACCGTTCCGGTCACGAGGCCGGTCTTGATCTTCTCGAGGACGTCGGAGTTCCGGTCCATGGAGACGATCTTGATGGTGCCGGTCTTCCCCGCCTCGCTCACCGCGGTGGCGGCGGCGATGCCCCCGGTCGAGTCGGTGCAGGCGAAGGCAGTCAGGTTGGGGAACCGCTGCATGATGGCCTTGGCGGTGTTGATGGCGGTGACCGTGTCGGCCTTGGTGTCGCCGGTCTGGACCACCTTGATGCCGGGGTAGGTGGCGAAGGCGTCCTTGTACCCCTGCTCGCGCGTGTCGAACATCCCCACGCCGGGGATGCTCAGGATGGCGACGTCCCCCTTGCCCCCGAGGATCTCGGCGAGCTTCTTCCCGCCGAAGAAGCCGAGCTGGTGCTGGTTGGTCCCGACGAAGGTCGACCGCTTGGAGTCGGGGATGTCCCCGCTGAAGGTGACCACGGGGATCCCCGCGTCCACGGCCTTGTCGATCTCCGGCTTGAGGCTGGCCTCGACGCCGAAGACGGCGATGCCCGCGGGCTTGCGAGCGATGGCCTGGTCGAAGGCGGCGATCTGGCCCGGGACGTCGTACTCGGCGGGGCCGATGTAGCTCGTCTTCACGCCCAGCTTCTCCCCGATCCACTTCCACGCGTACTTGTGCGCCCGGAAGTACTCGAGGTTGCCCATGCAGGCGACGGTGATGTACTCCTCCCCCGCCGCTCCCTGTAACCCGGCCGCCTTGCCTGTCCCGGGGAAGCTGCCCAGCGCGGCGCATGCGCCCACGAGCGCGATGTAAGCGATGCTCCACGACATCCTGCGAACGGATGGTCTCATCATGGCCTTTTTGAACCCTCCTCTCGCCTTAGCGCGAGGTGAACGTCGCCGCACGGCCCGTGAAGCGGGTCGCCGCGGCGGCCGCGCGCCGGGTGCGGGGGGGAGGCATCCCCAGCGATCGCGGACAGGATGGCTCCCCGAGGAGACCGGCCGGGGAGCGGCGGGTCGGGCCCTCGCCCGGCGCCGTCGGGGAAGGCGGAATGGACCGTCGGGGCGGCGCGGCCGCGGCCTCTTGGCCGCGCTCAGCGGCTGCCGGATCGACGAGCGGAACACCTCACAACCTCCCCGCCCCCCCGGGTCACCTCTCCTCTAAGTCGCCTGCCGGCTGGACCCGCGGTCGGCGGCCGCGATGTCCTGGATGGTCGAGGCGTAGCTCGTCCGCGTGCGGGCGATGTGCACGTCGAGGATGGCGAGCGCCGCCTCCACGTCGTTCCGCGTGATCGCCTCGAGCATGGCCGCGTGCTCGGCGAAGGAGAGCTCGACGTGGTGTGGCTTGTGGGAGAGGTGCGTCCGGAGGGCGGCGATCTTCCCCGCGTACAGGGAGTAGGTCTGGGCCATGAGCGCGTTGCCCGAGTGCTGGCAGAAGCAAGAGTGAAAGGCCGTGTCCTGGCGGAGGTACGCCTTTCGGTCGCCGGCCGCCTTGGCGGCTCGCATCGCCTCCACCGTGGCGGCGAGCGCCGACCGGAACGCCTCTCCCCCGCGTTCGGCCGCGTACCTGAGCGCCGCCGACTCGAGCGCCTGGCGCAGCTCGCAGATCTCCACGACCTCCTGCGCCGACAGGGAGAACACGCACGCGCCGCGCCGGGGGTAGATGCGCACCAGCCCCTCGAGGCGGAGCTGGGCGAGCGCCTCGCGGACCGGCGTCTTGGAGATGTGCAGCATCTCGGAAAGGGCGCGCTCGGAGAGCGGGTGGCCGAGCGAGAGATCGCCGGCGACGATCGCGTCGCGGATCTGGGCGAGCGCGCTCTGGGTCAGGGACCGGGGCCGCTCGATGGGCAGCATGGCGCGCCCTTCGACCACCGTTCGAGCCGCGCTCCCCTGTCTCGCCGCCATCTCTAGCTTTCCTTGCTTTTTTCCTGGGTGGTATCGCCACGCCCACCCTTGCGGTTGACCTGGTATATCAGATTTCATATACCGCGTGGCAACCCAAAACTGTGCGCTTCTGCCACGTGTTGCGCCGGAGGGCATCGAGATGCCGACCGCCGAACTCCTGCTCGATTGCCGCAACATACACGGAGAAGGCGCTCTTTGGGATGGGCTTTCCCAGCGGCTCTGGTGGACGGACATCCACGGGAAGAAGCTCTGGTCGCTCGACCCGAAGACCGGCGCGGCCTCCTCTCACGCGATGCCCGCGCGCGTCTGCTGCTTCGCGCCGCGCGCCCGCGGTGGGTTTCTCTTCGCCTTCGCCGAGGGATTCGCCCTCTACGACCTCGAGTCGGGCGTGCGCCGAGATCTCGCGCCCTTCGAGCCAAACCTCCCCGGCACCCGACTGAATGATGGCCGAACCGATCGCGCCGGCCGGTTCGTGGCCGGCGGGATGGACGAGGGAAGCTGCCAGCCCGTCTCCTCGGTGTGGCGGGTCGACCCCGATCTCAAGGCGGCGCCCCTCTTCGGAGGCGTGGCCTGCGCCAACGCGACCTGCTTCTCGCCCGACGGCAGGACGATGTACTTCGCCGACTCCCCCACGCGAAAGCTCGAGGCGATCGCCTATGACCCGGCCACCGGAACCACCGGTGCGCGCCGCCTCCTCGGCGAGATCGAGGGCCCGGGCGTGCCCGACGGCGCCTGCGTCGACGCCCAGGGGTTCGTGTGGGTGGCGATCTGGGAAGGGTACCGGGTCGAGCGGTGGTCGCCCGGCGGGCGTCGCGACCTCGTGGTCGACGTTCCGGTGAAGAAGCCCACCTGCTGCACGTTCGGCGGCAAGGACCTCGAGGTTCTCTACGTCACGAGCTCGCGGCTCGGCTCGAGCGAGGCGGAGCTATTGAAGGAGCCGACCTCGGGCGGCCTCTTCGCCCTGAGGCCGGGCGTGCGCGGACTCCCCGACTCCCCCTTCGCGGGCTAAGGCACCCGCGAACTGCGAAGCAGCACCACGTCGACCAGGAGGAACAGGATGAGGCCCATCGTCAAGGCTCTTTTCTTCGGAGCGGTCCTCGTTGCCACGGGGGCGGCCCTAGCGGCGGACTACCCGGCACCCGTCGCGCTCAAGGAGGGGGCGCAGGCGGACGTCTCGAAGCTGAAGCCGGCCAGTGACGTGACCATCGCGTACATGCCGCCGGCCACGGAGTTCAACTACTACATCGCGATCGGCGAGGGCATCAAGGCCGAGGCGGCCAAGAGCGGGATCAAGACCTTCATGCTCGCGCCCCAGTCCGGAGCCGACATCAACGGGCAGATGGGCATGATCCAGGACGCCATCACGCGGAAGGTGGCCGCCATCATCCTCTCCACCCACGACGAGCAGGCCGCGGCCCCCCTCGTGAAGCGAGCGGTGGATGGCGGGATCGCAGTGGTGATCGTGAACTCCGACATCGCCCAGTTCCCCGCTCCCGTGCACGCCGTGGTGGGCTACTCCCAGCGCAAGGGGACCCACAAGATCGGTGACTACCTGCTCGGGAAGCTCGGGGGCAAGGGCGTCAAGGTTGGGGTGATCGAGGGGCAGCCCGGGTACCACTCCACCGAGCGCTGCGGCGGGTTCCTCGACGCGGTCAAGGGCAAGCCCGGGATCGATATCGTGGCCTCGATGCCTGGCGGCTGGAACGTGGAGGGCGGGAACACGGCGGGAATGGACTTGCTCCAGGCCCACCCCGACGTGAAGGTGGTCTTCGCCGCCAACGACTACATGATCATGGGGGTGGCCCAGGCCGCCAAATCGCTGGGGCGTCGGGACATCACACTCCTCGGGAACGACGGCGACACGGCCGCGCTCGAGGCCATCAACCAGGGGGACATCACCGCCACGGTGAACACCACCCCCTTCGTCATGGGGCAGATCGCCCTCCGGGTCACCCGGGACGTCCTGAATCACCGGTTCAATGGGGGCTTCGTGGAGACCCCCACCACCATCGTGGACAAGGCCAACGTGCTTCCCGTCCTGAAGAAGCCGGAGGCCCTGTACCCGAAGCCCTCGAAGGCGTACTAAGCGGTGCGGGAGTGGGGGCGGCTTCTCTCCCGCCCCCCTCCCCCCCGCTTCTCCCGGAATTTCGCGGAGACCTCATGCCAGACCCGGTTGCGCTCTGGGAGCTCGAAAACGTGACCAAGCGCTTCGGGGGCGTGGTGGCGAACGACCGGGTGTCGCTCCGGCTCTTCGGAGGCCAGATCCACGGCCTCTTGGGGGAGAACGGGAGCGGGAAGTCGACCCTCATCAAGACGTTGTGCGGGGCCCACCAGCCGGAAAGCGGACGCATCCTCCGGGCGGGGCAGCCGGTGACCCTGGCCGACCCCATCGCCGCCCGGCGAGCCGGCATCGCCACCGTGTTCCAGGAGTTCTCGCTCGTCCCCACCCTGTCGGTGGCCGAGAATGTGTTCCTCGGCCGGCTGCCCCTGCGGCGCGGGCGCCAGATCGACTGGGCCCGCATGCGCGAGGACGCCCGGCGGGTGCTCGCCTCGATGAGCGTCAAGATCGACTGCGACGCCGTGGTGGGGGAGCTCTCGGTCGCGAACCAGCAGCTCGTGGAGATCGCCAAGGCACTCGCCGTGGACGCCACCATGATCGTCCTCGACGAGCCCACCGCCGCGCTGGGCATCGAGGAGATCGTCCGCCTTCACGCGCTCTTGCGCCGGCTGCGGGACCAGGGACGCGCCATCCTCTACATCTCCCACCGGCTCGACGAGGTGGTCGACTTGGTTGACGCCATCACCATCCTCAAGAACGGCCGGGTCTCCTCCTCCGCGGAGGAATCGCGCATCGAGCTCTCCTACATCGTGCAATCGATGGTGGGCGACGTCGGCGAGCACTACCCCAAGGAAAGAAACGCCACCGACGAGGTCCTGTTCCGGGCCTCGGGCCTCTCCACCGCCAACCGCGTCCGCGACGTCTCGTTCGAGGTCCGGCGCGGCGAGGTGTTCGGCCTGGGGGGCGTGCTCGGATCAGGACGCACCGAGGTGGCCCGGGCCATCTTCGGCGTGGACCGGCTCGTGGCCGGCTCGATGACGCTCCGGGGAGAGCCCTTCCGTCCGTCCGGGCCGCCCTCGGCCATCCACGGGGGCGTGGCCCTGGTCCCGGAGAACCGGAAGGCCGACGGGCTCTTCTTCAACTTCACCGGGTTCCCCAACGTGTCGATCGCCAGCCTCGGCAAGCTCGGCGCCTACGGCACCATCCGCCTGCGGACCGAGCGCGAGGCCGGGCGGCGGCTCGTGCGCGACCTCGACATCACTCCCACCGCCGAGGAGCGGCTCGTGGGGACCCTCTCCGGCGGCAACCAGCAGAAGATCATCGTGGCGCGCTGGCTCTTCGCGGACGCGGAGCTGTTCGTGCTCGACGAGCCCACCCAGGGGATCGACATCGGCGCCAAGATCGCGGTCTACCGGCTCATGAACCGGCTCACCGCCGCCGGCAAGGGCGTTCTCCTCATCTCCTCCGATCACGACGAGCTGCTGGCCATGAGCGATCGGATCGGGATCATGAGCCACGGGCGGCTGGTCGGGGTACACCTCCCGAAGGAGCTCGACGTCACTTCCCTGGTCCGCGCCTCCACCGGCCCGGGCCCGCCGGCCCAGAAGGAGATCGTCGCATGAAGCGATTCCTCGCCCTCCCCTTCGCTGGCCCCCTCCTCGCCCTGGTGGTGGTGGCCGCGGCAGTGGCGCTCACCACCGCCCGCTTCCTCGAGGCCGGGAATCTGTCCAACCTGGTCCTGCAGGTCTCGATCATCGCCATCGTCGCCATCGGCTCGTCCTTCGTCATCTTCACCGGGGGGATCGACCTGTCGCCCGGCTCGATGATCGCCCTGCTCACCATGGTGTTCGCGCTGACGGTGAAGATGGGCGAGTTTCCCCTGGCGGTGGGCGTCCTGGTGGTGCTCGTGCTGGGCACGGGCCTGGGGCTCTTGAACGGGCTCCTCACCGCCTACCTGCGGATCCCCTCGTTCATCACCACCCTGGCGGCCCTCTCGGCCTTCCGCGGGATCGCCTTCATGTTCAACAACGGTTCGCCCATCTTCTCGGTGTCCCCGGACCTAGAGCGGATCTTCTACGGGACGCTGGTCGGGATCCCTCTGCCCCTCTTCTACGTGGTGGTGCTGTACGCCGCAGCCTTCTGGTTCTTGCGCAACACCGCAGCCGGGCGCGCCGTCTACGCGGTGGGGGGGAGCTCGAGCGCCGCCCGGCTGTCGGGCATCAGCGTGCGCCGGGTGCAGCTGCTCGCCTTTCTGGTGGCCGGACTCTCGGCAGCCATCGGCTCGGTGCTGATGGCGGCGCGGCTCAACTCGGGTTCCCCCAATTACGGCGTGGGGATGGAGCTGTCCGCCATTGCCGCTGCGGTGATCGGGGGGGCGAGCCTCTCCGGTGGGCGCGGGAACATCGTGAACACCGTCCTGGGGGCGCTGACCATCGTCATCGTCCAGAACGGCCTCAACCTGAACGCCGTCCCCACCTCGGCCCAGAACGTGGTGGTGGGGGCGATTATCGTCCTCGCCGTCGGTATCGACATGTGGCGGGCCGAGATCGGCCAAGCCATGAGCTTCTTCTCCTCTTCCAAGGGCGACAACCCCGCTAGGAGCACGACATGAGCTCTCCCGTTGCCTTCTGCCACATCGGCATCACCGTCCCCGACCTGGAACGCGCCGTGGACTTCTACACCAAGGCCCTGGGCCTCTACCTCATCATGAAGCCCACCACCATCGAGCACGACGACAGCGCCATCGGCCAGATGTGCGACGACTGCTTCGGCCTGGGGTGGGGAAGCTTCCGCATCGCCCACATGTCGACCGTCGACGGGATCGGCCTCGAGCTCTTCCAGTTCCCGAAGACCGCGCCGGACCGGAAGCCCTTCGAGTACTGGCGGCCCGGGCTGTTCCACTTCTGCGTCCAGGACCCCGACCTGGAGGGCCGGGCCAAGCTCATCGTGGAGCACGGGGGGAGGATCCGGATGAAGCAGGTCCGTCACTACTACCCCGGGGAGAAGCCCTACCGCATGCTGTACTGCGAGGATCCCTTCGGCAACGTCCTCGAGCTCTACAGCCACTCCTACGAGCTGACCTACTCGAAGGGCGCGTACGAGTGAGCGCCCCGGGGGGAGGGCCATGGCCCCGTTCAAGGTGGTGATCGCCGATTCCGACTACGGCGACGATGCCGTGATCGAGCGCGCCATCCTCGAGCCCATCGGGGCCCGGGTGGTCCTCCTCCAGGCCAAGTCCGAGGCGGCGCTGCTCGAGGACGCGGCCGACTGCGACGCCATCATGAACCAGTACGCGAAGGTCGGCGCCGCCACCATCGCGGTGATGCGCCGGTGCCGGGTCATCGCCCGCTACGGGATCGGGGTCGACATCGTCGACGTCCAGGCGGCCACCCTGGCGGGCGTGCTCGTCACCAACGTGCGCGACTACTGCACCGAGGAGGTGGCGGACCACGCCATCGCGCTCTGGCTCTCCTTGAGCCGGAAGCTCGCACAGTACGACCGTGCCACCCACCGCGGCGTGTGGCGCTGGCAGTCGGGCGCGCCGGTCCATCGCATCAGCGGCCGGACCATGGGGATCGTCGGGTTCGGCAAGATCGGGAAAGCCATCGGCTCGCGCGCCCTGGCCTTCGGGGTGGAGCTATTGGCCTACGACCCGTACCTCTCGGCCGCGGGGGTGGCCGAGCACCGGGCCAGGAAGGTCGACAAGGACGAGCTCCTCTCCCGGTCCGACTTCGTCATGATGCAGGTGCCCATGACGGCCGAGACCCGGCACTTCCTGGGGGCGCGGGAGTTCTCTCTCATGAAGCCGGGGGTCTTCCTCGTCAACACCGGCCGGGGCCCGACCGTCGACAACCGCGCCCTCTACGACGCGCTGGTCTCGGGGCGGGTGGCCGGGGCGGCCCTGGACGACCCCGAGGAGGAGCCCGCCAAGCGGGCCTCCTGGGACCCCGCCCAAAACCGGCTCTTCGGGCTCGAGAACGTCATCGTCACCCCGCACTCTGCGTATTACTCGGAGCAGTCCATCCGCCTGGCCCGCGAGACCGCCGCCTGGGAGGTCCGCCGCGTGCTCTCGGGCGAGCGGCCCAAAAACCCGGTCAACAACGTGCGGCTGGCCTCGGGCGCAATGTCGCTCGACCCGCCCTAGCGGAGGCGATCATGCTCAAGGTGTACAACGAGTTCCCGCGGCGCCCGGAGCTTTTGGCCCTCTTCGACGAGGTCGCTCGCTGCTACTCGGCCTCGGCGGTGTTCGCGGACGTCATGTACCGGACCGGGGTGATGAACTCGGCCATCAAGCCCGCCTTCAAGGCCAAGGCGGTCGGCCAGGCGGTCACCGTCCAGCTCTCCCGCGGCGACCTCGTCGACCCGCTCAAGGCGCTCGAGATGGGGAAGCCGGGTGATATCATCGTGGTGGACGCCGGGGGGGAGACGGAGACCTCGGTCTGCGGCGGGCTTATGGGAGGCCTCGCCAAGAACCGCGGCATCCGGGCGATGATCGTCGACGGGGCGGGACGGGACGTGGACGAGCTGGAGGACATCGGCTGGCCCATCTGGACGCGCGCGGTCACCCCCCGGGGGACGCACACCATGTTCTCGGGGCGCAAGGAGGAGCTCTCCGTGAACGTCCCCATCTCCTGCGGCGGCGTGCTCGTACACCCGGGCGACTTCGTCGTCGCCGACGTGCTCGGGGTGACGGTGGTCCCCATCGCCCGCGCCGAGGAGGTCCTCGAGCTGGCCCGCGAGCAGGCGGCCCGGGAGCAGAAGACGCGGGAGTGGGTGGCCCGAGGCAAGACCGTCGAGGACCTTCTGGCCGAGTTCGGGAGAATCTGATGTCCGAGAACGCTCAGGCGTCGTTCCCCGCCGCCCTCCGGGCGCGCATTCGGAGGGCCGGGGTGGTGGCGGTCCTCGTCATCGAGGACGTCGAGAAGGCTGTGCCGCTCGCCGAGACCCTGGTCGCTTCCGGGGTGAACATCATGGAGCTGGCCATGCGGACCCGGGCCTCGATGGACGCCCTCGAGGCCATCGCCTCCCGGGTGCCCGACATGATCCCCGGCGTCGGGACCATCCTCCGTCCCGACCAGCTCGTCGAGGCGAAGAGGCGGGGAGCGGTCTTCGCCGTCGCCCCCGGCACGAACCGAGCGGTGATCGAAGCCGCCCTCGCGAACGGGATGCCCATGGCCCCGGGGATCGCCGTCCCCTCCGACATCGAGACCGCCCTCGAGTACGGCTGCCGGATCCTGAAGTTCTTCCCCGCCGAGCCCCAGGGGGGGCTCGGCTACCTCCGCGCCATCCATGCTCCGTACGCTCACCTCGGCCTCGAGTACATCCCCCTGGGCGGCGTGTCCGAGGCCAACTGTCGCGAGTACCTGGCCGAGCGGTCCGTGATCGCCGTGGGCGGGTCGTGGATCGCGCCGCGGGAACGGATCGCCGCGGGCGACTTCACGAGCATCGGGCAAGCTGCAGCGCGAGCGGCACGGGCCTGCCGCCGGGAGGAGCGCGATGCCTAGCCTCGTGACCTTCGGCGAGATCATGGCGCGGATCGAGCCGCCGCCACCGCTGCGCTTCGCACAGGCCCTGCCCGGCGTCGCAAACTTCTCGTTCGCCGGGGCGGAGGCCAACGTGGCCGCGGCCTACGCCCTGCTCGGGGGCGAGGCCGCGTTCGTCACCGCCCTGCCGCACGGCCCGGTGGCGGACGCCTGCGTCGCCTACCTGCGCGGCGTGGGCCTCGACATCTCCCGGATCCTCCGGCGCCCGGTGGGGCGGCTGGGCATCTTCTACCTGGAGACGGGATCGTGCCAGCGGCCCAGCGCCGTCTTCTACGACCGAGCCGGCTCGACCATCTCCCTCCTTGGGCCGGAGCAGTATGACTGGCCGGCACTGCTTCGGGGTGCCCGCTGGCTGCACGTGTCGGGCATCACCCCGGCGCTCTCGTCGGCCGCGGCCGGGAGCTCGCTGGAATGCGTGCGGCGTGCCAAGGCCGCGGGGCTTCGCGTCTCGCTCGACCTCAACTTCCGCAAGAAGCTCTGGGACTGGAAGCCCGGCGTCTCCGCCCGGGACCTGGCCCGGAGCGTCGTCGGGGAGATGCTCCCCTACGTGGACCTGGTCGTGGGAAACGAGGAGGACGCCGACGACGTGCTCGGCATCAAGGCCGGGGCCTCGAGCGCCGCAGCCGGTCACCTCGAGACCGAGCGCTACCCGGAAGTGGCGCGGCGGATCGCGGAGCGATACTCGAACGTGTCCATGGTCGCGTTCACCCTCCGCGAGAGCATCTCCGCGACGCACAACGACTGGGGGGCGATGCTCTGGACGCGCGCCGACGACGCCGGGCGGTTCGCCCCGATGCGGGACGGACGCTACCAGCCTTACCCCATCACCGACATCGTGGACCGGGTCGGGGCGGGCGACTCCTTCGCCGGCTCGCTCCTGTATGCCCTGGAGGACCGCGAGCTCTCCGGCGACCCGGGCAAGTGCGTGGCCTTCGCGGCGGCGGCGTCCTGCCTCTGCCACACCATCCGGGGCGACTTCAACTTCGTCTCCCGCGCGGAAGTCCTCTCGCTCATGGGCGGCGACACGAGCGGGCGCGTTCGCCGCTAGGGCTCTCGCGGGCTCCTTCGTTCGTCCGGGGAGGTCGCATGATCGTCCGCCAAGTTTCCTTAAGGGTACCGCTCGACCGGCAGGCCGAGTTCGCTGCGTTCTTCAGGAACGAGTACCGCGAGGCGATGGCGCGCCAGAGCGGGTTCCTCGGGGCGCGGCTCCTCCGGAGCGCGGAATCCGGGGAGGAGCTGCAGCTCATGCTCGAGTTCGCGAGCGAGGAGCAGGCGGCGGCCTGGCGCGCATCGGCGGAGCACAAGCGGCTCAGCCCCCGGCTCAAGGAGTACTCGCCGGTGACGGCGGTGAAGGTGTTCCTGCCGGTCGAGTGACGGCTGCTTTCCCTTGGTCGGCGACGCGAGCCTGCCCGCAAGGCGAGCGGGAGCCGGAGGATCTCGACCCGTGCCGGAGGCGAGTCACCGCATCAGGATCGAGATCCGGCGGCTTCCCTCAGTCCGCCGCAGGGGGCCGCGGTCCGGAAGTGCCGGCCAGCCCTGCCGGGCGGTGCAAGTGCACGGGGCTCACGACGGAGAGAGCCAGGAGCACGAGCGCCACGACGGCGGTGTTGATGCGGGCCGCCGCGGAGAGGCTTGGCAATAGCACCGCCAGCGCCGCCAGGAAGAGCGTGAGCGCGGTGTTCACGAACCTGAGCGTGGGCTTCTTCGACGAGAACCAGGCCACCGCACCGACCGCGATGGCGCCGAGAAGGTTCACCGTGGCAGAGACCGGCGTGTGACCGAGCGCGAAGACGCTGACCAAGAGCCACGCCGCGAGGACGAGGTCCAGGTAGACGACCGGCATGGAACGCCTCCTTCCGTTCGCCCCGGTGCGAGGGCCCGGTGTGCGTGCGGTGGGGCGACTGAAGCGTCGCGCCAGGCCTCTGCCGGGTCAAGGCGGCAACGTGTCGTCGACGCTCGGGGGCCGGGCTGGGGGCGGACGCCACACCCGCCGCGGGCGCCGGCCCGGGCCCGTGTGAACTCCGACTCCCGCAAGTGGCCTCCTCGGGCGGCCGAGCTAGAGCGATGACGAGCCCTTCTCTGGCCACGGCCCTCGTCTCGTTGAACTGTCGTGTCGGGGCCACTCGCTTCCGGTGGCTCTGCCCCCTCCTGGATCGGGCGACCGAGCCCACAGCCTCCGGGGAGGCGGCGGCGCGAGCGGTGGCCCTGAGACGTCGCAGTGGTACCGCCCCCGAGCGCTCGCTCGTGGCCCGGCCCGACCCTCTCGATCCGCGAAGGCGCGGCCGGGGATGGATGCCAGCGCGACGGCACCGGCCAAGGCTAGGAGCCCGGCGCAGATCCACATTGCGTTGCGGTACATCGGCGCGAGGGCGAGCGGGTCGGTGAGGCTTGCGTGCCCGAGGCCACCCAGGAGCGGGAGGATGGCGACCGCGAGGAGCCCGGCTGCCCGCGCCACGGCGTTGTTGACTGCACTCGCAATGCCCGCGTGCCGGTCGTCGACCGACCCGAGGACGGTCGCGGTGAGCGGTGCGACGGTGAGGGAGAGGCCGAGGCCCTGGAGCACCATGGCGGGCAGCACGTCCGAAAGGTACGAGGCCCCCGCGCCGACGCGGGAGAGGAGCAAGAGCGAGAGAGCCGAGACAGCCGGCCCGAGCGCCATCGGGATGCGCGGTCCGAGGCGCTGCGAGAGCGCTCCGGCGCGGGCGGAAAGAAGGAGCATGAGGACCGTGATGGGAAGCATGGCCGTCCCGGCGGCGAGCGGAGTGAACCCGGCCACCACCTGCAGGTTCAGGGTGACGAGGAAGAAGACGCCGCCCAGGGCGGCGTAGACCGCGAACGTGACGATGTTTGCCGCGGTGAACGTCTTTGACGAGAACACCTCGAGCGGAAGCATGGGCTCCTCGGTGCGCCGTTCGCGCAGCAGGAAAGCTGCCCAGCCAGCGGCTCCGAGGCAAAGGGCGGCCGGCACCGCCGGCGATCGAATGCCCCGGGCCGACCAGGCGATGAAGCCGTAGCAGAGCCCCGCCAGCCCGGCCGCGGCGGCGGCCGCTCCGGCGAGGTCCAGGCGGCGCTCCGCGCCCGGATCCTTGGACTCGGGCAGGTGCCGCAGCCCGGCCACAACGACCACCGCCGCCAGCGGGACGTTGATGAGGAACACGAGCCGCCAGCTAGCGACCTCCAGGAGCCAGCCTCCGAGGAACGGACCGAGAGCCCCCCCCACCCCGCCGAGGCCGGACCACGCGCCGATGGCCCGCGCCCGGTCCTCCGGCCGGAACGACGCCTGGAGCAGGGCGAGCGAGCCGGGCGTGAGAAGCGCACCCCCAATGCCCTGGAGAACCCTGGCGGCGACCAGCACCTCGATCCGGGGAGCTAGCCCGCACAAGAGCGAAGCAACGGCAAACCACGCGGCTCCCACGAGAAACACGCGGCGCCGCCCCAGCCGGTCGCCGAGGGATCCCCCCAGGAGGATGAAGGAGGTGAGCGCCAGCGTGTAGCCGTTGGTTGTCCACTGCAGCCCGGCGGAGTCTGCTCCGAGGCTCCGGCCGATGTGCGGCAGTGCGATGTTGACCACCGTGGCGTCGATGAAAGCGAGGGCCGACCCGAGCACGGTGACGAAGAGCACCCACCGGCCGAGCGGGCTCTTGTAGCGGAGAAGCGGGGAAAGGCCTTCGCCCGCAGGGAGGCCCCCCCGCCGGGCATCTTCGGGTTGATCGGATCGCACGGTAGCGATTCATAGTGAGGCCGCCCGCCGCGCCGCATCCGCGCTCCGGCGTCTTCACCCCCGCAGAGGGGGCATCCGAGAGATGGCTTCCGCCTCGACGACGTGCGCTCCCGGCTCCGGCGACCTGGCGAGTTCGATCATGGCGGCGGCGACCGCGTCGGCCCGGGTGGGCCGCCATCGGCCCAGCACCGGGGCCAAAGTGCGCAAAAGGACGAGCGCGCCTCGCTCCAGAGGCCTGTTCTCCTCGCGGGGACCGTCGAGGATCGAGGGCCGGAGCGCGTAGACCGCCTTGAATCCAACCCCGGCCACCGCCTCTTCGACCTCGCCCTTCACCCGGTTGTAGAAGACGCGCGCCCGTGGGTCAGCCCCCATCGCCGAGACGTGAACGAAGGTGCTCGCTCCGCGGGCGTGTGCGGATCGCGCGAACGAGAGGACCGCAGACAAGTCCACGGCGCGGAACGCCTCCTGCGTGCCCGCCTTGCGCATGGTCGTCCCGAGGCAGGAGAACGCGACCTCGGGGGCTGGCAGCTCTCCCAGGTCCCCTCTCTCAGTGAGGTCCAGCAAGACCTGCGAGAGCTTTGCGTGGGTGACGGGCAGGACGCGCCTTCCCACCGACACCACCCTCTCGAAGCCATCGTCGGCGAGGAGGGCCCGCAGGAGCACCCCTCCCACGAGCCCACTCGCACCTGCCACCCATCCTGTGGTCATGGCGAAGGTTCCTCCGGGTAATGTACCGCGCTCCCGTCCCGAGGGCGGTGGTCCCCCCTGCGCGCGCTCTTCAAGACGCCGACACCACCGGTTCGGTCGGCAAGATTGCTCTCCAGGCGGAAGTCCGGCGGGCGAGCCGGCCGTTAGGCGGTCTTCGCCACCTGGCCGCCGGTCATGGCGACGAGCTGCGCCGGGGTGGCGGGGAACACGGCGTTGGGGTGTCCGGCCGCGGCCCAGATCCGGTCGTACCGGAGCAGGTCCTCGTCGATCACCGTGGTGAGCGGGCGGTCGTGGCCGACGGGTGGGATCCCGCCGATGGCGAACCCGGTCTCCGCCCGGACGAACTCCGCGTCCGCCTTGGCGAGCTTCTCGCCGAGGAGTTCTCCCACCCTGTCCATGTCCACGCGGTTCGCGCCGCTCGCGACCACGAGGAACCCTCGCCCGCTCACCGCACCCCGGAAGACGAGCGACTTCGCGATCTGCCCGACCTGGCAGCCGACCGCTGCCGCAGCCTCGGCGGCGCTGCGGGCGGTGGAGGTGAGCTCCACGACCTTGATGTCGAGCCCGCGGGCGGCCAGGGCATCCTGGACACGCTGGGCGCTGGGCTTGAGCGGCATCTCTGGACCATGCCAGGCTACCGCGCCCCTGTCCACGCCCCGCGCCGATCGACGGTCTCACCCGAGGCCGGGCCGCTCCACGGCCGCCACCCATCCCTCATCGATCCAGGAAGCAAGAGCCACAAACCCGGCCGTCACAGGCTCGTCCACAGCGGCGAAGCGCGCACACACGTCGAGGAGGGCCGCTCCGCCGAGTGCCGCTCGCAGCGCCAGAGCCTCGTTCCGGTCCAGGGGAGCGTGGAACACCTCGTGCCCCGCCCGCCACACGGCCAGCTCCGTCCTCGCCGGTGCCTTGCCCCCCCCGCCCCCGCGAACGGCCCCGAGCCAGGCCTCGTGCGCCGGATGGGCGAGCGAGAGGAGCCGGAGAGCCGGCACGAACCTGAGCCGCGCCCGCGCGAACTCGTCGGGGCGAAGCGTGGAGAGCGCCTTCCGCCCGATCGCCTCCGCCTTCGACTCGAAGAACACCTCGGAGCGCGTCCACTCGAGCTCGGCCAAGTCGCCGAGGTCGGACCGTTCCCCCGCGGGATGTCGCCGCAAGAAGTCGGGCAGGTGGCGGCCCAGCCGCCCGATGTCGTGGTGATCCGAGGGGTGAGCGCGCAGGTAGCCGCGGCAGAGCCTCGCAAACCGCTGCTCGCCGAGGCACGCAGAAAGCGCGGGGAACTCGGTGCGGAGTGCCTCCACCTGCCGCGCGAACCACATGTCGGCGTGGATCGCGATCCGGTCCTGGGCCGAGAGCCGGGACGTGCCCACGAAGCAGGCCTCCACCGCTCCGGGAGGGAGCTCGCCATCGGTCATGGCGGCGTGGAAGAGGGCCTGCGCCTCCGCTAGGGTCATGACGCCAGCCTCCCCGGCTCTTCCAACACCTCGGCCTCGATCTCGGCCGCCTTGTGGCTCTGGGCGACGAGTTCGTCGAGCGGGGGCACCTCGTCGTCCCACTCGACGAGCGTGGAGACGCGTCCGAGCCGCCTTAGCAAGAGGCGGTGAAGCGCCCAGACCTCCTCGGGGACAGGGGCAGCGTGGCTATCCAGGAGGAACCGGCCCTTGTCGGTATGACCGGCGAGATGAACGTAGCCGATCCGCTCGGCCGGGATTCCCTCCAGGTAGTCGACCGGATCGAAGCCCAGGTTCCGGCTCGAGACGTAGATGTTGTTCACGTCGAGGAGCACGCCGCAGTCGGCCCGGCGACTGAGCTCCGCCAGGAACTCCCACTCGCTCAGGGTCGAGTCCCGAAAGGCGATGTACCCGGACGGGTTTTCGAGCAACAGCTGGCGGCCAAGCCGGTCCTGCACCTGCCGGACGCGCGCAGCGACGTGATCCAGCGCCTCTTCGGTGAGAGGCAGGGGCAGAAGATCGTGGACGTACTGGCCCCGATGGGTTCCCCAGCAGAGATGGTCGGACACGAGCGCGGGTTCGATGCGCCTCACGAGGCGCTCGAGGTCGGAGAGGTACCGCTCCGAGAGCGGCTCCACCGAGCCGATGGAGAGCGACACGCCGTGGAGCACCACCGGCACGTCGCGGCGAACCTTGGCGAGGACGTCGAGAGGCCGACCGCCAGCGGCCATGAAGTTCTCGGAGAGGGCCTCGACCCAGTCCACGGGCGTGCGTTCGGCGAGGAACTCCGGGAAGTGCCGGGTGCGGAGGCCGATGCCGTGGCCGAGAGCGGGACGCGCGAGGGACATGAGGTGAAGGGGCCGAACCGGAAGCCTGGTCCGGGCCCCCCTCCGTTCACTTGGAGGCGACGACGGTGCCGCCCTTGTCGGTGCAATCCTTGGCGCTCTGGGTCTGGGTCCAGCCCTTTCCCTTGCAGGAGTTCTGGCCCTTGCAGGAGTTGTCCGCTCCGGCGCAGCTTCCCTGTCCCTTGCAGGAGTTGATCCCGGCGCACTGCACGGCCCCAGTCTTCGACTTCTCCATCTTGTCGTCCGCTTGGACGGAGCTCGCTGCAAACATCGAGAAGACGGCAGCGGCGAGCGCGGCACCTTTCATCATTTCACGGGTCATGGTCTGTCCTTTCTGTCTGGCGTGCTGCGTTGACGGGCCGCGGCGGCGGCCCGGTGTGCAAGGGAGTCAGTCGGCCTTGGGCCGGGCGAAGAGGGAGAGCTCGATGTCGCCCCGCTCCGCCACCACCTTGGCGAGCTGCTGCACCCGCGCCAGCCAGCCGTCGGTGTATTTCGGCCCCACCTGGTAGGCGTCGCGGTCGAAGCCGGTCACCGTGGCGCGAATGCGAATGGTCTTCCGCTCCCCGTAAGCGCCGGGGGGGAACAAGAGGGCCGTGCCCGAGACCCTCTCGCGGCCGCCGTCGGCCCGCCCCCGCCCGCAGATCGTGAACGGGATCTCGGCCTCGAAGGGGACGGGCGTCTCGGGCGCGAGCCTGGCGAGCCGCACGTTCTCGAACGTCGCCTCGATCCGGCAGGCGGCCGGGTCGCTCTTCTTGTTCGTGGCCCACTGGCGGAAGTGGTCGCTCTTCGTGTCGTCGTTGTCGACCCGGATGCTCTCGAGCGGCACGGAGCACTTTCCTGAGACCAGCCCGGATTTCTCGTCGAGGCTGACGGCGCAGCCCACCGCGGAGCTGACCGCGGTGATCCGCTCGCCGAGCTTGGCGTCGAAAACCGCCGAAAAGCTGTTGTTGCCGGCGTCCGGGTCGATCCTGAGCTCCTCGGCGCGCGCGTTCGTAGCAACGAGGAAAGTGAAGAGGAGGGTGGTGCGATGCATGGCGCTGTCCCTTGTCGGTGAAGCCCGCCCGATGCACGGCGGGATACGCGCCCGGCCGGTTGCTGGATACGCGGACGCCCCGAGAGGAGGCCGGCCTGGACGAGAGGCAGCGGGACCCGTCCCGCGACGGCTGTCCCGTCGCGTCACGATGGCGTCACGGACCGAGGAAACCGGCTACGCTGCCGCGGCGCGGGAACGCGGCCGCCAGACCAAGCTCGCGATTCCCGCCGCCAGCAGGACGCCGCCGACGTGGAAGGCGAGTAGGTGGGGGCCTACGGCGTGAGCTTCGCAGGTGACCTGGAGCGCGGCATCGCCAGCGAGCGCGCCCGCAGCCGCGGCCGCGGCCAGCGCGGATCGAGGCGGCGCGGTGGTGCCGCCCCGCAAGGCGAGCCAACCAGCCAGGGCCACCACCGTCGCCGCGACGAGCTCCCAGAGAAGGCACTCCACCCCCGCGCCCGCCTCGAGCGGGCCCGGTCGCCCCTCGACGAGCGCGCCGGCGAGCGCGACGCCCAGGACCCCTCCCAGGACCAGCCAGGGTCTCCTTCCGGAGAGGGCGGCGAGGACCATCGCCAAAGCCGCGAGCAAGGAGGCCGTGGTCCAGTCGAGCGCCGAGCCGCCCCGGTGGCGGGCGAGAGCCACGAGCGCGGCGGCGAACGCCCCCGCCGCGGCGGCCGAAAAGATGCTTCTCCGCCGCCGCTCGGTGGAGAGCTCCACCGCGATCGCCGCCGCAGCCCGGCTCAGGGTGGCCGAGGAGATGGGCTCCGGGCTCCACGCCCCCAAGACGGCCTGCAGGCGCTCCGCCTCCCGCAGAGCCCGGGCGCAGCCCTCGCAGGAGCGCGCGTGCTCCCAGGCCAGCCTCCGTTCCGGATCGTCCGGTGGGAGGGCGGCCAGCCCGGGAGCCTCGGCGCGAAGCTGTTCACAGATGGTCATTAGGGCTCCTCGCCGACGAGGTCCGAGAGCAACGTGCGCAGCTGGGCGTAGGCCCGGAAGGCGCGCAGCTTGGCCGCGCCCTCCGTGATTCCCAAAACCCTCCCGATCTCGGCGAACCCGAGCCCCTCGAACCGGTGCAGGTGAACGACCACGCGCTGCGGCTCGGGGAGGCGATCGAGAGCAGCACGGACGCGTACCGAAAGCTCTTTGCCGAGCAGAACCTCGCCCGGATCCCCGCTCGGGCGTGGATCGGCCAGCGCTTCCCCATCAAGCTCATCCTCCTCGCCCCGTTGCCCGTTGCGCCGGAGCCAGTCCACTCGCACACGGGCCGCGATGGTGAAGACCCAGGGCCTGAGCCGTTCCCCCCGGCGGTAGCTTGCCCGGGCGCCGTGCAGCTTGAGGAAGGTGGTCTGCAGGAGGTCCTCCGCGGCGGGCCCTGCGCCCACCGCCCTAGCGAAGAACGCCTGGAGCGAAGGGGCCAGGAGCCTGAATAGCCGCTGGAACGCGCCGGGGTCGCCGGCCACGTAGGCCTCCATAAGGGCCTCCTCGCCCTGCTCCTCTCGCATACGCGCGCCGCCCTCCCCGGTTACGATCCTCGCGAAGTAACCGGGCCGCGCCTCCCGGCGTACTTCTCGGCGTGCAGGTTCCATGGTCCGCGAACCTTAGCGGAGCTAGGTCATGATACTCGTGAGAAACCCTTCCGTAGCGCAGACGCTGGCGTTCGCGGCCCTCCTGGGTGCGGCGATCGCATGCCGCTCTCGAGCCGATGCGGCCCCAACGACGACCACGTCCCCGAAGGAGAATGACGCCATGTCGGACTACCGAAAGCCCTCGGACGAGGAGTTGAGGAAGAAACTGACACCGGCGCAGTACTCGGTCACCCAACGGGAGGGGACCGAGCCTCCCTTCCAGAACCAGTACTGGGACGAGCACCGAGCCGGGATCTACGTGGACGTCGTCTCGGGCGAGCCGCTCTTCAGCTCGCTCGACAAGTTCGACTCGGGCACGGGCTGGCCCAGCTTCACGAAGCCCCTCGAGCCCGGAAACGTCACGACGCGAAAGGACTACTCGCTTCTCATGCCCCGAACCGAGGTGCGGTCGGCCCACGCTGACTCCCACCTGGGTCATGTTTTCGACGATGGCCCAGCGCCTACGGGCCTTCGCTACTGCATGAACTCCGCCGCTCTTCGGTTCGTACCGGTCGAGCGGCTAGCGGCGGAGGGCTACGGAAAGTACCTGCCGATCTTCGAGAAGGCGGGCCAGGCGACCGCGCAGGCCGGAGGGACGCATCCGTGAGGCCCGCGATCCTGCTCGCCGCCTTCGCGGCGGTGATTTTGGCGTTCAACCTGCTCGCGGGTCCGACCCGCACCAGGGGCGCGAACATGCAGATCGGCAACCCCGCTTGCGGCACCCAACCCGGCCACGTGGGCCACGGCACCCCGCTCACCCCCACCGGGAACCACCAGCTTGCCGTCTTCGCCCAGGGCTGCTTCTGGGGAGTCGAGGAACGCTTCCGGAAGGTGCCGGGGGTCGTGGCCACCGCGGTCGGCTATACCGGCGGGACCAAGGAGAACCCCACCTACGAGGACGTGTGCACCCACTCGACCGGCCATGCGGAGGCGGTGCTGGTGGAATTCGATCCGACCCAGGTGACCTACCGCCAGCTCCTCGACTTCTTCTGGAAGACCCACGACCCGACGAGCGGCAACCGGCAGGGGCCGGACGTGGGAAGCAACTACCGGTCGGCCATCTTCACCTTTGGCCCGGAGCAGCTGAAGGAGGCACTTGCCTCGCGCGAGGAGTACCAGCAGAAGCTCGCCGACCCGATCACCACCGAGATCGCGCCGGCCGGGAAGTTCTGGGTGGCGGAGGGCTACCACCAGCAGTGGGACGAGAAGCACGGGTACCTCTCGTGCCCGGTACCACACCAGCCCCACATGAAGCGCTCCTAAGAGCCTCGGTCGGGGGGGGCTCGCCCGGAGGGCAGACTGACGAGCGAAGAAGCCGAGCGTCATCCCTGGGGCCGGGACGCCGCCATCTTACGGGCGAACTCCTGCCCGGCGCGGCGCATCTCCTCCGCTGTCATGTCTTTCGTGTGCGTGGCGAAGGACCAGACGTAGCCAAAGGGATCGGTCACACCCGCGCAGCGGTCGCCCCAGAACATGTCGCTCGGCGGGTAAATGGCCTTCGCCCCGGCGTCCACGGCCCGCTTGAAAGCTGCATCGCAATCGGGAACATAGAGCCACATGGTCACCGGGACGGGTTCCGCGGCGCTTGGGGCAGGCCGACCCATGCCCGGCATCTCGTCGTTCAGGAAGAAGATCGAGTCGCCGATGCGGAGCTCGGCGTGCCAGATCCCCTTCCCGTCGGGCGTGGGCATCCGGGATCGCTCCTCGGCCCCGAGCGCGCGCTGGTAGAACTCGATCGCCTTCGAGCAGTCCCGAAGAACGAGATTGAGCGTGAGCGTGTGCATGCCCTGGGGAACCGGATTCAGGCCTGCCATGGAAGGCTCCTCTCAGGGCCATGAGTAGCCCTGCCCATCGCAGGCTGCGAGCCCGCGTTGGGAGGGGATCCCCGAGGAGGCAGCGGAGGTAGACGTTCGCCCGTTCAGCCCGCCAGCATCCGGTCGGAGGGGCCGGGCGCGGACTCGGACTCGCTAGCCCACCCCTCGCGTCGGAGCTGGGCTGTCAGCCTTGCGTTCGCCCGGGCTTGCCTGCGAAGCAGGAGCACGACGACCGGGGTGGATATGGCCGAAATGAAGGCCCAGCCGCCGAGGAAGAGGGCGACCATCGCCATCGCCGGTCCCGCATGCATGGGACAATATTACGCAAGAACCGATCCATCAGGGCTCCCGGGCCAGCGAACATTTTATACGTGCCTCAACACGAGGCCGACCGAGGCGATGGCTTACAGGCGCCCGCTGGCCATGACTGCGGGTGTTCTCACTTGGAGCGCAGGCGCTTCGCGTCGCGCGCATGTCCTGCGTCCATGGTACACACCCGACCCCCATCTACTCCCGCCTGAATCAGCCCTTTCGGGTGCCCCGCCTTAGAATAGGACGGCCCTGTAGCGCACGCTGTCCTTACCCGAAGTGGAGTCGAATGGGCCACGGATCGAGGAGGGAGTTGCACGAGCGAAGCCTCTGGACCGGTCGACTCGGGTGTACCGGCTCCTCGCGGTCTTAATGGCATCGTCTTCGTGGTTTGGGTCGCCGGGCCGTTCCACTTGGCTCGCGACCCATTGTGCGGGGCTCCTCGTTACCCTACTCGCCGCCCAATTCATCCACTGGATATGCCGGGCTCGTGCTTTGGGGGCCCTGCGAACCGCCGCCCCCGAGGATGCCACACTACAGCGGGGGCTCGAGGGCTACGTCGCGCCTCGCGGTGGCTCGCCTGATCGAGGTCGACGCTCGATAACTGAACATGTCGCCATGCGAGCGCGGCTTTCGCATCGCCAGTGCACTCGATCGCCACGGACGTACGACCCTCCGCGGCGCGCGAGCATCGGGTCACGGGGGGGGGAGAGAAGTCCGGGGTCGTGTCCTTGCCGCGACACCGAGAGGGCCATGATGCCCGACGCGGGGGAGGACCGGCGGCGGCGGTCGCCCGGACCGCCGGTCGAGACCCCCCGGCCGTGCATCCGGCCCGCTAAGCGGCCCGTGCCGCCTGGTCGGGCCGGGGCGACGCCGAGAGGCGCAGGGGGTGCGATGCACCGTCGGAGGTGCGGAACTTGAAACCCATCACACGTCCCCCGCGGATCGCGCCCATCGCAAGGAGCGCAGACTCGATATCGCGCGCCAGGATGGAGGGCACGCCAAGCTCGGCGAGCGTTCTTGGCACGCCGCCCGCCCCGGCCGCCGAGGGCTGACCGGCGCGCGCCCCAACCCCTTCCCGCTCCGGGAACCGGAACGGCTTGAACTCGGGCTCCGGAACGGGTGTTTCGTCCTGCCTGCCACCCCTGCCCAGCTCCCAGGCGTTCGTGAACAGCGCCAGTACATCTCTCAGCATGTCGATACCCTTTCCTTTCCAGGCCCCGTCGCCTCCGGGTCCTTTCGCGGGAGAAGTTGGCGCGGGTGTCGCCTGACGTCCAATCGATTGATTTCGGCTGTGTGATAACCACACGTTATTTCTCGGCCGGATCTGGCCCGGCCTGCCGCAGGGCACCGTGCGGCGGCGCGCACCGGCGCAGACAGGCTGCCGCGAGCATCGCCGGACGGGGAGCCCGCCGGCGTCGCCTTCCTCCTGCGCCAGCGCGGGAAGGGGCGCGCGAGCCGAGGGCCGGACGGCGACGGGCAAAAGGGTACAGACGCGGGTCCGCGCCGAGGCTCTGCCCACGCGACCTCTCCAGCATCCTTCATCGACGGCGACTCCCTCTGGACGAGCGGAGGGGCGAGGCGCCCTCGAAGCGGCGCCCGTCGCCCGCCCGGCGGGCAGAGTTCGACGCTCGGCCGCTCGCCGGGGGAATGGTCGGGAGGCAGGAATGGAGCTCTCCGAGGGTGCTGCTGCGAGACGGACTACGGGTCTCAACGCTCGTGCAGCCGTACCTCGAGCACGGAAAGGGCCTCCATGACTGTGTCTACGCCGTGCACCCGGTCGTCGAGCACTCCTTCAAAGCGGACCCGGTCGTCGAGCCTCGCGTCGGCGAGGCTCCCACTCCAGCCGGGCACGCGGAAGGCGATGACCAGTCGGTCCTGGATCCACGCGAGCGCCATCTCGGACAGGGTTCCCGCCCCGCCCCCGATCGCGACCAACGCATCGGCGTGCGCGACAAGAGCGTTTCGCAGATGGCCGAGCCCGGTCGGGATTGCCACGTCGACGTACTCGTTGGCCTCTTCGGGATCGTGGCCCGGCAGGAGGGCCACGATCGAGCCAGGGCCGTGTGCTACCGAGCGCCTTGCGCCACGACAGGCAGCCTCCATGACTCCGCCCAAGCCTCCCGTGATGAGCCGGTATCCAGCCGCCATGAGCGCCGCACCGAGCTCCTCGCCGAGCCGCCAGGCCATCGACCCCTCGGTTGCGTTGCCATCGCCGACGACCGCGATCGTGTACGGACGTCCTGTCACTCGGTCTTTCTCCTGGGCTGGCGCGCCTCAATCGGCTCCGCGGCTATCCGCGGCTGGGAGGGAGACCACGATAGGCGCGCTACCCGAAAAAAAGAACCGCGCCGGAAAGGCCGGGCTCCCCGCCTGCCGGTCCGTCCTAACGAGGCGGGCACAGGCTACACCGCGCAGATCGTGTATTCGCGCTGCCCCGGCCGCTCCGACTCGACGCTCTCCCCCAACCTTCCTCCCCAGACGGGCCTGGCCCAAGAGCCGAGAGGGGCGAGAGGGGTCCACCGTACCCCGGTGCGCGTCGGCCTCGTCGGAACCCACGATGCGCCAGGTGGCGCGCGTGCCCGGGAGGCTCCTCGGCCATCACCCAAGCGCCGAAGCCAACATCGCCCTCCGGCCCGAGCGCGGTCAGCTGGGCGAGCTGTCTAGCCGAGAGGGAAGCGTCGATGGCGTTCCTCATCGATCGCCGCGCCGAGTGGCCGTCGCCGTTCCAGCTCGGCGCGAAGGCGTTCCAGTTCGGCGCGCATGGCCGCGCGTCCTGCGGGTGACCGGTCGAATCTGGCCAGGACGAACGCGCGGCGGCCCATGTGCGGTCTCGGGTGCCTCGGAGGCCCCTCGGTGCTGAAGGCCTTGGACGAAGCTCAACGGTAACCGCCGGAGGAGCTCCCGTCCTCGCAAGGTCTCCGACTTTCGTGAGCGGCCGTTGGGGCGCACGGGCCGCTCTTGCGCTAGTTTCGAGCCATGCTGCTCCCCGACTCGTTTGTCCCGCTCTGGTCCCCGCCGGCCGGCGACCTTCCCCTCGGGTTCTGGTTCGTTTTCCGGGACCGGGACCTCCTCGTCGGCGCCGGGCCGAGCGGGCCCACCATCCCCCGGAGCAGGCCGGACGGGGGCCCGCCCCTCCCCGTGACGGGAGTGCGATGTGTCGGCCGGCTGGGGCAGGCCCCCTGCTGGGCGGCTCAGGCGACCGATGAAGCGCTGCCCGAGGGATCCTCGCTCGAGCCGATCCGGGACCTCTTCGACCGGCTGGACGATGGCCTGCTTGCCGTGGCCGGGCGGGCGGCGCAGGTCATGGATTTCGATCGGACCCATCGCTACTGCGGGGCCTGCGCCGCGTGCACGAACCTCGCTGATGGGGGGCGGGCCCGCCGGTGCCCGCGCTGCGGGGCGACCTTCTACCCGCGGATCGCTCCGGCCATGATGGCGCTCGTCACCCGGAAGGGTCCCGCGGGACGCGAGCTTCTGCTGGCGCGCGGCCGTCGGTTTTCCCTCCCCATCTACAGCGCGCTGGCCGGGTTCGTGGAGCCATCCGAGACGTTGGAGGAGAGCGTCCACCGCGAGGTGAGGGAGGAGGTGAGCATCGAGGTTCGGGGGCTGCGCTACTTCGCGAGCCAATGCTGGCCGTTCCCGCACTCGCTCATGGTGGCTTTCCTGGCCGAGCACGCAGGTGGAGAGATCGCCTGCGATCCCTCGGAGATCGTGGACGCACGCTGGTTTCCCGTGGACTGCCTGCCCCTGTTGCCCCACAGGCTCTCGGTGGCGCGTCGGCTCATCGACCACGCGGTGGCCGAGGCCGCCTCCCTCGGCGCGGAGCGGGGTCCGCGCGCCGGAGAGAGGACGGAAGCAGGATGAGCAAGGGGTGCCCCACACGGCCATCTGGCTCGTGATCACGCGGGCGGCGGGGCTCCTCCATGTCCACCTCGACCGCGCCGCCGAGCGCGTGGCTGTCCTGTTTCGGCATCGAGAGCGCGATCTACTTCTGCACCGTCGGACTCGCCTTCGTGCATCCGATTGCGACCCTGGCAGCCCACCGTGCCATCGCCCTCCAGTATTGCTTCGCCCAGTTGGGGAGTGGGATGGCCACGAATCCATACGGTACGAGCCAGAGTCGGGGGGCTACGCCACCGGGCCGGTCTCGGCCAGGTCCGTCTTCGCCTGGTAGGGAAAGGCTGGCGTGGGCGGTGTGGGCACGAGGTCGTGGAAGCGCCGCAGGTCGATGAGCAACCCGCCGTCCTGCGTCTCCGAGACCACGTCCGCTAGGCGCGCTCCGAACACCACCGAGGGAGCTGTCCAGGTGTGTCGGGCGTGGATGGGCTGAAGCGAGGTATCGTCGATGCCCGCCACCGCCAAGGTCAGCTCCGCGTCCGCGGCCACCAGCGACTCGGGAGTCGCGCCGGCGAGGGGGCTATTCGGCTCGAGCCGGTGCAGGACCATCCAAGAGCGGGCCAACGCCGTGGCCCGCTCGCGAACGAGCGGTAGTTCCACCGTCCGGTAGACGGTGTTGCCCTCGGCCGTCACGATGGTCCGCATCAGGGTGAGCCGAAAGGTGGCGTCGACGATGTTGTTGCGCTTCCGCTCGTTGCCGACGCGCATCATCAGGGTTGGTATGCCATCCACGGGCGAGACCGCGACGCGGGAGGAGAACGCCACCCTGGCCCGTGTCTGCGAGAACCGCGCGAACACAAGGCCCGTGGCGACCGCCACCACCATGAGGCCGACCACCGACTCCGCCACCACGAGCGCGTTCGCTCCGCGCGTGACCGGGTACATCGAGCCGTAACCGATGGTTCCCATGGTCTGCACGCTGAAGAAGAAGGCGTCGAGGAATGACCCCGGCGCGGCGTTGGCTACCCCCCCAACGAGGAGGTAGAGCACGGCGAAGACGGAGTTGAGAGCCAGGTAGACGCCCGCGATCGCCGCGATGGCCGTCCCCCAGTGAATGCGGAGGAAGGCATGGTACAGGTCGTGGAAGCCGTCCCGCCTGCCGCCGATGATCCTGATCTCGTACCCCTCTCCGGGGTAGACCTCCACCCGAGGCTCGCGCATGGGGGCGGATCTTGGTGAGGCGCCGCTTGTGGCGCCACTCGGGCACGTGCGCTCGCCCGTTCGGCATCACCCCGGCCTCCTCCGCCCTCTTCTCGCTGCAGGCCTGCGCGATTCTTCCGCTGAGGCGTGGCCAGCGGGCTCGCGGTCCGGCTTCGGGTGGCCTTCGAAGGCGGGCGGCGAGGGACCGGGGAACGGGACCTCGCCCGGCTTTGAGCCGGAAACTGCGCGGCGCAAGCCGGCCGCTCTTCCCGGGCAGAAGGGCGAGGGGGCCGGCGCCGCTCAGGAGTCCACCCGCGACTCTAGACGTCCTCGAACCTCCCCGATCGCTCCGAACGGAACACCGCATCGATGGCGCGCATGTTGAGGATCGCGTCCTCGATGCCGTAGGGGAGGGTGATCTCACCACGGACGGCTCGGGAGAACGCCTCACCCTGGAGTGTGTACTGGTCGCAGGGCGGGAGCGTCTCCACCGAGATGCCGCTTCCGTCGAGGGCGGACCCGTCGTCCACCAGGATCCGGGTGGCGCCGCCCGCGGGTGCGTTGAAGGGGATCAGGATCTCGATCCGGCCGCGGGTCCCGCAGAGCTGGATGCGCTGGTAGGGAGCGCACTGGGTGGAGACGGTGAAATCCAAGAAGCGCCCCTCCCCGAAGTCCACGAGCCCGCTCGTGGTCCGGTCAGTCCGGAGTACCCGATCGCGGTCCACGAGCGCCACCGCGCGTCGTGGCTCGCTCTCGTGGAAGAACCGGCCCGCCACGATCGCGTAGCAGCCGATGTCGTAGAGACCCCCTCCCCCGATGTCGACCTGGTTGCGGATGTTGCTCGGGTCCTCGAGGAAGTAGGAGAAGAACACCTGCACGGCCCGCAGCTCACCGATGCGCCCGCCCCGGACGAGGTCGCGCGCGTGGAGCCACTGCGGGTGGAAGCGAACCATGAACGCCTCCATCACCTGAACCTTGCAGTCGCGCAGCTGGGCGGCCTCGGCTGCGGTGAGGGCGATGGGCTTCTCGCACAAGACGTGCTTCTGGGCCCGGGCCGCCTCGAGGGTGAGCGGCACGTGGAGGTGGTTGGGGAGCGGGTTGTAGACGGCCTCGATCTCGGGGTCGGCAAGTAGCTCCCGGTAGGAGCCGTATGCTTTGGGGATGGAGAGCTGGCGAGCCGCCTTCTGGGCGGTCGCGAGCGAGCGGGAGGCGATCGCTCGCACCTCCACGTGCGCCGCGCGCTGCATGGCGGGGATGACCTTCCCCATCCCGATGTTGGCGGTGCCGAGCACCCCCCACACGACCCTGTTCATCGTGAGACCTCCGTCCGGGGCGAGGGGCGAAGTATAGGTCCTCCCGAGGGCCGGATTTCGGAGAGAGACGCCCTTTGCGCCCCCAGAACCCCGGGAGGGCGTGAGAGTCGGTCCGTTTGCGCATCACGCCGCGGCGAGTCTCGGGTCCGCGGGTGTGCCTGCAAATCGGGCTCCTTGCTGCCTGCCTACAGGGCTCTTTGCGGGTTCCTGGGCCACAGGGTGGCCGCACCTCGTTGCGAGAACCCCCACCCGAGGGACACCAGGGCTCGCAGAAGTCGAAGCCTTCGTGCGATCCCCGCTCGTTTCCTCGCTTCCGTGCGAGTTGCCACCCCTGGCCGGCACAGGGGCTGCAATCCGCAAGCGCCGAAGCCGACTGTTCGGCCTCGTCTGAAGGAAACGGAGCCCCTAGCCATGCCCGAACCCGCTGTCAGCATCGCCCCAACCCCGACGCCAGCCGGGACGACCTCGCAGCGCCCCACGCTGGGGCTCACGGGTCTCACCATCAACGCCATGGCGCTCATCGCGCCGGGTGCCTTCCTGTGGCTCACCTTCCAGATCCAGGCACTTTACGGGGCCCCGATGGCGGGCGCCGCCATGTGGTTCGGCATCCTGCTCGCGCTCTTGCTCTGCCTCGCCACCGCCATCAGCTACGCCGAGCTCTCGAAGCTCTACCCCGGCGCCGGGTCCTCCTACTTCTTCGCCGAGCAGGCCTTCCTACGGAAGACGAAGGCGTTCAGGTTCGCGCGGGTGGCGAAGTTCATCACCGGCTGGGCGAGCCACCTCTACTACTGGGTCTACCCCGGCTGCATGGTGGGCGTCACCGCGATCCTCGCCGGCTACCTCGCGAGCCAGTTCTTCCCGGGTAGCTTCAGCGGAACGATCAACAGCCCGCTCTTCATGCTCGTGTTCTGCTTCGCCTTCGCGCTCGGCGTTGCCTACATCGCTTTTCGGGGGGTGACCGGTACCACCGGGGTCAACTTCGCCATCAACGTCATCCAGATCGCCGCCCTCATCGTCTTCTCGGTGATGGCCATCTCCTACCGACTTGGGCACCCAGAGGGTTCCAAGGGGTGGCACCTCGTGAACGGCGTGCCGGTCGACTACGTGGTGGCGCAGGAGCCGGTCGTGGAGGACGGCAAAGCCAAACTCGACGCCTCGGGTGCCCCGATCCTGCAGGCAAAGATCGCCGAGGACGGCACACCCGTCCCGGAGATGAAGGACGGCCAGCCCGTGCCCTTCACCTTGAGCTACGCTCTCGACCAGGCCACCACCATGGAAGCGGTGGACGCCGACCACCCCAAGGATCTCTCCCCGCACTTCAAGTTCCACCCCAGGGCGTCCTCGGTGATTGCGCCGCACTCCTTCTTCTTCATCTTCATTCAGGCCTGCATTGCCATCCTCATCCTGGTGGGCTTCGAGTCGGTGACCTCCATGGGGGAGGAGGCAAAGAACGCCAAGCGCGACATCCCGCGGGCCGTCCTGCTCTCCCTGCTCATCCAGGGAATGGTCTGTTACCTCATCGAGTACTTCGCGGCCAACTACTTCCTCAACCAGGGGTATACGCTCGCGGACGCGGGGGCGTCCGGCGCTCCGCTCGGCGACATGATGGTGCTCGTCGGGACCTGGCTCTTCGGTAGCCCGGCGGCGGGCCGAGCGTTCATGCTGGTCCAGGCGGCCACGGTGTTTCTGGCCCTCATCGGCACCACCCTCTCCTGCCTCTCCACCGGTGCGCGCGTCACCTACGCGATGGGCAAGGACGATGAGGTACCGGAGCACTTCGGGATGCTTCACGGCAAGCGGCTCACCCCGCACCGGGCCATCTGGACCCTGGCCATCCTCTCCGCGGTCCTCGGGGTCGTGACCGCGTCGGTCTACCTGGGCGGCACCTCCCCGGCGCTGGAGCCCAAGTATGCGGGGAGCTTCTGGTATGCCTTCGGCATCTTCAAACCGGAGACCTACGCCTCGCTTCCCAATAGCCTCGTGATCGTGACCCTGGTGAGTAACTTCGGAACCTTCATGCTCTACATGCTCACCTGCGTCATCGCCATGGTCGCCTTCCGCGAGCACCACAGCTTCAACGGGTTCAAGCACCTCGTAGTCCCGGTCTTCGGGCTCTTGGCAAACCTCGCCTGCATGCTCTTCTACCTCGTGGGCCCGTTCACCGTGGCGGGGATGAGCATCAAGGAGCCGTACATCGCCCTCAGCTTCTGCGTGGTCTGGGGGCTCTACGGAACCTACTACTTCGTGCGGTCGAGCCGGAGAAAGGGAAAGTCCGTCTTCGTCCAGTCCCGGCCGGTCGAGGCCTAGCGCCCCCGCCTCTGCTCGACGAGAACGGCACGCGCCCGGGCCCGCCCTTTTTCGGGTGGGCCCGGGCGTGGCCTCGTCCGAAGGGAGGCTAGCCTCGAGGGTAGGCGTCCGTGCCCATTTCCAGGGTGTCGAGCCCGGTCAGCTCCACCTCGGCCGAGACCCGGTTCCCGATGAGGCGGTCCACGAGTCTGAAGAACCCGTAGGAGGCTCCGAACACGAACACCACGTTCGCCAAGACGCCGAGGACTTGGGCCACGAGCTGGTCCCCTCCCCCGAAGAGGAGCCCGCGTACCGGTCCTGCCACCCCGTTCCATCCCTCCCCGAAGCTCCCGTCCGCGAAGAGCCCCAGGGCAATCGCCCCCCAGGTCCCGCAGACGCCGTGAACCGAGATCGCACCCACCGGATCGTCCACGTGGAACCGCCTCTCCAAGACACCCACGCTAAAGACGACCGCCACGCCGGCCACGAGCCCGATGATGACCGCCGCGGCGGGAGTGACGAAGGCACAGGGGGCGGTCACCGCCACGAGCCCGCCCAGAAGACCGTTGCAGGCCATTCCCAGGTCGGGCTTCCCGAGCGCGTACCAGACGAAGGCCAGGGCGGCCAACGCCCCGGCGGACGACCCCAGCATGGTGTTCACCGCCACGAGCGCGATGCGTGGACTGCCGGCCGAGAGGGTGGAGCCGGCGTTGAAGCCGAACCAGCCGAACGCCAGGATGAGCGTCCCGAGGACGCTCATCGGCAAGTCATGGCCCGGCATGGCCCCGATGGTCCCGTCGGCCCGGAACTTGCCGAGACGGGGGCCCAGGACGATCGCGCCGGCGAGTGCCGTCACGCCCCCGGTCATGTGGACCACCGTGGAGCCGGCGAAGTCGA
>Ga0335069_10000241_pt1 | contig 95864 bp, 73 predicted proteins | sample Lox_Sample_11_FD_206714 | JGI IMG/M metagenome (GOLD analysis project Ga0335069, IMG submission 206714) | Soil microbial communities from Loxahatchee National Wildlife Refuge, Florida, United States - Lox_Sample_1.1 | ecosystem: Environmental > Terrestrial > Soil > Wetlands | place: USA... | reverse complement strand
AGCGTTGTACTCCTCAATCCACTGCGGGGATACCTCCGGAGGTATCCCCGCAGCTCATTCAACCTAGTAGTGCTCACCACCTTCAACTTCACCGCAGGGGGGTCATGATGTACCCACCGGTTCCCACCATCACCGCCCGTCCGGCTTGACTCCGGACCGGATTTCGCACAGGATTGGCTCCCGAAAGGAAAGGTAATTCGGGTTGTCGGCGGTGATTGGGAGATTTTCCTTGACCGCCGGCTCGCGCCGATGCGGAGCCCCCGAAAAGCAACTTCCTACCAGTTCAACGTCGAGACCATAGATACGATCGGAGCATCAAGCTCACGCGGGACTTCAAATTAATGTCGCTCGAGAACATGCCAACCCTACCGGGCGATATTCCAGAACAACCCACCATGATCATTTCGCGCAGTACGAGGAAAGGCAGGGCCCAGACTCCATGAAGCTGTCGGATTACGTGGTCGGAGAAATCGCCCGGGTGACAGGTTCCAGGCATGTCTTCATGCTGTCCGGCGGGATGGCCATGCACCTCATCGACAGCTTTGGCAGGCATCCCGGCCTCCAGGTCGTGCCGATGCACCATGAACAGGCCGCGGGCATTGCCGCGACCACCTACGGACGGGTTCGCGGCACACCCGGCATCGTCCTCGTCACGGCGGGACCCGGCGCCCTCAACGCGGTCACGCCCTGCGGCGGAGCCTACATGGAATCCGTGCCCCTTGTCGTCGTGTCGGGCCAGGTCTCCCGCGCGAATTCCCGGCAGGGCCACGCCGTGCGCCAACGGGGCATTCAGGAAGTCGAGATCATCGACGTCGTGCGCTCGATCACGAAATACGCGGCGAAGATCGAGGACCCGTCGACCGTGCGCGAGCACGTCGAGCGCGCCCTCGCCCTGGCCGTCGGTGGCCGGCCCGGACCGGTCTGGCTCGATATCCCCGTGGACGTCCAGGCCGCCGAGATCGATCCCGCTTCCCAGCGCGGCTACGAAGCCTCTCGCGAGTCCGGCGGGGCGCGCGGAAGCGACTTCTTCGACCGCATCCTGCGGGAGCTGCGCTCGGCTGAACGGCCGATGCTGATCCTGGGGCACGGGCTGCGCCTGGCCGGAGCCGCGGCCGAGGCCCGGCGCCTCATCGACGCGCTCGGCCTGCCCTTCCAGACCACGTGGAACGGCATGGACCTCGTCGGTGACGACCATCCCCTGGCCTGCGGGCGGGCGAACGTCTTCGGGCCGAGGTTCGCCAACATCCTGATCCAGAACGCCGACTACGTCCTCGCGATCGGGGCGCGCTTCGGCATCCAGCATACGGGCTACAACGTCGAGGGATTCTGCAGGGGCGCCCACCTGGTGATGGTCGACATCGACCCGGAGGAGATGCGGAAGCCGGGCCTCGCGGTCGACGAAGAGGTGGTCATGGACGCCGGCGATTTCGCCCGCGGCCTCCTCGAAGCCGTGTCCCGCGAGGGAAAAGCCCCGAGTCACGACAAATGGCTGGGCTTCTGCTCCGAGGTCAAAGGCCATTTCCCGGCGGCGGCGAGCCTTGCCGAGCTCGCGGGGCAGCCGTATGTGGACCCGAAGTTCTTTATCGACCGGCTCTCGGACGAACTCCCGGCCGACGCCGTGATCCCCTTCGGCTCGAGTGGCCAGGGCCATACGATTTTCGGCGGGATGTTCCGCTGCAAGCCGGGCCAGCGGGTCTTCACCTTCAAGGGCCTCGCGGCCATGGGCTACGGTCTTCCCTGCGCCGTCGGCGCGGCCTTCGCCGCTCCCGACCGGCCGGTGTTCACGCTCATCGGCGAGGGCGGGCTCCAGCTCAACCTCCACGCGCTCCAAAACGTCAAGCACCACCGGCTGCCGCTCAAGATCATCGTGTTCAATAACGGCGGCTACCATTCGATCCACATGACGCAGACCATCTATTTCGGTGGGCACTTTGTCGCCTCGGGTCCGGAGTCGGGCGTATCCTTCCCGCCGGTTGGCGAACTCGCCAAGCTCTTCGGCTTCTCGCATGTCATCGCGCGCAACAACGAGGGCGCCGCCGAGGCCATTCGGGAATTCGTCCGCTGCCCGGGCGCGGCCTTCCTCGAGGTCATGATCGACCCTGCCAGGGCCATCGAACCCAAGGTCGCCTCAATGAAGCTCCCCGATGGGAGGATGGTATCGCGCCCGCTCGAGGACATGGCGCCGCTACTCCCCAGGGAAGAACTGGCGAGGTACATGCACATCCCGTTGATGGAATGACCCGATCGATGTGGTTCCGGAGTCAGATCCAATCATCGTGACGTTTCGCATTTCCGCCAACGAACGCTGCGGGCATGGACACCGCGCAACGCTGGCCCCGTAACTGTTTCCATCCACCTCGCCATTGCCATTGAGCCGCGCGCGCTGCGAGCGGGACAACGGCGGGTGTCTGGGGTGCGCTTGCCGTGAGGGGGATGTCGTGTCATGATAGCGGTGGCAACGGCAGCCGGCAACCAAAGGCGTGAGAAAGGGGTATTTGCATATGAAGATCCATGCGAGTTTTCAGTGGATGGCAGTGGTGGTGGCGGTGGGATTGGCGTGTGGGGTGGCGACGCGGGCACGGGCGCAGGCCGGCGTGACGATGTCGTTCAGCAACATCACCGAGACGGTCAAGACCAAGACCAAAATCATCAAGAGCACGATGGAGACGAACACCACGTCGAAGTACACCGTATCGGGCAACGTCGTGTTTTCGGACATGACGCCGTCGAACACGCCATCGTTCTGGGTGTTGTTGTGGATTGAGCAGCCGACGAATCTGGTGACGTTTCCGGATGGGGTGCCGATTGGCGCTCCGCGTAAAGAGAGCGCGCTGAAAGCGGGTAAATCGAAGAAAGTGCCGGTGAAGTTGACGTTCACGAACGACCAGGCAGGAACCTATTTCTTTCTGACGTCGACCAATCTCGACGTGCTGGCGTCGGTGAAGATCCCGCCGGTGGCGCCGCAATGATGCGGCACGTTCCGGGGTCCAAGTTCGCGGTTCGAAGTTGGTGGCCATCCAGACCATGAACAAGAACGAGTTGTCGCCAAAACAACGCGACGAGCTGCTCGGGGCATTGAAGGCCCGCTTTGAGAAACACATGAGCCGGCACAAAGATGCCGAGTGGACCAAAGTGCAAGCACGACTGGAAGCCAGTCCGGGAAAATTGTGGTCGCTCCATGAAATGGAACGCACCGGCGGCGAGCCGGATGTCGTGGGTCAGGATAAGAAGTCGGGCGGATACATTTTTTACGACTGCGCGGAGCAGAGTCCCAAAGGCCGCGTGAGTCTCTGTTACGACCGCGAAGCGCTGGACGCCCGGAAGGAGCACAAGCCGAAAAGCAGCGCCATGGGTATGGCCGCGGCCATGGGCATCGAGCTGTTGACGGAAGAAGAATACTTTGCCCTGCAGAAGCTGGGCGAGTTCGATACGAAGTCGTCGAGCTGGCTCAGGACGCCCGCCGACATCCGAGAACTCGGTGGCGCCATCTTCGGCGATCGCCGGTTCGGCCGTGTGTTCATCTATCACAACGGCGCGGAGTCGTACTATAGCGGCCGGGGGTTCCGCGGGTCGCTGATGGTCTGAGGGCAGGCAGAACGGCCTGGCTGCCGCGCGCTTCGTCGCAGATCAGTGCGTGGAGCAAACCTTATTGCAGGTTCTGCAGGGGAACCAGTAAATCTGTCTCGGACGCGCCCATTCCGTCCCCGCCATCGTGTCGGAGCCCGGAGGGATGGTGGGATTGAAGTAAGCCGCGTATGCCACCCAATCGGCATGGCCGTCTACAAACACAAAGTTGTCACCGCCATTGTGTCGCGGGACGCCGCGAGCGAGGAACCCGCCGTCCGTAAACGGGTACGGAGGATCGCTGCTGCCGTCACCGTCGCACATCAAGACCGTCTTGTTTGGTAGCACGGCGATGCTTCGCTTGTAGAGATTGTGCGGACAGGGAGCCAGCTCGCCGGTCATTACGCGGTTCATCTGATAGGCAAAGAACGGGTTGGCCATACTCGGCGTGTAGGTGAGATTGCTCGATACAAGCGCCGGGCACATGAAGACCGACTTCACCCCCGGCACGGGAATCTTTCCCGCGTTGTACAGATTCGTCAGCGGCGGATTACCGATGTACGACGGCAGAACATTGAACCAGGCGTTGATATTGTAATCGGTGTCGATCGGCTGGACACCTCCGCCTTCGTGCGGCACGTAGTCCTGGTAGTCATTGGCGTAGAACGCGAACGCCTGGCCCCACTCGCGCAGGTTGGAAAGACAGGCGGCGCCCTGGAACGTTTGTTGGGCGCCGTTGAGCGTCGCGAGCACCAGTCCGCCTGATAGGGCGAGAATGGGCACCAGGACCAACAATTCCGTCAATGAGAAAGCACCATGTCGTTTCATAGTGGTATCGAGACCTCCAGATGGACGCGGTAGAACCGTTGACGCACGGTCGCCGCGCCGGAATCGAGGATGTTGGTTACGCCCGCGGAGCCGCTGATGAAGCTGGTCAACGGCATCCAGTTCGGATTGCTGAGATCGTCGGTGTATTCGACGGTGTGCTGCTGATTGGGGAACATCGTGAATGTGATTTGCGCGTTGGAACCGACCATCGAGATCGCGAGGATGTGCGGAACATTGTCGCTGGTCAGGATGACCCCGCTGCTGTCGACGCCGGCCTGGAAATTGGTCTGGCCCGCGGCCGCATCGATCACGCCGATGTTGGTCACCGAACCATAAGCGGCCAGTGTCGTGCCGTTGATGGCCCGCACGGTGCCGACATTGTAGAAGCCGTTCATGAACGTGAGCGTGCCGCAGTCACTGAGCACCGTGCCCCCCGAATTCACGCCGACGTTGCCGATGATCGTGCCGCAGCCGCTGAGCGTGCCGCCGCTGGCGACGTACACGCCATTGGCAAACGTGTGAACCCCGCCGAGCAGGTGGTAGGTGGCCCCATTTCCGACGATTAGCGCTTGCGAATTGCTGACCGTGGCGGACCTGGCGCTGAACGTGCCGCCGCCGAGTGTGATCGTGCTGTTCGTCCCGTTGACCGCGAGCAACCGGTCGACGGTGGACGAGCCGCCGGATTGCGTGAAGTTACCCTTGCCGGCCTGGCCGACGATCAAACTCGCCGTGCCCGACTGGTTGGTCACGAAGAACGATCCTCCCGAGACCTGGATTGAGCCGGAGGCATTCAGGGAAACTCCCGCCACGACGTTGGACGTTGCCAAAGTCTGGCCGCCCGCGAGATTGAGAGCGCCGGGGGAGTTCGTTCCGTACCCGGCCAGAATGCTCCCGGCCTGAAGCAGTCCGTTCGACACCGACACTTGACCAATTCCGGGGCACGAGAACAGGGTGTATGGGTATGTAGAGAGATTGGAACCGCTTCCCGAAGCGATGGCCAGTTGATCCACTTGCAGGACGCCCCCGTTCTGCGCCAGCGTGCCGACCCCCGATTGGCCCACGACCAGTGAGCCGGTGCCGGACTGATTGGTGACGGTGACAGAACCGTTGGCGATCTGCATCGCCCCGACACCATTCGTGAATGCGCCGAGAATGATGTTGGAGGAGGCCGATACGGTTCCTCCCGCCACCGTCAGCAAGCCGACCGATCCCGTGCAGCTCCCGACGCTTACGCCCTGGGCCTGCAAGATCCCGTTGGAGATTGTCATCTGTCCGACGCCATAGTTGCCCACGACAACGTCCAGGTTCGTAACGACCAACTGGCCGCCGGAGAGGAAAGCGTTGCCGGTCGAATACAATCCTTCGCCGACCATCAGCCCGCCGGAAAGCGTGGTCGTCCCGCCGGCGACGGTGAGCGTGCCCACCGAGTTCGACCCGCTCCCCGCGATCAACGAACAGGCCGCGAGCTGCGCGTTGGAAACCACCAACTGCGCGATGCCGTCCGCGCCGACGGTCGTGAGATAGTTGTCGGCCAGCGCGACCTGTCCACCCGTAATCCAGACGGCGCCGGCGGTGTTGGATTGGTCGCCGATGCTGAGGTGGTCCGGCGCCAGCAGTGTGCCGCCGGAGAAGTGAACGGTGCCCTGGGCGCCGGGGGTGAGTCCGACGAAGATGCCATTGGGCGCGGCGTTCGAATCGCCGATCTGCAGCATACCGTTTGGCAGTTCGAGATCGCCGGAGCCGTAGAAGCCGACCGCGGTGTACCCGTTGGTGAACATCGACTGGCCGCCGGTTACGACGAGCGCACCGGTGGAGTTGGTGGAGTACCCGACATAAACGCCGCCGGCAAAGGAGTTCGTTCCGGAAACCGACGCGATGCCCTCGATGAGAAAACTTCCGCCGAGCGGGCCGCCGACCTGAAGCGCGGAACCGTCCATGGTCAACGCTCCGCCGCTGAGGATCATCAGGGAGTCCTGAACGGATAGCGGCGTGGCGGTTCCGGCATCCGACAAGGACAGCATGTTGATGACGCCGGGATCCGCCGACAGTGTGAGACTGGTGACGGTCATGCTCGCCGGGAAACTGCCTGCGGTGTAGGCGTCGATCGTCACCAGCTTCGTTGGGGCATTGGTGATGAGCACGGCCTGCGAGCTGGCGGGAGGAATGCCCAATGACCAGTTGCGGAAATCATCCCAATACCCGCCGGAGGGATAGGTCCAACTGTTGGTCTGGGCCCGCACATCTCCGGCGAGGAGTACCGTGGTTACGATCAGAAGGCCGCCGACGCGGCAGAGCCCGAAGGTTTTTCCATGTCTCGTTCGCATGTTCTTGAAAACCTCACTTTCAAGTTGAGAACCGAGTCCCGCGGTCGCCATCCCACCGCGCTCACACGAGCAGCGGCGTGACAACCGCGTGTATGCTACGTGGGGAATCATAACCACTGCCATCGCCATTGTGGTGTAAAAGATGTGTAAAAAAGCGACGCGGGGGATCGGACCGGCGACGCGACAGGGGCGGCCTCTTTAAGTGTTACCTATGTCCTGAACCCAAAGTGTTACCCATGTCCTGAACCTGCACCAGCCCGAAAACCGCCACTTGGATCTGAGCCTTCCGCCTCTTGGAAGCCGTTGCCTGCTTGCGCAATTGAGTGCGAATTCGCATTTTTGACGCGTGGCGGAATTGAACAGCTCTGGTTAAAGTGGTGGCACCGGCAGTGCTCTGCTCTGCTGCTCAGCAGGTGAATTCTGAAAGGTGCCACTATGTTTATCAAGCGGACGCGATATAACTCCCCGAACGTGCTGCTGGTCGCAGCGCTGGCGTGCGGCTGGGCAGCGATTGCCCCCGCGGCTCGGGGACAGGCGGGCAGTCTCATTTGGTCCAATGAGTTTGGTGATTTTTCCTGGGATGACGACACCGGCGCCGTCGCGGCGGACGCCAGGGCCGTCTACGCCATCGGCACCGTGTCGGACGGCTCCGGTAATTGGGACTGGCTGCTCACCGCCATCAACAGCATCAATGGCGCGACGCTCTGGCAAAGCCAATTCGGCGTGACCAACCGCCTCGAAGACGCCAACGCCGTGGCGCTGTCGGGCCGGCGCTTGTTCGTGGCCGGGTATGAGGACAACGGCCACAACACTGCTGCGGACTGGATCACCTGCGCGTATGACACGCGTAGCGGCACGATTCTTTGGACAAACCGATTCGCCAACACCAACGGATTCAACGTGCCCTACGGCATGTGCGCCGACGGCAGCCGGGTCTACTCCGTGGGCCAGGCGAATCGAGGATTTGCCGTTTATGCGTGTAACGCCCTCAATGGCGCCACGCTCTGGCAGGACACGCTGCCGCCTCAGCCGGGCCCGGACACCGCCACGGCGGTCGCGGCTGATGCGGGCAACGTTTATGCCTCCGGCGCCACCTACCAGGGCGGTCCAAAGTACAACTGGCTCGTGCGCGCCTACAAGGGGCGGTCGGGACAGTTGCTCTGGGAGGACAATTTCAACAGCGCGGGTCTGCAGGACGCGCCGTCCGCCCTGGCGGCCGCCAGCGGCAAACTCTACGCGGTGGGCCTGACCGAGGACGCCACGACCAACGACGATTGGCTGGTCAAAGCCTACGACGCCGCCACCGGCCGGGTGCTCTGGCAGGATCGCGTCGACAAGGCCGGCGGGTTTGATGAGGCGACGGTGGTCGCGATCCAGGGGAATTTCGTCTGCGTCGCCGGCATCTCCGATGTGGGTGGGACAAACAACCCTGTGGATTTTCATTGGCTGGTGCGCGCGTACAACGCCCGGAACGGTTCGTTGCTGTGGGAAGACAGTTCGCGCAGTGTCGGCGGCCTGGCCGCGCCCAAGTCCATCGCCCTGGTGGGGACCAACCTCTGTGTCGCCGGCTCGATCGATGATCCGCAGAACGGCTCCGACTGGCTGCTGCGCGTCTACGACGTCAAAACCGGCGATCTGGCTTGGGAAAGCCAATACGATCGCAGCGGTTTCTGGGATGACGAGCGCGGTCTGGCGGTGGGGCCGCAAAGTGTTTACGTGTTTGGGCTCACCACCGATGCCCAAACCACGCTTGTCGACTGGATGGCGCGCGCCTACCGGCTGAAATAGCAGGCGTTAATTGTCGCCGCCAAGGCCGGTGAGGAGTTCGGAACGGTCTTCGGCGACAAGATTGGTGGAGGTCAGGATATACTGTCGGGCGGCGGCGGGATCGGAATCGTTCCAGCGGCGGACGATGGTGGCCAGGGTGCGGGAGCGCAACTGGCTGTTGGCGATGCTTTCCGCCCAGGAGACGGCGACCTCGGGTTTACCGTCAAACGATCTGGCGACAGTGGCAATCCCTTGGTCGAGTTCGGGTGAGGACGGTTGTTGATTCATCCACTCGGCGGCGGCGGCGGGGTCGTTGACAGCCCATGAGGGGAGAGACTCGGTGAGGGCGGCGGATTTATCCTGACCCTCGGGCAAGGAGAGGGAGTATTCCGCCAGTCCTTGGGGATCGTGTTGGGCCCATCGGGCGAGGGCGGATTGAACGGCGGATTGCCGCGAATCGGGATTCGGCAATTTCATGGCCTCGGCAACGGCGGTCTGCGGTTGATACTCGGACCATTCGCCGAAGGCGGCCGCGAGCCACTCGGTGCGATATGGCGAGTCGCCTTGCGCGGCGAATGCAACGGCGCGGCTGAAGTCACCGTTGTTGCTCCACGCCGCAATCAAGGAGTCACCCAATTCCCGCGTTTTAGTCGGATCGATCTGGGAAAGGCGCGAGAACAATCGGATGGCGGCGTCGGGATTGTTGATGGCGCCCGTGAGGACGGCGGTGGCGGCGTCGCATTTGTCAATGATGGGCTGGTGGGAGAACGCCCAGTCACCGGCGGCATCTGGATCGGATCTGGCCCAGCCACGCAACGCGGCGCGCAGCATGTCCAGCCGCTGGCGCAGATCGGTTTGCGCCAGGGCGAGCGCGACGGCGCGTTTCGGATCGCGCGCGGCGAAGTCTTCGATGGCGGCCAGGATTTGATTGTCGCGCATCCGCGTGCGGGGTTGCGACGTCAACTTGTTCCATTGCTCGTCCGGCTTGTCGGTTGCCGGTGGCGCGTCCCGTGGAACAATGATTTTCGATGGCGCGGGGGCTTGTTGGGTTTTCGATTCAACGGGAGCGCTGTCCGGCGGGATGGGAGCAATTTCGCCATGGCCCGCCGGGGAAAATGAATTGCGCCCGCTGTAAAATCCCACGGCGCCCGAGATCGCGGCCACGAGGATCAGGCAAATCGTCGGACATCGCGCGGGAAACCGGGTTTGCGGGAGATGGCCGTCTGTTTTCACAGGGTCCATTAACGAGACAGGCCGACACCCTGATGCGGTGCCGGCCTGTCATGGAATTCACCTGGAGGGTATCAAGGATTCCAGCCGTTGAGAACGGCGCTCTCGGTGTATGCGGCGGCCTGCGAGGAGGTCAGGCGCTTGACCCAGGAAGCGCGAGACGAGGGGCAGGGATACTCCGCGAAGCGGCACGTGGACGAGTTGCTGGTTCCGGTCCAATTGATGTACCCGACGGGCTCGATCACGCTACCGATCGAGCAGTTGATGAAGGCGAGTTCGCCGTAAGCACCCCACGGGCGGCCGAGATAGGAGGAATCGCTCCCGGCGGTTCCGCCCGAGGTGATCGTGCAACTGGAGAACACAATGCCGTAGTTCTGGCTCTGCGCGGTTTGCGGCGCGCCGATGGTACCGCCATTGCCGCGAATCTGACGGATGGTGCAACCGGTCACAAAGATCCGGCCCTGCCCATACACGAAATCGACATCGCCATCGATTTCACTGCCGGTGACGAACACGGATGTACTCGCGCCCTTGGCATAGAGGGTGTCCTGTCGGCCGATGAGATTGCATGATCGGATCGCACAGCGGGCGGCGGTGATGATCAGCACCTGACTCGTGTTGTTGTCGCCCGTGTAGCTGTTCTTGAGTTCGATGTTCTTGATCGTGACATCGGTGGCACTGACCGTGAGGGTGACTTGGTTCTGGCCGGCGACCAGGATTGTGCTGGTGTTGCTGGCTCCCTGGATGGTGATGCCACTCTTGGAGCTCGGGACTGTGAACGGCCCGGTGTAGGTGCCGTTGGCGATGGCGATGGTGTCGCCCGAGGCGGCGGCGTTGATGGCCGCTTGCACGGTCGAGTACTGCGAGGGAACGCTGCGGGTGGTGGCGGAGGCCGGAAGGACCGCCAACGCCAGGATCGCTATCAGGACGGCCAGTTGCCGATGGATGGAGTACGCTTTTGACATAGATTGAACCTTTCTTTGTTTGGTTAACAACCCACGGTGCGGAAGCTGACTGAGCCTAGCCAATTTCGGGCGCGGCGGTCAATCTGGCCAACGCGCAAAAGTCATTGAAAAACGCGACCCGACCAGAAGCCGATAACGCCTCGACCAGGACGACGGCGAGGTCGGAGACGACGGTAGCCGAGTACGCGCGGAGCGCTATGGCGCGACACGCGGGGGGACGAAGCAAGAGCGGGAAGCCACGGAATGACAGCGTTTGGGGGAGGACGGACTACAACGGGCGGATCCGGAGGTCGCCGTGTGGGGGCACACGGCCTACAACGACGGAAGAGGGCGGGGTAAACGGGCAAGACGCCCGTTCTCCGGGGTAGCGGATCGCGAGTGGCGTGTGCGAGGAGTTCCGTATGCTGAGGGGATAACGCGGATGGTGTGGAGGGGGTGGTTGAGGGGTGGGGATAAGTGAAGTCAGGAGAACGTAATAGAATAAAAACGAACCAGCCGCCCCCCCCGAGACGGAGGCGGCTGGTCGGAGAACTTCGATGACGGGGCGCACTTACATCGTCGCGATGGCCGGTTTGCTGGTGAGGATTGCTTCGCGGCCCTTGGCCTTGCTCGACTTCATGAAGTAGAACACGCCATAGCCGCCCCACAAGGCGACCACCACGAGCGCGATGTACGGTTCGTGCCAGCTCATGCCGCTGACGGAGAACGGGCCGATCAGGTAGAACAACATGCAGGCCAGATTCGCCAGCAGTCCGAAGATCGGGATGAACATGTGCTTGAAGCCATTGAACGTGTGATGTTCGCGGAACGCAACCATGGCGATCATGCAGGTCGTCATGTAGAGCAGGAACGTACCGAAGTTGCTGATCAAGGTGATGATGACCAGCGTGTTCGGCAGGCTGACATAGGCATCAGGTTTGAAGATGCCGAAGCTATACCAGATGTTATGATATTTCGCGTCCAGCGGCGCCAGCGGACTGCCCTGGGCGCCGAGATAGACCGTTACCGAAATGATCCCGATCACGGTGGAGATTGCCGCCAAGGTCCAGATCGCGCGATACGGCGAAAGCGTCTTGCCGTGCAACAGGCCGAAGTGCGACGGGACTTCTTCGTCGCGGCCCATGGCGTACGTCACGCGCGCGCCGGTATTCATACAGGACAGGGTTGTGCCGATGAGCGCCAGAAACACCGTGAATGCCTGCACGAGCATGAATGCCCGACCCGCCGTATAGCTGCCGAACATCCACGTGCCGACAATCACCATCATATCGCCCAGCGGCGCGCCAGAAGCGCCGGCCGTCGGCATCGTGTAACCGTTGTGCAGGAAATAATTCGCGGCGAAATACTCGAACAGATAGCAGAACCCGCCCTGGATCGCCAGCGACAGCAACACCGCGCGCGGGATGTCGCGTTTGGCGTTTTTCGCCTCTTCACCCAGCGAGGTGCACGATTCAAATCCGACCAGGATTAGAATCGCAATGCACGCCTGGATGAACACGAAATTGAATCCATGCACCCCAATGACGGACTTGGCAGTGGTGTGATAGTTGAAAGTCGGATTGCCGCTGCTGTCCTTGGTGATGGCTCCGTCCGCCGAGTAATCGACGGTGAACGGCGCGGCCTTTGCCATATCGGTGGTTGCATTGCCGTCTTTGTCGGCCATCACCGGGTTGCCGTCCTTGTCTTGAGAATCCTGCATTTGATAGACGGGCTTGCCCTTGTCATCCACAGTTGGTTTGCCGTTGGCGTCAAGCACCGGCGTGGGCTTGCCTTTGTCGTCCTTCACGACCTCCTGTGCGACCTGATAATTCACGGCGACCCCGTTCGACAAATGATAGCCCTGCGAGCCTTGCTTGTGCTGAAGCCGATAGCCGATAGCGATCACCGAGAACACGAGCAGGGCGCTGATCTGAATGACGTTGATCGCGATATTGACTCCCGTCGAACCCGTCACACCCCGGTAGGCGATGTATGCCACGCCAAACGAAAATGCGATGCAGAACAGGTACATGAAGAGGGGGCTGTTGTATGTTCCACTGAATGTGTCGGGCCAGAACTGGCTGGCCAGATAGCCGCCCAGGATTGCCGTCACTCCCACCATGCACCCCGGGTACACCCAGTAATACAAATGACTCGCCCAGCCGGTAAAGAACTTGGCCACGCGAGCGAACTTATAGGCGTGCGTCTTGGACAGGAATGCCTGCTCCGCATAAAAGTACGATGAGCCGGCGCCGGGATAGAGTTTCGTGAGTTCGGCATAGGCGATGGCTGTCGCAAAGCACAGCAGCAGTGCCGCGAAGATGCCAAACCACATCGCGCAGCCCGCCATGGGCGCGCCGTACAAGGATTGCATCTGGAATGTCAACCAAAGGAACGCGCCTGGCGCAATCAAGGCCATCGCGTTGGCTGTCAGCCCCGTCAACCCCAAGGTACCCGTGGTTTTGGGCCTGCCTGCCGCCCCGCCAGTTTCTGCAGTTGCCATTAGTGGTTCTCCTTACTCGGTTTTAACGTTTCTTTCGTTGCCGACGGACGCGCGTCACCCCGCGTCGTCAGAGCGAATAGCCGTACTCGCATGGTGTTGGCGCGTTAGCGTCCGCTGTGCCACGCAAAGCAGGGGTGTTAAGAAGTTGTTAACGGACAGGAACTTTCGCGGAATGATTCTCGTGAGAGGGTCCGCCCTCTCAGACGGATGTTATGCAGCATGGATAAAAAGAAACACGCCGCCCTCGCCGGAAGCGCGGTCTCAAACAAACCCGAGCGCACCCAACGGGCGTCGCGCACGAACTTCCGTTGTCGTAATTCTTCGTCAGTCCAAAGTCATCAAACTCCGTGATCCCTAGCAGTCGTAGTACATGTGAAATTCCCACGGATGCGGGCGCAGCCGGACCTGATCCTGTTCCTTGCGCTTCATATCCAGCCACTGCTCGATTACGTCTTCGGTGAACACGTCCCCTTGCAGCAGGAACTTGTGGTCCTTCTCCAGCGCGTCGCAGGCTTCGGTCAGGCTCCCCGGCATCGACGGCACCTTCTTGAGTTCGGAAGCCGACAGCTCGTAAATGTTCTTGTCCAGCGGCGCGCCCGGATCGATCGAGTTCTGGATGCCGTCGAGCCCCGCCATCAGCATCGCCGCCATCGCAATGTACGGATTCGCCGCGGGATCCGGCGGGCGATACTCGATGCGCGTGGCCTTCGGGCTCGGCGAATACGTCGGGATGCGGACCGCCGCCGACCGGTTGCGGCTCGAATAGGCCAGGTTGACCGGCGCTTCGAAGCCCGGGGTCAACCGTTTGTAACTGTTGACGATCGGGTTCGTGAACGCAGCCATCGCCTTGGCGTGCTTGAGGATGCCGCCGATGTAATTGAGCGCCAGGTCGCTCAGACCCGCGTATTTGTTGCCGGCAAACAGCGGTTTGCCCTTTTTCCACAAGCTCTGATGTGTGTGCATTCCGGAACCGTTGTCGCCAAACAACGGCTTCGGCATGAATGTCACGGTTTTGTTGTGGCGCTTGGCCACGTTCTTGACGACGTATTTGTAGACCATCATGCCGTCGGCCATCGATACCAACGGGCTGAAGCGAAGATCGATCTCGGCCTGGCCCGCGGTCGCGACTTCGTGGTGCTCGCGCTCGACTTTCAGGCCGCAGTCTTTCATCACGGTGATCATCTCGTTGCGGATGTCCACCAGCGTGTCCTGCGGTGGCACGGGGAAATAGCCTTCCTTGTGGCGGATCTTGTTGCCGAGGTTGGGGGATTCTTCGCGGCCGGTGTTCCAGATGCCCTCGACGGAGTCGATGTAGTAATAACCGCTGTTGGACGTCTGGCCAAATCGTACGTCGTCGAAGATGAAGAACTCGGCCTCAGGTCCGAAATACGCCGTGTCGGCGATGCCCGTTTGCTGCAGATACGCCACGGCTTTGCGGGCGATATTGCGCGGGTCGCGCGTGTACGGCTCGCGCGTGATGGTATCGATGGCGTCGGCCGTGATGCTCAGGGTTGTGATCTGGGGAAAGGGATCGATGAACACGGTGGCGGGATCAAGGAGCAGCAACATATCGCTGGCCTCAATCGATTTCCAGCCACGGATCGACGACCCATCAAAGCCCACGCCGGCCTCGAAAGTGTCCTCTTCGAGTTCCGCGACGGGCATGCAGAAATGCTGCCACGTGCCGAGGAAGTCACAGAACTTGATGTCAACGAGCTGAACATTTTTGCTTTTACACAGGGCCAGGACTTCCTTCGGTGTCATGTCATCCTCCAATCAATACAATCGTACGGCGGTTTTTCGGGCGGCTTGCGTCTCCTCTTCTTGCCCGGATCGGGCCGGCCACGGAGGAGGCCGGCCCGATCCGAGGCGGGGGTTTCTGCCTACATCGTAACGGTGACGGGTTTACTCGTAAGGATTGTTTCCCGTCCTTTCGCCTTGCTCGACTTCATGAAGTAGAACGCGCCATACATGCCCCACAGGCCGCAGATGAACAGCGCGATGTACGGCTCGTGCCAGCTCATTCCCGCGACCGTGAACGGCCCAATGAGGTAGAACAACATGCAGGCGAGGTTCGCCACCAACCCGAAGATCGGGACGAACATGTGTTTGAACCCGTTGAACGAGTGATGCTCCTTGAACGCGACCATCGCGACGATGCAGGTGGTCATGTACAGCAGGAACGTGCCGAAGTTGCTGATCAACGTGATGATGACCAGCGTATTCGGGAACTTGGTATAGGAATCGGGCGAGAAAATCCCGAAGCTGTACCAGAGGTTGTGATACTTCGCATCCAATGCCGCGGGCGCGCTGCTCTGGCCGCCGAGATACACCGAACAGGTGGCGATCCCGATGATCGCCGACAATGCCGCCAGCGTCCAGATCGCGCGGTATGGCGAGAGCGTCTTGCCGTGCAACAGACCGAAGTGCGACGGCACTTCTTCGTCTCGGCCCATCGCGTACGTCACGCGGGCGCCTGTGCTCAGGCAGGACAGCGTGGTGCCGATCAGCGCGAGGAAGACTGTCAACGCCTGTACCAGCATGAACGCGCGGCCGGCGGCGTAGCTGCCAAACAACCACGTGCCGACGATCACCATCATGTCGCCCAGCGGCGCGCCGGATGCGCCCGCGTTGGGCAGCGTGTAGCCGTTGTGCAGGAAATAATTGGCAGCGAAGTACTCCAGCAGGTAGCAGAACCCGCCCTGGATCGCCAGCGAGAGCAGCACCGCGCGCGGAATGTCGCGCTTGGCGTTCTTGGCTTCCTCGCCCATCGCCGTGACCGATTCAAAGCCGACCAGAATCAGAATCGCGATACAGGCCTGGATGAACACGAAATTGAACCCGTGCGGCGCAATGACCGACCCGGGCGTCGCATGATAGTTGAAAGTGGAATTGCCGCTGCTGTCCTTCGTGATTGCTCCATCCGCGGAGTAATCCACCGTGAATGGCGCCGCCAGCTTCGGATCGGTCGTCGCGTTGCCGTCCTTGTTGGCCATGACCGGGTTGCCATCCTTGTCCTGCGAATCCTGCATTTGATAAACAGGCTTGCCTTTGTCATCGACCGTTGGCTTGCCGTTGGCATCGAGCACGGGCGTGGGATTGCCTTTATCGTCCTTCACGACCTCTTGAGCGACCTGGTAATTCACCGCGATCCCGTTCGACAGATGGTAGCCCTGAGAACCTTGCGGGTGATGGACCCGATAAGCGATGGCGATCACCGTGAACACCAGTAGCGCGGTGATTTGAATGATGTTGATCGCCAGGTTGACGCCCGTGGTGCCCGTCACGCCGCGAAATGCGATGTACGCGACACCGAAGGCGAAGACGATGCAGAAGATGAACATGAACAGCGGGCTGTTGTAATTGCCGGCGAACGTGTCGGGCCAGAATTGATTGAGCAGATACCCACCGAGAATCGCCGTCACACCCACCATGCATCCCGGGTACACCCAATAATACAAGTGACTGGCCCAGCCCGTGAAGAACTTGGCGACGCGGGCGAACTTGTAGGCGTGCGTCTTCGAGAGGAAGGCCTGCTCCGCATACAGGTAGGATGATCCCGCGCCGGGATATAGCTTCGACAGTTCGGCGTAGCTGATCGCGGTGGCAAAACACAACAGCAACGCCGCGAGAATCCCAAACCACATCGCGCAGCCGGCCATCGGTGCCCCGTACAAGGACTGCATTTGAAACGTCAGCCACAGGAACGCGCCCGGCGCGATCAGCGCCATGGCGTTCGACGTGAGACCTGTCAACCCTAGTGTTCCCGTTGTTTTGGGCTTGTCAGCCCCGCCAGTATCTACCGTTGCCATTTTGTTCTCCTTACGCTCCGTGCTTTTTACAGTTTTTTAATTCGCCGACCCGTCGATTCTCTGCCTTCCACATCTGCCTGTTCCCCAATGTTTGTCGGATCGAACTCACACTCTCGCCTGAGCGCACCCCTTAGCGACCGCTATGCCAGCCCGGGTGTTGGTATTAAAAAAACGTTAAAACACAAGGTGTTGCATCGATTCGACTTGGCGTAAGCCGGGCAACCATCAGACGCCCGTTGGTCAGCCTGATAAAAAAGCGACAGCGGGTTCGTCGCGCCGCCCTTCTTTTTTGATGAAGTGTGCAGTCCTCGTGTGGTACGTTCAGCGCGGCGATGGGGTTCGCCTGCAACCGCCCCTGCGACTACAGGGCGCTGATGACTCCTACCATAGATTCAGGGGACGCAATGTTCAGATTGTTGCTGCTCATCGTTGGCGGAGCGCTTGGCACGTTGGCCCGGTACGGGCTGAACGGCGTCATCTCTGAACACCAGTCGAAGCATTATCCCTGGGCGGTGGTCTTCCCGCTCGGCACGCTCGTCATCAATGTCACCGGCTGCTTCGCGATCGGGTTCATCGCCGCCATCAGCGGACCCGCCACGGGCCGCGCCTGGATCAAACCCGAATGGCGCGATTTCCTCATGGTCGGCTTCTGCGGCGGATACACCACGTTTTCCAGTTACGGATTGCAGACGCTCAACCTCGCGCGCGACGGTGAATGGCTCGGGGTAACGCTCAACGTTCTCGGCTCGAACGTGCTTGGGCTGCTGGCCACATATCTCGGTTGGGTCGGCGGCCGCGCGCTTCAGGCAAAATTCCATGGAGGCACATTGTGAAACTCGACGGCGAAGGTTCTCTGCTGCGCATCTACCTCGGCGAACTTGACAAATGGCACCATCAACCGCTCTACGAGGCCATCGTCCTCAAGGCCCGCGAAATGGGCCTGGCCGGCGCGACCGTGCTACGCGGTCCGATGGGTTTCGGCGCCAACTCGCACCTGCACACCGCGAAGATTCTCCGCCTCAGCGAGGATCTGCCCGTGCTCATCGAGATCGTCGACAAGGAAGACCGCATCAACGCCTTCATTCCCGAACTCGACAAAATGATGGGCGACGGCCTTGTCACCCTCGAGAAAGTCCGCATCATCCGTTATCGCGGCACCCCGCCCGCCTGACACTGCCCCGCTTTCCGCATTGTAGGGCTGGATGCCTGAGTCCGACGACGATATCCAGCCGTTCCGAGTGTTGCAGGCCGCGTGCCCTCACGCGGCGGTGGTTTTGCTGCCCCCCTTGCCAACCTCGAAAAAACGCGTACCGTTGCCGAATGAAAGTTCACGGGCCGCGCCAACACTATCGTGCGATCAGGAAAACGGTTGAGTTCCGACTCGACGCGCCGCAGGCGCGCGAGGTGTCGCTGGTCATCCGCCTCGCGAAGGATGACGCGGCCTCGACCCGCACGATGCGCCAGAGCGTTGACGGGGTCTGGAATCTCCGGACCGAACTTCCCCGGGGCCGCTACGTCTACCGCTTTCTGGTGGACGGCACCCCAACGCTTGATCCATCGGCGCTCGGCAGCGTGTCCGACGCGGACGGCGGCCAGTGGAACACCCGCGAGATCGGCTACTGACCCGAGCCGACGGCAGAACCAGCGACCGACAATGCCTCCCGAATCACCCGGCCTTTTTCGTTGAAGCGGGCGCGCCGGGGCGGTACAAGTCAGCCGGTTCATCCCAAAACGTGCGAGGCGAGCATTCATCATGAGCAAACCGATTCGAGTCATTCAATACGGACTGGGCGCGATCGGGCAGGCGACCGCCCGCCTGATGTTGCAGCGGCCGGGCTTGCAACTGGTTGGCGCCATCGATCGCGATCCGAAACTGGCAGGAAAAGATCTGGGTAACGTGCTGGGCCTGAAGCGCAAGCTCGACATCGCCATCAGCGACAAACCGGTGGTGCTGTTCGCGCAGACACCAGCCGATGCCGTGGTCCATTGCACCACCTCCAGTTTCGTCGACGCCTACGAGCAGATCACCGAAATCGTCCGCGCGGGCCTGCATTGCGTCAGCTCGTGCGAAGAAGCGATGTTCCCTCACTACCGGCACAAGGCGCTGGCGGACAAGCTCGATGACTTGTGCGTTCAGCGATCGGTGGCCGTTGTCGGCACCGGCGTCAACCCCGGCCTGGTCATGGACACGCTGGCGCTGACGCTGACCTTGGCCTGCCAACGCATCCAAGCCGTGCGCGTGCTGCGCGTGGTCGACGCCGGAACGCGCCGCGAAGCGCTCCAGCGCAAGGTCGGCGCGACGATCACGAAGGCGCGATTTGACGAGTTGAACCGGCAACACAAGATCGGTCATGTCGGCCTGGCGGAATCGCTCGTCTTCCTCGCCGACGGGCTGGGCTGGGCGCTGGACGACGTGAAGGAAACCGTGGCGCCGATGATTTCCAAGAAGGCGGTCCAGACGGAATTTCTCACGGTGAAGAAGGGCGCCGTGGCCGGCGTCCACCAATTCGCCCGCGGACTGCGCGGCGGCAAGGAAGTCGTGACGCTGCAACTGCAAATGTACGTCGGCGCGCCCGAGCCGCGTGACGTCATCGAGATCGATGGCGAACCGCCGTTGCGGCTGGTGCTCGAAGGCGGCGTGCCCGGCGACGTGGCCACGCCGGCGATCCTGGCCAACACATTGCCGCGGCTGGTCGAATGCCCGGCCGGACTGCACACGATGCGTACGCTCGGCCTGCCGCGCATGGCGCTCTGATCATGGCGAACATCGTCTACTTCGATCTGGAAACCCAGAAGAGCGCCGCGGATGTCGGCGGCTGGGACCGGAAAAGCGACATGAAAATGTCCGTCGGCGTCACGTACAGCACCGGCGACGGCCAATATCGGATTTACACCGAGGACAAGGTCGCGGATTTGGTCAAACAGCTCATGCGCGCCGACCTTGTCGTCGGGTTCAACATCATCAATTTCGATTACGAAGTGCTGCATGGGTATACGCCGCTGGATTTGCAGGCGACGCCGACGCTCGACCTGATGGCCGACCTTGAACAGAAGCTCGGTCACCGGCTGTCGCTCGATTCGCTCGCGAAGGGGACCCTCAACGCGCCGAAGATCGCCGACGGGATGCAGGCGTTGCAGTGGTGGAAGGAAGGCCGCATCATGGACATCGCCGAGTACTGTTGTTTCGACGTGAAGATCACCAAGGAACTCCACGAGTACGGCCAGCAACACGGCGAAGTCGCTTACGTCGACCGCCTCGGCCAGAAACGCACCGTGAAGGTGAAGTGGTAGAGATTTCGTTGAGCAGAGTGGCGTCGACCCGTGTCCAATCCTCCATGAATCGGAGAATGCGTGGAATCTGGCGGGAATGGGTGCTTCCGGCATTGATGGTGACGGCGGTGTTGGCGCCGTTGCGGTCGGCGGTGGCGGACTGGAACGATGTGCCGAGCGGATCGATGATGCCGACGATTCTCGTTGGCGATCGGATCTTTGTGAACAAACTCGCTTACGACCTCAAGGTGCCATTCACCACGTGGCATCTGGCAACGTGGGCCGATCCGCAGCGCGGCGACATCGTCGTGTTTCGCTCCCCGCACGACGGGACGCGTCTCGTCAAACGCGTCATTGGCGTGCCCGGCGATCAGATCGAGCTGCGCGATGATCATCTTTTGATAAACGGTCAGCCGGCGTCCTACGCATCTCTTCACGCCGAAGCGCAACCGGCGTTCGTGGTCGATGAGACCGTTTCCGGCAAAACGCATCCCGTGATGATCGATCCGCAACTGCCCGCGCGGCGGTCCTTCGGTCCGATACAAGTCCCGGCGGGTGGCTACTTCATGATGGGCGACAACCGCGACAACAGTTTCGACTCGCGCTACTTCGGGTTCGTGCCGCGCGGCAACATTTTCGGTCGGGCCACGCTCGTGGCGATGTCGCTCGATCGCGCCCACTACTACAAGCCGCGCTTCGACCGATTCGGCCACAGCCTGCCGTAACCCCCCCGCTCAGCTCGGTCTCTCCCAAAGGGGCGGGATCTGGCCCGTTTCTGAATTCAGAAACGAAACGTCCCGTCGATCCGTCTTTTGGCGTGAGAGGTCGACATTGGGATGAGGCACCAGTTGAAACGATCCGGGTCTTTCGCCGCGAACTTTGCCGCCGTTGCGGTGTCCGACTCGATGCGGTAGCATGACGGTGATGGCTTCCAACGATCCCGACGTGGCGCTCATGTTGCGCGTGCGCGAGGGCGACACGGAGGCGCTGCGGGAATTGATCGAGCGCCACCAGCGCGCGGTCATCAACACGATTCATCGGTCCATCGGCGACGCCTGGGAAGCCGAGGACCTGGCCCAGCGGGTGTTCGTGCAGGTCTATCGTTCGGCCAATCGATACAAGCCCACTGCGAAATTCACGACGTGGCTGTTCACCATCACCCACAACACCATCCTCAACGAGCGGCGCCGCCGCAGCCGTCACCCGGCGGAATCGCTCGATGCGCTGCAGGATCCGGCCGACCCGGAATCGGCGGGCTGGCAGCCGCCCGATCCCGCGGGACGCGACCCCGCCCAGGAAGCGGTCGAGCGCGAGTTGCGGGAGAAGATCCAGCAGGCCATCCAGGAACTGCCCGAGGCGCAGCGGACCGCCGTGATCCTCTGCCGGTACGAGGGTCAATCCTACGAGGAGATCGCCGCGGTGCTGGGTTGCTCGGTTTCGGCCACGAAGTCGCTGCTCCATCGGGCGCGGCTTACCCTGAAGGACAAACTACGAGGTTATTACTGACCGAAACCATTCACGAAACTTGGTGTTTAACCAAATGGACAGGAAGGACATGAGTTGCCAGACCATCATAGAGCAGTTCGGCGACCGCCTTGACGGGCGATTGAGCGCCGCGGAGCAGGCGGCGATGGAAGCGCACCTGGCTGGCTGCGCGGATTGCCGCCGCGAATGGGAGGCATACGCCAATGCCTGGCAGGTTCTCGCGCGTGACCCGGGCATCGAGCCCTCCTTTGGGTTCGCCGAGCGCACGTTGCGCCGGCTGGCCGAGCGCCCGAGCCGGGTCCATTGGTGGTCGTGGCGTCCATCGATTCGCTGGGCGGTGCTGGCCGCGACGGTCGCTGCGGTGGCGGTCACGACCTGGGTTGGGCATGAGCGCGCCGTGGGCCGGAAGCATGCCGAGGTGTATGCGCGCGTCCAACAAGCAGATTATCTCGAAGACTACGATGTGATTGCCAACCTTGATCAACTCAAGGAAGGCGGTCGTCCATGAAACGGTTCGCCGTTCTTGTGGCGCTGATGATGGGTGCGGCAACCACAACGACGCTGGCGCAACAAGCCGCGCCGTCCCCGCCATTACCACCTCCTGCCGCCTCGCCGCAGCCCGCCAAGACGAAGCAACCCATGACCGATGAGCAACGGGTTCAACTCGAACAGAAACTGGATGCGCAGTGGAGCAAGATGTCGCTGGAAGGCAAGCAGCACGTGATGCGGCTCCACCGGGCGCTGACCCAGATGCCGGCCGACGAACGGAAATTCATCCACGAACGGATCGAGCGCTTTCTCAGCATGACGCCGCAGGAACGCCAGCGTCTCCGGCAGAACACGCTGAAGTGGGAGCAGATGACGCCCGAGCAACGCCAGCAGGCGCGGGAAGAGTTCCTCAAACGCCGCCAGGAATTCGAAGACAAGTGGAGCCGCGAGCATCCGGGCGCCGACCAGCCGCCGACGGGAAGCAGCGCGCCTCCTGCGCCTCCGCCGGCAACGCCCTAGCGGTCTTTCCACCGGCCATGTACCTCGTAACCCAGTCACAGACAAACCAGTAAGGAGACTCACAATGAAACGCGGATTCGTCATCGCTTGTTTGATCAGCCTGGCCACTGCCGTCGGCGCGTTTGCCCAGGGCGGTTCGACCAATGCCCCGCCGCCGAACCACCGGCCGCCGCGACCGATGATGGACAGCCTGTTGGGGCCTCGCATGCTCAAAGAACTCGCGCTGACCGGCGAACAGAGCGCCAAGTACAGCGTACTTGATGCGGACTACAAGGCCGATGTCGCCAAGTGGCGAGCCAACAACAGCATGACCAGCAGCGTGAGCACAAACGCGCCGTCCGGCGGTGGCCACGCGCAACTGAGGGAACTGCGCCACAGTTACATTGAAAAACTGCGCGGCATTCTCACCCCCGACCAGAACACCAAGCTCACCGAGTTGATCGAAAACGGTCCGGGTCGTGGACGTCGCGGTGGCGGCACGGTGGGTGGGGGGACTGGTTCACCGGCACCGGCCGCGGGAAGCAACTGATTGTAATTGCGTGAACGACGCGCCGCCTGTGACCGCGTTCGGTCTCACGCGGCGCTCGTTCGTCGGAGTCTCGCCACGAACGCGCCATCCATGCGGTCGCGCGGCGGAAACAACGACCGCGTTGCTTCCATCGTGAAGCCGGTGTGCGCCGCGAGAAATGTTTCCGTCACGCCTTCATTTTCTTCGCGCTCCAAACTGCACGTGCTGTAGACCAGAACGCCGCCGCGTTTCGTGAACTTCGCCGCCGAGCCCAAGAGCTTGATCTGGAGCGATGCGAGCCGCGTGATTTCCTTTTCCTCGATCCGCCACCGCAGGTCGGCCCGGCGACGAATCACGCCGGTATTCGAGCACGGGGCGTCCACCAGCACACGGTCGAATTCCTCGCCGCGCAGGCAGTGATCGAGCCGCGTCCCTTCGCAGGCGAGCGTCGCGGCGATGGTGACCCCCAGCCGACGACAGTTCTCGCCGACCAGGGCCAGCCGTGAACTTGTCGAATCAGCGGCGATGATCCGGCCGCGGTTCTGCATCTTCTGCCCGATGTACGTGGTCTTGCCGCCGGGCGCGGCGCACATGTCCAGCACCGATTCGCCCGGCTGTGGATCGAGCACGTCCACGGCCATCAACGTCGACGGATCCTGGACATAAAACTCTCCGTTGAGGAACGATTTCGTCTGGAACAGGCCTGCCGCGTTCGTCGCGCGCCAGCCGAGGGGATGATCCGTCGGTTCCGCGGCCACGTCGGCCGGTTTGCCGTTCGCCTTGAGCGTGTTGATGCGGATGAAGACCGGCGGCGGCTGGTTATTCCACTCGCATAACGCCGCCGCATTCTCTCGTCCGAACTGCGCCGCCCAACGGTTCCACAACCATTCGGGATGCGAGTAGTGAATCCACGGCTCGGTCTCGCGGGTGGCTTCGAGCGCCGCCCGCAACTGTTCCTGCTCGCGGTCCGCCCGCCGCAGGACGGCATTGACGAATTTCGCCTCGGCGTCGCCCGCGCGGGTTTTCGCGAGCGCCACGGTCTCGTGGACCGCCGCGTGCGCGGGAGTCTTCAAGTAGAACAGTTGGTAAAGTCCGAGCGTGAGGATATTGGCGACGATAGGACGCGGCGGTCGTGTGGCCAACCGTGACTGCAGAAACCTGAGCGCCAACTGTTGCCGCAGGCAGCCGTAAAACAGCTCGGTGACAAACGCGCGGTCCGATTCGCCCAGCGAAGACCCGGCGAGCGCCTGTTCGAGAAGCTCGTCAGCCAGCGCGCGCGACTGCGGCCAGCGATTCAGTAAGTCGAGCGCGAGTTCCCGGGCATTCACGTGCCAAAGCTAACACGGGCAGGCCAAATCGAACAGATGCCAGTGGACTTACAGTTTGTGAAGAGCGCGCTAGCAGAGTCGTGCCTCCATGTCGCCGGGCAGCTTTCACGGCCGGGCCCAAAAGAGCTCGGGATCGTGCGTATAGCTCATCCCCGCTTTGTCTTCCGGTGCGATACTCACATCGTCCAGTTCCACGTAGGCTTTCTTTCCCTTCGTCGACTCATAGCCGAAGGAACTCTGTTGGGGGCACCGGAGTTTTACAAAATTCTTGGCCATGTAGTCCAGATACTCGTCCGGGTCCTTCTCTTGCCCGTTCCAATTGGCGCCCTTCGACAACACAAGGGGCTCGCCTTTGATCATGCGTGTGCGCACCTCCGGAAAGGACAGCAGGATTCCTTGCGGGTCTGTGAAATAGGCCTCGAAGGTGGGATCAAAATACACCCACTTCTGCAAGCCCTCCAGCCACACCGCGGTAATGACGTGGCAATCGGTGTCGCCCTTGTCCAAGGGCAGGCAGGTGATGTGTCGCGCCTTGTAGCCCAGAGCTAGGCACGCCTCGTTGAGGATGGTCGCCATCATGCGGCAATTGACGCCGCGGCCTTCTTTTTGACAGACCTCCAGAAGGTGCAAGGCATTGCGAGGCTCTGGATTGGTCGAGTTGCCGTCATGGCGGACCTGAGTGTGGACCCAGTGCAGGAGATTCAGAACGCGCGAAGCATCATCTCCATTTCCGGCGATCGACTCCAGCTTCCATGTATCACGGAAACGTGTCAGATCCGGATCCTGCATCGACTGGTACGTGAAGGTCACTGAATTCGTCCCGGTATCCCGGGCGTAATCAGCGTGTTGACGGAGGATCGCCAAGTGCTCGCCCGGGACGCGGACGACGTCACCCCGGGCGCGGACAATTTCCTGCAGGACCAGAAAACCGGGATTTTTGCGAATGGGGTCCAGGTCGGGATCGGACTTGAGATGAGCGAAGTGCTTGAGGTCGAGGTTATCGAAGCCGCTCCCGACGGCCATTCCCAGGTAGGCGACAGCCTCTTCCGGTCTGCCCAGCCGAGAGGCGCCACAGGCGAGATCGTAGAAGTATTCAGTTTGGATGTTCTGCGCCACGGACCCGAATTCCGGTGAAGCGACGCGTGCCTCCATGAGGTGCATGGCTTCGGCGATCTTCTTTTTCTCCCACAGCGAACGCAGTGTCTGCATTTCCGACTGGATGTCTGCCGGCGATGTCACGGGTTCGCTCGGTTGCCTGTTGACACCGGCATCGGAGGGGCCAACTTTGACGCTACCCGTCTTCAAGAGATCCACGGCTTTCTCCAAGGTGACGTCGCGGTCCGTGGCGATGTCCGTTGCCGTGGGATGAACCTCCACGTCGGGGATTACGCCGACGCCCACGAACTCTTGCCCGTCGGGGTATGAACAGTGCAGTGTGCAGATACGGGCCTTTACGCCTCCGGGCAGATCAACCCACAGAGGATTGCCGGTGGATCCGCCGCTGCGTTCGCCGACCAGCGTTGCCCGCTTGCTGGCGTGCAGCACCACGACAAAGTCTTCCGCGGCGCTGAAAGTCTCCGGTCCGGTCAGCACCACGATCGGCCCGAGGAAGGGATCTTCCCGACTCGGCTGGACTGGAGGCCCGTCTTCCTCATGCCACATCGCTTGATATCCCCACCCGCGGTAGGCCGGTATGTATTCGGGCGTTCGGATGTGCCCCCAGGGGACCGGCTTGTTGATCAGCATGCTGATGATCGCGTCTCCATTGCGGGAGTTTCCGCCGCCGTTGTGCCGGATATCGAGGATCAGACCTTTGGCCTTCTGCACCTGTGGGAAGATGTTCTCGAAGTCATGGACCACCTGATTCGTCTGGAAGCTCGGCAGATTGACGTACAGGATGCCGTTTGCCAGCTCGCGACACTCGAACTCATTGCCTGCGTTCCTTCGCGGGTAGAAACCCCTCGTGAGGGTCACCGCGCGCGCGGTACCGTCCAAGCCCTTGATGCGCAAGACGGCCTTGGATCCGTATTCGCCCGACAGAAGCCGTGGGTAAGCGGTCACATCCCGGCTTTGCGGCGTACACGCGCTGATATACGGGTAAATGTCCTGTTCCAGAATCTCGTCGACAGGTCGCCCGTTGATGTGCGTGACCTCCTCGCCGGGTTTGAGGTTGGCTTTGACGAATTCCTCTTTGCGCTTCGGACTACGGATGTCCGCGACCGGCGTCGTGAGGACAATGACCGCCCGCCTGCCCGCCAGCGGACGGACTTCCAGCGGCAGGCCGTAATCTCCGTAATCCGGGTGTGCCATGGGGGTCTGGATACTGGTATGCCCGTCATGCAGCAGAGCCAGACAGCGTGCCAGGACGCAAAGATACTCCCGCTCCGTCTCCGCTTGTTGGACTTTGGGGATGTATTCCACCGGCACCTTGTCCCAGTCGAGGTCGGGGACTCGGTCGAACAGAGCAAAATTGTATTTGAGCTCACTCCACAACCGGGTGAATCCCGCCAGCCGCTCGGCTTCGGGCAGTTTCCGCGGCGGGAAGGGTCTGAGATTTCTCCTCCGACAGTTCATTTTCGAGTTTTCCGCGGTCGCCTCATCCCACTCACGCTGGTTTTGCTCCTTGTCCGCGGACAGGCAGAAGTGAAGTCGGAGCGTTTGGTCCCGGAGGTTCCATTTCATGATCGCCAGACACGGTGTGTCTGCCACCTGCCAGAGCCATCCCTGCTTCTTCTGAAGTGAGGGTCCAGCGGTGAAGATCTCTTCGCCTTCGGCATCGAGAGGACACACCCAGACTTGATTACTGGCGGCGGCGTAGAGAAGAAACTGCTTCACCCAATACGGATTGCCGGCGCAGTCGAACTGGACGGCCTGCCCGATGGGCAGAGTCACGTCGGCTTCCTCCCCGATGGCGTACGGCCGATGGATCGTCACCTTTTCTTTGATTTGTTCCGGCGTGGGGGCATTGGTTTGTCCGAAGGCCGCTCCAGCAGCGAGGGCCAAAACACTCCGCAGGAACACGCGTGTGAAGCCTGAAATGCTCATTGGTGCCATGGTTGTTGAAACTCATTGATTTCACTGAGTCCAATCGCGATGCCGCCGTCGATGGCAGCGGGTTCAATACTCAATTGCCTTTCGTCTGAAAGATCAGCAGGTAGGAAACGGCGGCATGGCCTTGCTTGTCTTGGAAGCCCTGAAATTTGGCGGAGTTGAGCCAGTAGGCGTAGGTCTTGTTGGGATCGAGTTTGACTTTCATGATGCAGGTCTTATGGTCGGTGTCGTAGTGTGGTTTCTCGACCATGTCCGCCGTCGAGCCTTGCCACACGGTCGTCCAACTCCACGATCCGTCAGCCATTTCCTTGCTGAAGGTGACTTTGATTTCGACGACGCCCGGGGCCACGTCAGCGAGGGCCAGCAGGAGAAGGAGAGGCCAAGCGGTTGCGAGTTTGAATGTCATTCCTTGGGAGTTGTGTGTCATCAGTTTTATTTCACCGCTATAATGGGTGACCTACTCGATACCGCCGCGCCGCCGCAGTAATTCGGCTATCTCGGTGTTGTTGTGCAGCAGGGCAAATCTCAATGGGGTCCTGCCACTATTGTCTTTCGCGTTGACATCCGCATGGTTGGCCAGGAGCAAGACCACCAGGTCTTTGAAGCCCAAAGCCGTCGCCGTGTGTAACGGCGTCATGCCGTCTTTGTTCTGGGCGTTCACATGAGCCTGGTGTGCCAGCAGCAGGGCGGCAATATCCGTGTAGCCGTTTTCCGCCGCGACCTGCAGGGGGGTCCGTCCCGAATTGTCCTCGACGTTGACATCGGCTTTGTGCGCCAGGAGCAATTCCACCAAGTCCTTGTGGCCCCCAAACACCGCGTTAAGTAATGGGGTCCAGTCGCCATGAGCCTTGGCTTCGACATCGGCCTTGTTGGCCAGGAGTAATTCAGCCACATCCTTGTGGCCGTACTCCACCGCAAGGTGCAACGGTGTCTGGCCGTCGTAGCTGTTTTGACTGTTGACCAATTCGGGATGCTGTTCGATGAGCGCCCGGGCTTTCTCCAACTTGCCGTTAAGAGCCGCCTCGTGAAGACTGCCTTCGCCCGTCCCACCCGGTGGAATCTCCGGCGAGAAGTTCGACCAGGGAGAGGGCCCGCGCGCGCCGAACTGCTCGTCGAGCCATTTCATTGCGTCCAGCCATTTTTTGAAATCCTCCGATTTCATTTTGTCCCATTCAGGTCCGTTCAGCTTCAACATCGACGTCGACCGCGGGTCAACCTGGTCGAACGGGGCGTAGCGTCCATCAGCCTCGCGCTGCAGGAACAGCAAATACCGCGTGGATTCCTTCGGATCAAATGAGGCCAGGTTGGGGGCGTTCATCATCAATGGGTCCGGGTCCTTGAGTCGATAATGATGCACAACCAGCTTCTTCAGACTCTTGTCCCCCTTCAAAACGATACTGACCTCGAACTCCGAGGACAAGCCGATCACAGCTGTGAGAGGACTGATGTTGGGAAGATATGTTTGTTCAGCAGTGTCTTTCGTCCAGACTGGTCTGGCAACGACGACAATGTCCGCTCTTCTGTCGAGTTCCCGATAGTTGCGTCCGCCGATGAGGCGAGCCTCGGCCACGAACGCTGTGGCTGCCAGGACGAGAAGAATGGCAACGGCTGATTTCATGTTCAGGCAGGTGACGCTATAATTATGGATTGAATTCCGAATCAAGTGCGCTTTCATGAGAGTATAACCTTTCAATTCTCCGGCAGTACCACGTCTCTCCATTCATTCGCGCGGATGGGGCGCGTGCCGATGATGAACTTCGCGACGTCGGACAGCGGAATCGCGAAGTCAAAATTCTCGACACGGACACCCTTGTCGACCGCCCCAAATCTTCCCCATCCCCCGTGCCGGATTTCGCGCCCGTCATTGGCCACCGCGATCACATCGAATTGGCGCGTCCTCAATGCGGCAGTGTCCTCGGCGATGGCGACGAACGCCTTGCCGTCCGCGTTCTGGCCGATGCCGTTGAGCTGGCTGCCACCTTCCAGCGTAAGCAAGCCGTTATGGTAGGTTTTTGACACCTCTTGCGTGCGTTCCAGCGGACCCACCGTGTAGCGTAGTCGCACCGTCACTCGCGTCGGAATGTTGGTGCCCGCGCCGGGCCCCAACGTTTCCATGAGCCAGCCGAGTTGTCCGTTGGATTCGTTTGCACTTTGTGAAGAGCCGGCGGTCGAGCCATGCGCGGCCAGCGGAATCGGGTCGCCTTTGTCATCGAGCAGCGTGACTTCATTCAAAGTTGTCTCGTCAAACAGCGGATGTGAAAACGACAGGTGCAGAAACCGCGGTTCCGAATCGAGCGGGAGTTTGCTCGCATCCATGCCGGCCGGATGAACTTCTCGCAGCCAGCTTAGTTCCGCCGCATCCGTCACCGGCGAACCATCCGGATGCCGCGCCGCCCCGGGCTGATTGGTTTTCCATTCATCCTGCCACGCGACGAAGCGCAGCACCGGCGGCTCGCTTTCCACGTCCCGGTTCTGGCTGGTGATTCCGCTTGTCGCCCCGTTTTGCACCAGCTTGTAGCGGATCTTGACCGCGCGCTGGTCGTCGGTCAGGCCGACGACTTGCAGGACGCCGGTGCTGCCTTCGCGCGTCCGAAATACCACGGCGGCGTCGCTCTGAAACAATATGAATGGCGGTATGGGCTTGCCGCTTTGTCGCAGCTCTTTGTCGGCCTCGGCTGCCCGCAGCAACACCTCATCGGCGGTCAACTTCTCGAACGAAAGCGACGGATCGATGGCAATCACGCCTCCCCATAGCGCGGGCATGGCTGTTGGCGTGGTCATGCCAATCATCAAATCCGCCCCACTGTCGCGCGCCCACGCCTGGATCAAATTGTCGGCGCCTTCAACTCTCCCCGCTGTGAAACGGGTTTTCACCAGCGTTCGGATGTTCTGAGGCGCGTCAACGAAGTTTCCGGTAGCCAGATCGAGAAAGTAATCGTTGGCAGTGCTCTCGCTCGCGAGTTTGATCGTCCGCTCGATCACGGGACCGAAGGAGAGATTCTGCGCTTCCACCCTAGATTCTTTTTCATCGCCAGAGTCTTGAATCTCCACCGTCGTCGCATGGCCCGGCTGCAGTGAGACGTTGCGGAATTCGACCCATTGATACTTGCGCCGCTGCAGTCGGAATTCCTTGATGCGGGCGAATTCATTCGAGGAAATCAGAAGCGTCCCAGCCGCTGGACTCTTGACGGCAGTGGCTAGATTCTCCCTGATCGGAGTGATTCCGCCGTCGCCGCTCGCATAATAAACCATGCGCGTCTCCCAATCTTCAACCTTGGGATAAACGAAGCTGACGGCAACGTCGCCTTGATTGCCAACGACGGCGTCATAGGACGCATTCCATTCGCCTCGCGCCACCGCCTGGCTCAGCGCGCTGGCCGAGTTGCTCATGGTGACCGCGGTCTCCCAAGGACCGTCGGCGATGCCCAGGGAAATGTTCATCACTGAAGCATTGCTCGGACAGGTGATCACTTGGATGAACAGCCCGTCGGGCCACCGCGTGTATGGCGCCTGCCAGGCCCGACTTGCCAACTGAACGCCCGACTCCTCATTGACCCGGGAGACAGGAGCGGAAATATCAGTCGCTTCCCCAGTATGGATCAGAAATGCAATCTTATCCACCAGCATGTTTGCCGCCCACTGATCGAGGCTGCCATTCATGGCAGGAAATGGGCCTTTCGAAACGGTCCCGTCCGCCCGCCAGCAAATCCCGTTTGTCCAGGGTTTGGATGTCAGCGCCACCAGTTCCACGGTGCCACCGCGATAACGGGCCACAAACGGCGCGCTCGCTGCTGATGAATTGCTCGGCGCGTCCGTCGGCTGTTTCCTTCTCAGGACGTAGTACTTCGGTTTCATTCCGCGGATGGTCACGTCACCGCCTTTCCATTCGAGGAACAGGTACGATTGGCCGTTGATTTCCCGAATCTCATAATGGCTGGCCGTGCGATCACCGCGATGGATAAGGATTCCCTTGGTCCACGTCCACCACGGCTGCGGCGTCCGGCCGTTTTCCAGGAAGGTGAGCCCCTTGAGGGAGAGAACTCCCGTCCATTGAGTTTGGTCCGGGTCGAAGTCGGATGGATTGGCAACGAAGTCCACACTGTCCCATTCTCCAACGACCTGCGGATCGTTCACGAACGGGAGATCGATGTTGCCCGTCGCGGGCTCGCCTCGTCGAATCTCGATGCGGCCATTGACCGTGCTGGCTTTGACACGACCGCCGCCGTTGCCGAGAGTGCCTCTCAGGTGGCTGCCCAGCGGAAACTCTTTTTCCACGACCAACGAGGAAAAGTCGCTGGTAATGCGACCGTTGACCGTATCGGCGGACACGGCGGCGTTGGCTCCTTCGGGCAACGTGGCCACGATTCGGCCGTTGACCGTTTCGAGCGACACGGATTGGTTGCCGCTGCCCAGCTCCGCGGCGATGCGGCCATTAACAGTGGAAAGTTTCAGATTGCCGGCGGTATTCTGCGACTGAATCCCGCCGTTGACCGTTTCGGCTTGGATGCCGCCGGACACGTCGTCAATCGCGATGCTCCCATTAACAGACTCGACCCTCTCCAAACGCGCCCGCTGCGGAACCTGAATCGTGTAGTCAACGCTCACGTCATTGCGTCTCCACCAAAAGAACCAGGACCGAAGACCGGCTTCGGGTTGCCGGGTGTGAATGACGACGCGATCCGGTCGCGCCTCAACTTCGATCTGCGTGGCGTCGACGTTTTCCTTCGTATCACCGTGTTTGACGGCTTTGATGGCCACTTCGTTACGGTCCCAGCCGCTGATTTCGATCCGTCCATTGACGTTGTCGAGTCTGAGGCTGCCTTCCGCTGTCAGTGGGACCGTTTGGCTGAAATCCTGCCACACTTCGTCTCCTGTCAGGAGCCTGCCGATCATGGAGGATGGCTGTCCGTACGGTTCGCCAAACTTTCCGCCGGCTTCCGCTTTCACCGGCGGCGGTGGTGGTGGCGGCGGCGGCGGCCGCTTCAACAGATGGGGCGACCAGAAGCCGAAAAGAATCCCGAGCACCAAGACAGCCATCCATGGGACGAGGGATTTCGCCAATTGTCGTGCTTCGGGCGTCCTGGTGGTTACGGCTCGGTACACGAGGAACAGGAAACCGACGGAAGCGATCCCCGCGAAAACCTCCAAGCCCGGACGGAACCAGCTCCAGGCTTGGCTGCTGATGGCCTCCGAGCTCATGGCCAGGAGAACGACCAGACAGGCAAACAGCAGGGCCACGCCAGCAGTGACGAATTGGCCTACGACTCTGATCAGACGCCCGGTTCCAGTGGACGCGCGGGCGTTGGTGGCAGGTGCCGTCGTTGCCACCGCCGCCGTCACCGCCGCCGGGCCGAAAATGTCCTCGTAGGCGTAAGCCAGCGCGGCCAGGCAAACCGGCACGGCAACGAAAACACCGACGAAGCAAACCATCAATCCAACGAGGTGGATCAACGCCAGCACGATCAGGAACCAGAAGAACTTCCACCAGTGCTTGGAAATCATTTTCCGGCTGAGTCCCATGGCCGGCCAGAAATCGAGATGCTTGTCGACGACCAGCGCCACGGCAAAGGTCCAAACGACCCACAGATAGACCCCCGGGAGTATCAGGCAGACCAGTCCGAGGATCGTCAGCACTTTGGTGATTAGACCAGCCAGCACCAATTGCAGGAAGGCCACTTTGAAGCCGGAAAAAGCCGTATCGACTGTGACCCGGTTGCCTCGAATTCGGTTGAGGAAATACAGCCACAGCCCGCCCAGCAACGGGTAGCGGATGATGATGCCGACCATGGAGGATGTCGCCAGCCAAGCCAGCAACCAAACAAGCGCGCTCACCCCAACGATCCGCCAGAAATCGCTGATGACCAGATTCCAGCCGCGATTCAGGCAGTGGCTGATATTCAAGGAATAATCCCGCGCTGACGCCTCTGGCGTCGATGAGGCGGCAACAGGTGGCGCGCTCGCCATCGGCGAAGTTTGGGCGATGGTTTCCACCTGCGTCTTGACATCGCTGGCGTGCTGGAAGCGGCGCTCCGGTTCTTTTTCCAGGGCGCGCAGGACGACCTCGTCGAGGCGCACGTCGATGTGCACTTTGCGCGACGGCGGCGCGAACCGGCCGATGGGCAATTCGCCGGTGAGCATCTGGTAGAACACGACGCCGAGCGAGTAGATGTCGGCGCGGTGATCGACTTCCTGCGGGTGCTCGACCTGTTCCGGTGCCATGTAGAGCGGCGTGCCGATCACATCGCGGGCGCTGGTGATTGTCAGATCCTTGGCCTCGACGCCGACCAGTTTTGCCAGGCCGAAGTCGGCGATCTTCACCGTGCCGTCTTTGGCCAGGAGGATGTTTTCCGGTTTAATGTCGCGGTGGACGATGCCCTTGTCGTGGGCGTATTGCAGCGCATCGCAAATCTGTGGCACGATAGCCAGCGCCTCTTTCGGCGAAATCTTTCCCGTGTCGAGCAGTTGGCGCAGGTTCATCCCGTCCACGAACTCCATCACGAAGTAGAACAGTCCGTCGGTCTGACCGAAATCGTGGACGGTGACAATGTTCGGATGAGTCAGCCGAGCTAGGGCTTTGGCTTCGCGCTGGAACCGCTCGGCAAACGCCGGGTCGCGGCTGACATTGCCGGGAAGAATCTTCAGGGCCACCAGACGATCAAGGCGTTTCTGGCGGGCTTTGTACACGACACCCATCCCGCCCCGTCCGATCAATCCGAGGATTTCCAGTTCCGGGAAGTGCTGCGCCAACTCAGCCGGCGTTGGCGGCACAAACTCGGTGCGCGCGCCTTCGTTGACGGATTCGCCCGCTCCCGTGCTCGAAACAAACCCGCGTTTCAGCAGGCAGGCCGGGCACAGCCCGTGTGGCGCATCAGCGGTCAGGGCCGCCCCGCATTGCGCGCATCGCTTCTCCTCGCTCATATCGGCAGATCCTTTCTACCTCATCGCTTCTACTAGTTACAGAAGCAAAACGGAGAAAAGGTTACACTCTGACAGAGTATTCCAAGGTACGGAGAAGGGAACCGACCCTCAGTGAGCCGAGAGGCAAGCATTGGTTGCGGCCATCCTGAGACGGGCCAGTTCAGCAGCCAACGCCATGTTCTCGGTTCGTAATTGCTCGACCTCTTTACACTGACGGTGGAAGGCCCACTCCAACGAGGCGACGTACTCGGATGAGTCCCCCGACGGGACCAACGACTCTTCCGTTCGGGAGGCCTCCACCGCCTGAATGATGAGGATCGGCGTGACTCCGAGCGTTATGACGACCATGACGGTCAACAGCGTTTTCACAATAGCTCCGGCGCTTCCGTTTGTTACAGAAGCAAATCGAGAGAGAAGTTACAGATGGGCCGAAGCCTAGTTCTGCGCATCGTTTTCATCGTCGCCCCAATAGTGGCCGGAGAGCGCAATTTTGCGACATGAAAAATCAGCGGAATGCCGCGAACAGGTGGCGGATTTCCTCGTCAATCTCCGCGGGGGAGGCGACGGTGTGGGCGATTTCCTCCCGCAACAACTCACGGTAGCGGCGGCGCAGGGGCCCGCTGGCTCATGATGCCGCGTTGAAGATCTTCGATGAGCGACACCGGATTGGCGATGGTCCTGAAATCGACCTCCGTTTCACCGTTGCGGATGCGAACAGTCTGGCCAGACGTCAGGGCCTCGGCCCAGAATTCTGCCGGGGTAATATCCGGCTTTACCTGGCACGCCAACGCGTAGAGGCCGGAAATCCATGGAACACACCAACTCCAGCCGCCGTCAGCGTATAAGACGTAGTCTTCGGGACCCGTGGGACCGGCCACGCAGCGGGAGTCCATCGGCACCAGAAGCCGCTCGCCAGGTGAGATGCGCCCCCCGCCATCCCAAAACTCCGATGCCCACCAAGAGCCAGGGCTGTAAGAGGCGAACGAATTCGGATCGGCCAATGGCTGGCGTCCCAATCCATGGAACGCCAGGGAATGGGTGTTCGCCAACGCCGTGGAAACTACGAATACGCGGTCCTTCGTTGCCCGCTGCACGGCGGCCATAACTTCGGCATAGCCCTTTTGCTGCGGGGACCAGCCGACCGAGATCGAGATGACGCGGATTCTCCTTTCCTTGGGCAAGCCTGCGTTTACCGCCAGCAGGCGGTCGATGGACTTCGCCAGCCACGTGAAGTCCCAGTTGAATTCACCGCCGACGGTGTAAACGCCGTGCGTCTCGGCGATGTAGTAAAGATCCGACTCCGGCGCGACCCCGACGGTCTTGCCCACGGCGATCGATGCCACCGCCGGTCCGTGCATCGCGCTGGGGTTGCCCAGGTTATGAATCTCCTCGTAGAGCCGCAAACGGTCGCGGTACTCGATGTGATCGACGAGCAACGTCTGGTCGATGATGCCGATGCCCACGCCCTTGCCGGTCACGCCCTTCGCGTGAAGCTCTCGAATGCCAAGCCCCGGGTCCTTGCCCAGCTCCATGATTCGCGCGGGGTCGAAACCGACGGGAAGGTTCGACGGAAACCGCGTGTTACTGTCGAAAACCGCGTGCAGCAAATCGGCCAGCCGACCGCTGATGTCCAGTCGGCTCAGATCGCGGCTCCGGAGGTCGACTTGCCACGGGGTCCTTGCATCTTTTGGATTGTAAGCGGGCAATGTACCGAGGGCGCCGCGGTCAAAATGCATCGGTGGCGGCTGGCGCACGATGGCCAGAGGAGAAAGAGCCGTGATATACTGTTGGTCCGGCGCGCCGGAACTTCGCTCTCCCGTCGTTATGTACAGCGCCGTTACTCTGTAATTCAGAAAAAAGAACCTGACGTTCTGGTCTGGCCGAGCGTAGTAACAGTCGCCTTTCTTTCCGTCGATATCTCTGTACAGCACGCCGCTGGCGAAAGCCAACGGCTTGCCGACAACCGTTTCGGTAGGCGGGCCAACCACTTGCAGGACATCATCCAGTGAAGAACCCAAGTGAAGTTTGCCATGCCAATTGAACCCGGACTCTGAGCCCCCTGCTTCGCACCGTAATTCCGTGACGGTGCCTCCACTGAGTACGATTTGGACACCGTGAGGGAGTCGTGCGATATAAGTTGGCGGCAGGGCGCTCTTTCCGAAGGTCTGCTGCCCCCAGCTGTATTTCTGCGGTTCGCCCAAAACCTGAATGACGTCCTTGATGGTCGTTCCCGGCTTGTCGAGTTGAGCGATCTTCGCGTCAAGATCATTCAAAGAAGATCCCGGACGATCCGTGCTGGGGTTCGGCGGTTGCCCCAATGCCAGACACGCGGCGCACAGAATACAGGCGGCACTTACTCTTGTTGTGTTCATGTGTTTGCTCCAGGGTGAATTAAGGATCCCTTTCCCAATCGCAAGTTCGTTTGTTATTGGATTCGCCCGCTCCCGTGCTCGAAACCAACCCACGTGTCAGCAGGCCGGCTGGGCACAATCCGTGTGGCGCATCGGCGGTCAGGGCCGCCCCGCATTGCGCGCATCGCTTCTACCAGTTACAGAAGCAAAACGGACAAAAGGTTACAGAGGATCCCGCCCCCCGATTGTAAAAAACGCAAGAACGGTCAAGCCTTCTTCCGTAGGATTCGCTAGAGTGGTTGCCGAATGAGAGCCTCGACGCTGCGATTCTACAAGGAGCGAATGTTGCGGGTGCTGGTGCATATCCAAGGGCATCTCGATGAACCGCTTTCACTGGAAAAGCTGGCCGCTCTCGCCTGTCTCTCGCCGTATCATTTCCACCACGTATTCACCGGCATGCTTGGAGAATCTCTGGCCAGCCACATTCGGCGGCTGCGGCTCGAGCGGGCCGCCTGGAGATTGAAGCTGAGCCGGATGCCGGTCGTGGAGATTGCGCTGGAAGCCGGTTACGGGACGCACGAGGCGTTCAGCCGCGCCTTTCGTGACTGTTTCCAGATGTCGCCCACCGCCTTTCGTCGCCGCAACGTTAACCGTCCCCGGATTCACGTTTCGTCTGGCGTCCACTATCGCGCCGACGGGACGCTCAAACGTTTTCGAGCGTCACGTACAGGAGACAAGAACATGAAGGTGACGATCAAGCGTATTGAGCCGATGCGCGTGGCGTTCATGCGGCACACGGGTCCGTATTCTCAAGTGGGCGGACTCTGGGAGGAATTCATGATGATCCTCGGCAAGGATGGGTGGCTGGGCGGGGATGCGCAGTTCATCGGGATGTGCCACGATGACCCCGCCGTGACGCCACCGGATAAGATTCGCTATGATGCGTGTATGACCGTGGACGATCGGTTTCGCGCGCAGGGCGATACCGGCGTGCAAACCATTCCCGGTGGCGACTACGCCGTGATGACGCACTTGGGTCCTTACGAGAAGCTCAGCGAAAGTTACGCCGCGTTGCTCGGCCGATGGCTGCCGCGCAGCGGTCGAAACCTGCGCGCCGCGCCCTGCTTCGAGGTGTACTTGAATTCACTGGAGAACACGGAGCCGGAGGATCTGGTCACCGATCTGTACGCACCCTTGGAACCCGCCAGAGGAGGCCGCCATGCCCACACCTGAGAAGATTGACCTGTACAGGCGGCACAAGGATGAATATGCGTCGCCGAAGAAACCGGTGCTCGTCCGCGTCAAGCCGGCGCAATATCTGTCGATCATCGGCCAGGGCGCTCCGGGTGATGACCGGTTTTCGGCCTGCATCGGCGCGCTGTATGCCGTGGCATTCACGATCAAAATGACGCGCAAATTTGCCGGCCAACAGGATTACGCCGTGTGTAAACTGGAAGGCCAGTGGTTTTTCGAAGGCGACCCTTCAAATACTCCCCGAGAACAGTGGCGCTGGAAGCTGCTGATTCGAACGCCCGATTTCATCAGGGGACCGGACCGGCAGCAGGCCATCGACGCCTTATTGAAGAAGGGCAAGCCCCGCGAGGTTAACGAGGTGGACCTCGAAAAGATCGATGAAGGCCAGTGCGTCCAAATGCTGCACGTGGGACCATACGATCGCGAAAAAGAATCGCTGGCCGAGATGCGAGCGATGGCGGAGCAACGCGGATTGCGGTTTGCTGGTCCGCACCACGAGATCTATCTGTCTGACCCGCGCCGTGTGCCGGCGGAGCGACTGAAGACGATTCTCCGTCAACCAGTTGTCCGGTCCTGAGCTAGAACGCCGCGAACAGGTGGCGGATTTCCTCGTCAATCTCCGCGGGGGAGGCGACGGTGTGGGCAATTTCCTCCCGCAACAACTCGCGGTAGCGGCGGCGGAGGCGATGGACAGCCACCTTGACGGCGCCCTCGGTCGTCCCGAGCTTTGTCGCCATCGCGGCGTATGACGTTGCGCCTTTGCCCTCCGTCAGGAACAGCTTGAGCTGGTCGAACTGCTCGCTCTTGCCGTCCGCGGCAAATTCCGCCTGCAACCGGTCCAGCACCTGATCGAGCAATGCCAGCGCCCACTGCCGCTCCAGCAGTTTTTCCGCGGTTAATTCGTCGGCGGGCTCCTGCCGGTACCGCGTTTCCGCCGACTGCGTGTCCAGCGGCAACAGCGGCTGGCCGCCGCCGCGTTTCGCCGCGTGGGCGCGGTCCCATTCATTGGCCAGGAAATGTTTCAGCGACGCCAGGAGAAAGGAACGGAATTTTCCCTTCGAGGGGTCCACGCCGGCCAGGTAGTTTTTCGCCAGCAGCCGCGCGAAGAACTCCTGGGTCAGGTCTTCGGCTTCATGCACGTCATAACCGCGGCGGCGCACGTAGGCGTAGAGCGGATACCAATATGCGCGGCACAATTGCTCCAGTGCGCGGCCTGCTTGTGGCGAGGCCCCCTGCCCGGCGGTCAGCACCACGGTCCAGCGCGTTGCCGCGAACCGTCCGGCCAGGGACGGGGACGAATCCGTGGTGGCCTTGCTGGTAGGCATTTGGCTCGAAGCCTAGTCCGTGAGCGCGGAATTGCAAGCCCGAGAAAGACTCGCGGCTGTTGGTCACGGTTTCATGCAAGCGGGCTTGCCCCAGCCACGAGGCCTTTGGCATACTTCGCGCCGATACCTGCTGAAAAAACGCTGGCGACACAGATCGATCGGCTCGAGAGCCTTATCTATGAGATTCGCGGCCAGAAAGTGATGTTGGACGCGGATTGGGCGGCGCTCTACGGAGTCACAACCGGCAATCTCAACAAGGCGGTGAAACGCAACCGCAACCGGTTCCCCGCCGATTTTGCGTTTCAGCTTACACGACAGGAGGTTGCAGCTTTGAGATTCCAATTTGGAATCTCAAATCTGGGGCGTGGCGGACGTCGGTACCTGCCGTTTGTCTACACCGAACACGGCGCGATCATGGCGGCGAACGTACTCAACAGCAAACGCGCCGCACATAATGAGCGTGTTTGTCGTTCGAGCGTTCGTGAAAATGCGCCTGGCGTTGTCAGACAACCGGGAACTCGTCCGCAAACTCGCCGCCTTGGAGAAAGAACTGAAAGACCGTCTCGATGTCCATGAAGCGGCCATTGTCAGTATTCTCCAACGCGTCATGGACATTATCGACCCGCCCTCCCTGCCCGAACCACCGAAGAAGGACATCGGCTTTCGGGTGAAGGAACCGCGCGGCCGATACGCGGTGCACCGCACCAAGGGCAGAGCTTTACGGGTTTGACTCTACCAGCACGGCTCACTTTCGGCTCTTTTCCCGTTTGCGGAACTCGTTGAGTTCTCGCTGCCGTTTATGTGCCTCTTCAATGAGTCTTAGCCAATGCGCCTTGAAATAGCTGTCCGCCCAGCGAAAGCCCACGCTGCGGAGCATTCCTTTGAACTTCTCAAGGTCGAAGCTGTCTGCGTGACTGTCGTGAGCAATCTCGCTTTCGCGAAGTCTCAAGACCTTTATGACGAAGTCTTCAGTCATGCACACTGTGAGATAGCCTATCGCCGCTTCGACCTCTCTTGCATCTGGGTCCGGACCCGGCCCGGGTTGCTCTTCCGTTTGTTCCACCGCGTTCTTGGGCGGAGTTATCTTCGCAAGATCATCGCGAAGCAGCCGAACCAGTATTCGTGCCTCGGCGTCCGGCAATCTCTCCAGGTATTCGATCACGTCCTTAATCGTTCGTGCAAGCGCGTCAAATTCACCGTCGGCCGTCGAGGCGATGTCCCCCCATACGTAGCAGGAATCGTCAAGCAGATTTGCTCTGTCAGCAATTCTCTGAGCCGCAACGCTCGGCTCGTGTACATCTCGCCTGGGTTTCTTCGTGCGCTTATTCACAGTGTCTCCCGCTAAAAGTACTCCTCGACCTGCATCCGGCTACCGCCGTCACGAAAGACATACCGCCAGACCACTTGCGACGCCAAGCGTGGCCGGGAGAGGGTGCTCCATCAAGACCGATTCGCTTCTGGCGGATTCGGCCCGACTTCGCTATGGTGCGGTGCCAGTCATCAATTACATGCAAGCGACACACGACATCTTGGCTATTGTGGGCCGGCCGAACGTCGGGAAGAGCACGCTCTTCAACCGGATCGTCGGGCGGCGCGTGGCGATTGTCCATGAAGAGCCCGGCGTGACACGGGACCGCGTCAGCGCGGTGGCGCGCTGGGGCGAGAAATCGTTCGAGGTCATCGACACGGGCGGGATCGCGTTCATGGACGACGAGAAGAGCGGCGATGTTCTCGCCGATGCGGTGCGACGTCAGGCCGAGGTGGCCATCGAGATGGCTACGGCGATTATCATGGTGGTGGACGTGACCGAAGGCGTCGTTCCGCTCGACCTGGAAATCGCCCGCAAACTGCGCAGCAGCGGCAAACCGATCTTCCTCGCGGTCAACAAGGTGGACAACGACCGCCGGGCGCGCAACGAGGCGGAATTCAGCGAGATCGGGTTCAAAAAGACTTTCTCGATTGCTGCCGTGCACGGCACCGGCGTGTCGGAATTGCTCGATGCCGCGACCGAGGATTTCACGGCCGGCCCGGCGGAGGAAGCGGCAAAGCCGACTCGGATCGCGATCGTGGGACGCCCCAACGTCGGCAAATCGTCGCTGATCAACGCCATTCTGAAAGATCACCGGACGATCGTCAGCGACATCCCCGGCACGACGCGCGATTCCATTGATGTGCCGTTCGAGTTGAGTGGCAAGCCGTATCGGCTCGTGGACACCGCGGGTTTGCGATACCGGGGCAAGATCAAGACATCGGTCGACCAGTTTGGATCGATGCGGGCGGAGCGTAGCATCCGCGAATGTGACATCGCGGTGCTGGTGCTGGACGCGGTCGCCGGCGTGACGAAGCAGGACAAGAAAATCGCCGGACAAATCGCCGACGCGGCCCGCGGGTGCATCGTGCTGGTGAACAAGTGGGACCTCGCGGCGGAGGAAGAACGCAAAGAGCGTGTGCGCGAGAGTCGGGGGATGAAACGGAAAAAGAGTTTCCGCGAACAGTATCTGGACGCGTTGCGGAAGGAGTTGTTCTTTCTCGATTGGGCGCCGGTGTTGTTTGCGTCGGCGAAGACGGGCGAGAATCTGAATCAATTGTTCGATCAGGTTGTGGTGATCGAGGGCGAGATGGCGCGGCACATCGAGACGCCGCAACTCAACAAGCTGTTTGCGCGCGCAATCGACGCGTATCCGCCCCCATTTTTCGGCGGCAAGCGGCTAAAAATCTTCTACGCGTATCAAAAAGCTTCCCATCCGCCGACGTTTCGGCTATTCGTGAATCAAGCGAGTTGTTTGACGCCGCACTACAAGCGGTTTTTAATCGATAAGATCAGGGCAGCATGGGCGTTCACGGGGTGCCCGGTATTGTTGGAGTGCCGGGAGAGGGAGCGGCGAGCGTTCGTCCAAGCGAGAAAAAATCAGCGAGTTTGAAAAAAAGTGGTGGCGGGCGTAGTTTTGTCTTGAAACACAATATATAGGGTGCATATAGTCTCGTCCGCACTATTAGCGGTGGTTTCCAACCTGGACGTTGACCACCCGAAAGTCGCAGTTGTCTAGCTTTTTGGAGGAGGGACAGTGATCAATTTGAAGCATGGTGTGGGGGAGCTTTCTGCGGGTAAGGGGAAAATGACCCGGGAGGATTCGGCGGTAGAGATGTCAGTTTCGCCAGACACGAGCAAACGCTCGAGGAGGGGTGGCCAGGCTTCGCGAAGCGGTCCACCGGGGCCGGTAAAGAAAAATGGCTGGGTGGTACCGCGGGTGTTCAGCCGTCCGGACGTGAAGCCGTTCGACGAAGTCGAATGGGAACGGCGGACGGCGGAAATCACCGACGACAGCGGCAAAGTCATTTTCAGACAGGAGAACGTCGAAGTCCCAAAGGCCTGGTCGGTTCTGGCGACCAAGGTGGTCGTTTCGAAATACTTCTACGGCGAGAACGGAACCGCCGAGCGAGAGCACAGCGCCCGCCAGCTTATCCACCGCGTCACGCGCACGATTGCCGATTGGGGCAACCGTGATGGCTATTTTGCCAACGACAAGGACGCCGAAACATTTTATGACGAGCTGACCTGGCTGTGCCTCAATCAATACGGTTCCTTCAACTCGCCCGTGTGGTTCAATTGCGGGCTCTACGGCCAGTACGGCGTGGGCAAACACAGCGGCACCGGGAGCTACCACTTCGACCGCGCGGCGAAAGCCATCGGCCGCGCCGCGACCCAGTACGAATACCCGCAGTGCTCGGCCTGCTTCATCCAGTCCGTCGGCGACACGATGGAAGACATCATGGAGCTGGCCCGCAGCGAAGCCATGCTGTTCAAGTACGGCAGCGGCACGGGCACGGACCTGTCATCGTTGCGCAGCGCGAAGGAAAAACTTTCGGGCGGCGGACGCCCCAGCGGTCCGCTGTCGTTCCTGAAGGTCTACGACGCGATTGCCAGCGTGGTGAAATCCGGTGGCAAGACGCGGCGCGCGGCGAAGATGAACACGCTGAAGGTCTGGCATCCCGACATCAAGGAGTTCATCGAATCGAAACCGAACGAGGAGCGCAAAGCCTGGGCGTTGATCGAGCAGGGGTACGCGGGCGACTTCAACGGCGCGGCGTACGGTTCGGTAGCGTTCCAGAATGAGAACCTCAGCGTGCGCGTGACGGATGACTTCATGCGCGCCGTGCAGGATGACAGGGAGTGGGTGACGCATTGGGTGACCGATCCGAGCAGGCCCGGACCGAAGTACAAGGCGCGCGAGCTGATGCGCGGCATTGCCGAGGGAACCTGGACCTGCGGCGACCCGGGCGTGCAATACGAGGACACGATCCAGCGCTGGCACACGTGCAAGACGACGGGGCCGATCAATTCGAGCAACCCGTGCAGCGAATACATGTTCCTCGACAACAGCGCCTGCAACCTCGCGTCGCTGAACCTGATGAAGTTCCTCCGCGGCGACGGCACGTTTGACGTCGAACGGTTCAAGGCGGCGGTGGAGATTTACATCACCGCGCAGGAAATCATCGTCGACAACGCGAGTTATCCGACCGAGCGCATCGCGATGAACAGCCATTCGTTCCGTCCCCTCGGCCTGGGGTACGCGAACCTCGGCTCGCTCATCATGTCGATGGGCTTGCCGTACGACAGCGACGAAGGGCGCGGGATGGCCGGGGCGATCACGGCGATCATGCACCTGCACGCCTACACGCAGTCGGCGCGGCTGTCCGAGAAGATCGGCACGTTCGAGGGGTTCGCGAAGAACCGCGAGCCGATGCTGCAGGTCGTGGAAATGCACCGCGACGCCGTGAAGCGGATTCATTCGAGTTGCCCCGACTATCTACGGAGCGCCGCGCAACGGTGCGGCGACGAGGCGGTCGAACTCGGGCGGCGATTCGGCTATCGCAACGCGCAGGTCACGGTGCTGGCGCCGACGGGCACGATTGCGTTTATGATGGATTGTGACACGACGGGCGTCGAGCCCGACATCGCGCTGGTGAAATACAAACTGCTGGCGGGCGGCGGGATGTTGAAGATCGTCAATCGCACGGTGCCGATGGCGTTGCGCAAGCTCGGCTACACGGAAGCGCAGATCGCCGACATCGTGAAGTACATCGACGAGAACGACATGATCGAGGGCGCGCCGCATCTGCAGGAGAAACACGTGACGGTGTTCGACTGTGCGTTCAAGCCCGCGAAGGGCCGGCGCAGCATCCATCACATGGCGCACCTGAAGATGATGGCCGCGGCGCAGCCGTTCCTCAGCGGGGCGATCTCCAAGACGGTGAACATGCCGCAGGAGTCCACCGTCGAGGACATCATGCAGACGTACCTGGAAGGCTGGCGGCTCGGGCTGAAGGCCGTGGCGATTTATCGCGATGGCTCGAAGCGGTCCCAGCCTCTGAGCACGTCGAAGAACAACGGTGCCGCCGTGGCCGAAGCCGCGGCGAAACAGGTGGATTCCTTCAAAGCGCGCATCGCGGAACTCGAAGGCGAGCTGGGACAGACGCGCGCCAGGCTCGGCACGCCCGCGCGGCATCGTCTGCCCGACACGCGCAAGGCCATCACGCACAAATTCGACATCGCCGGCCACGAAGGCTATATCACCGTCGGGTTGTTCGAGGACGGGGCGCCCGGCGAATTGTTCATCACCATGGCCAAGGAAGGCTCGACGATTGGCGGGTTGATGGACACGATCGGGACGCTGGTGAGCCTGTCGCTGCAATACGGCGTGCCGCTGGAGACGCTCGTGAACAAGTTTGCGCATCAACGCTTCGAGCCGAGCGGGTTCACCAAGAACCCCGATATCCCGATCGCCAAGTCGATCAGCGATTATTTGTTCCGCTGGCTGGGATGCCAGTTCATTCCCGGCTATCGCGAGGCGAATTCGCCGAACAGCGGGCAATCGGAGCTGCCGCTGCCCGGCGTTGAGGAGGAAGAGAAACGGATCGTGAACAAACCCGTCGATGATTTGGCGAAGACCGAAGACGCACCGGCCCGGCCGACGGGCGGCGATGGCGGGATGACCGCCGTGCATCGTTTGAGCCGGACCGTCGAGCACTTCATGCAGGATGCGCCCGCGTGCGACACATGCGGGGCGATCACCGTGCGCAACGGCGCCTGCTACAAGTGCCTTAACTGTGGCAACTCAATGGGATGCTCCTGATTCCACGGAGCCCCCCACACACACAGGAAGCCCCGAGGGTAACACCTCGGGGCTTTTTGTTTCGTGCAGTTTGGATTGTAGCCGCGAAACATTTTCGCGGCCCAGCTTTCATCGAACGACCCCGCGAATAAGATTCGCGGCTACAAGGCGGTGGTTTTTTAGGATGCACCGGGGTATTGTGGGAAAGGCGCGGAAGTGAATGAATCGAATAAACTCTGTTGCCGGTGGATTCGGTGGGGCGTGATTTATACTCTCCCATGTCTGATATTTCTGCTCTTGGCTCTCGGGAGTAGGCAGAGGGGATTCATTTATGTGGCACGCGGCGGGTCGATGGATACCGGCGAATGCTACGCCGTTGCAGTTGTATCGTTCGTAGGGGCTGTATATTGTTTCGTGCAAGCATTTCGCACGAAGCCAAATTAAGACACTACCGCCTCCTCGCCGCGCTTGACGGCGCGGGCGCGGGCGGGTACAGTCCCGTCCTCTTACAGCAAAGACGATTTCAGGAGACACATTATGGCAGCAGCATCGACCGCAGCACCCAAAGCAGGCGTCACGCACGCGCGTCCGAAGGCGAAGGACGACAAGGGCGGTAAAAAAGAGCAGAAGGTCGTATACCCGAGCGATTTCGGCTCGCACGCGAGCATGGCGAATGAAGAATTGACGGGCAAGATCGCCGCCGCGAAGCAGGATGCGGGCGATCCGTGGATCATTTTGAAGGACGAGCGCGGGGATTATGCCACGCGCAAGTCACGCCTCGATTCCGGCCTCGCCGATCCGAACCGGTGCGCCGACCAGCCGGTTCGCGACAAGGCCGTCAAAGAACTGACCGCGGCGTAAGCGGGGGATTCGTACAGACGGAGCGCCAGGGCCGCGAGGTTCTGGCGCTCTTGCCTTTTCGGGCCGGATGCGATTTGCTAGGAGCGCTATGCCGAACGAGAATCCAAATGATGCAGTGGTTGCGCCCGAACCGAAAGATTTCATCCGCGACATCGTGCACGAGCACGTGGCGGAAGGGAAGTACCCGAAGATCGTCACGCGATTTCCGCCGGAGCCGAACGGCTACCTGCACATCGGGCACGCCAAATCGATCTGCCTGAACTTTGGGATCGCGCGGGAGTTCAACGGCCAGTGCAACCTGCGGATGGACGACACGAACCCGACCAAGGAAGACGTCGAGTACGTCGATTCCATTATCCAGGATGTGAACTGGCTGATCGGCGGGTGGGCGGACGACAAGCTGGGATTCAAGCCACTGGGCAAAACGCCCGACCCGCAGTCGGTGGACGGCAAGCCGGACTTTTATCTGGGCCCGGTGAATCCGAAGTCGGCGCCGAAGGATGAAAAGCTGGAGCCGTTTTACGCGTCGGATTATTTCGATCAGTTATACGTGTGGGCAATCGAGCTGGTGAAGAAGGGCAAGGCGTACGTGTGCGATTTGTCGCCCGAGGACACGGACCGCTATCGTGGCGCGCCGGACAAGCCGGGGACCGACAGCCCGTTTCGGAATCGGCCGATCGAGGAGAACCTCGATTTGTTCGTGCGGATGAAGAACGGCGAATTTCCCGACGGCAAACGGACGCTGCGGGCGAAGATCGACATGGCGTCGCCGAACATCTGGATGCGCGACCCCGTGTTATACCGCATCCGCCACACGGCGCACCATCACACGGGCGACAAATGGTGCATCTACGCGATGTACGATTACGCGCATTGCCTGAGCGATTACATCGAGGGCATCACGCACAGCATCTGCACGCTGGAGTTTGAGGTGCACCGTCCGCTGTACGACTGGATTTTGGAAAATCTGGATTTGCCGCGGCCGTTGCCGCATCAGTACGAGTTTGCGAAATTGATTCCCACATACACGATCGTGTCGAAGCGCAAGCTCATCTCGCTGGTCAACGACAAGGTCGTGTCGGGCTGGGACGATCCGCGGATGCCGACGATCAGCGGGATTCGCCGGCGCGGCGTGCCTGCCGAGGCGGTGCGGGCGTTTGCGATCGGCGTGGGCGTGACGAAATTCAACAGCGTGACCGACATGGCGGTGTTCGACCATGCGATCCGCGAGGATTTGAACAGGCGGGCGGTGCGGCGGCTGGCGGTGTTGCATCCGCTCAAGGTGACAATCACGAACCTCGACCCGCATCACTACGAGGAACTCGACGCGGTCAACAATCCCGAGGATCCGTCGGCGGGCACGCGCAAGGTGCCGTTCGGCCACACGCTGTACATCGAGCAGGACGATTTCATGGAGACACCGCCGCCGAAATTCTTCCGATTGAAGCCCGGCGGCGAGGTGCGGCTGAAATACGCCTACATCATCAAGTGCGACGAGGTCGTCAAGGACGCGAGCGGGAAGGTGGTCGAGCTGCGGTGCACGGCAGATCTCGGCAGCAAGACCGGCGGGCCGACGAGTTCGCGGAAGGTCAAGGGCACGATCCATTGGGTATCGGCGGCGCATGCCATCGATGCCGAAGCGCGGTTGTACGACCGGTTGTTCACCGTGCCCGAGCCGGATGCGGATGGCGATTTCAAGAAGAACCTGAATCCGCATAGTTTGGAGGTCGTCACCGCCAAATGCGAACCGAGCCTCATCGATGCCCGGCCCGAATTGCGCTATCAATTCGAGCGCCTCGGCTATTTCACCCTCGATCCCGATTCGAAGATGGATTCGCCTCGCCCCAGCGACCACAAACCCATCTTCAACCGCACGATCACGCTGAAGGACACCTGGGCGAAGATTGAGGGGAAGCGAACGTAAGGGTTGGTATAGATGCTCAAAGGGCTTTTGCGCGCGTGAAAGATACGGATACCGGAGAGCGGATTCGTCGCTACTTTCGGCAGAAAGCAACTGAGTTGCTGGCGGTCTCAGATGCTGCCGTGTGCGAACACCCGACGCTGACCGGCGGCCACCGTGAGGCAATCAACCGAGTGTACCTCAGTAGCATCCTTCCGCGACGATTTGAGATTGGCCGCGGCATGGTTTACGGCCTGTTCGGCCGTAGCAAGGAGGCGGACATAGTCATCTGGGACGCAGCAAACTATCCTGCCCTTCCACTGCAGGACCACTCCTTCTTCTTTGCGCAGGCGGTTCGCTTGGTGATGGAGGTAAAATCGCAGTGGTCCGAAGCGGAGTTTATGGATGTGCGCCGAAAAACGGCAGCCCTAAAGCAGGTTTGGCAGGGCTACGAGGGAGGCAGTTTGAGCGATCGAATTCACCACTTGGAGGCCAGCGTTGCGGCGCTTCAGGAGGGTCTCAATTACGACGGCACACTCATCGCTCAACATACGATCGGCACTGCTGCCATGTTCCTCAAAGGAGGGCAGTCAATAGACGGCAACACATACGAAATCGATGCGAGCACCGCGCAGTCGGACTGGCCAGACGTGACGCTCCTGTTGAGCGCTGGAAAGCTGGTTGTAAAAGTCTACGAGAATCAGCACGGGTTCATTTGCTTTTATGACTATGGGGAGGATTCGTTGCTGGCCTTCACCTCGGCGATCTTGTCACTCCTTCAGGAACGTTCAGTGCAAGTGGAAGACCCGCTGTTTCTTCTTAGATACGCCCCGTCCCTGGCGAATACCCATCCGATTGTGAGAGAGTTTGATATTACCTATCTGACTCCGATGCGCCGTCCGTTCTGGAGTAAGAAGCCGCAGTAGATTACGAGATTATTTCCCGCCGCAGACTCGAATGTTAAAGCGCACCCTGCGCGCAAGTCTCAGGGCGTTGCCAAGGTCGACTCTTGGTCATGACAGAAATACCCCCGAGCGCGCGGAAGCACCTCGGCAGAAGCGCTTTGCCGATCACGCAGCCCGTCAGGGTGATGGCTTTCCGCCAGTGCGTTCGGCTGAGCGGCGGTCGGCGGGGCGATGATGCATTGTAGTAAAATGTATCGGTGGCGGCGGCAGAAGACGTAAACGACTGAGATGCTTCGACGAGCTCAGCATGACACGCGGTGGCTGGTGGGAGAGACGAACGGCTGAGATGCGCATGGGCGGCTCATAGAGCCGCCGCTACACCGGAGTTGGATCTTTGGGCGCGATTGTCCGGCGCGGTCGGGAGACCGGCGGTGAACGCCGGTCTCGTTGGACGCTCTTATCGGATGCGGCGGAATGTGCCGCTACGAAGCGCGGCCCCGCCGTCGGCGGCTGATGATGAGCGTGCTGACGGCCAGAGCCACCAGCGACCAGGTCGCCGGCTCCGGTATGCTTTCCGCAAGGGCAACGTAGACGCCATAGTTGGCGTAATTCGGATCCGTGTTCGAGACCGTCATGGGGTTGCCCGCATTGCCCGGTTCGAGCGTCAACACCGTGTCCACGCCCGGCTGTTCCGGGTCGATGGTATCGAGCGTCAGCGTGTCTGGTGCCGTGAATGTATGGCTGTTGTCGGTGTCATTCCAGGTAAGGCCCGTCAAGGTCAGCGCGTGCCCGATCGTCTTGTCGATCGGCCAGATGCCCAGCTCGACATCTTCACCGTCCTGCAATTGGCCGAGGAGGAAGTTCACGGTCGGGTTGGCGTTTTGGTCCCAGGCCGGACGCGCCACGGACATCGTATCCATTCCCGTGAAGACCATGGAGACCGGGGAGAAGGCGTTGAGGTAAGCCACCTTGCCGCCGATCCAGCCGGCCATGGTGGTCCCGTTGATCGCCGAGGTGTTCATGTAATTCGTGCTGGCCAGCAGCGCGGCGGCGGCCTGCCACGATCCTTGCCCTCCCTGCAACACCGGGAAGCCACCTAGGTCATTGCCAAAGATCGACGGATACGCGTTCTGGAGCCAGATGAATGAATTCATCGTGGCAGTGGGGACGCAACTCATGGCGCCGTTTCCCGGCGGTACGGAGTTTTGATCGATCGTGCCGAATGACGCGGTTGCTGTCTCATCGATAGTATAAGTGTCCGCCCACGCTCCGTGGATGCTTGCGAAGATCACCGCCGTGATCGCCAACGCCCTTGGCGCAACGCCGGCTCCGCGGGAAAAACCACAAAGTGAAAAGCTGAGAAGGTGCTTCATAGATAGCCTCGCCGTTTAGTTGTTCTCGAGCCTCAGGCCGACCTCCAATGAGGTCAGCGGGATCAAACAGTTGCGACTGCAGATCCGTTCGTGAAGGGGTAGTGTACGTGCTCGTCGACTCGCCGCCAAGTCGGCTGGCGAACCGTCAGCCATGCAGGGGACAGAGGCCCGCGGCTCGGCTGGCGCACAGGGGCGGCAGCCGGCTTCCTGGCGCCGCCGTTAGTCGCAGGAATTCGCTGATGACCAGCAAGATCAGTCCCACTCGGTCGGCGACATCGAGCTTGTGGTAAAGCCGCTCGACGTGCGAATGCACGGTGTGCGGTGAGATATTGAGGTCGGCGGCAATGGCCAGTTCGGTGCGGTCATCGAAAACCCCGTGGAGGATCTGGGCCTCTCGTGGGGATAATCTGAGCGAGCGGGCGATTTCGGTCCACGTCTGGTCGCTGAACAATGCCGAGCCTGATGCCTGTCGTGGTCGACGGGCATGGTTGCGACTTTTGGCTGCGTTGTTCACGGCACCAACCTCACGGTCTACCGGTGAGGCTTGCCGCGCACCGGCAGTCCACTGGGCGCTAGTGTCCCACGGTCGGGTGGAAAGGCAAGCTCTTTGAAGAGCGGACGGACCCGGGTGCGTGCTTGAAAAGCGCGTTTCGTTGGCCGCGCTAGCTGTTGCTGGCTTGTTTGATGATCTGGCGGACGCGGGCTTCGTTGGAGCCGATGACGGTGCCGGCTTCGTTGCCCATCTTGTCGTAGATGATGATGTGCGGGATGGCGGTGACGTTGTATTCCTTGGCGAGATCGCGCTGTTTGTCGATGTTGACTTTTTGCAGGACGATGTCGGAGTTCTCCTGCGCGATCTTTTCCAGGACGGGGCCGATCCTCCGGCACGGGCCGCACCAATCGGCATAGAAATCGACGATGGTGATCTTGCCGCGCTCGGGCTGGATGGAGCCTTTATCGGACGAACGCGAGTCGGATGCCTCGGGAACGGCGGCGGGTGGATGATACGGCGGCGGAGGCGCGGAAGCTTCGGCTTTCTGATCGCTAACGGTGAGGTCGGTGACCTCGGAGGCGGCGATGAGTTGTTTGCCGCCGTGGAGCGTCGTGATGGTGAACAGACCGGCGTCGAGTCCGCCGAGCGCGCCATTCAAGATGATGTGACCGTGCGTGGTGAGCATGGCGTTCTTGGAATCGAACTCGATCCGCTTGACCTGTCGGAAATCGACATGGTTGACGCCGCCATCCTTGTCGGCGAATTCGAGGCGCTGGTTGAACAGGCTGAGCACGTGACACTCGGTCTTGGTGCCGTCCTGGAATTCGATGACGTCCGCTCGGGCGCACAGGGTGATCGCCAGGCACAGGACGGCTGGTAGTGTCGACCTCACGAGGGGGTCATAGAGCAGATTCCCTGCCCGAAAACGCGGTATTCCCTGACGTTTTGTTGAGGAAATCGGTCACTTCTTCTGTTCGTGGACGCTGAGTTGTTTGACGCCGTCGAACAGGTACCAAATGGCCGAGGCCATCGTGAAGAAGCCGGCGGCGTACAACGCCCAGTGGTACGACGGGCGTTCGACCTTGAGCAAGATCCAGCCGAGCGCGATCATCTGGAAGAAGGTCGAGCACTTGCCGACGAGGCGCGGGCGGACGACGACACGTCCCGCCAGCATGTGAATGAGCACCATTCCGCCGACGAGCATCAGGTCGCGGCTCACTACGAGCACGGGAAACCAGAGCGGCAACAGATCAAAGGGTGTGCCGTCCTTGAAACGGACGCTGAGCAGAATCAACGCGGAAAGCAGCAGCGCTTTGTCCGCCAGTGGATCGAGATACGTGCCGAGCTCGCTCTTTTGATGATAACGGCGCGCGATGTAGCCATCCACGGCGTCAGAGATGGCGGCGATGGTAAACACCGCGAACGCGAGACCGCGCTCCCATTCCTGTTCCTGCTCCTTCTGGTAGTCGCGGATGTAATCCAGCGTCAGCCACACGAAGACCGGGATCAACAGGATCCGGGCAATCGTGATTTTGTTCGGCAGCGTCATGAGCGGAATTTTTCAGCGCCGCGCCGCAGCCGCGCGAGCACGCGGTCGCGGCCCAGAACTTCCAGCATGTGATACAACGACGGCCCGGCGGACTTGCCGCTGACAGCGACGCGGCAAGGGTGGATCAGATCGCCGGTCTTGACGCCCAGCTCTCCGGCGAGCGTTTTCAGGGCCGGCTCCAGGTGCGCGGCGTCCCACGGATTCACCGCGGCGAATTTGTCCGCGAGCTTGGCGAGCCGCTCGCTCGTTTGCGGCGCGCTGCAGGACTTTTTCACCGCCACCGGATCGAACGCGTAGTCGTCGCGGAAGAAGTAATCCGTCCACGAAGGCAGCTCCCTGAGGAGCTTGAGCTTTTCTTTGACGAGGCCGAGCACCTTGGGATCGTCGTGGCCGCCCGTGAACGGCCGGGCAAGTTCCAGGAATCGCTCCAGCGACATGGCGCGAATATATTCGCCATTCATCCAGGTCAGCTTGGAGACATCAAAGCGGGCGTTGTTGCGCAGGATCTGCGGAAGGTCGAACAATTCAACCACATCGTGGATCGGCATGATCTCGCGATTATCTTTTGGCGACCAGCCGAGGAGGCAGAGATAATTGCGCACGGCTTCGGGCACAAACCCATCCTCGACGTAGGTTTGCAGCGACGCCAGCCGCGCCTTGGCGGCATCGGGATCGCTCTTGCTCATCTTCGTGCCGTCAGGGTTGAGGATCATCGGGATGTGCGCATATTGCGGCGGTTCGACACCAAACGCGCGGAAGAGCGCGATGTGTTTGGACGTGTTGGAGAGATGATCCTCGCCGCGGATGACGTGGGTGATGTTCATCTCCATATCATCCACCACGTTTACGAGGTGAAACACGGGGTTGCCGTCGCTGCGGACGATCACGAAATCTGGATCGAGCGTCTCCGCTTCGTTGAGCGGACGCGTCACACGACCTGCAATCAGGTCGGGCACCTCGACCGGCTGGCGCGTCATCCTGAATCGCACAGCGCCGTCGCGCTCGTAGGCCAGACCCTTGTCTTTCAGTTCCTGGATGTGGCGCTGGTAAACATCGGCGCGTTGCGACTGGAAGTAGGGACCGTACATGCCGCCTTTTTCCGGACCTTCGTCCCAGTCCAGCCCCAGCCACCGCAGCCCATCCAGGATGGTGCGGAGAGATTGATCGGTGTTGCGGGCGACATCAGTGTCCTCGATGCGCAGCACAAAGGTGCCGCCCGTGTGGCGAGCGTACAGCCAGTTGAACAACGCCGTGCGCACACTGCCAATGTGCAGGAAGCCGGTGGGACTCGGGGCGAATCGAACACGAACGCTCATGGTGTGGGCGGAAAATAGCAGACGGCGCACACGAGTCGCAAGACCCAATCGGGTTGCAGGCGAAGGGACCGGGAAACACGGATGTCCGATGGGAGAACCGGTACGTGGAGAATGCTAGTACCCCAGCCAGTGCGATTGCGCCCACAACAGGCGGATGGCGGTCCCCAGCGCGAGCAGGAGGTTGAACCACGCGAGGATGAAGCTGATGTAGTACGGAGTCACCGGTTGGGCGGCGGCAGCCTTGATTTCCTTGTACCGTCGCAGCTCGGCGAACACGCGCCAGAACAACAACCCCGTGGGGAACCGGGACCCGCGGCGGTACAAACAAGGGCAAATAACCACCCAGTGGATCAAGATGCTGGCAATCACCGTCACACCCAGGATGCTGAGCAGCCCCAGAATGTCCCGGTTGTCAGTAATCAACTGAGTCAACTGGTGCATGCGCTAGAGTGACTGCAGGAAATCTGCCAACTCGATAGCGTTGGGGCTCTTGGCCGTGCGCACGTAATAGCCCGACGTGCCGACGCCGATTTGCAGTGAGATTTCGTTGTCCGCCCCGATCAGTTTGCCGATGCAGAAGCCGGCGTTGAAGTGATCGCCGGCGCCCGTGCTGATCAGCGGTTGTACGAGAAACGGGCCGTCGACCTTGACCACGCCATCCGCCGCCGCGGCGACCGCGTAAGCCCGCGGATGGACGACCACGCCGGAAGTGTTGATTCTGTCACGGATGAACTTCGCCACGGACGTGATCGCAGTTTCTCCCTCGCGCGGCCCCGGGTAGCCGAGCACGTCGCCGATTTCGAACGATTCTTTTTCGTTCAGCCCCAGGTATACATCGAAATATTTCTGGAACTGGCCAATCAACCCGAGAGCGTGGCGGATGTCGTCGGCTTCGCGCTTCTCGGGGTCGGCGAGATCGAAGAAGAACGTGTGGCGCGGTTGCGCGGGCATCTGCGGACAAATCTCCGCCAGGACGTGTTCCCAAATATCGCTCATGTGGGGTAGCATCGTCCAGTTCTGCAATCCCACCAGGCTCGCGTTGGCAAAGCAGTCGGCCAATGTCTTGCGGCCGATCCGCTCGACGAGATGGGGCCAGCTCACGTCGCCCAGCGACGCGTGTTTGCCCATCATGAGCTTGCCGTCATCGAATTCGAGCGCGTCCGTGCGCCCGGGCTCGGCAATGCTGTAGACCGTGGCGCGCCCCGCGAAGTCGGCAAAGACGGGGTGAATACTCGGGTAGCCGAGATTGCCGATGTAGGTGACCTTGGCGCCGAACGCAGCCAGGGCGTTGGCCATGATCGGACCGTTGCCGCCGAGCTTGACGCGTTCGACGACCATTTCGGCGTTCAGGCTCTTGCCGGCCGCGGCGCTGATCCTCGCTCCGAACGCGGCGAGCGTGGGGACGCGGGTGAACTTCTCCGCCGACTCGCGTTTGTCCACCACGCTGATGATCTCATCGACAAAACCGTCGAGACCGATCGTGACGCGAGGCGCGGCGATCGCCTGCGCTTTCGCGCGCAACTGTTGCGCGGCGCGTTGCGGAAGTCCGTCCATGTTCAATCGGTTTTCTGTGAAATCGGCTGTCCGCTCCAGGGTGACGCGGACGTGAGTTTCACCAGTGTGTGTTGTGTCTAACAAAAACGCCGGCTCGGCTCAATCACTTTCCTGCCCTGCGATGAACAAGGCCTTGACGTTTGCGAGCGCGGTGCATAGGCTTTGTTACGTCATGTTCGCGCAACGACGGAACAACGGGTGGGACACAGGGGATCGGGTGAGACGATGAAGAAAATTGAAATCGGCCAGCATGCGCCGGATTTCTCTCTGCCGGGAGTGGATGGCAAGGATTACTCCCTGAACTCGTTCAAGGACAAGAAAGTCGTGGTCGTCCTGTTCACCTGCAATCATTGTCCCTATGCCCAGGCCTACGAGGACCGGCTGATCACGATCCAGCGCGATTACACGGCCAAAGGCGTACAACTCGTCGCCATCAATGCCAACGATGAGGCCGGTTATCCCGAAGACAGTTTCGACAACATGGTCAAGCGCGCGAAGAAGAAGCAGTTCAATTTCCCCTACCTGCGCGACGAGACGCAACGCGTGGCGCGGACCTACGGCGCGGAGTACACGCCCGAGGTCTTCGTGCTCAACTCCAAGCAGGAAGTCCGCTACATCGGTCGCGTCGACGACAACTGGCAGCATCCCGACAAGGCGCACACGCACGATCTGCGCGCGGCGATCGATGCCGTGCTGGGCCACAAGAAGGTCGCCAACCCGGTCACGCACGCCATCGGTTGCACAATCAAGTGGAAGCTGTAAGTTCTGTCGTACACGGCGATGCTGTATCGATTCCTCATTCTGCTCACGAAACTGGCCATCAACGCGCTGGCGCTGCTGGTCGTCACCTCGATTTTTCAGGGGATCCACTTCGATAACAACCAGGCGATGATCGCCGCGGCGGTGGTGCTGGCGCTGGTGAATTCATATTTGCGGCCGCTCGTCGTGATCCTGACCCTGCCGATCAATATTCTCACACTTGGTCTGTTTACACTTGTGATCAACGCCGCCATGCTGGAGCTGGTCAGTTGGTTGATTCCTGCGTTTCACATCGATACGTTTGGGACGGCATTTCTCGCGGCGCTGGTGATCAGCGTGATCAGCTTTCTGCTGAACTGGTTTCTGCGCCCCGACAAGGTCCAGGTCCGCGTCTGGCGCGGATGAAGAAATTCTCGGCCATCATCTTCGACATGGACGGCGTGATCGTCGACAGCGAGCCGCTCCATCAGCAGGCGTTCGAGGCGCTGTTCGCGGAGCTCGGCAAGAAACACGATCACGGCATCGTGTTTCCCGAGTACTACGGACGGTCGGATGGCGCCCTGCTGCGGGATTTTATCGGGAAACACAAACTGCCGCACGAAATGGAAGACCTGTCCGCCCGCAAGCTGAAATATTTCCTTGGCTACCTGCGGGAACGCCGGCCCGTGTTCAAGGAGTTGCATGTTCTGGTTCCCGAACTCGCGAAACGTTACCAACTCGCCGTGGCAACCAGTTCCACGCATCACGTCGCGGATGTCGTGATGGAGATTTCCGGGCTCGGGCCGCATTTCAGACTGATCGTCGCCCGAGAAGACGTCCGGTTCCCGAAGCCCGATCCCGAGGTCTATTTCACTGCCGCCCGAAAACTGGGCGTTCGACCCTCGGCGTGTTGCGTGATCGAAGACACCAGCCTCGGCGTCCAAGCCGCCAAGACGGCCGGCATGACCTGCATCGGCCTCACCACCAGTCTCCCGCCCGAAAAACTCTCCCACGCCGATCACATCGCGCGGAATTATGAGGACGTGCGGAAGTTGTTACTCTGATTCTGCGGGTGTGCGAACCGATTGGAGTTTCCTGATTCGTCACCGAGAGACTTCTCGACAGCGAACCTGCGAATTTGGTAGTTATTGTGTGCTGGAGTATGTCACTCGACCCTAGGTGCTTGGATTTCAAGGGGAAGGCTCTTTGTTGCAAGCCGTATTACGGGTGGGGCTGGTCGCGGCTCGACAAAACAGATGAGTTTGTGGCCGTTGATTACTCGCAGGTTGATCGGGCCGGGACATTTTACATCCACATCCATCGCTTCTTCTCTTTGCAGGGAGAGTTGCGGGGCGTCGTTGGCCGCGTTGAGCAAACTGGACATCTTTTCGATGGGCTCTGGGCAGTAACGTGGACAATGATTGTCGGTCAGTTTGATTTCACGGAGAGGCTATGCCACCGCTGGGACATAGAACTTGGCCCAGCCGAACCCGTGGGAGACGATTGGCCACACATTCGAGGGGTATCACCAATCTATTCTGGATTCGGTGTACTCACAGCATCTGACGATGTGCTCCTGGCGGAAGAAACTCGACGGAAAGAGAAAGTGCGCGAAGAACCAGCGACATGAGGGTGCATACTAAACGGACAGCTAGCTGACTAGTCGCTCCTTCAAAAACTCGCCCAAGAACACCGCCGTGTGTGATTTTGCCTTGATGACCTGTTGCGGTGGTCCTTTTGCCACGATTTTTCCGCCGGCGTCGCCGCCTTCGGGGCCGAGGTCAATGATCCAGTCGGCCTCGGCGATGACATCAAGGTTGTGTTCGATAATGACGACGCTGTTGCCGGCATCGACGAGACGGTGCAGGACGCGAATGAGTTTTTCCACGTCGGCCATGTGCAGGCCGATGGTGGGTTCGTCGAGGACATAGAGCGCGCCGGATTTCTTTCGCACGACATCGGATTCATCACCCTTTGCCTTCGCGAGTTCCGTCACGAGCTTGATGCGCTGGGCTTCGCCGCCGCTGAGCGTCGGGCTTTGCTGGCCGAGCGTGAGATAACCGAGGCCGACTTCCTGCAACAGTTTCAGGCTGTGATGAATGTGGCGATGCGCGGCGAAGAACTCGACGGCTTCATCGACGCTCATCGCCAACACGTCACCGATGGATTTGTCCTTGAATCGGACATCGAGAGTCTCCGTCGTGAACCGTTTCCCGCGGCACGCGTCGCACGTGACCGACACATCGGGCAGAAAACTCATCTCGATTTTCTTCAGGCCCTGGCCTTCGCACTCGGGACAGCGTCCGCTGGCGACGTTGAACGAGAAACGGGACGGGCCGTACCCACGCATTTTGGCTTCGGGCGTGTTGGCGAAGAGTTGACGGATGTCGTCCCAGAACCCGACGTAGGTAGCGGGACAGGAGCGCGGCGTTTTGCCGATTGGCGTCTGGTCGACTTCGAGGACGCGGGCGACATTTTCGAAGCCGCGGATTTCCGCGCAACCTTTCAGCGTAACCTTGGGATGGAATTTAACGTAGGACCTGCCGGTTAACGTCTTGAGATTCTCATGGAGGACATTGCGCACGAGGGTGCTCTTGCCGCTGCCGCTGACGCCCGAAACGCAGACGAGCCGCCGGAGCGGGATCTTCACGCGAACATCTTTCAGGTTGTGGAGATTGGCGCCGATGATTTCGATGGATTTCGTCGAAGCGTTGCGCGGTGTTTTGTGAATTGGATGTTGCAACGGCTCCCTCAGCAGCTTGCCGGTCAGCGACTCTTTGCTGCGGACAATGTCTTTGATCGTTCCTTCGGCGACGAGTCGGCCGCCGTTGGAACCGGCGCCGGGCCCGAGATCGATGATGTGTTCGGCGCGGCGGATCGTGTCTTCGTCGTGTTCGACCACGACCACTGTGTTGCCCTTGGCTTCGAGTTCGTGGAGCGTATCGAGCAGCATCCGGTTGTCGCGGGGATGCAGGCCGATGGTCGGTTCGTCGAGGATGTAGCAGACGCCCCGCAAATTCGAGCCGAGTTGCGAGGCGAGCCGGATCCGTTGCGCTTCGCCGCCGCTCAACGTCGGCGCGGCGCGGTCGAGCGAGAGATACGAGAGGCCGACCTGATCGAGAAATCTCAATCGCGATTGGAGTTCGGCGACGATGTCGCGGGCGATCTCGGCCTCGCGCCCGCGGAACTTCGCCTCGCGGAAATGCTTTTCCGCTTCGGTCACGGACCATCTGGTCATCTGCGCGATGTTCATGCCCTGGAATCGGACCGCGAGCGCTTCGGGCCGGATACGTTGACCGTGACAGGCGGGGCAGGGGCGCTCCTGGCCTTCGAACCATTCATTCCACCAGATTTCCTCGCCGGTATGTTCCTCGTTGAAGCCGAACAATAGCAGACCTGTGCCGTAGCAGCGCGGACACCAGCCGTGTTTCGAGTTGAACGAGAACAGGCGCGGATCAAGTTCCTCGAAGCTGCGGCTGCATTTCGGGCACGCCCGGCGGATGGAGAAAATCCGGTTCTTCACCAGGACATTGCCTTTCCCAAACTCCAGCGCCACGTCGAGGAGTTCGCCGAGTTGCGTCTCGCGTTTGGGGACGACCTCGCACGAGCCGACGGGCAATTCGATGTTGTGCTCCTTGAAGCGGTCGAGCCGCGGCCAGTTGGCGGTCGGGAGGAATTCACCGTCGACGCGCAACAGAGCAAACCCTTTTCGCAACGCCCACTCGGCGAGGTCGGTGTAGTAGCCTTTGCGGGCGACGATCAGCGGCGCGAGCAGACCGACGCGCTGGCCGCGATAGTCGTTCATGAGCTTGGCGAGGATCATCTCGCGCGTCTGCGATTGGATCGGGATCTCGCAGTCGGGACAATGCTGCGTGCCGAGCTTCACGAAGAGTAGGCGCAGGAAATGGTACACCTCGGTGACGGTCGCGACGGTGCTCTTGCGGCCGCCGCGGCTGGTGCGTTGTTCGATGGCTACGGTCGGCGGAATGCCGAAGATCGCGTCGACATCGGGGCGCGAAGCCGGCTGAACGAACTGGCGGGCGTAGGCGTTGAGAGATTCGAGATAACGGCGCTGGCCCTCGGCGAAAAGAATGTCGAACGCGAGGGTGCTTTTGCCGCTGCCGCTGATGCCGGTGATGACGGTGAACTTGTCGCGCGGGACGCGGACATCGATGTTCTTGAGGTTGTGTTCGCGCGCGTTGTGGATGCGGATCGAATGGTTGGGGCCGACCGCGTAGCCTGGCCCGGGCGATTCCGCGACAACTTGGGGCTTCGCCAACCCGCGCAGAGCGGCGCCTGTGTGACTCGTTTGGTGCTGCGCCACGTCATCGGGCGCGCCGACGCAGACCACTTCGCCACCGGCATCGCCGCCTTCGGGACCGAGGTCGATGATCCAATCCGCGGCGCGGATCACGTCGAGATTGTGTTCGATCACGATGACCGAGTGGCCGCGGTCGATGAGTTGGTGGAACGCGTGAAGGAGTTTGGCGATGTCGTCGAAGTGCAGGCCCGTGGTCGGCTCGTCGAACAGGAAGAGCGTGCGTTTGGCCGTGGTTTGCGTGAGATGCGCGGCGAGTTTCAGGCGTTGGGCCTCGCCGCCGCTGAGCGTCGGCACGGGCTGGCCGAGTTTCATGTAACCGAGGCCCACCTCCCGCAACGGCGCGAGCGCGGAAAGGACTTCGGATTGGCCGGCGAAGAACTCACAGGCTTCGTTGACGGTCATTTCCAGCACGTCGGCGATGGACTTGCCGTTGATCTTCACTTCGAGCACGACGCTGCGGTAGCGCCGGCCGTCGCAATCCGGGCAGCGAATGTATACGTCGCTGAGGAACTGCATCTCGACGTGCTCGAAGCCGTTGCCGCCGCAGGTCGGGCAGCGGCCTTCCCCCGAATTGAAGCTGAACGTGCCGGTCGTGTAGCTGCGCTCCTTCGCGAGTGGGGCGGCAGCGAACAATTTGCGGATGGCATCGAACGCGCCGACGTAGCTCGCGGGATTCGAGCGCGTAGTACGGCCGATGGGCGATTGGTCCACCATCACCACGTCTTCGATCTGCTCGTGGCCAGCGATGGATCGGTGGCGGCCGGCGGGCTGGTCGGGCTTGTGTTTCAGTTTGCACAACGCATTGTAGAGGACGTCCTGGATGAGGGTCGATTTTCCCGAGCCGCTGACGCCGGTGACGCAGACGAGCCGGTTGAGAGGGATTTCGGTGTCGATGTTTTTCAGGTTATGCTCGCGGGCGCCGAGAATTCTGAGGCGTGGAGTTTTGGGCGAGACGGTTCGGCGCGTGACATCGGCGGAAACGTGCTTTTGGCCGGTCAGATACTGCGCGGTGAGTGAACCCTCGCATGTCTGCAATTCGGCCTGCGTTCCGAAGAAGACAATCTCGCCGCCGCGTTCGCCGGGGCCGGGACCGAGATCGAGGATGCGGTCGGCGGCGCGAATGACATCGGGATCGTGCTCGACGACGAGGAGCGTGTTTCCCGCGGCGCGGAGACGGTGGAGGATGCCGATGAGACGGTTGATGTCGCGCGGGTGGAGGCCGATGCTGGGCTCGTCGAGGACGTAGAGCGTGTTGACGAGCGAAGTGCCGAGGGCGGTGGTGAGATTGACCCGCTGGACCTCGCCGCCGCTGAGTGTGCGCGATTGGCGGTCGAGCGTGAGGTAGCCGAGGCCGACATCGACGAGGTAGCGAAGACGCGTGCGGATTTCCGCGAGGAGGAGGTCGTCGGCTTCATCGAGCGGTGCGGGGAGTTTGAGTTCGGTGAAGAACTCGTGACAGCGGTCGATCGGCAACAGCATGACATCGTGAATGGTCTGGCCGTTGACCTTCCACAAGAGCGCGTCGGGCTTCAGTCGGGCGCCGCCGCAGGCGTTGCAGGGGACGTAGGTGCGATACTTCGAGAGCAACACGCGGATGTGCATCTTGTAGCTCTTCGTCTCCAGCCAGGCGAAGAACCGTTTCACGCCGTACCAGACCTGATCTTCCCATGGGCCGATGCCGTCGATGACCCATCGGCGTTGCGCCTCGGCGAGTTCGCGCCAAGGGGTGTGGATGGGGATGGCGGTTTTGCGGGCATACTTGATCAGGTCGTCCTGACATTCGCTGTAGCTCTCCGTTTGCCAGGGCCGGACGGCGCCGTCGGCGAGAGATTTCGTGTCGTCGGGGACAACGAGATCGTAATCGATGCCGATGGTGCGGCCGAAACCCCGGCACGTCTCGCAGGCGCCAATGGGGGAGTTGAACGAAAACAGGCTCGGCACCGGATCGCGGTAGTGGATGTCGCATTCCGCGCAGTGTAAATCGCTGGAGAACTTCTGACCGTTCACCGCGACACGCCCTTGCCCATGTTTGAGCGCGGCTTCGAGCGCTTCGATGATTCGCGCACGATTCTTGTCCGTAGACAGCACGCTGTCCTGGATGACCTCCAGCGAGTCGCCGCGCTTGTCAATTTTGTGGTAGCCCTGTTTGGCGAGGAGTTCGCGAATCTCCGCCTCCGTGAAGTTCTTGGGAATGGGCACCGGGAACGTGATGATGATCGGGAGACCTTTGGTCACGGATTGTGCGGGGTCAGGAGACCCGCGCATAACTGAAGGCTCGGGAGACCCACGCACAGCCGACATTTCGGTTTTGAGCTGTTCGTAGATGGAGTCAGGCGTGTCACGACGGACGGGCTTGCCGCAGTTGCGGCAGAAGAGTTGCGCAGCGCGGGCGAAGAGCAGTTTGAGGTGGTCGTTCAGCTCGGTCATCGTGCCGACGGTTGAGCGCGAGGTCTTGACAGGATTCGTCTGATCGATCGCGATGGCGGGCGGGATGCCGTCGATGCGGTCGGCCTTCGGTTTGTCCATGCGATCGAGGAACTGGCGGGCGTAAGGCGAAAACGTCTCGACGTAGCGGCGCTGGCCCTCGGCGTAGATCGTGTCGAACGCGAGGGACGATTTGCCTGAGCCGCTGACGCCGGTGACGACGACCAGTTCGCCCAACGGCAGCTGGAGATTGATGCCCTTGAGGTTGTTCTGGCGCGCGCCCTCGACGACGATGAATTCGCCCGTGGTTGCCCCCATACTCGCGGCGTTACTGTAACGCATCGGGGAGACTTGGCAAGTCGGGCGTCGAGATTGCCCGCGCCGAACTACACCAGGCCGTGTTTTCGGGCGATGTCGGCAGCTTGCGTGCGGTTCTGGGCCTGGAGCTTGGCGAGGATGTTCGAGACGTGATTCTTGACGGTGCCTTCGGCGATGTGGAGTTTATCGGCAATTTCCTTGTTGGCGACGCCTTGCGCCAGCATCGTCAACACTTCGCGTTCGCGATCGGAGAGCGGTTCGATGAGGCCGTCGGCGGGATGGAGCGTGGCGCGGAGCGCGCGGGACGCGATTTCCGGCTGGATAAACACCTCGCCAGCCTGCACGGCGCGGATGGTCTCGACGAGCTTTTGCGCGGCCACGTCTTTGAGAAGATATCCGACGGCGCCCGCGCGCACGCCGGCGAAAACGTAATCATCGCGGTCGAATGTGGTGAGGATGATGATTTTGGCTTCGGGCCAAGCCCGGCAGATGGCGGCGGTGGCTTCGACGCCGGTTTGTCCGGGCATCTGGACGTCCATGAGGATGATGTCGGGCCGCAGTTGCAACGCGAGTTTGACGGCCGACGGGCCATCGTGGGCCTCGCCGACGACGCGAAATCCGGATTCGAGTTCCAAGATGGTCTTCAATCCCTGACGCATCAACGTCTGGTCTTCGGCCAACAGGATCCGGGTCGGTTTCATTTAGCCAATCAGCGGTACGCGCGCTTCGATGACTGTTCCTTGTGGCGTCGCGGTTGTCAACGACAACGTGCCGCCAACGCCGCTCACGTGTTCGCGGAGGCCGCGCAGGCCGTAATGTCCGGGCTTGCTCTCGGCCTCGGGGGGAAGGCCGAGGCCGTCATCGCTGACCCGCAACACAACCAGGTGCGGCCGGAGATCCAATCGGACGGCGGCCTGCCGGGCGCGGGCGTGTCGTTCCGCGTTTGTCAATCCCTCCTGCGCGACACGCCAGAGAGCTTCGGCGACGGCGTGGGGCAGGGCGTCAGCGTCCCCCGCGATCTGGCAATCAATCTTCAGGGAGGCGCGGCGGGCCACGTCGTCACACAACGATTGCAGCGCCTGGGTCAGGGAGGTGTCGCCGAGCGCGGGCGCGCGCAGGTCGTCCAGGGAACGGCGGAGCGCATCCGTGCTGGAACGGGTGAGGGTCTTCATTTCCTCGAGCAACTGCGCGGCGCGGGCCGGATCGACGGTCAGTAACCGTTGCGCGGCCTCAAGTTGGACGGTCAACGTGACTAGGGCGTGGCCGAGGTTATCGTGGAGGGCGCGCGCCAATCGTTCCCGTTCGCGGAGCGTGGCGAATTCGACTTCGCGGTCGCGGGCCAGCTTGAGCTCGCGTTTGGCCGCGGCGAGTTCGACAATCAGGTCGGCCCGGCCCTGACTGATGACGGCGATTTGCTTGATGACCAGGCCCATGACCATCCACGACACAAACAGGGAGATATGGAAGATCCAGTCGTCGCCGGACCGGTTCGCCAACCGCGACGGTCCGTAGGCTGTGAACTGGACGATGGCCAATGCGAGCAGGGAAGCCGGGATGGAAACGGCGGGCGTCAGGATGGCGCACATCTGGCCAATATACAAGGCGGCGAGCCAGTAGAAGGGCCGGGCGATCAGTGACTCGACGAAGCAGCATGCCAGGCTGCCGGCGAAGTAAATGTGCCACCACCGCGGGGAGGCATCCAGAGGCACAAGCACCCAGCGCTTTACGTAAAGCCCCAGTTGAATGGCTCCGAGGACAATTAGCAGATATTCCCGGGCAGACCAGTTTGGCCACGTGTCGTAGAGACGTGAGCCGAGAAAGTCGGCCAGCATCACCAACGCGATCAAGTGAACGCCCGCACGCGGGAAATTCAGCGCACGTCTTGCGTCGGGCGACCGGGCGGACGGATTGGAGTTCATCGGACGTAGCATACCTCAATGAGATGTTTGTTGAAGAACGTTTGTGAGGTGGCGGTTATTTCGCGGCGGCGAGCTTTGCCTGCAGGTTTTGATCGCTCGGGAAAAGGGCTGCGCCGCGTTTCCACATATCCACGGCCATGTCGGCGTAGCCCGCCTTCTGATATTGCTCGCCGAGGTAGACATACGTCTTGGCGAATTGCGGCTGCGGCGGCTCGGTCTCCTGCTGGTCGATCAAGGTGGAGTAGAGCTGCATGACCTCCTGCGACTTGTTGAACTCGGCCGGCCAGAACGACAGGGCGCGGGCCTTCCAGAAGCGCGCCTCCCAATTGGACGAGTCGGCGTTGAGGGCGGTGTCGAAGCTCTGGTCGGCTTTCATGGCGAGGACGTTTTTGTCGCGCACGTCCGGTGTCGTCTGGAGCTTCTGCAAATAGGTTTCGCCGAGGGCGGCCGCGTATTCGGCATCGGCGGGGTTGGTCTTGACGGCCTGCTCGAGCTCGGTGATGGCGTGGTCGAGTTCGCCGCGGTCGCGGAGATCTTTCCATGCAGCCATCTTCTGCGCGTAGGTGGCGTGGGGCGACACCAGCATTTGGACCAGCGGGCTCAGGGATGGTTCGGCGGGCTTGGGAATCGACGCCGTGATGTTTGTAGGCGCGGGTGGAGGCGGCGCGGACGACTCCGAAGCGGGGCTTTCTACCGCGGGCTCGACGGATACGGACGGAGCGATGGTCGCGCGTGGCTGAAGGTGGGCGTACATGGGCGGGGGAGCTGAAGCTTCGGTGATTGGCTGTGACGTCGTCCTTGGAGTTGTCTGGCGCAGGACGACAACGGCAGCGATCGTTGTGGCGAGTACGGCTCCGATCAAAGCCCACATCCACGTTTTCATGACGGATCCTTTCTTTGGTTTGAGCATCGATTGTTTCGAACGAGTGCACTGTAGCGAGCACCACTCGGTTGCGGCAGACCCCGACGACATGATTTGGATAGGTCAATGGTCATGGTGGAAACAGGCCGCTGGCCATGGATGTGAGGTCATAACCACCGTAAGAGTACCGGGAAAGACGGAAGATGTGACAAGGGACGCGCGGATTCTTTCGCTCGGAGCCCGGTTGTGCGAGAGTCCTCCGATCCCGCATGTGCTTGACCGAAAGTCTCCGTGACGATGACGGACGGGGAAAAGTGGGGATGGTCAGAAGCCGCACGGTCAGGCCCGAAATGGATCGGCGTGAAGAGCCGGTTGCCGGACAACGGGATTCGCCGGCCTTTGTGTCAGCTCTCGTCCCGCTGGGGTGGCGTCCCGAGAAGGGTCGGCAAGTCGGGCGTCGAGTCGGAAGGGTAGAGAATGTGGTGACCGTGGACTTGAGCGAATGGCGTCAGTTGGTGGGCGTGGCGGTTGGTGCGACTGGTGATGTGCTCGACGGCGATGCCGCGGACGGTGAGGGCGTCGGAGATGAGCAAGCGATGGCACCGCCACGGGACGGCCTCGGCGCACATGATGACCGTCGATTTCTTCTGGGCGAGTTCGATGAGTTTCTGGAGGTGTTCCGCAAATTCGTCGGTTTGCATGTAGTCCGCGAACCCGCGGGAACCGCTGTTCCGCCAGGCCGCGTTGGGTGAATCTTTCAGCGGATGACGGAGTCCGCCGAGGCCTTTCATGTGGCGATAGCCGATTCGCGCATTCCGCAGCTTTGCTGAGAGTGTGTCACGATTGAATTGAGGATTGTGGCGCGAGCGCGGAATGGTGCGGACATCGGCCAGTTGCTTTACGCCGTGCGCCCTCAGCAACGCGATAAACTCATCGAGCGGGTGCGTCGAGTGGCCGATGGTGAGAATGAGGCGTGGCAGTTTGCGGCTGACGCGATTGGTCATGAACAAATCTAACCCAAGATGAATCGGGATGCTCGCTGGAACGCACCGGCAGACCCGGTCAGACCTGGAGAAACAAGCTGGTTGAAAAGCGATTGTGTGCCGGGCAAATATACCTAGTAGTACTAGTAGCGCTAGGTGGATTCATGTGGCGGTGCGAAAGAGTCGTGCGCGCCAAAAGTCAGCTGGTGGAATTCGGGACTGGAACCCATTCAGTCTGGCGACATAGTCGACCGGGAGGACAAGCCACTCTGAATCGCGTTCTGAACAGGCGAGCGCATCGGCACGGGCCGCCGAATTTGGATTTGCCCTGAGGTAGCCCGGAACGTCGATCAGCAACAACGTATGCTCCTTCGGTGCGGAGTTGCAGAATTCGCAGCTAACAAGCGAGGCTACCCGCGCCGACGAAGGGTGGGGGGAGTTGGGTTTCACGAGCCTGTAATTGCACGTGTAGTGGAAGATGTAGACGTGTGGCCTCGCTGTCTCCTTCATTTGTCGCAGGTTCAGCTCAAATACCACCGCGGTTTCCTCATAGTCAGCACATGGAACGAGCTTATTTCGCTGAGGACCGGCGGCGAAACGTAAAGCGGCCTCTTCGGACGAAGTAAATGAGAGAAATGAGCTGGTGGCGCTAAAGTAATCTTGGGCTTCAGAGCAAGGGGCAACGTGGTCTTGAACAGCCTCCCACAGACGCCTGCGTTGAATATAGTCGGGGTCGCCATTCAAGAGTTGTTTCGTCACGATGCCCTCCGTCCGGAATTCATGGACGTACCCCTTATTCGTGGTATTCGTGGTATCGCCGCGCCAAAGCTTCATGGTCCCATTCTGTCCATCCAGTGGTCGTCGATGAGGACGGAGAGGTCGAGGAAGACCTTCTTGTTCATGGCGACTTCGAGTTCTTTGCGGGCGGCGGACCCGATCTCTTTGATTTTCTTGCCGTGCTGGCCAATCAGCATGCGCTGGTGGCGGTCGTCGGTCGTGAGAATGGCGGCTTTGACGTAAACGAGCGGCTTGCCCTGTTTGTCTTTGCGGTCTTCGATTTGCTCGACCTGGACGGTGGCGGTGTACGGGACTTCCTGATTGGTTTGCATGTAAAGCTTTTCGCGAATCAGCTCGCCGATCCAGAATTCGTTGGTGACGTTGGTAACCTGGCCGTCGGGATACTGCGGCGGACCGACCGGCAGATGGCGGAAGATGGCGTTGATCAACAGGTCGACATTCTTGCCCGTGCGCGCGGAGAGTTCGACGGTCGATACGTATTTCGGGCCGCGTTCCATCCACGAGTCGCGATAGTAGCGGTCGGGCAGGTCGGATTTGTTGAGGACGAGAACTTTCGGAAGCGTGCTGTGGTCGACGAGATCATTGACGCGCTGGTCTTCGGGGCCGATGGCGCGCGTAGGATCGACGACATGCACGATCACGTCGATGCCTTCGAGTGCGTCGCGGACTTTGTGGTGGAGATTTTGCACCAGCTTGTTCGGCTGCGTCTTGAACAGCCCCGGCGTGTCGACAAACACGATCTGGCCTTCAGGGCGATGGACGATGCCGTGATACGTGTCCCGCGTGGTCTGCGGTTTCGGCGTGACGATGGCGATCTTGGTGCCGACGAGCGCGTTGAGGAGCGTGGACTTGCCGACGTTGGTGCGGCCGACGAGCACGGCGAAGCCGGATTTGAAATTGGAGTTATCCATCATCGGCATTGTAACCGCGAATCGGTGCGAAGAAACGCGAATCTTTGGTGGGGAACCAAGCATAAGCGTCGGAGCTACGTCTTTTCTGGTTGCGAAACATCGGAATTGAGGCAAATTGCACCCTTACCATGACCTGGAAGGAACAACTGGCGGGCGAGATTCCGCGGGCGTTGGCGGACGAGATCGACGTCTACGAGACGCAGCTTGAGTTGCGCAAGCTCGGCAAGATCGACGAGAAACTCTTCGCCGAGACGCGGCTGCGTCGGGGCGCGTACGGTCAGCGCTACGACAACGGCCAGCGGCATGACGGGACCAAGACGCAGCATTTGAAGTTTCCGTCGGCGACATTGACAAAAGGGCCGGAGACGATGTGGGACGCGCCGGGAATGCAGCGGATCAAGATTCCGTTTGGCGGGCTAACGGCGGCGCAACTGGAAACGCTGGCGGATTGCGCCGAGGAATATTCCGATAGCATTCTGCACGTCACGACGCGGCAGGATTTCCAACTGCATTTTGTGCACATCGAGGACACGCCGTCGATCATGCGGCGGCTCGCCGCGGTGGGCATTACCACTCGCGAAGCGTGCGGTAACGCGATCCGCAATGTCACGGCGTGCCCGCTGGCGGGCGTGTGCCGGACCGAGGCGTTCGATGTCACGCCCTACGCGAAAGCGATTGCGTACTTTTTGCTCGGTCATCCCGACACGCAGGATTTTGGCAGGAAATTCAAGATCGCGTTCTCCGGTTGCGAGCAGGAAGCGTGCGGGCTGGTCAATATGCACGACCTGGGCGCGCTGGCGTTGGTGCAGGGCGGCAAGCGCGGGTTCCGGCTGTACGTCGGCGGCGGGCTGGGGCCGGTGCCGTACCAGGCGCAGGTGTTCGCCGATTTCGTGCCCGAGGAAGAATTGCTGCCGATTGCGCAGGCGATTGCGCGGGTGTTCGCGCGGCTGGGCGAAAAACAGAATCGGGCGCGGGCGCGGATCAAGTTCCTCGTGGCCAAACTCGGCGTCGACGAATTCAAGCGGCTGGTGATGGAAGAACGCAAGGTTCTGCCGCACGATCCGCGGTGGACCGCGTTCATTCCCGAAGCGCACGGGTTCAAGGAGACGGCGCTCAAACCGCCGGCGTCACTCAACGGCGCGGCGAAACCCGACAGCTTCGCGGCGTGGCTGGAAACGAACGTCTATCGTCAATTGCAGCCGGGCTATGCGGTCGTGACGATCACGCTGCCGATTGGTGACCTCACATCGTTTCAGGCGCGGCGGCTGGCCGATCTGGCGCGGAAGTATTGCGGCGAGAACATCCGCACGACGGTGGAACAGAACATCGTGCTCCGCTGGGTGGCGGAGAAGGATTTGCCGGAGTTGTATCGCGAGTTGAAGGCGGCCGGTCTGGGCGATTGCGGCGCGGGGACAATTCTAGACGTGGTGGCGTGCCCGGGGACGGACACATGCAAGCTGGGGATCGCCTCGGCGCGCGGTCTGGCGCGGGAGTTACGGCAGCGGCTGGCGGCCCAGTACTATAAGATGGATGAGGCGGTGAAAGGCCTGCACATCAAGATGAGCGGGTGCTTCAACTCGTGCGGCCAGCATCACCTCGCGGACATTGGGTTTTATGGGAACAGCCGGACGCTGGGGAACCGCAAGGTGCCGCATTTCCAGGTGTTGCTCGGCGGCAAGTGGCGGGACAACGCAGGCTCCTACGGCCTGGCCATCGGGTCGGTGCCGTCGAAGAACGTGCCGGTGGTGGTCGAGCGGATCACGCAGCGGTTCGTGAAGGAGCGCAAGGGGAACGAGAGTTTCCAGGATTTCATCACCCGCATCGGCAAGGCGGAGAGCCGGAAGATGATCGAGGATCTGATGGAGGTGCCGGCGTATGAGCTGAGCCCGGCGCTGTACTCGGACTGGGGCGACCCGCGCGAGTTCACGATGGGCGACATGGGCATGGGCGAATGCGCGGGCGAAGTCGTGTCGCGGATTGATTTCGATTTGCAGGCGGCGGAACGGCTGTGCTTCGAGGCGCAACTCAAGCTCGAGGCGAAGGATTTGGTAAAGGCCGACGAGCTGGCCTACCAATCGATGCTACAGGCGGCTCAGGGATTGGTGAAGGAACTGTGGTACGACGTGCCGAACGATCCCGGCGTGATCGCGAAGGAATTTCGTGCGCGATTGGTCGAGCCGAAACTGTTCTGGGACCGGTTCGCGGGCGGGAAATTCGCGCACGATTTCTTGCGTCGGCACGAGAGCGGCCCGGTGCGGCAATACGACGAGGTTCACCGGCTGATCGAGGAATCGCAATTGTTTATCGAGGCGGCACACGCGTGCGCCGACAAATTGCGGGAGCAGAAGGCTTCTCTTTTGAAATTGTAGCCCCGAATCGTATTCGGGGTTGGTAAGGCTGCAAAAAAGTTTCGCGGCTACAAAACGACTGACTTACATGGACCTGTACAAAATCGGCGTGAAAATCTTCGTTGCAAATCCGCAAGTGGTGGACATCCACGATTTCGTCGCCGTGTTTCACGGGTGGATCCAGCACCAGAAGATCGCCGGGCATTTGCTGATCGACGTGCATGATTATTCGCACGTGACGAATGGGCCGGGGATTTTGCTTGTGGCGCACGAAGGCAACTTCAGCATGGACCAGGCGGAGGGACAGCTGGGATTGTTCTACTATCGCAAGCGCCCGCTCGAGGGCGGCCTCGAAGCGAACCTGAAGACGGTGACGGAGACAGCGTTGGAGGCATGCAAGCTATTGGAGTCGGAGCCGAAGCTGAAGGGGATCAAATTCAAGACGGATGAGATTCTGGTGGTGGCGAATGATCGGTTGCTGGCGCCGAATGATGCGGCAAGTCGGGCGAAATTTGAGCCGGTCATTGGCAAGGTGTTGGGGAAGGCCAAGCTCGCTCCGCAGGCGGCAGCCGATCCGCGCGAACGGCTGGCGTTTGTTGTCGCGCGCGCCTCGTAACCCTATCCGGTTTTGGGGACTCCCTCAGTTCTTTCTGGCGTCGACCAACTCCGTGTCGCGGCAAATGCGGACTTGGATCATCACGGGCAGTGTCGGGGGAGCCAGCAACGCCACGTTGAGGTCGTCGACGAGGTCGTGGAACTTGGCTCTTTGCGGGGTGGGCCCGAGGTAGGTACCATCGAACGAGGCATCTTGGAGCTTTTGGCCCACTTCGATCGTTTCGTGTGACGACCACGCCGGATCGTAATGGATATGCCCGGGGCGGGGGAGGAATTGGACGAGCAGGTCCATGCCCGTCAGGCTCTCGTCGCGGAGCGCGGTCAGCTCGATGTCCATGGCGTCGGCCTGTGGTTGTTTCAGGAACGCCAGCAGTGAGGAAATGAATGTGTCGGCATCGAACATTTTGCCTTTCCAAGCCTCCACAACGTTGCGGAAGGAATCATTCGACGAGGAAGACTGATCGCTGAACTGTATGTTCACGATCTGACGGGACAGGCGATTTGCCGAGTGTGACACCGCCGCCTTCAATGCCTGATCACCCTCTGGCACATTGCGTTGGGTTTCCAGCAGATACGGCAGGGCGGGAAGGCCAAGCGTCTCGATCTGAACGAGGGCGGCTGCGCGCTGTTCCGTCGAGGTGGCCGAGCGCAATTGCTGCAGCATCGGGCCGATGGTTTTCGGATCGGCCGGTTGGATGTGACGAGTCGGGGGCAGTGGAAGAATCTTCTGATTGTGGGCGGCGCGCCAGTGATTGATGCAGGCGATGCGCTGGCGTTCGCGAGTGGTCAGGAAGGCGTTGGGATCGAACGAATACTGGTTCTTCCAATAGTGCGCCAACGTGAACCCGGCGATGTCGCAGATACGTGGATCATCGTAGGTGAGGTCGTAGAATCTGCCCGTCATTTGCCAACGCTGATCGGTATCTGCCAGAGCGGAGACCAAGAGATTCTCCATGGCGACCAACGTCGTCGCGTTGGTGACGACGGGAGACTTGTCCGAAATGGCATTTGTGAGGGCGTCCTCCGATTCCGAGTTGTGGAGGGTCTCAATGATCGATTCAATGACGGCGATGCGCGTGTCCTTGGGTTGATGTTTCCAATTTGTGGCCAGGGCTTCGATACCGGCCGGCCGGTCGCAGTGGACCAGAAAGGCGATCAGATCTTCCCCATCCGAGTCCTTGGCGCGCTCGTTGGGGCGCGTCCATTCCTCGATCATGGCGGGCAAGGCGGATTCGGCGCCCTGCCGCCAGAGGACATCCGCGGCGGCGACCCGGGCGGCCGCGAGACGATTGCTGCGCATTTGGGTTGTGAGGAAGGCGGTCACGGTGGCGGTATTGGTGGCGCCGAGGAGTTGAATCAACTCGGAGCTGACGTACGAGTCAGAGGTATTGTCGATTGCGCGACAGATGGACGGGATGGCGTCATCAGGATATTTCTTGAGCAACCTGGCGGCAATATCCGGAGCATCATGGTCTCCGCGAACCACGCTCCGTATCCAGGTCTGTTCCTCGCCGTTTTTTTGAAATTCATTCCACCAAGCCAGGACCGCCTCCTTCGTCGAGTCGTCGGGTTTGCCATCCCTGGACCAGTAACACGACGTGCAGGCGGGTGTGTAAAAGGTGCGGCCCGCGATACGCTGCAGGACGGCAAGTGCGGAGTCGCTGACGCGCAGAACGTAATGAGAGAAATAGAAATTGCGGTGGAACCCGACGGAACGAGTGAACCGTTGATTGTTGAGGGCATCGATCAACTGCGGGACGGCACCGTAGCCGATGGCGACAAGCTGGCTTGCCGGTGATTGTTCACCGCGTGGATCCTCAAAGACATCGCACCACCCCGGCTGACTGAATTGCTGTCCGCATTGGTCACGCAGCTGGAAAATCAGCTCGGCGACGCGTTCATGCATGGGTAGTTGGTCCAATGGAGGGGCAGTGTGTTTGGCCTCTGCATGGGCTTGATCCTCAGAAATCATCTGGGCCAACATAGCCGCAGTTGCTGTTGCGTTGCTGGCGTATTGGGAATGGGGGAAGTTGCGAGCGAACGCCTGAAATTTCGCCAGCAGTTCGGGACGGCGCACGCTTGGCTGGCCAAAATCGAGTGTGTCGCGCCAGATCACGGAATAACCGAAGTCGCACTGCAGCTTGTCAATCAAGTTTGTCGCTGGTTTCTCAGGTGAGTCATAGCGTGACGGTATTTGAGAAGCCTGTCGTGCCAGGTCCAGGGCAAGCGATTCCAATCCTTGTTGGCGGCAGGCCCAGGCGAGCGAGAAAACCTCGCCTCGTTCGCTGAGTCGCTCGCCGAAACGGCGGATCAGATTGGCTTTTTGATCCTCGGGTTTGCTGAGAAGCGAGAGCTGTTGAGTTGCGAACGTCTCTAATGTGCTCGGTTCGAAGGAAACCGCCTCGTGCTGAGGCGTATCGGGCGAGGTGCGAACGAACGAAATCTGCCGCAAATCAGGAAACCAGACGGAAAAACGTTGGTCGTCCGCGCTCAGAAGAAAGCCATACGCATACAAATTTGTGGGCGGCTCATCCGCAGTTTGAGACCAATGACCGGTCGCGACGCGGACGAATGCGCACGTTTTAATGTTGGGAACGTCCAATCCACCAAACCAGTCAAAAGCCTGTTGGATTTCTTCGTTGGTGGCGGGGCGAGGCTCACTGGTTAGTCCCTGTGGAGGAAACATCGTCACCAACGCTGTGAACGACAGGAGCGTCCAGCACCGGTTCATGGCTGCAGTCTATTCTCCTGCATGGACAAGCGCGACACAAAATTAACCGGTGAAATCGGGGTAGATCGCGGGTATTCTTCTGGCGTGACAATTCTCAAGGCTCATCGTCAGCATTCGCGGCGGTTCGAAGATTTCCAGTACGTCTATCCCGTCCTCTCGCGGCGGAGTCATGGGATTTCCATCGGCCTGAATGTCAATCCCGACAAGGTGTGCAATTTCGATTGTATTTACTGTCAGGTGGACCGGACGGCCGAGTCGGCGGTGAAGAAATTCGATGTGGCGGTGGCGGAGGACGAATTGCGGGAGATGGTGGAGATCGTGCGGTCGGGGGAAATCGCGCAGCGCGAACCGTTCAAGTCCGTGCCGCGGGAGATGCTGCGGCTGAATGACGTGGCGTTGAGCGGCGATGCCGAGCCGACGACGCTGCCGGATTTTGCCGAGACGATTGCGATGGTGGCGCGGGTCAAGCCGAAGGACGCGAAGATCGTGCTGATCACGGACGCGGGCGGACTGGACCGGGCGGATGTGAAACGCGGGCTGGAGATCATGGATGCAAACAACGGCGAAGTGTGGGCCAAGCTCGATGCGGGGACGGAGGGATATTTCAAGCTGATCAATCGCACGAAGATACCGTTCGCGCGGATTCTGAAGAACATCGCGCAGACGGCGAAGGCCCGCCCGATTGTCATCCAGAGTTTGTTTCTCAAGGTTCGCGGGGAAGGTCCGTCGAGCGAGGAGATCGGCGCGTATTGTCAGCGGCTGCGCGAGATTGGGAATGTGAACCCCGATCTCGGAATCGGGGTAAAGCTGGTGCAGGTGTACACGATTGCCCGGAAGGCGATGACGATGGTGGACGGCGTTCCCGCATGGCAATTCGTGTCGGCGCTAACGAATGCGGAAGTGGATGCGATTGCCGAGCGCGTGCGGAAAGAAGCGGGGCTAACGGCGGAGAGTTTTTACGGGGGGTAGGTTTGGGGTGGTTGCTCCGTCGCTTTTTCCCAAGCCGAGCGGAGCGCGTGGCACAACGCGAGGTGCCCGCCACGATACCTTGTGAGATTCACCGTCGCGTTACCGTCGAGGCTGATTACGACGGCGGGGATCGTACCACCCCGGCCGGGCAAATCTCTCACGTCGATGTCGCAAATCTCGCGAAATCTCAGCATACGCGTGCGCAAGGGATAGCGGATCTCGATGCCGGTCTCAGCAATTCGCACAGAGCACGACTCCGTCGACAAGACGAACAGCCACAAGGCGGCGAATAGCGAGCCAATAATGATGGGTTGCCGCTTTCCAGTTGCCACACCGGCCCATAGGGGCAACAGGCAAAAGGCGAAGATGATGAGCCAGGAAGCGAAGTAGATGGCACTCTTATGGAAAATCGTTTGTTTGGCTGTACCTTCAAACAGGTGCTCAAGGTTCTCACGCAGGATCATCATGAGAGTTGAGAAGCCCTCGATTTGGTAGGCCAATCTCATCCGGTGGTTGGAGAAATCGTACAGGTCCAGGCGTCCGAGCACATCTCCTGTCACGACCTTGCGGACATCCTGCCAGTCCATCCGCAGTGCTTCACCGTTTTGCCGGATATAGGTGATGCCAAAGTCATCGACTTGAACACGGTCGTTGAACCTTCGTATGACGCGCAAAGCGCCAGCGGCAGAGAGCCCAAAGAAGATGACGCCGAAGGCGTATACTGCGGCTGTCCCTCGCCTTTTTGCAGGAAATCCCCGCGCCGCGCATGCCACCACAATGAAGCAGGAGAGCGCGAAGCCGGTGTAGATCAGAAACTTGAAGCCGCGAGAGATGCGAAACTCCTGCATGAGGCGAGGATAGTCGCGCTCATTGGTCAGTCAAGCCATTCGGAGATTTTGCGCGAGGTGTCGTGAGAGAATCGCGGAGGCGGACGCGACGAGCCGCGTCCCTGCATGGGACCGGGAGGAGACCTTCGGTTGGTTTGTGTGCGCGGTCGGCCCCCGAAGAGGATTCGGGGTGAAAGACCGGCGCACAACGAGGCGGTCGGGACCCACCCCTTCGTCCCCTCCAAGGAGGGGAGAACGGCTCACAACGAAGCGCCGCGTGGGGACGCGCGGCCTACAACTCTGGACGGCAACAGGCGGGACGCCGTTCAACTCGGAAACACGGGCGAGACACCCGCGCCATTATCCGCCGCGTGGGGGCACGCGGGACTTTATCGTTTCAGGATATTCTGCTGGACGGGGTGCGGGGCGGGTTCGGGTGTTCGTTTGATATGAGGCAGCGAAGGATGGAAGATGGCCCATGGTTGACGGGCCGGGACGACGGATGGAGACATTCTACGCAAGCGGGACAGCCCGAATTGTTGAGAAGTATGTGATGCGGAGCGTGCGTGGTACCAAGGGGTTAGGGTGTGCGCGATGCCGGGGATGGCCGGTGGGTTTGTTCTGTCAGAATGGGGATTGTTTTGGTTGAACGGAGACGGTTCAGAGCGGGGAAGTTTGTTTTTTTGTGTTGCCGTTTGGCAAACTTCCGGGTAAATCCGTGCAAAGCGCGGGTGGGCGCTTCTGGCGGGAGAGCGATCATGAGCAACTACGGTCTTGAAAATCACGGAATTATGGGCCCGGGCAAGGTCCATTGGAACCTGTCGGTGCCGAGGCTTGTGGAAGAGGCGATCCGTCGCGGCGAAGGGATGCTGACCAGCAGCGGGGCGCTGAACGCGATGACGGGGAAGCGGACGGGTCGATCGCCGCGGGACAAATGGGTTGTCGAAGAGCCCACGACAAAGGACAGGATCTGGTGGGGGAAGGTCAACCAGCCGATTTCGGAGGCGGACTATCTCGGGCTGCGGCAGGAAGTGCTGGCGTACCTGCAGGGGCGGGAGTTGTTCGTGATGGACGGGTTTGCCGGGGCGGACCCGCAATACCAGATGCCGATCCGGATCGTGACGGAATTTGCGTGGCACAATCTGTTCGTGAAACAGTTGTTTCGTCGGGCGACGGCGGAACAATTGAAATCCCACGTGCCGGAATGGACCGTGATCAACGCCTGCCGGTTTTTGGCCGATCCGAAGAAACACAAGCTGAACAGCGAAGCGTTCATCATCACGGATTTCTCCCGCAAGACGGTGCTGATTGGCGGGACCCAGTACGCGGGCGAGATGAAGAAGAGCATTTTCGCGGTACTGAACTACGTGCTGCCACAGAAGGGCGTGTTCCCGATGCACTGTTCGGCGAACGTGGGTGACAAAGGCGACGTGGCGATTTTCTTCGGGTTGAGCGGCACGGGCAAGACGACGTTGTCGGCGGACCCGAACCGCGGGCTGATCGGCGATGACGAGCACGGGTGGAGCGATCACGGCGTATTCAATTTCGAGGGCGGATGCTACGCGAAGTGTATCAAGCTGACAAAGCAACGTGAGCCGCTGATTTGGGATGCGATCCGGTTCGGGTCAGTGATCGAGAACGTGGTGGTGAACCCGGACACGGGCGAGCCGGATTACATGGATGATTCGGTGACGGAGAACACGCGGTGCGCGTATCCACTGGACTACATTGCCAACGCGGTGCCGAGCGGGATGGGCGGGCATCCGAAGGCGATTGTGTTTCTGGCGTGCGACGCGTTTGGCGTGATGCCACCGGTGGCGCGGTTGAATCCCGCCCAGGCGATGTATCATTTCATGGCGGGGTACACGGCGGCGTTGGCGGGCACGGAAGCCAATTTGGGCAAGGATCCGACGCCGACGTTTTCGACGTGCTTTGGCGCGCCGTTTTTGCCGCTGCCGCCGCAGACGTACGCGCAGATGCTGGCGGAGAAGATGCGGCGGCACAACGTGCCCTGTTACCTGTTGAATACCGGCTGGGTCGGGAACGCCTTTGGCCAGGGGCCGCGGATTCCGCTGAAGATCAATCGCGACAACGTCACGCACATTCTCGACGGCGAGCTGGACGAGGCGCAGTTTTCCAAGGATCCGACGTTTGGGTTTGAGGTGCCGAAGGCGTTGCCGGGAATTCCGGCGACATTGCTGGCGCCGCGATACGGGGCGACGGATGCCGTGGATTACGATCGGCGGGCGAAAGACCTGGCGGGAAAATTCGTGAAGAATTTCGCGCAGTTCGCGGGCGCATCGGCCGAGATTGTCGCGGCGGGTCCGAAAGCGTGACCGTCGGCGCGTCGTGTCGGTCTGCGGCCTTGCGCGAGCCGGCCGATATCGGTTACTGTGTGCGCATGCCGAAGACCTCCGAGAGCGCCGAGGATTATCTGGAGCGCATCTACGAACTGATCGAGGACAAGGGATACGCGCGGATGATCGACATCGCGCGCACCTTGCGCATCCGTCAGGCCTCGGTAACCCAGATGGTCCAGAGACTGGGCGAGACCGGTTTCGTGCGGTACGAGAAATACCGCGGCTTGGTCTTGACCCCGAAAGGCAAAGCCGTGGCGCGCGCGATCCGCCGCCGGCATCAGGTGCTCGAGGAATTCTTCGGGTTGCTCGGCGTCAACGGGGAAACGGCGCAACGCGATCTGGAGGGAATCGAACATCACCTGAGCGCGGCGAGCGTGGAACGGATCGAAGGGTTGGTGCGATTTCTGCGCGAGAACCCACTGGTGTTGCGAAAACTCGGCGGTGGGGGTAACGAGAAGGGATGATGAAGCGGGTCGTTGCGATTCTGGTGGTGGCGGTGTTGGCCCTGGGGGCGATGGCGCGGTCGGCGGAGCTGGTCGACGGGGTCATGGCCATCGTCAACGACAAGGTGATCACGGTCAGCGACGTGCTCCAGCTTGTGCAGCCGGTGGACCGGGAATTGCGGCGCAATTTCTCGGGTCGCGAGCTGGAAGAGCAGCGGCAAAAAGCCCAGACGGACGCGCTGAACACGCTGATCGAGCACGCCCTGATCGTCCAGGAATTTGATGCCAAGGGATACAAGATCCCCGAGACGTACGTGGAGGGACAGATCAACAACCGCATCGCCACGGAATTCGGCGGCAATCGCGCGGCGTTCATCAAGACGCTCGAAGCGGAGAACATGACCTTGTCACAGTTCCGCGACCAGGAACGCGAGCACATCATTCTCGAGGTCATGCGGGACCAGCGGCTGCGCAAGGCCGTCGTCGTCTCCCCGTACAAGATCGAGAAGTACTACCAGGAGCACATCGATCAATTCAAAGTGGGCGACCAGGTCAAGCTCCGCATGATCTACATCAAGCGCGGGGAGCCGGTTGCGGCGGCTGCCGAAACGGGGCAGGGATTGACGTTCACGACCAATCAGGTGCCATCAACAAATTCGGTATCGGCCACGGTGGTCACCAATGCTGAAGCGGCCACTGGTGGGGCGACTTCCAATGTCACTCAGGCATCTGCGGCGGTGACCAACGCTGCGGGATTGGCGTGGACCAATTCAGAGACGCCAACTGCCGTCTCGACAACAGCGACTGTGGAAACGGCGGCAGCGGCGACGAACGCATCGGCGTCTCCAACCAGTCCAGCGCCATCGACCAATTCTGCGGCAGCCGCAGCGGTCAGCAATGCTGAAGTGACCGCTGGTGGTTCCACCGCGGAGGTTGCCCAGACGGCGGCGGTCGTGACGAATGCCACGGGGTTGCGGTGGACGAATGCGGAAGCCCCGGTTGCCGGGTTGACGACGGCGAGGGTTGAAACGGCGGCAACCACAACAAACGCCGGCGAAGCCGTGGCGACGAACGGCACAGCGGCCGTTGCGGCGCCAACGGCACCTGCGCCGACCGTCGATCTCCAGCGCAGGCTGGCCGGGGAGATTTTGGCGAAGCTGGATGCCGGCGAGAGTTTCGACAGCCTGGCGCGTGCCTATTCCGAAGGCAAGGAAGCCAGGGAAGGGGGCGACTGGGGTTGGATCGGTCGGGATATCTTGCGGCCGGAACTCAATCAGGAAGCGTTTTCTTTGAAGCCGCACCAGCACAGCCGCGTGATCGAGACGGCCGAGGGCTACTATATCCTCGAGGTCGACGACGTGAAAACTGCGCACACGACTCCCCTGGCCGAAGTTCGCGACGATATCGAGAAGACCCTGTTGCAGCAGGAGCGCGCGGCGATGCAAGAGGCCTGGGTCAAGGATCTTCGCGCCAAGGCGTACATCCGCCTGTTCTGACACATGCCAAATCGCCCTCGCATTGGGATCACTCTTGGCGACCCTGCGGGCATCGGTCCCGAGGTCGTGGCCAAGGCGCTGAAATCCGGCCGGCTCGACCGTCGGTTCGATTACGAAGTGATTGGCAATCCGCGCACGAAACGCCGGGCGGACGCCGTGGATTGGGTCGTGGCGGGAGCGAAGCGGTGTCTGAAAGGTGAATTAGCCGCGCTGGCGACGGCGCCGATCACCAAGGAGTTGCTCCACCAGGCCGGGTATCCAGCATTCGTCGGTCAGACCGAACTTCTCGCGCATCTCTCGCGCACGAAACGATTCGCCATGATGCTGGCGGGCGGACCGTTGCGCGTGGCGCTCGTCACCATTCACGAGCCGTTGCGGAAGGTGCCGAAGCTCATCCGTCCGGGCAAGATTGTCGACGTAATCGAGTTATCGAATGAGATTTGCCGGCGGTTGGGGATTCGGCGGCCGCGAATCGCAGTGGCGGGACTGAATCCCCACGCCGGAGAAGGTGGATTGCTCGGCGACGAAGACCGACGCGTGATCGCGCCCGCCGTGAAGCGCGCCGCCCGGCGGGGCATCGTTGTCAGTGGCCCGCATTCGGCGGACACGCTGTTTTATCGGGCGGCACACGGGCAGTTCGACGCGGTGGTGGCGATGTATCACGATCAAGGGTTGGGCCCGTTGAAGTTGATCGCATTCGACAACGGGGTGAACCTGACGCTCGGTCTGCCGTTCGTGCGGACGTCGCCCGACCACGGGACCGCGCCGGATATTGCGGGCAAAGGAATCGCGCGGCCCGGTGGCATGATCGCGGCAATCAACATGGCGGCGAAACTGGCGAGGGTTTGAAGATGCTACGGATTGTTTTTGCACTGCTGATTTTGGGAACAGCTCCGCTCGCTATCGGTTCGCCGGCGGACCCGGTGACGCTTCACGACGACGGCGCACAGGTAAGACTCTCCAATGGGACAATCTCGATCACGATCAACAAAACGAACGCCACGATTCGCCAGATGACACTCGGGAACAGCCCGAACCTGGCCGGGCGCGGCGCGTACTTCGCCGTCGCGAATTCCGGCGGCCACGATGGCTGGGACGTTCACAACGCGGAATACAAGGTGGTGCGAAACACTCCCGACCTTGTGGAGCTGTCGTTCGGCGCGCAGATCGGCGGCGTTCATTTCACGCAATACTACGTCCTCCGAAGGGGCGATCACGGGTTTTACGTGTACGTGCTCGAACAGCGGCGGCCGGGCGATCCGCCCGAGCACACCGGGCAGATTCGCTGGTCGTTTTATCTGAATGACACGCTGTTCAATTATCATCTGGCCAGCGATACCGAGCAGGGGCCGATCCCCGACCTGCGGGGCGCGCCACGGGTCCAGGACGCGACGTTCCGTCTGGCCGACGGAAGCGTGTACACGAAGTACAATTACTGCGTTTACCTCGAGAACGACTGGGTGCACGGGTTGTGCGGCACCGGCCCGGGCAGCTATGGGGCGTTTATCGTCACGCCGAGCACGGAGTTCCTGCAAGCCCCCACCAAACAGGAAATCAGCGTTCACGCCGGCCCGATCATCCACCGGTTTCTGGCGTCCGGGCATTTTGAGCCGCGGGAATTATCGAGCCCGTCGATTCCCGATGGCTGGACGAAGCTCTGCGGACCGTGGATGGTGTATCTGAACGCGGGCGATTCGCCGCAACAGCTCTGGGCGGATGCGAAGACGCAGGCGGAAAAGCAGAAGGCACAATGGCCGTACCAGTGGATGAGCCATGCGGAGTATCCGCTGCAACGGGGCGAAGTCACCGGAACGTTGAAGCTGTACGATGGCAAGCAATTCGCCACAAACGCCCTGATGGTGTTGGCCGCGCCGGAACCGGATTGGCAGGTTCAGGTCCTCAATTACATCTTTAGCGCGCGGTCGGATGCACAGGGACGGTTCGTTTTGCCGCATGTGCGGCCGGGAAACTACACGCTGTTTGCCGCCGTGCCCGGCGTGACCGACGAATTTCGCAAAGACCACGTCACCGTGACCGCCGGCAAGACGGTGGATTTGGGAACGTTGGTGTTTTCACCGGCGTCCTACTCCGCCAAGCTGTGGGAGATCGGTTTTGCGGACCGGACGACGGCCGGGTTCCGCCTTAGCGACCAACCGCGCCAGTATGGATTGGACGCCACGGTCCCGTCGAATCTGGTCTACAAGATTGGCAGCAGCATTCCATCACGCGATTGGTATTACGCGCAGGCCAAGCCCGGCGACTGGGAAATCGATTTCGGCGTCGACCGCGTCTACAAGGGAGAAGGGGTGCTGACCATTGGCGTCGCTGGCCAGACTCGGGACCCTCGGCTGCAGGTGCTCGTCAATAATACCCCGGTCGGGACGTATTCCGGCGGCAACAGCAGCGCTCTCTATCGCAGCGCGGTATTGGGCAGCAGTTATTACGAGAACGAGGTCATCCGCTTCCCGTCGTCGTTGCTGCACCCGGGGACGAACGCGGTGATCTTGAGATTGAGCCGGGGCTCGATCATGTACGACGTGCTGAAGCTGGAAGTGGACGACCCGACGCTCCCGAAAACGATCCCGGTTGCGAACAACTGAGAGGGGAGAGATTCCGACGTTTATTGGCCGCGTGGAGCAACCGTCTCGGCGGCGACCGCCCCGTCGAGCCCGGAACCCTGCACGTTATTTGTGGTCAGCAGCGGTCCGTTGAAGCCGGAGACGTTGATCGCCGCGAGGCTCACGTTGGTCATGTTCGCCAGCGAGATGCCCTTGGCGCAGGTGCCGATGACGTTGGAAATGGACAAGCCGTCGAGAGGGCGGTCGGCTGGAACGTTCGATGCGGGCACGAGGTCCCCGACATCGTCCACCCGGATGTTGCTAAAGCGGATGTTGCGCACGCGCGGCCATTTTTCCACCGGGCCGGGCACGGGGTCGGTCGCCTGGATGCCTTTCTTCAGCAGATCGATATCGAGAAGCGTGCGGGAGTGATCCAGCGTGAGGTTGTCGCCCGTGATGTCCTCGATGAATCCGCCACGACCATCGCGGCTCTTGATGAAGATCCCGTTTTGCCGTCCCGAAATCCGGCAGTCGTCTACGCGCACGTTGCGGATCCCGCCGGACATTTCCGTGCCGATCGCCAGCCCGGCGAAAATGCTGCTGAACAGGGTGCAGTTCTTGATGACGACATTTTCGGTGGGACGTCCCGACCGCATCGCATTCAGCCCGCGTCCTGATTTGAGCGCGATGGCGTCGTCGCCGGTGTCGATGTTGCACCCCTCGATGAGCACGTCCTTACACGAGTCCACGTCGATTCCGTCGCCGTTGGAGTTGACGGAGCGAATGGTGAGATCCTGGATGTGAACGTTCTGGCAGAACACCGGGTGGATGGACCAGAGTTGCTGGTACTGCGTGGTGAAACCCTCGAGAACGACATTCGCGCCGTTGGCCAGTTCGATCAGCACCGGGCCACGAGGCTTGCGCAGGTTGCTGACGCTGAGCGGCGGCCCGAAAATCGAGCCGCGCCCGGCAATGGTGACGTGGTTGGCGGCGTCCGACGAGATCAACGCCCGATGGCCCTGGCCAAACTCGCCCTCCCAACGAATGGGCACGAGCGGGTAATCATCGATATCCGGACTGCCGATGAGGTTCGCTCGCGGTTCCAGCTTCAGCGTGGTGTTGGATCCGACAACAATACTACCGATAAGGTAGTAGCCCGTTGGGATAACCACCGTCCCGCCGCCGGCGGACACGCAGGCGTCGAGCGCCTTCTGAAATGCCGCGGTGTCCTTGGTGAGTCCGTCGCCCTTGGCGCCACAATCGCGCACGTTCCAGGAGTTCGTGCTCGCGGACGGATCGGCCGCTCGACACAGTGTCCCAGCGATCAACAGCGCGACACAGAGAATGCTTTTGCTGGCCATGGCCGTCGATGTTACGTGACGGCGGAACGGTTAGCAGTTTCTTGGTTCCCGTTACAAGTTCAAAACATCTGAAGAGTCGGGTGTCGGTCGCGGGGAGATTGTGTTGTGGAACGGTTCGGGTATGATGCACGTTCCTGATTGAAGACGGTGCTTATGAAAGAGTTTACGGTTCGAACGGGCCAGCATACGCAATTCGTTGAGATAACCGACAGGCTGCAGGAGGCGGTCGACGAGAGCGGGATCAAAGACGGAGTCTGCGTCGCGGTCGTGCCCCATACGACGGCGGGCATCACGATCAACGAAAACGCGGATCCGGACGTAGTGACCGACATGATCTACGCGCTCGATAAAGTCGTTCCCTGGAAAGATTCGCATTATCGTCACGGCGAAGGCAACACGGCGGCGCACGTCAAATCGAGTATGATGGGACACAGCGTGCAGGTGCTCGTGCGAGCGGGAAAACTCCGGTTCGGCACGTGGCAGGGCGTATACCTGTGCGAATTCGACGGACCGCGCAGCCGCAATCTGTGGGTGACCGTGCTCGGTCAGTGACGTGCGGGCTTCTGGCCGTAGTAAGCGCCGCGGCCGTGTTTGCGAAGGAAATGCTTGTCGAGCAGAACGCGCGGCATCGGCTTGACCGACGGTTTTATCCGGAGCGTTTCGCTGGCCAGGCGCGCCAGGTGTTCGAGCACGATCGCGTTTTCGACGGCCTTCTCGACCGTCGCGCCCCAAGCAAACGGTGCGTGACTGGCGACGAGCACGCCGGGAACATGAAGCGGGTCGAGTTTCTTGAATTTCTCCACAATCACGCGGCCGGTGTTCGCTTCGTAATCCTGCTTGATCTCACTAGCCGTAAGCAATCGCGTGCCTGGCACGGGCCCATGGAAGTAATCGGCGTGCGTTGTGCCGAGCGCGGGCAGATCGCGGCGGGCCTGCGCCCAGGCCGTCGCGTACAGGCTGTGAGTGTGGACGATGCCGCCGATCTCCTTGAACGCGCGATAGAGGATCAGGTGCGTCGGCGTGTCGGAGCTGGGCCGCAAATCGCCCTCGACAACCTCGCCGGCCTCCAATGAGACAACCACCATGTGTTCGGGAGCCATCGCGTCGTACGGCACGCCCGACGGTTTGATCACCAGATGTCCGCTCGCGCGGTCGACGCCGCTGACGTTGCCCCAGGTTTGGACGACGAGGCCTTCGCGGACCAGTTGCCGGTTCGCATCGCAGACGATCTGTTTCAGTTGGTCGAGCATGGCATGGATCCGATGTCTATCGCCGGGCTTGCGCGCGAATCTCCAGCAGCGTCTTCATGACGTCGTGGAGGTTTCCGGTCCATTCACGCGTGCCGAAGGCGTCGTGGAGCGTTCGATACAGTGGGTATAGTTGCTGATAAACGGCATGCGCCTGCGGATTCGGCGTGAACGCGCGCTTCTTTGCGCCGGTCATGGCCTTCTGGGCCTGCGCGTAATTCGGATGCGCCTTGGCCACGACCGCGCCCGCGATGGCCGCTCCGAGAGCGCACGTCTGGGCCGAGCGCGAGACTTTCATCGGACGTCCCGTCACGTCGGCGTAGATCTGCATGACGACGGGATTCTTCTCGGCGATGCCGCCGCAGTTGACAATCTGCTCGACCTTGACGCCGTATTCCTCGAATCGGTTGATGATGGTCAGCGCGCCGAACGCGGTGGCTTCGATCAACGCGCGGTAAATCTCGGCGGGCGTCGTATACAGCGTTTGCCCGAGCAGCAGCCCCGTGAGACGTTGGTCGACGAGGATCGTGCGATTACCGTTGTTCCAGTCGAGCGCGAGCAGTCCGCTCTCGCCGGGTTTGAGTTTCGCGGCGGCGGCGGTCAACGCTTCATGCGAGCCGGCCTTCTTGCCGCCCGGCTGGATGTAATTGACGAACCAGTTGAAGATATCGCCGACGGCAGATTGCCCGGCCTCGAGCCCGTGCCAGCCGGGCAGGATGCTGCCGTTGACGATGCCGCAGAGGCCCGGGATGTCGGCGAGCGGCTGGCCAACGGGCGCAATCATCATGTCGCAGGTGCTGGTGCCGATGATCTTGACCAGCGTGCCGGGCGCGATGCCGGCGCCGATACCGCCGAGATGCGCGTCGAACGCGCCCACGGCGACGGGGATGCCGGCAGTCAATCCCGTGCGTTTCGCCCAGTCGGGAGTCAATCCGCCGACCGCGCGGTCGACGGCGTAGGCTTTGGGGCGGAGCCGACTCCGCAACTGGCCGAGCTTCGGGTGAAGCTCCGCGAGGAATTCGGCATCGGGATAGCCGCCCCAGTCATCGTTGTACATCGCTTTGTGGCCGGCCGCGCAAACGCCCACGGTGAGTTTGTCAGGCGCTTCCGTGCCGGTGAGCACGGCGGGAATCCAGTCGGCAATCTCGACCCAGGTATACGCAGCGTCGAAAACCTCCGGCGACGTGTGCAGGCAGTGAAGAAGCTTGCTGAAGAACCACTCGCTCGAATACGTCCCGCCACACTTGGCCAGGTACTGCGGACGAATCTCGATCGCGGTCTCGGTGATCTCCGCCGCTTCGAGGACGCCGGTGTGATCCTTCCACAACCATGCCAGCGCGGCCGGGTTTTTGGCGAACCGTTTGTCGAATGCGAGGGCGCGACCCTCGGCATCGACCGGCATTGGCGTGCTGCCCGTGGTGTCAACGCCGAGACCGACGACCTGATCGGGTTTGAAGCCGCGGATCGTCCGGGTCGCTTCCGCGAGCGCCTTGCGGATGGTTTTCTCGGCGCCGGTGAGATAGTCCGCCGGATGCTGGCGGGCAAGGTTCGGGTCGCGCGAGAGGATCACGCCGTTATCGCCATGGGCGTATTCCCAAACGGCCGTGCCCACCTCGCGCCCGTTGCTCACGTCCACGATCAACGCGCGACCGGAATTGGTTCCGTAGTCCAGACCGATGCTGTAGCGCGCGCCCATGGGGCTTCCTCTCAGGCGGTGACGATCACTTTGACGACCTTGTCCTTGTAGGCGGCATTCAACGCGAGCGCCTCTGCAGCGTCTTGCAGGGGGAAGCGGTGCGTGACCAGCGAGCGCACATCCACCTTGCCGGAGACGACCAGGGAAATCGCGCGCGGGTAGGTGTGTTTCATGCGGCGGCTGAACATGATGGTCAGTCCCTTGCGGCGGGCGGGGGAGTGTTGGAACGCGCAACGATCCTCCGACGGAATCCCCACGAGCACGACGCGGCCGCCGGGTCGCGCGAGTTCGATGGCTTGTTCGATGGCGTTACCGCCCCAGGCGGCTTCGATGGCCACGTCGACTTCCGCGCGAACGGGCAGGGGTTTGGCGCCAAGCTTCATGGCCAACGCCAGACGCCAGGCGAGCGGGTCGCGAACGAAAATCTCGGCGGCACCGGCGAGTTTGGCGGTTTGAATGAGCAACAGGCCGATCGGGCCCGCGCCAAGGACGGCCACGCGATCGCCCACGCGGATTTTGGCGAGATCGGTAGCGTGGAGCGCCACGCCGAGCGGCTCGAGCATCGCGGCGGATTCATCATCGATCGAGTCGGGGACGGGAAAACAGGTCCGGGCCGGCACAATCATGAACTCGCGGAGGCTGCCATCGTCGGGATAGAGGCCGCAGAAATGGAGACGCCGACAGAGATTCGGATGCCCCGCGTCGCAGAGGTCGCAATGATGGCACGGATGCGCCGGGTCGACGGCCACGCGCGTGCCGACGCGCAGGTGTTCCACGCCGCTGCCGAAGGCCTCGATGACGGCGGCGAATTCGTGGCCGAGGACAATGGGAGATTTTGGGACGGTGTCGCCGATGCGGCCGTCGGTGAACGTGTGCAGGTCACTGCCACAGATGCCCGTGGCGGTGACGCGCAACAGGACGTCGCCGGGCCCGGGCTGGCCCGGGAGCGGCACGGGCTCGACCCGCACATCACGCGGGCCGTAGAAGCGCGCGGCCAACATGCCACGGTACGAAGGGGTTGTTTTCGGCACCGCAGGAGACGGCAACGCCTGCGGGATGGGGGATAGCGGCCGCGGCGAGGCGGCAGGCCGGGCGATTGTCTTGGCGCGGCGAACGACCGAACGGGTTTCCGTTTTGGATGGCTTGATCATGGTCGTCCCAATCCTGGCGCGAGATGGTAGTAGATTTCGTCGTTGCGGAGCTGTTGTTGGAAGGCACGGAGTTGCGTCGAGGCATCGATCACGGCCAGTTCGACGCCGGCGATATTGGCGAAATCTTCCATGTGCTCAGTGGTCACGGCGTAGCTGAACCCGGTGTGATGCGCGCCGCCGGCGTGGATCCACGCGGCGCAGGCGGTTTTGAAATCGGGCCGGCATTTCCACACGGCGCGGGCGACGGGAAGTTTCGGCAGCGGTTCCGGTGGTTCGACCACATCGACCTCGTTGACGAGCAGGCGGAACCGGTTGCCGAGGTCGATGATCGACGCGTTGATCGCCGGGCCAGGCGGCGCGGTGAACACGAGGCGAACGGGGTCCTCCCTGCCGCCAATGCCGAGCGGATGGATTTCCAGGGACGGCTTGCCGGCGGCGATGGATTCGCAAATTTCGAGCATGTGCGCGCCGAGGACGAGATGGCCATCGGGATCGAGATGGTAGGTGTAATCCTCCATGAACGACGTGCCGCCGGTGAGGCCGGCGGCCATGACTTTCATGGCGCGGAGCAGGGCGCAGGTTTTCCAGTCGCCTTCCGCGCCGAACCCGTAGCCATCGGCCATCAGGCGTTGAACGGCGAGGCCGGGCAGTTGTTTCAGGCCGTGCAGGTCCTCGAACGTGGTGGTGAAGCCCTTGAATCCGCCGGATTTCAGGAAGGCGCGGAGACCGAGTTCGATGCGGGCGCCATCGCGAAGCGATTCGTGGCGCGCGCCGCCTTTGCGGAGTTCTTTCGCGACGTCGTAGCGCTCTTCATATTCGTCACAGAGGCGATTGATCGCGGCGTTGCCGACCGCGTTGACAGCCTGGACGAGATCGCCGACGCCGTAGCCGTTGACCGCGTAGCCGAATTTCGTCTCGGCGGCGACCTTGTCGCCCTCGGTGACGGCGACCTGGCGCATGTTATCGCCGAATCGGCAGAACTTTGCCCCCTGCCAGTCGTGCCACGCGCGCGCGGCGCACATCCAGGCGGCAATGCGCTCCTGGACTTCCGTGTCCGACCAATGGCCGACGACGACTTTGCGATTCAACCGCAGGCGGGTGTGAAGGAACCCGGCTTCACGGTCACCGTGGGCGGACTGGTTGAGGTTCATGAAATCCATGTCGATCTCGGACCACGGCAAGTCGCGATTGAACTGGGTGTGCAGGTGCAGGAACGGCTTCTTGAGAGCGGTCAGGCCGCCGATCCACATTTTGGACGGCGAGAACGTGTGCATCCACAGGATCAACCCGGCGCATTTGGGGGCGTGATTCGCTTCGAGGCAAAGTTGACGGATGGCGTCGGGCGTGGTCAGCACGGGCTTGAACACGATCTTCAGCGGCAGAAGTTTCGCGCCGTTCAACTCCTCGACGATCTTGCGCGAATTCGCCGCGACCTTTTTCAGCGTCGCTTCGCCGTAGAGATGCTGACTGCCGGTGACGTACCAGATTTCAACGGAATCGAGGTTTTTCATGGGAGATAATTCCGCGATGTGGTTCAGATGAATTCGTTGAGGATGTTCTCCAGCATTTCCTGTCGGCCGCTCGTGTTCGGAGCGGCCTCACCCTTTTTGAGCGCGTACGCCTCCAGTTCTTTCAAACCGACCTTGCCATTTTCAATGTCGCGCCCGATACCCTTGTCCCACGAGGCGTAACGTTCCCGGACAAATTCGGCGAAGCGGCCGTCCTTGCGAATTGCGGCGGCGATCTTCAGGCCGCGCGCGAAGGCGTCCATGCCGCCGATATGCGCGTGGAACAGGTCCACGGGCTCGAAGCTGTCGCGGCGCACCTTGGCGTCGAAGTTGAGTCCGCCGGTTTTGAAGCCGCCCATGCCGAGGACCACGAGCATGATCTGGGTGGTCAGATAAACATCAGTGGGGAACTGGTCGGTGTCCCAGCCGAGCAACTCGTCGCCGCGGTTGGCGTCGATTGAGCCGAGCCGCCCCGCGGCGGCGGCCACGGTGAGCTCGTGCAGCATCGTGTGGCCGGCCAGCGTGGCGTGATTGGTTTCGATGTTGAGCTGGAAATCGTCCAGCAGATCGAACTCGCGCAGGAAATTCAGGCAGGCGGCGGCGTCGGAGTCATACTGGTGTTTGGTCGGCTCCTTCGGCTTGGGCTCGATGTAGAACCGGCCCTTGAATCCGATGGCTTTCTTGTAATCGACCGCCAGGTGCAAGAATTTCGCGAGATGCTCCTGCTCGCGCTTGAGGTCGGTGTTGAGCAACGTCGAGTAGCCTTCGCGTCCGCCCCAGAAGACGTAGCCGGCGCCGCCGAGTTCGTGCGTGACTTCGAGGGCTTTCTTGACCTGCGCGCCCGCGAACGCAAACACGTCGGCGTTGCAGCTCGTCGCCGCGCCGTGCATGTAACGCGGATTTGAAAACAAATTCGCGGTGCCCCAGAGCAGTTGGATGCCCGTGCGCTGCTGTTCTTCCTTCAAAACCTCCACCACCGCATCGAGATTCGCGTTCGTTTCGCGCAGGTCTTTTCCTTCCGGCGCCACATCGCGGTCGTGGAAACAATAGAACGGGGCGCCGAGTTTCTCGATGAACTCGAAGGCGACGCGGGCGCGACGCTGGGCGTTGGCGATCGAGTTCGAGCCGTCATCCCAGGGACGGACGGCGGTGCCGACGCCGAACGGGTCGCTGAGCGCGTTGCGGAACGTGTGCCAGTAGCAGACGGCAAAGCGAAGGTGGTCGCGGAGCGGTTTGCCATCGAGCTTCTCAGCGGCTTCGTAGTGCTTGAACGCGAGCGGATTCTTCGACTTCGGACCCTCGTACTCGATCTTCGAAATGCCGGGAAACGCTTGTGTAGCCATAGTGACCTTTGCTCCGCCGTGTGGCGGACATGCAGCGGTTCAGGTTTGTTTGTGCCACAGCCCGGCCATGCACGGCAACAGGTTTTTTGGGAGCGGAGGATGGCGCGGGCGACAGGCTGTTCAGCGTTGACGAGGATCCGACCGTAACGGTTCTCGATCAATTCGGCAGGAGGAGCTTGGCTTCGTGCGTGAGCGAAAAAAACAACTGGTTCAATGGAAAGATCTGGCGGCTGATCTTGTCTTCCCGCCAGCGGCGCCGGGCCGGACGTGAAGATCGCCCGACGAACCCCGAGATGAGCAACAGAACCCTGAGTTCCCTGACATTAAAGCCCGCAACCCACCCGGCTCATCCCTCAACCCATACCCTCTACACCTTCACGTCTCAGCCCCGGCACCAGCCGGTCGAACCCATGTCCCTTCAACCCGCGATCACTATCGCAAACGACGGTGACATCGCGGGAGCAGGGATATGACATTTGCGGTACGATTTCGTGGCGCTTGCATGACAATCGCGTGACGGAGGGCGTAAGAAACTAGGAGCGCAACGACGGGTAAATTCACCGAGTCGTGAATGAGGCAATTGTTATCGTTCTTGCCTTCTCGCCGCCGTTGCGCCCCACAAATCAGTGTCCAAGTTGTCCCAAAATGGGCAAGGCTTCTGCAAACGATTGCTGTAAAATAATATAGCTCATTTCTCAGAGTTTGTCCAGTCAAACTTTTTTTGTTTTTGATCATGCTGAAGTCTCACGCAATAATATAGATGTGATTGATATGACCGATCAGACCGCGCTTCGAATTGCCGCTGGTCCGATGTCGCTTTCCGGCTTGAGTTTGGGGGCTGGTTCTGGTGTGCTTCGTCTGCGGGCGGAAGCCGCAGGGTCGGTTCGAGTGGAGACGTTGATCCTGTTTCCGCGTGGCACAGGGCACAATTGCGCTTGCCTGACCCCCAGATGTTGGGCGTCCGTCAGGGACGGCTGACTGCTTTGGGTCATGCGCGGTCGCGCATGATCGATGGAGACGGACAAGCGCAAATATCACCGTGGCGATACCGCAGCGCCACACAAATCCCAACTCCGATACAGCCTGATGGATTCTTTCTCGAGTCAATTGCGTAAACTCCTGTCCGCGAGACAATGGAACCAAGTGCGGGCTGCGGCCGAACTCGGGCTGACGCAGTCGCAGGTCAGTGATTACCTCAGCGGGAAGAGCGAGCCGGTCCTGAGCACGGCGGTGGCCATCGCGAAACGGCTCGGCGTCTCGCTGGACGAGCTGACCGGGTTCAACGCGTCGGGCACGATGGTCAGAGAAGACGGCGCCCTGTATATGGCCGACGAATCATTTGTCCAGTGGATCGAACGACTCAAGCGCCGGTGGAAGAAGAAGGGCGCATCGCACGCGGAGATGGAACTGGCCATCCGCATCCTGTTTCCGGAAGAGGCCGAGCAAGTGGTTCGTTGGCTGAACCAACTTCCGCCGAACGCGTAACGAGTCCGAAACGACGGCAGCGCCCTCGCTCCATGTCTCACGGCTGACGGGTCACTCTCAGGTGCATGAATCGGGCGCTGGCCGTGGAGACGGGATTGGCGGTATCGAAAGCCTGGATTGTCTCCGTCAGACTGTTGCTTTGAATGAGGGTCGAGGTGATGCCATTCGTGCTCCACGCGCCGCCCGGGTTGTTGGCTCCTTCGGCGGCGTAAGTGAGGTCGATCGCGGAGAGCACTTTCGTGTAGGTCAGGGAGAGGCAGTTGCAGCCCGGATCGATCTGCACCGTCGGCAATCCCTGGACACTGGAAGCATTCGGATTCAACCCCAGCGCGTATTCCAACACGTTTACGATGCCGTCTCCGTTCGGATCGGCCGAATCACCACTGATCGCGGCGTTGTTCGCGTTGGTGCCGAACTCCGTCAATCGCCAATCATTGAACGGCGTATCGTAAACAATGACGGTTGCGCTGGCGGGAGAACCAACACTGTAGGCGGCGGAATTCGACAGGGTCAGCGTTGCCGCCACATCGCCAACGACGATGCCGTCATCGATGGGTGAGATGGTGATCGCTGCCGAGGACGAGCCGGCCGGGATCGTCACGGCATTGGCAATGAAACTGTAATCGACACCGTTGCTGGCGGCGCCGGTGATCGCACAATTGACCGTCAGGTCATCGCTGGTGGACCCGAGCCGGCTCACGGTGAACAGGCCGGGGATCCCGCCAAACTTATAGGCGTTGGATGTTGTCGCGGAGATGCTGACGACGGCCGGGCCGATGGCGTAGAGGGTCGCGTTGTTGACCGCGTAGACCGTCCCATCGACGCCGATGAGCGTCGGAGTGTAGGCCTCGCCGATGCCCGAGGTCAGCGTCACCGCCTGGGTCAGCGTGTTCGAAGTCAGGTCCCAGCGGTACAGGTTTCCGTCCTCGTTGTTGGCGAGGATGGATTTCGTGAACGGATCGACGGCGGCCGAGTTGATGCACCATTCGCGCACGCCGGCCAACGGTGGATTCGGCGTCGGGCCGAGCACGGTCAGCACTTCGTTCATCACGGTCGCGCCGCTGACGGGGTCGATCTCGGTGGCGTTGGGATCCAGCACGGCAATTTTGTTGGAGCCGTTTCCGCCGGCATCAGCATAGTTGTTGTACTTGGTCATCAACAGATACGACGAGCTGCCGTGATAGGACGCCACGAGCGACGTCGACACGATGGAGGCCGTATCGTCCCAGCCGAATGCGCCCGGGGTCTTGTTGGTTGTGAGCGAACTGTCGAAGTGGAGCAGCCAGCCACGGTAATGATTCTCGCCCGCCGGGTTTTCCAGCACGCCGTAATAGACGTCGCCGTCGGTTCCGATCGTCGGCGAGGCTGTGCCATCATCGGGCACGCTGGCGTCGTTCGACGGGCTGAGCACGTCTTTCAGGCGGACCTTGGCGAGCGGCGCGAGCGTGGTGCTGTTCAGTGCGAGCAGGTAGCCGTAATTGCCAAAATCGCCGTTGCCGCTGTTGACGGCGATATACAGGGTGTTGCCATCAGCACTCAGCGCGGGAGCGCAGTTCTGCGCCACCTTGATGATGCCCGAATCATTGGCTGCCGCCCTCGCGGAAATCCAGATGCCCGTGCCGTTGCTATCAATCCGGGCAACGCCACTGGTCAGACTCAGTGGCGTGGAGCCGGTCACCTGGAAACCGAAGAAGATCGTGCCATTCGTGTCCGAGGTAATCGGCGTGTCGATGAACACATTCGCCAGGTACGCGTTGGTGTTCGCGGTGTAATTCGTCAGCCCGTAAAACGCGACCTGCCCGATGACGGGTGAGCCATTGGTATCGGGCGTATCGCAATAATACACCGTCCCGCCGCCGCCGGGGAAACAGAGGCGGCTCTTCGGCGTCAGTGTGCCGGAAAAACTCGGCGTCCAGTTATGCGGGGGCAGGACGTAGTCCGTGGACTGCATCCACATCAACGTGCCGTTGGTGCCGGCGTGCGCCTCGATGCGGAACCCGCCGGACGCGCCGGTTTTTACCGGCACGAGAACCGTGTTGGACGCTGTGATCAGTGGCGAGCCGTAGTGGATCAACAACTCGTCGCCGCTGTACTGCGGGTCGAGGTCGACCGGCGTCTGCCAGCGAATATAACCCAGTGGATCGGAGGGGACGGCCGAAACGGCGCTGTGTTGCGCGTCGCGCGCGTAATCGCACCATGCGGCGGAAATCGCCTGCGCAGACACATCGACGGGTGATAGCAGACCGCAAGCGGCACATGCCGCGACAATGAGCCACAACTTATACGCAACGCGACCGAGTGAATCCCATTTCATCTCACGCTCTCACGCCAATTTGTGTGACGACAACCGCGACCCGCAAAGCAGCTATAACCTAGCGGTCATGCCTTTGCAGGGCAAGGGAATTCTTGGAGGTGACCCCGACAACGGCGCTCCCCTCCGTAGGAGCGATTTGCAATCGCGACCGGACCCCCAAAACCGCCTCAAATCAGCCTCAGTTACCACTCCGGAAGCCCGAACGAAGTCAAGCGTCATTTCGTTCCACTCGGCAGCGCAACCACCACCCGCTCAGCCAGTTCCACATCTGCATCCACCCCGGAAACAATGGCTTCGTTTCGCAGTTTCACTATATACGGCTCCATCCCCTGGTAATCATTCTCTTCGTGCTCCTTCTCTTGCTCCCACTCCCGCTCTCGCTGCCATCAGCCCTGAACCAGCATCCGTGAACTCTACCTATTATCAAAGAACTTCTCCCATCGTCCCACAATTCCGATACCATGTCCAGCACAAAATATCCTCTCACGATAACAATTTCAGATCCTTAACCCTTACTCACCCTAAGTGGAATGAGAAAAGCCCTCTCGCCGTTGGGGAGGGCGAGGCTCCCCCCGGTGTTCGACGTACTGGTGTGCAACAAGAC
>Ga0335069_10000240_pt1 | contig 95985 bp, 81 predicted proteins | sample Lox_Sample_11_FD_206714 | JGI IMG/M metagenome (GOLD analysis project Ga0335069, IMG submission 206714) | Soil microbial communities from Loxahatchee National Wildlife Refuge, Florida, United States - Lox_Sample_1.1 | ecosystem: Environmental > Terrestrial > Soil > Wetlands | place: USA... | reverse complement strand
GCGCAGTCGAAGGATCTGCGGCTTATACCTACAACCGTGGCACGGAAAGTGCGTGCCCCATCCTTCCGTGCATTTTGCGGAAGGGTGGGATGAGTCGAATGCGGGTGCCCCACAAATGGACGCATTGAAAATACGCAAGCTATTGATTCTGAAATAGCGCAGAAGCCGCAGAACGCGTGCAATTCGGAGGCTCTGCCTCAAATTGCCACAAAACCATCGGCGGCTGCCGCGCAAACATGGCCTATGCATCAATCTGATCTGACGCTAGCACGGTCGGGTAGATTCGCGAAGCGCCGAAACCCAGCCGAAAAGTAAGGTGTACCATGTCACTGCGCACAAGAGTGTCGAACCTCAAGGGGGGGGGCTATGGGTCGGTGTTTCCGGCTGGTTATGCTTTTGTCAACTTTCTTGCTCGGCAATGCAAACGCAGTGACATCGATTAACGTCCCAGTCGTTACCAAGAGCATTGTCTTCCTTTTTGCATCCGACCCCATCGGTAACGTGATTAAAGATAAGTTGGTTGCAACTGGATTTCTCATTCTCGTTCCGAATAAAAGTGGAGAAAATACGTATCCATTGCTCGTGACGGCACGGCATGTCGTGGATCCTGCGTGGGCGGGATGCGAACTTAGCAATCCCGCAAGGCTCTATATAAGGGTGAATAACATGCGCTTCGATCCTGACTCCGATCCGACAGGCGTCAGTTACCTTCCTATGGATTTGATTGCAAATGGATCGGCGACTTGGCTCAAGAGCGATGACGAGAACGTCGATGTGGCCGTTTTGAAAGCACCGCAGGAGCTCTTGTCTGGTAACTACGATATAAAATTTCTCAATTTCCGGAACTTCGGAAAGCCGGATGAAATTGACAAATTGGGTATTGGCTCGCAAACGGCATCGGCGGGTCTTGTGCCTGGACTAGAGGGGAAAAAGAGAAACAATCCGATCTTCCATTTTGGAAGAATTGCCAGCATCCCGGACGAAACGGTGACTTTCACGTGCAGACAGGGTTCTCAACCGCGCCCATTCCGAGTCTGGTGGCTTGCTACGACCCTTGTACCAGGGACGAGCGGTTCCCCCATTTTCTTTGACCCCTTATTCCCGCCCGGTGCTGACATCTCGGCTGGAGAGCCCAGGGGGATGATCATTGGGCTCCAATCCCTGGCCATCAACGGCGCAGATTTGGCGGGCATGACGCCGACCAAGTACATAATTGACGTGATCACCCGGTCAGTTGGCGCAGATGCCGATCTTAGCCTTGGAGCTCCACAGCGATAGGGGATTCGTTGCGGCAATCTGGGATGTGCACTAGAGCCCCGCGGCTTTGCTCCTAATTGTTGCCCCCGAGGCGCTCATTGAGCCGTGTTACCGGCTGGTGTCTTATTCGGAATTCACCTTGCGCGAGGCACAGAATTGCCACAAAAATCTGAACGTAATTTTCGGTGCGCTCATTTGATTTGACTTGCAGCGCATTCGAGGAATGGGTACCCCATCCTTCGAGCGTTCTTTGCTCGAAGGGTGGGAAGGCGCAAATGCCTCGGGCCGTGTAACGAACTCAGCTATTTCTTCAGCGCCGCCGGATTCAGCTTCCCGATCCGCCCCTTCGGTCCCACCACAAACGGCAGCGACAGCGCATTCCAGTTCCTGTCCGCATCCGGCGCCTCATGCCGCGCGGGATCGGGCTTCAGCGCCCGCCAGTTCTTCCCATCATCGGTCGAGATGTCTGTGCCGTTGGGGCCGACGGTGATCCAGGTCTTCGTGGATGCATCGTAGGCCACGGCAGAGCGATAGCCGTGGGGCGACGTGGTGGAGGCGTGCCACGTCTCCCAGTTGTCATCGGCCCACGCGGCCGTCGCAGTCGGGTCCTCAGGTTTGAGATAGTCGCCGCCGACGGCGACTATAGCTACCCGCGGTGGAACTGTCAGGTTCCATTTCTGCGCAATTGAGAAAACACCTGACGATTCGGAGTTGCTTCCGACAGGGACATCCCTCCGCTCCCAACCGAGTTTATGCTCAAATGCGGTGGCTCCGCTTGATTGGTCGCTCAGGACGATTTCCCTATCTGTCGCCAGATAAAGATGCGCACCGTCATTCCCGCCGGTACCGAACTTGATTTCCCCGTCGCTGCCTCCGCAAACGGAAGAGTTACTGGCGGCAAAGGCGCCTTGACCTCCGGCCCGGGCCTCCAGTCCCTTGCTTCGCAGCCGTAGCCATGTCCGTCCGGCATCGCTGCTGGTGAAGACCGTGAACTGCCGCCTAACCGGGTCCCCCAATATCCACCCCGATTTGGCCCCGTCAAAGTACAGCGCATCCCAGAATCCATCCTTATCCGGATTCGTAAACACCAGCTTCCACGTGTGGCACCCATCCGTCGTCTTATACAGCCGCGACAAATCTCCCTTGCCCGACGACATCACGATCGCCGTATTCGCATCGAATGCCTGAATGCCTCGAAAGTCCAGTTTCTCCGCGCCCGGCGGCACCGCACACGTCTGCCACACGTAGCCGCCGTCCTCGGTCCGCAGCACGGTGCCATTCGTCCCCGACGCCCACGCCACGCCACCGCCCACCGAGTGAATCCCGCGCAGATCGGCCGTCGTATTCGAGTTCTCGATCTCCCACTGCGCCCGCGCTACCCCCACCGCCAGCAACCCGATCGCGAACGCCGCCGCCGCTATCTTCACACTCCACCCGTCTTCAATCACGCCAGTTCTGCGAACTCCGCCGACTTGCCAGCATGCCGGCTCGCTCACTTGCTGACTCGCTCCTTCGATCTCCGCCGTCTTACGCCGCAAAATCGATAAACCCTCGCTGCGGATCGGTCCCCACCAGCTTGACCGTCACCTTGTCACCCACGTCGAGCCCCTTGCCTCCATGCACCACCATGCCATCCACACTCGGATTGAGCGTGCGGACAAACGTCCCGTGCTCATTCACGCCGGTCACAATCGCGGCGAAGCTCTGCCCGATCCTAGGCCGCAGCACTACCGCCGCAATCCGCTTCTGCATCTCGCGCTCCACCTTGCGCGACGCATCCTCCATCTGCGTGCAGCGCTGGGCGATTGCATCGAGCAGCTCTTCGGAATACGGCTGCGGCCCCTTCAGAAACACGGCCTTCAACAGCCTCTGCGTCACCAGGTCCGGAAACCTCCGGTTCGGCGCCGTCGAGTGCGTATAGTCCTGCACGGCCAGTCCGAAGTGCCCCGGCGACGGCGCATTCGGCCTCACCAGCACATACTCGCCCGGCCCCATCAGCTTGATCACCGCCAGCGACAGGTCGGGAAAATGATCGGGATCCTTCTGCTTTTGCGCCAGCAGAAAATCGTTCAGCGCCTTCGAGTCGGGCTCGGCCGGCAGAATCGTGCCCAGCCCCGCCGCCACTTCTACAATGCGCTCCCAGCGCTTCGGCGTGCGCACAATGCGCCGGATCGACGCCACGCCCGCCTCTTCGAACGTCCGCGCAATCACGCCGTTCGCCGCCACCATGAACTCCTCGATCAGCGACGTCGCGCGATTCTTTTCCATGCGCCTGATATCGACGGCTTGGTCCTCCAGCATCACCGGCCTGGTCTCGATCGTTTCCAGATCGAGCGCCCCGTGCTGAAAGCGGCTGCCCATCATCCGCCGGGCGGCCTCATCCTGCAGCTTGACCTGCGCGGCCAGGTCCGCGCTCGCGGCCACCTTGGGCGGCGCCGCGCCTTTCCCCTCGAGCCACGCGCCGACGCCATTGTAGGCAAGCTGCGCCCGATTGCGCACCAGCGCGAGATACGCCTTGCCATCCGACACCCCGCCCGCCGCATCCACGCAATACTCGATCACCAGCGCTTCGCGATCCTCATCCTCGTTCAGCGACGTTTCGCCCTCCGAGAGATCCGTGGGCAGCATCGGAAATACGGTCACTCCCGTGTAGACCGACGTCGTCTCGCTCTGCGCGTGCTTGTCGATCACCGTTCCCAGCCGCACCCGCAAATCCACGTCCGCCACGCCCACCAGCACACGGATACGCCCGTCGCTCAACCGCTCGGCCCACTCGATCTGGTCGAGATCCCGCGACGTGTCATTGTCGATCGAGGACCACAGCAGGCTGCGCAGATCGGCCACGCCATTCGCAGCCGGCGCCGCCGCCTGGCTCTTGATTTCGGCCAGCTGTTTGTCTGTGCCCGGCGGAAAATCCGGATCGAATCCGTGCTCAATCATCGACGCACGCGCTGCGCCAACCAGGTTGAAATGGGTGTCATGATTCGGTCGCATCAAGGCTCTCTTCCTCTTTTCGCGAAGAGCCAGCCTATCATGCCGCGATGAAGGTTTCGTTTCGCAGGCGTCGGGCAACAGAAAGGCTCCGGCCGCGGTCTGTGCAGCCGGAGCCCACCTCTGCTTCCGAGTCGGTCCGCCAGTCCCGGACAGCTCCCTACGGTTGAATTCCCAGGTCCCCCAGCACCTTCGGCTTCGCCTCTTCCACAGCCAGCAGGTTGTGGCACGCCGCGCAGTCCTGCGTGATGCTGTTGCCGTTCTTGGCCGCGTGCTCGCCGTCATGGCAGCGGAAGCATCCCGGATAGCTCATGTGCCCGATGTGGTTGGGATGCGTGCCCCAGGTCATCTTCATATCCGGAAACACGTTCTGGCTGTAGAGCAACGCCAGTTGCTCGCCCGCCGCCTGCACCTGCGCACCCTTCGCGGCCAGAACGTCCGGGTGCTCCTTCTGATAGAACGCCTTCAGCTCTGCCGGAATCCTGGTCTCCGCCTCGTCGGCGGTGGCGTAGTTCGCCTTTAGCAGTTCCAGACCTTTCTTGTGGATCCACGGCAGGCCCGGATCGACGGCTCCCTGCTCCATCGCGCGGTTGATCGCTTCTTCCGCGGTCACAAACGTGTGCGCCGCGCGGTTGTGGCAGTCGATGCAGTCCATCAGCCGCCGCTCGCCCGCCGGCACTCCGTTCCCCGCCGCCTTGTTGGCAAACACGGTCTCGGATCCGTCGGCATTGCGCCGCTGCACCCACGGAATCGTTGTGCGCGTTTCATCCGTAGCCACATACTCGATGTGGCCCAGGTGTACGCCGTGGATACCCGTCAGGTGCGAGAGCGAGTCCTGTCCGCCCAGATGCAGCACCACCACTGTCTGCGTCTCGCTGTTCTTCTCGTCGTCGGCAAAACTCGACTTCACCAGCAGTTTCTCACCCACAAACTTGGCCGGCGTATGGCACCCTTCGCAGATATCGCGCGCCGGGCGCAGGTTCTTCACCGGCGACTCGATCGGCGCCGGCGTCCGGTTGAAGGTCACCTCGAGCAGCTGTTTCGTCCCGTTCACCTTCGCCGCAAAATATGATTGCACTCCCGAGCCGATGTGGCAGTCCACACAGGCCACGTGCGAGTGCGCCGAAATCTTGTAGGCCGTGTATTCCGGATGCATCACGTGGCACGACTGCCCGCAGAACTGCGGCGAATCCATGTACGCCGCGCCGCGATAGCTCGCAATCGACACGATGAGCAGGTTCACGATCGTCGCCGCCAGCACGATATCCACGCCGTGCCGGAAGATGCGGTCGTTGAAGTCCACCTTGGGATAGACCGCGGGAATCTCTCCGGCCGCCTGCAGCCTCCTCCGGCGCAGAAATACGCCGACCGGGATCAGAATCAAGCCGCCGATGAACAGGATGGGAAGAAACAGGAAGAAGATGAGTCCGAGATACGGATTGACGGTAAAATGGCCAAACGTCTCGGCCAGCCAGAATGCAATCATCGTCACGGCGGCGGCGCTGGTGATGGCTCCGCCGGCCAGGCTGATGGGGTTATTGCCGAAAAACAACGCAGGCCGAACCCAGTTTTCACGGAATCTCTCAAAAAAAGACACTTCAGCTCCCTGCCTAAGAGATGAATTAAGTTGGGGTGCGGCGGTCTACGCCGCATCCCCTATTTCAACGTACGGTAGTAAGCCACCGAATCCTTGATCTGATCGTCGGTCAGCTTGTCTTTGAACGGCTGCATCTTGCCCTTGCCGTTCTTCACGGAATCGAACATCTGGTCGGCGGTCAGCTTCTTGATATCGGGATCCGATACCGCCTTGATGCTCATCATCTTCGCCATCGCAGGGCTGGGAGTACCCGCCGCGCCATGACAGCTTTGGCACTTTGCCTTGTACGTCGCTTCACCGGCTGATTGGGCGAAGCCCACGGCGCAGCCCAGCGAAATCAACAGGGCCAGCACCACCTGGAACCGAAAACCTCTCACCATCGCAAAACTCCTTCCTTCTTCGAAGAATCACCGCTATCGGGGCAAGACAGCGCGTCCCAACCGTTCCCTGCGACGCTTGCTCCCGTGCCGATTGGTCCGGCGGGCGTGCGCGAATCGGCAGCTTCGCGCACCCGGATTGCAGCCGCCTACTTCAACGTGCGGAAGTATGCGACAACGTCCTTGATCTCTGCATCGGTCAGTTTGTCTTTGAACGGTTGCATCTTATCCTTTCCACCCTTCACAAAGGCAAACATCTCCTCCGCACTGTGTTTCTGCACCTCCGGGTCGCTGACCGGGAGGGTCTTGGTTGCCTTCCCCGCCGGAGTGTCGGCCTGGCCGCTGGCGCCATGGCACATCTGGCATTTGGCCTTGTAAGTAGCCTGGCTGGCGGATTGGGCAAAACTGGCGCCGGCAGCCGCCAACAGAATAGCCGCCAACACAATCTGGTTCCGTACTGCATTTCTCATCGCAAAGCTCCCGTGGGACAGAGTATGACCGTCAGAACGCATGCCTCACGCTCAGTGTCACCATGTCCCCATGCACATCGCGCGGCGTGGCGATTCCAAAATCACCCCGCTCCGCAGAGTCGTTGCACGTCCAGTTCGCCGGCCAGCCCACTCCCTGGCCAGTTGGAACTCGACGTCGTTGTAGACGGTCAGATGCCTCGAATCGAGCGCTCCGGGCGCCATGTTGAGACGCAACATCTCAGCCTGCCCGTTCACGCCGTTCAATCTCGCGCCGCCGTTGATGCGGACGCGGCGAGTGGGTGAGCCATCGAGTGCACCGGAGAAGAACGTCGCCGGCGCATGATACGACGCAGTGCTCAGAAAATACGCGGGACCTCCATTGCTGCCACTGTTGGCCGCCGTGCAGGTCCCTGTATTGGCTGAACCTGCCGATTGTGCAGAGGTTACATGGCGGTCGTCTGTGAGCGAGAACACATCGTCGTGCGCTGCTTCCGGATTGAGTGTGATCTTGTCCCTCGAATGGAGGGGAACAAATCCGTTGATATCGTGATCGCGATGATTGACGAAGAAATCGTTGCCTCTTTTTTCGTAAAACAGCGCAGAGATGGCAATGTCGATCCACCGCGCCGGCTCCAGCGCCGCTCGCGCTTTGAACCGGTTCATCCCGTCCGGCTTGGCCCGTCTGCAGGCGGAAATGTACGCCCCGGGCTCGCCGAAGCACTTCGATTTCGCCGCATCTCTCATTGCCTGCTCCTCATTCCGCCGAATTCAGGAAGATCGCGCTGCTGTTCGAACCGTGAATGTGCGTATGGCAATCGGTGCACGCCTGGTACTGCGCTTTCTGGCTGTGGAAGGCGGGTATCTCCGCCGCGGTGGAATTCGCCGACGGCGAATGGCACTGCAGGCATAGCGTGTTCACGTTGTCCCGTTTCAGCAATCGCGGATTCGGGCCGCTGTGCGGAAAGTGGCAGGAGCCGCATCCCTCGGTCTTGACCGCAGGGTGCTCATAGACAAACGGGCCAGCCGTTTCGCCGTGGCACCTGGTGCATAAGGCGTCCTGCTGAGAGGCGTTCTTCAGGTTCCTCCTCTCGAATTTCCCGTGCGGATCGTGGCAGTCCGAGCACGTCATCAGCCCTTCCTCTACTTTGTGATGGAAGGGCATCCCGAACTGCGGCTTGATATCGGTGTGGCACCGGTAACACAGCGCCGGCTGCTCCGCCTTGAGCATATGTCCCTTGTCAGCACCTGCGTGAACGCTGTGGCACGAGACGCAGCTCACTTTGCCTTCAGCGTGCGCCGATCGCGCAAAGTCGATGTGTCGGCCCCGGTGGCAACCCAGGCACTTTTCATCGGCCTCTTTTGCCGGAACCCGGGCCGCGTTGAAGATCTTGCTCTTGTCTCCTCCGCCTTCGGAGTGCGCCTTTCCCGCCCCGTGGCAGCTTTCGCACGTCATGTCGGCCTTGCCGTGTTCCTCGGTCAGCTTGCTGTGCGGATTGCCGGTAAACTGCTTCGCCACATCCCCGTGACAGGTATCGCATTTCTCGGCGCCCACAAAATCTTCGGGAACCGCCTTGGCCTGCGCCGCACCGGCGGCCTTGTTCGGCGGTGTCGACGTCCAGCCCGGCGCCGCGCAGAGCGCGGTCACCCACACCATGATCGGCCACCACGCTCGCAGTCGGCACCGTCTCCGCGGAGCCCGGCTCGCTTGCATTGGCTTCTCACACTCATCGCCTGCATCGAAATATCGGCCTCCTGTGTCCTTGTTTCGTGCAGATCTGTGAGAAAAGAGCCTCATTCTGTGCGAAGCATCACCCTCTGCGCCGAATCGTAAAGCCATCCGGACGTCGCTGCGGTGATTTCCATCACTTTCGGTTCGAAGTGATTTCCTTTCCTGGATTTGCGTCAGGCTCCGATTCAGCCTGGAACTCCGGAAAGCCGCATCGGGACCAAGCCGTCCCGACGCCGGGATTAGCGTGCCGGGGTTCTCCCCAACCCCACCACATCCGTGAGGCTCGTCACATCGGCCCGCCTAATCCATCCGGCACACTCATTGCTGAGCAGGCTTCGTGCGATTCACGATCGCGATCCGCTTCGACAGTTCTCATTCGGTCTCCGCGCGCGAAGATCGGCTCAAGCCCTGGCTGGTACTTCGGACCGCCGCGTGGCAGGCGAAAGAGGCAAGAGAATGGCGGATATTCAGACCCAGGTTATTCCACCGCCGCCACGGCAAAGGCACCCGGCATCGCCGGTGGGGTGCGCGGCATGCGCCAATCGCCGCCCTGGCTGGTTCTGCTCGCTGGGCAGCGCAGTGCTGGCCGATCTCGAGCTCGCCACCAGCACCATCTCCTTGCCCGCGCAGGCTCCCCTGTTCACCGAAGGTGAGGACGCCCGCTGCCTTTACCTGATCTGCAGCGGATTCCTCAAACTGATGGTCGGCCGCGCCCAGGAGCGGCAGATGATCGTTCGCGTAGCCGGACCCGGCTCCCTGCTTGGCCTCTACGCCGTCCTTTCCCACGGCGTCTACGAGGTCTCAGCCGAGACGCTCACTCCCTCCCAGCTCCGTCCGGTCGAGCGCGACCGCTTCCAGGGCTTCCTGCGCATTCACAAGGAAGCACAGATGCGCGCCGTTTCGTGCATCTGCCAGGAGTACCGCTTCGCCCTGCAGGATGCGTGCCGCATCTCGCTATCTGAAACCGTGGCCGGTCGCCTCGGCCGCCTGCTGCTCGAGCTGGCGCACCAGATCGGCGAGCAAATCGACGACGGCGAGTTCCGCTTTCCGCTCCTGCTCACCCACGAAGAAGTCGCCTCCATGGCCTGCACCACGCGCGAGACCGTCACGCGCACCCTCGGCCAGTTCCGCAAGGACGGCTGGATCTCGATCGAGGACTCGCTGGTCACGGTGCATCATCCAGAGCAGCTCCAGACCCTCATCTGAATTCCGCCTTCGCCCGGTTGCCGATCAGCAATGCCCGCTCGCTTTCCGCCACGTCTCCCCGTCAAACGAGCTATGATCTTTCATAGGAGTTTTCACGGCATCATGGTTCGTTCTGTAGCATTGTTGTCCGCTCTGCTGGCTTCTTCCTTCCCGGTTTATTCCCAGGATCCCGCGCCGCCTCCCACGCCGCCGGTCACTTCCGCCGCCTCGCCCGCAATCAGCGAGTTCCAGAAGATCGAAGACAACTGGTCTGGCGCCCTCAATCAGCACGATCAGTACGCCCTTGAACTCGTCCTCTCGCCGCTCTTCGTGGATGTCTCCGCCACCGGCGATGTCACGACTCGAAACCAGCAGTTGGCCACCATCATCGCCGGCGAAGACAAGACCATGCACCTGGATCAGCGCGTGGTCACGGTCCGCCTCCTCGGCGACATCGCCATCGCCAACGGCACCTACGTCTTCCACCACAAGGTGAACACGGCACAGGTGGACGAGAAGGGCGTCTTTACTCACGTTTTCGAGCGCGTTCACAACAACTGGCTGTGCATCAATTCGCAACGCACGCTGCTTCGCGCCGACTCGAATGCCAAGCCGAAAAAGCAGTCCAACGCCGAGCTGCCCTTCCACATCCCGCTGTTCTCGAAGAACTGATCGTGCTATCCGCATTCAGGAGCGGGCCAAATCTGCCGCCACAACCATGCAGGTTCATGCTTATCTGCAGGCCAAGCCGATCTCCTCCATTCGCGCCATCGCGGCCGGAATCGACAAGACCGTCACCACCGTGACCCAGGCGCTCGCCTACCTTCAGCAACTCGGCATCGTCACCGAATCCACCGGCCAGCGCCGTAATCGCGTCTTCGTCTACCAGCGCTGCCTCGAACTGATCGGCACCGGCACCGAGCCGCTCCAACAAACGCTCATCGGTTAAATTTCTTCAGAACTTCCTTCAGCCGCTCGTGCGGCAGCGCCCCCACGGTATGCCCGTTGACGCCGGTCATCGTCTCCGCGCCCACCATCGCATTCACAATGGCCTCTTCTGTCGCCTCCACCGTCGCTGTGAAAAGCGGGCTGATGCGATCGTTCGACACCGTCTTCACCGTGTTCGGCCCAGGCGCGTCGTCGATGTGCCGGTTCTCCGTCGAAAACGCGATGAAGATATCGCCAGACCCATTCCCTGAGATCGATCCCGTCCTCGCCAGCCCCAGGGAAGCCCGCCGCGCCAGCCGCTTGAGCTGATGCGGCAGCAGCGGCGCATCCGTCGCGACAACGATAATGATCGACCCCACATCGCCCCGCGTCTCGCTTCCCGGCGGCTCGTCATTGGACCGCGAGCCCACCGGCCGCGCCCTGCTGCCGGGCGGAGCCGTCATTGCATACGGCTCGTTCCCCGGAATCTCCTTCCCCACGGGCACGCCGGCAATGGTCAATTGCGGCCGCCGCCCACAGTTGCACTGCACCAGCACGCCCACCGTGTATCCGCCGTCCGCCTTGGCAATCACCCGCGAAGCCGTTCCCGTTCCGCCCTTGAACCCGTAGCAGACCATGCCCGTCCCGCCGCCGGTGTTGCCTTCGGGCACCGGCCCCGCTTTCGCCGAATCGAGCGCCGCAAATACATCGTCCGGTTTCACGTGAAATCCGTTGATGTCGTTGAGAAACCCATCCCACGTCTCGGCCACGACGGGCAGCGACCACTCGTCCTCATGCATCTTTCCGTTGCGCACAGCCCATGCGATCACCGCGTCGCGCACCACGCCCACGCTGTGCGTGTTCGTAATCGCAACCGGCCCCGCCAGCAGTCCCGATTCCTCCACCCATGTCGTGCCCGTCATCTCGCCATTGCCGTTCAGGCTGAACCACCCCGCGTACACCGGATCGTTATCCGTCTTCCCCCGCGGCAGGATCGCTGTCACGCCCGTCCGCACTGGCCCGTCGCCCACTTTCAGCGCACCTTCGCCGCGAATCAAGGTCCTCGTCCCGACCGCAACACCCGACACATCGGTGATCGCGTTAAGCGGCCCTGGCGTGCCATCGAACGGCACTCCCAGATCTCGCGCTCTTGGCTTTGTCGCTGCGGATTGACCCAGCAACAGTCCTCCGATCAGAAACACTCCGGCCGAAACAAGACTCCATGTGCGCATAGGAGAACTCTATGCCATTTACCATGAAATCAACCCGGATTTCTTCCCCGCTCCGGAGCTCCCAATCCGATGACGACTACTTCCCCGGTCCCCGATGTCGCACCGCCGTCCGCCCCCGTGCCTTCGGCGGCGAAGACCGCGTACCGCATCCTTGCTGCAGTCAGCCTCTGCCATCTGCTCAACGACATGGTGCAGTCGCTGCTGCCTTCCATCTATCCCATTCTGAAAAACTCGTTTCGCCTCAACTTCGGCCAGGTCGGACTCCTCTCGCTCACCTATCAGGTCGTGGCCAGCCTGCTGCAGCCCTTCATCGGTCTCTACACCGATCACCGCCCCATGCCCTACGCGCTCGCCGTCGGCATGTGCTTCACGCTCGCAGGCATCGTCATGATCGCATTCGCCCCCACCTTCGGCCTGCTGCTCGTCGCTGCGGCCATCGTCGGCGCGGGCTCCGCCATCTTCCATCCCGAGTCGTCGCGTATCGCGCGCATTGCCTCCGGCGGCCAGCACGGCTTCGCACAATCGTTCTTCCAGGTCGGCGGAAACACCGGCAGCGCCGTCGGACCGCTGCTCGCCGCCTTTATCGTGTTGCCGGTCGGCCAGCGCGGCGTGGCGTGGTTCTCAATTGCCGCAGCCGCGGGAATCGTCATCCTCTACGCCGTCGGCCGCTGGCGCTCGCATCATCTCGCCCGCGCCACTTCAGCCCACGTCCACATCGAGCACCGCGGCGATCTGCCTCGCCGCACCGTATTTCGCGCACTCGCCGTCCTTACCGCGCTCGTCTTTTCCAAGTACTTCTATATCTCCAGCCTGGTCGGCTATTTCACCTTCTACCTCATCAGCCGATTCCACGTTTCCGTGCGCAGCTCGCAGCTTCACCTCTTCGTCTTTCTTGGCGCAGCCGCGGCAGGCACGTTCTTCGGCGGGCCTATCGGGGACCGCATCGGCCCCAAGTACGTCATCTGGGGATCGATCCTCGGTGTCCTGCCTTTTACCCTGCTGCTGCCGCACGCCAACCTCTTCTGGACCGGCATTCTTTCCGCCATCATCGGCTTCGTGATCGCATCGGCCTTCTCCGCCATCGTCGTCTACGCGCAGGAGCTCCTGCCCGGCCGCGTCGGGCTCGTCTCCGGCATCTTCTTCGGACTCGCCTTCGGCATGGGTGGCATCGGCGCAGCCGTCCTCGGCCGCATCGCCGACCTCACCAGCATCGTCTTCGTTTACAGGATCTGCGCGTGGCTGCCCGCCATCGGCCTGCTCACCGGCCTGCTGCCGAATCTCGATCAAAAGCGTATGACCACAAAGGCGGGCGGCCGCGCTCGCTGAAGCCGGCCGCACACCGTGGCCGTCCGGCCCCCGGCTCGCACGGCCCCGATCCGCTTGCATTCCGCGCGGCGAAACTACTTTCGAATGATTCCCATCTTGTTGCCGATCAGCCGGAACGGCAGCCCGCGCTCCTCGCAGAACCCTTTGTAAGCCTGGTAGGCGCCGTCCCATCGGCAGGGCTGCATCACGTCGTCGATCAGCAACGCTCCGCCCTCGCTCATGTACTCGTAAATCCTGGCCAGAGCTGCACGCGTCGGCAGATACAAGTCCACGTCGAGAAACGCGAGCTTGATCGGTGCGATTGCTTTGTAGTCGAACGTCGAACAATCGGCCTTGAAGGCGGTGAGAAACTTGAATTCCCTGAAGTTGCGCTTCCACGAGTCGAAGTTGATGTAGCCGAACCCCGAGACCTCCTGCGGCTTCTTCCCGCGGTGATTCACCTCGAAGTCCACATCCTTGGGGCGGAAAGAATCGAATGTATCGATGGCATAGACTCGCTCGTTGTCCAGCCGGCTCGCCACCAGGTGCTCGCAGATGAATCGCGTGGTCATGCCCCGCGCTACGCCCACCTCGATAATCGCCCCTTCGATCTCTCTGACCCGGTCCATTTCGTTCACCAGCGTTGCCAGTTGCACCGGCTCGATGATGTAGGGATACTCGGGCGCGCCTAAGCGGGTATATCGAAATGCCAGTTTTTTCGCGAACTCACAGATGGGTTGGGCCATGGTTGCCATTGTCGATCCAATGCGGCGAATCGGGCTCGGCAAGTAGCCCCGGCCCGCCGCGCGCCGGTTGGTTCGGGTTCCAGCGAAAGAAGAAGATGAAAGCATGTTGCGAAGATTGGAAAGGCAACTCTCAAGGAACGTGAAAACGGCGTTCGTACCGGGGCCGGCAAAGTCTGGCTTGAAAACCGCCCTCTCTGGGGCGATGGGTTTCCTACCGGCTCTTTCGGCGCCTGGGCCCGGTCCGTGCGCACTCCAAACAATCCGCACGCCGAACCGCGTTTCTCGCGTACGTCAAGCCAGCCGTGGCGCTGGAAACGTTGAAGTGCCTCACGCGCTTTGAAGACGACTCCGCGGATCTGGTTGTCTCGCCAGGATGGAAAACGCCAAATCAGCCCGCGCGCCGCGCCGCAGCCTCGCCGCCCCGCAAGCCTTCCCGGCGCCGGGCGGCTTGTAACTTGATTGACACGTGCACCAGGCTCACTGCCGCCGGCGTCACACCCGGCAGCCGGCTTGCCTGCCCCACCGTCAAAGGCCGCACCCTCTCCAGGGTCTCCCGCATCTCGCGCGAAAGCCCGCTGATCGCCCCAAAATCCAGCCACTCCGGAATCGCCACCGACTCGGCCGCCTTCAGCTTCTCGATCGACTTCCTCTGCTGATCGAGATAACCCGCAAACTTGATCTCCGTCTCCACCGCCCGCGCCTCGTTGCGCAGCGTCGCCCGCCTGATCCTGTCGTCGATCTGCCCCGGCTCCTCACCGCCATCGAACCCCATCGATGCCCACGCGTGACCGAACCATCCCTGATCCCTGATCTCTGCTCCCTGATCCCTGATCCCTGTTCCCTCCGCAAACGCCTTCAGCACTGCCTCGATGGTCACCTCCGGCCGCTTCAGCAACTGCGCCCAGGTCTGCCCCGCCGTTGACGTCATCTCTGCAAATCCTGCCCGTTCCATCGCTGCGGCTTCCACTTTCTTCGTCGCCAACAGCCGCTCCAGCGCCGCCATTCGAGCCTGCTTGCGCTCGTACTCCGCCCATGCCTCGTCGCCAATCAGCCCCAGTTTGCGCCCTTGCGGAGTCAACCTGCGGTCCGCGTTGTCGATCCGCAAGTGCAGCCGGAACTCCGCCCGCGACGTGAACATGCGATACGGCTCGTTCGTCCCCTTCGAGATCAGATCGTCGATCAGGATGCCGGTGTAGCCCTCGGTCCGGTCGAGCGTGAACGGCGGCTCGCCCTTCACGTACAGCGCGGCATTGATCCCCGCCATGATGCCCTGGCACGCCGCCTCTTCATAGCCGCTGGTTCCGTTGATCTGGCCGGCAAGATAAAGCCCCTCGAAAGCCTTAACGCGCAGCGAGCGGTCCAGCTCCGTAGCATCCACGCTGTCGTACTCGATCGCGTATCCCGGCCGCAGCATCTCCGCCTCGTCCAGCCCAGGGATCGAGTGCACGATCTGCCACTGCACCTCCATCGGCAGCGAGGTCGACATCCCGTTCACATACACCTCGTGCGTGTTCAGCCCCTCGGGCTCGAGGAAAAACTGGTGCTGCGTCTTGTCGGGAAACTTGACGATCTTGTCCTCGATGGACGGGCAATACCGCGGCCCGATGCCCTCGATCCTCCCCGAGTACATCGCCGAGCGATGCACGTTCTCGCGGATCAGCCTGAGCGTCTCCGGCGTCGTATACGCGATGTGGCAGCTCACCTGCGGCTGGGCGATCTTCTTGGTGCGAAAGCTGAACGGCGTAGGGTCCGCGTCGCCCGGCTGCTCTTCGAACATCTCCCACCGGATCGTCCGCCCATCGAGACGCGGCGGCGTCCCGGTTTTGAGCCGGCACGTCCGCAGCCCCAGGCGCCTCAACGCTTCTCCTAGCAGAACGCTGGCTGGTTCCCCGGAACGCCCCGCCGGATACCGCTCCTCGCCGCAGTGAATCAGCCCGTTCAAAAACGTGCCCGTGGTGATGATCGTGGCTCCCGCCGTCAGCATGCGCCCATCGCGCAGCCTCAACCCCACCACCCTCCGCCTCTTTGCACCCTGGACGCCGGCCGCTGGGCCCTCGTCCTGCTCCCTGTTCTCCGATCCCTGTCCCCTCTCGTCGAAGACGAGATCGACCACCTCCGCCTGCCGTATATGTACTCCCGGCTGGCTCTCCAGCACCTCGCGCATCTTCACGCGATAGAGCTGCTTGTCGCACTGCGCCCGCGGACTCCACACCGCCGGCCCTCGCGAAGTATTCAGCAGCCGGAACTGGATGCCCACCGCATCGGCTACCTCGCCCATCACGCCGCCCAGCGCATCCACTTCGCGCACCAGGTGGCCCTTGGCCACGCCGCCCACCGCCGGGTTGCAGCTCATCTGCGCAATCAGGTCGAGGTTCATCGTGATCAGCGCGGTCTTCAGGCCCATCTTCCCCGCCGCCATCGCCGCCTCGCAACCGGCGTGCCCCGCGCCCACGATCGCAATATCGTATTGTTCGGTGAAAGCCATCCCATCCTATTCTACGGACTCTCCATCGATTCAACACTCCGCAGCCAATCGTGCCGTCGCACCATTCGGCTCCGGCAGACAGGTTCTTGCGGGCGCGCGTGGACAAACGGCTTCACATCCGCCGCTAACTCCCTGGCATGCCAGCTCCCCAGTCAGCCGGAGGCGGCCCCGCTGCTCTTTTCCGTTGCGTCTTGAAACGCAACACTCACGCGCACTCTCCGGCCGCCTCATCCCATCGCCTGCAACTTTCGTGCGGGTTATCCACTTCGAACGGGTAACTTCGCTGGACCTGGCAACTGCGTTCTCTTAGAATCGAATCGTCCCCTGAAGGTCTGCGATTTTCGTTGTCCCTGGTGAGCTGTCATGAGCTTCTGTCCCTGCGGGAATGAGGCGGACGAAAGTGGCCCGCTGTGCCCCCGCTGCTTCGCCCTGCAGGTTCTTGAGCTAACTCCATCCGCAGCTCCCTCTGACGTCCGGGCCGCATATTACATGCTCGTCAAAGTCTGGCACCCCGACCGCTTCCAGTCGGACCCCGCGCTAAAACAGGCCGCCAACGAAAAACTCTTGGCCATCAACTCCGCCTATCGCTTTCTCACATCGAAGAGCGCCAAAGACACCCGGCCCCGCACAGAGAGAGCAGCGCCTCAGAATTCGCCATCCGGACGCGCGCCGGCCCCCGCCGCCGCACCGCGTCGAAGGCTCTTCAGCCTGCGCAACTGGCTGGCCACATTCACCGCGGTCGGAGTCTTGCAGCGCGTAGCGTTTCTCGTTCTCGGCTTTACCGCCGCCGGCGTCGCCCTCAAGGTCATGGATACGACCCTCTCCTCCGATCCCGATACCGCCCGGGTCTATCTTCCGTACCGCGCAGCCATCGCCGATCAGCTCGACGCGCCGCGTCACCGGCTCCTCGCCTACATCGAAAACGCCTATCGCCGCTTCCGCCATCAGCCGGCATCGGCCATTCAGCCCAGCGAAGCCTCGAGCGATCAGCCCGGGCAGCCATCGTCCGCATCCGCCGGCTCGCATACCGCATTACCATCGAAGAGGCACGTTCCGCTGAGCAAGCTCCAGTCCTTCATCACCGTCGGCCTCACCAAAGACGAGGTCATCGCCATCGCCGGCGCGCCCACCTCGGCCTCCGACGACAAGCTCGTCTTCGGCGACTCCGAAGTCACCTTCAAAGACGGCGCCGTCGTGGGCTGGAAGCTCGACCCCGCATCCCCGCTGCACGTCAAGCTCTGGCCTGCGCCCGACGTCGACCGCAGCCTCCGCGTCTTCTCCGTCGACTCCACCAAGGACGATGTCCTCGCCGTCCAAGGCACGCCGACCCTGCTCTCCGCAGACAAGTTCGGCTACGGCGCCTCCGAAGTCAACTTCCGCAACAACCGCGTGGTCAGCTGGAAAAACGACCCCGCGTCAGCCCCGCTCCGCGCCGTGAGCCGCTGAGCGTGTGATGCCTCTTGGTTCCTCTCCTAAACCTGTCGCCGATTCCTTCGTCAATCGTTTCCGATACCAAACCTGACCTCCGCAAGATGCAACGCTTCCTCCTGTCTCCAGCTATGACGCTTCTATGCCTGTGCTGCTTCGGCTGCGGACACAGCGATCTCCGTGGCTCGTGGTCGCCGTCGAAAAATGGCAAGACATACCTGATAGTCGCCGACGATAACGGCGGTCATTGCGGTCCGATCAAAGTTGACGGGAAGAAATGGGATCACCGAATTGGAGAGGCGGCGCAGATCGATCCTGGACCCCACACAATCGAATGCGGCGGCGAGATCGGCTTCGAGATTCAGCCCGGAGTCGTATACAAGTTCGACTATTGGGGGCCATGACGCGTCGCAAGCTGGAGCCTTTAACAGCGACACGCAAACATCTTCCGACCCGCCCTGCAATAATTCCTCCATGCCCACCGCCCTCACCGCAGACCGCCTCCTGATCAGCCACGAGAATGGCGGCCGGTTCCTCGACCACCCCATCGTCCTCCTCGAAGATGGACACATCGCCCGAATCTTCGCGCGTGAAGAATCGGAACTCCCGCCCGGCGCTGAGTTGCGCCAATTCCCCGGCGCCACCCTCGCGCCCGCCTATCTCGACGTCCACATCCACGGCTCCGCCGGCCACGACGTGATGGAAGCCACGCCCGAAGCGCTCTCCACCATCGCGAAGTTCATCGGCTCGCACGGCACGGCGCGTTTTCTCGCCACCACCGTCACCGCGCCGGTCGACACCACGCTGCGCTCGCTCGCCGGCATCGCGAAGCACATCGCGTCACAAGACTCCGCCGGCCACGCCAGCGCCGAAGCCCGCATTGTCGGCATCCACTTCGAAGGACCGTTCATCTCGCCGCATCGCCGCGGCGTGCACCCGCCCGACCTCATCCTGCCGCCCGACATCGCTCTCTTCGACCGCATGTTCGATGCCGCCGAAGGCCACGCCCGCCTCATGACCCTCGCGCCCGAAATGCCCGGGGCCCTCGAGCTCGCGGCCCACGCGGTCTCGCGCGGCGTGCGCATCTCGCTCGGCCACTCCAACGCCACTGCCGCCGAAACCCGCGCCGGCATTGCCGCAGGCGCCGTCAGCGCCACCCACACCTTCAATGCCATGCGCCCCTTCGACCACCGCGAGCCCGGCATCATCGGCACTGTCCTCTCCAATGACTCGCTCTTCGCCGAGCTCATCTGCGACGGCGTCCACACCTCGCGCGAAGCCGTGCGCATGTGGTGGCGCTCAAAGGGCCGCGAGCGCGCCATCCTCATGACCGACGCCATGGCCGCAGCCGGCAGGCCCGACGGCATGTACCGCCTGGGCGCGATGGAGGTCCAGGTGAAGGATGGCAGGGCCACCGCGGGCGATGCCCTCGCCGGCAGCCTGCTTACGCTCGATCGCGGCGTTGCAAATTTGGTCGAGTTCTCCGGCGCACCGGTCGCCGATGCCCTGCGCGCCGCGGCCTTCAATCCCGCCGCGATGATCGGCCAAAGCAGTCCCGCGCTGTCGCCCTGCAAGCCCGCCGACCTCGTCGCCGTCGACCCAGCCGGCCGCCTCATCGCTTCCGTGATCGGCGGCGTGTTCGCAGCGTGACCAGTTTCCTGATCGCAAACGCCGCGGTGCCCCATCCTTTCGCCCGTTGGCGGCGAAAGGGTGGGATCGCACGGATCTCAGCCCATCGCCATCCTCGGTAAAGCCCCGCGCATGCGAGACAAAGTCGAAGAATCCGCTCTCCGTTCTGAATCCGCCGCGAGCGAACCGACGTCAATTCATCGCTCGCGCTCAGGCGGCCACCGGTAGTGCGCCACCGCGCGCTCCGCGTGGAACTCGCTCAGCTTCGTCTCCTCCGCGCCGCGCCCGATGTTGTGCACCACCGTTGCCCCGCTCGCGCCTACCGTGCCCACCATGCCAATATGCGGCAATCGCGCCGCCAGCAGCCACGTGACGATGTCTCCCGCCTCCATCTTCAGCGGAAACGCGTCGCCCGCCACCACCCCGCTTGCCGCCCACTGCCGCGCACCCACCCGCGTGAAATACGCTTCGAGATTCAGCACGCGCCGGTGGTCGATATTCGCGTCGGGCACGCGCGAGCCCCACGCTTTCCGCGCCGGATATTCGGCGAAGTGCTTCACCATGTCTTCGTGCACCAGCTTCTGCAGATCGAGTCCAAGCGCATCGCGCGCCGCACGAATCACAACATCGCAGCACACGCCTGTCGATCGCGGCACATCTCCACCTGGATAGCTCAGCTTAGACCAACCCGGATCGTATCCCGTCGTCACGCCCACCTGCGCCCGCGCAGCGACAGCCAGCTTCTCGCCGGCCCCGGCATTCGCGTCCGCAGCAACCGGCCCAGCTGCAAGCCAAGCCGCCAACTCGCCGAGAAACAGCCGCCGCTCCATCGCTCGCTGCCTCGCCCAAACCAGCCCTACTTCACCTCATACACAGCACTGCCATGCGGCGGCAGCGTCACGCTCACATCCTTGGCGTCCTTCGCCGGCGCATCGCTCCACACATCCTGCATCATGCGCTTGCCGCCCTCCAGGCCCAGTTGCTTCCACGCCGCCTTCAGCGTTACCGGCGTGTCGGCAAGATTGAAGAAGCCAAAGAACTCCGTGGAATTGCCTGACCCCGCTTCACCCACCGTCGCCCTCCACACGCGCGCGTTCTCGAATCCCGCCGGCAAGTCCTTGGCATCCACCGGCCGGCTGTAGGTCGCGTTCTGGTTCATGAAGAGCAGCGTCCGGTTGGTGATCAGACTTCGCGTGAATTCATCGAGCTTCGTCAAGTTCGCACCCAGAATCAGCGGCGACCGCGAAATCGCCCACAGGGTCATCTCCGTGCGCTCCTCGTCGTGCGTGTAGTTCGACTGCCTTGGCTTGCCCCATCCCGGGTTCGGCGTCAGCGACCCAAAGGGGAGCATGTCTTCGTCCGGCCAGTTACCAGGCCTGAAATACGGCTGCCACTTCGCCAGGCGGTCGAACGCGTCGCGCAATCCGAACGGAAACTCGCCCTGTCCCGCCTTGTGCTCCGCGTGCCACACATCCCAGTGGTCGTCGCTGATGCGCCACATCTGCGCGTGCTCGGCCACCTCGCCGCCGTGCTCGAGCGCCGTCGGTCCCGGCGAAAGGCTCAGCAGAATCGGCCTCCCCGAGCGCTTGAGAGCCAGCGCAATCTGCCGTATCTCCGTCGGCCGGTAAGGATGATCCGAGATGCAGTCGACCTTGATGTAGTCGAGCCCCCAGCTCGCGTAGAGCTTCAGCATCGCGTCGTAGTAAGCCTGGCCCGCCGGCGTGTCGCTCACGCCGTAGTTGCCTTCGTCCCACGGGCACGTCGCGGCCAGGTCCGCCGCATCCGCCGCGTGATACTCGCCGCCCGCAATCGGCATGTTCTTCTTCACTACTTCGCGCGGAATCCCCCGCACGATGTGAATGCCGAACTTGAGCCCCTGCGCATGCACCCAGTCCGCCAGCGGCTTGAAACCCGCGCCGTTCGCCGCCGACGGAAAGCGGTTCGCCGCAGGTATCTGTATTCCGTCGTCGCTGAATTGGTACCTGCGATCCGCCACAGTCTGCGTGAAGGGATCGGCCATGTACCAGCCCTCGTCGATGACCGCGTACGTCCATCCGAACTCCTCGATGCCGGCCAGCACCTTCACATTGTCGCGGTATTGCGCCTCGTCAATGGTCAGCCCGTACGCATCCCAACTGTTCCAGCCCATCGGCGGCGTCGGCGCAACTGTCTGCGCCGCGAGCAAACACGCGTTCGTCGAAACCGCCGCCAAAATTACCACGCAAATCATCCTCTTCGGAAACATGCGAAAGGTATAACACAGCTGCTTGTGCCGGAGGTCACCCATGGGTAACCTCGGCTGGGGTGTATAAGAAACGCAATTCACCGTTCTGTGGATCGCCCAATGACTGCGACAGCTTCCATGGCAACGCATGCACCGGTTTCACCGCAAAAGCGCTGGCTCGCGGCCGGCGGACTGCTTGTCCTCGGCATCGCCGCCGCAAAACTGGCGATCCATCTCTACGCCTGCCGACATTACGGCTACTTCATCGATGAGCTTTACTACCTCGCCTGCGCCCGGCATCTCGCCTGGGGATACGTCGATCAGCCTCCGTTGATTGCCTTCATCGCCAGGCTTGGAGTCGTGCTCTGGGGAGATTCGTTGCCGGCCATCCGCTTCTTCCCAATACTCGCTGGCGCCGGCAAAGTAATCCTCACCGGATCCTTGTGCCGCCAGCTCGGTGGCGGCCGATTCGCGCAGGCTCTCTCCGCGTTGGCCGTCGCCGTCGCGCCCGGATTCCTCGGCATCGACAATCTGCTGTCAATGAATGCCTTCGAGCCCCTCTTCTGGGTCGCCTGCGCCTGCACGTTCGTCAGGATCGTAGACACCGGCAATCAGAAGCTCTGGCTCTGGGTCGGGCTATGGTCGGGACTGGGTTTGCTCAACAAGCACTCCATGCTCATCTTCGGGTTCGCTTTGGTTTGCGGATTGATACTGACCCGCGAGCGCCGCTGCCTCCGCTCCAGGTGGTTCTGGCTGGGCGCGATGATTGCGTTTCTCATCTTTCTCCCCAACCTTCTCTGGAACATCCGCAACCACTTCCCGTTCCTCGAACTCCAGGCCAACATCCGCAGAGACGGCCGTAACGTCGCCCTCTCGCCGCTCGCCTTCTGGGGCCAGGAAGCGCTCGGCATGCTCCCTTTGTCGCTGCCCGTCTGGCTGGGCGGGCTCTGGTTCTTCTTCTCTAGCCGGATCGGAAGAATCTATCGCGCGCTCGGCTGGTCCTGCATCGTCACGTTTCTCGTCATCTTCTTCGTCAATCCACGCGTATATTACTTGTGGCCGGCATTTCCAGTTCTATTTGCCGGCGGAAGCGTCCTCTGGGAGTCATGGCTGGCCGCTCCGCGCCTGCGTTGGATCAAGTTCGCTTATCCCGCGTTGATGATTCTCATGGGCGCGGTTCTTGCGCCAGTGTCTCTCCCTATCCTTCCGCCGGAAACCTATATCCGGTATTCGACGGCACTGCATCTCCAGCCCCCGGCCATCGAAAAGTGGAAGCTGGGACCCCTGCCGCAGATCTTCGCCTCGCAATTCGGCTGGCCTGAGATGGTCGACACGGTCGCCCAGGTCTACCTTAGCCTGCCGCCCGACGTCCGCCCCAAAACGGCGATCTTTGCGCAGAACTTCGGCCAGGCCGGCGCCATCGACCTTTTTGGCCCGAAGTACGGCCTTCCCAGTGCCATCAGCGGTCACCAGAATTACTTCCTCTGGGGTCCGCGCGACTATACGGGAGAAAGCGTCATCGTAATGCAGGGCCGGCAGGATCAACTCGAGCAGGTCTACACCTCCGTTGAAAAGCGCGCCCACGTCTCGCATCCCTATTCCATGCCCAGAGACCAGTTCGACGTCTACTATTGCCGGGGCCTGAATTCGCCGCTCCGCCAGATGTGGCCCATGGTCAAGAACTGGCATTAGAGCGCTTTAGGAAACGATGCGGGACGCGTCATCCAGGCCGGGTCGGCGCGACTACAACGAGCGCTTGCCCTTCGCTGCCCAAACGACATCACCCAATCTCCTAAGGCGCTCCGGAAGCCCTTTGACCCTACTGGTTACGCACTTCAATTTCGCCCGGTCCGATGCACAGGGACAACCGTGCCTCCGAGGCTTGCATCCCACCTGCCGTAGACGTTCGTTAGCTCGCTACGTTCGTTCGGATCAATCGGTGGCGCGGCGAAGGAGATAGAAACGATGAAATACGAATTTAAGTTCATGCTGGCGCCGACTATGGTGCTGGCCGGCTCTCTGATCGTCGCGGGATGTAACAAGCAGTTCCCCGACGAAAAATCGGCGGTGTCAAACTCCCTCAGCAGCAATAACCTCGGCGCGGTCACTGTCTCGCAGGATCGCGAAAAGGGTGTCATGACGTTGAAAGGCGACGTCGCGTCCGACGACCTGAAGACGCAGGCCGAGAATCTTTCCAAGCAGGCCGCTCCCGACTACACCGTTGCCAACGAAATCGGCGTCCGTCCCCCGGGCGATCAGAGCCAGGCCAGCGCTGTTTCGTCCAACCTCGACAGCGCCATCGAAGACAACTTCAAGGCCGAAATCAAAGGCCACAAGAACCTTGACGATCAGAGCATCCACGCCAGCGCCAAGAACGGCACGCTCGTCCTGAAAGGCACGGTGAAAACCGTAGCGCAAAAGCACGAAGCTGAGGCTCTGGCCAAGAAAGTTCCCAACGTCCAGCAGGTCGTGAACGAACTGGAGGTAAAGCCGAAGAAGCACTCGACAGCTAATTCATAAGTCGAAGAAACGACCCTGAATCGTCGATCCAATAACTTATTCGATCGCCTGAGACAAGCTGAACGGGCCGTTCACTTAGGAGACTCCTCCCCCGAGCGAACGCGTGCCGGGTCCTCGGATCCGGCCCGCAGCATTTACAGCAGCTTCATTGCATCCGGATCCCAGCGCGCGATCGTCCCTCTTTCCGCGCTCAAATTGCTCAAAAGCGCCGCGCCCGCCGCGCGGTACCCGAACACCGCATCCTCCACCACCGGCTGCCGCGATCGCACCGAGGCAAAGAAGTTCTTGAAGTGGTCGTAGCTGTCGCTGTATCCCGGCGGCGCGACATATCGTTCATAGCTCACCGCCGTCGGTCCCGCCGGATGCTGCCGCGGATACTTCTTCTTGTAGTCTTCCTCGATCTTCTTTTGCATCGCCTCCGGAAACGTGTCAATCGTCAACCCCGGTTCCGTTTCGCGCGGCGTGCGGCTCACCGTCAGTCCATTCCATCCAATCTCCATCGTGCCTTCCGACCCCGTGAAGACCAGCCCCTCGCTCTCTTCCCCGCCGTCCACAAAGTTCACGCGCAGGCTCAGGTTGAATCCCTCCCGATAGTCGAACAGCCCCAGCATCACGTCGAGCGCATCGCGCCCATCCTTCCAGAAGCGCAATCCGCCCGTCGCCATGCCGCGCGTCGGCCCGTGCGATCCCGTGATGAAATGCGTTCCGCTGAACAGGTGCACAAACAGGTCGCCCGCGACGCCGGTCCCGTACGCCTTCCACTTCCGCCACTGGAAAAAATGCTCCGCATTGAACGGGATCTTGGGCGCCGTACCCAGGAACCGCGGCCAATCGCACGTCTCCGGTGAAGCATCCGGTGGCACCGTGTAACTCCACGCGCCCAGGGTCGAGTTGCGGTCCCAGTGCGCCGTCACCATGTTCAGTTGCCCGATCGCGCCCGACGCCAGCACCTCCTTCGCCTTTGCGTAAATCACCGAGCTCACGCGCTGGCTGCCCACCTGCAGGATCCGCTTCGTCGCCCGCGCCGTTTCGATCATCTCCGGGCCGTCCGCATAGACGTGAATCATCGGCTTCTCGCAATAGACGTCCTTGCCGGCCTTCATCGCGTCCACTGCGGCCTGCTTGTGCCAGTGGTCCGGCGTCCCGATGATCACCGCGTCAATGTCCTTGCGCGCCAGAATCTCGTTGTAATCGCGCGTGGTGAAGACGTCGTCGCCCCACAACTCCTTGCTGTGCTCGAGCCGCCCGTTGTAGCAGTCGGCCACCGCCACCAGCTTCACGCCCGGCACCTGCACGGCGGTCTTCGTGTCGAACATCCCCTGCCCGCCCGCGCCGATCAATGCAATCTGGATGTGGTCGTTCGCTGCGGCCGGCTTCTCCGGCTCCTGCCACGCGCTCAAGGCATAGACGCGTGGCGCAATCATCGTTGCCGCTCCCATAGTCCCAGCGGTCTTCAAAAAGCTTCTGCGATTCAGCTCCCGCACAGGTCTGCTCCCCTTGGTTCTCTTGATTTTCTGACGGGAGTAACCTTACACCACGGAGCCGCATCGCCCCAACCCGCAAGCGCTTTCAACGGAGAGACGACAACACCTGCTGCTGGCGCGCTCATCCCTTCCGCGCCGGCGGCACGCCCGGCCTGCGGCGCGACGGTTCGCGATACGGCAGCGGCTGGATCAGCGCCGCATCCACAAACGAGAAGATCGCAACGCTCGCGCCAAGCTCCATCGCCAGCACCACAATCGCCGTCGCGGCAAATCCCGGGTTCTGCCGCAGTTGCCGCAGCGCGAACCGGATATCAGACCACACGCTGGCCACGAGCAACGCTGAGTCGGCTCCAGCCACACGCTCCCGCGTCACGGTGCGGTTGCCGAACCGCACTAGCGCATCGCGCCGGGCCTCACTCTCGCTCATTCCGGCGGCAACATTCTCTTCCGTCCGCATCTGCAGATGCGCTTCCAATTCAGCATGAATCTCCCGGCCGGCACGTCCAAGGAAGAAAAGGTTGGCAACGCGGCGCAGCAATGACATGGGGTTTCCAATCCTTGGGGAGTAGGCGGCGGAATCCCTAGACAGCTTGGTACGCCCGATACGAACCCGTAGACGCATAGGGATGTCAACGCGCTCCTTTGTCGCTCCGTTCCCGACCCTTGCACCCGGCCCTTACAATGGTTCTGTTCCGAGGTTCCCATCTAAATGTTTTCTCGATTCTGGAGCCGCGCGGCTCTTCGAACATTGGCGGCCAGCCTCGCGCTGGTGGTCACTGCTCTCCAAGCGGCCCGGCCGCAATCTCCCTCGCCTGGTCTGCCGGTCATTCATGTCGACAACGGCCCCAACTCCGCCGAGGCGCAAAAGGCGCACTACGTCGTGCTCGTCTCGCTCGACGGCTTCCGCTGGGATTATGCGAAGAAATACGGTGCGCAGCATCTGCTCGCCCTCGGCAAACAAGGTGTCTGGGCGCCTGATGGCATGATGCCCGGCTATCCCTCGCTCACCTTTCCCAATCACTACGCCATCGTGACCGGCCTCTATCCCGGGCACAACGGCCTGGTCGCCAACGAGTTCTACGATCCCGCTACGAATGCCCGTTTCAGCACCCACGGCGCCGGGGCCGTCACCGACGGCAGTTGGTACAGCGGCGTGCCGCTCTGGAGCCTCGCCGAAAGCCACGGCATGCGCTCCGCCTGCTTCTTCTGGCCCGGCTCTGAAGCGAAGATCGCGGGCTTTCAGCCGACATATTATCTCCACTTCGACGACAAGATCGACGACAACGCGCGGATCGGCCAGGTGCTCGCCTGGCTGAAACTCCCCGCGCCCGACCGCCCGCACTTCATCACTCTCTACTACTCCGAGCCCGACCACCAAGGCCACCAGTTCGGCCCCGACGCCCCGGAGACAAAAGCCGCCGCGCTCAAGGTCGACGGTCTCGTTGGTAAGCTGAAGGCCGGCCTCGAGGCCACGCATCTGCCCGTCGACCTTCTCGTCGTCAGCGACCACGGCATGGCGAAAACTGAGGGCCCCTGGGTCACTCTCGACCGGTTCGCCGACCTCACCGGCTTTGAGACCGCCGGCCCCCTGCTTTACGGCAAGAGCGAAGAAGACAGCGCTCGCGTCTACAACCAGTTGAAGAAAGCCTCGGAGAAGTTTGTCGCGTATCGCCGCAAAGATGTTCCGGCGGGTCTCAACTACAACCAGAATCCGCGTGAAGGCGACCCCGTCATCGTTCCGACCGGTCCTTACCCGATCCGCTCGCATGGGCCGTCCGCCGGCGCCGAGGACCGTCCTCCGAACGCCGGCATGCATGGCTTCGATCCGCGCAACATGCCCGAGATGAAGGCCAGCTTCTTTGCCGCCGGTCCCGACATCGTTCCCGGCAAAACCGTCGCGCCGTTTGAAAACGTTAACCTCTATCCCTTTATCGCCCACCTGCTCGGCATCGACCCGCCCCATTCCGATGGCAGCATCAACGTTCTCGCCGGAGCACTTCGCGACGGCGCAGGCCAGCCGGCCGATCGGCAGCCCGCTGCTCTGGGAGCCGCCGCGCCATGAACGTTGTGCTGGGCATCGATGGCGGCGGTACACGCACGCGTGCGGCAATCGTTCGCGGCGAACAGGTTTTGTCCCGTGTCGAAAACGGTTCGATCAAGCGCCTGCGCGTCGGGCCTGAAGCCGCCGAAGAGAACCTGCGCACGCTGCTTTCCGAAGTGATCGCGCAAGCCGGAGTCGCCGCCATTGCCGCCGCGTCGGTCGGCGTCGCCAGCGCTTCCATGCCAGGCGTGCCCGAGTGGATCACCCGCGTCTTTCGCGATTTCGGCATCGCACGCTCCGAAGTCGTCGGCGACGAGGTTATCGCCCTCGACGCCGCCTTTCACGGCGGCCCGGGCATCCTGCAGATCGCCGGCACCGGCTCCAATTGCATCGGACGCGCTCCGGACGGCGGCCGCGAGTCGGCAGGCGGCTGGAGTTCGCGTCTGGGCGATGAAGGCTCAGGCTACTGGATCGGACTTCACGCCGTCCGCCGCGCTCTCCGCGCCCACGACCGCGAAGAGCCGACACGAGTGCTCGACCGGGTAGGCGAAATCTGGGGCACGCCGACCATCGAGGCGCTGGTCAACCTCGGCGACAGCAGCCCCGGCCCGGACTTCGCCGCCCTCGCTCCCGCCATCGATAAGCTGGCCGGGGAAGGCGACGCGGTGGCGCTTGGGGTCATGCACCAGGCCGCCGCCGACCTCGTCGACTCCGTCCTCCTCGTGCGCTCGAAGCTCCTGCGCAAGCACAAGCTCACCGGAGAAGTTCCCGTGGCGTGGATCGGCAGCGTCATCGGCAAATCCCGCATCGTCCGCGAGGGATTCTTTGCCGGCCTTCGCGCCGCCGCGCCGGCTATTCCGGTCCTCGAGTTCGAGGTCTCTGGCATCGATGGAGCCGTCTGGCGCGCGCAGCGCATGGCGGAACACTGAGCCGCAACAAACTTCCAGGGACAATCCTGCAAACCTGCCCGCGCGACGCCTCTCCGGGGTCACTTCGGCCCTCGCCGGTTTGTGCGAGACTAATAGGTCTGGTTGTTGCGCGTAAAACCGGCTTGCCGCCAACAGGATTCATTCAATGGCTTTGCTGCGCTCGACGTTGATAGCCCTTAGTCGCAACGGCCCTCTTCGCCGCTTCGCCGAGCGCTCTCAGGTAGGCCGCAAGCTCAGTTCCCGTTTTGTCGCCGGAATGGACATCGAAGACGCGCTTCGCGTCGCCGAGTCCATCAACCGCCAGGGCATGCTGGTTACCCTCGACTCGCTTGGCGAAAGCGTGACCTCCGAAGTCCAGGCGCACGCCTCGGCTGAGGTCTACCATCGCCTGCTCGACGCCATCGCCGAACGTAAGCTCAAGGCAAACGTCAGCGTGAAGCTCACTCAGATGGGTCTCGAACTCTCTCCCGAGATCGCTGAAAACATCGCCGCGGGCCTCGCTCAACACGCGCATGCCAAAGGAAACTTCGTGCGCATCGACATGGAAGGCTCCGCCCTGACGCAGATCACGCTCGACATTGTGCGCCGCCTGCACTCCAGGGCCGAGCTGCGCGGATCGATTGGCGCTGTGATTCAGGCCTATCTGTATCGTTCGCAGGCCGACATCGAGCAGCTTCTCGCCGACGACATCCGCGTCCGTCTCTGCAAGGGCGCCTACAAGGAATCCCCCGAGACCGCCTTCCCGCGCAAGGCCGACGTCGACTCGAACTTCGTCCGCCTGAGTTGCAAGCTGCTTGAGAGCCCTGTTTATCACGGCCTCGCCACGCACGACGACGCCATGGTGGCCGCGGCCAAAGCCTTTGCAGCCCAGCACCAGATTGACCCCGGCCGTTTCGAGTTCCAGATGTTGTTCGGCGTGCGCCGCGATCTGCAGCGCAGCCTCGTCAAGGAAGGCTACACCGTTCGCGTCTATGTCCCGTTCGGCCCCGAGTGGTATCCCTACTTCATGCGCCGCCTGGCCGAGCGCCCCGCCAACGTGCTGTTTATTTTGAGAAACCTCGTCAAGTCGTGAAAGGCGAGAGCCTTACCTGATGCGATATACGAAAGCATCCTCGATATATTGATCGCCGAAAACCTGTCCCCCCAGGCGCATGCCGTAGGTGTCTGCAGCCTTCGCGAATGTCCCTCGCAGGGCTGCGACGAACGGCTTATCCATCGGGCGCAGGAAAATCGTCGGCTGCCTGAGGGACGGTATGCCGGCCTTCTCAAGTGCGGAGTTGATCTCTGCGTATCCTGAGATCGACGACGACTGGTTGAGTCGATCCGAAGCGATGACAAGCCTCCAGTCCTCGTATTCGGGCAGCTTCGCCCAAAGTGCAACCTTTGGACTCTTGCCGTCTTTATCCAGGGCATCGATAACTTGCCGACCGTTTTCGATGTCGAAGCTCACCAGCGTTTCATTATCCATGGCAAAACCCCTCGACTCTTTCCGTCAATTGCTTCCAGCAGTTCGCCAGCCTCTGTGGACGTCTTATGCTGATATCGGCTCGCCTCGGACCATTCCTGTATATTTGCCCATCTCGCTTTCATCAGTGGGTCGGTGAGAATCTCGGCTTCAAGATCGGTCTTCAGCTCCGCCAATCTCATTAGCTCGTTTAGATTGTGCGTGTGACTTTCCTGCACTAGCTTCTTGTCGGGAAAATCATGCTCCTTTGTCTTCTTGGCAATTCACGCCTTGAGCGCGCACTCCACCGCGTACCCTGCCAGATAATATGCGCCCTCCGGGAATCCGGCGGCGAATAACGCTTTGGATTCCTTGAGTCGAAGCTCGGCAAGCTGCTGGAGATCGACTCTATTCATATTTCCTCGCCCTTGCCGTCAATTGGCCCGCACTCTCGTCCAGCGCTCTACGCCCGGCTCAAATACGCCCCCTCGCTCGTGTCCACGCGGATCTTCTCGCCCTCGTTGATGAACGGCGGCACCTGCACCACCAGGCCCGTCTCCGTCTTCGCCGGCTTGGTCACGCTCGAGGCTGTCGCCGACTTCAGTCCCGGCTCCGTCTCCACCACTGTCAGTTCCACCGTCTGGGGCAAGTCGATGCCAACCGGCTGCCCGTCGAAATAGCTCACCTTGATCTCGAGATTCGGCGTAAGATACTCCACTGCATCGCCCAGCGTCGTCGCCTTCAGCACCGTCTGCTCGTAGTTCTCCGGGTTCATGAAGTAATAGTCGTCGCCGTCGGCGTACAAGAACTCCATCGGGATCTCATCCACCACCACGCGATCGATGGCGTCGGCGGAGCGGAATCGGTGCTCGAACATCGCCCCCGACTTCAGATTCCTCAGCTTGGCCTGGATGAAGGCGCGCAGGTTGCCCGGCGTGCGGTGCTCCACCTTGAAGACCAGGTGAAGCTGCTCGTTGTGCTTGATGATCATGCCCGGGCGCATTTGCGTGGCGGGAATCGCCATAAGGGTTGATTGCTCCTTGCTGCTTGCGTCAGAAATACGCAAAAAAATTGGGGTTATCCCGCCTTCCATTGTAGCGTAGCTCCGCACGCAGGCCCGGCCCGGCGCGGTCCCACGCGCAGCGCCAACGCGCCGAATTGCCGTCCGCAACCGGTCGAACGATCTTAATTTCGAGAAGGAAAGATGCCCTCGACGCAGATCGAATACTGGAGTCCCTGGGGCGTGAACGGCCGCAGGTCCGGCAGCGCGAACGTGGTCATCCCGTCACCGCCAAAGTTGGTCCCCAGCAGCGAAAACAGCGCCGTGTTGCTGCTGATCTTCAGCAGCCGCCCGTCGGCAGGCATCACACCGCCTTGATATCCATTCACTGAAAGCCGGATATCGCCCAGATAGCAGGAATCCGTCAGCGCATATTGGAACGTACCCACGCCTGTGGCCGATACGCCTCCGTTCGTGCTCAGCGCGTTCGACAACGTCGCCAGATTTGCCGGCAGGTTCACCGGGTCGCCCGCCGGTCCCTGTGGACCCTGCGGCCCAACCGGTCCCTGCGGACCTTGCGGTCCAACCGGCCCGTGAGGCCCTTGCGGCCCGATTGGCCCTGTCGCGCCCGTCGCTCCTTTTGGCCCAACAGGCCCCTGCGCACCGGTCGCACCCTGCGGTCCCACCGGCCCCACTGGACCCACCGGCCCTCTCGGTCCCGTCACATTCCACGAAACCGCAAGCTCCGTGCTAAGGCACGTCTTCGGCGGAACGATGATGCGGACCGCGCCGCTCGTCTTGTTGTAGCAGGCGTGAATTACCGTGGTCGCAGAAGCCGCGGCGGCTCCCGCCAGCAGCATCGCGCTTAGAAGCGCAAAGCAGCGCAATTTGGACATGTCGATCTCCCGGGGAACGCGAGTCTGCACTCGCCCTCGAATCTAGAGTGACGCAAAGCGGCCGCTTGTGACGAACCCGGAAACACGAAGGTAACGAATCAGCCACGCCCTGCAAACAGGTGGATCAGGCCCGCGAGCCAGCCCCTGCTGTGCCGGAGACATCACCCTCCAACAAACGAATTCAGCCGTTCCACCAGTTCGATCAGCAGCGGATCGATGGCGGCCAGGCGCGCCAACCCGTCCGGCGTACGGCCGGCCGCTCTCATCCTCACGGCTTCGTCCGCCATCTCGTGCAGTTGGCGGTGCAGCGCGCCGATGCGGTGGAAGCCCGCCTCCGTTCCCCTTGGCCCCGATCGCGCCGTTTGCAGCCACGCGCCCATCCGGCATTCCCATTCGCCCAGCGCGGGCGCCGTCCCCCGCTCATTCTTTAAGAACGACCCAACCTTGTTCACCCATGCCCTGTGCTCGGTCCCGGCATAGAGCAGAGGCAAGTCCGCCTGGCTCACCGGCAACACGCTCCGCCACCGCGGGTCGGGTTGCCACGAGGAGGCCCACTTCGGCAGCTCCTCACCCGGCATCGGCCGCGCGATGCCATAGCCCTGAGCCAGTTCGCATCCCATCTGCAACAGCAGCAGGCCCTGGTCCACCGTCTCCACGCCTTCCGCGATGGCATCCCGCCGGAACGCCATGGCCAGCCCCAGCACTCCTTCGAGGATCGCCAGGTCATCCGGATCGGTCAGCATGTCGCGGACAAAGCTCTGGTCGATCTTGAGCACATTGGCGGGCAGCCGCTTCAGATACGTCAGAGACGAGTAGCCCGTCCCGAAGTCGTCCAGCGCCACCGAAACTCCCAGCTCACGGCACTCCGCAATCAGTTGCGACACCTGCGCAACATCCATCAATGCGCTCGTCTCCAGCAGTTCCAGCTCCAGGCTCGATGGCTGGATCGCCGGATGCCCGGCCAGCAGCGCGCGCAGCCGGTTGACGAACTCCGGATCCTGGAGGTGCCGCGCAAAGAGATTCACGCTCACCGGGACTTCGAGCCCCATCGCGTTCCACCGTTCCATCTGAAGAAGAGCCGTGTCGATCACCCACTCGCCCAGGTTTACCGCCAGCGAGTGATTCTCGATGATGGGCAGGAAGAGCCCTGGCGACAGCAGGCCCCACTGCGGATGCTGCCATCGCAGCAGAGCCTCGGCGCCCACCATCGTGCCCTTGGCCATGTTCACCTTGGGCTGGTAGAAGAGCTCGAACTCACGCGACGCGAGAGCGCGCCGCACGTGCTCGATATCGTCGTGGTGCATCCGTACCGACTGGTCCTGCGATACATCGAAGATGTGGTACCGGTTCTTCCCCGCCAACTTGGCCTGGTACATGGCGTGGTTGGCCTGGCGCAAAAGCTGGTCCGCATCCACGTCTTCGCTTTGCGGATAGAAAACCACCCCTGCGCTCGCTGAAACAGTCCACTCGAAATCGCCGATCTTCGCCGCCTCGTCGGCTGTGCGGTGCAATGCGGCCAGGATCGGAGTGGCATCGTCCGCGTCGTCCAGATCGCGCAGTACGGCCACAAACTCGTCGCCGCTGATCCGCGCCAGCATGTCCCCCGGTCGCAGCTCCTGCTTCATGCGCGCGGCCACCGCGGTCAGCACCGCGTCCCCGGCCTCCTTGCCCAGGCGATCGTTGACGGCCTTGAAGTGATCCAGGTCGAAGTAGGCCACGGCCAGCATCCGGTCCGGCGCCGCCTCCGCCATCGCCTTGCGAAGCTCCTCGGCCAGCAGCGTGCGGTTCGGCAATCCGGTCAGCGCATCGTAGTGCGCCAGCCGCGCCAGCTTTTGCTCCTGCTCCTTGATCGGCGTGATGTCGCTGAAAACCGCGACGAAGCTCTGCGGCTTTCCTTGCGCATCGTAGACCGTTGAGATCGTGGACGCCGCCGCAAACAGGTCCCCGTTCTTGCGCCGGTTCCAAAACTCGCCGCGCCAGTGCCCCGACTCATGGATCGAGCGCCAAAGCTCATCGTAGAAATCCTTCCCGTGCAATCCCGACTTCAGGATTCGCGGATTTGCTCCCTGCACCTCTTCGCGCGTATATCCGGTCACCCGCGTGAACGCGTCGTTCACCTCCAGTATCGTGCCGGCGAGATCGGCGATCACGATCGCCTCGCTGGCGTTCTGGAACACACTCGCCGTCAGCTTCAGCCGGTCCTGGGCCAGCTTCGTCTGCGTGATCTCTTCGGCGAAGATCACGATGCCGCCTACCGTGCCGTTCTCACTGCGCCAGGGCAGCATCTCCCAGCGCACCCATTGCACCGATCCGTCCGCTCTTTCGAATCGATCTTCATCCTCGCGCACCGGCTCTCCCGCCAGTCCTCGGCGATGTACGTCCTTCCAGCGCTCGGGTATTTCTGGGAAGAGATCGTAATGGCTGCGCCCGATTACATCCATGCCGGCGAGTCCATAATCCCGCAGCCAGCGCGCGCTGACCGCCAGGTACCGCATCTCGTCGTCGAACATCGCCAACGCGGCCGGCGCCCGCTCGATGAACAGTTGCAGCAGTTTCTTGCTCTCTTGCAAGGCGATTTCGGCCTGCTTCTGCTCTGTGATGTCCCGGATCGTGCCGATCATGTACTGTGGCTGGCCCTGATCGTCACGGTGGATCTTGCCCAGCCCATGCATCCAGCGCACCGCCTGATCCGCATGCCGCACAATCCGGTACTCGCGGTCGAACACCTTGCCCTCCGCCAGGATTCGCCTTAAATAAGCGGAGACCGCCTCCCGTTCGGCAGGATGAATCAGGCTCTGCCATTCCTCCGGCGTATGCGTGGTTCGACGTTCGATGCCGAACAAGTCATCCATCACGTCCGTGCCGGTCCACTCGTCCGCGCGCACGTCGAAGACGTAGCTGCCGATTCCGGCAATCCGCTGCGACTCGCGGAGAGCTGCTTCGCTTTCGCACAGCGCCGATTCGGCTTGAATGCGATCTGTGATGTCCCGGGCGATCGTAAACAACCCGACAACGCTGCCGTCCGGGCCCTCGAGTGGATACTTCCGGTAGTCCATCCAGTGGATGCGCCCGCTCTGCATCGCGATCGCCTGCACGCCACGGCCGCTGCCGGCTCCCGCAAAGACCTCTTTCTCCGGCCGGTAAAACGCGTCCGCATCAGCCTCCGGCAGCAAGTCGTAGTCCGTCAGCCCCGCCGGGTCCCCGCCGAAAAGATGCTTCACCGTCTCCAGCATGCTCTTGCTCGCCGCGGTGAAAACGTGATTCCGGTCCTTGAAATAGATGATCTCTTCCGTCTTGGTCATCAGGGCCTGGAACAGTGTCAAATGGGCGAGATCGGCAATCCCCTGCCAGAGACTCTTTGCATCCTGCAGCGTCAGGTCGAGAAATTCGTCGCCCCCTCGCTTCGTCCGCTCGTAGACCGCGCGCATGCAACGGATCTTCCCGTCGGCATGGCGCACGCGCAGGTTAAGCGACCCCGAACGCTTCGCCTGCGACGGAGAGAATAGAAAGCTCGCATAGTCGTGATCGTCAAGGTGGATTCGGTCAATCAGCGTGACTCGCGAAGACAGGAACTCGCCTGCCGCGATCCCCAGCAGCGGCTCCACGCGATCGCCCACCGACAGCAACTCAAGCTGGTCCGTCAGTCTGAGTCGAAACGTCGTCTCGATCGCGGCAGGACGCGAATTCATCGACTGGATGGCATTTGGCGCCATTTCAAATCGCAGAACAAACCGCAAACCGGGAAAAAATCGTCAAATCGGCATACCCAAAGCCGGCGTTCTTCCTCGCACGTGCACGCATTCACCGAGTGTTCAGGTGATCGCGTTCATCCTGTCACACGCGTCCCGGCGCCGCATCCAGGCTCAAATTCGGAATGCCGGCCCTCGGTCGCCCGCTTCGTATTTATCGGCTTCCTGCTGTCTCTCTTGAGGGCAAAACACATATCGTGCGCCCTTAGTTGTATCAACCTGTGTCATTCTTCTACTATCTCAGGCGGACGCTCGACAAGAGATCATTCTGCAACCGGGAGCTTCGTTAGATGCGCCGTACCCCCCTGCTTTTTGCGCACTTATCTGCCTTTCGCATTCTCGCCCTGGCTGCGGCCGCGGCGTTTGCCGCACCGTTGCTCTGCGCCGGACAAGCCGCCGTGCCCGCCGACGCTCCCTACAGGAACGCCAATCTGCCGGTCGAACAGCGCGTCTCCGACCTGCTCAGTCGCATGACCCTCGAAGAGAAGGCCGCCATGCTCTCCGGCTCCGGCTGGATGGAGTCGGCGCCCATCGACCGGCTCGCCATTCCCGCCATCAAGATGGCCGACGGACCCATGGGCGTTCGCGCCTGGTACGGCCCATCCGCCCAGACCAACGCCGCCGATGCCCAGAAGATAATCGAGTCCACGGCCTTCCCCGCTGGAATCGCCATGGCCGCCACCTGGAACCCCGAACTCGTGCGGCGCGAAGGCCAGGCCATCGGCGAGCAGGTCAAAGCCCTTGGCCGAGATATGATCCTCGGTCCCACCGTCAATATCAACCGCGTCCCCCTCTGGGGCCGCAACTTCGAAGGCTACGGCGAAGACCCCTGGCTCGCCGCCCGCCTCGGCGTCGCCTACATCGTGGGCGTACAGAGCCAAGGCGTCATCCCCTCGGTCAAGCACTTCGCCGCCAACAACGAAGAGTTCGAGCGTCACCGCATCGACGAATCGATCGACGAACGCACGCTGCACGAAATCTACCTGCCTGCCTTCAAGGCCGCCGTACAGGAAGCCGGCGTTTGGACCGTCATGTCGGCGTATCAGAAGGTCAATGGCGTCCACTGCGCCGAGAACGTGCCTCTGCTCACCGCCATACTCAAGAACGAGTTCGGCTTCAAAGGCTTCGTGGTCTCGGACTGGGGCAGCACCTACTCGACCGCCGCCACCGTAAACGCCGGCATGGATCTCGAAATGCCCGGCGGCGAGCCCATGAAAGCCGCGGCCGCACGGCCGCGCAGCCAGGAGCAGGGCAACGGCTGGGGATGGCTCACCGCCGACAAGGTGCTTGCCGACGTGAAAGCCGGCATCGTCGCAAGATCCACGCTGGATGACAACGTCATCCGCATTCTCCGCGTCATCTTCCAAAGCGGCATCTTCGACCATCCTCACGCCGCCACCGGCGAAACCGACACGCCCGCCCAGAAAGCCGTCGCGCTTGAGGGCGCAACCGAGGGCATCGTTCTCCTCAAGAACGAGGACTCGCTCCTTCCCCTGGATCCCGCAAAAGTCCACCGGATCGCCGTAATCGGACCCAATGCGGCAGTAGCCCGCACCGGCGGAGGCGGCAGCTCCCTCGTTCGTCCCAAGTACTCCGTAGCGCCTCTTGCCGGCATCGTCGAACGGGCGCGCAGCGGCATGCAGGTCACCTACGCCCAGGGCGTCGGGATGGAAGGCGAGGACCCGTCAAAAGACACGCCCGAGGTCCGCGAAACCCTGCTCAGGGAAGCCGTCACCGCTGCATCGAAATCCGACATCGCCGTCGTCGTTGCCGGCCGCTATAACCGCAATGAGTCCGAAGGATTCGACCTCAGGAACATGGACCTGCCCACCGGCCAGGACGAGCTGATCGAAGCCGTTGAGAAAGCCAATCCGCGCACCGTCGTCGTCCTCAACACGGGCAACCCGGTCACCATGACCCGCTGGATCGGCCACACCCCCGCGCTTCTCGATATGTGGTACCCGGGCCAGGAAGGCGGCCACGCTCTCGCAGCGATTCTCTTCGGCGACGCCAACCCCTCCGGCAAGCTCCCCGTCACCTTCCCCAAGCTCTTTCAGGACTCGCCCGCCTACGGCCACTACCCCGGCGACAATCTTCACGTCGACTACGCCGAAGGCATTTACGTCGGGTATCGCTACTACGACACCAAGCAAATCGAGCCGCTGTTCCCCTTCGGCTTCGGACTGAGTTACACCAACTTTGAATACAGCGATCTCAAGGTACCCAAGCGAGCCCAGCTCTCAGGAAAAAAGGGAAACTCCGACGTGACGGTCAGTGTGAAGGTCCGCAACTCCGGCAGCCGCGACGGCGCCGAGGTGGTCCAGCTCTACGTCCACGACGGTCACTCGGCGATCGACCGCCCCGAGCACGAGCTCAAAGCCTTCCGCCGCATCGAGCTCAAGGCCGGCGAGTCGCAGACCGTGCAGCTCAGACTCGACCGCTCCGCGTTCTCTTACTGGAGCCCTACCCGGCATAACTGGACCGTCGATCCCGGCCAGTTCGAGATCCAGGTCGGCGCCTCATCCCGCGACATCCGCCTCAAAGCTCCGCTGAAGCTATTAAGATGACGCGGCCGGTAGCCCACCCTTCAAGAACCGCAAACCCCGGCGCCTCAGCCCTGCGGAATTCCACGCCGAAAAGATGGGAGACTGCCCACGCGCCGTCCTATTTCGGCTGCGAATACGGCTCCGCCCGCAGCACATCGGTCAGCATGCCGCGCTCTTCCGGCGAGAACATGTTCTGGTACCGCGCCGAGCCCAGCACTGTTGCCCGCTGGTCCGGCGGCACCGAGCGCAAATCCTTGAATGCCTGCCGCATCAGATTCTGCCGGTCCGTCGGCAGCGCCCTCCAGCGACGTACGGCCTCGCTGGCCTGCATGCGCTCCTGAGGACTCAGCCGCTCGATAACCTCGTTGCGCGCCAGCCGCCTCTGCCGCTCCGCCTCCGGCAGGTTATCCACCTGGTGCAGCTGCCGGACGAGCCTCTGCTGCTCGTTCGGCGGCAGACGGTTGAAGTTCGGATCGTTGCGCAGCATTCGCTCCTGGTCCTGAGCCGGCACATTCCTGTGCTCATTCAGCCAGGTCCCGAGATGCTGCCCGCCAGGCACTGTCCCCGGAACCGGCACCGGGTACGGCCGCCCCGCCCACGACGAAGCCGGATACCCTCCGGGATAGGCCGGTCGCACCGGCGTCGGCGTGTAGTTGGGCCGCTGCCCCGGATACGGCTGCGGCGCACTCTGCGGCCTCTGCGCCGGATAGTTGGGTTGAACACCCTGCGGCCGCTGTGCGGGATTGTTCCGCGGCATCTCTTGCGGCGGCCGGCCCTGGCTATGTGGGCGGCTTTGGGGTTTTGGTTGCGGCCGCGCCGCCGGAGCATGCTGCGCCGGCCTCGGCGTGTTAGCGTGCTGCCCGAAGGCCTCCGCCCCGGCAAAAGACGAGATACACCACGCCAACGCCGCAGCGGCAATCGCCACCCCGCGCTTTCCCATCGCGTTGGCCTTCCGTGTCATCTCCCCGTCCTTGTCTCAAATCCTGTTCCCTGTTCCCTCAGTCCCTCAGCCCCCGGCTTACTCGCTTCCATCCTGCTGGCTGTTCGAGAGCGACTCCAACTGGTCCAGCAGCTCGGCGTTGCTGTCCATCAGTTGCAGATCGTGCACCACCGCCGCATCGCCGGCCGGCTTGGGCGGCTCCAGATTGTTCAACGCCAGGTACGCGCCGCCGCTCAGCAGCAGGGCCACCGAAAAGGCCATCGCGGCGACCGGCCTCATGTGCGACCGCGGCCCGTACACAAACCTCGCGCGCAACCTCTCCAGCCAGCCTGCCGGCGCCGCCTCCCGCTCCTCGCGGAAGCGTGCGCCGGTCTTGGTCACAAAATAGGGGTTGGGCTCCGGCGCTTCCCAGCCGTCAAGCAAAGCCATCGTCGCGCGCAGTTCGGACAGCTCGCCGCGGCAGGCATCGCACGTCTCCACGTGCGCCTTCACCTCAGCCGAGGCTGACTCCGGATCGAGCAGCAGGTCTGCCAGCTTCAATCCCATCTCGTCGCATTGGGTCTTTGTCGTATTCATCCCTACCCCCAAACCCCGCCGGCCCATTTTCTGTCCCGCCCGGCCTTCTCCCGCTTAGACGTATTCCTTCAACCGGTCGCGTAGCGTTTGATATGCGCGAAACAGCAGCGACTTCGTCGCCGACTCGCTCAGCTTCAACACTTCGCCGATCTGCCGGTAGTCCATCCCCTGGTACTTGTGCATCAGCACCGCCATCCGCTGCCGCTCCGGCAACGCCATCACGTGCGACCGGATCGCAGCCATGCGCTCATCGCGCACCAGCTTCTGCTCCACCGACGGCTCATCGTCGGCCACGTCCGGCGTCGTTCCCGTCTCTTTGTCCGGCGCGTCCAGGTAGACATTCTGCGCCGAGCGCTCATGCCGCGTATCCCGCGCGTGATTCACCGCCAGGTTGGTGGCGATCCGGTAAAGCCACGTGGTAAACTTCGCCTCCGCCCGGTAGCTCTCGCGCGAGCGGTAAACGCGCAGGAAAACCTCCTGCGCCAATTCTTCGGCAACCGCCTGGTTATGCACCATCCGGAACAGGAAATGAATCATTGCCCGGTGGTACTTCTGGACCAGGAAGTTGAACGCCGATTCGTCCCCGGCGGCGGCCTTCAGCATCACTGCGGCGTCGCTGGCCGGGTCGGCGGCGTCCACCTCCGCCCTTCGCCCTGCCGGCCATCCCGCGTCCGCACCCTGGCGCAGCATCGGGCTCAATCTGGCAGTCGGATTCTCCAGAACCAGGGTTGCCATATCTTCAGGAACCCCGTTCCCCTCGGAAGGTTGCGGTCGTAATACGATTTCAGCCCGCGAAGAGACGCCCGCAAAACGACTCTCGCGTCCCATCCTGGGCCTTGACCCGGCCGGCTCGGCGCGCCTCCCAGATGCCTCATCTTCCGCACCCGAATCCTGCGCCGTTCCCCCCGCCGCTCCGCCCCCTGACCCGCCCTCCGGGCGCGGTTCCCCGTCCCCTCCGGGGGGATGCTGAGCCGCGTGCCGCATTGGCAGAAAGCGAAACCGCATCGAACAGGCAGAGTTTCGATTCCCAACCCACTTTGGAGCCTACGCGCCTTAACCCCGCACATCAACGCAATCGGAACAAAAAAAGGCTCTTGCCTCTCCATCCCGGCCGGTCCGGCTCCCCACAGGCTGGGCGGGGATCCGCGGCCGTTTGGCCGCTGCGCCCCGCTGGTGTTACTCTACCTTACGGACAGCCCGCCGGGACATCGCTTCGCTTGCTCCGGCTCCGGTTTCTCCATACCGCCGGCCCGCCTGGGCCGACTCGATTTTAGGGCGCTTAACTCAGCGGTAGAGTGCCATCTTCACACGGTGGAAGTCATAGGTTCGAATCCTATAGCGCCCACCATAAAATCAACCAGTTACGGCAGATTCCAGCTCTTGCCGGTGCGTTCAGCTCCTGCCAGTGCGTGGGCAACCCCTCGGCCGTGCCGTCTTGACCGCCTCCAATGCGTGTCCTTCGATGCCCCTGCACAGACTCTGACCCATCCCTTCAACTCCAATCGAGGTAGCCGGCGACTTTCCCGCTCGCTCACATCCCCGAGTGATCAGCATCACTGAACGGCACCTCTCGTCGGACACAATGTGGGTGGCGGTTTTTCGCAAGGCAGCCGCAGATCCGGAGCGCCTTCGCCGCATCGCTCGCCGCGCCGGGCCCGCGACCGCTCATTCGGCCATTCCTCACGCCTGCCGCCCTCAGCGTTCCACAGGCGCCAGGCCGAGACCTTTCCGTGGGTCGGGAGGAATCCATGGTTTCGGCATCCGAACTCAGAACCGGAATGGCCCTCCGCATCGACAACGAGATCTACCGCGTCCTCGACGTCGAGTCCCGAGGCCGGCCAAACCGAGAACGGGAAGCACTGGCAAGGCTTGGCTTTGCGGCAATCCGCCGCGGCCGCCCGTGGGAACAGCACCACCGCCCCCTCGAGCGGCTCGAAGACGTCGAGATCGGAAAGCGGCCGCACTTTTGTGGGTCAAGGAGGGAATCGTGGCAATCCCGAGTTTGGTCAATTATCTCGATGAACAAACGGTCAGATACGTCGTCATCACTCACTCACCCGCCTACACCGCGCAGGGCATCGCCGGGCTGGCGCACATTCCCGGCCAGGAACTGGCCAAAACCGTGATCGTCAAGCTCGATGGAAAGCTGGCCATGGCGATCATCCCCGCCAAGTATCACGTGGACCTCGGCCGGCTCAGAAAAGCAGCCAAAAGCAGGACCGCCGAGCTAGCCGTGGAAGACGATTTCAAGGATCGCTTTCCCGAGTGCGAAACCGGCGCCATGCCACCCTTCGGCAACCTCTACGGTCTCGCTGTCTTCGCCGACGAAAGCCTGGAAAAGGACAAGGAGATAGCGTTCAATGCCGGCACACACCGCGAGCTGATCCGCATGTCCTGGGAGGACTTCAAGCGCCTCGTCCTGCCCATCATGGTCCGCTTCGCCGCCGGCCGCACCGCCGAAGCCGCTTAACCCACTGCATCTCACGACATCGGCGCCTTTCCGCGTACTCGCGAAGGGCGCCCGTCTCCCGCGCCGGGAGAAGACGCCGCCCTGGTGCGAACCATCTCGACAGATAACTCTTTTCTCTGCCCAGTCGGCTGAGCCGGCCGGGTCGACCCGGGACCGGTTCGGCAGGCGGGATCCGTTCGCGCTTCACCTTCACGTTGCCATCCGCCGCCGGCGCACATCCTGCGCCACGAATCGGCCCTTGCCTCGCCTCAGCAGCGCCCGCCCCTCCGAGCGGAACCCCCGCATGAAGAACGCATCAAGATTCAGCTAGAATTGAACTGTCCCTCTTCCATCCCAGCTTTGCCGTCGGAAGAGTCCCTCTCACTTCGCTGCCTGCCATGGAGACCGGCCACGTGCCCGACGCCTTCACCCCAACCCGCTCTGCATTTTCCAGCGGCTTCGCGCCGGGATCCGGCATGAAAGAGCTCCGCTTCGTTTTCCAGTGCACTCTCGGCGTCCTCGGCATCGTGTGCGCGGCTGCGCTCGCACATCGGTTCGGCTGGCTCCTGCCCGCCGCCTTGCTCATCGATCTCGCAATCGTCGTTCTCACCGCATGGTTGGGCGGCTTCTGGCAGGCGCTCGCGGTCTCGCTTTCCGCCATTCTCGTTCACACCGCGTTCAACGCGCGCGGCCGCATCCTGCAGGCCGCGGCCGACCCCGCCAGCTCCGTCACGCTCGTCGCTTTCGTCCTGATCGCGCTCGTTGTCAGCCGGCTCTCTGCCCACGTCCGCCGCACCGCCACCGAGGCCGAATCGTGGGGCCGGCAGATGAGCGACCTCTACGAGTTCACCCGCCGCACCCTGGCCATGAACCTCAACATCGAGCCCGGCCAGCAGCTCGCCGACCTCGTGCAGGAGATCTTTTCGCTCGAAGCCGTCGTCATCTTCGACGCCGACTTGCATCAGACCTACCAGGCCGGCTACTGGCGCCAGGACCCGCAGGAGCTGGCGCAGAGCGTTTACTACTTCGAGAACTCCGACGACGACCCCGCCTCCGGCCTCGGCCGCCGCGTGCTTCGCCTCGGCAATGTGCCCATCGGCAGCCTCATTGTGCGCGGAGACACCACTCCCCTCACCAACAACACCATCGCTTCCCTTATCGCTACCACCTTCGACCGCTACCGCGCCTTCGCCAACGAAAGCCAGATCGAGACCGAGCGCCGCACCGAACAGCTCCGCTCCACCGTGCTCGACTCGCTGGCCCACGCCTACAAAACCCCGCTCACCGCCATCCGCGTCGCCTCGACCGGCCTCGGTGAGATGGGCAAGCTTTCCCCCGCGCAGGCCGAGCTCGTCTCCCTCATCGACGAACAGGCCGCCGTCCTCAACGAGCTCACCACCCGCCTGCTCACTACCGCCCGCCTCGACGCCGGCGAAGTCTCGCTGCAGGCCGAGCCGGTCGGCGTCCGCTCCCTCGTCGACGACGTTGTCGCCGGCCTCAAGGACCGCCTGGCCAGCATGAAGGTCGCCATCCATATCGAAGACGAAGACCTCGAGCTCAAATGCGATCGTCAACTCATCGGCTCGCTGCTCACGCAGTACATTGACAACGCTTGCAAATACTCTCTCTACGGCACCACCATCTCCATCCGCGTTACCCGCTCCAAATCCGAAACCATCTTCTCCGTGCACAGCTTCGGCCCTGAAATTCCCACCGCCGACCGGGAGCGGATCTTCGATCGCTTCTACCGCTCGGCTAACGCTTCCCACCGCGCCGCCGGCACGGGCATCGGCCTCGCCGTCGCCAAGCGCGCCGCGCAGATGCACGGTGGCCAGGTCTGGGTTTCCAGCTCTCAGTCGGAGGGCACTACCTTCTTTGCGGCGATTCCTGCCGCGGTGCTACAAAGGTCATGAACATGAGCGAGTCCGAAATACGCATCCTTCTGGTCGACGACGAATCCGCAATCCGCAGAGCCTTGCGGCCGCCCCTCACGGAACTCGGTTTCGAAGTCGTCGAAGCCATCCGCGGCGAAGAGGCCCTCCAGCTCCTGCGCACCGGCACATTCGACGCTGTCCTGCTCGACATCAACATGCCCGGCATTGGCGGCATCGAAACCCTGCGCCGCATCCGCAGCTTTGCCCCGCGCCTCCCCGTGCTGATGCTCACCGTGCGCGACGCCGAGGAAGAGAAGGTCCGGGCTCTCGACGAGGGCGCCGACGACTACATCACCAAGCCCTTCAGCGTCCGCGAGCTCATCGCCCGCGTCCGCACCGCAGTTCGCCGCGTGCGCGCCCCGTCCCGCGCTGAAGACGCGCCCATCGAGATCGGCGACATCCGCCTCTCGCCCGCGCAAAAGCGCGTCACCCGCCGGGGCCAGGCCGTCCACCTCACACGCAAGGAGTACGGCATCCTCCATTGCCTCATGAGTCATGCCGGACGCCCCGTCTCGAACGCCGAGCTGCTCACAACCGTGTGGGGCGCCGAGTATCGCGAAGAGGTCGAGTACCTGCGCACCTTCGTTCGCCAATTGCGCAAGAAGATCGAAGACGATCCCTCCAGTCCGGCCTATCTGCTCACCGATGTCTACGTCGGCTATCGCTTCGTCGACGCCGAGATGCTCCAGGACCAGGCCGCGATCGTCACGCAGGACCCGGACCAGCCGCCGTTGGAACCGGTTCCGCAACCTCTGCCGGAACAGCAAAAGCCTTAAGCGTCGGCTGATTCAGGACACAAAAACGCCGCGCGGATTCCTCCCGTGCGGCAGCCTGTCGCCAACTCGACATCACTTGGACCGGCTGAAAAACTCACCGTCTCCCTTTTCCGAACTCGCCACGGAACGCCGCCGCCCCAACCCGCTGCTGCGGAATCCAGGGCAAATCAACTCCTCAATCGCCCGCAGCTTCCATCCGTCACCCGCGATTGCCCGGCGCCCTCATCCGCCTGAGCCGTCGAGCTTCCCGTTGCCACCGCCGGCGCTGCGTCGGTCAGCAACTTCATCGACCGTCCGCCGACAATGACTTTCTCCCCCACATTCGCCGGCGCAAACGGATCTTCGATGTTCTCCGTGTCCATGATCTGCTGCCACCGTCGCCCGCTGAACGGCTGCGGCAGCGTAAACTCCACGCCTCCCTCCGCCGCATTCACGATAATCAGAAAGCTGTCGTCGATCACCGGCCTTCCCTCCTCGTCGGTAACCTGCAGCGTGCGCCCGTTCAGGAAAAGCGCGATCGAGCGCATCCAACCCGTCGACCACACTTCGTCCGACACGTGGTTTCCATCCGGGTTGAACCACGCGATGTCGTGAATCACGTGATTCTGCCCGCGCCACCGGATCTCCCGGTCCTGAAAGAACTTCCTGCGGTGCAGGCTCGGATGTTCCAGCCGGAAGTGAATCAGCTTGCTGGTGAACTCGAGCAACCGCTGGCGCGGCTCATCGAGATTCCAGTCGAACCAGCTCAACTCGTTGTCCTGGCAGTAGGCGTTATTGCTGCCTCTCTGCGTGCGCGCAAACTCATCGCCGCCGGTCAGCATGGGCACGCCCTGCGACAGCATCAGCGTGGCCAGAAAGTTCCGCATCTGCCGCTCGCGCAATACTCGAGTCTCCGCGTCGTCCGTGGGCCCTTCCACGCCCATGTTCCAGGAGTCGTTATGGTCGGCCCCATCGCGGTTATCGTCGAGATTCGCCTCGTTGTGCTTCTGGTTGTAACTTACAAGGTCGCACAGCGTGAAACCGTCGTGCGCCGTCACAAAGTTGATGCTCGCATACGGCTTGCGCCCGTCGAACTGGTACAGGTCGCTCGATCCGGTCAGCCGGTAGCCAAAGTCCGAAAGCTGCCCCTCGTCTCCCTTCCAGAACCGCCGCACCGTGTCGCGATATTTCCCGTTCCACTCCGCCCACAAGACCGGAAACTGCCCCACCTGGTAGCCGCCCTCACCCACGTCCCATGGCTCGGCAATCAGCTTCACATTGGCGATCGTCGGATCCTGGTGAATCGTATCGAAGAACGACGATAGCTTGCTCACATCGTGCAGCTCGCGCGCCAGCGTCGCGGCAAGATCGAACCGGAACCCGTCGACGTGCATCACCGTCGTCCAATACCGCAGCGAGTCCATGATCATCTTGAGCACCTGCGGATTCTGCACATTCAGCGTGTTGCCGGTACCCGTGTAATCCATGTAGTGCCGCGGATCGCCCGGCACCGTGCGGTAGTAGCTCGTGTTGCACACGCCCTTCCAGCTCAGCACCGGCCCCAGGTGATTGCCCTCGCACGTGTGGTTATACACCACGTCGAGAATCACCTCGATCCCCGCCTTGTGCAGCTCCTTCACCATCTTCTTGAATTCCCGCACCTGCCCGCCGCTGTCTCCGCACGAGCAGTAACGCGACGTGGGCGCGAAATATCCCAGAGTGTTATAGCCCCAGTAATCCGTGAGCCCCTTCGCGACAAGGTGCCCTTCGTTGATGAAGTGGTGAATGGGCAGCAGTTCCACTGCCGTCACCCCGAGTTTCTTGAAGTACTCGATCGACTCCGGCCGCGCCAGTCCTGCATACGTTCCCCGAAGTTCCTGCGGAATCCGCGGATTCAATTTGCTGAACCCCTTTACGTGCACCTCGTAAATCACCGAGTCCGCCAGCGGAGTCCTCGGAGGGCAGTCGTCTTCCCAGTCGAAGCGGTCGTCGCACACCACGCTTTTCGGAATCGAGTCGGCATCGTCCTGCTCATCCATCTTCAGGTCGTCGCCCGACGCAGCATCGTAGGGAAAGATCGGCCCCTTCCAGTTCACTTGACCGTAGATGGCGCGCGCGTACGGGTCCACCAGCAGCTTCTTGGCGTTGAATCGCAGCCCGTTCTCCGGGTCCCATGGCCCATGCACGCGATATCCATACAGTTGCCCGGGCGCGATATCGCGGACAAATCCATGCCACACAAACGCCGTGCGTTCTCTGAAAGTCAGGCAGTCGATTTCATTTCCGTTCGCATCGAACAGGCAGAGATCGACACGCTCTGCCTTTTCTGAGAAGATCGCGAAGTTCGTGCCCTTCTTGTGTACCGTGGCGCCCAGCGGGTAGGGAATCCCAGGCAGAAGTGTGCGCTTCATGCACGCTTGGATGCACCGCGTTCACCGCCGGCTGCAACGTAAATCGATCACGATCAGCAGATTGCGTGAGTCTTCGCTGATCCCCGTGTCACGTCAGCCGAGCGAACCGCCGCGACGACTCCGGAAAATCCACCCCCGAGACAAACCATGTCAGCACCCCGCATCCGGCCGCAAGCATCCATTCCCCGGGGCTCAGCTGTGTCCACTCGATCGTCCGTGAACTTGGAACGCAGGTGATCGCTGCTCCCGCAATCGCCGTGCCAACCGCAATCCACTGATAAAACCGCAGTCCCCACATCGTCCGCGTCTGCGGCTCCCCGCGATACGCTTCCTCGACAAAACGCCCGAATCCGGAAAGCAGCAAATAGATCCCGCACAGCATCGTCGCGCTCGCATGCAGTGCCACCAGCCGCAGCAGAGCCGCACCCACGGCGACGTTCCACACGATCGAGTAGACCGGCGTCGCGTGTACCTCGACTCCTCCAAACAGCGTCAGGCGGCACACGCGCGATCGCGGATGCGTGTAGTGAATCCCCGGCAGACCTGCCGTCGGCCGCCCGTGACAGCATCCCTGCACAAGGCAGCGCAATCGTCCCAGCAACTGAACCCACGGCGCCGCCACGCAGACCGCCGCCAGCGTCGCCCACAGGCTCGCGTGAAAAATGACGGCCGGCGCCGCTCCAACGATCGATCCCAGCATCCCGCCATAGAATCCCATCGGCCGCAACAGCGCCGGCGAACCCTCGACCACTTGCGCCCACATCACAGCACCCACAAGCGACCCGATGCAGATGCCCAGCGCAAGGACTTCACCGCCGCGCCCCAGCAGCGACGCGATCGTCAACATGCCCACAAACGCGCCGGCGCCCGCATAGCCGCCGTGATTGATGATCCGCACCGGCCCAAGCCGCCATTCCCGCCAGGAGTTCGCAAGGCGTTCCGCCACGCGCAGAATCGCCTTCCACAAACCCGGCATGGCCACGATCAGCCCATACGCCGCAAATCCCGCCAGAACATCTGCGACCGAGTGCATCCCGGTCGTGATGCAACTCAGCGCAACAAGGACGGCCCACGTCCACCACGCGGCTCGCTTCCCGCGAGTGCCCTCGCCCAGCGTCGCCGCCACGATGCACGCCCACACCACGTGGAACGACGGCAGCGCTCCGGCGCCCGAATTCGGCGTTTGCTCCCACGCGAGCATCGTCCCCATCGCCGTCGTCGCCGCAAACGGCCGCGGCGGCGTATAGAACGGCAGCAGCAGGTACAGCGGAAAGATGAAGGCCATGGCCGTCAATCCGCGCAGGGCAAAACGTCGCAGCGCATCGCCACTCTGCGCCAGCATCGGCGACGCCAGCGCCGCAACATACACGCTCGCGTAGATCGCCTCGGTCCACGGCAGGATCGGCAGCCGGTGTTCGAAATCGAGATATGTCGAAACCGCATCCGGCGCGCGGCCCAACAGTCCGACCAGCTCAAAGCCCGCCAGCCACGGCAGGATCACAACGAAATAGATCCGGACGCGCTCCACATACTTCGGCTCGCCCGCTCGCGCCTGCGCCAGCCACGGCGACGCGATGCTCCGCCCGAATCGCGCCCGCAAGTCAGGCAGTTCGTAGCCGAGCACCAGCGCCGCGCAGGCCATCGCCACGCACGGCGTCACCAGCCACAGTGCACTCGCGGAACCCGCAAAAAACGCCGCTCCCGCGCATAGCATCGCGAATCCGCCGTAGATCGGATGCGGCGCCAGCGCGTACGCGCCGCTGGTTACAAACCGCGGCGGCGGAAACGCATTCATCGGCAACCCTCCACCGCGCCGCCACAACGAGAGCATCGCACTCAGCATCAGGGCCGCGCCGCAAGCCATCGCGCCGATTCCAAACATTGGCGCGTGAATCGCCGGCAGATGCACCGTCGCGTCCGCGCCGCGCGCCCAGGCAATCAACGCCATCGGAACAGCAACCAGGAAGATCGCGCCATACGCCACGCGCGCCGCCAATGACCGGCTGGCCTGCGCGGACTGCCCGCTGCGCGCATCGCGCTTCTTCGTCACCGTCCCCAATACACCACCTCGTGAATCACGTTGCCGGGGTTGCTGCCGCCGTCCCGCCCCAGCGTTCCCCGGCTCATCCACTTCCGTTCCACAGCACCGAACACGCTCCTCGGAAACATTTTTTTGAGCGCCGGCGTTCCCGGCAGAATCGTATCCGCCAGCCGCCCGTCGCGCAACGTCATCGTCTCCTCCATGCGCAGCGTCGCGCCGTCCGCCACAACTTCGCTCTCTGACACGGATCGCAATTCACACTCGTTTCCATTCAGGACGCACAACCGCTCGATGTGCTCGCCCTGCCATTCGATCCATGCCAGTGAATCCGTCTCAGAGACGAATCGCCCCCATCGCAGCTCGCGCATCGGCAGCTTCCACGGCGGCATGGTCAGCGTCAGGCATTCCGCGTAGCCCAGCCCGCTCATTTCGCGCCCATCAACCCGCAGCGCAACCCGCGACCGCGGCTGGACGCAGTTCCACTCCACCGATCCCGCCGGCGCTTCGTAGACGTTCCGCGCCACCGGCCCCGCATCGGCCCGCCATCGTCCCGACACATTCAACGCCGGATACTCGACGCCAATCTCTTCCTCGCTCGCATCGAGCCTGAATCGTGAAACCGATGTCCGCGTTTCAACCCGTCCGTCGCAGGCAGTCAGAACACTGCCCATCGCCGCCTGCAAGCCGCGCCATCGCAGCGCCGCACAGTACACAATCGCCGCATCCCCAGCCGCTGTCACGCAGTCCATGTACCACTTGACCAGCGAAAATGGACGCGGCCGCACGCCAGTTGAAATCCTCCAGCCGGAGAACACGAGTCGACATCTCTTCGAAACTCTCGATTATAGGCCGATCCCAACCTGCTCGCCGCGCACCGGCCTTGCGCCAATTCTGTGAAACAAATCACAATCCCCACGTGCACCCGCCGGTGTACACTGCCGTTCGTCCCAAATGACGCCCGCAACCATGGCTCCTGAAACCGCCCTCACCAATCTCAGTTATTCCCGCGGCCCCAGCCGCCCTCTGCTCGAGCTCACCATCGGCGACCTGCTCCACCGCACCGCCGGCCGCTTCCCCGACCGCGACGCCGTCGTCTCCTGCCACCAGGGCCGCCGCTTTACCTGGGGCGAACTCAGCGCGCAGGCCGACCGGGTCGCTCGCGGACTCTGGTCGCTCGGCATCCGCCACGGCGACCGCGTCGGCATCTGGTCCACCAACTGCATCGAGTGGCTCATGATGCACATGGGTTGCGCCCGCGCCGGCGCACCGCTGGTCAACGTCAACCCCGCCTACCGCTCGCATGAGCTCCAATACACGCTCACCCGCTCGCACATGAAGGCGCTCTTCCTCTGGCACAAAGACAAGCGCGCCGACTACGAAGAGATCCTCGGCCGCGCGCGCCACGGCCTCACCCTCGCCCCCGAGCACACCATCTACTTCGACTCACCGGGCTGGCCCGCCTTGCTCGACTCCGACGGCCGCCTGCCTGACCACGTCGCCGTCGACGATGTCGCCAACATCCAGTACACCAGCGGCACCACCGGCCATCCCAAGGGCGTTATGCTCACGCATCACAACGTGGTCAACAACGGCCAGTTCCTCGCCCAGGGATTCCACTACACCGAGATCGACCGCATCGTCGTCCCCGTGCCCCTCTTCCACTGCTTCGGCTGCGTCATCGGCACTATGACTGCCCTCAACACAGGCGCCGCGCTCATCCTCCCCAACTGGACCTTCGACGCTCGCGCCACCCTCGCCGCCGTGCACGACGAGCGCGCCACCTCCGTCTACGGCGTGCCGGCCATGTACGTCGCCGAAATGGCGCTGCCCGGCTTTGCCGCGTTCGACCTCACCAGCTTGCGCACCGGCATGATGAGCGGCGCGCCCTGCCCCGTCGAGCTCATGAAGCGCGTGCTCAATGAAATGCACTGCCGCGAGCTCGTCATTGCCTATGGCCAGACCGAAACCTCGCCCGTAGTCACCATGAGCGACGCCGACGACCCCATCGAAATCCGCGTCAAGACTGTCGGCCGCGCCATGCCGCAGACCGAAATCCGCATCGCATCGCGCACCACCGGCGAAACCCTTCCCTTGGGCGAGCAGGGCGAGGTCTGCGTGCGCGGCTACGCGTTGATGAAAGGCTACGACGGCGATGAGGAAGGCACGGCACAGGTCATCCATCCCGACGGCTGGCTGCACACCGGCGACCTCGGCATTCTGCGCGAGGACGGCTGCATCCACCTCACCGGCCGCTCGCGAGATGTCATCATCCGCGGCGGCGAAAACATCTACCCGCGCGAGGTCGAGGAGTTCCTCTACACCCATCCCAAGCTCGACGAGGTGCAGGTCGTCGGCATTCCCCACGCACGCCTCGGCGAGATCGTCGTCGCCTGGGTCCGTCTGCGCCCCGGCCTGACGCCCGGCGTCGACGTCACCGAAGAAGAGATTCGCGCATTCTGCCAGGGTCAGATCGCCTACTATAAAATTCCCGAGCACGTCCGCTTCGTCACCGAATTTCCGGCAACGCTCTCGGGCAAGATTCAGAAATACAAGATCCGCGAGTTCGAGATTGAAGCCCGCGGACTGCAGCAGGTGGCCAGCACAGCAACGGCGTAGAGCCGTCGCAGGGCCCTCGGGCAAGCTCCTGTCCTGCCTTGCGCCCTATTTCACTCGCTTGGCCACCAGTTCCTCGGTCGCAAAATCCGCTACCTTCCGCGTGAACTTGATCTCATCGCCATTGATCGTGCCGGTATAAACGATTCGCAGGTCCATTCGGTTGAAGTTCAGATTCTCGACAAAGCTGATGTTGTCCCCGTCGATCTTGCCTTCGGTGATCTCCGTCTCTCCATGTTCGTTGGTGGCTTTGCCGGTCAGCTTCGTACCGTCCACGTGAAATTCGTACGTATATTTCTGTACGCCGATTTGCGTGTTGAACTCCGCGGTCCACTTTCCACTGAACTCGGCGGCCGTCGCCAGGGTGCCCCCGAACACAAACAAAAGAGTCACAAGCAACATCTTCTTTACCATCGCAGCGTTCTCCTCATCATCCAGTTCCGCAGGCATTTAACTGGGGTCTGCTCGAAGGGACGGCCGGCAGACTGGAATGGACGCAAGCGATGTATCATCGGGAAGATATTCGTGAAGTTGGCAAACCCGATGCGATTTCTTGCGCTCGCCGCCCTGTTTCCACTGGCGTTCAGCCTCGGCCAGACGTCCCCGCACAAATCGCTCCGCCTCGCCGTCTGCCAGATCCTCGTCATCGACAGCGACCGCGAGGGCAACTTCCGCCGCATCGAGTACGCGCTTGACTCCGCCCGCGCTCAGCACGCTGACATCGCTGTCTTCCCCGAGTCGTCCATCCTGGGCTGGGAGAACCCCGAAGCCCACCGCCTCGCCGAGCCCATCCCCGGCAAAGACAGCGACCGCATCGCCGCCCTCGCCCGCAAATACGCGATCATGATCGCCATCGGTCTCGACGAAAAGGACGGCAGCCGCCTCTATGACTCCGCGATCCTCGTCGACAAGACCGGCAAGCTCCTCTGGAAACACCGCAAGATCAACGTACTGCCCGAGTTGATGACTCCGCCCTACTCGCAGGGCCGTCCTGAAGACATTGGCGTCGTTGACACCGAATTCGGCCGCATCGCCGTGCTGATCTGCGCCGACACCTTCACTGACGCGTTCCTCGATCGTCTTAAGTCCTTCAAGCCCGATCTCGCGCTCGTCCCCTACGGCTGGGCCGCCACCAACGACCAGTGGCCGCAGCATTCCAAGCTTCTTGAAGACCTGGTGAAGAAGCGCGCCGCCCAGCTCCAATGCCCCATGGCCGGAGTCGATCTCGTCGGCGAAATGACCCATGGCCCCTGGACCGGCCAGACGTACGGCGGGTCCAGCTTCGTCGCCGACGCCACCGGCAAAATCCTTCTCACCGCCCGCGACCGCGACACCGACCTGCGCGTCATTGAAGTAACTCCGGGATCCACGCTAAAGTAAGTCCATTGCATCTGAGGGGAGCGTCCAAGCCCATGACCCGGCCAGCCATTGGAGCAATCTCTCCCTCCCTTGTCGTCAGCGACGTCAATCGAACCATCGCGTTCTACTGCGACAAGCTGGGCTTCGAAATGCGATTCATGGATCCGCCAGCGAATCCCTTCTTCGCCATCATCGGCCGCGGCGGCGCACAGATCTTCCTCAAGTCCGAAGGCGGCATTGCGCCGATCCCCAACTCCACGCGCCATCGCCACTTGCGCCTCGACGCCTTTGTCTATGTAGAAGACCCCGACGGCCTCGCCGCCGATTTCGCCGCCCACGGCGCCTCATTCAGCGAACCGCTCAAAGACACCAGCGACGGCCTGCGCGGCTTCGAAATCCGCGACCCAGACGGCTACATCCTCTTTTTCGGCCGCCCAAGGTAGCCCGAGCCACTCGCCGACTTGCTGACCCGCTGCCTCGCTAACTCGCCTTCGCTGGCCCGCCCGGCTGCATGGCCTTGAGTCTCCTCGAATACACGCCCGTCAACGCATTCCATCGCACGGTCGCTATCTCCTTCAGCATCTGCATGCCGTCGCGCAGGTAGCTCATCCGCGACCGCTCGTCGTGCGCCCAGCTCACCGGCACTTCCTTGATGCGGTATCCACGCTTGATCGCGATAAACAGAATCTCCGGGTCAAATCCCCATCGCTCGATCGTCTGCAGCCGAAACACAGTATGCGCTGCCTCGCGCGTAAACGCCTTGAACCCACACTGTGTATCCGCAAACGGCAGGCCCATCACCATGCGCGTCACCGCGTTGAAACACCGTCCGAAGAACTGCCGGTAAAGCGGCTGCCGGTGCGTCTGCCGGCCGCTTTCCAGCCAGCGCGACCCGATCGCGATGTCCGCGCCTCCCGCGATCGCAGCAAACAGCCGCTCCGCCTCTTCGATCGGCGCCGACAGATCCGAGTCGGTGAACAGGATGATGGCGGACTCAGCCTTCATCATCCCGGCCCGCACGCTGAAGCCTTTTCCGCGATTTCCGGGGTTCTCCAGCAACCTGACCTCAGGGGCGCCCGCCTGGAAATCCCTTACGATCTGCGCCGTCCGGTCAGTCGACCCGTCGTTGACAACGATAACCTCCGCGTTCCACCTCTTGGAGCGGATACATTCGACAACAGTCTGGAGCGTAGCCAGGATTCGCCCGCTCTCGTTATAAGCCGGGATGATGATGCTGATAGTCGGCTGTTCTGTCACTCGATTCACCAGGCTCCGGCGGTTCTCGATCCTCTGCAATGCCGGGTTCGCGGGAAGACTCTCGCCATCATAAATCCCTTGGCCGGGCCGCGCCGCGGCCAGGTTTTCTTCACCCCGATTTCCTCCAAATTGCTGATGCGAAAAGCGCAATTCTCTCTCTGCCCGTGTCTTTTTCCCTCCCCAAAGCATCGAATCCGGTTATGCTGTGTGTCGGAGGCCTAGGGACATGACAAAGGCAGACCTGGTGGAAAAGGTGACCCGCTTGGGCGACCTGACCCGCCGCGATGGGGAAGTCATTGTGGAAACCATCTTCGATTCGGTGATCGGGGCGCTGCAAAGCGGCGACAAGATCGAAATCCGCGGCTTCGGGTCCTTTCGCATCCGGCAACGCAATCCACGAATTGGACGGAACCCCAAGACCGGCGAGCGAGTGGAGGTCCCCGCCAAACGCGTTCCCTACTTCAAACCCTCAAAGGAGCTGCGCGATCTGGTCAACCCCCTTGAAGCCGCGAAGCCTTCCCCCCAGGAACCTGCAAAGACTTCCTGATACGGCGGCCCTCCGGCTCGATTGCATTCCCTTCCCCCTGGAACCGGTTGGAAGCGCGGTATCCTCGGGAACAGAGAAGGCCGGCAGCTTGCCGGCGCCCCGGAACGGCACCGGATCGCTCCTGACTCTTCCAGATCCGTTACCAAACCGGAATTCAAACCAGCCACTTGAAACTGAAAGATTCGCGTTGTCCCACCTGGAATAGGACCGCCCGGAATCGCCGACGAACGTGAACTGCGGCGCCACAACCGGCCCTCGGCAGAATCGATTCTCCGCAAGATGGGAAAGCGGCGACAACTCGAAATTCCGGACTCTTCCGCCGCCAATCCAGGCAAATCGGTACTTGGCGTAAAGCAGGACTGCGCCCACGCCGTTCTCGATGACCTCTCGCTGGCCTGGGAGGAGACCGGCGAAGGCGTCCCCGTGGTCTGCCTCCACGCCGCCGGCCACGGAGCCCGCGATTTCTCCTTCCTCAAAAACGAATCACCCTCCCACTGCCGACTCATCTTCTTCGACTGGCCCGGCCATGGCCGTTCCAGCGACGACCAGGAACCGTTCACCGTCGAACGTTGCGTCGATCTCCTTGCCGCGTTCCTCAAGGTCCTCGGCCTGCGGAGCGTCGTCCTGCTCGGATCGGAGTTCGGCGCAGCCGTGGCGCTGGCTTTCGCCATGCAACATCGCTTATCGGTCCGCGGCCTTCTTCTATGCCAGCCGGCTGGGTTCATGCCGCCCGCGACGCCTCGCCAGCTTCAAGGCGTCCGGCGAGCCGTGCGCCGCTGCGCCCGCGCGCTGCTCCTCAAGCCTGCGCGCACTGCCGCGGAGCTTGAGCAGGCGCAGGTCGATTCGTTCGCCGATCTCCACGCCGATCAGTGCGCCCAGGCCGCCCGCAGCGTCTCCTCCCTCGGCGATACGCTGCGCATGGCCCTCACCCGCGAACTGTGTCCCACCTTGATTGCGCTCGCGTCGAAAAGCGAAGTCTTCCCGCTGAAGCCGCTCCTTGAAATGCTGAACCCATTCCTGAGCCCTTCGCCCTTCGAACAACCGCTCAAGCCCAGGGTCGCGATCTTCTCCGGCCGGTATTCGCCGCTGTGGGAAAGTCCTGCCCGGCTGGCTCGCGTCGTCAGCGGCTTCGCCGCATCTACTCTGCCTCTTGAAACCCACCCGCATTCCTGGATCCTGACCGCGGTCGACTGGCCCACACGGGGGATGAATCACTGGCTCTGCACGCATCCCGGATGCCACGCCGCCCAATCGCTGCCCGTCGACATCAACCCCAATCTGTCCGGAAGGTGAGGAGGCGGCTTGCCGGCACTCCGCCGATTCATCGCGGCCGAATGCCGATCCCGCTCATCATCCGCCCCGTTCGCCCGCCCGATGCCCGGTGCGAAAAGAACCATTCCCGCAGGCAGCTTGTGCAGCCGCCAACCACCTGAATCGACTCCGCCTTCAAGCCGGCAGCCATCAGTTGCCGCCGATTGGCCTCGGCGAGATCCAGGTGCAGGCTCGTTGGCGTTGGCCCATGCCCCGGGGCGCGCCGGTTGAGAAACGTCGCCGGAAACTCCGCCCGCGTCGGACCGTTCCCTTCCCGCTCGATGAACAACTCGCGCCCGTACGCGAACTGCGATTCGAACTGTGCAAGTACTTCCTCGCCAACGGCATAGCAGCATTGCCCAATCCCCGGCCCGATGGCCGCCACCATCTCCTCCGGGCGGCAGCCGAACTCCATGCGCATGCGCCCGATGCCTGCCTCGACAATCCGCTTCGCCGTCCCCCGCCACCCGGCGTGAAACGTTCCCACAACGCGCTTTCGCTTGTCTGCCGCCAGCACCGGAACGCAGTCCGCCGTCAGCACACCCAGCAGCAACCCCGGTTGGTCCGTAATCACCCCGTCCGCCTTGGGAGGCTTCGGCCTATCCGCAAAATCCCGGTCCGCCACAACGATGAAATTCGAGTGCACCTGCCGGATCGTCCGAAGTGGCGTCTCCGCCTCGCCGGTCAGCGCCTCGGCCAGCAGGCGGCGATTCGCCTCCACCGCTCCGCGCGGATCATCGGCGGTAAATCCCAAATTTAGCTCGCTTTGTCCGTCTGCGCCGTAAACCGTGCTCTTCCCGCTCCGCCGCGTGCTGAACCCGTGCCACAGCCAGGGAATCCCTTCCCATCCAGGCACTTGCAGCCATTGCACGCCGTTGGACGCTTCGCTCGGAGCCACCCGAAGCTCGCCTGCGCGCTCCATTTCGCCCGCCACCGTCCTTTCCGCTGTTCCGGCTCGACGACGGCCTCGTGCCTTGCCGGATCTGCGGGTACGCGTCATCCCGCTCGTTCCATCAGGTCGTCCACGGCCTCAGTCGGCCGATGGAATCGTGATGACTCTGGAGAGGCCTGGAAGACTGCCTGCAGAATTCCATCTTAGCGGGAAGAGGGGAAAAGGCCAGGTTGGGGAAAGCAAGACAAGGGAGAGCAAGGCAGGGGAAAGAGAGGCGAGCGAATGGGCCTGCCTTCCGGCAGGCCCGCTCGAGAGGCGTTCAAAAGGAAGGGGTCCAGTGGGGGATAAGGGAGGGGGTCCATGACAGACCTTCAAGAAGGGATGGTTACCATTCTTGGTAGGGGGTGATTCGGGGAAGCCTCTGCTTGTTATTTAGTCTGATGCAAGCCCGAAGGAAAAGTTGCACTCCCTCGCCCAAGAAGACAGGAAAAAACTTCTGCGCAACTCCGGTAACCGCTTCGCCCCGAATCCTCCCGCCCCGAATCCACGCCTGAACCCCCGCCCGGAAACCTCCTGGCAATCCGGCCGCGCACCTTTCGGCGTTCGGCAAATATTTGAACCGCATCACGCGGCAGTTTGGACTGTAAGGCTCTGTTCTTACTGCTTCTTCGGCTGCTCGTCCTGCTTCACCACCGGCCCTTCGCCTGGAAACGGCCAGTTCTTATCGACGAGAATCTCCTTTTCCCGCTGCATCTTCGATACCTTATCGATCTTCAGGTTCTCGTAGAAGTGGACGCCTGTCTTGCCAGCTGTCGCAATATCCAGGTCGCCGTCGCCGTCCAGGTCCTCCACCACAAACTGCGTCCCCGCCGCCGCCGTCCCTCCAACCGAGATCGGATACCGCGCGAACTCACCCGTCTTGCGATCAATCTTGTAGTAGTACACCACCAGCGGATCGTACGATCCCGGATCGTCTCCGTTGTGCCCGCGGTACCGTTTCCCCGCGATCAGTTCCATCTCGCCGTCGCCGTCGATATCCGCCAGCTTCAGCGCGTGCACCTGCGAGAACGACTCGTCGATCGTGTGCTTCACCCACTTCCGGTCGGCCCCCGATCCTTCTTGCTCCAGCCAGTAGATCCCGTAGCTGTGCCCCTGTCCGTAAAGAACGTCCATCTTCCCGTCGTTGTTCAAATCGTAGCCGAGGATCGGAAAGCCCGCGTCCTCCATCTTCCAGTCGCCATGAAACTCCCACTGGTCCTTGTCGGCATCGACCTGCTTGAACCAACCCATCGGCGTCAGGATATCGGCCTTCCCATCGCCGTCCACATCCGCAATCCCGATCCCGTGCCCATCTTCCGCGCGCCCGCCCACAGAATGAACCTTTGGCTCCGGCCCGGCAAAGTCGATCCACAACACGCCCATGTGACCGTAGTGCCCGAAGATCAGGTCCGGCTTGCCGTCGCCGTTGATGTCGCCAAAAGCGCCGCCTTCGGTGTCATAGCTGTCGGTGATAAAGTGCTTCTTCCACTCCGCGCCCAGCACGCCGGGGTTCTCATACCAGAAGATTCCATTCGTCATCCATCCCGCCGTCACCACGTCCGGCTTGCCGTCGTGATTCACATCGACCGTCCACTCGCCGCAGTCCGACGCAAACTCGCCCAGCGTTCCCTGCTCGCGATACTGGTGCCGGATCCATTCGCCGCCCTGCGGCCCCGGATTCTCATACCAGTAGGCGCCGCTCAGGATGTCCGGCCGCCCGTCGCCGTTCATGTCCAGCGTCGTGATCCCCTCGGCATGATCCGTCCCCAGCCGGTGCACTGTGAACACCGCCTGCTCCACGCCGCCCGGCGCCGGCCCGCGTTTCAAATTGTGCTGATAGTGCGGCTGGGCCACACTCGAAATTGCAAACATCCCCGCCGCCGTCGCAACAAGTGCGCTTCGAATGACCCACTCTCTTTTCTGCATCATGACTCCTCGAACGGAAACAGCCTGGCCGGCACTCGCAGTCTTGTCCTTGCTGCCCCAAAAACTCAACTGTTTTGAAAGGGCACGGATTTGCCGTGCCGAAGTCGGGCTCAGAATTCAGACGGCTTTAGCCGCTGAGGGATGCCTCTTCTTCCACGAGCGGCCCTCTCCGCGACGTTGCCCGCGATAATCCTACGGCAGCTCCCTCACCCAGATGTTCCGGTAACTGATCGGTTCGCTCTTGTCGCCGTGGGCCTGCAGCTTGATCGGCGCCGCATCGTATTTCTTGTAGTACGGCTTGCCGTTATACAGCGTCTGCCCTTTCAGCTCGAAATGGTTCTGCACCAGCACGCCGTTGAACAGCACCGTCACATACGCCGGCGTCTTCACCGACCCATCCTCGTTGAACGTCGGCGCCGTCCACACCACGTCGTAGCTCTGCCACTCGCCCGGTTTGCGGTTCGCATTTACCAGCGGCGGACTCTCCTTGTAGATGCTCGCGGCTTGCCCGTTTACATACGTCTTGTTCTGGTACGAATCCAGCACCTGCAGCTCGTAGCCGTCGTCTCCCGGCCCCGTCGACGCCAGAAACACCCCGCTGTTGCCCCTCGCCTGCCCGCTGCCGGTGATGTTCTCCGGTATCCGCCACTCGATGTGCAGTTGGTAGTTTTTGAATGGCCGCTTCGTTTCGATATTCCCGACGCCCTTCTCCTTGCTTACCGTCAGAATCCCGTCGTGCACCACCCACTTTGCCGGCGTTGTGTGGTCCTGCGCCAGCACCCACTCGTCCTCGTTCTTTCCGTCGAACAGCACGATCGCATCCGACGGCGCCGCGCCGCACGTCGCGCCCGGCGTCACCACCTTTGGCTCCGGCGACCACACTTCCGTGTCCTCCGGCTTCGTCTTTGTCTCCTGCGCAAGAACGGGGACGGCTGCAAGGGCAACAACACTCAACGCAAAAAAGAAGAATCCTCGCCGGAAATACAGATTCATGGAATCGTTTCCTTTCCGCGCCATTCTCATCGAACGGGCCGCGCGTGGGCAAGGCAATTCACTCGGCTACTTCGGCCTTGCAATCTTCTCCACGAAATGCGTGATCAACCCCACCGGCAGCACGCGCGTCAGATTCGCCGTTACCTTGCCCCCGAAGTACGGAATGATCGTCCGCTGCCCGCGCGCCATCGCTGTGATCCCGCGCTCCGCCACTTCTTCGGCCGATTGCCTTCCCCCCGGCATGAATGACTCCGACTTTGCCACCGAGAAGAACTCGCTCTCTGTCGGCCCCGGGCACAGCGCCATCACCTTCACGCCGAATCGCCCGACTTCCCGCGCCAGCCCTTCGGCAAAAAATCGGTCAAACACCTTGGTCGCCGCATACGTCGCCAGATACGGCAGCGGCTGAAAGCTCGCCGTTGACGCCAGGATCATCACCCAACCCCGCTGCCGCTCCACCATCTTCGGCACAAACAGCCGCGAGAGCCGCACCATGGCTTCGCAGTTCACGCGCACCATGCTCAGTTCCTGCTCCACGTCGCTCGACAGAAATGCGCCATACTGACCCAGCCCCGCATTGTTGATCAGGATGTCGACCTCCACGCCCGCGTGCTCCGTCGCATCGAAGATCTCCTGCGGCGCCTCCGGATCGTTCAGGTCCGCAACCACGATCCGCGTCTCGACGCCTCCGGCCTCCAATTCGCGAGCCAGCGCCTCCAGGCGCTCCCTGCGCCGCGCCGTAAGAATCAGCTTCGCGCCATGCTTGGCCAGCTCGCGCGCCAGCGCCACGCCGATTCCCGCACTTGCCCCTGTCACCAGCGCCCATCTGCCATTGAATTCGCTCAGGCTTGCCATCGCCGCTCAATCATAGCGGATACCGTGCGAGCGGCCGCGCCCCGCGGCGATCCCAGAAATCTCATCCCGATCGGTGGACTGGATGCGCCAATTTCGCGGCCGCCGTCGCTGTAAGGTTGGGATACCTCGCCTTTCAACCGGCCACGTGCGAACCGGATCGGGCGGCTGAAGACATTGAAGAGCGATGAACCAATCGCGGGCCGGCGAGGTCTCTGAGACGTTTCGTTTTTGGGCAGAATGTGACGTAGCACTTGGGGTGTGATGGGTGACACGGGAGTCCGGAATCTACCACGGAATTAGTATTTCTTTGTTCCCTGTTCGTCGTATGCTAGGAACCAGGTTCAACACCATGAAGACCTTCACCCTTGAAGAGGCGCAGTCCCTGCTGCCGGTTGTGGAATCGCTGCTGAAGCGCGCCATAGACGGGAAGAAATCCGCCGAGGATGTCGATGCGGGTCTCTCCGAGCTGGGGCGCCGCATCTATCTTTCCGGCGGAATGAGGGTCGATGTGGCCATGGTGGCCCGCATGCGCGCCGATATGGAGAACCATCTGCAGCGCGCGCGGGAAAGTATCGCGGAGATCGACGCCATTGGAGTCCAGGTGAAGGACCTGGATACGGGGCTGATCGATTTTCCATGCCGGCTGGATGACGAGGTGGTGTTGCTGTGCTGGCGGATCGGTGAGACGGCGATCGAGCACTGGCATACGATGGAAGACGGCTACCAGGGCCGCCAGCCGGTGGATGAACGCTTCCGGCGGAGATCCGCGTCGGGCGGCCGGCCGAACTGAAAATCAGGGATCAGAGATCAGAGATCTGGTTTCCTGGCGCGCACAGTTCATCGAAGCCATCCCACTTCAAGCTTGAGGGCATCAGTCGGGTCGTACCGATCCGGATGCGCCGGGCCATTTTTCCACTCCTCCCAGCTTCGCCCTCAGTTCCTTGAACAGGACAGCCGCATTATAAGCTGATTCTGGCCATGTACATCTCCGAGCAGGACGTTCGCGCGTTGTTGACGTACGAGGCGCTGATTCCGGCGATCCGGCAGGCGCTGATCGACTACTCGGCGGGCAAGGTGGAGCAACCGGCGCGGATGATTCTGCGCGCAGGAAATGCCGAAGGCCATCGGAATGGCTGGTTCGCCGTGATGCCGGCGATTCATGGCGACGCGATGGCCGTGAAGACGGTCACGTTCTATCCCGGCAACGCTGAACTGGGGCTGCATACGCACATGGCGGTGGTGGAACTGCTGAGCCGCGCGACGGGTGAGCCGCTGGCGCTGATGGACGGGCGGCTGATTACAGAAATGAGAACGGCGGCGGTCTCGGCAGTGGCGCTGGCGGCGCTGCGGCCGGCGGGGGCGCGGAGCCTGGGGATTCTCGGCAGCGGCGTGCAGGCGCGCGCGCATATTGAGGCGTTCCGGCATGTGTGGCCGGAGCGTGGCGAGATTCGCGTATGGAGCCGGACACAAGCGAATGCGCAGAAGCTGGCAGCGGAGGCCGGGGCACGGGCGGCTTCGATTGAAGAGGCATCCGCTGCCGATGTCGTGTTGACGGTGACCTCGGCGCCGGCGCCCATTCTTGAAGGCAGCAGGCTGGCGGCGCATTCCCTGGTGCTGGCGGTGGGCGCAACCGGAGCAAGCCTGCGCGAGATCGACGACGAGGCGATGCGGTCAGGCACGGTGATTGCCGAGTCGCGGTCGTGCGCGGAGCGGGAATCGGCCGATGTGCGCTCGTCGGGCGCGAAGATTTACGCCGAGATCGGCGAGATTCTTTCGGGTGCGGTGGCCGCGCCGGCGACGCGGCGGGTGCTGTTCAAGTCGGTGGGCATGGCAATCGAAGACCTGACGGCGGCGCGGCTGGTGTGGCAGGCGCGCGGCGTGCGCTCCGCGAGCCTTCCTGCGCATTGACCGGCCGAGCGATGGAGCCTGCAAATGCGTCTATCCGAAGACGGCAATGCCGTGAGAACTCGGAATTGCATTTGCTTTCTTGCAGACGGAGTCTGTCTGCAAATGACTGCATTGGGCCGGTGAGGAGAACGATGAAGGTTGGTGTTTGGGCAAGGCTGATTGTGGGGGCAGCTCTGCTTTCCCTGGCAGGATGCGGCAACTTCTGGCACAAGCCGAGCGGCGGAGGCGGGGGCTGCACCACGAACTGCAACACTACGGCGAGCGGCAACTTTTACGTTCTCAACTCCGAGACGAAGCAGATCGGCGCATTCAGCATCACGACGAGCGCCACGTTGCAGACGATCAGTGGAAGCCCCTACGATCTGTCGGTCTCGCCGCTTTCGATCGCCATATCTCCTGTGCACTCGTTTCTCTATATCGGTACAGCGTTGGGCATCTATGTTTACAGCATCAACGCTTCCACCGGCGCGCTGACGCAGGCCGGCTCCGGTCCGATCTCGCAGGACTTCGCCAGCACCATGCAGGTGGATCCGAGCGGCACCTGGCTCGTCGATGCCGGACCGGGCGGCACGGACAGCGTTGTGGTCTCCGCCATTCAGCTGGACCCATCGACCGGCTTGCAGGCGAGCAACAAAGAGGAACAAGTCGGCCTGTCGGGCAACACGGTAGAGCAAATGACAATATCTCCTGACGGCAACAACGTCTTTGTTGCGCTGGGGAGCTCGGGAACGGTGGTCATTCCATTCGTCGCGACAAATAGTGACCCGTTTTCGAGCTCGACGACGAAGATCCCGGTCATCGGCACCGGCGGCGCAGCGCTTTCCGTGGCGGTGGATCCGCTGAACCGGTTGTTCTATATTGGCGAAACGGTCGCGGTCTCCGGGAACAACACAGGCGGATTGCGGGTCTTCGACTACACCACGCTGGGCAACACGCTCAGCGAGCTGCAGCACTCGCCCTTCGCCACCCAGGGGCTGGCGCCGAAGGCGATTCAGCCGGAGTCGACCGGCTCGTTTGTCTACGTGGCGAATGGGCTGGGGACATCGAACGGGAATGTTGCGGCGTTTTCCTTAACGACTACGGGGGGCGCCCTTTCGCTGACAGCCGGCGCGACGGCGGCGGCGGGAGTCACGCCTTCCGGCATCGCCGAGGACAACACAAATACCTATATTCTGGTGACGGCCGCTGGCGGCAACAAGGACCTGACAGCGTTCACCTTCAACTCCACGTCAGGCACCCTTACGAGCGCGCTGACGGCTTCCACGGGAACCGACCCGGTGCTGGCGGTGGGGATTGCCGCAGCGCCGTAGCATCGCTTTCTTCGTGTGCGTTCCTGCGAGAGACCGGAGAGGCTGCTTGTGGTTCCTTGGCTGGTTCGCGGGATGAATCGCGGGTTCAAGCGATGGTATCCTTGAAGTAGATCGCCGGTTGTGTCCACGGTTTTTCACACTCCCCTCGCCCACCGCTTCCGCCGCATGACGGCCCGCGCCGCTTTTTGGCTCATTCTCGGCGGGCTTCTCGCGGGCACCGGATGTTCGCGCTTCCACGAGGAAAAGCACGACCTGGTTTACGTTTCTGCGCGGCAGATGTATCTGCATGACCGCGTGGCGGCGGTTTCGAACCGCGTGGCACAGGTGCAGAACGGGCAGAAGCTCGAGGTGCTGGAGCGCGGACGCCGCTTTCTGAGAGTGAAGACCGAGAAGAGCGAAATCGGCTGGATCGAGCAGCATGCGGTGATCGAAGCGCAGCAGTTCCAGGCGTTTGCGGACCTTGCCGTGCAGCACAAGGGCGACCCGGTAGTGGCCAGGGGGGCCATCCGCGACGACATGTATCTGCACATCCTGCCGGGGCGGGCAACAGACCACTTCTATTTGCTGGCGGCCAACACAAAGGTGGAGCTGCTGGCGCGGGCCTCGGTACCCAAGGCGGCGGCTGGAGCAGCGCGTGCGTCGCGCCCGGCGCCGCAGACTCCGGTGACGCCGGGCGCGGGGAAAGGGCCTGCGCAGGCGGCCGAACATACCGTGGCGATGTCGGAAACCGTGCCGCGAGCAGAAACCAAGCCGGAAGAGCCGCCGCCGGTGATGGAAGACTGGTGGCTGGTTCGCGACGGCGACGGACACGCGGGATGGCTGCTCGGTTCGCGTGTGGATGTGGACGTTCCGGACGAGGTGGCGCAGTATGCCGAAGGCCAGCGGATGGTCGGAGCGTATGAAATTGCGAAGGTCGCCGACCCGGAGGCGAAGACGGCCAGCCACGTGGTTCCGGAGTACGTGACGGTGCTCAGCCCGCCGAAGTCGGGATTGCCGTTCGACTTCGACCAAGTGCGGGTGTTCACGTGGAGCGTGAGGCATCACCGCTACGAGACGGCATTCCGGCTGCACCCGATCCAGGGATTCCTGCCGGTGCGGATTTCGCGCGCTCCAGTGAAGGATGGGACCGCACCTGCGTTCAGCTTCCAGGTTGCGGCCGGCGCGGACGTCAGCATCGATCCGGCAACGGGGATCGTGAAGCCGGTGGCGCCGCGCACGATCAACTACGTGATGATCGACACGACGGTCCGCCGCGTGGGGCCGGATATGGGGCCGATCCCGATCACGCACTCGGCGGACGAGAAGCCGGGCAAGCCCACGAAGAAGAAGGGGAAGTGATGTGGCGGAGAAAGCGGAATAAGATCCCGCCCCTGGGCCGTACACCGGCGCGACCGACGTGAGGTTGGACCACCCGGCGTTCGAGTGTAGCGAGAGAACTTCCCGCGGCGGCTAAAGCCGCAGTCCTTCCCAGTTCCTATACGGCATGGCGAAAGCCATGCCCTTTCAAAGCGAATCCCGATTCAGATGGAGTCATTCACGACGACGGTGCGTCAGGCGCCGTGGCCGTTGCACTGCATCACGCCGAGGAATTGGGCGAAGGGGCCAACGGCGCCGCGCCAGGGGTGGGCCAGGACGCGCGCGGTCTGGTGCAGGTGGTTCAGGTCGTGGGCAGCCCAGGTGGCGAGAAGCTCAGACAGCGTGACGATGCCGAGCGCAGGGTGCAATCCGCGCAGGCGGAGGTCGGCGTGGCTGAGGTTCAGGCCGGACAACTCGGCGATACGCTCCTTGCGGACATCCGCAAAATCATCCAGAAGTTGAGGCAGGGACCTGCCTTCGCACTCGCGAAGGTGGCCGTTGCGATCGAAAGGATCGAAGGGGCGGGTCTCGCCGAACTCGAGGATACGGCGGGCACGGGGCATCCAGTCGGCGCGGTCGGCATAGATCAGATGGCCGACGATATCCCAGGCGCTCCAGGTGTTTTCGCCTTCGTCGGCGTGGGCGAGGCCGTCGGGAAGGTTGCGGAGAAGGGCGTCGAAGACGGCGGGCGTGCGCGAGAGAAGCGCCAGGCTGTTGTCGAACGAAGCGAGCATAGGATTTCGGATCGGTTCAATCAGAGAGATGATTGGCGGTCGATCTCGATTCAAACAAAGGCGCTTTGCGGTCGCGGTTGTCTCTATTTTCCGGCAGCCTTGCGAAGGGCGTGCTCGATGACGCGCATGATCTCGGTTTCGGGGGCGGGCTTGCCGGTCCAGATTTCAAACTGGCGTGCGCCCTGCTCGACGAACATTTCGAGGCCGCCGATGGTGGGGATGTTGCGCGATTTCGCGAGCTGGAGCAGCGGCGTTTCAAGCGGGTTGTACACCATGTCGAAGACGAGCGAGGCATTGAGCTCTTCTTCGCCGATCGGCAGGGCCTGCTTGTTGCCGGCCATGCCGCAGGGAGTGCAGTTCATCAGGACGTCGAAGCGTTGTTTCGCGAACGCTTCGTGCTTGAGCGCTTTGGCCTTGGCTTGTTTGGCGAGGGCGATGGCCGACTCGTGGGTACGATTGACGACGAAGACCTCGGCGCCCTGCTCGACGAGCCCGAAGACGGCAGCGCGGGCCGCGCCGCCGGCTCCCAGAACGGCCACGCGCGCCCCTTTGAGGCGGCGCCGCTTCTGCAGCGGGCGAACGACGCCGGCCACGTCGGTATTAAAGCCGTACAGCTTGCCGTCGGCGCCCGTGCGGAGCGTGTTGCAGGCGCCGATCCGGGCTGTGAGAGTGTCCATGTTGGCCAGGTGCGGCAGGACTTCCTGCTTGAGCGGCATGGTGACGGCCGCGCCGCTGAGAGGCAGGTCGCGGATGACGGTGAGCAGGTCGGCCAGCGTCTTCACCTTGAGCGGCAGCAGGACGGCGTTGACCTTTTCGCGATGGAAGGCCGTATTGTGCAAAAGCGGCGAGAGCGAGTGGGCGATGGGGTTGCCGGCCACTCCGAAAACGCGGGTGGCGGCGTCGAGTTGTTCGACGCGATAGAGATCGCGCAGCGTCCGAGCAGTGACCTGACCCGGGGCGGTTTCTGCGCCGTCGGCGAACGAGGCGAAGGTAAAGGCGGCGCCGGCGCGGAGGGCAAGTACGCGGCTGAGAATGCCTTCCTCTCCCATCGCGATGCCGACGATCTGTTCGGCGGCGGAGCGGCTTTCGATGAGACGGAGGATCTCCAGGTTGTCGGCCAGCGAGCGGGCGGTGCAGACGACCTTGACGAAGTCGGGTTTGAAGGCCTGAATGCGGCCGGCGGCCTGGGCGAGGGCTTTGGTGCGGGTAAAGTCGTGGAAACTGACGAGGAGGAAGGCGCCGGCCTCGGTGACGGCGGAGCGAAATCCGGCCAGTTGGGCGGGCTTGGATTCCTCGGCTGATTCGACTTCGAGATCGACGATCTGGCAGCCGGCCCGGGCCGCTTTGAGCAGGATTTCAAGTTCCGTGGCGAGGGCTCCGGCAAAGCTGCCGCCATGGTCCTTGCGGCGGCAAGTGGCGACGGCGACGGCCTCGCGATGGGCTGAGAGAAAGCTTTTGAGGGCGGGGAAAACGGCGGCGGGTGTCGGGAGGGAGTCGAGGCGGAACTCGAGAAAATGGGAGTCCTTTAGGGCGGCTTCGGCGCGGGAGAACATCTCGGGCGGCGAGGCGGCCTGGACGGCCACGCAAACCTTGCCGAGCCGGAGCCGGTGGGCGCCAGGCGCGGCTGCCGGGGCGGAAAGGTCGGCCATGGGCGAGGCGTGGGGCATCGGCTTCAATTGCCGCATCTTAACCCAAAATCGGCAGTTACGCATTGGGAACCGCTGGAAGCATGGCAGATGGAGAATCAGGAGACAAAATGAACGAAGAGAATGGACGCCGGTTCTATGTGATTACAGGAGGGCCGGGGTCGGGGAAGAGCACGCTGATTGACGCGCTGGCGGCGAGGGGGTTGCGGACGATGCCGGAGGCGGGGCGGGCGATCATCCGGGATCAGGCGGCGATCGGGGGAAGCGCTGGGCCGTGGGCGGACAGGGCGGCTTTTGCCGAGCTGATGCTGGGGTGGGAGATGCGGTCCTACCGCGAGGCCGGGCGGCTGGAGGGCCCGGTGGTCTTCGACCGGGGCGTTCCTGACGTGGCGGGGTATTTGCGGCTGTGCGGGCTGCCGGTTCCCGAACATGTGAAGCGGGCGGTGGAGGTTTTCCGCTATCACACCCGGGTGTTGATCGCGCCGCACTGGCCTGAGATCTTCGGTCAGGACGCGGAGCGAAAGCAGTCAGCAGAGGAGGCCGTAGCGACTTACGATTCGTTGGCCCAGACGTACACGGAGGCCGGGTATGAGCTGGTGGAACTGCCGAAGGCTTCGGTGGAGGAGAGGGTGAGGTTTGTGATGAGCAGGATCGAGACTGGCCGCGCCTAGCAGGCGAAGGCCGGGCGTCGCGGGTTTTGCCGTGGCGCCCTACTCCTCGCGGAGGGTTTTCGCCGGGTCGATGCGGGCGATGCGCAGGGTGGGCGCGGTGGATGCGATGACGGCGATGAGCAGCAGCGTGGTGACGACGGCGGCCAGGGTGGGGGCATCGTAGACGCCGACGCCGTAGAGCACGCTGCGCATGGCTCGAAGAGCGAAGGCGCAGAGCGCGAGGCCGGCGACGAGGCCGAGTGCCGTTGCGCGGATACCCGGCGAGGCGACGCGTGCCATGGCCTGGCGGATGGTGGAGCCGAGAGCGATGCGGATGCCGATCTCGCGCGTGCGCTGGGCGACCATGTTGGCCACCAGAGCGAAGATCCCGACGGCGCTGAGCAGGAGGGCGAGGCCGGCCATGGCGCCGAGGAGCGCCACTTCAACGCGCTGCATGACGAGAGTTTCGGCACGCAGGTCTCTCATGGCGTAGAAGCCGGAGAACGGCAGTCCGGGGTCCGCGTCGGCGAGCGCCCGCTGCATCTGGCCGGTGAGACCGTCGACAGGACCGGCGGTGCGGACGATCCAACTGGGCTGGAACCAGACGTGGACGACGGTGAGAAGGCGGGAGTTCATCTGGGCGGCGGGGGCGTAGATGGTCTCCTGGCTCTGCAGTGGCGCAACCCGATTCATCCCGGAGGAAAGCTGAGTGTCGGCGACCACGCCCACAATGACCAGGTTCTCGTCGACCGTGTGGCCAACCGGGTCCTGTCCGGGAAAGAATTTCTGCGCGAAGGTGCGGTTCACAATCGCGACCGGCTGCGTGTTGGCGCCGTCCGATGCCGTAAAGTCGCGGCCGGCAAGCAACGGCATCTGCAACGTGGCAAAGTAACCGGGTGTGACATAAATCTGGTCGGAGCCGACCTCCTGGCCGGCCTGCGGACCATCGTGCAGTGTGACGCCGCCGTTCAATGCCCGCTCATAGGGTAACGACAAGCCGACCGCGGCATTCTGCACGCCGGGAATGCGCAGCATCGCCGCTGTGCTTTTATCGAGCAGGGCGCGGAAGGCGGCGGGTTCGCGATAGCGAGCGTCGTCAAGCGAGGCTTTGGCCGCCATGACGCCGTCGGGGTTGAAGCCGGGCGGCAGAGTCTCGAGGTGAACGAGAGTACGGATCAGCAGGCCCGCACCGGCGAGCAGAACGACGGACAGCGCCACTTCGCCGGCGATGAGCAACTGACGCAAGCGAAGGCGCTCGCCGCCGGAGACGGAACGGCTGCCGATGGCGGAGCGGAGGTCGAACCGCCGCACAGCGACGGCGGGCATCATGCCGAAGACCAGGCTGGTGACGAGCGTAAGCGCCAGCGTGAAGCCGAGCACGCGGCCGTCGAGACACACATCGCTGATGGGAAGGAAGTCCCTGGGCAACAACGAAAGCAGGCCGCGCAGGGCGAGAAAGCCGATGCCGATGCCCGTCGCACCTCCGATGCAGGCGAGCACGAGGTTCTCGATCCAAAGCTGCTTCTGGATTTGCCAGGCCGAGGCGCCGAGCGCCAGGCGGGTGGCGATTTCCGCGGTGCGGCGCGACGTGCGCACCACGGTGAGGCCGGCGAGGTTGGCGCAGGCGATCAGCAGGATGAATCCGGTAGCCAGCATGAGCGAAAGAGCCTGCGGGCGCAGCTCGGATGTTTCGCCCTTTTGCAGCGGAACGGAGTAGTAGTGGATCTGGGAGCCGGGATGGCGGCCGATGTATTTGGCCGTCCGCACGGCCCAGGCGCGGTTGATCTCCGCGTCGGCCTGCTGCCAGGTGGCGCCGTCGCGCAGGCGGGTGATGACGCTGAAGTTGGTACCCATGCCTTCGCCTTCGTGGCTGGCCTGAATGGGCGTATAGAGGTCGGCATTCAAGGGCGTGGTTGCGCCTTCGGGCAGCACGCCGACCACGGTGTAAGAGTCGCCCTTGAGGCGGATGCCGCGGCCGACGATGGTGCGATCGCCTCCAAACGCATTGCGCCAGAGGCTGTAGCTCAGGACGGCGGCATTGGGTCCATGCGCGCGGTCTTCCTCTTCAGTGAAGGTGCGCCCCAGCAGCGGATGGAGCGCCAGTACGTCGAAGTAGCGGGCCGAGACGCGGCCGGAGTGGAGATATTGGACGTGCTCGCCGGCCTGCAGATTCGCGCCGCTCGCCAGCGGGCTGGAGACAGCGGAGATCAACGTGGGTACGTTGTCTCGCAGCGCTTCCCACTGCTCGCCATCGATCCAGTGGGGACCATCGTCGGGATCGGGACCGGTGATGCGCGCGAAGATGGCGCCCATGCGCTCGGGATTCGTATAGGGCAGGCTCTTGAGCATCAGCGCGTTGACGATGGAGAAGATAGCGGTGTTGGCGCCGATGGAGAGGGCCAGGGTGACGACGACGGTTGCGGTGAAGCCCGGATTGCGGCCTATCTGTCGAGCGGCGAATTTGAGGTTTTGACTGAGACTGGCCATCGATGGCCCTCCGGGCACAATTTTCCTCTCGTCTTTCTACTCCGCAATACTACGGGCCGGGGGACGCAGGCTCCGCAGGAATGTGACGAGCCCGGGAGGGCGGCGTACGTGAACGACGATATCCAATCGGCCAGGGAGCGAACTTGCTTGACCGATCCGGAAGGCAAATGGACAAAGGCAGCGGGTCAGTTCCCGACGACGCAGGAAGTGGCGGTCTAGCAAGTCAGCGTTGGCTGCGCTGGCGAGTCATGATCGAGGTATTCGAGTCCGATCCATTCGATTCGGCGATGAACGAATGAGACACAGCTCGTGCCGTTCACGCGAACCCAACACCTGATCGGCGCGAGGTGGGGTTGCTGTGGCAACCTAGAGTTTGGAGGATGCTTTGGTCATGTCCGTTGAATCGGCGGCGCCGACTGCCGTTGTCGAAGATCTGCATGTGTGGGATGGAGGCGGAGCCGCTTCGCCCGAGGCGCTGGCCGCCTGGGTTAGCGCGAGGCTGGCTGCGCATGAAGCTGCGCTGGCGGCGTTGCTGGCGGTGCAAGGCAAGCGGACGCCGGAGAATACGCTGCGGCCTTATGACGCCGCGCTGGAAAATCTGACACTGGCTGGAGCGCAGGCGGGCGTGCTGAATTCGGTGGCTGCGGAGAAGGCCGTGCGCGACCAGGCGCAGATGGAGGCGCAGCGCGTGGCGATGGCGGGCAGCGCTCTGAGCCTGAACCGCGCGGTCTATGACGCGCTGGCGGCGATCGATCTGGAAGGCGCAAGTGCAGCGACGAAGCACTTTGTGGAGCGCACACTGCTGAGCTACCGGCTGGCCGGCGTGGACAAGGACGAGGCGACGCGGAATCATCTGCAGTCGCTGCATGAAAAGGCGACGAAGCTGTCGCTGGAGTTCAGCCGCAATATCCAGGAAGGCGCGAAAACGGTGGTTGCAGCGTCGAGCGAACTCGAGGGGCTTCCCAGGGACTATGTCGAGCGTCATCCGGCGAACCAGGCGGGCGAGGTAACGCTGACCACCGATCCGCCGGACATGCAGCCGGTGATGACGTTTGCGGCGAGCGGAGGCCTGCGGGAGAGGATGTTTCTCGCGTACAACACCAGGGCGTATCCGGCGAACAAGGCGCTTCTGGAAAAGCTATTGGCGACGCGGCAGGAGATTGCGACGGTGCTGGGATTCCGGAGCTGGGCCGACCTGGCGACGGCGGACCAGATGATGGGTTCGGCGGCGAACGTGCGGACGTTCTTGCAGAAGCTGAACGAGGCCAGCGAGAGTGGCGCGCGGCGCGAGCACGAGATGATCATCGAGTTTGCGCGCGGCCGCGAGGCGGGACTGAAAGAGATCGACATTACGAGCCGCGGCTACTGGTACGAGCAGTTCCGGCGCGCGCAGTTCGATTTCGATTCGCAGTCGGTGCGGCCGTACTTCCCCTACAAGCAGGTTGAAGCGGGCGTGCTGGAGACGGCGGCGAAGCTGTTCAAGATCGAATTCCGGCGGTCGGAAGCGAAGGGATGGGATCCGGCGGTGTCGGTGTTCGATGTGGTTGAGAGCGGAAAGCAGGTGGGGCGGTTCTATCTCGACATGCATCCGCGCGATGGCAAGGACAAGTGGTTCTCGGCGGCGCCGGTAGTCACGGGCGTGCGCGGGCGTTACCTGCCGGAGGCGGCGCTGATCTGCAATTTTCCCGCGACGACGGAGAGCGATCCGGGGCTGCTTCAGTATTCCGACGTGGTGACCTTCTTCCACGAGTTCGGGCATCTGATGCACGCGATTCTGGGCGGGCACACGGAGTGGGCGGGCTTGTCGGGATTTGCGACGGAGGGCGATTTCATCGAGGTGCCGTCGCAAATGCTGGAGGAGTTTTTCCGCGACGAGAAGCTGCTGCAGGCGTTCGCAAAGCACTTCGAGACCGCCGAAGTGCTGCCCGCGGAGACGATTCGGAAGATGAAGCTTGCGGGATCGTTCGGGCGCGCGGACTGGGTGCGGTCGCAGCTCTACTACACGACGCTGTCGCTCGATCTGCATGATCAGGACGCGGCGGGGATCGACCTCGACCGCATCACGAAGAAGCTCTACGAGGGTTTGCAGCCGTGGACGTGGCTCGAAGGCAACAGGATGTATGCAAGTTTCGGGCATTTGACGGGCTACTCGTCGAATTACTACACGTATGCGTTCGACAAGGTGATCGCGCTGGACTTCTTTGCGCAGTTCGACCCGGCGGATCTGCTGGGATGCGATGCGGGAGCAAAGTACCGCAAGACAGTGCTCGAACAGGGCGGATCGAAGCCGGGGCGCGAGATGGTGCGGGATTTCCTGGGCCGGGATGAGGAGTTTGCCGCGTTCAGCAAGTGGCTGAACGAAGAATTTGAAGAGACCGGGGACCAGGGACTAGGGAATAGGGAATAGGGACTCCTCCACCGGATGCGCATCTACTCCCTGCTCACTCTTTCCCTTGGTCCCGCTGTCGCCTCAGCCCTTCACATCGAGCATCCTGTCCAGCGCCACTCTCGCCCAGCGCTTCACGCCGCGCCGCACCTGGATGCGATTCACCACTTGCCCCGCAACGAGATTCTCGAGCGCCCACGCCAAATGCTGCGGGCTGATGCGATACATCGTCGTGCACAGGCATCCCGTGTCGTCCAGCGTGATCACGCGCTTGCCCTGCTCCGCAAACCGCCGCGCCAGCCGGTTCACGAGATGAATCTCTGTCCCGACGGCGAACATCGTTCCCTCCGGCGCCTGCTCCACCAGCGCGATCAGCCGCTCCGTCGAACCCAGTGCGTCGGCCTTCTGGCACACTTCCCAGCGGCACTCCGGATGCACGATCACCTGAATCCCCGGATACTTCGCACGCACCTCGTCCACATGACCGGGCAGGAAACGCTGATGCACCGCGCAGTGCCCCTTCCACAGGATCACGCGGCCCGCCTCCAGCCTGCTCTTCGTCTGCCCGCCCTGCAGCGTCCCCAGGCTCGGGGCCCAGGGGTCCCACACCACCATCTCCTCGAGCGGAATCCCCAGCGCAAATCCGGTGTTGCGGCCCAGATGCTGATCCGGCAAAAACAGGATCCGCTTGCCGCGCGCAAACGCCCACTTGAACGCCGCCGGCGCATTCGACGACGTGCACACCAGTCCGCCCCGCTCGCCGCAGAACGCCTTGATCGCCGCCGTCGAATTCATGTAGGTCAGCGGCACCAGCCCGTCGGTCAGCCCCGCGCGCTCGAGCGCTTCCCAACAAGCCTCTACCTGCGAGATCTCCGCCATATCGGCCATCGAGCAGCCGGCGTTCAGGTCCGGCAGGATCACCTGCTGCCCATCGCGCCCCAGCACGTCCGCGCTCTCCGCCATGAAGTGCACGCCGCAGAAGACGATATACTTCGCCTCCGTCTCCGCCGCCACCTTCGAGAGCTTGTAGCTGTCGCCGGTAAAGTCGGCAAAACGGATCACTTCGTCGCGCTGGTAGTGGTGTCCCAGCAGGATGGTGGTTGCCCCCAGCCGCTCTCGCGCTGCCGCAATGCGATCGTCCATCGTATGGTCGGGGAGCGCCAGGTAGTCTTCTAGACTGCAACTTGTTCCAGCCCCCGGCGAGGCCGCCGTGACTTCTTCGAGTACAGAGTTCACCGTTTCCGCCTTCAGTCCGCCTCGCCTTCACGGCAAGTCCAGACGGGGATGTTGAAAGCAATCAGCGGCTGCAGTGGATGCGCTGTCCTTCTGCCTGGAAAACCCTGCCTGGAAAACCGCACTCGGTCCTCTCAGCTCCAGGACCCCACCCACGGGGATGTTGCAGCCCTTTCACTTCAAATGGATGCGCTCGCCCCTCGGAAGTTTCGCAAAAACCTCCGCGATCGAACGCCGCCATTCCACCCTATTGTAACCCCCAGGCAGCCATCCGCCGTAACACGCTCGTGGGACGGCGTCCGGCCATTCCGCCGGTCTCGAATCGCCAGTGCCTCCGGTCACATTCGCGCGCCTTCAATACGGCCTACAGTGAATGCCACCGGCCCAGATGAACCCGCAAGACCCGACTCTCGTTCTGCTGCGCGAACATCTTGCCGGCATTCTGGCTGGATCCATCTTCGTCTTCATTGGCGTGGTCGCATGTCTGATCGCGGCCCTCCGCCGCCGCGCCGACTTTCGTCTGCTCGTCTGGGTCGGACTCTTCATCGGCATGTACGGCGCGCGCATGCTGGCCGACGCCGCGGTCGCCCTTCGCTTCTTTTCCGATTCACCGTGGCCGGTCAGAATTCAAACCCTCGTCCAGTTCCTGCTGCTCGTGCCGGCCATCTTCTTCTGGATCGAACTCAGCACCGGAGTCCTCAGGCGAATCCTTCAGGTTCTCCTCTATTTCAGCGTGGCCGTCGCCGCCCTGGGCATCGGGTGGTACTTTATCTCGGGGTCGCGCGAGCCTTTTCTTCCAATCAATCTTCTTCTGGCCATCCTCTCCGTCATCGCTATCGGAACCCTCGTCTCCATCCCCGGGGTCAGGTCGAGATACCTCATTATTCAAAGCAAGGCCCTGCCCATCGTGATGCCCATGGTCGCCTTGTTCACGCTCTATGAGAATGTGATGTGGCTCTTCGGCTTCCGGCCTGCGGCTTATGTCGAGCCCATCGCCTTCGGCGGCTGGATCCTCGCCATCGGCCTCGAAGCCGCGAAGTACACGTTCGACAAGGAGCGCCGGCTCTTCGTCATTGAAGGCGAGCTCGAAACCGCGCGCCAGATCCAGTCCTCCATCCTTCCCGGCGCCGTGCCCATTGTTGCCGGCCTGCGCATCGCCGCATCCTACAAACCCATGTCGGCCGTCGCCGGCGACTTCTACCAGTTCCTTCCGCTCGACGATCGCCGCGTCGGCATCCTCGTCGCCGACGTCACCGGCCACGGCGTGCCCGCCGCGCTCATCGCTTCCATGATCAAGGTCGCCATGCAGTCCGTCGTGTCTTGCGCCACTGAGCCCGCCCGCGTCATCGGCAGCCTCAATCGCATCCTCACCCCTGAGTTGCGCGGCCGTCTCACCTCCGCCGCATACCTCTATATCGACACAGAACAGAACACCGCGCGCTACTGCGCAGCCGGCCATCCCCCGCTCCTGCAATGGAGCCGTTCGCGAAATGATCTGCTTCCCATCGAGAGCAACGGCCTGTTGTTCGGCGTCGCAAATGATTGCGAATACCCCGAGTGCTCCCTCGCCCTCGCGCACGGCGACCGCTTTCTTCTCTACACCGATGGATTGACCGAGCCCGAAAATGCACACGGCGAAGCCTTCGGCGAACATGCGCTGCGGCCGATTGTTGCCGCGCAATGCAATTTGCCCGCACTCGAACTCTCCAGCAAATTGCTGGCCGCACTGCACGCCTGGCAGCCCGCCAACGGCATGCCTCAGGACGATATCACTTTGATCGTCGCCGACGTGATCTGAACGAGCGGACTCTGATCTTCCAGAAACAAAACAGCTGGCCGGCGCGCTGGAAGCCGCTGGAGTTGCGCAGCTTCATGGCATGGCGGATGTCGCCGCCGAAACGGATGGAGTCTTTGCCCCGGATGCGCGTCCAGTTATTTGCAAGCTGGAAGACCTGCTCGCTTTCCAGCAGCGCTCCTTCCTGCGGCTCATCGCCGGCCCTGTGCTCGTGCGTCGAGTCGAGCAGGCCTTCGCCGCGCTCATTGACCCCGAGCCAATTTGAGATGCAGTCCGCGGCAAAGCGATAGGATGTTGAAAAACGAGCAGAGATCGGGGAGAGAACGTGCCACTCAAAAAGCGTCTCTGGATTTTCCTGGCCGTGGCGATGGCCGCGGTTCTGACCGGGTGCGAGAGCGCGAAGCCGACGGCGCCGCCGTCGCTGAAAGTCATCGGCTTCATGACCGACTTCGACGTGAAGGACGATGCGGTGGGGATTTGCAAGGCGGTGATGGATGGCGTGGCGCCGGGCGTGCGCATCGTCGACATCACGCACCAGTCGGAACCGTTCAACATCGCCATGGGTGCGCGGTTCCTGGCGGGGTCCGCGCCGTACTTTCCACGGGACGCGGTCTTTGTCGTGGTGATCGATCCGGGGGTGGGATCCAAACGGAAGGCGATCATTGCAAAGTCGCGCGTGGGACAGACGTTTGTGCTGCCGGACAACGGGCTGCTGACGCTGGTCGAGGATCGCGACGGAATTGCCGAGGCACACGAGATCACCAACCCGGCGTGGATGATCGGCTCGGGGATCTCGTCGACGTTTCACGGGCGGGACATCTTTTCGCCGGCGGGAGCGCACGCGGCGCGCGGCGACGACTGGACGCAGGCGGGACCGTCGCTGGACGTGAGCAAGCTGGTTCGGCTGGACCTGAAGTCGGCGGCGATCGACGCCAGCGGCCTGCATGGCGAGGTGATCGGGACGGACGGGCCATTCGGCAACCTCGTGCTCAACGTGCCGGCGGAAACGTTCCGGCAGCTCGGCTACAAAGTCGGCGACAAAGTTCCGGTGGAATTGGCGGGCAAGCATTTTGTGTTTCCCTTTGTGAAGACGTTTAGCGATGTGCCGGTGGGCAAGGAGCTGTTCTATATCGATTCGCGCGGGCGGCTCTCGATCGGCATCAACCAGCGCAACTTCGCCGAAATGCACAAGGTGGGCGAAGGCGCGGTGTTGACGATTCCGAAGAAATCCGGAAGCTAGGAGATCAGACCGGATTGAGGAAGCGATCGATCTCGCCCCTAGAGGCGGTTCATCATTATGATGTCACAGAGAAATCACAATGCGTGACGAGGTTAGAGAACTAGTGGGCTTAGGCCCGCTTCCGTCCGAGAAGGAGTTGATTCAGAGCCAATCTCCAATTCTCGAGAGGTATGAGCATTTGCTTTCATCAATTGAGAAGCCCGTGACTGACGAGGAAGCGGACGCCTTGGCTGGGTTGTTCGGCGTCGATGACAGTTTCGGGTTAGGCTGGACGCTGCTACATCTGATCGAGACGGCACCTAACTGGTCCGCGGAGCAATACTTGGACAATCGTGAGAATTGGTGGATAGGCTACCTTAAGGATCGCGAGAAGCGATGGCGGGAAGCTGGATATCCAGCCCGATCATTTTACCAAGCGGCAGGAATACCTGATCCACGAACGGATCAGAGTCCACACCTCAACCAAAAAGAAAGTTCCGAGCTCTGAGTGAATGGGAGGCCGACCAAAATGAAGGCTGGAATCCGTATCTGCTGTCTTGCGGCAGCAACTGTTGTCGTGCCACTTGCATGTGCGCAGCAGGTGCAGCATCGCTGGGCGATCGAGGTGCACGGCGGCGCGGGCGTAATCGAGCGCAAAGACCTGGGGCCGGAGGGCGACAAGCACTATCGCAAGGGACTGGAGCGTGCGATCAAGGCGGGCGCCGCGGTGCTGGACAAAGGCGGTTCGGCGGTGGACGCGGTGGAAGCAGCGGTCAATGTGCTGGAGAACGATCCGCTGTTCAATGCCGGCAAGGGAGCGGTGTTCTCGCGCGAGGGCAAGAACGAGATGGACTCGTCGATCATGGACGGGGCGAATCTGAAGGCGGGCGCGGTGGCGAGCGTGACGCGAACGAAGAACCCGATCAGCGCGGCGCGCTCGGTAATGGAGAAGACGCCGCATGTGTTGCTCGTGGGGCCGGGCGCGGATGCGTTTGCGGCGAGCGTGGGATTGCAGCAGGAGGAGCCGGGCTACTTCTTTACCGAGAGCCGGTGGCAATCGCTGGTGCGGCAGTTGAAGAAGGAGGGCAGGCCGGTTCCGCCGCGGCCCGCGGGTGTGCCGCCCGAGGGCAAGGTAGAGCCGGTGGCGCAGGTGGATGAGTCGCCGGAGTCGCAGATTCACGGCACCACGGGCGCGGTGGCGCTGGACAGGAACGGCAATATCGCCGCGGGAACGTCGACGGGCGGACTGCAGGGCAAGATGCCGGGGCGCGTCGGCGACTCGCCGATCATCGGCGCGGGGACGTATGCGAGCAACAAGTCGTGCGCGGTGTCGGCGACCGGAACGGGCGAGTATTTCATCCGGCTGGGCGTGGCGCGGGAAATCTGCAATCTGGTCTATTTCCGGGGCATGAAGCTGCAGGCCGCCGCAGACGAAGTGATCCACAAGGAGCTTGAAGCGCTGCACGGCGATGGCGGAATCATCGCGCTGACGCCAGATGGGCAGCTCGTGTGGAGCTTCAATACTCCAGGCATGTTCCGGGCGCGACTCCTTGAAGGGCAAAGCACTCCGCAGATCGGCGTGTACAACGACGAGCCGTGAGGATTCACGGAAGGCAATCGGAGCAGGACCACGTGATGCCGCGAATGGAGGCTTCTTGAGCCTACTGAATCGAATGTTCGCGAAGAAGTCGGCCCAACGTGAATTCGCAGAGATGGCCGCGAGGAAATTCAGGGAGAGTGGCGCCAAGGTTGCGCGGCTCGACGAGAGGCAGTTTTCCTTGACGCTTGCAAGTGGCGCGGTCATCAACCTGCATAACGTCTACGGCGAATACTCCAAGGCGGAAAGCGAAAATCGTAGTCGAATTGTCGATCGATTCGTCGCCGGTATGTCCGCGATGAATGCTTTGCCGGACGATCTCGCAGTTGCGGGACATTCGCTTCTCCCGGTTGTACGTTCGCACTGGTATTTCGCTCTCGGCGGTCTCCAGGAGAGAGCGGCAGGCAAGAGCGATCGAGGAGGACCAGCCGCCAAAGCAGAAGTGAGCCTTGCGGGCGATCTCGTTATCCGCGTTGCCTACGATACGGAACTGCTTACGCAGATCGTTACGCGGAAGCAACTCGACAAATGGCGAGTGAGCCTCGACGATGCGCTCGTGATTGCGGTGAATAATCTGCGAGGCCGTACCGATGCGAAGAAACTCTTGGAGACGAGCGCAGGCGTGTACGAGGGCCAATGGGACGATGCGTACGAGCCCTCGCGAATGCTGCTCAAGGAACTGATTACGGGTTTGCCGCTCCGGGGTGACCCGGTGGTGTTTGTTCCGCAGCGTGGCAGGCTTCTTGTTGCCGGTTCAGAAGACCGGGACGGACTGCAAGCGATGATTGAGAAGGGAAAAGGAAGCCACTTCGAGCCGTACGCGATATCTCCCTATCTTTATCTGTTGCAGCACGGCAAATGGGAGCAATTCACTCCAAACGATGCAGAATTGAGGGAATCACTTGCCTTCATTGCCCGGCAGCGCCTGGCGTTGGATTATCGAGATCAAAAAGGATACCTTGAAGCAATCTATAAGAAAGAAGAAACAGACGTATTTGTGCCGACATTTCAGATCTGGGTCGACAAAGAAACCAAGCGCGAATACAGCGCGTGCGTCTGGACGAATGGCGTCGATTCCCTGCTTCCGAAGACGGAGCGAGTTGTTCTACTGATCAATGTTGAAACGAAGGAACGTATAGTCGTCTCCTGGGATACTCTTCAAGCCAACGTGGGGCGCTTGATGGAACTGGAATCGGATTTGATTCGTTATCGCGTGCGCTCATTTCCTGGGCCGGAAGAAATAGCGAAGCTGAGGATTTTGGCGGCTCCCTAGTGGCGACCGAGTGGAGAAGCATCGATCTCAGGTTCATGACAATGGCTACTGAATCGATATTGTTACCGGAACTGCTGGACCGGCTGGAGGCGTTCCATGGGCCGCAGGAGCCGTGCTGGCCGGTGGAGCCGTATGAATTCTTGGTGTGGTGGCATTGCGGCTATCCGGCGAGCGATGCGGTGTGCGAGCGCGGCTGGCAGGCACTGAAGAAGTCGGTTGGCGTTGAGCCGGAGCGGATTCTGAAAGCATCGCAGACAAAGCTTGCCGAAGCTTTGAAGGCCGGAGGGATGGTCCCGGAGCTGCGAGCGGAGCGGTTGCAGGAGATTGCGCGGCGCGTGGTGAATGAGTTTGGCGGGGATCTGCGCGGGGCGCTGGTTGGGCCGTTGCCGGCCGTGCGAAGGCTGCTCAAGAAGTTTCCCGGCATTGCCGATCCGGGTGTGGATCGCATCCTGTTGTTCGAGCAGATTGCGCCGCTCGCGGCGGTGCCATCGAACGCGACGCAGGTGTTGACGCGGATCGATCTGGGTGAGGAGCCGAAGGACTACGGCGCGTCGTACCGGCATGGACAAGCCGCGATTCAGGACGAAGTGGCGGAGCAGTTTGCTGCGAGAATACGGGCGTATTTATTGATCAAGCAGCATGGGCAGACGATCTGCAAGCGGAGCAAGCCGAATTGCGCCGCGTGCCCGGTGCGAGGCCACTGCGCATTCGCGACGAAACGGGGTATAGCCTAGATCGATGTATTTTCCTGCAAAGAAACGAAAGCGGGAATGCGCATGGGCGCCTTTCACTTTTTTGAGTGACTCGTCGCGAGCCGCTGTTCCTGAGCCGTACGCAGAAACGCGCAGACGAAGGAATGACAATCTGAAGACACACAAGAACCGCAAAACGGCGGTATGTTGTTGGCGGATGGGCAATCGATTGTGAAGTCCAGCCGTCCTGGTTGATGCGAGCAGCGACTCCGAGATCGGTTGATGCGACGTCGAACCCGCCGGAAGTGGATCTTAAACCTACATTAGAGTCTCACCGGGCGGCGGCCTCGTTCGCGGGGCCGCCATTCGTTCGCGAAACGGCCTGCGGTGTACGACAGGGAATTTGCGACCGCCACCGGCATCCGGACATCGTAAACGCGTTGAGGCTTTGCGCCGACGGTGCGGTGATAGCCTAAATGTTTATGGCATCCACGTCTCAGGTGGACTATGTGGTGATGGGCGCGGGCGTTGCGGGAATGCGGGCCGCCGTCGAGCTGGCCGATCACGGCGAGGTCCTGGTGGTCACCAAGGAGTCGCTGGCGGAGTCGAACACGCACTATGCGCAGGGCGGAATCGCCGTGGCCACCGAAGGCGACGAGGATGTGGCGCTGCACTTCAGCGACACGGTGGACGCGGGAGACGGGCTGGTGCATCGTCCGGCGGCGCGCGTGCTTGTCGCGGAAGGGCCGCCGCGCGTGGCCGAGCTGATCGAGTGGGGCGCGCGTTTCGATCGCGAAGATCGCCTGCCCAACGGAAAGCTGATGCGCACGCGCGAAGGCGCGCACTCGCTGCCCCGGATTCTGCACGCGAACGGCGATGCGACGGGCGCGGAGATCAGCCGCTCGTTGATCGCGTTTGCGCGCGCCCACAAGAGAATCCGCTTTGCCGAGTGGACGATGGTCACGGGCCTGGTTGTCGACGGCGGACGCGTGATTGGCGCCGATCTGCGCGGCCGCGAGAACCACCTGGAGCGGGTCAGCGCGCGCGGCGTGCTGATCGCGGCAGGCGGCGCGGGGCAGGTCTACTCAGACACGACGAATCCTCCGGTGGCCACGGGCGACGGGATCGCGCTTGCGGCGGACGCCGGCGCAGCGCTCGCCGACATGGAGTTCTACCAGTTTCATCCGACGGCGTTTTATCTCCCCGGCGCGCCGCGATTCCTGATGAGCGAGGCGCTGCGCGGCGAGGGAGCCTATCTGAGGAACGATCGCGGCGAGCGGTTCATGGAGCGCTACCATCCCCTGCTCGAGCTGGCCCCTCGCGATGTGGTGGCGCGTGCGATTGCGCGCGAAGGAATGGGCGCGTCGCCGGGCGAAGCACAGCCGGTGTATCTCGACATGCGGCACGTGAAAGGCGTGGACCTGAAGGAGCGGTTTCCAGGGATCAGCGCCTTTCTGGCAAAGTTTGGACTCGATCTCCAGCGCGGCCTGATTCCGGTTCGGCCGGCGGCGCACTATCTGATGGGCGGAATTCGCACGGACCTTTGCGGACGGACGAACGTGCGCGGCCTGTATGCGGCGGGCGAAGCCGCGTGCACGGGTGTGCACGGAGCGAACCGGCTGGCGTCGAACTCTCTGCTCGAGGGGCTGGTGTTTGGCGCGCGGGCGGCGCAGGCGATGCTGGCGGACGGGCTGGAGCGGCCGCCGGCGGAGACGGTGAAGATCGATCTCGAGGCGATGAGCGCGAGCGATGAACTGGAGCTCGAGTCAAGCATTGGCGGCCTGCAGCGATCGATGTGGGCCTATGCGGGATTGTTGCGCGAAGATGCAATTCTTCGTCGAGGGCTGGCAGCGCAAGCGCAATGCGAGGCGCGGGTCGAGGATTTCACACAAAGCCGCAAAGGCGGCCGGCGGCTCTCGGAGGCGCGGGCGATGTGCCGCGTGGCGCGGGCGATTCTTGAGTCGGCGCTGGCGCGAACCGAGAGCCGCGGTGCGCACTTTCGCAATGACTTTCCGCAGCGCGATGATGTGCGGTTCATGAAGCATTCCATTTTCGCTCCGGCGCAAAGCCGTGAACGCATTGTCCGATTCGAAGCCTGGTGATCCCGGAGAGGTGTCTTCCGCCGCAGCCTCCGCGCTCCGGTGCAGCCGCGTTTTGTGATGGAAAACGCGCACCCGACGGGTGTTTGACGCGTCCAAGTACAACGAGAGCGTTCGTACATTGGCCGTTCTCGATTCCCCACGAGGTGCGCCCGGTTGCGAACCAAAAATGTCCTTGAATCCTGGGGTAAGATTCTGCGCGGGCATTCGCCGATGCTCTCCATCGAAATCACGCGGGAGTGCCCGCTGCATTGTCCCGGCTGCTACGCCTACGGATCGAACCATCTAGGCGGCGAGGTCACGCTGCGCGAGCTGAGCGACTTGCGCGGCGACGATTTGGTGCGCGGCGTCATTGGGCTCGTCGACCGCCACAAGCCGCTGCAGGTCTCGCTGGTTGGAGGCGAGCCGATGGTTCGCCATCGCGAACTGAGCCGCATTCTGCCAGCGTTGTCGGCGCGTGGAATCTACACCATGGTGGTCACCAGCGGCGTTCTTCCCGTTCCCGAAGAGTGGACGCGGCTGCGCAATTTCATCGTCGCCATTTCGATTGACGGGCTGCCCGAGCACCACAACGTGCGGCGCCATCCGGCAACGTACGACCGCATCCTGGCCAATATCCGCGGGCGGCTGGTCAACGTTCACTGGACGATCACCGCACCGATGCTGCAGCGCGCCGGCTACCTCGAAGAGTATGTGCGGTTCTGGAGCGAGCGGAGCGAAGTGAGGCACATCTGGGTCAGCCTCTACTCTCCGCAGCGCGGCGAGCAGAGTGCGGAGCGGCTGAGCCGCGCGCAGCGCGAACAGGTTGCGCAGGAGCTGACGCGGCTCGGCGCGATGTTTCCCAAGCTGCTCACGCCGCGAAGCTATGCGCTGGCGCTGCTCAATCCTCCCGCGTCGCCCAAGGAATGCACGTTCTCGAGAATTTCGACGAACTACTCCGCCGACCTGAAGACGCATGTTGAGCCATGCGTATTCGGCGGCGATCCGGACTGCTCGCAGTGCGGCTGCTCGGCCAGCGCGGCGACTCATTTCATCAGCCAGACGAGCGTGCTGGGCCCGCTGAAGGTGCGGCACTTCCTGCTTGGCTCGATGAAGATCGGCAGCGCTATGGCGCGCCTGCAGCGGATCGCGCCGCCGGCGTGGCGTGCGCGGGAGAAGCCGGTTCCGCGGCCCGAGCCGGAGCTTATCCAGATTTCGATGGATTGGTTGAGCGAGGGACGGGACCACGGGACAAGCTCTTAGCTGTCAGCCATCGCCTTTCAGGCTCCGGTCTTTGGCGCTGTGCCTGATCGCTGGCGCCTGATGAGGGAGCCCTGTTTCGTGCTTTGCCGGCCCGGCAATCGCGGAGGCGATCGCGCACACCGCGAGGATCGCCCCCATGATGCCTAGCGAGATCACGATCGGCACATCGATCCAGCGGGCCAGGAGCATCTTGAGCGCGATGAAGGCGAGCATGGCGCCAAGTCCATAATGCAGGTAGCGGAAACGGTCGAGCAACGAGGCCAGCGCGAAGTAGAGCGAACGCAGGCCGAGGATGGCCGTGATGTTCGACGTGTAGACGACGAAAGGGTTGTGGGAGACGGCGAGAACGGCTGGGATGGAGTCGGTGGCGAACAGAACGTCGGTGAATTCCACGGCGAGGATGACGGGCAGCAGCGAGCCCTTGGCGGGCTGGAGCTTGCGGATCCACCCGGGAATGGCGGCCTTGGCAGAACCGCCGCGCACCATGCGGATTGCCGCGTAAAGCAGAAAGATGCCGAAGATCCAGGGGATCCACTCGAAATGCTCGAGTAGCGAGACACCGGCGACGATGAAGATGGCGCGAAGCACGACGGCTCCGCCAATGCCCCAGAGCAGCGCGGTATGCTGGCGCGAAGGGCCGATCCGGAAGCCCTGAAAAAGCACCAGGAAGACAAAGAGATTGTCGACGCTGAGCGAGGTTTCGATGGCGTAGCCCGCGACAAATTCTAGCGCGGGCTGGTGGCCATCGTTGAACCAGAGCCAGGCCGCAAACGCCGCCGTTGCGGCCACCAGGAGCCCGGTCCACAGCCAAGCGATGGTCTGCGTGCGGCCCGACTCACGGCGCTCGCCGGGGAGAAATGCGTCTGCGGCGATCAGCACAATGACCGCCACGTGAAAGCCGATCCACCATGTCCACGACGCACCGGCGATCATAGGGTGATGCTAAATCAAGGGGACAGGGATCAGGGAACAGCGGACCGCAGATCGATCAGGCGAATCGTTTCCAGGAAGACGTCGCCGTCGATGGTGAGGCTCTTGGCGCTGATCTTGTCGAGCGTGTCCTGCGCGGTGTGGTGATAGCTGTTGTCGGGGCCGTAGTCGAGATCGATGATGTCGATGGACGGTATGCCCCGCTGGACAAAGGGAAGATGATCGTCGTCGACGGGTTCGTCGTGCTGGAAAAAGTAGTGCTCATAGCCAAACTTCTTCGCCGCCTGGCGCACCAGGTCGACAAGCCAGCCGGTCGAGCGGGTCTCCCGTTGAACGTCGAGGTCCTTGTCGCCGATCATGTCGGCAAGAATGAAGGCCTTGATTTTGCCGAGAGTGCTGTCGCGGCCCCACTTGGCGGCGAGATGGCGGCTGCCGTAAGTGGAGTCGGACGCGGACCAGGACTGGAAGGCCTCTTCGCCATCGAAGAAGACCAGCCAGACAGAGTAACCGTCGAGGACCTTGCCGCGCGCAGTCCGGGCGCGGAGATCGTCGGCGATGGCGAGAAGAAGGCCGGTGGTGGAGGCGCCGTCGTTCGCGCCGACAAAGTTGATGTTGCGCAGCGGATAGTTGGTTTCGTAGTGGGTGCCGAGGACGATGACGCCATTCTTCTTGCCGGGAAAGCGCACGATGAAGTTGTGTAGTAAAACCGGGCCGATCGGCGTGTTGGCCTGGAACGCGTCGTCTTCCAGCGCGTCGTGCTGAAAGCGGTCGCGGAGGAACTGCTCGGCCTTGGCATGGCCGGGGCTGCCCACCCAGCGGGGGCCGATCGCGACGAACTGGCGGGCGTAGTCATAGGCTTTGGCGCCGTTGAAGTGCTGGGCGCAGCCGGGAGCGGGGAAGAGCAACAGAAGACAGAAGAAAGCGAGGGTTTGAGGTATCCCGACCTTTCCGCGACGAGACCGCGGAAAGGATGGGGCACCCAGATTTGTACCCTGCTCAGGACGTGTTCGACGGGTCTTTGTGCGGGCCGCGGTCATGCCGCGGCCTCTTTGTTGCGCTTGCGCGAGGGGTGCACCCACCAGGCGACGGCGATGCCGATGACGTAGAGCGTGAGCATGGGCAGCGCGTAGATGCACATGGTCCATGGGTCGGGAGTGGGGCAGATGACGGCGGCAACGACGAAGACGGCAAGGATGGCGTAGTTGAAGTTCTTCCAGAGGAAGCGCGGCGTGACGATGCCGAACATGGCCAGGAAGAAGATGAGCACCGGCATCTCAAAGCTGATGCCGAGGCCGAGGATGATGGAGAGGAAGAAGCTGGAGTACTCCTCGATAGTGACCATGGGCGTGAAGTTCTTGCCGAAGTCGACGATGAGGATTTTGAGTGCGCCGGGCAGGACCCAGAAGTAGCCGAAGGCGGCGCCGCCCAGAAACAGGCTGACGGTCGAAAACATGAACGGGATGACGAAGCGCTTCTCCCGCTGGTAGAGACCCGGCGCAATGAAGAGCCACACCTGGAAGAGGATGAAGGGCGAAGCGAGGATGGCTCCGCCGATCATCGACACCTGCAGGTCGAGGTTCAGCGCGTCCATGGGATGCGTGAAGACGAGGTTCTTGCCGATCTTGGAGAGCGGGGCCTGGATGATCTGAACCAGGCGGTCGTGTAGGAACCACACGATGAAAAAGCCGGCGGCGAGATAAGCGGCCGAGTGGACGATGCGGCGGCGCAATTCGTCCAGGTGCTCCATCAGGCTCATGCCCGGGAGCTCCGCGCGCTGGCTCACGGCGGCCCGCGCCTTACTGATTGCCTCCGCCGGGTCAGCCATGCTGTGCCGTCTGCTCCACTGGCGGGTCGGCTGTTTCCGGAGCCGGGACGGAGTCCACCGCAGCCGATTCGTTCAGGGTGATGTGCCCGTTTTGGCTCGAAGCGTCCGCGCGAGTTTCGGCCGCGGCTGCGGCTGCACCGGGGCGATCGGCGGCGACTTGCTCACCGGTGGAAGGCGGAAGGATGCGGGGCGCGGTCTCGGCAGGCGCCGTTTCAGCAGGCGTCGTTTCAGCAGGCGCGGTCTCGGCCGGCGCGGGCTCGAGCGCTGTGGCTGCCGGCGCACTCGGCGGGTAGACAGCGTCTTCGCTGTAGGGGCTGCCGGAGGAGACGGGCGGGGTCGGCTCAGGCGGCGCAGGAGGACTCTGGGCGGCAAGCGCCCTGAGGCGCTCCTCTTCCTTCTTTCGGCGGTCGGCCTCTTCGGCGGCGCGCAACTCCTCCTCCATCTGGAACTTGAAGTCGTTGGACGCCTTGCGGAATTCGTACATCAGCTTGCCGATCTGGCGGCCGATCTGGGGCAGGCGGCGCGGGCCGAACACCACGAGCGCAAGGACCATGAGGATGAGCGAATCGGACCATCCGAGGATGCCGAGATCGACTTCGAGCGGAGGTGCCATTGACTCCCAATGATAACTGGCGGCGCGGCGCGGTCACAAACCAGGAGACGCACGCGAAGTCACCAGGAGTAGCCGCCTGCGGCCGGGGGCCAGAGTCCCATGAGCTGCCGCAAAAGAACGATGCGGCCGAAGTGGTAGTGATTATGCGCGCCCAGGCTTTCGAGTTGTTCGCGGATGGTCATGATGCGGACGGGCTGGCCGGGACGCGAGGGACAGCGAATGGGCGCTTCGAGGCGGAGCGTGTCCTCCGCCGCGGCGGCGGCCACGCGATTGCCGCGGAAAAAACGGCCGCAGAGACCGAGCCAGTCTTCGCGGCCGGCAGAATCGGGCGGTGGAAAGCCGGCCGGCGCGTGTTCGGGAAAGGGTGTCTCGATGCCGGCGATCCAGTCGAGCGTCAGCTGCTGCCAGAACGTGATGTGCCAGAGCTCTTCGTAGATAGTGTGCGGCGCGCCTGGAACGGATTGATGGGCTTGGCCGGCTGAAAGGCCCTCCAGGATATGGGCCGGCGGAGCCGCCGCACTGTCACCGGCGAGAACCTGCTGCAGTTCGCTCATGATGGGGATAAACCTCGAGGCGGAATCGCCGTAAAGCGAGATTATCCCATGAAGAATGGGAAGGCCCCGGGCCAGTTTGCCGCCGTCTGAAACCCGCGTGATTTTTGATGGATGGGCTGGAAGCCTGTGCCATCGCTCATCCACAGTTGCTTGCTGGGCCCTTTGCCCCTGCGGGAATCTCACCCGCTGCACTCGATTACCATCGCAATCAATGGCCCAATCATCCGCGCGTAATGTGAACTCACATGCCTCAGGCAGCGTTCGAGTATTTCAGATTCGCCGCGCCCGCCGCGCATCCCGGAATCGCAGAATGCGGGTCGGAATCGGAGCCATGAGGCGATTGCTCGCCCAGTAAGGAAAACTGCGATGTCGATCCCGAAAGATCGCCACGATGTGAGAACAATGGCTCGAACCCTTGTGGTCTGGATGTTGGCGTCGGCCGTTGCGTCCACATCGGTCGCCAAGCCCAAACCGATCCCCGTGAAAGTCGTCGTCGTCACCATGTTCGAGGTCGGCGCCGACACCGGCGATCAGCCCGGCGAACTCCAGTACTGGGTCGAGCGCGACCACCTCGACCGCGTCTTTCCGCTTCCCGACGCCTATCACGCCGTCCGCATGAACGGTCGAGGCGAGATGGCCGTCCTCACCGGCCAGGGCACCGCGCACGCCGCCGCCACCATTATGGCCCTCGGCCTCGATCCCCGCTTCGACTTCAGTCACGCCTACTGGCTGATCGCCGGCATAGCAGGAGCCACGCCCGATCGCGCCTCTCTCGGCTCCGCCGTCTGGGCGAAGTATGTCGTCGATGGCGACCTCGGCTACGAGATCGATCCCCGCGAGACGCCGCCCGACTGGTCCACCGGCTACGTTCCCCTGCGCAAAACCCGGCCCTTCGAGCCGCCCGCCGCTCCGCTCGACGGCCAGACCTACTCGCTCAACCCCGATCTCGCCGAATGGGCCTTCAACCTGACCCGCGCTATTCCCCTCCCCGACTCCGATAAGCTCCGCGAAGTCCGCTCTCACTTCGATGGCGCCGCCGCCCAGCGTCCACCGTTTGTTACTGCCGGCGACGAGATATCCTCCTCGACTTACTGGCACGGCAAGCTCTTCGATAAGTGGGCCGCGGAATGGGTTCCCTACTTCACCGGAGGCAAAGGCATCTTTGTAACTACCGCCATGGAAGACACCGGTACGTTGCAGTCTCTCCAGAATCTCTCCGCCGCCGGCCGAATCGACTGGAAACGCATCCTCGTCCTCCGCACCGTGAGCAACTTCGACCGGCAGCCCATCGGCATGAGCGCCGCCGACTCGCTGGCCGCCCAGCGCGTCGGAAAGTACTCGGGCTACCTCCCCTCCCTCGAATCCGCCTACACCGTGGGCCACGCCGTCGTCACCGAATTGCTCACCCACTGGGACGGATATCGCAAGTCCTTGCCTGAAGCCACCCTTTCCAGGGTGTCGACAGATTAAACCTTCGTCACTGCAATCGCTCATTTCATCCTTGACCGCCGCCATTTTGCCTTGCCACAATAGCCATCCATCCCTTGCCCATCAGGGAGAACTTCCCGGTCCCCACCCTCATTCACAAGGAGAAGCAGCGATGAAGAGATTGGGTCTGTGCTTGCTCGCCGCCTTTGCCATCCTGTTCGCGGCAACCGTGTCCGCACATGCGGATTCACCGTCAGTCATGACGCGCCACCTGCGCGAGGCCGTCCTCAATGGCAAAGCCGTGCCCGAAGGCCGCCTGGCCCCGGAAAAAGTCATGCAGCTCGACCTCGTCCTGCCGCTGCGCGATGCGGCCGGGCTCCAGCGCTTCCTCGAGGACGTCTATAACCCGAACAGCGCCATCTACCGCCACTTTCTCACGCCCAAACAGTTCACCGCCCGCTTCGGCCCCACGCAAAAGGACTACGACACCGTCCTGCGCTGGGCTCGCGCCAACGGCCTCAAAGTCGTCGGCGGCACGCGCGACGGCATGGAGGTCCAGGTCAAGGGCTCCGTCGCCGCCATCGAGACTGCCTTCCATGTCGCGATGCGCACCTACAAGCACCCCACCGAGAACCGCGTCTTCTTCGGTCCCGACCGTGAGCCCGTCACCAGCCTGCCCTTCGCCCTCTGGCACGTCTCCGGCCTCGACAACTTCTCTCTCCCGCATCCGATGTACGTGAAGAAGGACGACTACGCCAAGGCCCACGGAATCAGCCCTGAGGCCGTCATCAAGCACGCGACCACAGGCTCCGGCCCGTCGGCCTCCTTCCTCGGCAGTGACATGCGCGCGGCCTACTACGGCGGCTCGGCGCTCACCGGCGCCGGTCAGAGTGTCGGCCTGCTCGAGTATTACGGCACCAACCTCGCCGACCTCACCACCTACTACAACAATGTCCACCAGACCAACAGCGTCCCCGTCACGCTGCTCTCCACGGACGGCACCAGCACCGCCTGCTCGTCTCCCAGTTGCGACGACACCGAGCAGACCCTCGATATGACGCAGGCTCTCGGCATGGCTCCCGGCCTCTCCAGCCTCGTCGTCTATGTCGGATCCACCGACACGGCCATCATCAGCGCCATGACCACGCACAACCCCCTGCCCACCGCCATCGGCTGCTCCTGGGGCTGGACACCCGCCGACCCCTCCACTCTCGATCCCTACTTCCAGAAGATGGCCGCGCAGGGCCAGAACTTCTTCGCCGCATCCGGCGACGCGTCCACCTGGTCCTCTCGCAACGAAGCCTGGCCGGCCGACGACGCCTACGTCGTCTCCGTCGGCGGCACCGATCTGACCACAACGAGCGCCGGCGGCCCTTGGAACTCTGAAACCGCCTGGGTCGACTCCGGCGGCGGAATCTCGCCCGACCACATCGCCATCCCCTCCTGGCAGGCCCAGTCCGGCGTCATCAACTCCAGCAATAAGGGCTCGACCACGCTGCGCAACGGCCCCGACGTCTCCGCCAACGCCAACTTCACCTTCTACGTCTGCGCCGACCAGACCACCTGCACCGCGAACAGCTACGGCGGCACCAGCTTCGCCGCGCCAATGTGGGCCGGCTACATCGCGCTGGTCAACCAGCAGCTCGTCGCCAACAGCCAGCCGACCATCGGCTTTATCAACCCCACGATCTATTCGCAGAACGTCACATCCAGCTACTCCACCGATTTCCACGACGTCACCAGCGGCACCTCGGGCAGCTATTCCGCAGTCGCCGGCTACGACCTCGTCACCGGCTGGGGCAGCCCCAACGGACAGGGCCTGATCAACGCGCTTACCGGCGGCTCCACCAGCCAACCCGGATACAGCATCTCGGCTTCGCCCGGTTCCGTCACCATCGCCCAGGGCGGCTCCGGCTCCTCGACGATTACCAGCACCGTCAGCGGCGGCTTCAACTCCGCTGTCGCCCTTTCCGCCTCTGGCCAGCCCTCCGGCGTCACCGTCGGCTTCAGCCCGTCGTCCATCACCGGCACCGGCACGTCGACCATGTCCATCACCGTCGGCTCTACCGTCGCCGCCGGCACTTACGCCCTCACGGTCAGCGGAACCTCGGGCAGCACCGTGCATACCACCACGGTCTCGCTCACCGTCACCTCGACAGGCTCCGGCACCTTCGCCATCTCCGTCTCGCCCACCTCCGGATCCCTCCGCCGCGGCCAGAGCGGTTACGCCGTTGTCACCACCAGCGTCTCCGGCGGATTCAACTCGTCAGTTTCTCTCTCTGCTGCCGGCATCCCATCCGGCGTCACCGGAAGCTTCAGCCCCAACCCGATCGCCGCGCCCGGCTCCGGCACCTCCAACTTCACGCTCACCGTCGCGCGCAATGCACCCACCGGCACGCATGTCATCACCATCACGGGCACGGGCGGCGGCGTCACCAAAACAACGACCCTCACCTTCACCGTTCGATAGCCTTCCAACCCAGCGGGACACATCGCTGAAAGCAGGCGCAGCCAAAAGCCCGGACCTCCACGGTCCGGGCTTTCTTCTGCCGCCATAATGGAAGAAGGCCGCGGGTTCCTTCGCCCCGGGCCTGGACGCTGGACCCTGAACGCTGGCCCCTGCCCGCCTCTGCCAACCGATGACTCACATCCTCATCCTGACCATCGCCGCAGCCTCGATCGCGCTCATGCTGTGGCGTCCCTTCCGGCTGCCCGAGGTCGTCTTCACAGCCTCGGGCGCTCTCCTGCTCTGCGCGCTCCGCCTCATCCCCATGCGCTCCGCCGGCCACGCTGTCGCCGAGGGCCTCGACGTCTATCTCTTCCTTACCGGAATGATGCTGCTCTCCGAGCTCGCCAAGGACTACGGCGTCTTCGACTGGCTGGCCAACATCGCCGTCCGCCACTCGCGCACCTCGCCTGTCCGACTCTTCGCGTGGATCTACGGCGTAGGAGCGGTAGTCACCATCTGCATGTCCAACGACGCCACCGCCGTCGTCCTCACGCCGGCCGTACTCTCCGCCGTAAAAAAGGCCCGCGCCGAGCCTCTTCCCTACCTGCTCGCGTGCGCCATGATCGCCAATGCCGCGAGCTTCGTTCTTCCCATCTCCAATCCCGCGAACCTGATTGTCTTCCACTCCGCCATGCCGCCGCTGCTTCAGTGGCTCAGCCTGTTCGCTTTGCCCTCCGTCGCGTCCATCTTGGCCACGTACATCGTCCTGCGCTGGCTCAGCCGCGCCAGCCTCTCCGGTCTCTGCAACGGCAAAACCGCGCATGTCGAGCTTTCCCCCGCCGGCAAGATCAGCCTCTCCGGCATCGGCGGGGTCGCCGCCGTTCTCCTCATCGCCTCCGCGCTCAAGCAGGACCTTGGTCTTCCCACCTGCCTCGCCGCCGTTGTCGTCGTCGCCATCGTCGAGATCCGTACCCGGTCCAATCCCATTCGCCTGCTCCGCGAGATCAGCTGGAGCGTGCTTCCCCTAGTCGCTGCGCTCTTTGTCATCGTCGAAGCGGTGAAATCCGCCGGCGCCATGCAGCTTCTGCTCTCCGCCATGGCCGCCGTCTCTTGCTGGCCGCCTCCCGCCGGCGCCCTGGCCGCCGCAGCCTCCGTCGGCTTCGCTACAAATGTGTTCAACAACCTTCCTCTTGGCCTCATTACCGGCGCCACGCTCCAATCCGCGCCCTTCCATCCGTTGCTGGCCAAGGCCGTCCTGATCGGCATCGACCTCGGACCCAACCTCTCCATCACCGGCTCGCTCGCCACCATCCTTTGGCTCATCGCCATCCGCCGCGAAGGCATGCACGTCAGCGCCTGGCAGTTCCTCAAAGCCGGACTCGTCGTCATGCCCGTCTCGCTATTCGTCTCCATGGGCGCGGCGCTGCTCATCGGAAATCGATAAAGCCCGGCAAAGGCCCCGCGTCACGCACGCGCGAAACACCGCGAGACACGATCTTTCTCTCAAGGAGGCGGTCGGAAAGGATTGGGTGGAGCTGAGCAAGATCGAACAGGACGTGAGACTTCGAGTTATGTCATCGAGTTACAAAGGCCGGCATACGCAACGTAACGCGAGTTCCTCGGCCGAGCTGACTGGTAATCTCCGCGCTGCCGCCGTGGAGCGTCAGGATGCTCTGCACGATTGCCAGGCCCAGCCCTGTGCCACCGGATGTCTTGGAGCGCGATGGATCCACGCGGAAGAAGCGATCGAACACCCTGGGCAGCGCTTCGGCGGGAATCCCCGCGCCGGTGTCGGAGACCTCGATGCGAATCGCGGCGGCCTCGTTCGCAGCCGCCAGCGTCACGGTTCCTCCCGGCGGCGTGTGTGCAATGGCGTTCGAAACCAGGTTGCTTACCGCCCGCAGCATGAGCGAGCGATCGATTTCGGCGTTGAGCGGCTCGGCCCCATCGTTTACGAGAAGCGAGATTCCCGCGTCGGTCGCGGAGGCTTCGTAGTAGTCGCGAACCGTGGTCAGCAACTCGCCGATGTTCGAGTTCTCGCGATGCAACTCGGTCAGGGGGCTCTCCGCACGAGCCAGGAACAGCAGATTGCCGATCAGCTCGGAAAGCCGTACCGCCTCTTCCAGTGAAGACTCCAGCACGTCGCGGTACTCGTCGACCGTTCGCGAGCGAGCCAGGGCCACTTCCGCTTCTCCGCGGATATTGTTGACCGGCGTGCGCAAATCGTGCGCGATGTCGGCCGAGAACCTGGAGATGCGCTCGAACGACCCTTCAAGCCGCTCCAGCATTTCATTGAATGTCCCGGCCAGCGAGGCAAGTTCCGATGGATAGCCTTCCGGCCCGATGCGTTCGCGAAGATTTGTCGACGTGATTCTGCGCGCGGTTGCGGCGATCTCTTCGACGGGCCGGATGCCGTGCCGCGCAATCCGGTATCCCACCAGCGGGAATAGAAACGACGTTGCCAGCAGAATGCCCCAGAACCACAGCCGATAGCGTGCCAGCAGCTCCTCTTCCTGCGAAATGTCAACGGCGATTTGAACCGTGTCGCTGTGAGTCGGCGGCATGCCAACGGCAACCGTTGCGCTGGTGACCCGAAATGGCCGATCATTTCTGCCCGCCATGGCAATCGAACGCCCGGCGCGGGTCCGGCTCGCGATCTCCGCAAGATCCAGCTTTTCGGCCATGCCGGGCGTCGTCATGATCGGCACGCCACGATCGTCGACGAGCCGAATGTAGAACCTCTGGTATCGGCGGGCCTCCGACTCGAGTTGAATCTCCTCGCGCAGCGCTTCCTCGTCGTCCGGCCGTTCCCGCAGCATGGTGCGCAGAACATTCACCTTGTCGGCGAGGAACAGCTCTGTGCTCCGTTCCAGTTCCGTCCGCAGGACGATGTAGAGACTCGCCGTGGCTAGAATTACCAGCGTCAGACCTGCAAGCGAGTAGGCCGCCGACAGGCGGAACGCCAGGGTCCTGCGCGGAAGCAGCGCAGCCCAGGCGCTACGGCTCCGTTTCAAAGACATAGCCGGTGCCGCGCACCGTATGAATCAGCTTTACGGGGAAGGGATCGTCGACTTTGCTGCGCAGCCTGCGTACGTTCACATCCACGACGTTCGTATCGCTATCGAAGTTCATATCCCAGACCGATTCGGCGATCTGGGTGCGCGACAGCACTTCGCCGGCGCGCCGCGCCAGCAGGGTAAGCAGCAGGAACTCCTTCGCAGTGAGGTCCAGCTTCTGGCCGGCCCGGGTGGCGCGGTGGCGCAGCAGATCGATCTCCAGGTCGGCCATGCGGAGGGTCTCCTGCGGGCGTGGCGTCGACCGGCGCAATAGCGAGCGCACTCGCGCCAGAAGCTCGGAGAATGCGAACGGCTTGACGAGGTAGTCGTCGGCTCCCAGCTCGAATCCGCGCACCCGTTCGTGCACGGCGTCGCGCGCGGTAAGCATCAGGACCAGCGCCCTCGGTTCGATCT